>RCUK01000009.1_pt1 | contig 472724 bp, 371 predicted proteins | sample 2166381 | NCBI WGS metagenome assembly RCUK01 (sample SAMN09932809, study PRJNA488358) | compost metagenome | isolation source: compost soil in an enriched community | place: Germany: Experimental Botanical Garden | reverse complement strand
CTCCGAAATTGACTAGGGCGCAGTTGATTGCCAAAACAGGTTACGGTACCGACCAAATTGGGGCAATTGTATATGTTACAGATCTGAGTGGCACTACCAATGCCGCTACCGCAAACGTAAAACAAACTGGTTATTATACTTTTGATGGTGTCCGTTGGAGCGCTTTAGTATCAAAAGTATCAGCTTATGTAGATGCTGGAGTAGCTGTTTCTTTGGGTAACATTAATGTTAGATTAGCCGGGGGAGGTAATAGGTCATTGGAAATAGCTTTTACCAATGCGGTGGCAAAAGTAAGCGGTACAAGTTTTAATAACGTTTTATCAGCATCTGCTGCAATTGATGGTTCTGCGATTACCACAACTGCTTATGGAAGGCAAAGTGCTTCTGATGGCACTTCTAAATGGACAGCAAACACCTTTCTTAGATGGCAACCTGGTCTCAATTTTACACAGGTTGGTGCTTCACAGCAAATCATCTTAAATGATGAAACTAATTCAATAACTTATAGGATTACATTTATTCTTGGTACTGGGTGGAATAATAATTTAATCTCTATTGAGGTTTTATAGGCTCAATAAGCGACCATCAGGAAAAAATATTAAATAAATTCGAATCGATGAAAAAAATCTTTACTCTGATTCTTTTAGGTGCTGCGTTCGGCGTAAAAGCACAAAATGTAGGTATTAATACCACTGATCCCAAAGCTACTTTACAGGTGGTAGGTGCTCCTGCTAGTGCTGGTGTGCCGGATGGTATCATCGCTCCGAAATTGACTAGGGCGCAGTTGATTGCCAAAACAGGTTACGGTACCGACCAAATTGGGGCAATTGTATATGTTACAGATCTGAGTGGCACTACCAATGCCGCTACGGCTAGCTTGCTACAAATTGGCCATTATAGTTTTGATGGTACGAAATGGAATAATATGCTAATACCAAAATTTACAGGTTTTTTTGCTACTAGAAATACTAATTACACCTTTGCTGGAGGAACGCCATCTAAGACTGTCATATATCCTACATCTACAGATAACCCTAATGGATGGTATAATACTGCTAATGGCAGGTTTACTCCTCAGGTCGCAGGTTATTATCAATTTAATGCTGCTTTGAGAGTTGTCAGCAGTACAGATGGGGAAAAGGTTATTATTCTTACCAAAAATGGCACCGAACTGCATTCAGGAGTTTCTTCAGCAGGTAGTAATGTCTACATCGCAACAGTGTCGGCTGTTATCTATTTAAATGGTACTACAGATTATGTTGATGTAAGATGTTTCGCAAACAATGCCTTAACTGACATTGCAACAACTCCATCAACCTCTTATTTTCAAGGTTATTTAATTGGGCAGTAGAATTAAATACCTCATTAGCTACAAAAAGCAGCCTAATTTTATAGGCTGCTTTTTTTATACGGCTCTCGAAGTGAGATAGATGTAATCGGAAGATATGGTCTTTAAAAACTGCATTTCGTTCATGCCTTCGGGTATAGTAATGGCAAGATGTGAGGCTACTTTCGCTGCCATTTGATAGATCAACTGTGTGTTGTAGGTAGTGTAATAAGTGCGCACTACTTCGTGTACCAGTTCGATATCTTGGTCGCTCAGCATCACCACATTTGGAAAGCTGGGGGTGTACTCTTCATCTTCTACCGGATGAAACGCAATATGCTCTATCTTGGTAGCGGGAACGGTTCTAATTAAGGTAGTACCTGCCACTAAATCGCCTATGCGTTGTTTCTTTTGGGATACCGCCACACTGATGAAACCTAATAGGTTGCCAGTTAACGTAAAATCTGCAATTCTGAACACCCAACGAATGAAATATTGCCCGATGCTGGCCTGTCCGCCATCTAGGCTTACTACTTTTATTTTCAGTAGTTTTTTACCTAAACTTTGTCCGTTAAAGGCTACTTCACAAAGCAAATCGTAAAATACGTAGCACACGGCAAAAATAATAATGAGCACGACTACGGTACTGTTCTGGAAACTGCCTTGAATACCTATAATAGCTAAAGCAATGATGGCGAAGAAGTAGATAAAGGAGAACAGGACAAGATCTAGGAGATAAGCGGCCACACGCTCGCCTAAACCCGCTACGGGGTAATCTATTTCTACGTGTTGGCTAGTGTTAATTTTGATGGTTTCCATTAGGTTCAAATATAAAAATTATAGCCACAGATGCACAGATATTTGTTCCTTAAAGGATTAGCTTAATGTTTTTTTCGATTATGAAATCTGTGTATCTGTGGCTAAAACCAAATTTAATAAGGTTTTTTAGGGAAGGTTGAATTTTTCTCTTATTTTAACGGAAAATATCTTCGGAAACAGAAAATAGCTATGAAAGAAGCGCTCTTCGTAAAGCAAAATGCTGAAAAATGGAAGAACTACGAGGCGCTGAAAACTGACAGTCCTGATGAGTTGGCACAGCGTTTTGTAGACATTACTAATGATTTAGCTTACGCAAAGACTTTCTATCCTAAGTCTAAAACTACGGCATATCTTAATGGCTTGGCTTCTGTACTACATCAAGCTATCTATAAAAATAAAAAGGAAGAAAAGGGAAGGTTTTTTAGGTATTGGAAGTATGAGCTGCCAATCTTGTTCTATACTTATCGCAAACAGATTTTGTACTCCTTTATTTTCTTCGTGCTGGCCATCAGTATTGGGGTGCTATCTGCCAAATATGATGACCGTTTTGTACGCTTGATTTTAGGTGATGGTTATGTAAATATGACCAATGAGAACATTGCCAAGGGTGATCCTTTTGGTGTCTATAAAAATGAGAACGAATTTGTGATGTTTTTCCAGATTGCAGCCAACAACACTTGGGTGTCATTTGTGATGTTTGTGAGTGGTGTTTTGTTTTCTATTGGCCCTGTTTTTTATCTGCTGCGCAATGGAATTATGATTGGTGCTTTTGAATACTACTTCTTTAGCAAAGGTTTGGGCGCCCAGTCTATCTTGGTGATTTGGATACACGGTACTTTGGAAATCCTTTCCATTGTGGTGGTAGGTGGTGCTGGTTTGGTATTGGGGCATGGCTTGCTTTTCCCTAAAACCTACACAAGGTTAGAAGCTTTTAAGCGCAGTGGTAAAGATGCCACGAAAATAGCTGTGGGTATTATCCCAATTATATTATTGGCTGCTTTTGTAGAAGGATTTGTGACGCGATATACAGGAATGCCAATCTGGTTAAGTGTTTTGATATTGGCAGCTTCATTGAGTTTTATGGTTTGGTACATCGTGATTTACCCTTGGCAGTTAAATAGGAAATTAGGGAATTTGGTCGATGAAACCACGTAGAAACATAGAGAATGTTTTTTGAGATTGAAAAACTATGAGTAGAGGTTGAAAAACACATAGATACATAGGGAACATAGCGTATGTTTTGTAAGATGGAAAAACTATGTGTCTATGTGGTTAAAAAAAGTAAAATACTACTTGTCTAGATGATTCGGGCTAGAAACATATGGTATGTAGTAAGATGATAGAACAAAGGTCTATGTAGTTGAAAAAAAATGGACAGTTAAATAACAACGATATAATGAAAGAAAATATAGAATTTAAGCAAGTGAGGAGTTTTGAAGAAGTGCTGTCAGGAACGCTCTTGTTCATTAAACAAAACATAAAACCTTTGCTCAAAACGTTTTTTTCACTTTGTGGGATTTTCATTTTGGGCAGCATGCTGTCTACCATTTTTATGCAGTTGCAAATGACTGATAACATGGATGCGAGTGTGAAATCGGGGGCTTACGATGGCCTGTCTGTATGGACTAATATGTTTGGCTTGCGTTACCTATTGGTGATGATATTTTTAATGCTGAACTATACTGCTATGTATGCTTCTATGCTCAGTTTTATTGCCTTGTATATTGCTAAAGGTAATGTGGCACCAACGGTAGAAGAGGTATGGAGTTATTTTAAATATTACTTTTTTAGGGTAATGTGGAGTGGCTTGTTGGTGTCTATTATTTGGATGTTGTGTACCATGTTTTGTCTAGTTCCCGGTATTTATGTTACCCCCGCATTTTCTATTTTTTATGCAATTATGGTATTGGAGAACGCAGATTTTGGGACGTCTTTTGGTCGGGCATTTGCTTTAGTTAAACAGAATTGGTGGGTAACTTTTGCGACTTTATTGGTGGTATGGATTATTACCGGAGTTTGTATGATGATTGTGTATATGCCTTCTTATATCTTGATGATGATAACGGCCTTTTCTGGAAAAGGATTACAGGTATTAAAGGGTTACCAAATATTTACTTCCATTTCGCAGTACGTAGCACAGATATTTATGATCATTCCTTTAGTGGCTACTGCATTTATCTACTTTAATCTGGTAGAGAGAAAGGAAAGTCAAGGTTTAATGAGCAGAATTGAAGGGTTTGGGAATGCACAGGCTCCGGTATCACATCCAGACGAAGATTATTAGTATGCGCTTACTGCTCTTAACGGTTGTCACTTTTTTTGTGTTTTTTGCAACAGATTTGCAGGCCAAACAGGCTCCTCAATTAGCTTTAGGAAAACCTGCGAAGGACACTGTCGCATTAAAATTAGATAGCAGTAAAACTCAAGTTAGGGAGTTCGACAACCAAAGTATCCAGCAATATAAAGAGCAGAAAGAATTTCAATATGGAGATGACGAGCCAAAAGGATTAACTTGGTGGGATAGGTTTTGGAGAAATATTTGGGCCTGGATCAACCGTCTTTTTGGACAGCGGGAAACTACTTCTTCAGCGCCCTCTATGTGGCCATTGATATTAAAGTACAGTACCATTGCTATTTGTATCGTTTTAATTGTATTTGTAGTTTTTAAACTCGCCGGTGTAGATTTCAAGTGGTTTTCAGGCAAGTCTAAAACAGTAGAAGTACCCTACGATGAAAGCTTAGAGAATATCCATGAAATCAGCTTTGACGACGAGATTAGCCGTACGCTGCAAAAAGGAAACTATAGACTTGCCGTTAGGCTGCTTTATCTACAGACTTTAAAGCATTTGACCGACAAGGAAATTATAGATTGGCAACCCAATAAAACGAATTTAGCCTACGTATACGAAATGCAGGGCGAAAATGGACATGAGGCCTTCGCTAATTTGACTTATCAGTTCGAATACATTTGGTACGGTGACTTTCCTGTCGACAAGGTGGCCTTTACTCAAATTCAAGAGTCTTTTCAACAATTTAATGGTTTATTAAGATGAGCGGATTGAGAAGATATTTCATTTTTGGCGGGCTGCTTTTAGTGCTTTATTTCATCGCACAGTATACCAAACCTCCGGTAATTAATTGGAACACCACTTATTTGCCGGAAGATAAAAACCCTTTCGGAACCTATATACTTCGCAATCATATCAAAGATCTGTTCCCTAAATCGGTGCAGAAGGTTTACAGGACTGATATTTACAATACGCTTAAAACGGTACCAAAAGACAAGTCGAATTATTTCATTATCGCCTCTAGCTTAAAAGTAGAGCAGCTTGATTTTACAGCCATGCGAAAGTATATGGAGGCGGGTAACCATATCTTTATTGCTGCTTTTCAAATGGACGGAGCGTTGAGGGATTCATTGAAGATTGAGCTGGGGTCTGACTTTGATTTCCGTAATAAAACGAAGTATCCCGTTAATTTTACTTCGCCACATTTAAAAAGAAATATGGATTACTACTTTGAGAAGGGTGTTTCTGCTCAGTATTTTAGTAGTTTAGACACGGCAAAGGCTTTGGTATTAGGCAAGAAGTATGAAGTACATCCAAATCTAATTCAGTACCATTTTGGTAAAGGTAGTTTACTGCTTTCCCCAAACCCACAATTATTTACCAACTATAGTTTGCTGAACGAAAATGGTTCAGATTACGTAGCAAAGGTGTTTTCTTATCTGCCACAGGCGAATACTATTATTTGGGACGAATATTATGTGCGTCCGGCAGCAGACGAGCAATCGGTATTGAGGGTTTTATTTAGATACGATGAACTGCGTTGGGCATACTACTTGGCCTTGTTCGGTTTGGTTATTTTTGTATTGTATGAAATGAAACGCAGACAGCGGATCATTCCAATTTTAGATCCATTGAGAAATAGTTCTGTAGAGTTTGCTCAAGTGATTGGGACTGTCTACTATCAACAGCGCAACCATCATGATATTATAACAAAGAAAATCAGCTATTTCTTGGAATACCTTAGGAACAAATACCGTTTAAAAACGGCAGAATTAGACCAAGAATTTATAGAAACTTTAACGAAGATTACAGGCATTGATGCAGCGCTAATTGAGCAATTGATTGGTTATATCAAGGCCTTTGATCAAATGGAAGATAAAGCTAGAATTACAGACCAAAACCTGATTGAATTTAATAAGTTGATAGAGCGATTTTATAAACTAGATAGGTAGTGGCTCGCAGTTTTATACATGGATTCCGTCATTTCGAACCGAATATAATGTAGGGAGAAATCTAGCTCAAGAAAAGATCTCTCCTATCGTCGAGATGACGGCAAGTAATTTGAATAATAACAATAAGAAGAAATTATAGCATGGAACAAGAAATGTTTAACCAACGTACCGATTTAAGTGAGCTGAGCCAAGCGGTAGAGCAAATTAGGCAGCAATTAAGCAAGGTGATTGTTGGGCAGCAAGAAACTATAGATTTACTCATTGCCGGTTTATTGGCCAATGGACATTTATTATTAGAAGGTGTGCCAGGGGTAGCCAAAACGTTGAGTGCAAAATTAGTTGCCAAAAGTATTGCAGCTACTTTTTCTCGTATACAATTTACGCCAGATCTAATGCCTTCTGATGTGTTGGGTACAGCGGTATTCAGTCCTAAAACTGCAGAATTTCAATTTAGGCGAGGCCCGATTTTTGGCAACATTATCTTGGTAGATGAAATTAACCGTGCACCAGCAAAAACGCAATCTGCATTGTTCGAAGCGATGGAAGAACGACAGGTTACGGTAGATGGAACAACCTACAAATTGGAAGAACCTTTCATGGTGTTGGCCACACAAAATCCGATAGAGCAGGAGGGAACTTACCGCTTGCCAGAAGCACAGCTGGACCGCTTTCTGTTCAAGGTGGAAATCAAATACCCATCGTTAGAAGAGGAAATAGAGATTTTAACGCAGCAGCACCAGCAAAATACGCAACATCAGTTAGAAGACATTAAGCCAGTGTTAGGCATTGAGCAGATCATAGCGTTGAGGGCGGTGATTAAATCGTTATTTGTAGAGCCTAAACTTTTGGCCTATGCTGCGCAGATAGTTCACGAAACCCGTCAGAATAAAGCGCTGTATTTGGGTGCATCACCAAGGGCTTCTTTAGCCTTAATCAATAGTGCCAAAGCAATTGCAGCAATGGCTGGAAGAGATTTCGTAACGCCAGATGATATTATAAAGGTAGCCACTCCTGTGTTAGCGCACAGAGTGATGCTAAGTCCAGAAAAAGAAATGGAAGGATTGACAACATCAGATATTATTGCACAGATTGTTAAGAAAATAGAAGTGCCGAGGTAAGGAGAAAGCTGCTTTTGGTTTTAAACACCATATAATAGGCAACATTGTTATTCCCTCATTGAGGGGCAGGCGGAGGAAAATAGTTGCGAGGTTTGAGGTGTATAGGCATGAATAAACCACCCCCTTTAATTCCCCTCCGAAGTATCGGAGCAAGCTCGCCAGCGGGGGACATTAGGGGCAGACCTAGCGTATTGGTTAAACACTACGCTATGGGCAACATTATTATCCCCCTCATTGAGAGGGCAGGGGGAGGAAACTATACCGCAAGTTGGAGAACTTAAAAATGAAAAAAGCAGATAAATCTAACCTTTGGCATTATAATCATGAACTAAAAAACTACGCCAATAAGAATAGAAAGGTTATGACCAAAGCGGAAGCTTGCATGTGGAAATTTGTTCTGGGTGCAAGACAGATGCAAGGTTATCAGTTTAGGAGACAGAGACCGGTTTTGAATTACATTGCTGATTTTCTTTGTAAGGATTTAATGTTGATTATAGAAGTGGATGGTTTGACACATGATTGGGAGCAAGTTGCAAAAAACGACGCTGTAAGGCAAGCTAGGCTTGAAGAAATAGGATTTGAGGTTCTAAGATTTAGCGATGACGAGGTGCTGAATGATATTGAAAATGTAATTAGAACTATTGAAAATTACATAGAGAATTATAACACACACCACCCCCTTTAATTCCCTTCCGAAGTGTCGGAGCAAGCTCGCCAGTGGTGAGTATAAGGAGCAGACCTAACATCTTGTTTAAGCGCCACGCTATAGGCAACTTTGTTGTCCCCCTCTTTGAGGGGGTAGGGGGAGGAAAATAATATAGACTTGAGGGATTCAAGAATAGTAATACCACCCCCTTTGATTGAAGGGTGTAGGGGGAGGAATAAATGATTGATTATAACTTTGTAATATTTAGTTGCCCTTCACAATAGCGGCAATAATGAAATAAATGAAAAAACTATTTAGAAAATTTTATACCAACCTGTTTCTCGAAAACAGACTTTTCATTGCACTGGGCATTTGCTCGGCCCTGTTTCTTTTTGCCTTCTTTTTACCCATCTTGGGCGATATTCCCTACATCGTTTTTGGTGTATTGTTGTTGCTTTTTTTGGTTGATGTTTATTTGCTGCACTCCTCAAAAAAAGCAGTTTTCTTAAGAAGAGAGGTGCCAGAGCGTTTGAGTAATGGCGATGATAATGAACTCAAAATCTTCCTCGAAAACTTTTATCCTTTCCACGTTTCAGTTGGTATCATTGACGAAATTCCGTTCCAATTCCAAAAGCGTGATTTGTGGTTTAACACTAGGCTAAAATCGCGGGAGCAAAAGATTATTAACTACTTTTTACGACCAACTAAACGTGGTGAGTACGACTTTGGTTTTACCAGATTATTTGTGAAATCTCCTTTGGGTTTAGTAAGTAGAAGATTTAACATAGCCGGCACTGGCATGGTTCCCGTTTATCCATCTTTCCTAAAACTTAGGGAGTATGAGTTGATGGCAATCTCTAATCGTTTAACAGATGTTGGTATCAAAAAAATTAGAAGAGTTGGTCATAGTATGGAGTTCGACCAAGTGAAGAACTATGTAGCTGGCGATGATTTTAGAACCATTAACTGGAAAGCGACTGCTCGTAGGCCAGATTTAATGGTGAATACTTACACCGAAGAGCGTTCGCAGCACATCTATTGTGTAATCGATAAATCGAGGGCAATGAAAATGCCTTTTGAGGGGATGAGTTTGTTGGATTATGCTATCAATGCCAGTTTAATTCTATCCAGTGTTGCTCTGCTTAAACAAGACAAAGCAGGGCTGATTACCGTTGCCGAGAAAACCAAAAATGTAGTACTGGCAGACAGACGACCAATGCAGCTCAACAAAATAATGGAGGTATTGTACAAAGAAAAAACCCGCTACTTAGAAACCGACATGGAAGCACTTTTCGTGAGTTTGCGTTCGGCATTAAAGCAACGTAGCTTGGTGGTTTTCTTTACCAATTTCGAGAGCATGTCGGCATTAGAAAGGCAGCTACCTTACCTTAAACGCATTGCGAAATATCACTTGTTATTGGTGGTGTTTTTCGAGAATACTACGCTAAGAACGTTGAGCGATGATGATGCAAAAGATGTGCAAGGGATCTACATCAAAACCATTGCCGAGAAATTTGCTTACGAGAAACGTTTGATGGTTAAAGAACTGACCAAACATGGTATTTTAAGCTTGCTTACGGCACCGCAGAACCTTACGGTGAACGTGGTGAATAGATATTTGGCCATCAAAGCAAGGCAGCAGATATAAAGGGTTCTGTATTCTCTCCCTTTTAGGGAGAGATGTCCAAAGGACAGAGAGGGTTGTTTTAAACCTCTCCCTAGCCCTCTCCTTGAAAAGGAGAGGGAATTATTGGGTGGGTGTTATATCATTTCCAGCATTTCTACGGCTTCATCAATATTTCCAATATTGTCAAAAGAGATACGCAGACTGTTTTTTACTTCTTTCAGGTTACATAAACGCGGATGGAATTGTGCAAATGCTAAGATTTTATTGAAAGTCTCCGAATCGAAGAATTTAGATTGCTTATCGCTCACAAAATATCCTCTTAATACATTCTTTTTATAGCTCACTTTTTCAAAGCCTAATTTTTTGGCTATCCATTGTAGGCGTACCACTTTAAGCATGGCCGAAACTTGCGATGGAACAGGCCCAAAGCGATCTTTCATTCGCTGCTCAAAAGCTTTAATCTGTTGCTCGGTTTCCAGTTTCGAAATTTCTGTATAAAGGTTATATCGCTCTGTGATATTGGTTACATAGCTATCCGGTATGTGCATTTCCAAGTCAGTGTCAACCTGTGTAAAGCTCACATATGGTCGTTCAGGTTGGTCTTTAAATAAATCCTTAAACTCATCATCTTTTAGCTCCTGTATGGCCTCGTCTAAGATTTTGTTATACATTTCAAAGCCAATCTCGGCAATAAACCCACTTTGTTCGCCACCTAAAAGGTTGCCACTACCACGAATATCCAAATCACGCATAGCGATGTTGAAACCACTGCCCAAATCAGAAAATTCTTCAATGGCACTTAAGCGTTTACGGGCTTCATCCGTAAGGGTAGATAAAGGCAAACTTAACAAGTAACAAAAGGCTTTTTTATTAGAACGGCCCACACGACCACGCATTTGGTGCAAATCGCTCAAACCAAACATGTGTGCATGGTTAATGATAATGGTATTGGCATTTGGTACGTCGAGACCGGTTTCGATAATGGTAGTGGCTACTAAAACATCCTTTTCACCATTAATGAAATCCAGCATCACATCTTCCAGAGCATCGCCTTCCAGCTGCCCGTGGGCAATGCCAATGCGTGCAGTAGGCACTAAGGTTTGTATCAGCCCTGCTAGCTGCTTTAAATCTTGCACACGGTTATGAACGAAGAAAACCTGCCCACCACGATCTAGCTCAAATTGTATTGCTTCCTGTAAAAGCTTATCATTAAACACGTGAAGCTCTGTTGTTACTGATTGCCTGTTAGGAGGTGGTGTATTGATGATAGATAAATCTCGGGCACCCATCAAAGAGAAGTGCAAAGTACGAGGAATTGGTGTTGCGGTTAGCGTTAAGGTATCGATACTTACACGCATAGCACGTAGTTTTTCTTTAGCTGCTACGCCAAATTTTTGCTCTTCATCAATTACCATTAAGCCAAGGTCTTTAAACTTTACATCCTTGCTTAATAAACGATGTGTACCGATAATGATATCTATTTTACCTGCGGCTAATTTCTCTAAACTTTCCCTTACCTGTTTGGCCGTTTTAAAACGATTGATGTAATCTACTGTACAAGGAAATTCCTTTAAACGTGAAGAAAAGGTTTTGAAATGCTGTAGCGCTAGAATTGTTGTAGGCACTAAGATAGCTACTTGTTTGCCATTGGCTACTGCTTTAAAAGCGGCACGAAGCGCAACTTCGGTCTTGCCAAAGCCCACATCACCGCAAACCAAACGGTCCATTGGGTGTGGTGCTTCCATGTCCCGCTTTACGTCTGTGGTAGCTTTCATTTGGTCTGGGGTATCTTCGTAAATAAACGAAGCTTCCAGTTCGGTATCCAAATAGCTATCGGGAGCGAAAGCCGTACCCACTTGTGCTTTACGCAAGGCATACAGTTTAATCAAGTCGCGGGCTATATCTTTAACTTTTTTTTTAGTGCTTTTTTTTAGCTTGTCCCAGGCTTCGGTGCCCAGTTTGTTCATTTTTGGTGGCGTACCATCTTTACCGCTATATTTCGCAATGCGATTTAGGGAGTTGATGTTCACATACAACAAATCATTGTCGGCATAAACCAAACGGATCATTTCCTGCATTTTTCCGCTGGTTTCTACTTTTTCCAGACCTGCATATTTTCCAATACCGTGATCAATGTGTGTGACAAAATCACCTGGTTTTAAATCTCTCAGCTCTTTTAAGGTAATGGCCTGACTGCGCTGATAACCTTTCTTGAGTTGGTATTTATAGAAACGATCAAAGATTTGATGGTCGGTATAAAAAGCTACTTTTTGTGTGAAATCTACAAAGCCCTCACGTAAAGGAACGTGAATTGGAATAAATTTAACGGTTTTGTCAATATCATCTAAAATAGCATACAAACGTTCTACCTGTTTGGCCGAATTGGTAAAGATGAAATTGTTAACGCCTTGTTTTTCGTTCTCCTTAAAATTATGGATCAACAAGTTGAAATCCTTGTTAAACGAAGGCTGCGGTTTAGTATCGAAGTTGAAAACATCGTCTGTTTGGTAGAAGAACTGTTTCCCAAATTCTACTAAGGTGAAATCTTGGAAAAGATCAGCCACCATTTTATCATCAGAAAAAGCAAATTTGGGGTCTATCCAATTAGGATTTGCCTGCTTCTCTGCTGAGGATAAGGCTTTCCAAAGTTCGTTGGCTTTTTTGTAGCCACCTTTAATGACATCTAAAGTAAAAGCCACATCTTTAAACCAAAGCTGAGTATCTTTCTCAATATAATCTAGCAGGCTGATGTTATTTTCCGTCAAAAATTTGGCTTGAACGTTCGGTACTATGGTTAAGTTTTTTACATCGTCTACCGAAAGCTGACTTTCAATTTCGAAAGTTCGAATGCTTTCTACTTCGTCGCCAAAAAACTCAATACGATAAGGTAAATCGTGGGAGAAAGAGAAAATATCTACAATACCACCTCGGATAGAAAATTGTCCAGGTTCGTAAACAAATTCTGAGCGTTCAAAATCGTATTCGAATAAAAACTCGTTGATGAAATCGATACCTAAGCGGGCACCAACATTAATTTCTAATGTGTTTTTCTCGAGTATGCTGCGGTCAATTACCTTTTCGGCCAATGCTTCGGGGTAGGTTACTACAATTTGTCCGTACTCCGATTGGTGATTAAGTTCATTTAATACTTCTGCACGAGCCAATACGTTAGAAGTATCTACTTGCGTAAATTCAAACGGCTTTCGAAACGAAGAAGGGAACAATAAAATCTCCTTACCCAAAATACTCTCTAGGTCCGAAGAAAAATACGCTGCTTCTTCTCGGTTTGGCAATACAAAAAGTTGCGGCTTGTGCTGTAAAAAGTAGGTGGTAAGTGCAATTACGGCATCGGAAGAACCCACCAATCCCTTGATTTGGGTTTTGCTCTTGCTACTATTCAGCGATTTCGCGATGGCAAGAACTCGTTGGTCGGTTTTAAATCTATTGATTAAATCTCTAACGTTCACTAGTCAAAGATACGGTATTAGACGGAGGTTTTTTAGTCGGAAAGTCCGAAAGTCGATGACAAGTTGCTTTATTCTGTCATTCACTCATTTAATCATTCAAAATTGTTAATTATCGCATCATCAAAATTCCCAAATCATCAAATCAATCTTCGGTTTTGTCGGTTTTTATTTCCCGTTGGTCGATTACGCTTTAAAAGAAGTAACAATAAACTTAATATTGCTTCTAATTAATAAACAACAAAGAAACAGTGATAAGCAAAGTAGGCAGATATGTAGAACTAGTTTTTTGGGTTTTGGCGCTAACGTTACTTGCCACCGCCGATCCTCACGAGCATCATTTTACCTTATGTCCAATAGCAAATTTAGGTTTCGAGTGGTGTCCGGGATGTGGTTTAGGTAGATCAATAACGGCCATCTTTAATGCTGATTTTAATGCAAGTTTTAGGCATCATTGGTTTGGCGTTCCAGCCTTACTCATTATCCTTTACCGCATTTATCAGTTGGGTAAACAATTAATTTTTAAACAAAACAACTATCTAAAATATAAGGAGATTTAGTCATGTTCGATCAAAATTTTATGTCATTGCCAGGGATTAGCCCTCAAGAATATTCTTACCTTCAATCTGCAACCCAAGGGTTAAATGAACAACAACTGCGTACTTTCTTAATGGTGTACTCAGGAAAGCGTAAAAACCCAAGCGATATGCTGATGTTCGCAATTGTAGGTGCTCTTTTCGTTCCAGGTTTACAAAGATTTATTGTGGGACAGATAGGAATGGGAATTTTATACTTGCTTACGCTGGGTTTATGTTTAATCGGCTCGATTATCGATATCGTAAACCACAAAACGCTAGCTTTTGAATATAACCAGCGTATGGTTTTCGAGAGTATGCAAATGGTTAAAATGAGTAATTTTTAACCTCTGCTTTTAAAGCGTAAAGTATTATACACACAAATGTTAAATCCTTATAGGCTAAAACCTGTAGGGATTTTTTGTTTTCAAACATTAAGCAAACCATGCCTAAGGTTTTCTAAGGTGTCTTAGGTGGTAAAATTAAAACGTCTATGTTTTTTAACCACCTTAGACACCTAAGTTCATTTTAGTTGATTGAAATATTTTTGAACCATTAAGAAACATGAAAACTTCATTCCTTGATGTTTCTGTAATGGTAAAGAGTGTTTAATGATTCTATATAATATACCTACATGAAAGATCCTGAAATAAATTCAGGATGACGGCCGCACTACTTGTACGGCGACTTAAATTTCTTAATTCCTTCATGTTTTATCATTTTGTGCGACAATGTCTTAGGTTTTCTAAGGTGGTAAAATTAAAGCTTATGTTTTAACAATCTTAGTCACCTAAGTTCATTCTAGTTGTAACCATTAAGGAATTAAGAGCCATGAAGACTTAGTTTAATATCTGAAATAGAAGCTAAGGTTTTCTAAGGTGTCTTAGGTGGTTGAAAAAACAACCAATTAACCTTACTTTTACTTAATGAAGTTATTCGAGATTACCAATTTTTTGGAAGCCTTGGCTCCGCTCAACTATCAGGAAGATTATGACAACGCAGGATTAATTGTAGGCCACCCAGATGATGAAGTTCATGCTGCCTTGGTGACTTTAGATTGTACCGAGCAAATCGTTGATGAAGCCATTGCTAAAAATTGTAACCTCATTATTGCGCATCATCCAATTGTATTTAAAGGCTTGAAAAAACTGAATGGTAAAAATTATGTGGAGCGTACGGTTTTAAAAGCGATCAAAAATAATATCGCATTATATGCAATACATACCAATTTAGATAGTGTGCACAATGGTGTAAATGCTGAAATCTGTAAACGTTTGGGCGTTGTAAATACAGAAATCTTAGTGCCTAAAACGGGAGTTTTAAAAAAGCTGGTTACCTTTTGCGAACAGAAAGACGCAGAAAATCTACGAAATGCACTTTTTAATGCTGGCGCAGGAAATATCAGCCATTACAGCGATTGTAGTTTTAACATCAACGGTACCGGAACATTTAAAGGTGACGAGCAATCTAACCCAACTTTGGGTAAAGCTGGCGTACGTGAATATGCGAACGAAACCCGTATTGAAGTTATTTTTAAGACACAAGATGAGCGTAAGATTTTGACGGCATTGTTCCAAAATCATCCTTATGAAGAGGTGGCTTATGATATTTATGCGCTGGAGAATAAATTGCAAAGTGTTGGTTCTGGTATGATAGGAGAGTTGGCAGAAGCTTTAAAGGGCGAAGATTTTTTACGATTGGTAAAAGATAATATGCAGGCTAAGGTGCTCAGACATACTGATATCCTTACTAAGGAAATAAAAAAAGTGGCAGTTTGCGGTGGTTCTGGTAGTTTTCTGTTGAAAAATGCGATTGCTGCGGGAGCCGATGCCTTTGTAACTGCCGATTTTAAGTATCATGAATTTTTCGATGCTGAAGATAAAATCATGATTGTAGATGTGGGACATTTTGAAAGTGAACAATTTACATCTAATTTGTTGATAGATAATATTCAAGAAAAATTTCCTAACTTTGCAATCCGTTTAACGGAGCATAACACAAACCCCATAAATTATTTCATTTAATGGAACAAACAGTAGAGCAAAAGCTAAAGGCTTTATACGAATTACAAAACTTACATACTAAAATTGATAAAATACGCCAAATTAGAGGTGAGTTGCCAATTGAAGTTGCCGATTTAGAAGATGAGGTAGCTGGCTTGGAAACCCGTATCCAAAAGATAAAAGCAGAGTTGGATGATACGGAAGATTCAATTGTAAATCGTAAAAACATGATTAAGGATGCTCAAACCTTAATCAAAAAATACGACGCACAACTTAAAGACGTAAAAAATAACCGTGAATATGATGCCTTAACTAAAGAGGTTGAAATTCAAAACTTAGATATTCAGGTAAGTGAGAAAAAAATCAAAGAATTTGGTTTCGAAATCAACAACAAAACTGAAATCTTTGAAAAAGCACAAGCTAACCTTGATTTAAGAAAAGGTGATCTAGAAGCTAAGAAAGCCGAGTTGAACACCATTACTGGTGAAACAGAAAAGGAAGAGCAAGCTTTAGTTAAAAAAGCAGAAAAAGCTGAAGAGAATATTGAAGAACGTTTGATGTTTGCTTACAACAGGTTGAGAAAGAACGCAATCAATGGTTTAGCGGTAGTAACTATCGATAGAGATTCTTGTTCAGGTTGTTTCAACAAAATTCCACCTCAACGTCAGTTAGATATCCGTCAACGTAAAAAAGTTATTGTTTGCGAGCACTGCGGACGTATCTTGGTTGATGAGGCTTTAACGCAAGAATCGGCTGAGGCTTAAGAAGTACACAACCAACCAAATATAAAATTGAAAACCCCCGAAGCAATTCGGGGGTTTTTGTTTTTAAAGCTATTGATCAGTCGGTTTAAACTACGCCTTGGTCAATCATGGCATCAGCAACTTTCACAAAGCCACCAATGTTTGCTCCCTGTTCGTAATTCACGTGTCCATCTGGCTGCGTGCCATAGCGTACGCAAGTATCGTGAATTCCTTTTATGATGAGGTGTAAGCGGTCATCTACCTTTTCGCTAGGCCATGAGTAGTGCAATGAGTTTTGAGTCATTTCTAGCCCAGATACAGCAACACCACCGGCATTGGCAGCTTTACCAGGTACATAAAATACTTTTTCTTTATTGAATAGGCTTACCGCTTCGGCCGTACTTGGCATATTGGCTCCCTCGCCCACATATTTGCAGCCATTTGCAATTAATTCTTTTGCATCACTGCCATCTAATTCATTTTCGGTGGCGCAAGGTAGGGCAATGTGGCACTTAATTTTCCAAGGACGCTCGTTCGGGAAGAATTTTGCTTCGGGATACTGATTGATGTATTCCTTAATTCGACCACGTCTAACTTCCTTTAGTTCAATTACCCAAGCTAGTTTCTCGGTAGTAATGCCTGTTTCGTCGTAAATAAAGCCTTCCGAATCGGATAAGGTCACTACTTTAGCACCCCATTGTATTGCTTTTTCGGCAGCATATTGTGCCACGTTTCCAGAGCCAGAAATAGCAGCTACTTTCCCCGCAAGGCTATCGTTTTGGCTTTTCAAAATTTCTTGGATGAAATAAATTAAGCCGTAACCGGTCGCTTCTGGACGAACTTTACTACCGCCCCATGCTAAGCCCTTTCCAGTAAGCACACCCGTAAATTCATTTCTAATTTTTTTGTACTGACCAAACATATAGCCAATTTCACGCTTGCCAACTCCAATATCTCCAGCTGGCACATCCAAATTGTGGCCTATATGACGGTAGAGTTCGGTCATGAAACTTTGGCAAAAGCGCATCACCTCGTTATCTGATTTTCCCTTAGGATTGAAGTCTGAGCCGCCTTTAGCGCCGCCCATTGGTAGTCCGGTTAAGCTGTTTTTTAGCGTTTGCTCGAAGGCAAGAAACTTTAGGATACTTAAATTTACCGTTGGATGGAAGCGTAATCCTCCTTTATAAGGGCCAATGGCTGAATTCATCTGGATACGATAACCACGGTTGATTTGTATTTCACCTGCATCGTCTATCCAAGGCACTCTAAAAATGATGATACGCTCTGGTTCCGACATACGTTCGAAAATCTTGTGTTTTTTATACTTGGGATTTGCTTCGATGTAGGGCAGGATGTGTTCTGCTACTTCTTTTACCGCTTGAATAAATTCGGGTTGATGGGGATTTCTCTCTTGGATTTCGTCTAGTACATTCATGGATGGTTGTTCGTATTTTCTGGTTTGAAAATTGGCGAAAATCTCAAATTGATTGGATGGGTTTGAGATTTATCACTCGATTAGCTAAAAATATACAAATTCTTTTAGGGATGAAATAAAGAATTCAATTCTTGTTAAAGAAATCGGGTGCCTTTTGCCAATGAATCAATGCCCGAATTGGACAGCCATTTAAAAGATAAGCTAGCTTTATTTCAGACTTACGAAGTTTTCAAAACTTCGTAAGTCCTCTAGCTACACGGTAATCTCAATTAACAGGTTAATCCGTAAAATAAACTGATCGCCAATGTTTGAAGGAGATATTGAAAGTGTTTTTTTGGTCGGGATCGCAAACCCAGATTAGCTAGAGATGATCAGAGGGAAGATAGCTTTGATTACATTTTCTATCATGATTTGCTAATCAGAAAGGCAGCTTCTTCCTTGGTGTTTTCAGTAAATTTGTATTGCTCCCAAAAGGCCGTATTGTAGTTACTTCCTCTTTTGTATAGCGCCTTCTTTGTATAAATATTTTCGGTAAATGGGGAGATATTTTCTGTTTTTACATCACCAACCCAAAACTCACTTTTAAAAGTACTTAGTTGGTTAAATCTTTTACTTTTAATCTTCATGCCATAATGTTGACCCACATAAGCTAGATTGTACTCGTCGTTTTTAATGCTATACCTTAGAGATAAAGAGCGAGAGACCATGCTAACATGTATGCCTAAAATATTGATGCTGGTTAAATAAGCGGCAGAAATAGGTGAAACACTGTAATCTAAGCCGAGAATCAGCATGCGCTCCTTATCAATATATATTTTACCAGCATAAAGTGCTTTTTTATCTCCAACTAAAGGGCTGAAATTAATAACATAGATAGATTTTCCATTTTCTTCAATTTCAAGTAATTGATATTTGTAATATTTAAAGTTGTTACTGTCTAAGGTGCTGGTTTTGCTAGGATCTGCAAAACCGCCAATTCCTCTGATATTAATTTGCGTGTTTAATTCGTTAACCTTGTCTTCTTCATCAGGCAGGTTAATTTCTTTCACCCTAGATTGTGATACTTGTAAAGAAACCTTTGGCGGGTCATTTTTTTGCCGCTGTATATGATACGAAATAAGACCATCAGCATATTTAGACAACAAGCTGTCTCTTTTTACATACTCCTTGTAATAACCTGTTAAAATAGATGGAGCGCTATAACTCTGATTAGAGTTTTTTATAGCGGTTTTTAAGATTGATTCGGCTTTTAATGGCATTATAGTTACCGTGTTTAAAACGGTCACATTTTCCTCTAAAGCAATAATTGTTTGGTTGTTTGATTTAAATTCTGATAAGGAAATCTTGATTGTCGAAAATCCAACTGCGCTAACAGCTATCGAATCTGTTGTTTCCAGAGTATACGATAACACGAAAATCCCCTCGATATTGGAAATGGTATTTTGGTTAGCGTTGCTTACTTTAATTGATGCGTAGGGGATAGCTTGCCCTGTACTTTTTTCTATTACTTTTCCTTGTAAGTAATTTAGCTTTGGCTCTTGCGCAAATAGCCGTGTATTGAAAAATAGCAGGATGCAAACGAAGGATTTAAGAATGGTTATGGTTTTGCCAGTCATATGTTTATCGTTGTTCTTGTGTAAACTACATTATTTTAACTGCGAATGTCACAGCAGATCTTTTCAATTCATAATCATGTAGTGGACTTTCGGCTAAGGCATTGTTTAATCCTAAACGATAAGAAAGCTCGGGCACCATTGTAAAATGTTTGAACTTAATGGCATAACTTGCACCCGCCAAAGCTAAATAATTGTTTTTTTGAAGCTTGAGCTCTTCGTTTTGTTTGCTTCGTACGTAAAGGTATTCTGCTCCAGCAACTAAGGATAGCTCTTGATAAAGTTTAACGCTTAGTTTTAAAGGCAGAACGAAACTGTTGTCTTTTAATTTTAATGTTGAGTTGTTGGGGGTATGGGTTAAAGTATGACGCTCAAAATTAAGGTGCGGTTCCAAAGCTATACCAAGCGACTTATTTAAATTAATAGAAAATACATTACCGAAACCAAAGCCAACATCTGTTTTTACATCTATTGTTGGTTCTTTAATTTGAAAGAAATTAACATTGCCTTTTAGAAAAAAGCCCCATTTTAGTTTCTCGTTTTCAGTAGTGCTTTGTGCAAATGATTTAAGGCTGCCGATAATCAAGAAACAGCAGATGAGTTTTTTAGATAAGGTCATGATGTTTTTATAGGTTGAAGATGAAAAATTGTTTTTGTATTATTATCAATCATTTTAGGTTGAAAAGCATGTGTGATATGACGACAACTGTGTCGTAGGATAGAAACGACAGCAATTGAAAACCTATTAAAAGCTAAAATATAAAGCCTTTTATTATACTGTCCATAAACTCTTTCGGACTTTCGATAACAGAGATTAATAATGCCGCGACCAGCACAAAGATTATAAAGTTTGTTGTTTTGTTATTGTTGATTTTGATCATATGTTGAGTGCTTAATTACATATTCTTATTTCTATTGATATCGCCAGCCTTCATTTTAGATTTAAGTGACCGCAAGCGAACACTTAAACCAGTTAGGGGATAAGCTTTCATTCCTATACTACTGGATTTCTGAATTTTAGCCTTTTTTCAAATAAAAAATATAAAATTACTATGCAGAAAACTTGCAACATTATGCATAATATAGATCCTTCAAATCCAAAAGAGCCACCATTCCAAATCGTATCATCTCTCCTCATTTGTGTTATCATGCTATAACCGTTAAGACCACTAACATTAAATCCAAAAATTGAACCCTGAAAAAAATTCCAGCTAAAATGGAATGCTATTGATAGCCACAGGTTTCTCTTATATATACACGGTAGACCCAATAATATACCAGCTAAAATTAAATTTGAGAAAGAAGTCAAATTAATATTTGGATTAGCTAAATGCATAATTGCAAATATTACAGAAGAAATTATCAAAGCTGAAAACTTGTTAATAGAGCCCATTAAATTATTTAGAATATAACCTCTTATGAATAACTCTTCAGTAAAAGCAACCAAGATGAAGATTGCGCAGTTCAAAATAAGCTCATTTAAAGAAAACTTAAATTGAATGTATTGAATTTGTTTGGTGAACAGAAGCAAAAAGAAAGCAAGGGACATAATTAACACAGGCATAAATATAGCCCACCTAAATTCTTTTCCAGATATATCTAAAAAATCTAGTCCCAAGCTTTTAATAGATTCTTTATCTATATAAACCCTAAATAGCCAAATTGTAGAAAAAGTGCCAACAGCACTAAAAAAAACAATTATAAATTTTTCCCAACTTGTTCTATTTAGCTCTGCATCTCCCACTGGTAGCCCCAACAAAAAATGTGCAAACACTTGAAATATACCTACAATAAAAAGATAAGGAATTATTATTGAAACACAATTAATCCATGAGGTTCTTCTAATCGTTACCATCGAGGTTATTTTTTTTATTTCTCATCTTATATTGGAACCTTAAATAAAAGAAATAGAAGACAGAAAACAGGAATATCTTCCAAAAAACCGAAATAAAGATGGCTAAAGCATTAACATGCTCAAATTTTTTTATGCTTAATAAATATTCAACACAAAAAATAACTAATAACAACACAAAAAAGAGTATTATAGTTTTACGCAATTCATTTTTCATTATTATCGATAACAAATATTAATCATTTTAAGTGTTTTCCTATAAACAACACAAGGTGTTTTTGGATTTAATAATCCACGGCCGAACTTTCAAATTATAAATTTTGAAGAATGACGTTTGGCAAATGCTGTTCTTTGCGTATAATTTTGTGCAGCTATTTATAGTCATTTGTATTGCCTAATTAAATAAATAATATATTGCTTTGTCGATAAGTTTGTAAACTGCGATTAGAAATAAGATAATTCCGATTGTAAGAATCGCAATATTAAATTTGACCACTAGTGGCTTCTTTGCGCTTTTAGCGTTAATTAAATAAACCGGCATGATGCAAATCACACTAGATAAAGTTAATATAATGGATAAGTCCATGTTATAGAATTTGATTGTTTTAAGCGACAGCAAAAAAATGGTATTAATTTATACTAGCTATGGTCGGCCTAAACCATAGCTAGTGGGAGTCTAATTAGCTGGCGTGCTTTCCTTTTGATGCATCATGCCACCCCACGTAGCATGCTATGCCTGCTAGACCGAATAAAAATAGCCATTCCTTACATCCTCCTACAGTATTTGATAACTCCGAATAAGAGAGCTCAGTTAATCCAATATCTGTTAATGTATTATTTAGATTTTTCATAATGTTATTCGTTAATGTGTTAAATAATACCAAGCTTTTCCTATATGATAACCAGCAGCCATCCCACCTATGCCTGCGGATATGCCAAGTGCAATTGCACCTAAAACTATTGGAACAACTCCCCCATGAATCTCGTTAATTTCCTCAGTATCCATCTCCTGAACACCAAAGTTCTCTAAATTTAAATTTTTCATTTTATAGAATATTAATTTCACGCCTACTCTGTTTAAGGTTTTTCGGTAAACACCTTTTTTGTTGCAACAGTACCAAGTTAGGTGCACTTGTTATAGAAAAATTATAGTTTGAAAAATTTATTAAAATCATAAATTCTAGTTTGGTATCCTCCATTTATTTCTACTAATTCCTTACCATCAATAGGTCTAAATGTTAACTGCACAGCTATTTCATAGTCAAATTCGTAATAATAGGTTTTGTCTTTTTTAGAGTAGCAGATAGGTACTTGCATGATCTTCAATTCTTCTATCAATTGGTAAAGCCTTATGGTAGATACACCCAATTTTTGGGCAAATTTATCTGGGCATCCAGTTCTGCGCTCCTTAATCAGCTTATGCAATAAATTAATGCGTTCTATGTATTCGAATAGTTTCATGGGTATTGGTTTTTGGTGGGTTGTTTAGATTGTTGGGTTGGACTTCGACAGGCTCAGTCAGACAAAAGCAACTGCCTACTGCTAACCGAACTGCTGCTTCCATAAATTACTGTAATGCCCGTTGCGTTGCAGAAGTTCATGGTGGCTCCCTTCCTCTATCACTTCCCCTTTGTCTAACACTATAATTTGTTCCGCTTTTTTAATGGTGCTTAACCTGTGTGCAATAATGATGATGGTTTTTTGTTGCTGTACCAATAAATCTATAGTACGTTGTACATATTGCTCAGAAGCGCTATCCAATGAAGAAGTAGCTTCGTCTAAAATCAAGATTTCGGGGTTACGGTACAGCGCTCTTGCAATAGCAATGCGCTGCCGTTGGCCACCAGAGAGCGAGGCGCCATTTTCGCCTAAATAAGTATTAAAGCCCTCGGGTAGGCTTTCTATAAACTCTAAAATGCCGAGCTGTGTACATATATCTATAATGCGTTGCTTGTCGGGTTGGTAATGGCCCACGGCTATGTTTTCTATCACATTGCCGGCAAAAAGGTCTATTTGTTGAGGTACAACACTCAATAAGCTGCGCAACGAATTATTGCTTAGGTGTTTAATAGCATATTTGCCAATGTAGATATTTCCTTTTTGTATAGGATAAATGTTTTGCAATAAAGACATCAATGTGCTTTTGCCAGAGCCACTTTCGCCAACAATAGCCGTAAAGCTGCCAGCTTTTATTTCAAGGTTAAGATTGTCGAAAACATTTACTCTGGTACCGTACCTAAAAGCCACATTTTCGAAACGGATATTGCCCAGTAGCTCTGGCGTTAAATCGATATTTTCACTACCGCTTTCTATCTCCAAGTCCATAATTTCAAACAATCTTTCTGCTGCGATTACGGCATCTTGTATTACTTTGTTAGCGCCAATCAATGAAGCTGCTGGTCCAGTAAAATAGCCGATAAGGGTATAGAAGGAGAATAGTTCGCCAGGGGTGATTTGGTTGTCGAGGGCATAACCGGCACCAACCCATAACAATACAATGGTAAGCATGCGTGCGACCAATTCGGTGGCCGTACCCGAAAAAACGGAGTTTAATCCTGATTTGTAAACCGAACGGAGCAGGGTAATAAAGTGTGTTTCGGTTTTGAAGTTGGTGTGGTCTTCTAAACCAAAACGCTTAATCGTACCTACTGCATTAAGACTTTCTACCAATTGTGATTCCAATTCGGCTCCTTGTTCCATCAGTCTGCGCTGTATTTTTTTGTTGAGCTTATTGGTGATTACATAAATGATTAGATATAAAGGGATTACCGTAAGCATGAGCAAAGCCAATTTCCAGTAATAGGTAAACATGAGGACAAAGGCAAAAATTACGATGAACACGTTTACGGCAAGGTTAATAGAAACATCGTTGATGAAGGCTCTTATTTTAACGGCATCGTTAACTCTAGAGATGATTTCGCCTACACGCATGGTATCAAAAAACTGTTGAGGGAGTTTAAGCAAATGCTTATAGTAACCTAAAATTAATCGGGCATCTATTTGCTGCCCTGTGCGCATGGTAAAAATGGTTTTGGTAGTGCCTATGAAGAGCTGTAACAGCAATAAAAGTATCATGGCAACACTCATGAGGTTAAGTAGATTTCGGTTACCGTCTACCAATACATGGTCGGTTATTTTTTGTACAAAAACCGAAGTGCTCAAGCCTAATATGGTATAAATAAGTGATCCAAATAGTGCCTGAGTTACTATACTTTGATGAGGTTTTAGCAATTGCCAAAAACGCATTTTAACGTTTACTTTCTCGTCTTTTGAGGTAAAAGTTTCTGTTGGTAAAAGTAGGATGAGTACACCAGTCCATTCCGAGGTAAAATCTTCATAGGTCTTCCGATAGGTTTTTCCATCGGCGGGATCCATTACAGTGATCTCATTTTTAGTCACTTTATTAATCACCACATAGTGATGTAATTGTTGCTTGATGATGACGTGGGCAATAGCTGGTAAGGGTATTTTGGCTAAACTATCGGTTGTGCCTTTTACGCCTTTAGCTTCGAAACCAAGCTTTTGTGCCGCCTCTACCATGCCTAATACATTGGTGCCTTTTTTGTCGGTACCGGCATACTGTCTAATGCGTGCAATAGGCATTTTAAGCTTGTAATGTGCGGCTATAGAAGCCAAGCAGGCTGCACCGCAATCAGTAATATCGCGTTGTTTGATGTTTTTTGCTGACATGATGCGTGTTAATTAGAGATGGAAGGGTTCATCCAGTCGTCTACTTTATCGTAAAGTAGTTGAAAGAGACTACGTTTGGTGATGGTAAAATTAGCGGTAAGCGTCATCCCTTTTTTAACATGGCCTTTGTAACCATTTTTAAGCTGTAAATAGTTTTTATCGAGCTTGCACTTTACCTTAAAGTACATGGTTTGGTTTTCTTGTATGATGTCTTCGCTAATATCTATCACTTTACCTGTAAGCATACCCCATTGGTTGTAATTGAACGCATCTATTTGTAGCCGTACGGTTTGACCTTGTTTAATCAACCCGATGTCTGCTGGCTTTACATAGCAAAAGGCAATAAGTGAACTATCAGGTGATATTTCGCAAAGCTTTTGATTGGCGTGTACAAAAGAACCTACCTGTAAGCCAGTTGGGTTTTGTATGAAACCTGTAATTGGAGAACTAAGTTGATATAAAGCCTGTTGCTCTTTCAATTGTACTTGCTGCTTGTTCAACTCGCTTAACTCTTGTTGATATTGCTTGGCTTCGGTTTGCCATTGGGTTTGGTAGCGTTTGGCCACCAATTGCAGTTCAGATGCCCGTTGGTCTACATCAAATTTATATTGCTCGTATTCGCTCAGCGTAACTACCTTTTTTTGATAAAGCGTTTGGTAGCGTTCAAATATTTTTAGTGCTTGTTGATGCGCATTAAAAGCGGTGCTTTGCTGCTCTTTAAATTGCTGCCAACTGGCCAAATATAAATTGGTGGCCAAGGGACAATCAGCTGTTCGATATGCCAAGTATTGGGTTGCTTTTTGTGCATCTGCCAGCCATGCCGTTAATTCTTGTTTTCGTTTGCCAAGAATATCTCCCTGCTGCTGTGGCGATGTTTGGTCGATGCTCAGGAGCAAGGTGCCTTTGCTGGCTTTTTGGTTGTCTGTTAAGTTAATGCTGGTAATTTTGCCCGATACGGGAGCATATAGCTCTATCTTTTCTACATTGCTTTGCATCAGTCCGCTGCTTTTAACACTTACCGTAGTGTAAATAAAAGGTAGCGAGGTAAATAAAGTTAGGATTGCTAAAAGGGTGGTGGTGTAAATCACTTGACTAAACACACGGGTTTGGTAAAGGAAAACAATCGCACTGCTTTGCAGTTGCTGGTCATTTAGAGAGAACATAGATAGTTGATTTAGATGTAACACAAATGTGACTATCAAAAATGATAGTTCCAACAACCATAAGCTATATTTTTAGATTTCTGCTTTATGTTTTAAAATTCGATAGCTTAGTGTTTTTATATTTTCTAGTGCTTCAATCGAGCTAATATTTGTGCAGTCAATTTAACTTTGAAAAGTTGAATTTATATTAAGGTTCTGTGATGAAGGACTAATGTTTTAGTATAATCGAGTTTGATTTCTCATTCTCAAAACAACAATAAAATAATTACGTTATATACTTTTGCTTTTACTAAATTGTAATAATGCCTTTAAAAATATACCGTTTACCTATACTTCTGCTCGTTGCTTTATTGCCATTTTCGGCTTCCGCTAATTTCGATTTTAATGCTAACTGTATTAAAGCCTATCAATTAATTTTTGAATTAAAGCTTGGTGCCGCTAGGCAATTAATCGCTGCCGAAAAGAAAGCTCGTCCGCAAAATTCGATTGTTCCCCTGTTGGAGAATTATGTAGATTATTTTTATCTGCTCACGAACGAAAGTAAGGCAGAGTTTGAGCGACTAGAGGCAAACAAATCTGCAAGGTTAGACCAAATTAGCAAGGATGATAAAAATTCACCTTACTATCTATACGCACAAGCAGAAATCAATTTACAGTGGGCATTGGTACGTGGAAGATATGGGGCTTATTTTGCGGCTTCCAGAGAAATCAATAAAGCTAATGGCTTATTGAAAGATAACCAGAAGAAGTTTCCGGACTTCCCTTTAAATACTAAAGGTTTGGGCTTAATTAATGTAGTTATTGGTGCATTGCCAGATGGTTTTATGAAGTCTACATTGTCTACTTTTGGAGTAAAAGGCGATATACAGACAGGCTTAAATCAGCTGGATAAATTAGCAGAAAGTTTACCTAAGTCGACCTATGAACCTTTTTATGAAGAAGTGATTTTCTATTACGCTTACATACTTTCTGATGTAGCTAAGAGCCCGCAAGCTTATCCTAAAATCATGAAATATACTTCCCGAATCGGGGATAGTAGTTTGTTGAAGACGTATATGCAGGCTTATGCTTGTGCCAGAAACGGAAAAAACGAGCAAGCTATTGAAATTTTAGAAAGTAGACCCAAGGGCAATGCTTATCAGCCATTTGCTTATTTAGATTATCTACTGGGTGTGGCTCGTTTAAATAAATTGGATGTTAAAGCAGCGGCAAATTTCAATCAGTTTCTTCAAGTAAATAAAGGTAATAATTACATTAAAGATACTTACCTGCACTTGGCATGGGTTTCTTTGTTAAAAGATGATACCGCCGATTATAAAACTTTTTTGAACAAAGTGAAGAGCAATGGTGCAACTTATGTAGATAAGGATAAGCAAGCGCTTAATGAAGCTAGTGCTCCTACGCCACATTTGGTGTTGTTAAAAGCAAGATTGCTATATGATGGTGGTTATTTGGCTCGTGCTTTAGAAGTGTTATCAGCTAGCAAAGCTGATGATTTTAAAACTGTAAAAGATAAGGCCGAATATGCCTACAGATTAGCTCGTGTGAGCGACGATTTAGGTAAGGATGATGTAGCACTTGCGCATTACCAAACAGCGTTTAATACAGGTAAAGGACTAAAATACTACTATGCTGCAAAGTCAGCAGTGCTGATAGGAAATATCTACGAAAAGAAGAAAAACTTGGCGAAGGCTAAAGCTTTCTTCAATTTAGCAATTGGCTTGAAGGACCACGAGTACGAGAATAGCATAGAGAATGAAGCTAAGCAGGGCTTGAAAAGGATAGGGGGGTAAGAGGAACAAAGAACAAGGAGCAAGGAATAGGCTATATATCTTTGTTCCTTGCTCCTTGTTCTTTTATCTAAAATTTATAAACTATCGCATTGATATGCATACCCGCACCAACCGAAGCGAAAACCGCATGGTCGCCTTTTTGGATTTGATAACCATCAACTTTATTTTTTAATACTAAATCTATTAAGGTTGGAACGGTAGCTACAGAGCTGTTACCCAGCCAAGAAATGGTCATTGGAACTAATTTCTCTGGAACTGTATCTTCGCCGTAAAGTTTAAATAGGCGTTTCATAATGGCGTGGTCCATTTTACCATTAGCTTGGTGAATGAATACCATTTTGATTTGTTTTAGATCTACACCGGATTTATCTATGGCTTGCTTTACCAGTTGTGGCACTGTAATTACTGCAAATTCGTACAGTTTACGGCCTTTCATTTTGATATAGGCATTACCATTTGTTTCTGCTGGGTTGTTACTGCCAGCCATAATCAGCATATCTGCATGACTGGCATGAGTTTGTGCCTTGTGTGCTAAAATTCCGGTTCTTTCCTCGCTTTCATTTTCTACAGCTTCCAAGATGGTTGCACCTGCACCGTCAGCAAAAATCATACTGTCACGGTCATGGTGGTCTACAATTCTCGACAAGGTTTCTGCACCAATTACCAGTACCTTTTTAGCATCACCAGATTTGATCAGGTAGTCAGCTTGTATCATTCCTTGTACCCAACCTGGGCAACCAAAAATAATATCGAAAGCTACACAGTCTGGGTTTGCGATTCCTAGTTGAAGTTTAACTTTGGCAGCTAAAGCAGGGAGCATATCCACACGATTGCTGCCGAGCTTTACATCTCCAAAATTGTGACAAAATAAGATATAATCTAAGGTTTCTTTGTCAATCCCAGCATCTTCAATTGCCCTTTGTGCTGCAATAAAACCGATGTCATGATTAAGTTGATTATCGCTGATGTACCGTCTTTCGTTAATTTCGGTGATGTCAGCAAACTTTTGAACGATTTCCTCATTCTCCTTGTCAATCTTTACGCCGCCATCAAAAAAAGTATGCTCAAGAAAGTGTTTTCCAGAAATTATATTTTCGGGAATGTAGCTCCCTGTACCGGTAATTACCGATTGAATTTTGCTCATATTAAATACAAAGTTACTTTAAACCAGTTTGGTATTCGGTATAAATGTAAGACTGTTTAGCGATAGAACAAAATTCTTTAAGAAAAATCATCAATAAGGAATACGAAAAGTTCCTTTGGACCATGAGCGCCCAACACTAATGTTTTTTCAATATCTGCCGTACGGCTCGGTCCGGTAATATTGCTAATCATAGATGGGATTTGATTGCTGTATTTGTCTTTTAATAGTTGAAAAGCATCTTTTAGGTCTAAAACCAATTGGCCAGTTCTGGCAATCACAATGTGGTGATGTGGGAAAATGCTCAATCTTCTGCCTGCGGCATTATGGTTGCTTACCATTACAGAACCATTACGTGCTACCAAAGCTTCACACATCGTAATTCCTACTTCTGCCTGCTCAAAATCTTTGTCTGTTTGGTAAAAAGGGAATTCGTAAGTGCTTAGCAATTGTTGTAGTTCTGGCTCCCAGCAGTAAATTTTACGCCATTTGTATCTGTCTGCCAGTTCTAATATGTTTTCAATGAAATCAACGCCGTTTTCACAGAAAATGAAATTTCCGGATACGGCACTCAATTGTTCTGCAAATAGAATTTCTAGCTCTTCTTCATTTTGCTGGTATAAAGGGCTTTCTTCTAAATTTGGATAAGGATTGTCACGCTTTTCCAATAGCGCTTTCCTTATCTTTTTAAGCATTAATTCTTTTGAGGTAATGTTATCTTTCATCTGCTGCAAAGGTAAGTATTGTCGAGAAGTTTTGATTGCTTTTTTGACCAACAGACTTGGGATGAGTGGCTAGAGTTAATTTTTTTAGCCACAGATGTACAGATGATTTTTTTAAGAAGAATGATATTCATTCAATTAATCTGTGCATCTGTGGCTAAAAATTTTTCGTAAAAAAAATCCCGAGATAAACTCGGGATAAATTTTAGTGACTCACTCCCTTGTTTTCGTTGTCGGGAAGATCTTTATTTTCTACTACCGGAGTTGGTTCTATCAACAACTCTTCTGCAGGTACATTTTCTGCAAGTAACTCAATATCTTCACTATCAGATGGACGTTTTCCAAAAATTTCTTCTAAGTCTTCTTTGAAGATTACCTCTGAGGTGAGTAGCTTTTCTGCCAGTTTACCTAAGTTCTCTTGATTATCTCTTAGAATCTGCAAAGCACGTTCATATTGTTCTTCTATGATTTTACTTGCTTCTTCGTCAATAATTTTTGCGGTAGCTTCAGAGTAAGGCTTGGTAAAACTTTCCTGACCTCTCGAATCGTAGTAAGAAATATTACCTATTTTTTCGTTTAAGCCATACATAGATACCATTGCATAAGCTTGTTTGGTTACTTTTTCCAAATCGCTCAATGCACCTGTACTGATTTTATTGAAAGTGATTTTCTCTGCAGCTCTACCACCCATTGTTGCGCACATTTCATCTAAAATCTGCTCTGTGGTGGTAATGCTTCTTTCTTCTGGCAGATACCAAGCAGCCCCTAATGATTGTCCACGAGGAACAATAGTAACCTTAATTAGTGGATGTGCATGTGGCAATAACCAAGAAACAGTTGCGTGTCCAGCTTCGTGGAAAGCAATTGCTCTTTTTTCTTCTTTGGTAATGATTTTGTTTTTCTTTTCTAAACCACCAATGATTCTATCTACTGCATCTAAAAAGTCTTGTTTGGTTACTGATTCGTGACCTTTTCTTGCCGCGATTAAAGCTGCTTCGTTACATAAGTTTGCAATATCAGCTCCAGAGAAACCTGGTGTTTGCTTCGCTAAGAAATTGATATCAATGTTGTCTTCTAACTTAATTGGCTTTAAGTGTACATTAAAAATTTCTTTACGTTCATTAATGTCAGGCATATCAACATAAATCTGTCTGTCAAAACGACCTGGTCTTAACAATGCGCTATCTAATACGTCGGCTCTGTTGGTTGCAGCCATAATGATGATGCCGCTATCGGTACCGAAGCCATCCATCTCTACCAACAATTGGTTTAAGGTATTTTCACGCTCATCGTTACCGCCCATCATATTACCTTTTCCTCTTGCTCTACCAATGGCATCAATCTCATCGATAAAGATAATACAAGGCGCTTTATCTTTCGCTTGCTTAAACAAATCGCGTACACGTGAAGCACCAACCCCTACAAACATCTCCACAAAATCAGAACCTGATAAAGAGAAGAAAGGAACTTGAGCCTCACCAGCAACCGCTTTAGCCAATAGAGTTTTACCTGTACCTGGAGAACCTACCAATAAGGCTCCTTTAGGAATTTTACCTCCCAAATTGGTGTATTTTTTAGGGTTTTTAAGGAAATCTACAATTTCCATTACCTCTTGTTTAGCTTCTGTTAAACCTGCAACATCATTAAATGTAATGTTTACTTGGCTTTCTTTGTCAAATAAGGTTGCTTTAGATTTACCGATATTGAAGATTTGGCCACCTCCGCCACCTCCGCCACCACTCATGCGGCGCATCATGAAAATCCATAAACCAGCAAATAACAATAACGGCAATATGATGTTTAAGAATACGCCAGCCCATGCGTTTGTTTTAGAAACAGGCTCTGCCTTAACTTGGTTCTCCGAAGGAACATTGGCTTGAGACTCTTTCAGTAATCTTTCTAGCTGATCTGGAGAAGATGCGTTAAAAACAACCATTGGACCTTTATTACTTCCAAAACCTGTCTTATTCTGGTATTTTTTGTATTTGGGATCGTCTTTTTTACTGTCTTTGATATAAACTTCAGCTTTTACAATGTCATCAGCTTTGTAAGCAATAATTTTTTGTACATCGCCGGGAATTAACATTTCTTTTTCGAAAGTGCTATAACTTATTGGCTGTGCATTATCAGAATTAAATAAAAAGTTAACGGCTAAAAGACCGATAATTATGGCCGCATACACCCAAAAAATATTAAATTTTGGTGTTTTTTGAGGTCGTTTAGGAATGTTAGGCATTCGCTTAGATGGTTGTTTGCTCGGCTTATCGGTTGAATTGTTTTTTTGTTCCATGTAAAATGTTTTTAAGGAGTTATGCACTCTTATATGTGGTGGCTTCGGCATCGCCCCATAATTCTTCTATACCGTAAAATTCACGTTTTTCAGTTCTAAATATATGAACAACAATTTCCGAATAATCTAAAATGATCCATTCGGCGTTGTCCTGTCCCTCTTTTTTCCAAGGATGCGTTTGTGTTAATTTATAGATTTCATCTTCCACACTATCGGCAATTGCCTTAACTTGAGTAGAAGAATCTGCATTACAAATAATGAAATAGTCAGAAACCGAACTATTTAGTTCCCTTAAATCCAATCGCACAATATCGTTCCCCTTTTTTTCTTGAATGCCTTGTACGGCTATTTCAGATAGGTATGTAGAAAGGTTGGCATTTTTCTTTTTTACCATTAAAAAAATTAATTTTGGTCTTTCAATAAAATATAAAAATCAACACTTGCAAAATAACACTTTTTCAACATTATTTGTTGGTCAAAATCTTATCAAATTATCAGCGGTTGATTCTACTAATAATTATCTGAAAAAATTAACTTCAAATTCCGAGCCAGTGCCAGAAGGTACTGTAATTATGGCAGAGCATCAATTTGCAGGAAGAGGCCAGTTGGATAACGTATGGCATGCAGCGCCTGGCAAAAATTTAACCTTTAGTTTGTTGTTAAGGCCAAGCTTTATTTCTGTAGATAAACAGTTTGTTTTAAATATGTTGATTTCAGTTGCTTTAAACAATGTTTTGTTTAAATATCTACCTGTTGGTTTAAGTGTGAAATGGCCAAATGATATTTACGTAGGAGATAAAAAAATTGGAGGCATTTTAATTGAAAATATTCTAGTTGGCAGTAAAATCAAACAGAGCATTATTGGCATAGGCTTAAATATAAATCAGTCAGTTTTTGCTAATGATTTGAAAGAGCGCATCACTTCTATATCGCAAATTTTACAACAAGATGTGAATTTAATGGTGCTTTTGAATGAGATTTGCACGCAAATTGAGCAGTTATACTTAAAGATGAAGTCGGGAGCAATTACAACTTTGCAAGATTTGTACGTTAGTAAGCTGTATAGGTTAAATAAACTGGAGAAATATAGCGCTAAAGGTGAAGTTTTTGAGGGCACGATAGAAGGTATAAGTGCACAAGGTTTGTTGAGAATTAAACCTTTTGATGGTCAGGTTGTCGAATTTGGCTTTAAAGAGGTGACTTTTATTTAGAGTGCTGAAGATTATATAAATAGAATTTTGATTAGCTAACTTATTAATAGATATATGAAAAAAATCACATTATTAGTAGCGATGGTAATGATGGCAACCATCAGTGCTTTTGCTCAATTAGAAAATCCGGTAACTTGGCAATATGCTGCTAAAAAAACAGGTAAAAATGAAGCTACACTTTATATTAAGGCAAGCATCGACCCTAATTGGCATTTATATTCTCAGAATTTGAAACCAGGTGGTCCAAATAAAACTGAATTTACTTTTTCTCCTTCAAAAGAATACACTTTGGTAGGTAAAACTTTAGAGCCTAAACCAATTACTAAGTATGAAAAAGTATTTAAAATGGACGTGAGCTATTTTGAGAACGAAGTGCTTTTTACCCAGAAAGTAAAATTAAACAAGGCTACTACAGCGGTAAAAGGTAAAGTAGAATTTATGGTTTGCGATGACAAACAATGTCTACCTCCAAGCGAAGTGACATTTAGTATTCCCGTAAAATAACTGAAATTAAATGATATGGAAGGAAGGCATTAGCTTTCCTTCTTTTGTTTATAAAGAGCTAGCATTGAAAAAATTATTACTGCTAATTTTTCTTTTACATGGGGGGATAACCTTCGCTCAGCTGCAGAAGCCTGTTAAATGGTCTTATTCGGCAAAGAAAATCAACAAACAAGAGGCAGAGGTTTATCTGAAAGCGACCATCCAAAATGGTTGGCATATTTATGCGATGCAAGTCAGTGGAGGCCCAATTCCAACAAGTTTCCATTTTAGCTCTTCCAAATCTTATCGCCTGATAGGTAAAACTTTAGAGCCAAAGCCATTAATAAAGTATGATAAGGTACTTAAGAAAAATCTCGCATTTTTTGAAAACGAAGTAGTATTTAAACAACGCATCAAACTACTAAGGCCTAAGGTAGTGGTAAGTGGCTTGCTAGAGTTTATGGTATGTAGCGATAAAAGCTGTTTGCCTGCCGAAGAAGTGGCTTTCAAAATCCCTGTATCTTAAAGGATAGGCTTTTATGATGTGAAATTGACCTGATAAATTGAAAATTATCACTAATTTCACGCTCCACACAACACACAAATGAAAAAACTAAACTTATTATGGGTGCTTTTAATCGCACTTTTCACTGTTTTTTATGCTGATGTCAGTTATGCGCAGCAATCTCAAGAAGACACCACGGCCACTGCCGATATTGGTGATATTGAATTTACCACTATTGGTTCTAAAGAGGATAGCATTGCCAACAGCAAAATTCCGGTATCTAAAGAAACTGCGGTAGATACTGTTAAAAATGGAACAGCGGTAACTGCTACTGCAACTCCAGCAGAACCAACTTCCCTTTGGGTAACTTTTGGATTAGGTTTGTTAGCTGGTTTAGCAGCATTCTTCTTGCCTTGTATTTTTCCAATGGTACCGCTTACTGTCGGTTTTTTTACTAAACGGGCAGAAAGCAAAGCTAAAGGTATTAGAAGTGCAATCATCTACGGTTTGTCTATCATCGTTATATATGTTGGCTTAGGAATTATCATCACTTTAATTTGGGGTGCAAGCGCACTTAATCAGATTTCTACAGATGGTTTCTTCAACGTTTTCATCTTCATTATTCTATTGATATTTGGTATTTCGTTCTTAGGAGCGTTTGAAATTATGTTGCCAAGTTCCATCGTAAACAAGCTCGATGCTAAATCAGATTCCAAAGGTTTAGGAGGGATATTTTTTATGGCAGCCACACTGGCGGTAGTCTCATTTTCTTGTACTGGACCACTGATCGGTACTTCGTTGGTGGCAATCAATACAGATTTGCTTACGCCAGTAGTAGTAATGTTCGGGTTCTCCCTTTCGTTAGCTTTAATTTTTACCACATTTGCGATATTTCCAAGTTTAATGACAGGCTTGCCTAAGTCTGGAGGCTGGTTAAATTCAGTAAAAGTAGTTCTAGGCTTTTTAGAATTAGGTTTATCATTGAAATTCCTTTCTACTGCAGATTTGGCTTATCACTGGGGGATTTTAGATCGTGAAATTTTCCTAGCTATTTGGATTGTTCTCGCCATCCTTTTAGGGGTTTATTTACTGGGAAAAATCAAATTCTCTCATGATAGTGACTTGCCTTACGTATCTGTGCCAAGATTCTTTGTTGCCGTTGCAAGTTTTGTTTTTGCGGTGTATTTGATTCCAGGTTTATGGGGAGCACCGTTGAAAGCGGTAAGTGCATTGGTGCCTCCTTTGGCCACACAAGATTTTGTAATAGGAGAAGGTAGCGGAACTGGTGCGACTTCGCATGGCGACACTTCAGGGAAGAAGAAAAAATATGCTGATTTCCTTCATATCCCACATGGAATAGATGGTTATTTCGATTATGAAGAGGCTTTAGCTTATGCTAAGGAAGTAAACAAGCCATTGTTCTTAGACTTTACTGGTCATGGATGTGTGAACTGTAGAGAAATGGAAGCACGTGTTTGGTCTGATAAGCGAGTGCTAAAAAAATTAAAAGGAGATTATATCGTAGTTTCTTTATATACAGACGATAAAACAGCATTACCAGAAGCAGAACAATTTTATTCGCAAATCTTGAAAACTCAAGTGAATACGGTTGGAAAAAAATTCCAACATTTGCAGGCGGAAAGATTTGGAACTATTGCGCAGCCTTATTATGTGTTGCTTGATACGGAAGAAAAAGAATTGGTTTCTCCACCAATAGGTGTAGAATTTAATATAGATGCATATTTGGGCTATCTTGATAAAGGATTGTCGGAATTTGCTAACAAAAAATAAATGAGCAAAATACAAAATATAGGCGTGCTAACTTCTGGAGGAGATTCTCCGGGGATGAATGCAGCCATCAGAGCAGTTGTTAGAGGTAGTTTATACTACAAATTAAAAGTTACGGGTGTTTTAAGAGGTTATGATGGTTTAATCAATGCTGATTTTATTTCAATGGACGGCAAGTCTGTTGCGAATATTATTCAACGTGGTGGAACTATTCTGAAAACTGCCCGTTGCGACGATTTTAGAAGTAAGGAAGGAAGAGCTAAGGCTTATAAAAACTTAGTTGAGAGCAATATCGATGCTTTAGTAGTAATTGGTGGAGACGGAACTTTTACTGGTGCAGATGTATTCTCGCAAGAGTATGATTTTCCAATTATTGGTTTACCAGGAACTATCGATAACGATTTAGAAGGTACCGATTTAACTATTGGTTACGATACTGCGATTAATACGGTAGTAAATGCTGTAGATAAGATTAGAGATACGGCAGAATCTCACGATAGACTTTTTATTGTGGAAGTGATGGGGCGTGACTCAGGTATGATTGCTTTAAGAAGTGGAATTGGTGTAGGTGCCGAAGCTATTCTTATCCCAGAAGCGAAAACTGGTATGGATGATCTAGTGCACCGTATAGAGCATGGACGTAAAGATAAAGCATCTAAAATTATTGTAGTGGCCGAAGGCGATGAAGCTGGTGGTGCTTACAATGTGGGAGAGGTTTTGAAAGAGAAATTTCCTCATCACGATATCAGAGTTTCTGTTTTAGGGCACATTCAGCGTGGCGGAAGTCCTTCTTGTGCCGACAGAGTATTGGCAAGCCGTTTAGGTGTTGCCGCTGTAGAAGCTTTGTTAGAAGGCAAGTCGAAAGTGATGGTTGGACAAATCAATAAAGAGATTGTGTTTACACCATTTTCTAAGGCGATTAAACATATCGATGCTACCCAAGTTACACCAGCTTGGCTGCAATTGGCAGAGATTTTATCACTATAAGGAATAATCGTTAGATATAGAGCCAGTGTTAACCGCACTGGCTTTTTTGTTGTCTGTAAATTTCATACCTTGAAACTGAAAAACATCTATCTATGCTTATAAAAACCTATGGAAGTGCCGTTTACGGAGTAGACGCTATTACCATCACTATCGAAGTAAACGTGGGCGCTGGCAGTAAATATTACATGGTAGGCTTACCTGATAATGCTGTTAAAGAAAGTCTTCATCGAGTAGAAAGCGCCATCCACATTGCGGGATATCACATGCCCCGCCAAAAAATACTAGTAAATTTAGCTCCTGCCGATATTCGAAAAGAAGGTTCTGCGTACGATTTGCCTATTGCTATTGGTGTTTTGGCCGCTTCTGGTCAAATAGATGGCGGAAAACTGGAGAAATATGTAATTATGGGCGAGCTTTCGCTTGATGGCGGCTTACAGAGTATCAAAGGCGCTTTGCCTATTGCCATACAAGCAAGAAAAGAGGGCTTTGCAGGATTAATTTTACCGAATGTAAATTCTAAGGAAGCCGCCATCGTTAATGATATAGATGTCTACGGGATGGAGAGTTTACTGGATGTCATCCACTTTTTTACTGGAAAGGAACAGCCCCAACCCATTAAAATAGATACTCGCGAAGAATTCTATAAGCAAATTAATAGCTACGAACAGGATTTTTCTGATGTGAAAGGACAGGAGAATATCAAGAGGGCGTTGGAGATTGCAGCAGCTGGTGGTCACAATGTGATTTTAATTGGCCCACCAGGTGCAGGTAAAACGATGCTAGCGAAAAGATTGCCTACTATTTTACCACCGTTGAATTTGCATGAAGCTTTAGAAAGCACTAAAATCTATTCTGTGGCTGGTCGCTTGTCGGCAAGTAATGCCTTAATGACAGAACGACCTTACAGAGACCCTCACCATACCATTTCGGATGTAGCGCTCGTTGGTGGTGGAATGAACCCGCAACCTGGCGAAATTTCTTTAGCTCATAATGGCGTTTTGTTTTTGGATGAATTACCTGAATTTAAGCGTACGGTTTTAGAAGTGATGCGCCAACCGTTGGAAGACAGAAAGGTTACCATTTCTAGAGCTCGGTTCTCGGTAGAATACCCAGCGAGTTTTATGTTGGTGGCTTCTATGAATCCTTGTCCCTGTGGTTTTTATAATCATCCGGAAAAGGAATGCGTTTGCGGTCCAGGCGTAGTGCAAAAATACCTCAGCAAAATTTCAGGACCATTATTAGATAGAATTGATTTGCACGTAGAAGTAACGCCTGTCAATTTCTCGGAATTGTCGTCGTCTCGACCTGCGGAAAAAAGTAATCTGATTAGAGACAGAGTGATTAAAGCAAGGGAAATACAAGATCAACGCTTTATAGAAATGGAGGGTGTGCATTCGAATGCGCAGATGAGTGCTAATATGGTAAGGAGAATCTGTGAAATTGATGAAGTTGGTAGAGGCTTGATTAAGCAAGCAATGGAAAAGTTAGGTTTGTCTGCTCGTGCTTACGATCGTATTTTAAAAGTTTCACGTACCATCGCTGATTTAGCTGGTAGCGAAAAAATAGAAATTGAGCATTTAGCTGAGGCTATTCATTATAGAAGTTTGGATAGAGAAAGCTGGGCAGGGTAATTAGTTCTTAATTTGTAACTTAGTGTTTAATAAAAAGGGAGATCGAGGAAGTATATGAGCGTAAGTTTTTCTGAGGTTGTTAAGAGCCAACATATAAGCACACTAATTCGGACTTATTTTATAGAGAAGAGTGGATATCCAATAGAATACTTAAATGCGGTGGGGGAAGAATTGATTAATAGGGGGTATGATTTAAAAAAATATGATGAACAAGAGTATATTAAGTTGATTTCTCCAGTATTTCATAAAGGTTGGCAAAATGAACTATATAATATGTTCAAAGAGTTGTTGGAAAGAGGTTGGGCTAAGGAGCATACGTTGATTTATGGAGAATCTTGGGGAACATTTGTATTTGAAGGAATACTTTCTGAAAACGAACAATTTTTAGAAGTAGTAGAAAAGTATAAAAAGATATTTGAAGCAAGTTGTGGAGAGTGTGGATATAAAGGGGAAATAGAAGGACAGTATGAGCCACCTCTCTGTCAAAAATGTATTGTAAAGGTAATTGAAGAGAAGACTATTAAGAACATTAGTGATATAGGATTTGAATATTATGATTCACCTTTATATACTGACCAGATTGGTAAAAATGTCTATGTTTATTGGAATGATATTAAACAGATTGAGATTATGGAAGTTTATGGGGAATTACATTCAGAAATAAAGCTAAACCTTAAAAAATACACAAAAAAAGAGGAGGAAAAAATTGAGGTAACGATGTCTTTTCTTGGTGAATATGAAATTGATTTTTCATCTGAATACGCATATAATTTTTTTGAATTAATAAAGCATATCCCTAAGAATAAATTAACAAAGGCTCAATTAATAAAAATTGAGAAAATACTGAGCTTTAAAAGATGTTCAATCTGTGATAAACATGCAGTACTTCATGACATTTGCTTAGTCTGTTCAAATGAGCTTCCATCAATAACTATTCAAGATAGTTATTGGCTTAAATCGTATGGAACAATTGAGAATATAATTTCCAAAAAAAAGAAGGAATTTAATGAGAATAAAAACGATAGAGCAGAATTGAGGTATAAATTTGAAAAAGATAAATCATTTGTATGACCTCAAAGATTATCCTCTTACATACCTGTCAATTATACTCCCTATATCTTCTACCTCGTCGTTATCCTCTATCACAGGTTCATCGGTTTTATAATCAATACGAACCCACTTTTTGCCTTTTAACTTAGTGATAAGTAAATATTCTTCTGCCATTTTGAAAATGGTATAAGTGCCCTCTTCCTCGGGGATTACTTCATAAATAGCGCCACGTAATTTAAAGTGAAAACCTTCTTCCATCATTAAAGTTCCTCATCGTTATCGTCTTCTTCCTCTTCAGGTTCTTCTTTGTAAGCGGCAATTAATTTGCCTAAAGCGTTCACTTCTTCGTCGCTTTCAAAAATTGGCGTGCCGGTTTCACCGTCAAATTTAATCCATTGCTCTCCATCATCTTTTTGGATTTGCAAATATTCTTTACCGTCTTTGTAAATAGTGTAAGTTTCTTCTCCCTCTGGGAAAACAGCGTAATTGATGTTGTTAAGTTCTAAATCGAAAGGCTGCATAATAAGTTAAAAGTTTAAAGTAAAAAATTGTAGATGTTTAAACATAGCGTTTTGTCAGGCTGAGCTTGTCGAAGCCTTCGCGAAACATTTCGACAAGCTCAATGTGACACGGACCGTGCTTCTTTGGGTTTACGCCAAAAGATCTCTAATGTCATCTTTGCTTAATGATTTAAAGAAGCTTTCTTCTGTAGTAATTAACGAGCTTGCCAGTGATTTCTTGCGACGTTGCAAGGCTAATATCTTTTCTTCTACGGTGTCTTTTGAAATGAATTTATAGATGAAAACCTTTTTGTCCTGCCCAATCCGATGAGTACGGTCAATGGCTTGTTGCTCAATAGCTGGGTTCCACCAAGGGTCTAGGATAAAAACATAATCGGCTTGGGTTAAGTTTAAACCCACACCACCCGCTTTTATCGAGATTAAGAAAACCTTTAAATCTTCATTCTGTTGGAAATCTGCTACAATTTCTCCTCTGTTTCTAGTGCCGCCATCTAAATAAGCATAGCTGATTTGCTCCTTTTCCAGGTGCTTTCTGAAGATGTCCAAGTGTTTCACGAATTGAGAGAAAATCAATACTTTGTGCCCACCTTTCAAAACGTTGTCCAGCGTATGCATCACATTTTCGAACTTGCCAGAATCCGAAGTATATTCATTGTCAATCATAACAGGGTGGTTAGCCAATTGACGTAAAGCGGTCAATCCCTGCAAAATCTGGATTTGTTTTTTCGCATAAGTTCCGTTGTCCATACTGCTCAACAAGTCGTTGCGGTAAGCCGATTTCGTTTTTTCGTAATAAGCCGCTTGGTCTTCACTCATATCGCAATAGAAAATATGTTCTGTTTTAGGAGGAAGCTCTGAGGCAACCTGCTCTTTCGTTCTACGCAAAACAAAAGGCTTGATAATCGCTTGTAGTTTCTTCGCTTTATCTTCGTCTTTTCGTTTCTCGATCGCTTGTACATACTCCTCGTTAAAGAAAGCTTGTGTACCCAACAAACCTGGATTAAGAAAGGTTAGCTGTGTCCATAAATCGCTTACCGAGTTTTCTATTGGCGTACCGCTCAGTACCAATTTATGCCTCGATTTCAGCATTCTCACCGCCTTGAACGACTTAGAAGAAGGATTTTTGATGTTCTGACTTTCATCGAGAATGATGTAGTTGAAATAAAATCCTTGCAATACATCAGCATCTACGCGGGTTACACCGTAGGTGGTAATTACTACATCATACTTGTCAAAAGTAGCGACATCTTTATTTCTGTTGGTACCAGTATGAGAAAGTATTTTTAACGAAGGGGTGAATTTTTTCGCTTCGTTAATCCAGTTGTATATTAAAGAAGTAGGCATAATAATTAACGAAGTGCTGTGGCTGTTCTGTTGTACATCCTCTTCCTTCATCTTTTGCAGCATGGCTAAGGTTTGGATGGTTTTACCCAAACCCATATCGTCTGCCAAGCAACCTCCAAAGTTATATTCACGTAAAAAACTGAACCAATTGTAACCGGCTTTTTGGTAATGACGTAAGTCGCCTTTGAAATTTACCGGCATCGAAAAATCATCGATTTGCTCAAAATCGTTCAACTTTTGCAATTTGCGGTCTAGCGTGACATTGGCAATGCTGTCTTCTGCCAAATCGTTAATTAATCCGATATGGTATTTCTTCAACTTCAATTGCTTGCCCCCATCAGCTAAGCTAAATAGGCTGCTGTATTGCGTAAACCATTTTTCAGGAATAACGGCAATATCGCCATCTGGCAAAACGAACTCCCTTTTTTTATGAAGGATATGCTGTTTCAGTGAAATGAACGGAATAGGATGAATGCCAAAATAAACGATGGCGTTGATATCAAACCAATCGTTGTCTTCTTTGATTTCGAAATCAATTTTATTGCTGCCCAGTACAAAACGCTTGGCACTGTTAGCTTGTTCCACTTCAAAACCATGCTCTTTTAAAACATCGATATGCTCATTTACCCAACTGATAATGGCATAAGAAGCATCGTGGTTTTCGTTAAGAATAGGTAGTTCTAAATGATGGAAAAGTGCACTTACTTTCTTTAGACCCAAGCCGGTTAAGAAGTTGAATTGCTGTTTCTCCCAATCAATATTTCTTTTAATGCGGTGGAAAGTATAGTTAATATTTTCACCTGTAGTATTCGATTCATCGTCACCTATGCTTTCTGCAACAGTAGTATTAGCACTCTCTTTAGTTAAGCGAACGGTAACTTTATGTTCGTTGCCCATGGCAAAAGAGTAACTGCCGTATTTAAAATAGAGCTGTATTTGCGAAATACCACCTTCTACGTAAATTACCTTGATGGCTGCTTTAGGTTCGTGTTTTTCGGTTTTAATATCGAAACCTTCTGCATAAACATGGTATTTCTCTATTAACGGAGCTACAAACTTCTCGAAGTAAGTTTCTTCCGTCGCTTTCGGAATGGTAATGTATCTTTTGTTAAGGAAAGGCGTTAGTTTTTTACCTTCAAAATCTTGTTCAAAGAAATACATCACGTCGTTTAGCAATAGCCAAGCAGGCTGATTGCAAATCACCTGAGCATCCTTAAACATAAAATCGATACGCAAGCCCTGATATTTGATGGTGGGGAAATATCGAGTTTCCACTTCGTTTCTACGAAAGTGAAATAATATGGTTGAAGCTTCGGTAGCTAATTCTAGTTTCCTCTCGGCTGGCCAACCATCTTTATCCATTAAATATAAATCACCTTTGGTTTTGAGGGTTTCCAGAACCTCTACCAGCTTTTTTTCCATCTTCGGTCTAACGGAGTCGTAAAACTTCTGGTCGTAAAACTTGCTGAAAAATTCAAAAGGCCTAATGGCTTTTTTATGGTATTTCTTAATGATGAAATCTTGCTCAGTCTCGTCTAAAATCTTGATGAGCTTAAAATCTAAATCTGTAAGGTGTTTAGCAAATTCTTGCGCCGTATGGGTAAAAAGCCGTTGGTAGGTTAATGAGAAATCGCCTTGGGGATTGAGCTGAACAATGTGCGGTTCAATTAAATAGCCCAGATAATCGTGTTTACACAATGAATACACAATCTGACATGGAGCTGAACTATTTACTCGTAACATTGATTAAAGGCTAAAACAATTAAAAGGTAAGGTGATTAAAATCTTTAAACTTACGGCAAATACTTGTTTTTTCAAAAAAAGCCTGAAACTATTATTTAGCTTAATTAAGCGCATAAATAATTTTTGGAAAAGCAAGGTTCGTACTACTATGTAGGTTAAGTCCCGCCATTCATTCCAAGTCCGCACTCATTACATTCGCTTGCGGGCTTTCCATTGCTGTCGGGTTTAATTAACAACCTTTGTGCAGATAAACTTTGTCAATCTTACTAGACATATCGCATATGAAGATTGACAAAGTTGAAAAAATGCCTTTGTGTTCTTTGCGCAAACTTCTAAAACCTTTGCGGTAATTCTTTTTAACGCGAAGAAAATAAGGGTGACGCGAAGAACGCAAAGATGAGTTTTGGACGCATTGCAGGTGTTACAGCCATTAATGTTGGCCTTCATTTTCTAAAAATTGAAAAACTAAGGTTAAGCGTCTTAAAAAAACGATGCCAGTTGGTCGAAAAATTACAGGCGTTGGTCTAGGGTTACATGCTTGTGGTATAAAACGGCCAAATGCCGTGCAACGTTTTTATTTTCTCGCAGTCTTATATTCGAAAACATCCTGAAAAGGTTGACAATTAACAGAAAATCAAAAAGATAAAAATATTAAGATTATGAAACCATCATGATTTTGTAAATCAAAAAAACAGCAAAATCAAATCATGATAGCTTCATTACAAATGAAATTAAATTAAAAAATTATGAAAACTTCTATTAAAAATTTATTCGCAGTAGCATTAGGTTTGGTAACCATTTCTACTTCAGCATTTGCAAACGACGACATTAAAAGTGTTAAAGAGGCTAAAGCTACTAAAGCAAACAGTGTAACCATCTTAAATGAGGTGAAGAACATTAACAAAATTGTGGTATCAGGTAATGTTGAAGTGTTTGTAGTACAAGCACCAACAGAAAGCGTAAAAGTTTACGATAGTTACTATTCTAAAAACGCTTTGGTGCAGCAAAAAGATGGTGTGTTGCGCATCAGTTCTTTCGAAAAGGAGCCTTTAGCGGTAACGGTGTATGTACGTAATATCTCATCTATCGAAGCAAGCGATAATGCAATGGTGAAAACTTACGGAAAAGTTAACTTTTTAAGCTTAGATGTGTTGTTGAAAGATAAAGCTTCTGCTGATATCAATGCAAACACGGTAAATCTTTATACTTCGGTAAAAGATAACGCTAGCTTGAAATTGAGCGGTTCAACTGAAGAGCACTACGCTTTGATGGGTACATCAGCAAAAATGACAACTGGCAACTTTATCGCGGGTACTTCGGATGTAAAATCTATAGCTCCTAAATACATAGCCCAAGAAAAAAAGGTAGTTACTTTAGAAAGCTTAGCAATCGCTGACGAGTTAGCTAAATAAAATCCGCTCCCTTCAATAGGGCTCTACATAAATATAAAAGGCAGTTCGAAGGTTTGAGCTGCCTTTTTGTTTCTAGAAAAGTTGTTAATTTGCAGCTACTACCTATCTATGATGAAAGAAATAAATTATTATGAGCAGCTATTTAAGGTGTTCTCCAAAATGGGCGAGCTGTCTGTTTTATTAAAAGAAGCTATAACTGAAAACAGCAAAATTGTCAGTTTTAAGAAAAACGAAAGGCTTTTAAGCGAAGGCGAAAAAAGTGACAGTATTTATTTTATTATCAGTGGTGCTGTTCGGGTTTTCTATTTGAATAAGGAGGGGATTGAAACGAATACATGGTTTTTGTTTGAAAATGAGTTGGTTATTTCGGTTTTTAGTTTTTTCACATCACAGCCTAGTTTTGAATATATCGAAACATTAGAAGACAGTGTTTTCATTGCACTGAAGAAAGATAAGCTTGACTGGCTTTATGAGCACTTTGTTGAATTTAACATCATAGGAAGACGCCTTACCGAACTATATTACATCCGCAACGAAGCACAGGCAAATTCGCTGCGAATGTTTTGTGCAAAAGAACGTTATGAGCAATTAGTTCAAGCTCAACCGCTAATACTTCAAAGAGTTTCTTTAAGCCATATTTCTTCTTATTTGGGTATTAGCAGGGAAACCTTAAGCCGTATACGCAAGAAATAACAACATTTTTCATTTTGTGACATTTGTCAAAAGTTAAGAGCTGATAGCGTAATAGTTTTGCAATATAAAATCAAAACTACAATGAAAAAACAATTTCTAAAGCCTTTTAATTACCTCATGAAAAACAAAAAACATCTTACCATTATCTTGTTAGGCCTTTTCATTATTTCTTGCAGCAAGAATGAACTAGAGCTTACCCAACAAAATGAATTAAAGCTTAAAGAACAGATTAAAAATAAAAATTTAGCTTATAATACAAACTCAGATCAAACACCTATCTGGATGGATGTGAGAATAAGAATTTATGCAATATTAGCTGAAAATCTTAATGTTGAGGAGTACAGACTAACAATGGAGACGGATCTTGTCAATGACTTAGGTGCTGATGAATTAGCTATTAGGGAAATTATTGAAGATATTGAAAATGAATTTGAAATAGATATTTTTGATGAGGAGGCAGAAAAATTAATAACTGTAAATAACTACCTTGAGTTTGTATCTTCTAGATTAAAAGGTGTAACTTTCATCGGAGCAGGTGGAGGTTCTTCTATTCGTCCTTATGTTTACACACATCCAGGAGCAGGGGGGGGTAATGGAATTCCATCAGGGGGTGCGTATATTATAGGCGGAGGTTCGGGTTCTAATAGTACTTCTATATCGAGTACTGCAATGGCAGAAGCTAAGGTTGTTGACGATGGAAAGCCTAAAATTCAAGATATTAAAAAATATTTAGATTGTTTTACCGATGGTAAACAAGCAAAGAGTTATACTATGACTATCTATGCAGACCAACCTGTGCCCGGTCAGAACGACTCGTATAAAATAGTGGTACCAACAGGAGGTATAAATACTAATATTTACGGTGTTCCAACTGGTGTGGTTTTTCAAACAGTAGGGGGGCAGAATTTTGATGTGGGACATACTTTTGTGACCTTCGAAAAAAATAATATGGATGGGACTAATGTTAGACAGACGTTGGGATTTTATCCGTCATCTAATCCCATAAGCTCAAAGGGCGCAATAAAAGATAATAGTGGACATAATGCTGATGTAAAATATACTATGAATGTAACACAAGAGCAGTTTGAAGCGGCTCTGCGAAGAGTAGAAAATGATTTTAATAATAAAGACTATAATCTAACCAATATGGCGTCCAACGAGTATAACTGTACAAGCGCTGCCATTAGCTGGATGAATGCTGCGGGCGCAAATTTTTCCAATTCATCTTCTGGTTTATTCAAAAATACCCCAGGTAGTTTTGGTCAGGTACTGAGAAGTAAACAAGGGGCTTATGTAAACCCAACATCTGGTATTAATGGTAAAGGACCGTGTAATTAAATTTTATAAAAATGAGAAAGAAAATTATTTTTGTTTTACTAATAGTTATGGTTCTTATGAGTTTATTTACTGCATACGCCATTAACGGAAATTTTGTTTTCTTATATAGTTATGCTTTTGTTGACTTTCCAGAGCGAGTTTTAAGGAGCTTACAAAGAAGTTCGGGATCTATAAATGTTATAGAAATTATTCAGGGAGGAGTATTGATAGTGTCCCATATAGGAATGATTCTATTGCCAATGCTATACTATAAGTATGAATCAAAAAAAGTTCTAATTATTATTCCGTTGGTATTTTTATTTGCGCAATTATCATTTCTAACCATTTTTGGTATTATTCTAATCCCATTTGCTGTTATTTGGTTTATTGTTTTGTATTTGTATAAAAAAGAAATTGAAGATAAAAGTTTAGTGGAAAAAGCTAATGGTTAACAACTTGGTGTTTCGTAAAATGTTGTTAGGCAGAAATTTGCTTTTGGATAGCAATATAAAGAAGCATACGCTGGATTAGTTGTTTTTATAAGTTATATACAATTAATAGAGACTTACGAGGTTTCCAAAAACTTCGTAAGTCTTTTATTTCATGTTCCCTTTAGGGGATTTAGAGCCTGTTCCGATTATATCGGAAAGTTACAAGTCAAACTTAATGCCTTGCGCCAATGGCAAAGTATTCGAGTAGTTAATGGTATTGGTTTGTCGGCGCATGTAAGCTTTCCAAGCATCGGAACCACTTTCTCTACCGCCACCAGTTTCTTTTTCGCCTCCAAAAGCACCGCCAATTTCTGCACCGGATGTACCTATGTTTACATTAGCAATACCACAATCAGAACCTTGTGCAGAAAGGAATTGCTCTGCTTCACGCAAGTTCAACGTCATAATTGCAGAAGACAAACCTTGAGGAACGCCATTTTGTAAAGCAATGGCTTCTTCTAAATCGTTATACTTAATTAAGTAAAGAATTGGTGCAAAAGTCTCGTGCTGTACAATCTCGTAATGGTTCTCCACCTCGGCAATGCAAGGTTTTACGTAGCAACCAGAGTTGTATTCATCACCTGCTAACACACCACCTTCTACCACAAATCTGCCACCTTCTGCTTTACATTTTTCGATAGAGGCCAAATAAGCATTCACAGCATCTTTGTCAATTAGTGGCCCCACATGGTTGTTTTGATCTAACGGATTTCCGATGCGTAATTGTCCGTAAGCTTTAACCAATTTGGCTTTGAAAGTTTCATAAACGCTTTCGTGGATGATTAATCTGCGTGTGCTGGTACAACGTTGTCCGGCAGTTCCTACAGCGCCAAAAACTGCTCCTATTAAAGACATTTCTAGATCAGCATCTTTCGAGATGATGATCGCATTATTACCGCCTAATTCTAAAATAGATTTTCCTAAACGGTTGGCCACCTGCATCGCTACAGCTTTGCCCATTCGGGTAGAGCCTGTTGCCGACACCAAAGGTAAACGTGTGTCAGCGCTTAGTAATTTGCCAATTTCGGCATCGCCGATAATCAAGTTAGAAACTCCTTCTGGGATCTCATTGGCAGCAAAAACATCTTCTGCTATGCGTTGACAAGCAATGGCTGTAATTGGTGTTTTTTCTGATGGCTTCCAAACGCAAACATTACCACAAACCCAAGCCAGAGCGGCATTCCAGCTCCAAACTGCCACAGGGAAATTGAATGCAGAAATAATGCCAACAACCCCCAATGGATGCCATTGCTCGTACATGCGGTGGTTTGGTCTTTCACTATGCATCGTTAAACCGTACAGCTGTCGTGATAAGCCTACTGCAAAGTCACAGATATCAATCATTTCCTGCACTTCCCCCAAACCTTCTTGCAGGCTTTTGCCCATTTCGTAAGAAACCAAAGTGCCTAAGGCGTGTTTTTGTTTCCTCAAAGCATCACCAAACTGACGTACAATTTCGCCACGTTTAGGTGCTGGGACTTTATTCCAGTATTTGTAAGCTTCTTGTGCAGTGCTGATGACATGGTCATATTCTTCCAAAGATGCTGCGAAAACTGAAGATATTTTTTCTCCATCAACTGGCGACATGCTATGGATGTGCTCTCCATTTGCTGCATGGCTCCATTTGCTTCCGGTGCTATATGAAGGGTTATATCCGGCAATGCCTAATTGTGCTAAAATTGAACTGATATCTGGTTGCATAATTCTAATTTTTTAACGGATGTCTACAAATCAACAAAAAATAAGAGATAAAAGGAGTGTTTTCTAATGTTTTTTGCCACAGATGCACAGATTTTCGATTTAAACTTTTAGTCAAAATCATCTGTGGCTATCTTAATTGCAATTTTCTTTTCTTCTAGTGTCTATGAGGTAAACGATCTTCCATCCGTTTTCTGTTTTTACCAGTTGAAAAGAATTTACTCCACAATGGCTAAACCTGTTCCCAATGTAGAACTTGTAATCCGTCCATACGCTGGCTAAATTATCATCTATTAAAACTTTGGTGAATACAATCCTTTCGTCGTAAACTTCTGAATGAGGTTTGGCAATGCTGGCGATGAAGGCATTCAAATCCGAGCTTCTTACCACCGTATGACCTTCTTTAGTTTTGGCAATGGTCTGCAAAATTGCTCCTTTGTTAAAGGCTGCGCTCACCAAAGTACTGTCCGATTTTCTCATTCCATCAAATAGTTGATTGATTGTTTTTTTGATAGCTTCTTCTTCATTGCTTTGTGCAAAGGCGTTTCCTACAATGGTGCAAACAAGAATAATTAATGCAATACTCAGTTTATTCATGACTTTGATGTTACGATTTTAAAACTAAATATATCGAAATTTGTATATTAGTGAAGAAGAACCCCTGACAAGCGGTCGCCAACGCATCCACACTTAACTCACCTAAATCTTTTATTTATAAACATTTGAGTTGCATATTGTGTGTATGTTGATAAATTTTTTATGCCTTTTTTTAATAATAGTGTAAACTTATAATGAAATACCAAAAAACAGGGCTGTTCTTTTAAATATTCAAAAACATGGAAGAAGAATTTGAATTTGATTTTAATGAAGATGCGCAACATTCTGTAGAACGTTATGAAGAGATGATTCGTAACGAAGATCAGTATTTTTTTGATGCGCAGGCTTTTGAATATATCATAGATAACTATATAGAAAAGAACGATCCGGCAAAGGCACTGGAGGTAATTGATTTTGCCCTTAACCAGCATCCTTATGCTGCTGTTTTCTTAATTAAGCAAGCGCAATTACTGTTGTTTACCAATGAGGTAGATAGAGCGTTTGCTGCGCTCGAAAAAGCGGAAATGTTGGAAGCTTCGGAAGCAGATATCTATATCCTGAGAGGTAATATCTATCAAAATATGGATCGCCATGAGGAAGCTTTGGAGAATTACGAAAAGGCGTTAACGTTGGCAGAAACTACAGATGAAATTCTTTTGCAAATAGCGTATGTGTATCAAAATATGCATGATTATGAGCGTGCCATTGTTTATATCAAGCGAAGCTTAGAGCAGGATATGGAGAACAAGGACGGACTTTATGAGCTGGCGTTTTGTTATGATATTTTAGATAAGCAGGAAGAGAGCATCCAGTTTTATCAAGAGTACATTGATAGCGATCCTTATTCTTATGCGGCTTGGTATAATTTAGCGAACTCATTTCATAAGCTAGAACTTTATGAAAAAGCAATAGATGCCTATGATTATGCTATTTTAATTAAAGAGAATTTTTCTTCTGCATATTTTAACAAAGGAAATGCTTTAGTACAGTTAGATAAGTACGAAGAAGCCATAGAAGTTTACAAACAGACTTTTGAGTACGAACCACCTAATGCAGATACCTATTGTGCCATTGGTGAATGCTACGAAAAGCTAGAGCAAATGGGCGAAGCAAGGTCGTATTACAAGAAATCTGTAAAGATGGATCCAAAAATGGCTGATGCTTGGTTTGGAATCGGTGTTACTTTAAATTCTGAGGAACGATATTTTGAGTCGTTGCATTTTTATAAAAAAGCTTTAGGTCTTGATAATGAGAATGCAGATTTCTGGTTTGCAATGGCTGATGCCTATTATAAATTGGGCCAAATTGACGAATCAATAGATGCCTACTACAAAGTGTTGGAGTTTAACCCCGTAGATGTTGAGGCTTGGCTAGATTTTTCGACGGTTCTATATGAACAGGGTCGTTTGGTAGAAGCTTCCGAAACGATGTTGGATGCCATTAAAAACAATCCCGATGCTGCCGAACTGTATTACAGAATGGTTGCTTACCTGTTTGCTTTGGGTAAGTTACAAGAAGGCGTAGAGTATCTGCAAACTGCTTTGCAAATAGATTCAGACAAGCACTACATCTTGTTCGAATACCTGCCGCAATTGCAAAATAATAGCACAATTGTAGCTATCATCAGTAATTACATCAAATAAAAGCGAAACTTAACATTGGGAGGTGCTTAAAAAAAGGCAGAGTTTTTTAACTTTGCAGCGAATTAGATACCTAAAAGCCTTGCCGTCATTGCGAGGCAAGAAGCAATCCTGAAGCGAATAATTTAGTTCTGCTAACGTTGTAAGATTGCTTCGTGCTTCGCAATGACGATAATGGAAGTACAATAACGAAATAGATGAATTATACTTTAAACGACATTCCTGAACGTACAGACAAGCCACGCCAAAAGGGATTAACCATGGTAATGGACAAAGGCTTAAGTTTAAGGCAAGTTGAAGATTTTATAGAAGTTGCAGGAGTGCATACGGATATAGTGAAATTAGGCTGGGCAACCTCATATGTAACACCAAATTTGAAAGAAAAACTTGCGCTGTATCGTAGTGCAGGCATTCCGGTTTACTTTGGAGGTACTTTATTTGAGGCTTTCGCAATTAGAAATCAGTTTGAAGATTACCAAAGAGTTTTAGATGAATTTGGGATGGAGTATGCCGAAGTTTCTGATGGCTCTATGGATATCGTTCACGAAGAGAAATGTGAATTTATTGCAAAATTGGCTAAACAGGTAACTGTAATTTCTGAAGTTGGCTCTAAAGATGCGGCAAAGATTTTTGCGCCATATAAATGGATTCAGTTAATGAAAGCCGAAATTGAAGCTGGTTCTTGGAAGGTTATTGCCGAAGCAAGAGAAGGTGGAAACGTAGGTATTTATCGTGGTACGGGAGAAGTAAGAGAAGGATTGGTTGACGAGATTTTAACACAAATACCAGATGAAAAAATCATTTGGGAAGCTCCACAAAAAGAACAACAAGTATGGTTCATCAAACTAATTGGTACTAATGTAAACTTAGGCAATATTGCTCCTGCAGAAGTGATACCTTTAGAAACCATTCGCCTTGGTTTACGTGGCGATACCTTTGACTATTTTTTGAATAAATAATAACCGATATTTTAACAATCCATGCCTAACCAGTGTGGATTGTTGTGCTTTTACGATATGAGAACTTTTGGTTTAATTGGCTACCCTCTTTCTGCGTCTTTTTCAAAACAATTTTTTGCAGATAAATTCAAAGCAGAAGGTATTGAAGATTGTAAATACGAACTTCATCCTATTCCCCAAGCTAAAGAATTACTAGATTTAATTGAGGCTGATCCATTACTATGTGGCATTAATGTAACTATTCCACATAAGGTGAGTGTGTTGCCTTTTTTAACCGAACTAGATGATGCTTCTGAGAAAATTGGTGCGGTAAATTGTATTGCTATAGACCAATCGGGAGAGCAACCCTATTTGAAAGGGTACAATACAGACGTTTACGGTTTCGAAGAATCGCTAAAGCCTTTGTTGAAACCTCATCATACCAAAGCGTTGATTTTTGGAGATGGTGGCGCAGCAAAAGCAGTGAAATATGTATTCAATCAGTTAGGTATTCCATTTATTTCTGTAGTTAGAAATGCACAGCCAGACGCGGTTTTATATTCTAGCGTTACTAAAGAAGTTTTGGACGAATACACCATTTTAGTAAATACTACTCCATTGGGGATGTTTCCAAATGTAGATTCGTTTCCGCCAATTCCTTACCAACATTTAAGCGAAAAGCATTTAGCTTACGATTTGGTTTACAATCCAGAAGAAACAGCATTTTTAACTAGGGTAAAAGAACAAGGTGGAACCATTAAAAACGGTTTGGAAATGCTACATTTACAAGCAGAGCGTTCTTGGGATATTTGGAACGAACAAATTTGATAATTAGCAGATGCGATGATTTGATAATGTAATTGAATAGTATTTCAAGCATTATCACGTTATCAAATTCTCACATCACCACATCATTATGAGTTTATCAATTCGATTTTTTTTGTTGATATTGTTTGCAGCTGTATTAACCGCATGCAATAACGAAAAAGTATCAACGCCTAAGCCGAAAGGATATTTTCGTATTCATTTTCCAGAAAAAAAATACCAAGTTTTTAATGATGGATGTGCTTATAGCTTTAGCTATCCAACTTATGCGAAACTTACCGATGATACAGATAAAAATGCTGCGCCTTGCTGGAAGAATTTAGACTTCACGCAGTTTAATGGCACATTACACATCACATATTACGATATTTTTTCTCCTAAAACTTATAATGAAATGACGGAGAATGCTCGTACTTTGGCAATGAAACATACCATCAAGGCAGACGCCATAGATCAACGTATCATCAACTATCCAGATAAGAAAGTGTATGGCATTTATTACAGCATCGCTGGAAATACTGCCTCTTCGGTTCAGTTTTTCTTAACCGATAGTGCCAACCACTACCTACGTGGAGCGCTGTATTTTAATGAGCGTCCACAATATGATTCTATACAGCCAGTGGTTAAATTTATCAAACAAGATATCGATAAGCTGATAGAAACGTTTCAGTGGAAGAAATGAAGGTTGTAGGTTATACGTTATAAGTTTTACGTCTGGCACTCCGCTTGTAAAACTTATCCGCCAACTTTTATATCTCAAGAACGTATTACGTACAACTTAAAACTTACAATTTAAAATGATCAATCTACAACAATTTACTTTTAATCCTTACCAAGAAAACACTTACGTTTTGTTCGATGAAACTGCAGAATGCGTAATTATTGATCCTGGAATGTACGAAGGAAGAGAACAGAACGAATTGGTGAATTTCATTACCGAGAGAGGCTTGAAGCCAGTTTTGTTGTTGAATACACATTGTCACATAGACCACGTTTTGGGTAATAAATTTGTTTTCGATCAATGGGGATTAAAGCCTCAGTTTCATAAAGGAGAATTACCATTGCTACACAGCGTAGTTAGCTATGCACCACAAATGGGATTTCAATATGAGGTTTCACCAGAGCCAGAAGTGTTTTTGGAAGAAACTGGTACGGTATCATTTGGAAATAGTGAGTTAGAATTGGTTTTTGCTCCCGGTCATTCGCCTGCACATTTGTGTTTTTATGCAAAAGCAGAGAATTTCTTAATCGGAGGTGATGTTTTGTTTTTCCGTAGCATTGGCCGTACAGATTTGCCAGGTGGCAACCACCAACAATTGATAGAGAGTATTAAAACCAATGTTTTTGCATTGCCAGATGATTGTGAAGTTTTTCCTGGCCATGGTCCAAGTACCACCATTGGTTACGAGAAAGTAAATAACCCATTTTTGGTAGGATAAGCATACGCCTTTCCCTATCTTTACCACTGTGAACATCGCCATTTACATAGCTCGTAGGTACCTCTTCGCTAAGAAGTCTACCAATGCTATCAACATCATATCCGCAATTTCGATGTTGGGTGTAATGGTAGGTAGTGCCGCTTTAATCATCATTCTTTCCGTTTTTAACGGATTTGAGGATATGGTGCTGAAGATTTTCAATAGCATTACACCACAAATTGTAGTTTCACCAGCTCAAGGCAAAACTTTTGATCCCAATACCGTTTACTTTAATCAACTGAGAAAGAACGAAAAGATCTATTCGTTTACCGAAGTTTTGGCCGAAAATGCTTTAGTAAGATACGGTACTAAACAAACACCTGCGGTAGTAAAGGGGGTAAGCATTGATTTTCTTAAAAACAAGAGTTTGGATACCATTATGATAGATGGAACCTTTGTTTTGGAAAATAATATAGGGCAACCACAAGCCGTAGTTGGATCAGCTTTGCAAGCATTTTTAGACACCAATCCGGCGGATCCTTTTGAGCAGCTACAGATCTATTCTCCAAAAAAGGGGGCGACTGGTAATTCCGTTAATCCTATGGATGATTTTACCATGTTAAGTATATCTCCTGCCGGAATTTTCGAGATACAACAAGATTTCGATAACCTCTTAATCGTTCCGCTAAGCTTTGCTCGGGAGTTGCTTCGGGAACGTAAAAATGTATCGGCCATAGAAATAAATGTGCAGCCAGACGTAGATGCTGAAGCTTTTAAGAAGCAGATGTCCGAAGATTTGGGCAGTAGCTATGTAGTAAAAAACAGAATTGAGCAAAACCAAGCTTTGTATAACGTGTTGGGCTCCGAAAAATGGATGGTTTATATCATCCTTACTTTTATTTTAATTATTGCAATTTTTAATATCATTGGCTCGTTAACCATGTTAGTGATCGATAAGCAAAAAGATATATCTGTGCTAAGTAGTCTGGGAGCGGGTAAGCGGTTGATTAGGCGAATTTTTTTAGCGGAGGGTATGATGATAACACTTACAGGTTGTATCTTTGGCATATTAATAGGATTAATTTTTTGCCTACTTCAACAAAGTTTTGGATGGGTAAAAATGGGCGATGCAAATTTTATGCTCTCTAATGCTTACCCAATTGCCCTAAAGTGGAAGGATTTTTTGTTGGTATTTGTCACCGTTAGCTTTTTTTCTTTTATAGCAGCAGGTTTGGCATCAAATTTAAGTGTAAAAAAGATAGATCGTATTAATCAAGATCTTTAGCCTATGTGTAGTCGTAATAAATTGTTTTTTGGATTGTTATTAACTGTAAGTTTCTTATGGGCTTGTGGCAACAATAAAGATGCTGACCAAGAAAAAGGTAAATCGATCACATTAAAAGGATTGTATAGCTTTGGACCGGAGGTGAAATCTTTTACCGATTGCGATGAAGGCCGTGAATATTGGGTGGCAGACAGTGCTAAAAACTTAGAATTACAATATGCTAACCTAGGCTTCGAAAAACCGTATACACCAGTATACATTGAAGTGGAGGCGCATTTGGTGAAATCTGATACATCAACCGTAACTGGGGGTTATGATTCTACAATGGTAGTTACCAAAGTGCTCAAGGTACTTAAAGATATTCCCGAAGGGCCTTGTAATCAATAGGTAGTTTGCAGTTGCCAGTTTTTGTAAATTCACAATTTTTGGAAAAGCAGTAATACTGCTACTATTAAAAATCAGCCCCATTTTACGTTATAATATTTTTTGGGTGCTCTTTCCGTCATTTCGAACGCAGAGAGAAATCTCAGAGTTAAATGCTTTTATGTAACAGATTTCTCACTGCGTTCGAAATGACGCGGCAAAAAAGTATTTCCACTTCAACCGGGTTTATTTAACGCAGGTTTTAAAATTCAATTGAAGTTGCGCTGCAGGGGCTAGTGCGATTAATCTTTATTCGTTGCTCCTTGTTCTTTTCAATCCAAAACGTACAAACTTTTTCCTATGGGCGGAATTATCTCGTTTTTTGTAGCAATGTCGAACAAAGTATCAATTGCTTTCCTGCCTTCGATACCTAAGTCTACAGAGTATTGGTTTACGTACAGCTCAATATGCTTATACATCACTTCTTCATCCATAGCTTGCGCATGTTCACTTATAAACTCAATTCCCGATTTTGGGTTTTCAAAAGCAAATTCTACTGATTTTTTTACCAAACGATTTACCTTTTCCTGAATTTCTATTGGCAGTTTCCTGTTGACAACAATCCCGCCCAAGGGAATAGCGCACCCAGAAAATTCTTCCCAATAAGCACCTAGGTCTACTACTTTATGTAAGCCTTTAGCTTGGTAAGTAAATCTATTTTCGTGGATGATTAAGCCCAAGTCAATCTCGTCGTTAAGTAAAGCATTTTCAATTTCAGAGAAAACCATTTCCTGCTTGTTAGTCAATTGTGGGTAAGCTACGCCTAATAAGAAATTGGCAGTAGTGTATTTGCCTGGAATAGCAACTTTTAGCTGCGGATTTTCAGTGCCTAATTCAGCATTAATTTTTTCTAGGTTTTCTTTTTTGCAAATCAATAGCGGACCTACGCCAAAACCCAGCGCACTACCGGCATCTAGCAAAGCATATTGATCAGCAACATATGCAAAGGCGTGAAAACTCAATTTGGTAATAGCTAATTCGCCACGTAAAGCCTTTTGATTAAGTGTTTCTACGTCATCAAAAAACACCTTAAAGCTTAAGCCTTCGGTGTCTATTTTTCCGTGAATGAGGGCGTCGAAAATAAAGGTGTCGTTAGGGCAGGGCGAAAAACCAAGTGTCAATTCCATACGGTAAATTTATGGCTAGCGATTTAAATTAACGTCATTTAGAGTTCATAGTTTTTCTATAAACGCGGTTAACCAATCATTCAGGTTTTTAACTGCCAAACCTATTTTCCAGCTTTCTCTATCGCGAGGTTCTACGTAGTTAGAAATACTACGGACCTGTAAAATGGGGATGTTCAATTTGCTACAAGCGTAAAAAATCGCCGCTCCTTCCATACTTTCTGTTTGGGGATGATAAAGTGCGATAGTTTTTTCAATGCTTTGTGCATTGCCATGCACTTTATTTACCGTAATTCCTTTTACTGTTTTTAATGTTAAATCTGTTTTGGCTGTTGATGAAAAGCTGTTTTGGCCAAAACCTAGTTGAGGTAATGTAATGAAGTTTTCGTGTTCTTCGGCACCAAGTTCGGCTAAAATGTCTTGAGTGATATTTACGAGTTCTCCCAATTCAATATTTCTATCAAAACTACCAGCAATGCCTACATTGAGTACTAAACTGTATTTGCTGTTGAGTTTTTGCCCAAGTGCAAACGCAGTAGCCACCATGCCAACGCCAGTTATCAATACATCGAATTTTTCTGTTTCGATGAACGGACCAGATCCCAAATTGTAATGACTTAAAGTCGGTGCAATTTCGGCTTGGGTGGCTGCTACTAAAAGAAGTTTCATTGTGTGTTGCTGTTTAATGTGTCAGATAGCTTGTCTTGATTTGTCGAAAGCGCTAACCATGACTAAATCATGATCAATGGTTTATATTGCTAATTAACGATTATTTTTAGTTTTTTGGTTATTTTGATGATTGGTTTTTAGGCTGATAGTAGTTTCTGCAAAGTCTTTTGTTAATTAAACCCGACCGAAGGGGAAAGCCCACAGGCTGAAGCATAGCGAAGCCGAGGACTTGTACCAAAGGGCGGGACCGATATTGCCATGAAACACAGGTAATGCTTTTCTTGAAAAAATATTTTTAGATTTAAAATTACGTGACAATATCTTCGGAAATCTGGCGTCCGTCTCTCGACTTTATACTGTATATTTGCACTTTATTTTGAAAAAATGATTTATATCACACGTAGAGAAAGTTTCAACGCTGCACACAAATTGGCTAGACCAGATTGGACAGAAGATGAAAATACGGCAGTTTTTGGTAAATGTGCTAATCCAAATTGGCACGGACACAATTACCAATTGTATGTAACGGTTAAAGGCGAAGTTAATCCTGAAACTGGGTTTTTGGTGGATTTGAAGTGGTTGAAGCAGGTAATCAACACACATGTGATTGATAAAGTAGACCACAGAAACTTGAACCTTGATGTCGATTTTATGAAAGGTAAATTGGCATCGACTGAGAATTTGGCAATTGCAGTGTGGGATATTTTGAAACCGCATGTTAACGAGAGCGGCGCAGAATTGCACTGCATTAAAATTTACGAAACTGATAACAACTACGTCGAGTATTTCGGCTAATAGCATCTAAATATGGCACACAACCACGATCACGATGATGATGAAGTATTGGGCTATCAAAAGATAGAACGATATGATGATGATAAAATAAATTCTGTTGCGGTTCATTACAAAGATATTTTAGAGCGTTTGGGTGAAAACCCAGAGCGTGAGGGTTTGATAAAAACGCCTGAGCGTGTAGCTAAAGCTTTGCAATACTTAACACATGGCTATGATATTAAGCCAGAAGAAATCTTGCGTTCTGCAATGTTTAAGGAAGATTACAGTCAAATGGTGGTAGTTAAGGATATCGAAGTTTTCTCGATGTGCGAGCACCACATGTTGCCTTTTTTCGGTAAGGCGCACATTGCTTACATTCCGAATGGACACATTGTTGGCTTAAGCAAAATCCCTCGTGTGGTTGATGCTTTTGCCCGTAGGTTACAGGTGCAAGAACGTTTAACTAACGAAATTAGAGATTGTATTCAGGATACCTTAAATCCAGCTGGAGTAGCTGTAGTGATGGAATGCAAGCACTTATGTATGGCAATGCGTGGTGTGCAAAAGCAAAACTCTGTAACTACTACATCGGCATTTACTGGTGGCTTTTTGAATAACGATAAAACTCGTGCTGAGTTTTTAAGGTTGATTACGGCGAATTTGCATTAATCATTGTTTTAAACCACAAAGACACAAAGCTATAATAGATAACTGTGTTAGAATGGGTGTTGTGTAAGAAGTAGGAACAAATAATATAAATGTAATACGTGAGTTTAACGATGGGGATGAAGTCTCAAATCTCAATACTCACATCTCAAATCTAAAAAAATGAAAGCATATATTTTTCCAGGGCAAGGTGCCCAGTTTGTAGGCATGGGTAAGGACTTGTACGAAAACAGTCCGCTAGCTAAAGAACTTTTTGAAAAAGCGAATGAAATTATTGGTTTCCGTATTAGCGACATTATGTTTAGCGGAACTGACGAAGAGTTGAAACAAACTAACGTAACACAACCTGCAATTTTTTTGCATTCGGTAATTTTAGCCGAAGTTTTAGGCGAAGATTTTAAGCCAGAAATGGTTGCTGGTCACTCTTTAGGTGAATTTTCTGCATTAGTTGCGGCAAATGCCTTATCTTTTGAAGACGGCTTAAAATTAGTAATTGCTCGTGCTAACGCGATGCAAAAAGCTTGCGAAGTACAACCATCTACAATGGCAGCTATTTTAGGTCTGGCTGATGAAGTGGTAGAGCAAATTTGTGCTGAAATTGAAGAGGTGGTAGTGCCTGCAAATTACAATTGTCCAGGTCAGTTAGTAATTTCTGGTAGCATTGAAGGCATTGACAAAGCATGCGAGCAATTAACGGCTGCTGGAGCAAAAAGAGCATTGAAGTTAAACGTAGGTGGTGCTTTCCACTCGCCTTTAATGGAACCAGCAAAAGTTGAATTACAAGCTGCAATTGAAGCTACTGAAATAAATGCACCAGTTTGCCCGATTTACCAAAACGTAAATGCACAACCAACTAGCGATCCTGCAGTGATTAAAGAGAACTTAATTGCACAGTTAACTGGCGCAGTGAAATGGACACAAACTGCTACCAATATGATTGCCGATGGTGGTAATGATTTTGTGGAAGTTGGACCAGGTAATGTATTGCAGGGCTTGGTGAAAAAAGTAAGTAGAGAAGTGCAAACGAGCAGCGCAAATATCGTTTAGTATTTGAAATAATTATTGGGGTTGTTTAAAGGCAATTTCCCAACGGAAGAAAAAGTTATAAATGCTAACACATTTATAACTTTTTCTGTGTTTATACGTTGGAAATAAAGATTTTGCTTTTTAGACAGCCCCATTTCTGTATATTTATATTTTAAAGCCAGCTCAGTTTGAATACAGGACTAAAAATTAGGTTATTGATGTTGTTGTTAGGCGTTTGCTGTTTTGTAACAGCAATCTCTTTGCGCAATTCAATTACTAAGAAAGACCTGTTGCAACATGAGGCAAACCAGCTCCAAGAAAATCTATTAGCGAGGGAGAGAATTATTTATGATTATCTTACTTTCCCATCAAAGCTAGAGGAGCTCAAGAAATTTAGCGAAAACGAGAACTTAGCAAATAATTTTATTTCTGCTTATAGGCCCAGTGGTATTAATGTGCTGGTGTATAGAAATAAGCAGCTGGAATATTGGAGCACCTATAAAGCGATACCTAAAAATGTAGAAAGATTAAAAGATGGCACCTCTTTCGTACTGCTATCAAATGGCTATTACGAGCTGGTTAAAAAGACATTAGGAGAGTATATGTTTGTTTTTATTGTTACGGTTAAAACCCAGTATGCAATAGAAAATCAATATTTGAAGAATGAAATTTGGCCAGGTCTTTTTAATAATAACACCCTCGAAATAGCTTCTTTCACTGACAAAGAAACTACCGAAATATTTAGCTTAAATAAGGATTACCTTTTTACGGTTAAGCTCAGCAATAATTATACAGACAATATCTTCACTTCTGCTGAGCTGTGGCTTTGGTTAGTAGGAACTTTGTTTGTTAGCTTATTTGTAAATTCTTGTGGTTTATGGCTGGCAAGGCATGGAAAATTTTTGATCGGTACTCTTCTTGTGGCAGTCTATTTCATTGCTTTTAGATTATTAGATTTAAAATATTTTTGGTTTAACCACCAATTCGACCTGCGAATCTTTGATCCTACCATATACGCTGAGAGTGATTTTCTACCCTCATTGGGAGATTTACTTTTAAACGTGCTTGCATTTACATGGATTTTGATTTTTGTATATGCTCATAGAAAAATGTATGTGCTGCCAAGTTGGATAGCGAAGAGGAAGGCCATTAACTACCTTTCACTTGCTTTGTTTGCTTTGCTATTATCTTGGGTGGGTTTTTTAACAGAAGATCTGTTTTTTGGATTAGTGTTTTATTCAAAAATTGAATTTAACATCAGTAACATTATTAATTTGGGATGGGTGAGCTGGCTAAGCATATTTATACTGTGCTTGGTTTGGTTGAATATCTATCTGTTGGTTAATGTTTTAGTGGTGCTGGTTAGGCAGTTTTCAATTACTACCAAAGAAAAAATATTTGCTTTTTTACTTGTTGTAATAGGATTTACCATTTATAAAATAGCCGTAGATTATACTGTTTTCTACTTAGTATATGCCTTGTTGATTTTTATGATTGCCTATAACAATCATATCCAGAATAATAGATTTTCTGTTTCAGTAATGGCGGTGATTTTTCTTTGCATGGCCACCATTACTTCTATCAAGTACATTAAGTTTGAGGATATAAAGGAAAGAAATACCAGAGCTGGCATAGCCGATAAACTAATGTACCAAGATGATCCGAAGGTGATGAATGCGATAGAGCTTTTGGAACACGGATTAACTGTGGATTCGCAGGTAGTAAGTTATTTTAAGCAGCCGCTGCTGATACAAACAACGAATTTTCATAACTATATTTCTAAGAACTACTTGGATGGTTATTTGTCCCGTTTCGAGTATAAAATGTTCGAATACAACAGCAGTGACCAGTCTTTAAAGAATGCAGAAAGCTTACCAATTAACAAGTATAAAAATTTAGTGAAATATGGCGCTGTGAAAGCGCAACAGGCAAACTACTTCTATCGTGTTAACGATACTTTTGGATTCCAGAACTATTTTGGCATTATCCCCGTATTTGATGGAGATAATTTATTGGGTACGATGGTGGTAGAACTGATATCTAGGCCGTACGATTACAATACACTTTTCCCTGATCTGTTAATAGATGGAAAGCTAAAAAGTGAGGAAAATTTAAAGCAATATTCCTTGGCCTTTTATAAAGAAAACCAGTTGTTTAGTCAATCTGGAAAGTATGTTTATCCAATGGTAAATACCTCTTTTAAAGGTGAAAGAGATAGAATAGAATTTGTAAATGAGGATGACGATGACCATTCCTATAGTCATGCGGTATATAAGCCTGCAAATAATCGTTTAGTAGTCATCACTTATCAAAAGGTAGATTTCACAGTACGGTTGGCTACTTTGTCGTTCTTCTTCCTCATATTTATCATTTTTGGGATTTTTGCCTACTGTATTGTTTGGTTGATGATTAACATCAGTGATAGTAGAGGCGGCATATTCAATATCAACAGATATCTGATGATTAACGCCAATAAAATCCTTTATAAAACCCGTATCCAGTTTTCTATTGTACTCTCTGTGGTAGCTACTTTGGTTATTGTAGGTTGGACTACCTTTTTCAATATCAAGAGCCAATACTTAGAACAACAGACCGAGCAGGTGAGAGAAAAGGTGAGGAAAGTGCAGTTGGCCTACGAAAAGCAGATTGCCTTAGCTGGAACCATTAGCAATAACAGCGAGGCCCAGTTCGAATTTAATCAGTTTGCAGACGTAAATGGGATTTATCTTAACTTGTACGATATCAATGGTAATCTGTACCTCACCACGCTGCCAAGATTATACGATTTGGGCATTATTGGACGTAAAATGGGACCGATGGCCTACATGCAGTTGGCGGTGCAGCAAAAATCGGAGTTTATCAATCCTGCGGAAAAAATAGGAGCTTTCAGCTATGCCGCTGCCTATGCGCCTGTGAGAAATGCCGATAATCAAACTATAGCCTACATCAGTATTCCCTACTACTCTAATGAGGAAGATTATCAGGCTCGAATTGGGCTTTTTATCAATACCTTAATTAATATTTATGCCCTTGTTTTTGTGTTGATTGGCGTATTGGCAGTTTTCTTAGCGAATCAAATTACGAGTCCGCTAACATTTATTCAGGAAAATATCCGTAGAACAAAGTTAGGACAGGCAAACCAGCCCCTTATTTGGCACCGACAAGACGAAATAGGTGTGCTCATTAAGGAGTACAATAAGATGATTGCCGAGTTGGAAATCAGTGCAAACAAACTAGCTCGTAGCGAAAGAGAAAGTGCATGGCGTGAAATGGCTAAACAGGTTGCTCATGAGATTAAAAATCCACTTACACCATTAAAATTAGGTGTGCAGTTATTAGAGAAATCTTGGAAAGAGCAAGATCCTAATTTCGAGAAAAAATTTGAAAGGTTCAATAAATCGTTTGTGGAGCAGATTGATAGCTTAGCGACTATTGCTTCAGAGTTTTCCAACTTCGCTAAAATGCCCGATACTAAGCTCGAACACATTGCTTTGGTGCCAATTATTGAGCAAGCTAAAGAGGTTTTCAGTTCAATGGACCATGTCGAGATCCATATTTTAAATAGAAGTAACACTGATATTGTTGTACTTGGAGATAAAGATCAGTTGCTTCGTTCGTTTAATAACTTATTGAAAAATGCAATAGAAGCCGCCGATGGTAAAGAAAAATGTGTCATCAAAATTCACATCGCCAACGATGAAAAACAAGCCTTTGTAGAGGTGGAAGATAATGGAAAAGGAATTGACTCGAGCTTGCACAGTAGCATTTTTAGGGCCAACTTTACTACCAAATCTTCGGGTACGGGCTTGGGCTTGGCTTTCGTTAAGCAGGCTATAGAAAACGCTGGCGGAAAAGTAGAATTTACATCAGTATTAAACAATGGAACAATCTTCTATCTTAGCTTTCCTTTGGTGTAATGATGTTTAGGGTTTGCCTCATATCGCTTTTAGTGATTTTGGTAAACACTGGATTAAAAGCACAGCTGAATGCCAACCAACGTGTTAAAAAGATTACGGCTACCAACAAAATTATCGCTTTAGATAGTTTAAGTATTGTGCCTCAATCCGTAAAAGTTCGTTACAGCGCAGAGGTGCAGGTAGATACTTCGCTTTATCAGATAGATTATGCCAAAGCTACTTTTTTATGGAAAGGGGCAGAGGGCATTGAGCTTACGTTAAGCTATAAGGTTTTCCCAATTTTGTTTTCTAAGAGCTATCACCATAAAGATGTGAAGCTGATTGAGCAGCTGCCCATAGATAATAGTAGTTTCTACAGTTATAAACCTCAAGTGGTAGAAAATACACTCTTTTCGATGAAAGGCTTAAACAAAAGCGGGAGTATTTCGAGAGGCATTATGTTTGGAAATAATCAAAATCTTTCGGTAAACTCTAACATGGTGCTGCAAATGTCGGGCAAGATTGGAAATGATATCGAAATTTTAGCTGCCATTTCTGATGATAACCTGCCTATCCAACCTGAGGGAAATACACAACAGCTGAACGAATTTGACCGTGTATTTGTGCAAATTAAAAAAGATAGCACTGTACTTACTGCCGGAGATTATGAGCTGAAGCGACCAAACAGTTACTTCATGAACTTTTACAAGCGTACCCAAGGTGCCATGATTAGTCATGATTTTAAAACGGAAAATGGACTTAGGTACAGCACTACAGTTGCCGTCGCCGTTGCAAAAGGACGTTCTGCCCGAAACCAAATTATTGGTCAGGAAGGAAATCAAGGTCCATACCGTTTAACTGGAAATAACGGCGAAACCTATATTGTGGTAATTGCTGGTACAGAGCGAGTTTTTATTGATGGAGTTCCTCTAGTCCGTGGACAGGATAACGATTACATCATCGATTACAATACTGCCGAAATTACATTTACTGCCAAGCAACTCATTAATTTAAACTCCCGTATCTCGGTAGAGTTTGAATATTCCGATAAGAACTATTCTCGTTCTTTAACTTATTTAAATCAGCGTGTAGAGACAGATAAATTGGCGTTTAGGTTGAACTACTACAATGAGAAGGATAACAGAAATCAGCCTTTTTTGCAAACGCTGAATGATGAGCAAAAACAGTTCATGTCTACCTTGGGGCGTGATATTTCGCAGGCATATTATCCCAACGTTACCGAGGTTCCTTTTAACGAGAATGAGATATTGTATGAGCGATTAACCTCTTTAGGTGGCGTGGAATATTATCGGTATTCTACCGACCCAGCGTTGGCTAAATATCGAGTTGGTTTTTCATACATTGGCGAAGGGCGAGGGAACTATCGTATCAATAGCCAGTCGGCGGCAAACGGTAAAGTATACGAATTTGTAGAGCCAGTAAGCGGTGTAATGCAGGGAAGTTACGAGCCCATCACTTTGTTGGTTACGCCCAAACAGCAGCAGTTAATTACAATGGCAGCAGATTTTAAACCGAAGAAGCAAAGTCTTTTCAGTACCGAATTTGCGATTAGCAACAATAACGTCAACTTGTTTGCGGATAAAAGTGTAGCTAACATTTCTGGCTATGGACTAAAATTGGAAGCCTTACATCCAGTTTTACTAAATGATAAAGGGCTGAAATTGAATACAACCGCCAATTATGAATATGTAAGCAAAACCTTTAAACCGATTGAGCGCTACAGAACGGTAGAGTTTAATCGTGATTTTAACCTAGATGCGATCACTACAGAAGCAACCGAACACCTCTTCTCAGCAGGTTTGCAGTTGTTTAAAAAGGAAGATCAAAATATCGGTTACACGTTAAATACCTTTACAAGAGAAGGACAATATCAAGGTTATTTGCATCGAGTAAATGCCTTATATAAAGCAGGAAAGTATGGTTTTAAATACGATGGTAGCTTGCTCAATTCGGATGCTACTATCAATGATGGAACTTTCTTTAAGCATTACTTGGATGCCAACCGAGAGGTTTTTAACCTCGTGGCTGGATTTGTATTTGAGCAACAGCAAAATACCACTGCCGATAAACAAACAGATGCCCTGACAGGAAATAGTTTCTCCTATAGCATTTACAAATTGTATTTACAGAGTAAAGCTAGCCAAAGTAATCGCTATAAAATTGATTATAGTTTTAGGCAAGACCAGCTACCTCGTGGAACAGCGTTATTGAACAGTTCGCATTCGCAAAGTGTGAATGTAGGTGTAGATTTAACCAAAAATGTAAATTCGATGTTAAGGTTAACAGCTGGTTACCGTAAAACGGGATATGAAAATGGATTTGCTTCGGTAAACAACGATGAAAGCTTGGTGGGTAGGTTAGATTATAACCTCAATGCGATGAAAGGTTTTATCAATACTTCTATTTACTATGAGGTGGGCAATGGACAAGAGCCACGTCGAGAAATTACTTACTTAGAAGTTTTGCCAGGACAGGGAATTTATGCTTGGAACGATTATAATGGCAATGGAATTAAGGAACTAAATGAGTTTGAGATTTCTCGCTTTCCAGACCAAGCCAAGTACATACGCATTTTTACCGCTGGAACTGAATATGTGCGGACCAATTTTACTGGGGTAAACCAAAGTATCCGTATTACACCCAGTGCAATTTTAAAAGGGGGCAAGGTCTTCCAGAAGTTCGTGAGCAGATTTACCAACCAACTTTCCTATAAAATAGATAGAAAGATTTTAGCCAGCGATGGCTTCGAGGTTTACAATCCTTTCCATACTGGCATAGATGCTGCAAATCTTATTTCTTTAAATTCTTTTTTGAGGAACACGCTTTTCTTCAACCGTAATAATCCAAAATTTGGAGTTGATTTTAATTATCTATCCGATGGTGGTAAAAGCTTTTTGAGTAATGGTTTTGATAGCCGTAAACGTAATGAACGAGGCTTGAGGATTAGAACCTCACCAGTAAAAAGTACCAACGTAAATTTCACGCTTAATCAAGGAAATAAGAATTACAGTTCGGAGCTATTTGCTCAGCGCAATTACGAAATCAATTACTTTGAGCTGCTGCCTGAATTTAATTACCAATTCACTGCCGATTTTAGATTGACTTTTGCAGGTGTTTATGGCAAACAGCGTAATGCTGGCCAATTTGGTGGAGAAGAGAATCAGAATGTCACGTTCACTACAGAAACTCGTTACAATGTGCTAAAAAAAGGCGTGCTCACTGGAAAGGTAAGTTACATCAATAATAAATTTACTGGTGAAAGTAACAGTACCATCGGTTACGAAATGCTGTCGGGCCTGCAAATTGGTAATAACTACACTTGGGGTTTAGGCCTGCAACGAACCATAGGAAACGGCATACAGTTAAATGTCAGTTATGAAGGGCGTAAATCTCCGGAGGTAAATGTGGTGCATACTGGGAATATGCAGGTGAGAGCTTTTTTTTAACCTTAGCCTAAGCTTTTGACGTTCCCTCTCGTCGATGGTGATCACACCAACAACGAGAGGGAATTTTTTATGCTATCCTCTTCCTTTTAGGAAGAGATGGCCAAAGGGCAGAGAGGGTTTACCTACTACAGCAATTTTTATTATTCAATCATTTAGACTTGAAGTAAAACTAAAATAGCAACACAAAGGCTGTGCTGCTATTAAAATGCTTATGTCTTTCTCGAACTTTTTAATGACTACAAAGCCAAAGAAGATTATTTAAACTCGCTTGTTGTATGGAAATTGATGTCTGGATAATCACGTTTGGTCATTTCAATCATGAAATCGTTATCAGATAAATAAACGGGATTTCCTTCTTTATCCGTACCTATATGTTGCTGTTTACGCTTTACAAACTCATCTAGTTTCTTCTTGTCATCACAAGTTACCCAACGCGAACGGCTGTAAGTTAAAGTACGGAAACGACATTTTGCACCATATTCATGCTCTAAACGGAAATTGATTACCTCAAATTGTAATTCTCCCACAGCCCCAATTACCTTACGGTTACCTGGTTGCATTACAAAAAGTTGCGCTACACCTTCATCGGTTAATTGCTCAATACCTTTTTCCAACTGTTTGGTGCGCATTGGATCCATGTTCTCCACTTCCTTAAAAATAGCTGGAGAGAAGCTGGGGATGCCTTTGAAATGCAATTTTTCGCCTTCTGTTAACGTATCGCCAATTTTAAAGTTACCACTATCATACAAACCTACCACATCACCTGGCCAAGCCTCTTCCACCAAACTCTTTTCATTTGCCATAAAATCCATAGGGTTGGCAAACTTCATTTTCTTATCCTGACGGGTGTGGTAATAGAATTTGTTACGCTCAAACTTACCTGAACAAATACGTAAGAAAGCAATTCTGTCACGGTGTTTAGGGTCTAAGTTGGCATGTATTTTAAACACAAAACCACTGAAATGCTTATCTTCAACTAAAACATCACGTTCTTCTGCTTCACGATGTCTAGGGCTCGGCGCAATTTCAATGAAAGTGTCCAGCAACTCCTTAATTCCGAAGTTATTAATTGCAGAGCCGAAAAATACTGGAGCTAATAAACCTTCCTTGTATAGAGAAATATCTAAGTCGCCGTAAACGCCGTTTACCAATTCCGTTTCATCCTTTAAATTGCCAACTTCCTTTTCTTGCAAATAATCAAGTAGGGCAGCATCGTTTAAATCATTCACCTTTACTACTGAATCTGTCACTTTGGTTTTATCAGAGTGAAAAAGGTTCAATTGGTTATGATAGATACTATAAACACCTTTAAAAGTGTGTCCCTGTCCAATGGGCCAAGATTGTGGGCATAAACTGATATTCAACTTCTGCTCAATTTCATCCAGTAAATCGAAAGCTTCTTTACCCTCACGATCCATTTTGTTAACGAAAATAATCACAGGCGTATTTCGCATTCTACAAACCGACATCAATTTCTCGGTTTGTTCCTCTACACCCTTTACGCAGTCAACCACTAAAACTACGCTATCTACTGCCGAAAGTGTACGGTAAGTATCCTCAGCAAAATCCTTGTGGCCAGGCGTATCTAAAATGTTGATACGTTTTCCGCTGTACTCAAAACCCATTACCGATGTAGCTACAGAAATACCACGCTGGCGCTCAATTTCCATAAAATCGGAAGTGTTGCTTTGGTTCGCCTTATTACGTTTTACGGCTCCTGCAGTATTAATTGCACCACCAAAAAGCAAAAACTTTTCGGTAAGTGTGGTTTTTCCCGCATCGGGGTGACTAATAATAGCAAACGTTTTTCTTTTTTCTATCTCTGGGTGAAGCATATTTTATGGAATTGTAAACGGAAACAAAAGGGAATGGGCTGCAGGGTTATAAAAACCTTAATGCGAATAATATAGCCGTGTTTTGTTTCATTGCTGCAAAGGTACATAAAAAGCATGACGCTAAAAAACGCCTGTAAGTGTTTGTTTTTGAAAAGCAGGTATGGTGGTGCTTCGGCTTCTAAAGCCCCGCTTTCAGTACAATCTTTTTGTTGGCATTGCCGCTCATAATTGTCATGCTGAGCTCGTCGAAGCATCTACTAATTAACAAACAACCCTTCGACAAGCTCAGGGTGACACCATCAAAAAGTATTTTCCTTCAATCGGGTTTAACGAACAACTGTTATGCTATAAACTTCGACAGTCTTCCCTCATATCGCACAATGAGATTTATAAAGTTGAAGGAAACTCGTTAATCCATCTACTATACTCGTTGGCGGGGACGCCAACAAGAGCAGACGAAATGCTTTTAGTTCAACTTTGTGTTCTTTGTGACTTTGTGGTTATTTAAAGTTGCTGTGTTAAACACTCAAAAATTCCCGCTAATCTTGTATATTAGGGTTTAAAACAACTTATTATGATTATTTTAGGAATTATCGCTGTTGTTGTATTTATTATTGGAATAGGTATTTACAACTCTCTTATTGGAAAGAAAAACCAAGTAACTAATGCTTTCTCGGCTATTGACGTGATGCTTAAAAAACGCTATGACCTCATCCCGAATTTGGTGGAAACCATTAAGCAGTACATGGCTTACGAAAGTGAAACGCTAACCAAAATTACGCAAATGCGTACACAAGCGGCTAATGGAAATATCACCGATGCTGAAAAAGTACAGCTTGACCAACAATTAAGTACTGCAGTTAGAGGTGTAATGGTTAACGTAGAAAATTACCCAGACTTAAAAGCTAATACCAACTTCCTGAATTTGCAAAGTACTTGGACAGAAAGCGAAGAGCAAATCGCTGCTGCCCGCAGAACTTACAACGCTGCGGTAACTACATACAATAATGCCGTAATGATGTTTCCAAGCAGTATTTTCGCTGGAATGTTGGGCTATCAAACTATGCCAGTGTTAGAAACACCAGCCGAGGAACGTAAGAATATCAGCGCTAAAGAATTGTTCAACAGTTAATGGATTTACACAATCGGCCAGAAATGGTTTCAGTTTTTAATGAGCTGGAAACATCACGACTGTATATTGCCAAACAACACACCACAGCTTATTGGTGCATGGGAATTGGTGCCGCATTTTTGCTCGCTGGTTTTCTTTTTGGCCTTATAGAAGTAGGCGTAGTTATAGTTGTAGTAGGTTTAATTGCTGGTTTCATCATATTAACAATGGTCGGCAGTAAAACAGATGCCTATAAAGTAGATTTTAAGCAAAAAGTGATTGGGGCTGCCTTAAAACAGCTAGATGATAGCTTAGAAATCAATCCGCACTCTGGGATTAGCGAAAGAGATTTTAGAGATAGCTGTTTATTCTCGCAAACACCAGATAGATATAAAACCGAAGATTTGGTGCATGGCAAGATAGATAAAACACAAATTCATTTTGCTGAAGTGCACGCCGAATACAAAACTGAAACCCAAACTAAAAATGGGCGAAAAACACAATGGCATGATATTTTTAAAGGCATTATCTTTTGTGCAGACTTCAATAAAAACTTTGCTGGCTTAACAGTAGTAAGACCGAAAGGCTTTGGAGGGGCGTTTGGTAAATGGATTTCTCAGAATATTTTAGGTAACAAACGCATAGTTGAACTTGAAAATGTGGATTTCGATAAGATGTTTATCACCGAAAGCGGCGACCAAGTAGAAGCTCGTTACATTTTAACACCATCGCTCATGGAAAAGCTATTGGAGTTGAACGCTTATGCTAATTCAACCATTTCTGTTTCGTTTATATTTTCTAACGTTTATATCGCGTTTCCATTAAATCACAACTATTTTGAAGCACCTATTTTTAAATCATTGCTAAATGCAGATGTTTTAGAGAAAGATTTGAATATCCTAAGGTTAATGCGCCATGTGGTAGAAGAACTTGATTTGAATACAAGGATTTGGACTAAGCAGTAGCTATTCTTGCCGTCATTGCGAGCTTCGCGAAGCAATCTTTGATACTAGTCGGCTCCCTGCATAATAAAACAAGAAAGATTGCTTCGCCCTGTGAAAAACAGAGGCTCGCAATGACGACGGTGTTAAATTAGCTTGTGGTAAGTCTTTAAGTGCTTAGAGCAGGCTTTCGTTAAATAGACCTGATTGCAGCGGATCCTGATTTTTCATCGGGAATAGCGAAAAGCAGGACTGCCATTATTCAAGGAGCTGTCTCTGATCTTCAAAATATTAGATTCTTCGCTGTGCTCAGAATGGCAGCGTAAATAAAAAAGTCCCTTAACATTACGCTAAGGGACTTGGTCTTTATTCTTTGCTCTTTTATCCTTGTTCTATTTCGACAAATACATTGATTTATCTTTAACTAACTTCAAGAAATAAGGATCTTCCAAATCTTTAATGAAACGAATAGCCTCACCTGTAGATTTCATTTCAGGGCCTAGCTCTTTCGCCACTTCAGGGAATTTCTCGTAAGAAAATACTGGTTCCTTAATTGCATATCCTTTTAGCTTACGCTCGATGTTGAAATCCTTCAATTTATTTACACCCAGCATTACTCTAGCAGCAATATTGATATAAGGCACATCGTAAGCTTTAGCGATGAAAGGCACCGTACGAGAAGCACGAGGGTTGGCCTCAATTACATAAACTTTCTCGTCTTTAACCGCAAACTGGATGTTTAACAAACCAATTACGTTAAGTGCTTTTGCAATTTTCTTAGAGTAGTTTTCCATGTCAGCAATTACCTTATCAGATAAACTGAATGGAGGCAATACCGCACTTGAATCTCCCGAGTGAATACCTGCAGGCTCAATGTGTTCCATTAAACCAACAATGTGTACATCTGTTCCATCGCAAATTGAGTCGGATTCTGTTTCTTCTGCTCTGTCTAAGAAATGGTCAATTAACACACGGTTTCCTGGTAAATCGCCTAGTAATTTTACTACAGCTTTTTCTAGATCCTCATCGTTAATCACAATGCTCATGCCTTGTCCGCCTAATACATAACTAGGACGAACCAATACTGGATAACCTACTTCATTAGCTACCACAATAGCCTCCTCAGCATTTTCGGCTACGCCGTATCTTGGGTAAGGAATGTCTAACTCTTTCAATAAGTCTGAGAAACTACCACGATCTTCTGCTTTATCCATGTCTTCGTAAGAAGTACCGATAATGCGGATGTTGTTTTCGTGAAGTTTTTCGGCCATTTTCAAGGCTGTTTGACCACCTAATTGAACAATAACGCCAATTGGGTTTTCTAAATCGATAATTTCACGTACGTGCTCCCAGAAAACAGGCTCGAAATAAAGTTTATCGGCCATGTTAAAATCTGTACTTACCGTTTCTGGATTACAGTTAATCATAATGGCTTCGAAACCATTTTCTTTTGCTGCTAATAAACCGTGTACACAAGAGTAATCGAACTCGATACCTTGACCAATACGGTTAGGTCCTGAGCCTAAAACGATTACTTTTTTTCTGTCGGAAACAATAGATTCATTAGTACCTAACTCATCGCCCTCAGATAAAACTTCTCCAGTTACTAAAGAAATTTGTTGAGGAGATTCTTCGAAAGTAGAGTAGAAGTAAGGTGTTTGTGCAGCAAATTCGGCAGCACAAGTGTCTACCATTTTGTAAGCTCTTCTAATGTTTAGCTCTTTACGGCGATTGTAAACCTCATCTTCTGTTACATTACCTAAAACGTAAGCAATTTGTACGTCAGAGAAACCTTTTTGCTTCAAGTTGAAGAAGAAATCTCTCGGAATATTTGTTAACGAGTAGCGTTTTAGTTCAGTTTCTAAAGCTACTAGTTCTTGAATTTGATTTAAGAACCACTTGTCAATCTTGGTTACCTTACGGATAGACTCTAGTGGCACACCCATGCTCATCGCATCTTTAATTAAGAATACACGGTTCCAGCTTGGGTGCTGTAAGCCGTACATAATTTCTTCGATGTCACGTTTCTGACGACCATCGGCACCGATACCAGCACGTCCAATCTCTAGACTCTGACAAGCTTTTTGCAGTGCCTCGATAAAACTACGGCCAATACCCATTACTTCGCCTACAGCTTTCATCTGTAAACCAAGTTCCATGTTCGCACCTTTAAATTTATCGAAGTTAAAGCGAGGGATTTTTACAATTACGTAATCTAAAGTTGGCTCAAAGTAAGCTGAAGTAGTTTTTGTAATTTGATTTTCGATTTCATCTAAGTTGTAACCGATAGCCAATTTAGCCGCAATTTTAGCGATTGGATATCCAGTTGCTTTACTAGCTAACGCTGATGAACGAGATACACGTGGGTTAATTTCAATAGCAATAATATCGTCGTTATCTGGATTTACCGAAAACTGTACATTACAACCACCTGCGAAATTACCAATAGCACGCATCATTTTGATGGCTTGGTTACGCATTTCTTGGTAGCAACGGTCTGATAAAGTCATTGCAGGAGCAACCGTAATCGAGTCTCCAGTGTGAATACCCATTGGGTCAAAGTTCTCGATAGAACAAATGATGATTACGTTGTCGTTGCTATCTCTCAATAGCTCTAACTCATATTCTTTCCAGCCTAAAACTGCTTGCTCTACCAAAACCTCGTGGGTTGGCGAAGCTTCTAAACCGCGTTTAAGGGCTGCGTCAAAATCTTCTTTTCTGTGAACGAAACCACCACCAGAACCTCCAAGTGTGTAAGAAGGGCGAATTACCAATGGAAATCCGATTTGTTGTGCAGCTTCTTTACCTTCTAAAAATGAGTTGGCAATTTTTGAAGGCGCAACACCTACACCTATGTCAACCATTAACTGACGGAAAGACTCTCTGTTCTCAGTTTTGTCAATCGCAGCAACATCAACACCGATAATTCTAACGTTGTGTTTTTTCCATAAACCTCTTTCATCTGCATCTACGCAAAGGTTCAACGCAGTTTGACCACCCATGGTAGGCAATACCGCATCAATAGTAGGTAAATCAGGGTTGTTTTTGTGTTCGGTTAAAATCTCTTCAATAGATTCTAAAGTAAGAGGTTTTAAATAAACGTGGTCACCAATAACCTTATCGGTCATAATGGTAGCCGGATTGGAGTTAATAATCGAAACCTTAATTCCTTCTTCTTTTAAAGAAAGTGCGGCTTGAGAACCAGAGTAGTCAAATTCGCAGGCTTGTCCAATAATAATAGGTCCAGATCCGATGATCAATACTGAATTGATGGAAGTGTCTTTAGGCATGTGGGGTTTTTAAAAAAAAGTCTAAAGTGATAGTCTAACTGACCGATAGCTGGGAGAATTCCTGTGCTATGAAACGAAAATCCCAACTGCTCTGTCGGGATGCAAAGATACAATTTGCTGCTCAATTTTCTGACGATTATTTTAAAATATATTGAGACAGTTAAAACAGCTATTATTCTATTAAGTACGGGATCATTTTATGCAGAATAATAGATGGAAAACAACTTGTTGTTGTAGCTGTTTAGATAAGCAGTGTTTAATCTAAAAAGAGATAATTATGAAAACAAAATACTTAGGACTATTGGCGTTGTCGGCTTCGCTTTTCTCCGCTTGTAATAGCGGTAACAAAAGCAATCAAACTGCCGATACGGTACATGCAGCCACAGAAGTAGATACTTTAAATCTTCCAGCGCCAGATACCACTGCATCAAAAAATAATTTTAGTAAGGTAATAGATTGGCCCGCTAACAAAATGCCACTTGCACCAGAAGGATTTGTAGTCAGCAAGTTTGCAGACGGAATGAAAAGCCCTAGGAATATTGTTGTTGCTCCTAATGGCGATATTTTAGTAGCACTTTCTAATTCTGAGCGTAGCACTAAAGAAGCCATTGCCAACGCCATTTCTGGAAAAGCAAAATCTGAAGTCGGCGGAAAAAGCGTAAATACCATTTTGTTGTTTAGAGATAGCAACCAAGATGGTAAACCTGATTTAACCACTACATTTTTATCAGGGTTAAATCAGCCTTACGGAATGGCTTTTATTGGAAATTCATTTTATGTAGCCAATACCGACGGCTTATGGATGTTCCCTTATAAAACTGGAGATACGAAAATTACTGGTGCAGGTAAGAAGATTGTGAGTTTGCCGGCTGGTGGATATAACAATCACTGGACTAGAAATTTATTGGTTAACAAAGCGAAAGATAAAATCTACATTTCGGTTGGTTCGGGTAGTAATGTTGGAGAAAACGGAATGGAGCACGAGGTGAGAAGAGCTGCTGTTTTAGAAGTAAACCCAGATGGTACTGGCGAAAGAACTTTTGCAAGTGGCCTGCGTAATCCAGTTGGGATGGATTGGGCACCAACTACCAATATGTTATGGACTGCCGTAAATGAAAGAGATGGTCTAGGAGATGAGTTAGTGCCAGATTATATTACCAGCGTTAAAGATGGCGGATTTTATGGATGGCCTTATGCTTATTTTGGTCAGCACGAAGACCCAAGGTTGAAAGGTGTAAATCCGGAATTGGTGAAGAAAACCTTAGTGCCTGATGTAGCCCTTGGTTCTCATACGGCTTCCCTAGGTTTGGCATTCTATACCAACAATAAATTTCCGGCTAAATATCAGGGTGGTGCATTTATAGGTCAGCATGGTTCATGGAATAGGTCTCAATTAACTGGATATAAAGTTGCTTTTGTGCCATTTAAAGATGGTAAGCCAACTGGCCCAATGCAAGATTTTTTAACAGGCTTTATTGCTGATGCTTCAAAAAGCGAAGTTTATGGTAGGCCAGTAGGGGTAGTTGTAACACCAGATGGTGCATTGCTTGTTGCAGATGACGTAAGTGGAGTGATTTGGCGTATTTCGACTAAATAAAGCAGTATAACTAATTGATTGTTAGTTGTTTATTTTGTTTGTCTGTTTTATTGTACAGTGTATGTTTTACAGGCCTATAGTTAGAATAGTAAACGACGTTTATTAACTTAATATCATGCCATCATGACTAAAATAAAAAATAGCATAGTGTGATTTAAACACCAGCTAGGGCAATAAAGGTCATGTTTACGTCATGAAACCTGCCTTTTAAAATTATTGGCAGAAATCTTGTAATAAAAGAAAACAATTGAAGTTAATTAGATGTTGTTGTTACAGATTGGATGATTGATACAACAGTTAAAATAAAAATTTTGATCTAAAGCATCCTCGAAAGAGGGTATTCTTCATAAATAGTTTGTTTGGTTTATTTTCCGGTAGGGGTTGTTCCCTACCGGAATTCTTTTTTATAGACCTTTTTTGGTTAGCCACAGATACACAGATATCCCCTGTTAATGTTTGACCCTTTAAATTATAATGGTTAAAAATTGTAATAGTATAATACGTATTACTTGAGATTAACAAATAAAATCTGTGCATCCCGAAAATCGGGACAAGTACTGTGCTAAAAACAAATTACCGCTATATTTGATCAATGGTTTTACTCGAAGCCGCCGCTATTTGGCAACAATTAATTCAGCAACTTCAACAAACTTCTTGGTTAGAGTGGTTTGGCTTTATCAGTACCATTGCCTGTATTTATTTGGCAGCAAAGGAAAACATATGGAATTGGCCCATTTCTATATTAAGTATTGTCATTAGCGCCATTTTGTATTTTGAGAGCCATTTATTTGGTGATTTTGCCTTGCAGTTCTATTTTCTGTTTACTGCTTTTTATGGTTGGTGGTTTTGGCTAAAGAAAAAAAAGGAGAACGAAAAACCAATAGTCCGGATTAAATCTCAAGATTGGATGATGATAGTAGGCATTGTAGCATTGCTTACCTTTGTGCTTGGGTATTTGCTGGATAAATATACACCAACAAACGTACCTTATGAAGATGGTTTTTGTACGGCAGTTAGTTTGGTGGCTCAAATTATGCTAACCAGAAAAATACTAGAAAATTGGATTTTATGGATTATTGTAGACATCTGCTACGTTCCATTGTTAATATATAAGAACCTCAATGTGTATGCAGTTTTATATGCAGTTTTGGTAGTTATAGCTGTAAAAGGCTATTTAGATTGGAGAAAAACTTATCGTGGACAAAAGCGTGGAGAGCACTATAAAACAAATTAAGAAAATAGCCATTGTGGGGCCAGAAAGTACTGGGAAATCAACAATGGCTACATTGTTGGCGAAATACTACCTAGTACCTTGGGTGCCAGAATATGCCCGTTATTATTGTGAAGAATTAACAGAGCCTTGCACATTGCAAGACGAGACAAACATGTTTCATGGACAGTATGCATTAGAGCAGTCGGTGCTGGCAATGACCGAAACGGATTTTATTATTTGCGATACCACTTTTTTAACGGTGAAGATTTGGAGTGATGCTTTTTTTGGAGAAACACCCCAAATTGTATTAGATGCATTAAATAAAAATCCTTACGATTTTTATGTTTTATTGGATATTGATCTGCCTTGGCAAGATGATCCTTTGAGAGATTTTCCTAACCAACGCGAGCATTTCATGGAAATTTGGCATAAGGAACTAAAAGCTTTAGGCGCAAACTATAAAGTAGTTTCGGGAATAGGAGAGGAGCGATTTAATAATGCTGTAGAAGTAATTGATGAGTTTTTGTTGAGTACTGTTTAAGTTTTTTTCGTCATTGAAAGGCACGAAGCAATCTCATTATCTTTAAAGATTGCTTCGTAGTGTATAAAAAGGAAAGGGCAGTTAATTAATTAACTGCCCTTTCCTTATATGATTTATTTCCTTAAATAAATAAGGCAAGAATGTAATATATAATGGCTGCTAAAGCTGCCGATACGGGAATAGTTAATACCCAAGCCCAAATCAGTTTAACGGTTACACCCCATTTTACGGCAGATGTGCCTTTAGTTAAACCAGAGCCAATAATAGATCCGGTGATAGTGTGAGTGGTACTTACAGGAATTTTTAAGTGCTCTGTAAAGTATAGTGTTAATGCACCAGCGGTTTCTGCCGTTACACCTTCAAATGGAGTTACTTTTGTGATCTTGGAACCCATCGTTTTTACAATTTTCCATCCACCACTTAGCGTTCCAACTGAGATAGCGGTATAACAAGCTAATGGAATCCAAGGTGGCATGTGCGCCGCTATTTCATCGCCGTTAACGTCTTTAGAAGGCAATACTACGTGTAACCATTCTGGCATGCTTTCCATAGTAACGCCACTTTGGTGTACATAAACTATAATTGCTGCTGCAATAATACCCATTACCTTTTGTGAGTCATTACCACCGTGACCTAAACTGAATGCTGCAGAAGATAAAAGCTGCATTTTTCTTAGCCATTTTGTAGACTGATGATGGCTCAAAAAGCTAAAAATCAAACAAAAAGAACTGATAGTAAGTATAATAAATGCTACTAAAAACCACTTAATGTTATGCGATTCGAACACTACGCTCCAAAAATGAGACTCAAAACGAGGCTTATGAATTTGGTCGTAAGGCACCATTTGAAAGTATACAAATACAATCGTAGCAATCATTAGCGAAAGCGTAAAAACTTTTGGCCAAATACTCTTCTTAGCCGAGTGAAGTAGCCAAACAGAGATAAAGTAGGAAACAAATGCACCAATGAGCGGGGCTAGTACAATAAATCCAACAATCACCAAAACACCAGATGGCATTTCACCAACTTTGCCTGCTTTGTACCAATTTACTACGTCAATACCTGCATGGGCAATTGCTGCACCAGCAAAACCGCCAATTAAGGTATGCGAAGAACTTGAAGGAATACCAAACCACCAGGTTAACAAGTTCCAAATAATGGCGGCAATAACTCCAGCAAGTATTACTGTCAAGTTAATCTCCATGGTATTGGCTGTTTTAGCAACGGTATCGGCAACGCCAAAACCAAATACCCAATAGGCCAAAAAGTTAAAAAATGCAGCCCATACTACAGCTTGGAAAGGTGTAAGTACCTTTGTAGCTACAATGGTTGCAATTGCATTAGCCGCATCATGAAAACCATTGATGTAATCGAAGATGAGGGCTAAAACAATAATAATTAGAAGTATGGTCATAATGATCTTATGCGTTTTTAACCAAGATAGATTCTAGCACGTTTGCCGCATCTTCACATTTATCAGTAGCAATTTCTAAGGTTTGTAATACCTCTTTTTGCTTAATCAATTCTATCGCGTTGGTTTCAAATTCGAACAAACGAGCAATAGCTAAGTTACAAGTGTAATCGGCTTGATTTTCAGCACTGTTGATTCTCACACAGGCATCTGCAATAACTCTGATGTTTTTAAAGCTTCTTAATTCTTTAATCGCTTTTTCAAGATCGGTACACATTTCAACTAACAACTCTGCCAATTTCACCATTGGTTCGCCAATGTTAGTTACGTTGTAAAGTTCAATGTTTCCAGCCGATGCGTGGATGTAATCAGCGATATCATCAATAGCACTAGCTAAAGAGTGGATGTCTTCTCTATCGAAAGGCGTAATAAAGTTCTTGCTTAACTCGATAAAGATGGTGTGGGTAATGTCGTCTCCAACATGTTCAAGGCGTTCTACCTCTTTAATGGCTTCTTTTCTTTTTTCGATGTCATCTGCAGTTACCACTACTAAAAGGGTCTCCGCAATTCTCCTAACGTTGCTTCCTGCTTGTTCAAATAATGGCTGGAATTTTTTGTCTTTAGGTGTAAAGAAGCTAAATATATTGCTCATACTCGTATTTAAATATGATGCAAAAGTAAAACCGCAATGTTAAGTTAATGTTAACTTTCTAGACAATTTTACGTGATTGTTAAGTGTTAACGAATTGTAGACAAGCGAAATGCCCTCCATTATGGTTAAATGGCTAAAAACAAGTATTATTTTTTACCGTAGTTCAACAAAGGTTCGTTGTATTTTTGAAGTGTAAAGGCGAAGGTTGTACCAATATTAGGCGTACTACGTACAGAAATGGTTTGCTGATGAGCTTCCAAAATGTGTTTAACGATAGCTAAGCCTAGGCCAGTGCCTCCTTCTTTTCTAGAACGGTGAGAATCTATCCTATAGAAACGTTCGAATAAACGAGGTAAGTGTTTTTCCTCAATTCCCATTCCGTCGTCTGTAACTTCAATGAGGTATTGGTCGTGCAGTTCGAAAGTTTTAATTGATGTAGAACCATTTTCTCTGCCATATTTAATAGAGTTTTGAATCAGGTTCATCATTACCTGTCTAATTTTTTCCCTATCTGCATAGACAAAGGTAGGGCCGGTATATTTGTCCTTGAAAATCAGCTTTGTTTTGTTGGAGACTGCTTTGTCTTCCAATATTTCCATTACTTCTTTAACTAAAGGCACAAAGTCAAAACGTTGATAGTTAATTGGAATTTCGCCGGTTTCCAGCTTAGAAATAGAGTCTAGGTCGTTGATTAGATAACTGAGACGTTCAATGTTATTCTCTGCTTTCTTTAAAAATTTAATTGCCATTTCGGGATCGTCAACCATGCAATCTTGCAAAGTCTCTACATATCCCTGTATGGCAAATAAAGGGGTTTTAAATTCATGAGAAACATTCGAAAGAAATTCTCTTCTAAATTGTTCCTGTTTTTTTAGCAATTCAATCTCTTTCTTTTTAGCTCCCGCCCATTCCTCAACTTCCTGTTGTACATCGTTGATAGGGTCTGCACTTACGTACTCACCAAGTGCTTCTTTTAAATCCTTACCTAATTTCAAGCTGTGGATTTGCTTATAAATAAGCTTGATTTTGCTGTAGATATATCTTTCTAATAGATAGTAAAACACCAAAAAGCTTGTGCCGAACGAAACGCCGAATGAAATTAATAAATAGTACCAACTTTGTTGAAAATGGTAGTTAACTAAGCCAATAGACAAGCCCACGGCAAGTGCTGTAATAAAAACCAGTACACTAAATTTCATCTTATTTTTTTAAGTTGCCAATGGTAGATGAGAACTCGGCACGAGGGTTTGTTGTTGATATCATTCGTGCCTCGGTTTCATATTGCTAAATTACAGCTAATAAGTTAAGATAATGTTAACTGTTGAGTTATAATTTTAAACTACATATATACATCGGATATTCTAGGTTGTGTAAGATTTGTCTGCAAGTTCTAACTAAAACCTAAGTGAAAATTTATTTTATCAAATTTTAATACTAGAGCCCACTATGTTTCTATGTGGTTTTATAACTTCTCTGTAAGATATTTCCAATAGCGCTTAGGTACGTGCTGAGTATGTAATTTCGTGTTTTTGCGGGCAACAATGTTGGTGCTTTTAAAATAATTCTTCCATAAATCGGCATATAAAACCTCTTGGTCATCTAGTAAATGTTGATTGGATTTCTTCAACAAATTAATATCGATATCCATTTCAATATCTTCAACAGTTTCTAAATTGTAGAAAATGCCATAATGCCTTTTGATATCGTATATGATCCATTGCTGGTCGGCATAACGATTTTTAAAATGATTAACCAATAAGGGAATAACATTGAAATCTGGGTCGATACCGCAATAGAATAAACCATCTGCTGTTTTTTGAAAGCGAATAAAAGCTTCCATTCTATGTTTTTCTCGTTCTACTTTTCTGGCGGTTTGTGCAATACTTAACACATGTGCATTGCCATAGTTTTTTTCGGCACCTGCCGGATTTTGAAAAATGTAAGTGCAAAACCCAAATATTTCCTGATGCATTTCGGGGATTTCTGACAAATATGTACAATACACGTTTCTCATCCATCTCCTGTCTAATCGCTTTGTTAGACCTTGCCAAACTCGATCAGCTTTTGCTCTATCTGTTAATATTTCAAAAGCAGGTGAAAAAGCATCTGGCTGATATTTATTTTTGGAAATGATAGATACTTTGCCAGGTTTTCTTTCAAACCACTCGAAAACTGTGGTGAGTAATCCTTCTAAGCTGCCATCGAAAATGTAAATCATAATGCTTGAACCATTAAGAAGTTAAGAGGAATTAAGAAGACGTACCTTAATCGTTCTTAATTCCTTCATGTTTAAAAAAGTAGCAACTGATTATTGGCCGTCTTCAAGTATTTGCTCTGACTTTCAGCTAAAATAAAGCCCTTAATCTCGTGGCTTTGGAAATCCTTTAGTTGGTAGGGCGTGTCGGCGCAGGTAATAAAATGCTTGGCTCTATTATAGGCTATTCCAATTTTTTTTAATTGATGGATGTAAAGCTTGCCAAACCTTCTTGCTTGTACAATTTTTTGTGCCGAACCTACGCCAATACCTGGTATGCGTAAAATCATTTGGTAATCGGCCGTGTTAATATCAATCGGGAAATGGTGCATATTGCGCAAAGCCCAGCTCAGCTTAGGGTCAATGTCTGTATCTAGATGAGGATTGGCATCATTAAGTAATTCACGGATATCGAAACCATAAAAGCGCATCAGCCAATCGGTTTGGTAAAGCCTATTTTCTCTTAGCAATGGAGGTTGTGTTCCCAAAACTGGCATTCGGCTATCATTGCTAATTGGTATATAGCCCGAATAATAAACACGTTTTAATGAAAAGCTTTTGTAGAAACTGGCAGCGGTATACATAATTTCCTTATCGGTTTCTGGAGTAGCGCCAATCACCATTTGCGTACTTTGACCAGCTGGCACAAACTTGGGAACACTTTTAATGAGTTTCTTTTCTTCCTTGAACTGTATGATTTGATTTTTAACGAAACCTAAGGGTTTGATTACATCTTGATGGCTTTTTTCTGGGGCTAGAAGCTTCAATCCAGTTTCTGTGGGCATTTCTAAATTAATACTCATCCTGTCGGCATAAAAACCAGCTTCGGTAATGAGTTCGTCGCTTGCTCCAGGGATGGTTTTTAAATGGATATAGCCATTATAATTTTCTTCAAGCCTCAACTTCTTAACTACCCGAAGCAATCTTTCCATCGTAAAGTCGGCATTTTTGAAAATCCCAGAACTTAAGAAAAGACCTTCAATGTAGTTTCTGCGATAGAAATTCATGGTCAGTTCTACCACTTCGTCTACAGTAAAGGCGGCACGTTCTATGTCGTTGCTTTTACGAGAAACACAATAAGCACAATCAAAAATGCAATGGTTGGTAAGTAATATTTTGAGTAAAGAAACGCAGCGACCATCTTCTGTATAAGTATGGCAAATACCAGATTGATGCCCGTTCCCTACACCTTTATTGGTGTTTTTCCTGTCGCTACCACTCGATGAGCAGGAAACATCATACTTTGCTGCATCAGCTAATATGTTTAGCTTTTCTCTTAATCTCTCAGACATATTAAACTATTTTACTAACAAATATAGTAAAATAGCTAATATTTTTAGTTTATTTTTTGCCTTCCCATTCTGCGTAGAATTGGTCGAGGTAGGTAAGCATAAAATCGTGGCGTTGTTGAGCCATTGTTTTTCCTGTTTCCGTTTTCATTAAATCTTTTAATAGGAGCAATTTTTCATAAAAGTGAGTGATTGTTGGAGCGGTTGTATTTTTGTACTCATCTTTACTCATCTGTAAGTTGGGTTTAATCTCTGGGTCGTACAATACACGATTTTTATAACCGCCGTAGGTAAAAGCTCTAGCAATTCCAATAGCGCCTATGGCATCCAAACGGTCTGCATCCTGTACTACATTTAATTCTTTGGAAGAATAGGTGATTTCTCCAAAACTAGCTTTGAAAGATAGGTTCTTGATGATTAGCTTAACTTCGTTGATAACTTCAGCTTGAACATGGATACTTGCTAAAAAATCCCCAGCTTTTTGAGGCCCAATCTCTTCATCTCCACCATTAAACTTGCTGTCGGCAATGTCATGCAACAAAGCAGCTAATGCTACAATAAGTGTGTCAGCTTTTTCTTTTTCATTAATGGTTTGGGCGGTTTTATAAACACGCTCAATATGAAACCAGTCATGACCCGCTTCTGCGTTCGCTAAAGTGGTTTTTACAAAGTTAATGGTTTGATTGATGATATCCTGCATGCAAGCAAAGTTAGGGGATATCTTTTAGTTGTGGCGATGAAATTTGGGGAAAATGTATCCCGAGAAGTGTAATTGGTTGGGCGTTAAATAAAAAAAGATGCTCGATAATCTAAAATCGAGCATCTTGAATTGCTATGCGTTCTTAATAAGTGCTAATGTCTTTTTGAAGCTAGTAATTCATAGGTGTCTACATCAAGTAGTTTGGCGATGTGGAAAAGCCTGTCGAGAGTAATCTTGCTATAGCCTAACTCAATTTTGCTGTATGCATTTTGAGAAATGCCAATTTTAGTGGCTAAATACTCTTGCGAAAAATTCTTGTATTCTCGCACTTTTCTAATTCTTAAAGCGATGCGTTGCATCTCTTTTCTGTAAGTTTCGTTCATCATGTTGGTAGTTATGTACTTAAAGCTAGGCAATTATTTTGCCAACCACAAATCCATTTCCAAGAACTAAGACGATTACAACTAGGGTGTTTAAGAATTTTATTTGGTTTAACGATTAGGGCGTTCACCATCTGGTCTTCTGCTGCCGTCGTATAACTCGTATTCAAGCATTCTACAGTCTAATTTACCATTGTAGAATTCTATCTTTTGATCAGCTTTTAGCCCGATTTTCTTTGCTAGATCGGGGTTGCCAGTAAAAATGTAACCGTGATAGCCTTTGCAATTGGTTTTCATGAAATCTCCCATACGTTTGTAAGTGAGTTCTAGCTTACTATGTGTGCCAAGTCTCTCTCCATATTCAGGATTGAAAATTACCACACCTTTGCCACCTTCTGGTACCTGAGTTTCTGCAAAATCACAAACTTCAAATTGGATAATCTGATCAACACCAGCAGTTTTTGCATTTCTTCTACTTACGTCTACGGCATCCTCAGAAAGATCGGTAGCAATAATTTGTAGGTCTATATTTTTAATAACTTGATCCTTTAATATTCTGCGCTCTGTGAAAAATATTTCTTCGTCATAGCCTATAATATGCATAAAGCCATAGTTCATACGGTACAAGCCCGGCCTACGGTTGGTAGCTAATAGAGCAGCTTCAATAGCTAAGGTGCCAGAGCCGCACATCGGATTCACAAATGGAGATTTCCTATCCCATTTTGTAGCTAAAATTGCGCTGGTGGCAAGTGCTTCAAGCATAGGGGCTTTTCCAGGGATTTTTCTATAGCCGTGTTTGCTTAAGGTTTCTCCACTAGTGTCAATAAAAATATCTGCATCGTTATCTTTCCAATATAAATGTATTACGGCTTTATTTGCATCAGAACCTGTGTTTGGGCGTATTCCTTTTTTATCTTTAATTCTATCTACAATGGCATCCTTTACCTTTAGATTGGCAAATAATGGAGTGGTAATAAAAGGATTATCCACATTTGATGTTACAGAGAAATAGCCTGAAAAATCAAGTAGATCTTCCCATTCCAAAGCCACTAAAGCTGTGTAAAGTTCTTCAGGATTTTTTGCAGTAAAACTTTTTAGGCTATATAAAACTTGGCTAGCACAACGCAAGTTTAGGTTAAGTTTTATACACTCGTTAAGGGTAATGTTAAGTTCTAGTCCTGTAGGAAAAGCTCTTACTATGTCATAACCTAATTCTTCTACTTCTGCTTGCAGGTAAGATGATAGTCTTTTATTGCAGGTAATAATTACCTTGCTCTTGGTGTGGAAAACTTGTGTCATATGATTTGCGAAGTTATCAATAAAAATATAGAGATTTGGGTGGAAGAGAAATATTATAGTACAGACATGGAAATTAAAGGTAAAGTGCACGAAATTGGTGCAGCACAACAAGTAAGTGAAACGTTTAAAAAGCGTGATTTGATTATAGAATATGCAGAAAATCCTACATATCCAGAATATATCAGATTTGAAGCATTACAAGATAAAACAGCTTTACTTGATAATTTGAAAGCTGGAGACGAAGTGGAAGTTTCATTTAACTTACGTGGTCGTCCTTGGACAAATAAAGAAGGCGTAACTTCTTACTTTAACAGTTTAGTAGTATGGCGTATCACTGCATTAGCCAATACAGCGGGCGCTCCTGCGGCGGCACCTCAATATGCAGCACCGGCTGATGTAAGTACAGCAGCAGGCGAAGATGACGATTTGCCGTTTTAACATCGCTTTTTAAGGAAACACTTTATAATTTAAGAGCCGTTTGGGAAAACCCGAGCGGCTTTTTTGCGTTAACGTACTGTTAAAAAGTGTTAAAGATTAGACACATTACTTTATGTCTTCGCTATTTTTGAAATAGTTGCAATGAAAAAGAAGAGCCTTTGGATAATTACTGCCCTAATGACCTTTGCGTTATTGGGTGTTTTTGTGATGCAGATGCATTACATTAGAGAATCGTATAATTTAAAATCGCAGCTGTTCGAGCAAAATGTAAACCAAGCATTAAGTTCTGTGGTAAATAAAATACAAAAGCAGAATGTTATTCGTCGTATCAATAAAAAAGAGGATGAATTTAAGGAACTCGAAGTAGGAAATATCCGTAGTAAAACAGATAGTATTGTTGCTTTTAAGGAAAGGTATAAAGAAGGTAAGTTGCGTAGGTTTTTAAAACAGCAGCAGCAAATTTTAGCCTACCTAAATTTTCAAGATAGTATTATTAAGGAAAATTACCTTCAGCCTCAGATTATCAGTGAAGAAGACTATGCTATTTTGTCAAATCCACAGCCTAATGAAAATACTTTAACTTATAATATAAATGAAATAAGAAGCAAGGACGGAAGGGTGATAGGCCGTCAATTCTCTTCAAATTATAGTAAAAAGAAATCAGATATTAAGCTAGACAAACTGCCTGATTCTATTATCTATTTGGCATTTAACCCTAAAGACCTTAGACCTCAGTTTATCACGTTGCCATCTGTAGATCCCGACCTAAAAGTTAGATTTAAAATAGATGAAGCTAAAGCAGAGCATGCCTATAAAGTAGAATTGGAAAGACTTTATGCCGATACGGTAAATCTTTTCGCTAATGGGCGTAATGTAATGTTGTTGCGAGATGTGGCGAAAGAGATGGCGAATAAAGATGTGCCTTTGGAAGAAAGAATGCCGAGTCAGGAAATTATAGATACTTTGATTAAGAAAGAATTGCTTAGTAAGAATATCGATTTAGACTATAACTATTGGGTGAGGCCGTCAAACCATAGAGGAAAGGTAATTTATCAAAATGTTTCCTTGCCTAGCGGCGATGTTTTGCCTAATAATACTTTTCAGAAAGTTATTTTCGGGAATGACCTGATGATTAAAGATCCGGGCATGTTGTATGTGAGCTTTCCGAATAAGAACTCGCTGATATTTAACAATATGTTTGTAACGTTGGTGTCTTCGATAGGATTGTTATTGGTGCTCGTTTCGATATTTGCCTATACGATTTATGCTATCATCCGCCAGAAGAAACTTTCGGAGATGAAGACAGATTTCATCAACAACATGACGCACGAGTTTAAAACTCCAGTGGCTACCATCATGATAGCCAGTGAGGCATTGAAGGATCCTGATTTAACTCCGGATAAAGCAAGGGTCAATCGTTTAGCAGGTATTATCTATGACGAAAACGTGCGTTTGGGTAATCATATCGAAAGGGTGTTAAATGTTGCAAAACTGGAAAATAGAGAACTTAAGCTAGAGCGAAGTCCGGTGGCGATGAATGACTTAATTGCATTGGTGGTAGACAGCATGAGCTTACAGTTACAGAAGAAAGCTTCGGAACTGACGCTAGAATTAGAAGCTAATCCTGATGTGGTTATTGGTGATGAATTACATCTATCGAACATGATCTACAATTTGATTGATAACGCTAATAAGTATAGTCCCGAAAACCCAAAAATCACCATAAGAACTAAAAACCAAGCCGATGGAATTAGTATTGAAGTGAGTGATGAGGGAATAGGAATGACCAAAGAACAAACTAAAAGGATATTTGATCAGTTTTATAGAGTGCCTACCGGAAACTTACACGATGTAAAAGGTTTTGGGTTGGGGTTAAGCTATGTAAACGATATTATAAAGCAAATGAATGGTGCAGTGAAAGTGGTTAGTGAGAAAGATAAGGGAACTACATTTGCAATTCATTTACCATTAAATTAAGCAAACGATATGAAGAAGGTACTGTTGGTTGAAGATGATCCAAATTTAGGTTTATTGCTTCAAGACTATTTACAGATTAAAGGAAATTTTGAGGTGGTTTTATGTACCGATGGAGAGGAAGGTTTAAAAGCTTTTGGGAAACAGCCTTTTGATATTTGCATATTAGATGTGATGATGCCCAAGAAAGATGGCTTTACCTTAGGCAAGGAAATAAGACAATCTGACCCACATGTGCCCATTATTTTTGCAACTGCCAAATCAATGATGGAAGATAAGGCTTTAGCTTACGATTTGGGCGGTGATGATTATATTACTAAACCTTTTAGAATCGAAGAGCTTTTACTTCGTATCAATGCCTTATTAAAGAGGGTTTCTTCTGCGCAAACCGTACAGGAAGAAGAACCTAAGCAGTTCGAAATAGGAGATTATACTTTCGATTACACTACTCAATTGGTTCACTTTAATGGTTCACAACAAAAGCTATCTACCAAAGAAGCTGAATTACTACGTTTGTTGTGCCTGAAAAAAAATAGTGTGCTAACTAGAGAAGAAGCATTAATTCATATTTGGCATGATGATAATTACTTTAATGGACGTAGTATGGACGTGTTTTTAAGTAAGCTGCGTAAGTATCTTAAAGAAGATCCTAAAGTGGAAATTATCAATGTTCACGGAAAAGGGTACAAATTGGTGGTAAATTGAGTTACGATTTAGATTTACGAAATACGATTGTAGCATTTTCACAGAAAAATTATGAAATCTGTAATTCTAACCACTGTCTTTTATCTATTTTTAAGTAATGCATTGGGGCAAGCGCCTTCAAAGTTTAACCCCAAGTACAAACCCAAAACTCTTGATGAAGCAATTTTGCAACTTGAAAGGCTGCATCATGATACAACTAAGAGAAACATTATTGCAATGACGGAAGACCAATTTAATTTGAGTTCACATTTTGGCATGGGAACTTGGATTAGAAATAATTGGAGATTGTGGGGTAGTGGAAAGTTCTCAAAATATTTTAATTCGATAGGTATTTTTCATCCTGATGATATGTCTTGTATCATTTTAACATCGTATTACAGATATTTAAAAGGGCAGGATTTGGGATTGGATAAGCAGGTCAAATATTATCAAGAGTATTGGAAAGAGTTAAAAGGGCATTCTGATCGATTTAAAAACGATACTGTATACCGGAATGCGTATCAGCAAAGATTAAAATATTCCTTAGATTCTTTAAAGAAGGTAGATATTCAAAAATCGGTTAATCTTTATAGATAACAGTTAACCAGCTCCAGTAATCAAGCTTCATTACACCACCCTCTCTTTTGCTTATCCTCACTAAAATAGCGATCTCAATCTTCGTTCTAATTCATATAGGTTGTGAAGAAAAAGTTGAATAGTAAATAATAAGGTTATTTTTGTAATTGGGACACGAGAGTCTGATCATTTACCAAAAAGAACTGATTTGGAAGAAAACGAACATCTACAACCTGCCGAACTTGCTGCGAAATTTGTTAATCAAACTTCGAGGCATATTTTCTTGACCGGAAAAGCCGGTACTGGAAAGACTACCTTTTTGCGGAACATTATTGCTAAAACTCATAAAAAGGCCGTAATTGTTGCGCCTACTGGCATTGCTGCCATTAATGCTTCTGGGGTTACTATACACTCGCTGTTTCAATTACCGTTTGGAACTTTTGTGCCACGCATTACGCCAGAACAAAACTTACCGTCTGGAGTGCCTTATAACACGCCGAAAAGCATAGTAAGGCATTTAAGCATGAATGCCATCAAACGTAGAATTTTACTAGATATGGAGCTGTTGGTGATAGATGAGGTGAGTATGCTCCGTGCAGATTTGCTAGATGCTATAGACTTCGTTTTACGTTATGTGAGAAGGAATAATGAGTTTTTTGGCGGTGTTCAGGTGCTTTTTATTGGCGATTTATATCAGTTACCACCAGTTGTTAGAAACCAAGAGCAAGAAATTTTAGGGAAGTTTTATCAGAGTGCGTTCTTTTTTGATGCACTTTGTTTGAAAGCTAATCCGCCAATTTATATAGAGCTAGATAAAATTTACAGACAGGCAGACGAAACGTTTATTAGCCTGCTCAATAATTTACGAAATAACGTAGCTACGGAAGAAGACATCGCGCTGCTGAAAAGCCATTACCAAGAAAACTATAAGCCAAATTTAAACGATAATTACATCACGTTGACTACGCACAATAGCAAAGCTGATGGGATGAACCGTAACAGTTTGAAAGAACTGAAAGGAAAATCTCACTTCTACAATGCTACGGTTGAAAAGGAATTTGCCGAAAGTGCTTATCCGATAGATAAAACTTTGGAACTAAAAATTGGTGCACAAGTAATGTTTATTAAAAACGATCCCAAAGGCGAACAGCGCTTTTTTAACGGAAAGTTGGCGGTAGTTACTGATTTACGTGATGATTACATCGAGGTTTTACCAGAGGGAAATAAATACCCAATTAGTTTGGAGCAATACGCTTGGAAAAACATCAGGTATACCACCAACAAACATACTAACGAGATTGAAGAAGAGGAGATAGGAACGTTTACACAATATCCGCTGAAACTGGCTTGGGCCATTACGGTGCATAAAAGTCAGGGTTTAACCTTTGATAAAGCGATTGTAGATATTGGCGATGCTTTTGCACCTGGTCAAATTTATGTAGCGCTATCGCGATTGCGTTCTATCGATGGTTTGATATTGACATCACACCTCAATAATAGAGGGATGAAAGCCGACCAAAATGTGGCTTACTATTCACGTACCAAAGACCAGCAAGAGAGTTTACTTACACAAATTACCAAAGAAGCTGATGCTTTTTTAAAGCAGTCGCTGCTACAGGCTTTCAATTTTACTTTATTGGATAATTTTGTCTACGAGCATGTGTTTAGTTATAGTAAGGATGAGAAGCGTTCGGTAAAACAGACCCATTTGGCTTGGGCAGTAAAACTACAACAGGAATTAATGGCTGCAAAAGTTCACGCGGATAAGTTTTTAAAACAAATTGACCGTCTTTTGGTGTTGGGACAGACTGCAGATTTGGAAACGTTGATTACTCGAACTGAAGCTGCAAGTAATTATTTTACACCTATTTTGGTAGCTCAAAGTAATGCTGTTTTCGGGCATATCGAAGTAGTAAAAGAGCAGAAGCAAACCAAAGAATATCTTCATGAGCTGATTGATTTGGAAGCGATGTTTTACGAGCAATTTAAAAAAATTGTTCGTGCTAAGGCAATGCTTGGAGCAAAAGTAGAAGGTTTGGAAATAGGCAAGGATGATTTAAATCAGCTTTATGGCCTTTCGAAACGTGAAGAGCAAATGAAAAAAGCTTACAGTTTACCTAATAAAGAAGAATTGGAGCGAACAGGAGGGGAAGCTAAACCGAGAGCCAAAAAGAAAACGGAAAAGGAAAAAACGCCGAAAGTAGATACAAAGGAAGTAACACTTGCCTTATTTAATGAAGGTAAAACGCCAACCGAAATTGCTGCGGAAAGGAAAATGACCAAAGGAACAATTGAAGGTCATTTGGCGCATTACATTGTGCAAAATCAAATCAGCGCAGATAAGGTGATTGCTAAACATAAGTTAGAAGTTTTGTTGAAAGCTATTCGAGAGATTAAGAGTATCAAGCTTAACGAAATCCGCGACCATGTAGGGAAGTCGTTTGATTTTGGAGAGATTAAGATTGCCATTGCTGCGTTTATGGCGGAGGGAGAGTAGGCCTGTATAAAGCTTTCGTCATTTCGACCGCAGCGCAGCGAGCGGAGAAACCTTTGGACTTTGTAAACTTTAATACTTCGTTTAATAACATATACAAAGATTTCTCCGCTACGGTCGAAATGACGAGGAGCATAATAATATCTACAAACAAAAAGCTCCGAACTTTCGCTCGGAGCTTTAATCAAATTATAATAGGGTATGTTTGCACTATTCCTTCCAGCCGCCGCCTAAAGCACGGTATAAACTCACGATAGCTTGTAATTTCTGCAACCTATCATTTACACCATTTAATTGAGCAGATAACAAACTTTGTTCAGAAGTTAAAACATCGGTATAGTTAGTTGCCGAGCTGTATTTTAACAACTCTTTGGTATAATCAACCGCTTTTTCTAAAGATTCAATTTGTTTCGCTCTCGAAGTTTCTTTCTCTACTGCAGTTTGGTAAGCATACAATGCATTTGATACTTCGGAACCTGCAGTTAACACCGATTTCTGGAAAGCAAAATACGACTCTTGTTGGGCTGCTTTAGCTGAAGTCAACCTCGCTTTGTTTTGTCCTTTGTTAAAAATAGGCTGAGTTAAACCACCAACAATGCTATAGAAAATAGAATTATTAAAGAAGTTCTCCAATTTCAATGAAGACAGACCACCGTTAGCTGTTAAAGTTAACTGAGGATAGAAATAAGTTTTTGCTAAGTTGGTGTTCTCAAAAGCAACCCTGAAAGCCAATTCTGCTTGTTGCACATCTGGTCTGTTTTTTAGCAATTGAGATGAAAGACCTACTTGCAGGTCTTTATAATCTTGCTGTACATCAAAGGTACTTCTCGCTACTGAACCCGCACCTCTACCTAGTAATAGGTTTAGGGCATTTTCAGTTTCTCTAATGCTTCTTCTTAAATCCGGAATACTTACTTCAGCAGCATATCTGTTTGCCTCGCTTTGTACCACAGCAGCGCCATTTACAATACCTGCTTCTTTCAATTCCTTAATTGCTTCCACATTTTTAATGCGGCTTGCTAAGGTTTGCTCCGTGATTTTCAATTGCGTATCTAAAGCCAACAAGGTATAATAGTTAGTGGCAATAGAGCTAACCAATTGCGTTTGTACGGCACGTTTAGCAGCATCGGTTTGTAAATAAGAGGCCAATGCAGAACGTTTTGCACTTCCCAATTTGCCCCAAACGTCAATTTCCCAAGCGGTACTTAATTGCGCTCTGTATAATTGTGTTTCTAAAGGGATGTTAATACTAGGAGGCAAGTTTAAAGCCGCCCTAGACTGTTTATTATCGGTTGCGTTTACATCCAGATTTAAGCTCGGTAAAAAGGCAGTTTTGCTCAAACGTAAATTAGCTTCAGCGCTCTTCATTCTTTCTATCGACGCTTTTAAATCTAAATTGTTTTCAATCCCTTCTTTAATTAAAGCTTGCAATTGCGGGTCGGTAAACAAAGTTGATGTTGGCAAATTGGCAATAGTTGCCGAGTCTGTTTGCGCCGCATCTCTGTACAAACCATCCGCTTTTAGCTCTTCGGGAGTTTTATATTTTTGGGTTACACAAGCTCCCAAACTTAAAAGGAGGGAGCCTGTAATAAATATCGATATTTTCTGATTTCTTGTCATGTTGATGGGCTGAATTAGTCTTCAGGAGTGTCTGATTTTTCAAAGTTCAAGTGCGTTTGTCTTTCCATTACACTTTCGTCGTAAGGAGATTTGCTACTCACTTTCTCTTGTAAGGTTTGGAAAACGATAAACAATACAGGGATAATGAAAACCCCAAATATAGTTCCGATTAACATACCGCCAACTGCACCAGTACCAATAGAAGTGTTACCCGCAGCACCTACACCTGTAGAAAGCATTAAAGGTAAAAGTCCTAAGATAAAAGCGAAAGAGGTCATCAAGATTGGTCTTAACCTTGCCGTTGCTCCTTCAAGCGCAGCTTGTAAAATGGTCATTCCTTTTCTTCTTCGCTCTGCGGCAAATTCTACAATTAGGATGGCATTTTTCGCTAATAAACCAATCAACATAATGAGGGTAATTTGCGTGTAGATGTTGTTATCGATTCCAAAAATCTTATCGAAAAGAAACACACCAGCCAAACCTACCGGAAGCGATAGAATTACCGCTAATGGTAGCACATAACTTTCGTACTGCGCACAAAGTAGGAAGTAAACGAAAATTAAACACAGCATAAAAATAAATATCGTTTGGCTTCCTGCCGATTGCTCTTCACGAGACAATCCAGAGAACTCGTAACCATATCCCTGTGGTAAAATCTTAGCCGCCTCTTCTTCTACAGCTTTCAGGGCATCACCCGAACTGAATCCAGGTTTAGGATTACCCGTTACGGCAATTGAAGTATAAAGGTTAAACCTAGAAATCGCCTGTGGCCCATAAACTCTTTCGGTAGAAATGAAACCTGTAATAGGTGCCATGGTGCCGCTTGGTGTACGTACATAAACAGAATTTAAACTTTCTAAGTTGCCACGATATTTTGGGTCTGCCTGATAAACTACCCTGTATTGCTTTCCAAATTTGTTGAAGTTGGAAGCATAAACACCACCGTAGTAACCTTGCATTACGCTCATTACATCGCTAACATTTAAACCTGCTTGTTTAATTTTAGCTACGTTAGCTGTAATTAAGTATTGTGGGAAATTAGGGTTAAATGAAGTAGCCGCATATTGTATTTCGGGGCGCTGACTCAGTGCCGCTAAAAATTCGTTACTTATTCTAGAAAAATCGGCAATGGTACCACCGGTTTTATCTTGCAACTGGAACTCGAAACCACCACCGGTACCAAAACCTTGAATGGTTGGAGGTGCAAAGAAGATAATTTTCGCTTCCTTGATGTTCGCCGTTTTTGCAAAAAGTTCTCCGATAATGGTTTTTACATCACGTTTACGCTCATCCCAAGGTTTTAAACGGGCAATTACCATTCCGTAAGAACTACCAGAACCACTGATCATCGCTCTACCAATTACTTTAAGTGTAAGCCTTACCTCTGGAACCGTCGCTACAATGCTGTCGATTTTAGTAATTACCTCGTTGGTTCTTTCTTGCGAAGTACCTGGAGGCAATGAAATATCTGACATAATTGAACCTAAATCTTCGTTAGGTACGAAACCTTTAGGCGTAGTATTCATCGCCCAAACTAATGCTACAATAAATGCTAGCAAACCTAATCCCGCTATCCATTTTTTCTTAGCCAAGAAGTAAACCGAACCTTTGTATTTGCGGGTCATGGTATCAAAAGAAGTATTGAAAGCTGCGTAGAAGCGCTTCATAAATCCTTTCTTTTCGCCGTGGTCGTCTTTGTGTGGTTTCAATAATAACGCACATAAAGCCGGACTTAAAGTCAATGCATTAATTGCTGATAAGATAATCGCTATCGCTAAGGTTAAACCGAATTGCTTGTAGAATACACCTGAAGAACCACTGATAAAACTTACCGGAACGAATACCGCTGCCATTACCAAGGTGATGGAAATGATGGCTCCCGTAATTTCTTCCATGGCATCTTGCGTTGCTTTTTTGGCAGATTTGTAGCCTTGATCGAGCTTTGCGTGTACGGCCTCGACGACTACAATGGCATCATCTACTACAATACCAATGGCCAGTACCAATGCGAATAACGTTAATAAGTTAATGGTAAAGCCAAATAAACTCAGGAAGAAAAATGTACCCACAATAGCTACAGGTACCGAAATGGCTGGAATTAAGGTGGATTTAAAATCCTGAAGGAAAATAAATACTACGATAAATACCAAGATAAATGCCTCAACTAAAGTGTGTAATACCTTTTCGATAGAGGCATCTAGGAAGTCGTTTACGTTGGTTAAAATATCATATTTCACGCCGCTTGGAAAATCAGCGCTTGCTGCTTTTACGGCTTTCAAGGCGCCATCAATTACTTCCTTCGCATTTGAACCCGCAGTTTGGTTTACCATGAAACCTAAACCAGGTTTCTTGTTAAAGCTAATAGAACTGGCATAACTTTGCGCACCCATTTCTATACGGGCAACATCTTTCAGTTTTAAAATTTGTCCGTTTTCGGCAGTTCTGATGATGATATCGCCAAATTGAGTTTCGTCTTTTAATCTACCCGTATATTTTAAGGTATATTGAAAGGATTCTGCTGCTTGCTCTCCCAATTGTCCTGGAGCGGCTTCAATGTTTTGGTCGGCTAATGCCGCACTAACATCACTAGGGATTAATCCATAAGCAGCCATTACATCTGGCTTTAGCCATAAACGCATGGTGTAAATGGACTGGCCAAAAGCTGCTACATCTCCTACACCGGTTACCCTTTTAATTTGAGGAATGATGTTGATTTCAGCATAGTTTTGTAAGAATTTTTGGTCGTATGCAGGGTCATCACTGTAAAGCGAGAAGATTAATACGTTACTGGCTTGTCTTTTAGCCGTGATTACACCTGCTCTGGTTACTTCGGCAGGTAGTAAACTGGTAGCACGAGCCACACGGTTTTGTACGTTTACCGCAGCTAAATCTGGGTTGGTACCTAATTTAAAGTTAATGGTAATTGTTGCAGAACCATCGTTTCCGGCTGATGAAGTCATGTAGGTCATGTCTTCCACACCGTTAATTTGTTCCTCCAGCGGAACCACCACACTGCTCATTACCACATCGGCGTTAGCACCTTGGTAAGAAGCAGATACTTGCACCGTTGGTGGTGCAATTTCTGGGTATTGCGAAACAGGCAAAGTGATAATTCCCAGAACGCCCAAAATCAAAATGATGATGGAGATTACGGTAGAAAGTACTGGCCTGTCGATAAATTTTTTAAACATAAGAATCGAATTACGATTTTAAGATTTATGATTAGACTTTCGTCATTTCGAACGCAGAGAGAAATCTAGCAAGTTGTATAATTAATATCGTTAGATTTCTCCTCGTTCCTCGTCGAAATGACGGGCGTATTTATTTACTTATTTTTAGCTTCTGCAAATACAGAGTCGGCAGATTTAACTTGTGGTTTGATCTTGTCTCCCTCTTTTAAAGAAGCAAAACCTTCTAACACAATTTTATCGCCGTTCTTTAAACCTTTAGTTACTACATAATAGTTTCCTTTGGTTAATTCCATAATTTCTACGTTGGTAGGTTTTACGCCAGCAGTATCGTTAACCAAGTAAACAAATTTCTTTCCTTGGATATCTGTAGTAGATTTTTGTGGAACTAACAAAGCATTCTCAACGAATTGAGGAATACGGATAGAAGCGCTAGAACCAGAACGTAACAAGCCATTTGGATTTGGAAACGTAGCTCTTAAACTCGAAGCTCCTGTTTGTGCATTAATTTGTCCGCTGATGGTTTCGATTTTACCTTTTTCTGCGTAGATAGAACCATCTGCCAAGACTAAAGTTACATTAGGAATTTGCTTGATTTTATCTTCTAGCGTGCGGCCTTTCGTATTTCTGGCAATCTGCAATAACTGTTTTTCGTTTAACGAGAAGTAAGCATAAACCTTGCTAATGCTCGAAACTGTAGTTAATGGTTGCTGACTAGTACTGCTTACCAAAGCACCAACTTTATAAGGAATAGTACCAATTACACCATTTACAGGCGAGTTGACTACGGTGTAACCTAAGTTCACTTTTGCATTTACTAAAGCTGCTTTAGCTTGCGCTAAGCTTGCTTTTTTGGATGTAAGTGTCAAAGCAGCATTTTCTAAATCGAACTTACTGATGATGTCCTTTTCTACCAAAGGTTTAGTTTTGTTGTATTGTAGTTGTGCTGCATTTACTTCGGCTTCCGCACTTCTAATCGCTGCTTCTGCTGTTCTCACTTCTTGCTGATATTGAGGTGCATTGATAGCAAACAAAGGTTGGCCTTGCTTTACTGTAGCACCTTCGTCTACGTAGATTTTCTCGATAAAACCATCGATTCTTGGTCTGATATCTACGTTTTGTTGACCTTCTAGCATTGCTGGATAGTCGCTTTCCAACGTAGTGTTGAATTCGTTAATTTGTACCACTGGGTAATTTTGGGGGCCAGCAGGAGGTCCACCTGCTTTTGAGTCTTTGCCACCAGAACTACATGATGCCATAAACAAGGCTGCTAAACCTGTTAGCGATAATAAAAGTGATGATTGTTTCATTGAAGTATGCATTTGTGTTTAATGGTAATGAAGCTCTCAAGAGTTTGTCTTTTATCTTTAAAGAAGGTAGCTCTTGATGGAGTCATTGTGTATATATGTTGATTTTGAAGGTTCTAGTTTAATATTTGATCTAAAATAATTTGTTTCCGCTCCGCAATAAGCTCACTATATTTCTCTTTAGGGATATCTAATAGCTTTTGATATAATGGCATCATGATAACGGGAAAAGAGGTTAATGAAGTTAAATTGAAAACAAACTGGATTGGATCGTATTTTTTGATAGTGCCTTTGTCCATTTCCTCAGCTACTTCAGTTAAGAAATGAGTTAAGGCCTCACTTTTTTTCTTTTCCTTTAGCGCAAAGTTCTTGCTACAAATTTCTGTGATCAAGAACGATTCTCTATAAGGATATTTCAACAGTTCTTTCATGTGGACATCGATAAAAAGTCCCAATTTTTCTTTAAAGGGCGTCTTTCCATAAATCACCTCGTCTAGCTGAGATTTTAAACTATCAACTGCTTCGCGGTATACGGTTTGGAAAAGTAAATCTCTAGAACGGAAATAGTAGTTAATGAGCGAGCGGTTAACGCCCGCCGCATCCGCAATTTCTTGGGTTGTAGCATGCAAATAACCTTTGCTGAAAAATAATTCTTTTGCTGTTTGTTTAATGAGTTCTTCTTTATTCAAACCTGATTAACTTTAATGTTTAACAATTTTGTTAAACAGCAAAAGTAGTTTCAAGTTTGATTTACAAAGTCAGAGAAATCTCATTTAATCATTTGATTAATTTTTGTCGTGTAAATGTTACACCAAGTGACAATAAGCATATAGCAATTTTTTTACTTGTAGGTGGTGTTGTCACCAACCATGCAATTGGATAACTTACAGAAAAAGCGAATGTTTTGATTGGTGATAACACCAATCAAAGGATAAATACATGTCATTTGCCAACTTGTGTTTGTACAATATTGATGAAAAAACTCCCGCCTCGTGTCTGATAACATGTATGCCAGACATTTTTAAGCCCTTTTAATAGTGTTGGTTGATTATCTTCATCCTTAATTTCAGCTTTTAGTTCTAAGATAATATCATCTGATAAGTATTGTATTTCTTCTTTTTCAGACTCTATTTTTTCAACCCAAAGTACTATGGAAGCACCAAGATTCTCTGATTGTATCTGACTACAATATGTTCCTCCTTTAAACTCGGCTATAAAAGTAAAAGTTAATTTATTTCTTAATTCCATCGTACAGTTTTATCTTAATTTTACTACGGTCTAAGTATTGGTATGGATACCTGATTTCAGTACGGATTAAAGCGGATAGATCTTATTTAAGTGTTTGATAGGTTTTTGTTATAAAGGCAGGAGATTTTACTTATGGTTGGCATTATCACCAACCACTTTGTGAGCTAAAAATTATTTGGAAGGATGCACAATCATTACAAGTTGATCTCACCCTCAAAAACTTTCTCCGCTGGGCCACACAAAAACACATCGGTAAATTTCTGTCCATCGTAGCTAAAGTTAATTTCTAAGTTGCCACCTAATACAACTACCGGAGTCACTACCTGACCAATCTGGTTTTGTTTTTTTGCCATCGCCATTGCTACGGCTGTTACACCAGTGCCACAAGCATAAGTTTCATCTTCAACGCCACGTTCAAAAGTGCGGACAAATAGATGATCTGGCTTGCGCTCTACAAAATTCACATTAATACCATTGGTTTTATAGGTTTCGTTATTACGGATGTTGTAACCTTCGGTATAAACATCCATGGTTTCTAATCCTGCAACCTCTTTTACATAATGAGGAGAACCTGTGTTTAGTACAAAAGCATCCTCATCGTTACTTACTACATCTACATCAATCATTTGTAGTTCTACCCAATTGCCTTCTGCTGAAATTTTGGCATAATGAGGGCCATCCACTGCCAAAAAATTAGTTTCAGTGTCAAAAATTCCTAAGTGCTTGGCGAAGGCTACAATGCATCTGCCACCATTGCCGCACATGCTGCCTACATTGCCATCGGCATTGTGGTAAACCATTTCAAAATCGTAACCATCACTATTTAGCAAGAACATTAAACCGTCGGCACCAATACCAAATCTACGGTCGCACAGTTGCGCTATTGCTTTAGTATCAATGTTTTTTAAAGCTACTTCTCGGTGATCAATTAATATAAAATCGTTACCTGCACCTTGGTATTTATAAAATTTAATGTTCATATCTTGCTTAAACTAAACGGTAACAAATATGGGCTAAAAAAGTCAATAAGCTGTTAGGTTGGCATTTAACATTTTTTAACACGTATTTAGACGTTAATCCGATACAAATATCGTTCATATGGTATTAAATTTGAATAATCGGAAAGTAAAAAGTATTACACTATAAAAAACACAACATATAATGGAAATTAAAAAAATAGGATTAATTGCTTTGGCTGCCTCTTTTATAGGTGGTGCAGGTGCAATTGGCGCCTATAAATTATTAGAGCGCCCTAATGATCGTTTCACATTGACAGATAATCAAAAGACCATGTTTGCAAGCAATGTCACAGGTGTTTCCTCTGCTGGAACTCCTGATTTTGTACAGGCGGCGGCGGTGGTTTCTCCAGCTGTGGTGCATATTAAAACTACTTACCAAGGCAAATCTAGCCGCGGTGGTGGCATGGAAGACATGTTTGAGCAGTTTTTCGGATTCGGCGGCGGTATGCAGCGTGCTCCTCGCCAACCACAGGCAGCTTCTGGTTCTGGTGTAATTTTAACAGCCGATGGCTACATTGTAACCAACAATCACGTGGTAGATAAAGCAGACAAGATCGAAGTAATTTTATCGAACCGACGTAAGGCTACTGCCAGAGTGATTGGTAAGGATCCAAACACAGACTTAGCACTAATTAAAGTGGATGTAGATGATTTGCCATTTGTAAAAATGGGTAACTCAGATAATGTACAGGTTGGCGAATGGGTTTTAGCAGTGGGTTTTCCTCTTGATTTGCAGACAACTGTTACGGCAGGAATTGTAAGTGCAAAGGCACGTAATATCGGTATTTTAAATCGTGAAAACGGAATGATGACTGAGGAGGAATATGATGAATACAGAAGAACTGGTCAAAGACCAACAAGAACCAATAACTCTATTGAATCCTTCATCCAAACAGATGCGGCAATTAATCCAGGTAACAGTGGTGGTGCATTAGTGAATGCCAACGGTGAGTTGGTGGGTATCAATGCGGCTATTGCTTCGCAAAGTGGTAGAAACGAAGGTTATGGTTTTGCTATTCCAGTAAATTTGGCTAAGAAAATTCTAGAGGATTTCAAGAAATTTGGGTCTGTTAAACGCGGTTATATTGGCGTAAACTTTAGAGCATTAGATGCCGATGTAGCAGAGGAATTAAAAGTGAAAGAAAATACCGGTTTATACGTAAGTGAGGTTTCTCCAAATGGTGCGGCAGCTGCAGCGGGTATCAAATCTGGGGATATCATTAAAAAAGTAGAAGGCATTGCCATCTATGATTCTCCAGACTTGCAGGAACGTATTGGTCGTATGAGCCCAGGTGATAAAGTAGCTTTAACTGTGTTGAAAGCAGATGGTTCTACTAAAAATATCAATGTTACGTTAAAAGGTGAAGCATCTGTGGCTATCGCGAAAGCGGATAGCAACAAGTCTACAGGTGCTAGTATCAGTAAGCTAGGTGCGAGTTTTGCTCCAGCAACTGCTGCTCAAAAAACTAAATATGGCGTTAAAAATGGGGTAGTGGTAACTAATGTTGTTCCTGGTCAGTTGTTTGATTACTGGGGTGTTAAGAAAGGTTTAATCATTACCAAGGTGAATGGAACCGATGTAAATAGCTCTTCAGATATTGAGAAAGCATTGCCGACTTCTAGAGATGGAAAAACTACGATTTCGGGTGTGAGTGATGAAGGTTCGTTTACTTTTTCTTTCAACGGAAACTAACAACTTATAACCCATCAGTAATTTTAAAAGGATACTCGTTTCGGGTATCCTTTTTTTGATTAGACTTATGAAGTCTTTAAAACTTTGGTAAGTACACATATCTTATCCGATTACAAGAAAAGCCCCGATTTTTATCGGGGCTTTTCTTGTAATGATAGTCAACCTATTTATGCTGTGCCTGCCCTCCGCGGATCGCCCACTCACAGGACTTTTTGTCTTACTGTAAACGTTCTCTGTTTCGATACAACAAGCTAGCAAAAAATTGGTTTGATTCTTTTAAATTTTTATTAACAAATCAACAAATTTGTTGATTACTTTTTGGTGTCGGCGTAACCGAATACTTTTTGCAGCAAGCCGGTAGAACGAGCACCAATGTTATCTCTAATTTTTAATTCTTCTTGTGCCACTTGTACAAACATGCCATCAATAGCTTTTTCGGCTACGTATTGGGTTAAGTTTGTATTTACAGGCTTTACCAAAGGAATTTTATTGTAGGCTGCGGCGGCATCAGTCCAATATTTTGTAGCACCAACTTTACTTAAACTATTTGCAATCACTGGCGAAAATCTTTCCATCAGCTGTGCTGTAGTAACTCTTTTAAAATAGTTAGTAGCCGCATCTTTATTTCCTAAAAGGATGTTCGTTGCATCGGCAATGGTCATCTGCTTAATAGCACTTACAAAAATAGGTTTAGCTTCTTTAGCAGCATCTTCAGCAGCACGGTTTAAACTTAAGATTACATTGTCTGCCAATGAGTTTAACCCAACGCTGCGTAATGTTTTCTCTACTTTTTGTGCTTCCGTAGGGAACAGGATTTTAATTGCCATGTTGCCAAAAAATCCGTCTTTTGTAGAAAGTCTATCAGCACCAGCCGAAGTTCCAATCTCTAAGGCTTGTTTTAAAGCATTGCCAATTTCTAAACTATTAGGTGTGCCAGTTGCTCCTGTCGCTACTTGGCCTAAAATATTTCCAAGCTTGCTTTGGCTTTGTGCATCGCAACTACTCAAACATAAGGTTGATGCTGCTAATAAAAATAATCCTGTTCTCTTCATAAAGTATTGTAGTTAAGCTGTAATAGAGATTAATTCTCTCTGCCATTATTAGCAAAATTACGTAAATCTTTCGCTAGGTGTGCATCTAAACCAGCATATTTTCTGGTTAAACGATACAGCAATTGATTTAACTTTTCAACTTTATACTGACCTACGGTTGGCTCTAGGTGAGAATTGCCAATTCCACTGTGGTCGGTAATAAAAACATAGGTGCCATTTGTGCTTAGTGCCATGAAACGCATTAAAAATTCGGTAGGTTTATCTATGCCACTGGCTACAACAGGAATTAAGATGATACCTTTTGCGGCAGCCTCCTTTACCGAACGTTGTATTCGTTTAATCTTAGCAGATTGATGATGTGGTGGGGCATCTAGTATCATGAACATTAGTTTCGTCGCATTTGGCTCGGTTGTCCATTGCTGTTGAAATATGGCATTTTCCATTGCTTCATCGACAGCCTCTTCAAAATCGCCGCCACCACTAGCACCTTGTTTCATCAAGTTTGCTTTCACTTTTTTCAGATCGGTTTCAAATCCAAAATCTCTTATCACATATTCATCACCGTGGTCTCTGTAAAATACCATTCCAGTGCGGGTATTTAGCCCATCTTCTCGGTTAAATCTTCCCACAATATCATCAAGCTCTGCTTTGAGGTAATTAATTTCGTCGCCCATCGAGCCCGTTGCATCAACCATAAACATTACATCTAAGTTTTTAATTTTTTGAGCCTCGATATTTAGTTTTACGTTTAACTGTCTTGGTTGTTGGTCAAAGATTTTGGTGTATAGTGGTTCGCCATTGGGAGATGATACTACAATTTTTATTTCACTGTCATTTGGCTGAAATAACTCAGTCCATAGTTCTGCAATTCCAGCGTAGTTACTTTGTGCTTTCCATAAAGTTTTTCCAGCACTGAAAATAGAAACTTTATAATTGGGAAGTGGAGCATTATTTTTATCTCTTAATGTAATTTTAAATCTTTTAGAAGCATTAAATCCCCAGTTTTGTTGCTGGTTAGACCACTCTTGGTTGTTCATTAGGTTTTTCCAAAAAGTCCAATTTTCCAAATCGTTCCATTCTCCTGCCGTAAGCTGGTTAGATTGGGGCAGATCTTCCCTGTCATAGCTGCCAACAATCATTTTTTCATCTTTAGCAATTGAGGTAGGTTTGCCTTTGCCTTTAGAAACAGAAACACCTGCAGCCCTTCCGCTCAAAGCTTCGGATGTAATTACGGTTGATGAAGACGAAGTGATGTCGGATCTTTTGCTTACCGCGCCATAACCTACCACAACAATTTCTTTTAACGCTTTTACATCTTCAGTTAGAGTAATATTAATGGTATTGGATTTTCCGATAGCGATTTTTTTATTTTGATAACCAATATATGCTACTTGAATGTGAGTGTCAGTGCTTGGAATTTTTATCCGATACTTTCCTTCTTCGTCAGTTTTAGCGCTAGTTTTGCTTGGAAAACTTTGAATGTTAACTTCTTGTAGTGCCAGCCCGTCTGCGGCACTGGTAACTTGACCAGAAATTTCTCTAGTTGAAGTACCTTTATATCCAAAAAACAGGAACAAAATAATAATGGAGGTGAGTAATGTTTTCATATCTTCAAATTTTAAATGATTAAATCGTTGGTATTGCTAATCGATTGATTTTTTAGTTTTTCGGCTTTTAATTATCCTTCTGATGATGAAAAATGAAACAAAGCCAACGATGAGATATGGCCAAATGCTTATTGCCCATAACATAAAATCTACTATAGATTGCCAACCCTGATTAATAGCCATTTTAGTTCTGGTTAAAAAGCCACTTTTGGGTTGTTCAATGTATTCTTTGTTTTTATATAGGCTGATGTTGAGCGTGCTAAATGCAACTTGGTCTGCTAAATATTTCAATCGCCCTTGTTGGCTGTCAATTTCTTCTTCCAGATTTCTGATGTTTTCTTCTATCGCCAAAATGTCTTTCACTGTTGCAGCTTTAGCGAGTATTTGTTTGTATCGTTGTAAATATTGGCGTTTGGTTATTAGTCTGGTTTCAATATCTACGTACTCTTCGGTAACATCTCTAGCTTGTATGTTTTTGCTCTCTATTTCGTCTTCTCCATTTTCTAGATTTGTAATCAGCTTTTCAAAATTTACTGCCGGAATTCGAATTTTAAGAGTGTAGGAAATAGATTGTTCGTTATTTTGCAAATCTTCACTTTCGTAATATGCATTTAGTTTTTTTAACAGATTGTCGATTCCCTTTTTGCTATTATTAATGTTGTTGCTCTTTACTGTGATGTTGCCATCTTTAATGATTTTTTGTTTATCGACAGCGGTTTGCTGAGCAGTTGCTTTTGCGTTAGTTTCTAACCGATATTCCCCGCTTTTGCTGTCGGATGGAGCTGGTGCCATTACCATTTCAGCAACTTGATTTTCGTTATCGGCAGAAGTATTCACTTCATTTCTGCTTTCGGAGTGTTGTTCTGATTTGGTGCTACATGAAAATAAAATTCCAATTAAGCAGCAGAGTATTAAAATTTTTGTTCTCATATCATAAATTTTTTGGTGGAAGATGGGTTTAGTTAAAAACTTGTCTCTCGGTCTCATAGCTTCCCGACTTTCGGACTTTTAGTTTTAAGGGTAGATGTGCCTAATACTAATTTTCCATACCCATCTCGAAAAATATTTTTATACTTGAAGAAATTTTAGGCATTCCGAGGCGATTTGAAGTTTATCAAGAATACATCAGGCAAAAGAGAATTAGACGATTTCTCTTTAGTTGCAGCTTATCAAAATAGCGGCGATTTAGAGGTGTTGGGTGAACTTTATAACAGATACATGCACTTAGTATATGGCGTTTGTTTTGGCTATTTTAAGGATGAAGAGCAGAGCAAGGATGCGGTGATGCAAATTTTCGAGGAGCTGGTAAAGAAATTGCGCATCCATCAGGTGCAAAATTTTAAAAGTTGGCTGCATGTACTTACCCGAAACCATTGTTTAATGGCTTTGCGTAAGTCGTCAAAAAATCCGACAGTAGCACTTGAAGAAAATTTTGTGGAAAATGATGACTTTGTGCATCTAGATATCGACGACACAAAAGAAACACAGCTAACCATCATGGAAAAGTGTATGGAAACCCTTTCTGAAGAACAGCGAAAAAGCGTAGATTTATTCTATCTTCAGGAAAAGTGCTATAAAGAAGTAGCCGATATGACTGGGTATGACATACTAAAAGTGAAAAGCTATATCCAAAATGGAAAGCGAAATTTGAAGATTTGTATTGAAAAGAACAGTGGGCAATAACGAATGGTTAGATATTGATGTACTGGACGATTACCTAGAGGGTAAACTCGATGCCAGTATGATGCATAAGGTAGAGCGGATTTCGCTCGAAGACCCTTTTGTTGCCCAAGCTTTAGCTGGATTAACCGAAGCTAAAAAGCGTACCCAAACATTATCTTTCTTGCAAAAGCAATTACAGGAGCGTGTAGCTGAAAAACCAGTAGAACGTAAAATGTGGCGCATGGCTTCGCACCGTTTGAGTATTGCTGCAACCGCTGCGGTACTTTTCTTAACGGTAAGTGTGTTGTTTTGGATGCGTGAAAGACATAGACAGGAACAAGTAGAATTAGCTTCTAATCAGCCTAAAAACATCGAGATTGATTTAAAAGCAGATGCGGTTGCTGTAGTTCCTGCGGATACCTTAATTAATACCAAATCTGAAGCTCTGGCCGTAGATCCGAAAAAGGTAGAACAGGCTTTAGGTCAAACATTGGCTAAGGGAAATCAAGCAATAGCAAAAAATAATTATTCTAAAGAGAACACAATAGCTGAAAGTCCATCTTTACAACCTAGAGAGAACATAAAAGCTCGGTTGAAGAAAGAAACTAATGATAACCAAGCGGTGATGGTTGGTGCTCGTATTGCTGCACCCGCTCCTCCTGTACAAGCTTTAGAAAGTAGGGTAGAGGGAATTCAGGTACAAACTACCAATGCTAAATTGGTTAAAGGTGTTGTATTAGATATCAATGGACGACCTATTGCTGGAGCAGAGATTAAAATGGTTGGCAATGATTTAAGGACAATTACCAATATGAGTGGTGAATTTGCATTGTCAGCCGACAAACAAGGTGATAAAGTTGCTTTGGAAGTTGCTTCGCTGGGCTTTGCGAAGAAAAATGTGGAGGCAAAAACGAATGAGCAATTAAATATTCGCCTCGAAGAAAATAACAATGCTTTAAGTGAAGTTGTGGTAGTTGGCTACGGCGAAGCAAAAAAGAAATCTGCCGTTGCTGCGAAAGGAGTTGCTGATGAAGTTATTATTGGTATTCCGGAGATAGGTTGGAAGGCCTACAGTGAATATCTAGCAAAGAATAATAAGCTGTATGTAGATGGTTCTAAAACGGTAATACTTGGCTTCAAGGTTTTACCTGATGGCTCGCCGAGCGATATTAAAGTAGTAAAATCCGAAGGGAAAGCGACAGATGAGGAGGCCATTAGATTGTTGAAAAATGGTGGTAAATGGAAATTACCTACAGGAACGAAAACCCAGACATCAATAAGCATCAAGTTTTAAACTGTGTACACAGTCTCCCATTTTCTAGAAAAGGATATTGATAAGTTGGCCGCTTTTATCGAAGCAAATCCATTTGCTGTATTAATTGGTGCCAACCAAAATTTTCCGTCTGCTACGCAAGTTCCTTTACAATTACAAAGAGATGGAGCAACCATTAAGCTGATTGGTCATGTGATGAAAAAGACCGACCATCATGAAGCTTTTGTAGCGAATGAAAACGTGTTAGTGCTTTTTCACGGCGCACATGCTTATGTGAGTGCATCGGTTTATGAAAATCCAGCGTCAGCTTCTACATGGAACTATAATTCGGTGCAAGCAAAAGGTAAAATTCGATTGCTGAGTGATGAAGAAACCAAGAAAATTATCAAAGATTTAACGGACCAATACGAAGCGAAAGATAGCCCTGCTGCATTTCATCAGATGTCTGATGATTATATCGACAAGCATTTAAAGGCGATAACAGGTTTTGAGATTACGGTAACGTCATTAGAAGGGGTTTTTAAATTAAGCCAAAATCATCCGCATAGTAATAGAGAAAGTATTGTAAAGTACCTTTCGCAAAGCGATGATTTGCAGGCGCAGGAAGTAGCGCAGCAGATGAGGGATGGTTTGCAGTAACATTCATAGATCGTCATTCCCGCGTAGGCGGGAATCCTAAAAATATTTTACTTTCTATAGCATTAAGATCCCGAAATAAATTCGGGATGACGGATATATTAAGCGGATATGCTCTGCAGTTTTTAATTTTGACTTTTAGCTTGATTTAACACTCCGGTAAACTAATTGGAATATTTGTTGCCAAACCTCCGTCAGAAGTTTCCTTGTATTTAGAGTTCATATCCAAAGCAGTTTCCCACATGGTATTTACTACTGCATCTAAGCTTACTTTTGCCTTGTCAGGGTTGCTTTGCAATGCCAACTGACTAGCAGTAATGGCTTTGATAGCACCCATGGTATTGCGTTCAATGCATGGGATCTGCACTAAGCCGCCAATTGGATCGCAGGTTAAGCCCAAATGATGTTCCATGGCTATTTCTGCTGCCATTAATACTTGACGCTGTGAGCCGCCTAAACATTCGGTTAAAGCTGCTGCCGCCATTGCGGACGAAACGCCAATTTCTGCTTGACAACCACCCATTGCTGCCGAAATGGTAGCACCTTTTTTGAAAATACTGCCGATTTCGCTAGCACAGGCAATAAACTGAATAATTTTTTCTTCTGAATAGCCATCACAAAATGTAATGAAATATTGCAGTACAGCAGGAATTACACCTGATGCGCCGTTGGTTGGAGCAGTAACTACTCTACCGAAAGCGGCATTCTCTTCGTTCACAGCAAGTGCAAAACAACTTACCCAATCCAAAATATAGTTGAAACCCAATCCGCCATTGCGAATAGCCATCATCCAGCTATCGTAATCTGTGTAGGTTCGTTCTCCAATTAAGCGCTGGTTTAATTTTTCGGCTCTACGGGCAACGTCCAATCCACCAGGTAAAAAACCACCGGTGTGGCAACCTCTGTAGATACACTCTTTAATTACTTTGAAATGCTGTAGAATACCTTTCTTGGTTTCAGCTTCTGTACGCCAAGCGGTTTCGTTTTCCATCACCACTTCGCTTACTTTTAAACCTGTAGATAAACACCAATGTAAAAGTTCACTTGCTTTCTCTATTGGAAAGGGTAGTTCTACTTGCTCTTTTTCTGAGCTATCTTGACCTTCTTTCACCACAAAACCACCGCCAATGCTGTAGTAAGTTTCGGAAATGGCTTTGCCAGTAGACAACAATGCCTGAAAAGTAACTGCATTTGGGTGAAAAGGCAAGCTTTCTGAGAATAGGAAAATCAAATCTTCTTCGTAGGAAAAATTGATTTTGAAATGCCCTGCAAGCATTAGTTTTTGCGATTCTTTAATTTCTGCAACAGTACTGTCGATAGCATTTACGTCAAAAGTAACAGGATCGCCACCAGATAAGCCTAACAAAATTGCAATATCGGTTCCGTGGCCTTTGCCAGTTTTAGCTAAAGAACCGTACAATAGGATTTTAACTTGTTCCACATCAGCCAGTACACCTTGCGCCGACAAGCTGTTGGTAAATTGCTGTGCAGCTCGCCAAGGACCAAGTGTGTGAGAACTTGAAGGTCCAATTCCTATCTTAAAGATATCAAAAACCGAAATTTGCTCATTAGACATAAATACAAAGCTACGATTGTTTTATGATTTAAATTGGCGAATAATCCTGTAATTTTTTATCTTCATCTTAACAAAAAATCAACAAACATTTAAATAATAACGCCATGCAACAAACAAGCTTTTTAGAAGAAATAGATTTAAATTATTGTAGAGCAAGTACTGGAAAGAGATTTGCCAACTATATCATAGATGTGATTGTGTTCTATATTCTGGTTATTTTGCTAGGCATTGCAATTGGGCTACTAAGACCTGACCTTATCCCAGAAGAAGATGGGGGTATTTTGGAGCGTATTATCTCATTAATATGTTATGGTTTACTCATGTTTATAATCGAGGCAGCATGTGGTGGAAAAACACTAGGCAAAGTTATTACAGGAACTAAAGCGGTAAATATAGATGGTAGTGATATGAGTTTTCAAAAGGCATTTGTTCGTAATATTATTAGAAGTATTCCTTTTAATGCATTTAGTGCGCTGGGAACACCTAGTGATCCATGGCATGATAGATGGTCGGAAACTATGGTGATAGATGAAAAATTATTAGACCTCCAACGTAGAAAAGAAATTTTCTATACAGAGATTAGTGTAAAGGCAGAAGAGAATGAACTATCTGTGGATTCTAAAAATCAAACTCAATAATGCTTGCGTCTTGCAACATGGTCTCTACAAATTCGTGGTGTTTTGCCGGACTACCAATGGCGTCCCAAGTACCAGTAATGATGCCGTTAGCCAATTGATGTTTACCTCGGTTTGCTTTTAATTTATGCTGTTTAAAAACAAGTTCGTAGTTGTCTAAGTCTTTATTCTGATACTTTTTTGCAATGCGATAAGTGCGTTTGGTGAAACGATTTTCGGCAATGTTTTCTACGTAAGGGAAAACAAGCAAAGATATCAATACAACGCCTGTAACACCAATAGCTTGGATAAAATAGCCAGAACCAACGGCCATGCCTATGGCGGCAACAATCCAGATTACGCAAGCTGTGGTTAGGCCTTTTACTCGGTTCTCTTCTTTGAAAATTACACCAGCGCCTAAAAAGCCAATTCCCGTTACAATGTTAGAGGCAATGCGGTCGTGGCTGACGTCTCCAATTTTAACGGAAAGTACCGTAAATAACGCAGAGCCCAAACCAATCATGATCATGGTTTTTAAGCCAGCAGATTTGCTCCGATATTCGCGTTCTGCACCAATTAAGCCACAAAGAAAAATGGCTAGTAAAAACTTGTTTACTTCCGCAATGGTAAGGAATTGATTTCTATCACCGAGTATTTCCCACATGGGTTAAATGTAGAAAGTTTTTTGATAGTCCGCAAGTGGATTTAGTCGGGAAGTCCGCAAGCTTTCGTAGCTGAGAAGTCTAAAGTGGGTGAAAGCTAAGTTAAGCCCCAATTCCTCCCCCTTTGGAGGGGGTAGGGGGAGGAATTGGGGCTTTAAAACTTTTGTTAACTAGCCCGAATTGAAGCGGAAATACTTTTTGAGTGCTGGTAAAACCTCATAGGTTTAATAGGCGTTATTTATAGTAAACCTATGAGGTTTGTGTAGAGGAACAAAAAGATTACAGCGAAAAGCCGGACTGGCGGAAGATAGCAGTAGGAAAATTGCGCTTAAAATATAGGAGCTAGATTTAACTTCGTTGATTTTCAATTCTCCTCGTTCCTCGTCGAATGACGAGTATAGTTGCAACAAAAATCCCTCAAAACTTTCGTCTTGAGGGATTTTTTATAAGGTTAAGACTAGAGGCGAAAGCTTAAAGCGTATTCAAAATGCTTTAGTCTCTTCGCTTTGGCCTTTCAGCTTTTTATTACATCATGCCGCCCATGCCGCCGCCGCCCATTGGTGGGTGCGAGTGACCAGCGTCTGCTTCTGGCTCATCTGCCAAAACAACTTCTGTAGTTAATAACATTGCTGCAATTGAAGCTGCGTTTTCTAATGCTACACGAGATACTTTAGTTGGGTCGATAACACCAGCGCCAATTAAGTTTTCGTAAACATCGGTACGAGCATTGTAACCGAAATCTGCAGTACCCTCTTTAACTTTTTGTACCACGATAGAACCTTCGATACCTGCGTTTTCACAGATTTGACGTAATGGCTCTTCGATAGCACGTTTCACGATAGCGATACCAGTAGTTTCGTCTTCGTTAGATCCTTTCAAGTCAGCTAAAGCTTCTACCGCACGGATGAAAGCAACACCGCCACCAGCAACGATACCTTCTTCTACAGCTGCACGAGTTGCATGTAAAGCATCGTCAACACGGTCTTTCTTCTCTTTCATTTCAACTTCTGAAGCAGCACCTACGTAAAGTACAGCTACACCGCCAGAAAGTTTAGCTAAACGCTCTTGTAATTTTTCTTTATCGTAGTCAGATGTAGTAGTCTCAATTTGAGCTTTAATTTGACCAACACGAGCTTTGATATCTTCTGACTGACCAGCACCATTGATTACAGTAGTGTTGTCTTTGTCAATAACTACTTTTTCTGCAGTACCTAAGTAAGTTAAATCAGCGTTTTCTAATTTGTAACCTCTTTCTTCAGAAATAACGATACCGCCAGTTAAGATAGCGATGTCTTCTAACATTGCTTTTCTTCTGTCGCCAAAACCTGGAGCTTTAACAGCAGCAACTTTCAGTGAACCACGAATTTTGTTTACTACCAAAGTAGCTAAAGCTTCGCCATCTAAATCTTCAGCAATAATTAAAAGCGGTTTACCAGTTTGAACAGTTTTTTCCAATACTGGCAACAATTCTTTCATGTTGCTAATTTTCTTGTCGTAGATTAAAATGTAAGGAGAATCTAATTCAGCTTCCATTTTATCTGCGTTGGTTACGAAGTACGGAGAAAGATAACCTCTGTCGAATTGCATACCTTCTACAGTTTTTACTTCTGTTTCAGTACCTTTTGCTTCTTCTACAGTAATTACACCGTCTTTACCAACTTTTTGCATTGCTTCTGCAATTAAAGAACCAATAACTTCGTCGTTATTAGCAGAAATTGAAGCAACTTGTTTGATTTTGTTGTTATCATCACCAACTGCTTGAGATTGCTCTCTTAAGTTAGCAACCACAGCTGTAACAGCTTTGTCGATACCACGTTTCAAGTCCATTGGGTTTGCACCAGCAGCTACGTTTTTAATACCTGCAGTTACAATTGCCTGAGCTAAAACAGTTGCAGTTGTAGTTCCATCACCTGCAATGTCTGCAGTTTTAGAAGCTACTTCTTTCACCATTTGTGCGCCCATGTTTTCAATTGGGTCTTTTAAATCGATTTCTTTAGCTACCGTTACACCATCTTTAGTAATTGCTGGCGAACCGAATTTTTTATCGATAATTACGTTACGTCCTTTTGGACCTAAAGTTACTTTTACTGCGTTTGCTAAAGTGTCTACGCCTCTTTTCAGAGCGTCGCGTGCTTCAACGTTATATTTTACTTGTTTTGCCATTGTTTTTTTAAAATTTTGAATGATTAAATGAGAAATTGATTAAATTTTCTCACCACATGTTTTTACTGAATTTTACCATTTACTCATTTAAAATTCAGTCATTTACTCATTTGTTTTTATCCAATTACAGCGTAAATATCAGCTTCACGCATAATTAAATACTCTTTTCCTTCGTGAGAAACTTCAGTACCAGCAAACTTGCCATAAAGTACTGCGTCACCAACTTTTACAGTCATTGGTTCATCTTTTTTACCACCGCCAACAGCAACTACAGTTCCTTGTTGAGGTTTTTCTTTAGCAGTATCAGGGATATAGATACCAGAAGCTGTTTTTTCTTCGGCAGGGGCAGCTTCTACTACGATCCTGTCTCCAATAGGTTTTAAATTTAAAGCCATAACTCTAATAATATTATTTTGATTTAAAAATTTTAATTTAATACTAAACCATCATCAGTTATTATGCCAACAGGTTTTAGGTTGACAAATTTTCACCGCTTTGTCAGTTGGGTCAAATATAGGTTAAATTTTGGTGTCAGACTGACAGGGAAAAGCATCCCTCTGGTTTGATTTTTTGAAGCGTAATTATAGGGACATTTGTTTGCCTTCAGTTGCGTCATTTGCTTTACTTCGCCCGCGGTTTTGTGCTTACTACTGTCGGGCTATTTCAAATTCAGTGTAGAAATTGCGAAATTTTGTAAACTAAAAAAGCTACGTAATCTCAAATTACGTAGCTTTTTATGGGTAAGCTCTGGCTTAGTGTTTTTGAAAAGTAGATTCGTCTCTGTAGCTATAGCTTTGCCCGCCATTATTACCAGTCTCTTCGTCAACTAAAACAAACTCATTGTTAGAATTCCAGCGTATGTTGTTGGTGTCTGATCCGCCGTCTTTGCTGTTGATAGTGATAACGTTGTCAGAAATTGTGAAAGTTCCGCTGTCATCTAAATCACCATCTTCGAATACTTGGTAATTATTACCGTCAAAAACGATATAGAATTCTCCAACGGCATAAGTTTCTGTGTCTTCATCTACCTTTGCGCCATTTACGGTGTACACTGAGTATTCTTTGGTTAAGTTCCATCTGCCTTCTAGTTTCTCAGTGTCGCTTTTGTCTTTTTTACAAGCAGTTAACGAGGCAACTGCTACAAATAAAATTAGTAATGCTTTTTTCATCCTTATTAGTTTTTTTGCCAAAGGTATTTAGTTGATAAAACACAAACAATACCTATAAATGAGTATTTTATGGGATTTTAATTATGAAAATCTCATTAAAAAAATAGCTAAGGAGATTTTTTTTATTCAAAAATGTAGAAACTAGATTTCTAAAAAGTAGATTCTTGGTTATTTAACAAAGCTGCCAAAACGAAGTCCAAAGAAGAAGTCGGCTTGTTTAGATTCGCTCATAGCTGCAGTAATGATACTTCCTGATCCTAAAAATAATGGGCCAACTTTTAATGCTAAACCGGCATTCATATCTGTAAGTGCATTGTAGCTTACGGGAACAAAAATTCCAAATGATTTAGATTCGATACGTGGAGTTACTGAGTAAGTATCAAAGTACCTGTTGTTGAAAGCTTTGTTTTGACTTACACCAACCAAATTAACATTAGCTGCGCCGTTTAAATATATACCTTTGGCTATTTTGTAGTCAACATCTAGATTTAGCATTGATGGCAAGCTAACGTTATAAGTATTCCCACTGCTATTTTGTTGACTAAAAAACTGTGGTTTGCTATCTAAGTAATCTTTGATGTTGTCGATAGGTTGCTCTGAAAGTTCTTTTAGACTTAAAGCTTCCGTGCCTGTGATGTCTATTTTATAACCGCCAGAATTGGCCATATTTTTTTCATACTTGATGCTGCCGATATCTGTTAATGACAACCCTAGTTTAAATTTATATTGATTACCGGTTTTTTTATCTCCTGAACTAGCACCAGGTCTGTATTCATAAATCAAACCTAAATCAGCGCCCAGCCCTGTACTTTTAAATGCAGTTAGTTCAGAGATATCAAAATTATCTAAAGAAACGCCAGCCGTGCCGATCTCTAACCCGCCTGTAGTGTTGTTTAAAAAAACGTCCTGCGTACTTTGGTCTTGGGTAAGTGTCGCATTTAGTTTGTTGATATTTACATAAGCATTAGCTACACCCGCTAGGTATTTTGCGGTTATCCCTGCTTTTACAAAATGTTTGCCTTTGTCTAGCAATACATAGCCATAGCTTAATCCAACTTCCGACCAAGCATTAGCGGTTACACGCATATCTTTAGAAGAGTTTATACTATATGGGAACGAAGATTGGCTACTTTGGTCGGCGATTTGTCTGCCTAAGGTTCCGTCTAGATCGTTAGCGTTCATCATTACTCTAGCTCGAGTGGTTAGGGCAATGCCACTTTTTCTGTTCAAGCCTATTAAAATAGATAAAGGCTTAATATCGGCACCAAATAGGGCGGTCGAAGATTGGTTTGGATTACCAACTAATTGGTCAATGATAGCATCGCTTTCGGTAAGCTCTTTGATATTCTTTAGGCTAAAGGAAGCATTGTTATTTCCCACGCCAATACCTACAGTAAATAAGCTTACGTCCCAGCTATAATTGTTTTGAGCAGCGTTTGCAGGATTACTAAAAATTCCTAGTACACCATTGTAGTTACTAGTTCTAAAACCTGGTAGTTCTTGAGCGAACATAACTAGGCTTAAGCAGGCGAAAGCTGCTGTTAAAATGACTGTCTTCATGAAATGTTTGTTTAGTTAAGACTTGAGTGGTCTTAGCCGCAAAACTATATGTTGACAGGAGCACCAGCAATACCTAGAAATGGGTATTTTTGATAGAATTTGGTTGAAATAGAAAACTCCTTGGCGGTTAACCAAGGAGTTTGCATTTATATGTTGTTTATTAAAATCTATTTTTTCGTGCTGTCAGCAGTTGTTGGTGTTGCTGCAGGTGTAGCAGATTTGGTAGGCAAGCTACTTCCAATTGGAGAAGGAGCTGCTGTTTTGTTGATATGATCATCGATTTTAGAACCTGTACCAGTACTAGTAGAACCAGATTTGCTCATCGCTGTAATTGCTAATGAAAACACAACAATTAAAGCCAATAACACCCAAGTTCCTTTTTCTAGAACATCACCTGTACGTTGCACGCCAAACATGTTGCTAGTAGAACCGCCAGTAGCTAAGCCACCACCTTTAGGGTTTTGGATTAAAATGAAAAGAGCTAATGCAATACATGCAATCACCAATAAAACAATAAGTAGGGTAGTCGCCATTTTATATAATAATTTTAAATTTTCTTTTCTAAAGATTGTATAAGGTCGGCAAAGTAACCACTTTTTTCTGGAAATTTCAAACTTAATTTTTGATAAGTGTCTATTGCCTTGTGATAAAGCATTTGCTCGATATAAATTTGCGCCAATGTTTCGGATACTACATCATTAGAATCTTCTGCACTTCGTTTTGCTTTGTTTTCGTTATTGATCTGATCAGGTTTGAGCGCCTTTATTTGAGGGTCATTCTTGATGAACTTTTCAATAATTGAATTTTCCTTAGTTGCTGGTAGGGGAGTAGCCGATGCTAGTTCTTCTTCTATCGGCGCTAAAGGTGCTTGTATGTGGAATATATGTTCTACATACTGCTGCTGCAATGGTTGTGCATTGGCTGCAACAGGAGAAGCAAAAGGTCTAAAGATCTGTTCGTGATCTTTACGTGTTTTGGCCAACCACCATAAAAACGTGAATGGTAACTGGTCATCGTCGTATTTACTTACAATATTCTCTTGGACAGAAGTGTGGCTAATTGTAGGTTCAATATTAACTTGGCTTACTTTTGCTTCCGCTTCTTGCGCTGCATTTGCTGAACTGAAATTGCGGTCAAAAGCAAAGAAATCTGTACCAGCCATTGTTTCTATAACTAATTCTTCTTCCGTTTCTTCTACGAGGTTTTGAGATGAAATTTCTTCCTCTAATTCCTCAATTTCATTAACTACTGGAATTTCTTCATGAAGATTAGTTGCTGTTACCTCATTCTCCTTTTCTAAGCTGTTTTTAGGTGGAGCAATAAATTCGTTGATTTCTTCAAAAATTTCTTGTTCATCTGCTTCCGAGGTAGTTTCGGTTATTTGCGCTGGTTCACAAACTTTAATAATCTCACTTTGTAAAGGTTCCAAATTCTCAATTTCTGGAACAATGAAATTATTGTTGAGATTTTGTGCAGTCGGAATAGCGGTTTCGTTAGGAGAATTTTTTTCTTCTTGTATCGTTTCCACCGAAATGATCTCATTGATCAAAGGCTCCAGATTTTCAATTACTAGAGCTTCCTGTGTGCTTAGAAAAGCTTCAGAAGTTGTTTCTTGATTCGAGGTTGTAGGTTCATTTACGGTAATCTCAACAGGATTGGTATTATTCCAAGCTTCATAAGTGATCACGTTGATGTTTTCAATCACATCAACATCTTGGTCATGAATAATGCTGTGTAAAATACTTCCGTTAGTATATAAAGCTGCCTTTGTAAGGGCATTGTGCTTGTTTTCGGTTTCAATGCTGGCTTTAGCCAGTAATAGATGTAGTGGTTGGTAATATGGAAAAGCTGTGATGAGTTGTTGCAAAAAGGGGATGTGTTCTTGCGTAGCCAAACTTGGCTTGGCAAGTAATTTTTCCAATTGTTGCTTCTTCTCTATATTCAACTCCATTGCGCTAAGTTAATAATTGAAATATAATTTCCATTGGTACAGCATTGTTTTTAGTTGGAATGGAGCTGTCATGTGGTATTGTTTTTAAAGGAGTTTGATCTTGCTTCTGTAGACAAATCATGATGGTTTTACCACTGCGCAAAAGCACGGTTAAAAATGTTTTCAGTAAGCTTCATATTTACTTCCTTAATTACAGCTAGTTCTTGGGTTTGTAGATTTCCAGATAAGGTGAAATCTTGGAAGGCTGTGAAGCTTTCATCAAAGCTGGTTTTTACTTTTCCAGTATCTAAGTTGTTGGTATACTTTACCTGAACCGTAATTGTTAGTCTATTACCACCTGCTGTAGGTTGTGTGTTGTCTCCAAAGGCAATTGGAGTAATCGAATATCCGGTAATCCTGCCTTCCATTGTTGCATCTGCTTCATTTTGTGTAATGCTTAATCTGCTTTGCGTACGGATACGTTCTTTCAATGCTTCTGTAAAGGTTTGCGCCAAAGTGGGTACAACCAGCGTAGCATTATTCTCGAAAAACCTAACGTTAAGGGTCTTCATTGTAGGAGGTATAGATGCTCCATTAAACTTGTAGCTACAGCTTGCAATTGCAAGAACTACTGCCAAAAACAAAAATATTTTCTTCATTGCTAATTAAAGATTTAACTCTTTTATTTTTCTATAAAGCGTACGCTCAGAAATACCTAACTCTTGTGCGGCAAATTTACGTTTACCCTTGTGCTTCTTCAAAGCTTTTTTAATCAAATCAGATTCTTTATCTATTAATGATAGAGACTCTTCCACTTCCTCCGCATCATGTGCGTAGTTAAAATCGTTGGCGCTGTTTTGATTAGGATGCTTGATGGTTAACGTTGGTTCAGAAGAATGATTGTTCAAATCAACTTCCTGATAAAGTTGGTTGATGAACTGTGGATTGTCGGCCATAATATGTGCTGTATTGCCACCGTTCTGAATAATTTCTGCCACCAATTTCTTCAACTCCATCATGTCCTTTTTCATATCGAACAACACTTTGTAAAGGATGTCACGTTCAGAAAAATCTTCCTTACTGTTATTATTTACAGCCATTGGCAGGTTGTTATTCTGCTCGTTCGGGATGTAATTCAATAACGCTTGTGCAGTTACGTTGCGGTCTTTCTCCAATACGCAAATCTGCTCTGCAATATTTTTTAACTGCCTAACGTTACCCGGCCAACTGTAATTGCTCAACATTTGTATCGCATCTGGCTCCAGTTGTATACTCGGACTGCGGTATTTATCACTAAAATCTGCCGCAAACTTTCTAAAAAGCAAATACACATCTTCCTTACGCTCGCTTAAAGATGGAATACGTAATGGAACGGTGTTTAAACGGTAGTATAAATCTTCACGAAATTTGCCATTTCTTACACTGTTATAAACATCAACATTGGTAGCGGCGATAATCCTAACATCAGTTTTTTGCACTTTAGATGAACCAACACGAAGATATTCGCCACTTTCTAAGATACGTAACAAACGAGCTTGTGTACCCAAAGGTAATTCTGCAACCTCATCTAAAAATATAGTACCGCCATTAGCAACCTCGAAATAGCCCTTTCTAGCTTCGTGAGCTCCAGTAAAAGAACCTTTTTCGTGACCAAATAACTCTGAGTCTATGGTTCCTTCTGGAATAGCACCACAGTTTACGGCTATAAAAGCGCCATGTTTACGGGCACTTAATTGATGGATGATTTGAGAAAAAACCTCTTTACCACTACCACTTTGTCCAGTAATTAAAACCGACATATCAGTAGGCGCCACCTGACTTGCCGTATCTATCGCTCGGTTTAACAAAGGCGAATTGCCAATAATCCCGAAACGTTGTTTTATACTTTGTGTATCCATTTAATATCGTGTATCAAGTTTTAAGACTTGAAATATTTAATTTTATTACGAAAAGCAGTTTCAGGTTTTCATAGGTTCCGAAAGTCCTGCTATCCGTTTTACTTCGCTACGCTCGTGCCCACTACTATCAGGTTTAGTTTACAAACATCTGTGTTCCAAACAACCAATAACCAACAAACTAACCAACCACACGGCCAATTAACGTAGCCGATGTACAACGTTCTACATAAACGTTTGCGTATTCGCCAGGTTTTACCGAATCGGTAACTGGGAAAACCACCATTGCATTCTCGTCGTTACGGCCTCTGTATTCTTTATCCGATTTTTTAGAAAACCCTTCGATTAGAACCTTTACCGTTTTACCTACAAACTCCTCTAAGCAAGCCAACGAATCTTCTTGTTGTTTTTTGAAAATTTCTGCCAAACGGCGAGCTTTCACATCTTCAGAAACATCGTCTTTATATTTACGTGCCGCTAAAGTTCCTGGTCGCTCAGAGTAAGAAAACGTATAAGCAAAATTGTACTTTGCATAATCCATGATACTCAAGGTGTCTTGGTGTTCTTCTTCAGTTTCTGTACAAAAACCAGCAATAATATCAGAAGAAATTGCACAGCCTGGAATAATACGACGTATCGCATCAATTCTATTCATGTACCATTCTCTGGTATAGGTTCTGTTCATCAATGCTAAAACTCTACTGTTTCCAGATTGAACAGGCAAATGTATATAGTTACAAATGTTGTCGTATTTGGCGATGGTGTAAAGAACCTCATCGGTAATATCTTTAGGGTGTGAAGTAGAAAAACGCACCCTCAAATCTGGGTGGATTTCTGCCACCATTGCCAATAACTGCGCAAAATTCACAGCACCTTCCGAGTGCTCTTTAATTAGGGCCGACGGTAAATCTGTTTTGTTGCTCAGTGCTTCCAGCAAAGCATCACCAGTTAAGGTGTTCATATCATCTTTGGTATCGTCTGCAATTTTCTTCTCAGGAACAGCTGCGCTCCATAAATATGAATCTACATTTTGGCCTAATAGCGTAACTTCACGATAGCCGTTTTCAAAAAGCTCTTTCGCTTCTTTTATAATCGAGAATGGGTCTCTACTACGTTCTCTTCCTCTTGTAAATGGAACCACGCAGAACGAACACATATTATCGCAACCACGCATAATGGTTACAAAAGCAGTAATGCCATTGGTATTTAAACGAACAGGACTTACATCGGCGTAGGTTTCTTCACGAGAAAGGATTACGTTAACCGCTTTATGTCCATCTTCTACCTGACTGATTAATTTAGGTAAATCACGATATGCATCTGGCCCAACCACTACATCTACCAATTTCTCTTCTTCTAAGAATTTAGCTTTTAAACGCTCGGCCATGCAACCCAAAACACCTACTACCAATTTCGGATTTCTACGTTTTTCGACACCAAACTGCGACAGTCTGTTGCGTACACGTTGTTCGGCGTTCTCTCTTATAGAACAAGTGTTGATGAAAATTACATCTGCACTATGATAGTCATTGGTAGTTTCAAAACCAGTTTCAGAAAGGATAGAAGCCACAATTTCGCTATCTGCAAAATTCATCTGGCAACCATAGCTTTCTATGTAAAGCTTTTTGCCATCACCATTTTTTCCTTCTAACAACAATGCTTCCCCTTGGCGGGTTTCGTCGTGTGTTTTATCCTGAAGCTTAAAATCTATCATATTTTAGTTGCGAGTTATCAGTTATCAGTTATGAGCCCAGACTTGTAACCTGTAACGCATAACAAATAATCCAATTTTAATTGGGCTCCAAAAGTACAAAAATTAAATTATAAATGACAGAATGGCAGGAATTTTACAATCCCTTTATCGTTTGAAAACAATCCAGTCCTGTTTTTGTCTTTAAGGTTACGAACGTAAATCTTATGGAAAAAAAATCATTCTATCGCAAACGTAAATTTTGGTATTGGATTGGTGGCATTTTAGGAGCAATTATTCTTGTGTTGGGGATAGGTGCAATCATTCTAAGTGCCAAATGGAAACCGCTCTTGACCGATAAAATCAAAGAAGGCGTAACTAATGCTTCAAATGGTCTGTATAAGGTAGAATTTAAAGATATTCATCTGAATTTATTGACTGGTACAGCGGTTTTAGATAGCATCAAATTAACGCCCGATACCAACGTTTTTCAAAAGTTGAAAGAAAAAAAGGAAGCACCTACACATTTGTTCCGAATTAAATTGGCTCACCTGAAAATTTCTAGGGTTGGCGTGCTCACAGCTTATTTTAAAAAGAAAGTGGATTTATCTGCTATTATTTTAGATCATCCATCTATTGATATGGTTTACCATAAAGTGCCTAAACGACCAGACACAGTAAAAGATGAGCGTACTTTATACCAACAAATCTCGAAATCCCTAAAATCAATCTCCATTGGACAAATTAAGGTTATCGATGCCGATTTCGATTACTATAACGGGAAGAAGAAATTGAACCAGATTAAACATCTTTCGATAAATGTAAAGGATATCCTGATTGATTCGGCAGCACAATTTGATACTACTCGAGTGTTTCACAGCAAAAATATTGGCTTCGAATTGTTGGGTTATAAATCTGAAACGAAAGATAGGTTATACACCTTAAGGTTGGATACATTGCGAGGCTCCATTACAGGGAAGGATTTAAAAATTAGAGGTTTCAAAATGGAACCTAAATATCCAAAAATTCAATTCAGCAGAAAATATAGCGTACAAAAAGACCGCTACGATTTAAATTTTAAGGAAATAAATATTTTGGGGATAGACTACGTTGGATTGAATAATAATGGTGAATTGCATGTAAAAGAAATTAATCTCGGCCCAGCAGACGTGAATGTCTTTATGAATAGGGAATTGCCTCCGTCAACCTTAGACAAGTCGGGAAATTTTCCTCACATGGCATTGAAACGCTTACCGATTCCCACCATTGTTGAACGGTTGACAATCGCAAAAGTAGATGTGGCATATGGCGAATATAATCCAAAGACGAAAGAAATTGGAACGCTTAAATTAAACGGTCTGAATGGGGTGGTTAGCAATCTAACTAACGACAGTTCTCGTCTTTCGACCAAAAGTCATGCTTATGCAGATTTAACAACCTACGTAATGGGTGCCGCAAAACTAAATGTGAAAATCGATTTTGATTTGATGTCAAATAATGCTGCATTTAAATATAAAGGCACTGTAGGAAGTTTTGATTTAAAAGCTTTAAATGCTATTTCTAAGCCTCTCGGTCAAATCGAGTTGGAAAGTGGAAAGGTAGCTTCGGCAAGCTTTGATGTGTCTGCAAACAGTAAAGGCTCTAAAGGTACAGTTTACTTTTATTACAAAGATTTGAAGATAAAAATGCTTGGCGAAGATGCTGAAGGAAAAGAAAAAAAGAAAGGGTTGTTATCATTTTTAGCCAACACACTTTTAATTAAAGACGATAATATTGCAGGTGAAAAAGGCAGGTTTGCTACAGTAACGTATGAACGTGCTCCGCAGGCTTCATTTTTTAATATCATGTGGAAGACTATTTTCAAAGGCATGAGGGAAATCGTAGGTATTGGTATTGTGCCAATGAAAAAAATGGAAGAGCCCAAGAAGAAGTAGAGATTTTGATGATTGCTAAATTGTTGTAATGTTAGCGTGGAAGCATGAGAGTTAAATCTATTTTAATGTAGCTGTTTGCTGGGTAGCAATGAATCTCTAATTTTAAATTCTCTCATATAAAATGTATCTTGTGTTTAGATAAAGCTCTAGATTGCCCATGCAAGAAACTATACCTAAACGCAAAAGAAGACTAAAGTGGATTTTAGGTGTGTTGCTGTTTCTTATATTGATAATTCTCGGCGCTGCTTGGTACATTTCTGGTAAGATAAAACCTATAGTACAACAAGAGTTAGGCGCAATAGTTAATAAAGCAACCAATGGGCTTTATCACATTCATTTCGACAAGGTGAGCGTGAACCCACTTACAGGAAATGCGTCATTAACAGAAATGAGTTTAGTACCCGATACCAATGTGTATCAGAAATTGGTATTGCAAAACAAGGCGCCCAACAATTTATATGTCATCAAGCTACAAAAGCTTAGCATTAAGAGATTCCATCCTTTTAAAATCTATTTCGATAAGAAACTAGAAATAGACTTGCTACTCTTTGATAAGCCGCATATTACCATGATAAACAAATCGCTGGCTTTTAACGAAGATAAACTGCCGCAACCAGATAAATCACCATACGATTACATTAAGAATATTTTTACTGCGCTACACGTAAAAACCATTGATTTTAAAAACGCTAGCTTTAAATATGTAAACAATAACAAGGTAAAACCCGATATAGATACCATTTCGAATCTTACAATTACACTTAAAGATTGGCTCATAGATGCTACTTCTGCGAAGGATAAAAGCAGGTTTTATTTGTTAAAGGACGCTTATGTGTATTTGAATGATTATACGTATGCTACGCCAGATAGCATGTATTACATTAAAGCGAGCCAATTTGAGTTTAGTGCTTCTGCAAAAAAGTTAAACATTAAGGAGTTTGCCCTACAGCCAAGATATTCTGAACAGGAGTTTGCCAAGGTAAATGGTTATGCCAGAGATAGGTATTCTCTGCAGTTAAATAACATAGATTTTCATGGCATCAACTTGTTTTCATACATTAAGAATAGAGAAGTATTGGCTGATGAAATGAACATTGCCAATGGAGTACTGTCTGTTTTTAACGATAATTCTTATCCCAAATTAGGGAAGGATAAAACAGGGAAGTTCCCGCATCAGCTTTTCCAAAAAATAGATATTCCAATTACGATAAAGAAAATTAACCTTAACCAATTAGATATCAGCTATGCTGAATTTGATGAGAAAAGTCGGCAGCGTGGAAGAATTAGTTTTAATAACACATCTGGTGTGATTAGCAATGTAACCAACCAGTACAAGAACAAGAAGAAAGATCCAATTATAGAAGCCAATTTAGAAAGCTATTTGATGGAACAGGGCAAGCTCAACGTTGGTTTTAAGTTTAATGTGATGGCTCCCAAAGCAGATTTTTCTTATCAAGGACAGTTGTTGAATTTAGATGGAAGACAGTTGAACTACATAACTAAACCATTGGCAATGATGCAGATTAAAAGTTGTTTGGTACGCAGTTTAGCCTTTGATATCAAAGCAAATGACGAAATAGCTAGAGGAAAAGTTAATTTTACCTACAATGATTTGTCGCTAGGCTTAATGAAGAAGCATGAAGGCGGCGAACGGTTGAAACGTTTGGGACTTTTATCGCTATTAGCTAATGCAATGGTTATTCATTCTGATAATCCGTCGGTTGATGGAAAATTCACTTCGGCGCCTATTTACTACAAACGCAAACCAACAGGCTCCTTCTTCAACTTTGTTTGGAAAACTCTATTTCAAGGGGTTAAGTACAGCGTGGGCTTTACGCCGCAAAAAGAAGCAGAGATTAAAAGCTACGTTTCTCGTTTCGAGGATATGAAAAATGAACGCGAAAAGCGTAAAATGCGTAGGGAATTAAGAAGAATGGAACGAATGAGAAATCGCTAATGAAAAGCTTTAGTTTTTTATTAAGCGATAAATATTTATTATTGCGACCTAACTAGCCAAATGGAAAGTCAATTAACCTACCACTTATTGTGGGAAAGAGTCTGTATGGGCGACCGAGATGCATTCTTTGATTTATACAAGGCGCTTTATTACCGTTTGGTTAATTTTGGTGTTAGAGTTTGTGGAAACACTGACCTATCGAGCCAAGCCACCGACCATGTTTTTACAACGATTTGGGAAAAACGTGAAAATCTTGCTCGAGTAGAAAACGTAGAAGCTTATTTAAGAACCTTCCTAAAGAGAAAGCTGTTGCGTTTGTTGGAGCGAGAAAAGAAAATTCACGAAGCTCTTTTTAAAGCAGGAGACGAGGGAGAATGGATGGAAATGAGCTACGAAGAATTTATTGTAAAGGTGCAGAGCGATGAAATAGTGCGCCATAGGCTTAAAAATGCCCTTGCAAAACTCACTTTTAGACAAAAGCAGCTTATTCATTTAAAGTTTTTCGAGGCACAAAGCTATGAGCAAATTGCCGAACAAACCAATCAATCTATAAAAACCGCCTATAACACCATTTACGATGCCTTAAAGGTATTGCGTAAGGAGTTAAACAGCTTCTAATTTTGCCAAATTTATTTAATGTTAAAAAAAAGTTAAAAAATCCTTAGGAAAAAGAGAAGATTTGCGGCACTGTCTATTAAAGGTGCAAATAGAAATGATAGACAGAAGTAAATTCGAAGCTGAGGACTTTTTAATAGATGCAACGTTCCAACATTATTGTGCAGGTACCGATCAGTTATCTACAGAATATTGGAGCAAATATATTTTGCAACATCCAGAGCAACGAAAAACCATTAAGGAAGCAGAAAAGCTTTACCAATTATTAAGTGGCAACAAAGCGAAGCTGAATGAGAGAATACTTGCATTCCAAGAATCATTTGAGAAGGTTAAAACTGTTTCTCTAAAATCAAGAAGAATTTGGTGGACTGTGGCCGCGGCTGTATTGATTACTTTGGGAGTTGGCTCTGTATTTTTTGTTAAGGAAAAACCACAGCCAGCAGTTTATGCAGATGCATATAATACCGCAGCAGGCGAACGTAGAAAAGTGATGTTGCCTGATGGAACTATTGTTTGGTTAAATGTAAAAAGCGTACTCAAATTAGACAAAGATTTTAATAAAAAAAATAGATTGGTCTGGCTACAGGGCGAAGGTTTTTTTGATGTTACCCATAGCAAAAAACCATTTAAGGTTAAAACTTCCGAATTCGAAATAAATGTACTGGGAACAGCATTTAACGTAAAAGCTTATCCAGATGAGGTGACCTCTGAGGCAACATTGATAAGAGGCTTAATTACCATGCAAACAGCTGATGGTGCGGGAATAATCACGTTAAAGCCTAGTCAAAAGATTACGCTCTACAAAAAGAAAAACGCAACAATACTTCCGCAGCTCAAACGCCAGTCTAAAATATTACCTCCAGAAATTACTATAGACCACTATCAATTAGTTAGGGATAGCACAGTAGTTGAAACTGCGTGGACGCAAAACAGAATAGAAATTTTCGACCAAGATTTTGGAGAAGTAAAATCCATACTAGAAAAGTGGTACAACGTAGAAATAACATTCAGTAATCCAGAATTAGAGAAATATCGTTTTACAGCAACCTTTAGCAACGAAACTGTTAAACAGGTGCTGGATGCATTACAGCAAGTAGAAAAATTTAATTACGAAATAAAAGGAAATCAAATTAAGATATCAAAATAAGAAAAATAAAGGACGGTGTTGACGCACCGCCCTTCAGAATCTTTTTTGATGTATTTATGGCAGTGTTCGCTAAAACACTGGCTGCCACAAACCGCAACCAAAACACAAAAATATGATTTATTATTACTTACCGCAAGAGCGTTTTAGGTACAGAAAGCTCTTTAAATTTATCATCCTAATGAAATTATCTTTTTTAGTGGTGTTAATTACCTGTCTTAACGTTTCTGCATCGGTTTTCTCGCAGGAGAAAATCTCTCTTGACGTTAAGAACACCAAACTTTCTAAAGTCTTAAAATTGATTGAAGGACAGAGCAAATATCGATTTGTATATAGCTCAAACTATGTTCCAGTTAACAAAGATGTAAGCATTACGGTAACAAATACTCCAGTAACTGATGTGCTCCATGAAATATTGGAACATACCAAACTCAACTATTCCGTTTCCGAAAAGGGCCTGATTGTAATTAGCAGGGTTAAGGATACGCCAATTAAAGGTACGGTGAAAGATAAGGACGGAATTCCGTTGTCTGGAGCATCAGTGAGGATAAAAGGAACCAACAGGGGCACAGCTGCTGATGTGAATGGTCAGTTCACCATCTCCGTACCTGAGAATGCAGTGCTTGTTGTTTCTTACGCAGGTTTCTCTTCGCAAGAAATTCCTTTAAATGGTGAAAATAACATCAGTGTTATTCTTCAAGAAGATGCCAAACAGTTAGGAGAAGTGGTCGTTACCGCTTTAGGTATCAAACGTGAGAAAAGAGCTCTAGGTTATGCCGTAAGCGAAGTTAAGGGGGAAGACCTAACTAAAGCGAGAGAAAATAACCTGATGAATTCGTTATCTGGAAAAGTACCTGGTCTTGATATTGGAAGTACTGCAGGGGGAGCAGGCTCTGCTACAAGTGTAATTATTCGTGGTATTTCCAGTTTAAGCCAAACTAACCAGCCCTTATATGTGGTAAACGGCGTACCAATGGAAAATCAACCAGTTGGTTTGAATAATGCAAATCCAAACGGAAACTCAGGAAGTCAGTGGGATAATGCGCCCGATCTGGGTGATGCAGTAGGTAATCTTAATCCAGATGATATTGAAAGTATTTCGGTACTGAAAGGTGCTGCGGCGGCAGCTTTGTATGGTTATCGTGCAAAGGCAGGTGTAATTTTAATTACTACAAAAAGTGGAAAAGGTAGTGGAATAGAATTCAATACGAATTATGTAGCCGAGCAGGTGGTTGATAGGACCGATTGGCAACAAGTTTACGGACAAGGCGCTAATGGTTTAAAGCCTACTACGGCTCAATCGGCTTCTCAGTCTGGTGGTTCTAGCTATGGAGCTTTACTTGATGGAAGCAGTGTAATTCAGTTTGATGGTGTAAGCAGGCCTTACAGCATACAAAAAAATAACATGGAAGATTTCTATGCTACTGGTGGTACTTGGACTAATACCGTCGCCTTAAATAAAAGTTTTGATGGTGGAAGTTTAAGGTTAGCAGGAAATACCGTAGGCAATAATTCGATAGTGCCCAATTCTGGATTGAATAGACAATCATTCAATCTAGCAGGAATTTTTACTCCAGTTAAGCGATTAAATATAGATACCCGTTTGAACTACATCTTAGAGCAGGTTAAAAATAGGCCAATGGTTTCTGATGGAGCTGGTAATGCCAATTATAATGCAATTTTTCTCCCTACCAGTGTAAATATTAACGATTTAAAACCTTGGCGAAATACTGATAAAAGTGAGCGTCTGTATAATCCGGGAAATCCTTTTGCTACTAACCCATGGTTTGCCGCTTATGAGTTTGTAAACAATACAAAACGTAACCGTTTAATTGGTTCTGTAACCGCTAAATATACCTTTGACAATGGCTTGTTTTTACAAGCAAGGGCAGGTCAGGATAGCTATAATGACACTTATAAAAATGTAGTGCCATCTGGAACCGGTTACTACGCTAATGGTAAGATTGCAGAACAATCTACAAAGTTTTCAGATATCAATGCTGACGTACTTATTGGAAAGACTTTCAATATCGGTAGTGATTATGCAATTACACCAAATTTGGGAGCGAGTTATCGTAAAACAGATAATCAACAGATGACTAATAACGGTACTGATTTCGCTGTTTTTGGAGTTTACAACATTTTAAATGCAAAAAATAAATCTGCAAATTATAGTGAAACACATGCTGAAACTCAATCTACTTATGGCACTCTGGAATTTAGTTATAAAGATTTGCTTTATGTTACTGGTAGTGCTCGTTCAGATTGGTTTAGCACTTTAGCAACACCAGGCAAAGACAATAAATTAAATAAAGTATATCCGTCAATTAACGGTTCCTTCGTTTTTTCTGAGTTGTGGAAACCTTCTTTTTTAAGTTTCGGTAAATTTAGAGCGGGTTATGCCATGGTTGGTCAGGCAACACTACCTTATCAAACCACGCTTACTTACAGCTTCATGAGTCAGAGTTTAAATGGCAATCCTTTAGGAATCATTTCTAATTCAAACATACCTAATTCATCTTTAAAAGCATCAGAAGCTACCGAACTGGAATTTGGAGCAGAACTTCGGTTCCTCAACGATCGATTAAATCTCGATGTGACATGGTATAAAAAACATTCAAAAAATGAAATATCGTTCGTAACTACATCAAGTACAGTTGGCTATTCGGGTGCGGTATTAAATTCGGGTGAATTGGAAAACAAAGGAATGGAAATGCTTTTGTCTGGCCAACCCATCAAAAATCAGAATTTTTCTTGGACATCTTCACTTAATGCTTCTTACAATGACAATATGGTAATCTCTTTGGCAGAAGGGGTGCAGAACCAATTGTTGGCCACCTCACGTGCTGGTGTAGGTTTTCTTCAAAATATTCCTGGTAAAGCAGCATCGCAAGTAATGGCTTATGACTATAAATACGATGCAAATGGAAACATTATGCGAACTGCTGATGGCCCTGAACGTGGCGATTTGAAAGCCTATGGCTCCGCATTCAATAAATGGTTTGCGGGTTGGAACAATGAGTTCAACTACAAAGGCGTTAATCTCTCAGTTCTAGTAGATGGAAAATGGGGAGGAAAACTATTCTCAGCCACAAATTACTACGGCTACATTTTTGGTCTTCATAAAGAAACCTTGGAAAACCGACAAGCTTTAGATACACAACCACTGCCGCCAAACAATACTCCTATTACCGCAGCTAAATATTATGAGAATACAGCCAACAACACTTCTGGCCGTTTTGTACAAGACGCAAGTTTTATCAAGCTGAGACAAATTGTATTAGGGTATAACTTCCCTCCAAAAATGTTTAAAAACAAAATTCAAGGGCTTAACGTGAGTTTCGTAGCTAGAAATTTGGCTATTCTGATGAAGAAAACTGACAATATAGATCCTGAATCTAGCTACAACGCCACCTTCCCTGGTTTAGAATTGGGAGGTGTACCACCTGTGAGAACATTCGGGTTCAACCTAAACGTTAAGTTTTAATCTAAAAAGAAAGACATGAGAACCAACATATTTAAACAATATACTGCATTAATGCTGATCGTTTTGTTTTTTGGTGCCAGTTGCACCAAAGATTTTAAAGATATCAATACCAACCCCGTAGCTTACGGACCGAGTAGCTTCGACCCTAACTATACACTAACCACGGCACAACTCACTTATACAGGAAGTATCGACTTCTCTTATGATACTTGGCGTGGAAATCTGATTTATTGTTCTACCATGATGCAGGGCCTGTCTACAGTAGTTAGTTATTGGGCTGGTGATAAATATATGCTTAATGAAGGTTACACTGCTGCTTACTGGGGTAATGCTGCTGTAGGTGCATACATTGAGCAAGTAAGGCCTATTGTAGACGTAGTAGAATTCACAAAAGGGCAACAAAAGTATAACAACGTTCATCAAATTGCTCGCATTTGGAAAGCGCTTATTTTTGCTCGCTTAACAGATTTGTATGGAGATGTTCCCTACTCTCAAGCCGGACAAGGTTACTACACTAGTATTTTCAACCCCAAATACGATTCGCAGCAAGCTATTTATACCGATTTGTTGAAGGAAGTAGAGGAGGCAACCAATGCTTTGAATAGTAGTGGCGATAAAGTTTCTGGTGATGTCATTTATAAAGGAGATATCGAAAAATGGAAACGTTTTGGCAATTCTTTGCTATTGAGATTGGCCATGCGATTGGTGAAAATCGATGAGACTACCGCTAAAAACTATGCTACAAAAGTGATTGGCAAAACGATGACCTCCAATGCGGATGATGCGATTTTAATGCACGATGAATCAGGTGCGAGGGTAACACAAAATAGAAATAGCCAGGTTTTATTGGGTGATGGAGGTCAGGAACACTTTTACGTTAAATGGTCTAAAACAATTATCGATTTGATGAAAAACACAGCAGATCCTCGTTTAGGGAAAGTTGCGGTAACTAAATTATACCTTAGTGATGGCTCTAAAACTCAAAATACAAGTTTTGATGCTAACCCACTCGTACAAAAAGGTATGCCTAATGGGAAAGATTTAAGTGCGGTGCCTTCTCAAAATGTTAGTTCCGACCCATTTTATACTTCCATGCCAGATTATTCGTCGCCGAGCCCGAATATGTTAAAGCGCAATGGTCCAACATTTATTCTTACTTATGCCCAAACTGAACTTTTGTTAGCAGAAGCTGCGCAGCGATGGAACATTGGAGGTAGTGCGGCAACACATTTTAATAACGGGGTAAAAGCAGGAATTACAGGATTAGTGCCCTATGATGCAAGTATGGCTATTGCTGCGGGAACGGCAGATACTTATTTATTGGCTAATGCTTATAGTTCAGGCACTGGGTTGCAGCAAATCAATACGCAATATTGGCTGCAAAGTAACATACAGATGGATTTTTATGAAACATGGAGCAATTGGAGAAGAACAGGATTTCCAACGCTAATACCAGTTGTTTTTGCAGGAAATGCAACTAATGGAACTATTCCTCGTCGCTTTCCATATCCGGTAGAAGAAGCAGCTAAAAATGGTGCAAACTATAGGGCGGCATCAGCAGCTGTTATTGGAGGAGATAGGTTAACAGGTAGGGTTTGGTGGGATAAACAATAATTAACAAAGCTTATTAAACACTTATTTTAAATGTGTTTTTACTAAAGAATCAGAAAGCCGATGAAATTTCATCGGCTTTCTGATTAGTCACTTATCGGTTTTTATCTCTAAACCAATGTAATTATCTTTTTATTAATATTTTTTGTGTGTACCTGCTTCCATCATTGATATGAATGATAAGCAAATAAATGTTATTAGGAATGCCTGCTGGGATGGTAACCTCGTTACTTTTGATAGCTAATGAAGCTACTTTTTGTCCGTTCAGTGCATAGATTAAAATATTTCCAGTTCTGCTATTTAAGCCGCTGATGTACAGTTTTTCGCTAACTGGATTTGGATAAAGTGTTAGTTCTAACTTATTAAACTTAAAATCTATCACTGATGGAGAGCTATATTCAATGGCGCCGTCTAAGTCTACTTGTTTTAACCTATAATAGTTTATCCCACTTTGCGGGTTTTTATCACGTAAGCTATAACTAATTTGTTGGGTCGAGCTACCTTTTGCCTTTACATCGCCAACTGGTAAAAATAGCATGCCATCGGTACTGCGTTCTACTACAAATTTATCACTATTAAGTTCGGTCAGTGTTTCCCAAGTTAATAATACGCTATTGCTTTCAGTTTTTGCGACAAACTTTGCGAGTTTAACGGGTAAAGTTACGATAGGCATTTCGCCTAAGCCAAATTGAGAAAAACTAGTAATGCCAGTTGTGCCAGCAGTCACTACTCCAGCATTAACAGTAGATGGTTGGTTAGTGCCTTGGTTGGTCCATGAGTAAAAAGAATAGTTGTCTGGACGTTTTAAAACTACAAAACTTGTGGCTGTTGATGAGCCAATTGGCGCAGAAAGTGAAATGTCATAACTGCCGCCAGTTAACGTAGGCGTGGCATTAATTTTCCAACTACCCGTGCCTAGTAATGAGTTTACTGTACCTCCTCCAACGGTTAGGTTAGGTTGCCCACTAATGGCTTCTGCAACGAAGTTTGACGATATAGCTGTAGTGCCCGTAATGTTGTTAAGCTGTAATGTTGCTGGGGCATAGGCCGATGCCGTGCCAACAGGGAAGTTGTAAGACCCAGTAGCATTAATGCTTCTCTTTAAATCGCCAATAATATAACTTGTCGCAGTTGAGGTAATAGTGGCATTTGGGTTGGTCATGTTAAGCACCTGTCCGCTAGGCACCGTTACAGTTCCGTTTGTTAAGGTTATATTTCCTGTAACATTAGTATTTCTGACTAAAGAAATTCCTCCTGTTTTATTGATTTCAATTGCATTATTAACGATGTTGTTCATATAATAAGAATCGAATATGGCGGGTGAACTGTTACCGAAAACTAATTTTCCGGTTCCTGATAAAGTGCTAAATGAAGTACCGCTACCAAAGCCAAAAAAAGTTCCACTTCCGCTGATGTTGATGATGCCGTTATTTATAATTCCGTTTGGCGTGTAAAAACCAGATGGTAAGTTTAAAGTAGCACCCGAAGCAATTTCGATTGCAGCAGCTGCACTTCCGCTAGTTGGTGCATTAGTTGGATATTTGGTAGCATTAGCGATGATTGCTTTTACTGTAGCGCTTGGTACGCCATTACTCCAATTTGATGCTGTGTTCCAATCGTTACTTGTTGCACCGGTCCAAGTGGTAGTGGTAGCTTTTATACCAATGCAGAACATAGTATTGGTAGAAAATGGCGCTAAACCTGTTGCAGAAACTGTAATTGTTCCAGCATTTTCTGAGATGCTTGCACCGCTCACAATAACCCACGGAACAGTAGTGCCAGTAGTAATTTCTGCCCTTCTTAGCAAAACATAATCTCCTGTGTTCACTCTGCCATTGGTATAATTAGAGGTTTTAAAAGTGATGTCAACGGTTCCGGTGGTAGAGAAAGCACTTGGAACAATTGACCACTGACCAGAATTGATGAATGAAGAGAATAAATCAGTGCCACTCGTAAACGATACAGGGGCAGTGCCATAAGAGTCGAACGCTACGCCGTAAGTAGTGGCTGCACCAATATTGTTGTTGGTGATGCTGATTTCGCCCAGCTTTCTAACTCCGTTTCTTGCATGTTGGAAATCTCCTATCGGGAAAACATAAGTGCCAGTAGTATTTACAGCTTTAAATAGTCTTTCAGCTGCGATGCTATTAATTGGTGCTGCAACTTGTATAGTAGCACTAGCATTGGTTTGCTCCAGATAGTCTGAACCAAATTTCAAAGCATTAATTAAACCAGACACAATATTAATGTTGCCACTATATTTACCCAACAGGGTGAATGAATTTGTATTGCCGATGTTTATTTCTACATCGTTTGCTACGTTATTTGCCGTAGCATTTATTAAACCGCCAGTTGTTTCAAACCTTATTTTTCCGCTGCCGCTGATACCACCACCGTAACCAGAAAATTTCGTGTCGGAACCTATTAGACGGGCAATTTCTATACTGCTATTGTTAATTAAGCCGCTGCTTAAAATTAGGCCAGCATGTAATTTCAAACCAACTACTCCAGTGTTTATAGTTAAAGATTTTGCATTATCTGTCGCAGTATATACTAACGGATAATTAGTTAATCCCGCTGGAATGATGGCTGCTGTAAGTCCTGTTGGTACACCATCGCTCCAATTGCCTACGTCTGCCCATTGTGTGTTTGCGGCACCTGTCCACGTTGATGTAGTAACAGTAGTGCCGGTAGGTACTGGCGTAGTGTTAATTCCAATTACAAAATCAGAAAACTTGGTTAAGCCTGTTAAACCCGCTGTAACGGTTGCATTACTTACGGTCTGTCCGCTTGTAGTGCCGCCAGTTTGCGTAGAAGCTACTTTTACGCCTTCGAATGTCCAAGGTGTTCCAACCGCAGGTCTTTTTAAAACTACGTATCTGTCAGCATCAGTTACACCATTTGTAAAGCTAGATTTTGTAAAACTTACCTCGTAAGTACCACCTGTTGGGGAAACGTCAGGCGTGATTTTCCAATAGTAGTCGCCTAAAACTTTGGTGGTAGTGCCGCCAGCCAAGGTTAAGTTAGGTGCGCCTGCACTGTAGTCGTTTGCTACGGTAATTTTTGTAGTTCCTGTTAAGTTATTTAAATTTAGGGTAGTTGGCTCGTATGGGCCATAATTATCTGTAGGAAAAACATAAATACCAGTTGCGTTAATAGCTCTAGTAAGCGAACCACGAATGTGACTGGTAGCACTAAAGCCTGTTATGGCATCTGTTGCTGGGTTGGTGATTTCTAGGGTTCCAGTAAGTATTGCGGCAGTTCCTAGAAATTTGATATCCTTAACTACACCACTTATTTGCACATTGTGATTTAAGGACAGCGTGTTTGTAGTTGGGGTAAGCAGTGTAGCATAAGTTACTGCACCAGCGGCTGTGCCGTTAAAAAATAATTCGCCAGTTCCTTCAATGCTTTTTGCGCTGTAAGCTGTAAAACTGTAAAAGCTCGAGGCGTTATTTACTGATAAAATACCGTTGTTTACAATCTTTTCGGTGACTACAAGTGCACTTGGCAAACTTGCCGTAACACCAGCATTAATAACTACCACCGCTGCTTTTGGTGTAGTAGCCACACTTGGCATATTGGTAGTTGTTGCGTTGAAAATAACTTTGGTTTCGTTGGTTGGTACGCCGTTACTCCAGTTGGCAGCATCGTTCCAATTGGTGGAAGTACCCAGCCAAGTCGAGCTCACCAATTCTGTAGAGATGTTATCTAAATTTCCTTCAGCAATTAAAACATCTGTTTTGATACTTCCCCAAGCAGGAAAACGAGTGTTGAAATCTGTATCAATATGGTAAGGAGTTAAAGTGGTACTTCCAACAGTTGTTGTGGATTTAAAAGGCCCACCAAAGGCGAATTTATTATTATTAAGCGCCATTGCACTTCCAGAAGGTAATCTAAAAACCTTTAATGGATTAAAGTCTGCATCAACTTCCATTGCAGCATAACCTGGTCCATCGAAACTGATGAAATTTTCTCCGGCTTTAAATACGTTTCCATTGGTTGCTGCTGAAAATAGAACGATACGTCCATTGGCGGTCATTTGCATTTGCGTAGGGTAAGCTATTGCATTTGCATAGTTGCTTTTTGTTTTTACCATTGCGCCCGAAGTGTTCAGTGTAATGATACCACTCCAAGAATAAACGGGTTGTATATAACTAAACGGTGGTGGAGGTGCCAAATTTGGTAGCGAAGAAAATGGCGCAATTGAAGCAGGTACAGCTGGACTTTGACGGCTATATTGGTAATTGATATAGATTTCTCCACTTTGTGGATTTACACCATAAAATGTTGGTGAAACATACGCACTTGTATTCCATTTTTTAACGCCACTGCTGTTTAAGGAAATAATCCAGTTTCTTAAAGTGCTTTGCCCAGCGTAAGTATATGGCTCTTCATAAGGTAGCGTTTCGCCATTAAAAAGCATGTCGCTAGATGAACCAACTTTAAAAGTCAAGTTGCCGGCATCGTCTACAAACTGTCTAGGCATGCCATCAGCAATAATGCCGGCCATAGATGTGCCAGCACTGTTAGCAGTCATTTCGTAATGCCAAATTTCGTTTCCAGCATTATCTAATTTTAATACTCTTGCCGCATACACGCTGCCTCTAGCCGTGTTGGATTTTAAAATAGCGTAAATGTCTCCATTGTCTTTCACCTGCATGGCATACAAATTCGGGCTTGCAACACCTGTGGTGCCAAACTCGATATCAGAGAAAGTATTTAATTTTTTTACGGCACTAGGTTGTCCGCTGGCATCAATTTTTAACAATTGAACACCGTAAGTAGGGGTAGTTATACTGCCTATGGTTTGCGCAGTGCCTAGTCCTAATCTTAATACATATAAACTACCATCGGTGCCAATTCTTGCACCACCAGTAATTGCAGAAAGCTCCACAGACTCGAAACGGCGTAGTAAGGTCTGCGTTCCTGAAGCGCTGATTTTTCCAAAAAGTAAATCTTGGTCTGGATAGCTACCAATTGCACCGGCATCATAAGTGGTACCTGCAAATTGATATTTGCCCATCATTCTAGCGAAGAAATAGAGATCTGTACCTACGTAACGTAATTCTTCTACATCTGCTCCGGCACCACCAAAATTTATGGCCTTGTCCCAGCCTGTGGTAAACTGTGCTTTTCCAGCGATAGATGTAATCAACAGCAGTACAAAAAGTAAAAGTTTTTTCATCTGTATAAATTTATTTTTAATGGTGATAAAGCTGTCATGAGTTTCAATGCAGCAAATTTTGCTTGTGCTAAAGGAAACTTCTGATTTAATAATTTCTAATTGTGGTTTTATAAATCATGACGGTTTCATCATAATTTGTATTAAAAGTTAATTGAATTAGGCTTATTGCAAATCCCACAATAGTTTATAATCGCCGTTTTGTACTTCTGCAGCTTTAATTTCTTGCAAACCTTTGCGAAAAACTGCGAGTAAATCTGACTGACGTACAATCTCTTTAATATCGGCAGCGGTAATGTTTTTAGGGTATCTTACGCCTTTGCCAGAAATGGTTGCCGAACAATATTTAGTACCGTAAAAGGCGCCGTTATTTTCGCCAATAATTTCGAAAGCTAATTTTGGCACCATCACTGGTTTTCCTTTTTCTATGGCAATCTGTAGATCGAAAGTGAATTTCATCAAGGCATTTGCACCCGACTCTCGGATGATTTTAGCATCGGCAGAATTTTCTCCAAATCCTTCACTAATTGGAATAAAAGCAGAAATTAATTTGCTGTTTTTGTACGAATGCGAAAAGCTAACGCTTGTAGTTTCATCGTCTTTAGAAAAAGCAGAAATATTTTGGTAGGCAGGAGTTGCGGTGATTTGTTCTATCGGTAGCAAAGGGGCTTTCAATTCTTCTTGTGCAGCACCTGTAAAATCGTTGTACAGCGAGGCCAAAGCTTCTGCCCAAACCTCATCAGAAACATTTGGAAACTGCGCCCAAGTGTGTGTAGTTGTAGTGGTGGTGTAGGTTGTACCGCCAACACTGTAAGAACTAGAAGACTTGCTCGATTTGCCATCTACGTAAGTTGTGCCACGAATGGAGAAAGACGTTACACCTAATTTTTTGATATGCTCAAACGGGCGGCTTGCAAATGCATGTGCTTTGTAGAAATTGTAATCTACATTGCCATTGGCTAGTTTTTCTGTGCCTTTTACGGTTAAGCCTTTGTTCAATTCGGGCTCTTTGGTTACGTCTATAAAGCGCCCATCTTGGGTGATAGTCACATAACTGATTGGTTCGTAAACACCAGAAGTATTGGTTGTTTTCTTGCTTTCAACTCTATCGATAGACAGATAGCTGTTTTTGTAGCTTAGCATTGGCGTACTTCCTGGGCCAATATTTACATTTCTAAATGCTGCGGCTGGAATCGTGATTTTATTGCTGCCTTTGAAATAGCCTAAATCATAAAATGTCTTTAACCCCAAAATGCTGATGGCAATTTTAGCATGCAGTTGCATGCTTTCCGAACCTGGAGCGTTGTCCAGCTCTATCACTACATCTTTTGTTAGGTCCAAAGAAAGATTATCGCCCTTTTGGCCATTAATAGAAATAATCTTAACAGGATATTTAGATGGATTAATGGTAAATGCAGTTTTTTGTCCGCTATTAGTCTTTACTTCTATGTTAGCTGGCTTGGTATTTTCTTTGTTAAATGCTACGTAAACGCCAGTGCTTACATAATCAGCTGGTGCTCCGTTAACGGTAACTTCTCCATCAATTTTTGCCCAACCACTTTTGTTTTTCTGTGAAAAAAATACGGTGTATAAAGTTCCGTTAGAAATCCACCCGTTAAAAAACGACATATCTACCGTACCCAAAGCTGTAGGGTATAAATTACTGCTGGCCGCAACCATGGGCACTACAGATCCAAGGTCATCTGTTTTAACCATCATGCCAGTTGCCCCAGCGACTAAACCGCTCGAAGCTTTTGCTAACTTAATAATGGCTTTACTAAAAAAGCTGCCACCAGATTTCTCCTTACTTTTCTTAGTGGTGTCTGCAACTTTTGCGGTGGTGTCTTTTTCTTTCTTGCCACCCACAAGACCTTTTAACTTTCCGAATTGTGCGGACGCCGTTAAACTAAAAAGAAAGAACAGCGATAGAATGAAGTATTTTTTTTTCATTGGATAATTTTGATTTTTATAGGCAATGAAGCCTCTAGTTGTAGGCTCATGATATATTTATCAGAGCTAAATAATCTTAGTTCGTAGATTTTAAGAAAGGAGATTGTGAGGAATTAGTTGGCTAATAGATCACCCCCGTACTCGCCAGCAATTTTCCATTTTTTAGTGATGATGGCTTTCTCTATATCAATATTTTGTACGTAGTAATAGTCGTTTTTGGTGGCGTAGCGTTGTTTGTCTACATCTACACCGTAGCCCACAGAAATGTTGGCGTTTCCGTTAGCCAATGCGATAGCTAATTGTGGAGGAAATTGAACAGCTCCCTCGCCTGTAGTTGGAAAAGTGTGGCTAAGAACTTTTTTTGCCGTATTGTCTTTCTTCGAAATATCGAGCACAAATACGTCGTAAGTTAGGGTAGTATAATTTGCTGAAGTTACGTATACGAAAGTGTTGCCGTCTGCCGAAATAGCGTTCGCTCTACGCACACCATTAACTTTTGCAATGTTGAAGCTACTCGCTTCGTCCCAAGTGCCGTTTTTAAATTTTACCACGTAAGCACCGAATGATGGAGCTGTACCAGAGTAATCTTCACTAACTGAAACAAAGGTAGAACCACTGCGGGCTGCTAGGCTTGGTCGAGGTAAACTTATTGGGGTGTCGTTACTGCCGTCTTCGGCCATAGTTCTTATTTCCGTTACAGGTTTTGTAGCGCTGTAGTCGGTAATAGTGTACATGATTTTATCGCCAAAAGCTCCTAAAAAGCCAATACTGGCAGTTGCATTAAGCGATTTTAAGACTTTCTTATTGCTGCCATCTGCATTTGCAACTTTAATCTGCATATTGCCACTGGCAGTTTTGTAACCGTAAACAAACTTTTTGTTGTTGCTAAATGTAATTGCATTAATGTAATTATTGCCCGATTTTTCATCTTCATCAACTAAAGCTTTCAGGCCTTTGCCTTCTAAATCGCTGCTATAAACTCTAAAAGTATCTACAAAAAATACCAGATTGCTTTCCAGTGTTTTTTCGGTCTCTGTACTGTTGTCTTTCTTGCAACTTGTAAAGAAAATTCCATTAGCGATGATAAGTGCCGCTATGGTTCGGTAAAGGTTTAAGGTTTTCATATTGCTGATTTTATTGCAATACAAATTTTGCCAATTACGGTGCGGCAGTCAATAAGATGAAATACCTATATTTTAGAAAATACCGTTGTTTTTTGCCTTCTGAATAGCTTCTAATTTATTGTGTACCTGTAGTTTATTGTAGATGTTTTCGATATGTTTTCTAATGGTACTGATAGAAAGAAACAGGTTGTCGGCAATGGCGCTATATTTCAAACCTTTACTTAGCAATTCCAGCACTTCAATTTCTCTAGCGGTTAGCGAAAAATCCTGATGTTCGGAGATATTTCTAAAAGCCTGAGGTTCTCGTAGTAATTTCAAAGTTTTAGCAGCGATTGACGGCGTCATTGCAGCACCGCCTTGCATGGTTTCTAAAATGCCTTTACAAAGTTCTTGGTGAGAAACATCTTTTAGAAAATAACCATCGGCACCAGCTTTAATGGCGTTAAAGATGTTTTCATCGTTGTCAAAAACCGTCAGCATAATTACTTTGATGATTGGGAACTTAGCTTTTACTGCTAAAACAGTTTCAATGCCATTCATTTTTGGCATTTCAATATCCATTAAAATGAGATCTACTCGATTAGTTTCCAGTTTTTCAAGCGCCTCTATTCCGTTGCTCGCACAAAATTTAATGTTCAAATCGGGTTCTAGCGAAAGCTTTTCCTTAATAGCTCGCTGCAAGAAAATGTTGTCTTCTACAATGGCTATTTTAAGCATTTAATTTGTTTTTAAGGATGATTTGGATTTGAGTTCCTTCGCCAACTGCTGATTTTAAAACGAACTCGCCACCAATTTCTTCAATGCGTTTTTGCATGTTGTAAAGGCCATTTCCATTGTTGCTGTTTTCGGGGTTAAATCCAATTCCATTATCACTAATCGAAATGGCTAAACCCGTATTTTCAGTTTTGGTTCTTATACTGATTTCAGTAGCGTTGGCATATTTTATCGCATTATTCACTGCCTCTTGAATGGTTCTGTATAAGTTAATACCTTGCGCCGATGAAAATTTCATGTTTTCCAAATGCTCATCTACTTCAAATTTAAACTGGATATTTTCTTTCGCAGTTTGTGCTTTATCTACATAGTTTAAAATCCGAAGGCGTAAATCTTCAAAAGTAAATTCATCACTATTTAAGGCCCAAACTGTATCGCGAAGCTCGATAATTGCATCCTTGGTGAAAAGAGAAATGTTATTTATCCTATCATTTATTGCTTCATTTTTAGCATCCGACATCAGTTTCAATGTTTCCATAAATGAGTTGATGAAAGTTAACTGCGAACCAATGTTATCGTGTAGGTTTCTAGAAATATCCAAACGTTGTTCGTTAAGTTTATTCTCACCGTCAATTTTAAGGATTTCCGTTTTGAGCACATGTTTTTGCTGTTGCTGTTTGTAGATGTACAAGCTTGCTGCAATGGTCAATAGCGCTATTCCAGCTACACCAAAAAGCCACAAATTTCTAGTACGGGCCTCATTCTCTTTCTTCACTAAAAGGAGCTTGCTTTTGTTCAGCTGATTTTCTTTTTCTTCGGTTTCGTATTTCGTTTTAAGCTCGTTTATTTGGTTTAGGCTTGTGGCATTAAGTGCACTGTCTTTGTATTTCTCAAACTGCTCAAAGGCTGCATTGCCTTTATCGGCTTTGCCCATTTTTATGTAGAGATTTACCTGCATGCGTTTAATGCCCTGCATTTCTTGCACCATTTTTTGGCTTTTTACAATTTTCTCGGCAGCCAATAAGTCTGCTTCGGCCTGCGTGTATTTTTTCTGCAACACGTAAAGCGTATGTCTATTGGTCAATAACGAAAGTTCTGTGTAGGCATCGTCTGTTCCTTTGTAAATATCAATCGCTTTATTTTGCCAAACTATGGCTTGGTCAATATTATTCTCTTTTTGGGCAATGGCCGATAAATCTTCGTAGGCATGGCGTAAAGCTCTTTTATCTCCGTATTTTTCTGCTATCGGAAGCACCTGTAAAAGATATTTTTTAGCTTCAGCATATTTCTCTAATCCCGCCAGTGCTTTGGCTATGTTTATCCTGTCGATAGCCATAGAATAGGCATTGTTTGTTCGATCGGATATTTGAAGCGATTTTTTATTGTACTCGATAGATTCGTTAAACTTATTGGTGTATAAATACATGGTGCCCACCGTTGCATAAGAGTAGGCCAGATCTTCTTCGTTTTTTAATTCCTCCCGTATTTTTAATGACTTAAAGGCATACTCAAACGCAGGTTGATACTTTTGCTGTCTAAAATAGGTAGTACCCAAATTCATCATCGCTTTCGCCGCACCCGATTTATCTTTTAAACTTTCATAAGTTTTGATGGCGACTAAGTAGCTATTTTCAGATTCCTTCATTTTCCCCGTGATATCGTAAATATTGCCGAGATTGTTGTTCATGTGGGCAACGCCAACGGTATCATTGGTTTTTTTGTAAACTTCGAGTGCCTTTAAAATGTATGCTAGCGATTCGGTATAATTGCTGGCTCTTCCCGCTGCCTCTCCATTTAAAGAGTAAATTTTACCAATACTTTTTTTCAGGTGGTGTTTTTCTGAAATTTGCAAAGCCTTTTTTAACAGCAGCTTTGTTTTCGGAATATCATTGGTGATGGCATTTTGAGCAGCTGTTAATAATTTGTCAACTTCTTTTTGTTCGTTGCTTACTACGGTGTTTTTTTGGGCAAAGCCCGATAAGCATAAAAAGAGTACAAGTAGCGTACAATATATTTTCATAGGTTGATTTAGTTTTTTTGGTCGGTTATTCTTGCGTTCACAAGTTGATATTTTATATCCAAATATATATTTATTCCTCATATACCTAAACATAAAGATGCTGGTTTACAAAAACTTATGTTTGGTGGTAACTTAATTATCTCTGAGCGTTAAATTTTGCTTTTTTAAAGGATTCAATAAATAAGTAGAAATACGTATTTACTAACGACCGTTATTGTGTTTAAACGCAATGTCTTCTTGCAGTTGCGCCACTTCACTTTCTAATATTTTAAGGTTCTGCTGATGTTTTGTTTCAACTTCGAACAATTGACGCACTTTGGCGGAAAGAAATATTCTACGTTTTTTTTGATAGTTTATGACCAGTTTTTGATGGTGTAATCGCTTATCAGCAATTTTAGAAATAATGATATAACCGAGGCTTAGTATGAGAATAAGGGCCGTTGTAAAAATTGTTTCATGCATAGTTAATGTGTTAGATGAAACAAAATTCAGGATAAAAATAATACCGAACCATAAGCAGAAATACTTATTTGGATATAATTTGGTACAAAAAAGGCTTCGAATTTTCGAAGCCTTTTCTTAGTTAAGTTGGTTAGTGATTAAGAAATCACCCAGTTCCAACCAAAAGTATCTGGAGCTAAACCGTATTTGATATCGTTTAACTTTTTGGCAATGCTATTAGAAATATTTCTAGTAGCTACATCCGTTAACACATAGTTTGTACCATTGTAATTAAGCTCGCCAATGTGTGTTACCGTAGCAGCAGTACCAGCAGCAAAAGCTTCTGTTAATTTGCCGTTTTCAATGCCTTCAACAATCTCTTTTACAGAAACTCTTCTTTCTTCAACCTCAATGCCATCGGCTTTTGCCAATTGAATAATTGTATCTCTAGTTACACCATCTAAAACGGTAGTTCTTACTGCTGGAGTAACCAATTTTCCATCAATTACGAACATTAAGTTTGCGGTTCCAGCTTCTTCAATAAACTCATGCGTTTGTGCATCAGTCCAAATTAACTGGTCGAAACCTTCTTTTCTAGCTACTTCAAAAGGATACAGTGAACGTGCATAGTTTCCTGCGGTCTTTGCATAACCAACACCACCGTCATCAGCTCTGGTAAATTCTGTTTCTACTTTAATTTTTAAAGCTTTGCTGTAGTATTTGCCCGTTGGCGTAGTTAAAATGGCGAAAGTATAACTGTCAGATGGTCTAACGCCCAAATAAGGGTCGGTAGCATACATTACTGGTCTAATATAAAGTGCGTAGTCTTCTTGGTTAGGTACCCATTTTTCATCAATATTGATGAGGGTAGCCATACCTTGCATAAAGATTTCCTCAGGAACTTCGGCCATGGCCATTCTTGATGCCGATTTATTAAAACGCAGGAAGTTTTTGTCAGCTCTGAAGATGCTGATTTTACCGTCGGGTAGTCTGTAGGCTTTAATACCTTCAAAAATAGCTTGTCCATAATGCAGCGAAGAAATCGCTGGGCTCATCGGGATTGGGCCATAAGGAACTACTCTAGGGTTTTTCCATACACCATCCTCATAGTCACACAAAAACATGTGGTCGGTAAACACTTTACCGAATGGTAACTCTGAAAAATCAGTAACCGTAAGGCGAGTTTGCTCAACCTTCGTTACTTTGATGTCTATTGTTTCGGTCATTTTATAGAATTTTATAAAAACGTTTGTCTATTAAATACAGACGTTCTTTTTTATTTGCTGCAAAAGTACTAAAAATCATTGTTTTTTAAGTTTTTACGAAGAATTAATCTTTGTTTTTGAGTGTTTGCAGCACACTAAGTACCCACCCTTTTCCCCACTCATTGATCTGTTCTTCAGTCCACAAGAAAGGGTAGAAAATTCGTTTTTGAAAACGCGGAGGCAAATATTTCTGCCAATTGGTTCCACCTGTTGCAGCAATGTCTACAGGATCTTTTTCTAGGTAACGCACAGCGGATTTGTAATGCGATAAAGGCCATTCTACGTTCACGTACAAATCTAACTTACGCAGTTCTTCGGCTAGCAAAGTTACATCCTCGCCTCTAGCTTCCAACTGTTTGTAAAGCGATGCGAAATTGCTGTGTTCTCTTTCTTTGGCCAACGCCAAAAACTGATTTGCATATTTGCTGATGAATTGTTTTAAGGTTAGCGTTTGTTTGCCGCTAGACAGTTCTGTAGCTCCGAATTTCCAATAAATGTGCTCGAATTTTTCTTCGATAGAGGCATTGGACAACTCTTCTCTTTTGCTCTTGTCTACCAGTTGGGTGAAATCTGTAGCAGAGATTTCTATCATGCGATATTGCCCACTTTGAAAACCGCTAGCTGGCAACAACGACATACGGAATTTCAAGAACTGTTCCTTTTCCATGCCGTTCACCATTACTTCGAAAGAAGTAGTTAAAGCATTGAAATAAGCGTTTATTCTTTTTACTCGGTCTGTAAAAAACTTAGGGGTTAAATTTTCGTGTTCGGCAATTTGCTTGCATTCATGTAACGAAAGCTTAAAATAAAGCTCCGTGATTTGGTGGTACATGATGAAAATTTCCTCATCTGGAAACGGTGTTTTCGGACTTTGCAAGCTCAGCAAAGTATCCAAATGTATGTAATCCCAATAGGTAAGGAAATCGGCGTATAAAAGGCCATCGAGGTACGAGACCATATCTTGTCCCATCGCTTCGTATTTCTCTTGAAGCAAGGCGATTTTTTCTTTGATTTGTGGAGTTAGTTCCATTTTTTTGTCTTTTTTCGGCAAGTATTTTATGACTTAGACCTCCCTCTTTAATTTACTTCGTAGAACTTCGGTTCTCCCTCCAGAGGGAGATACTGGACGCTTATGGCGAGTGCATGTCCCCCTTTTCGAGGGGGTAGGGGGAGGATTATTCCTCTGCTAAAAGACAATAACTAGCTTGGCCTATCTATGATAAGCGTAAAATTGGAAATCCGTATCCACGATGAGGTTAGCATAAGTTGGTACTTTGAAAATCTTCCAAAGATTGTCAAAGTTATTTAATTAAAAATCATCGAAAGTGAATTTATTATTTATTTCTATCCTATGAAAACGTATAAATTGCGTAATACTTCCGAACCAGTTTAATACTTCGACTCGTTTTAATCGAGTATCTTTTTCACTTAATATGCTTTTATACGAACTCCATTGCCAATTTTCAAAATCTGCAGTCAGATTGTGTTTTTTAGGATTGTTATGGATATAGTATATCAAGTGAGAAAGGTGGGATTGTTCTTCCACCAAAGCCCTTTTGAATGGTGTTTGAAACAAAGTGCCAATTCGATTTTGCTGTTTTATTGAAAGCGAGTGCATAACTCTGAAATAATAATCGAAATTGCTTGCTTACGATATTGTGTAGGTCTAGATTTTCATTTTCTTTGATGCGAATTAGAAAGTGAAAATGATTGTCTAACAGACAGTAAGCATACACTTCTATTAGGTCATCTAGATATGTAGAAAATTTCTTTAGAAAATAAAGATAGTTCCCGTGGTTGACGAACATCTTCTTTTTATCAATAGTTCGATTATAAACGTGATAAAATCGTCCGCTCTCGAATTTGGTGTAGTAGTGTGTTTCTTTAGCCATAGGTAGTTGGCTTTAGTTGTAATTTAACACTTATAATCATACATTTAGCTTTGACAATCTTTTAAAGATTGTCAAAGCTGCCAGTGACATAAACCTAATACAATACCCTAAACTTAATCGTATGCTCAATCTTTTTCAACGATTTAAACAATTGCTTGTCATACTCTGCATTAATATCTGTAATGGCGTAACCAATGGTAGAGTTTGTCATTAAAAATTGCCCTACAATATTGATGTTATGCTTCGCAAAAATAGTATTGATTTGCGCCATAATACCAGGCACGTTCTTGTGGATATGAATTAAACGATGCGATTTTTCGATAGCTGGAAGTTGTAAATTCGGGAAGTTGCTACTCAAATAAGTTGCACCTTTATTCATAAAATCCGCTACACGTTTTGGAATAAACAACGAGTTGCGAGGATTTGATTTCGGATCATCAAAGACAACAATACCCATTTCGTTACAAGTTTGGAAAGAAAACTTATTCCTAGCACTACCCAAATAGCCAATGGTTTTCAGTTTTACTGCTCTTCTCAGCTTCTCTTCCTCAATTTTTTCGCCATTGGCTAAAAACAACATGCCCACATCAGCCACATATTTTTCTTCAAATTCTGTTTTATGGCGAATAGAAAACCCATCTTTCTTAAGAAAAGCAACGGTTTCTTCAGGTACATCTCCAACTACCAAACACAAAATCCTGTTCTTGGGATAAGATATTGATTGAGGCAAATTGTTAACGTACAAAAACTCATCAAAACTTGGCGTAACGTGGTCAGCTTTGGTAACAATACTTTCTCTAGCAATGTTTTCGGTAAAAGCGTAGAACTTCTTAATTAAGCCGCTTTCACGTAACTGGTAGTCTGAGTAACCATCTCCAATGCCATATAAATCGCCTTGCAGTTGCAATTGGTGCATTAATTTTACTTTTCCACCTTCTTCACTTAGTGGATTCGCATGGTCGTAATCTATAATTTTTCCATCACCTGTGGTGACGAAAGTGTTGGCATAAATGTTCTCTTTTTTAATGTGGTACTGACTAACCACAGGCGTGATAAACTCCTTAAATCCGCCAGAAACTATTAAAACCTCATCGGCATGTTTTTTAAAGAATTCCGCATTGCGTGAAAAAGATTTTGATACTTTCTTCTTTAAATGTTTGATGAGTATTTGTAGGTGCTCTTCTGTTGCATCTAATAATTTAACCCGTTGCGCTAAACTTTCAGAAAATGACATTTTGCCTTCCATCGCTAAATTGGTATAGTCTTCAATTTTTTGATAGATAGCTTCACGCTCTGGATGTTTCGCTAGGGAAATTCTTGCTAATTCATCTAAAGCTTCTACTTGAGTAAACGTGCTATCAAAATCAATGATGTAAAAATTTTGCTGTTTCATTTTCTGTTTTCGTTCTAATTTTTCCCGCAGATTTTATTACCTGTATTAATCTGCGCATTTTATCTGTGCCGATCAGCGGGATAATCATTTATTTAAGTGCATTGCAAACATCAGCAATGCTTTGGTTTAGGGGTTTGAATTTAAAGTTAAAGGTATTGATTATCTTTTGGTTGCTGTAATAACTTAGGTTAAAGCTACTTCGGGCAGCGTCTTTGGTGAGTGTCGCAGGTTTTCCTGTAAATACGGACGCCAATTTTGATGCTCGCCAAGCAATGCCAAGCATCCAACGTTTGGCTTCTTTAGTAGGTGCTTTAATACCAAAACCTTTGGCGATTTGTGCAAAAAAATCTTTGTAATGCAGGTTGTCGGCACTTAGGGTATATCGCTCTGCGGTGATGTTGCTTTCCATCAACAAAATCATGTATTTGGCAACATCTTCCACATCTACAATTCCTGTAGCACCATCGGTATAGAATTTTAAGCCTTCTTTTACTAGCTTAAAAATTGCACCGCTGCCATTAAAGCCTGCATTTTTGCCAATAATTACTGCCGGATTTACAATTACCGCATCTAATCCTTCGGCTATGCCACGCCATACTTCCATTTCTCCCTGATATTTTGAAATGGCATAGTTGTGTGCTTTTGGGTCGTAATCCCAAAAATGTTTTTCAGAAATAAGCTGGCCTTCCTTTGCAAAACCTAAAGCGGCGATTGAGCTTACATGCAGTAAGCGAACGTTATTCTCTAAGCAAAGATTTACAATATTTTCTGTGCCTTCTATGTTGATTTTTAAAAGTTTGGCTTTGTCTTTTGGGTCGAATGATACAGTAGCAGCACAATGGTAAACTTTGGTAATGCCTTCAAACGCATCTGCCAAATCTTCGGGGTCGTTAATATCAGCAATGTGCCAAGTGACTAAAGTGTTATTTTCTAGCAAAGCCGGAATTTTGGAGCTGCTTCGCCTAATGGCCCGAACCTGTATGTTTTGGTCCGTAAGCTGCTTTACCAATTCTGCTCCTAAAAAACCTGTAGCCCCTGTAACGAGTATCATTCCATTTTTGATGATTTAAGCACAAAAAATAAAAATGCGCTTAATATATGCGCCCAAAAATAGATATTTGAGGTCAGAAATTTAAATAGCTTTATGACTTTATCAGATTTTTTTTCTCCGATAGATATAGAAAAATTCACACCTAGGAATGGTTTTTTAACGAGCCAACTGGGGATGAAGGTAGAGTTTTATACTGATACATTTCCTGATTTGGAAGAAGAGAAGTATAATTTGGCTATTATTGGCGTAAAAGATGATAGGGGTGCAGTAAATAATAACGGCTGTTCTTTGGCACCAGATTACTTTAGAGAGCAGTTTTATTTGCTTAATGAAGGTCAATTTCAAACTAAGATTATTGATTTGGGAAACATCATTGCTGGTCAGGAAGTTTCTGATACTTATTTTGCACTAAAAACTGTGGTTGCCGAATTGGTGAAGTTGGATATTGTACCTATTATTATTGGCGGTGGACAAGATTTAACCTACGCACAGTATATGGGCTACGAAAGCTTGGAGCAGAAAGTTGATTTGTTGGTAGTTGATAATCGTTTTGACTTGGAACAGGATGAAACGGAAGGTGTGGCTACAACTTCGCAGAGTTATTTAACCAAGATTTTCTTTCATCAGCCTAACTACCTTTTTAATTTTAGCAATATGGGTTACCAAACTTATTTTGTTAATCAGGATAGTTTGCGAGTAATGGATAAACTGTATTTTGATGTACATCGCTTAGGTGAGTTTGTTTCCGATTTATCGGTTTCAGAACCGGTAATCCGCAATGCAAATATGGTAAGTTTCGATATGGGCGCCATTCGTTCTAGCGATGCCTGTGGTAACACCAACATGGTACCCAATGGTTTTTATGGCGAAGATGCTTGTAGGATTTCACGTTATGCAGGAATGAGCGACAAATTAACTTCCATTGGTTTCTATGAGTTTAATCCAGCTTTTGATAAGGGCGGACAAACCGCAATGCTGCTTTCGCAAATGGTGTGGTACTTTGTAGATGGTTATTACAGTCGGAAGAAAGATTTTCCTTTGACACCTAAATCTCAATATATTATCTATAGAGCAAGCGTAAATGATGGTGCTACGGAAGTAAATTTTGTGAAGAGTAAAAAGTCTGACAGGTGGTGGATGCAGGTTCCTTATCCGGCTAATGGTTCTAAAAATGAGCGTTTTCATTTAGTGCCTTGTAGGTACGAAGATTACAGTACTGCTGTAAAAGGAGAGATGCCAGATTTATGGTGGCGCACCTATCAAAAACTAACTTGATAGTTACAAAAGATATACGAGATATTCGTATATTTGGTTAACAACTTATATCACTAAAAATGAGGTCATTTAAGGAGACTTCACCCCCTAAAACAAATTAAACATAATGAAAAGAGCAATTCTTTCGGCCATGTTGCTAGCTCCGGTAGCATTAATGGCTCAATCAGATTTTACCTTGAAGGGTTCTGCGAAATCTGTAGCTAATGGCAATAAAGTATATTTGGTTTTTGCCGAAAATGGGCAGAGATTAACCGATTCGGCTGTTGTAAACAACGGTGCATTCGAATTTAAGGGAAAGGTTACTTCGCCGGTAATGGGGAATATTTTCAATAATGTAAATCCTTATGTAAAAGGCGCAAATACCAAAAATATGGATTACATCGCACTATATATAGAGCCGGGAAATATTGTTCTAAACAGTGCAGATAGCTTAAAGTCGGCTGTTGCTGGCGGTACCCAAGCAAATATCGACAATACTAAATTGAACGCTTCATTAAAGTCTTTTACCGATCAGGAGAAAGCGCTTAACGATGAGTACGCTAAATATACGAAGGAGCAAAAAGAAGATAACGCTGTAATGGATGCTCTAATTGGTAAATTCAACGTGCTTAGAGAGCAAAAGACGCCAGTTTATTTGAAATTTATCAAAGAAAATCCGAAATCTTATATCAGTTTAATCCAATTGAACTCTTTAGCTAGCAATGATAAAGCGGTGGGCGAGGCTGAAAAACTATACGCTACACTTTCTCCTGAGTTAAAAGCAACAAAAGTAGGGCAGGCTATTCCAGTGACTATCGATGCAACTAAGAAGACTGCTGTTGGTGTAATGGCAATGGATTTTACTCAAAATGATGCTGATGGAAAGCCAGTGAAATTATCTGATTTTAAAGGTAAATATGTATTGGTTGATTTTTGGGCGGCTTGGTGTGGGCCTTGTAGACAAGAAAATCCAAATGTGGTAGAAGCTTTTCAAAAATTTAAAGATAAAAACTTCACGGTTTTGGGTGTTTCTTTAGACGGTGGTACTACTAGAACAACTAAAGAACAATGGTTAAAAGCTGTTGAAGATGATAAACTAACTTGGACACATGTTTCTGATTTGCAGGGATGGAATAACGAAGTTTCTAAAGCTTGGGGCATCAGAAGTATTCCTGCTAACTTTTTGATCGATCCTGCTGGTAAAATTGTAGCAAAAGATTTAAGAGGTGGTGCTTTACACACAAAGCTTGCTGAGGTTTTAGAAAAGAAAACTAAATAAGGTTTTAAACCCCATAAATGAAAGACCTCGAAGAATTAGCTTCGGGGTTTTTTTATGTTTTGCGGAATTGAGGTTCTCTAGATAATTAGCCCTAGTGTAATAAATACGATACCTACAAATGAAATAAGGAAAGCGGGCTTGCCGAATAATAAACCTAAAACTACGCCAGCAAGCATTAAAAAAATACCAATCCAGATGTAGCTAAAAGAATTTGCTTTAGAAGTAGTGGCGTTCTCTAATACCTCATTATTTTTGTTGTCAGCTTTAATAACGGCGGTTATCGTTTTGTCGTTAGTTTGCGCTGAAGCGTCATCAGGTTTAGTTGCTAGAGTTTTGGGCTCTGTTTTAGGCGTTGCCGCTACAGATTTTTGAACGGGAGCTGTTTCTATTACGGCCTTTTTTTCTACTTCTGCAGGTTTCTTTTTGGCAATTTCTTCTGATTTTGCTTTGTTAGGTACCGCTACTACAGGTGCTGTCGTTTTTGACGGCTTGGGAGTGTTTTTAGCCACTGCTGGTACATTCGCCACAGGATCCTCTTTTTTCGGAGTAGTTTTTTTTGCTAGAACAGACTTTCGCTCGGCCGAATTTTGGTGGTGTTTTACCAAGGTCTTGGGAGTTGGTTTGCTCACTGCTTTGGGGATATTGTCGGCAGGGATCTGTACAATTTCCTTTTGTGGTGTAATCTCTTTGGCGCTAATAATAACGCTTACTCTTTTAGGTTCATCCTGTTGCGAAAAACTTAAAAACGGTGAAAGCAACAATCCTAAAAATAGGGTTGCATAATAAAATGGTTTATTTAGATTGTTGCCCAAGCTAATTTATATTCGTGGTTCTGTATTAAACAAAAAAATATGCCAATTAACCATCTGTAGGTAGCTGTGATGTTAAAATCCCGACTAGTGCTACTTCAATAGACCTAGGCGGGATGCGGTTAATCGCATCTTGTAATTACAAGTCTACGAATAAATGTTGATAAGTGAGAAATTTTTACCTCAAAACGGGATTAAATGAGGTCGAAGCCAATGTCTTCGCGGAAATATTTTCCATCAAAGTATATTCTTGCTGCATCTGCTGTAGCGCATTGTAAAGCATCGAATTGAGTATCTTTAATACTGCTGATTGCTAAAACTCTTCCGCCGTTTGTTTTTACAACACCGCCTTCCAGAGTAGTTCCGGCATGAAAAACATAAGAATCTCTAACGTTTTCTAAGCCTGAGATTGCTTTGCCTTTTTCGTAATCGCTGGGGTATCCGCCAGCAACAATAACCACAGTTGCAGCGTTTTTAGGACTGATTTTGATTTCGTAACTGCCCAATTCTTTATTTGCACTAGCCAAGAAAAGTTCTACTAAATCATTCTCAACTCTTGGAATTACACTTTCTGTTTCTGGATCGCCCATACGAGCATTATATTCAATTACGTAAGGGTCATCGCCAACTTTAATTAATCCGAAAAAGATAAAACCTGTATAATCAATACCGTCTTTAATTAAACCGTTTACGGTAGGCTTAATGATGCGTTCTTCAATTTTATTTAAAAATTCTGCGTTAGCAAAAGGAACCGGTGAAACCGAACCCATGCCACCGGTATTTAATCCAGTATCGCCTTGGCCAATACGTTTGTAATCTTTCGCCTCTGGTAAAATCACGTAGTTTTTGCCATCAGATAATACAAATACCGAAAGTTCAATACCGGTTAAAAATTCTTCTACTACCACTGTAGAGCCAGCGTTGCCAAACTTGCCGCCCAACATCAATTGTAGTTCGTCTTGTGCTTCTTTATGGTTGTCAATAATCAACACACCTTTTCCTGCGGCTAATCCGTCAGCTTTTAATACAATCGGTAAAGCGTGATTCGCAAGATAATCTAAGCCAGCTTGTAAGTTTTCGTTAGTGAACGATTTAGATTTTGCAGTTGGGATGTTATGGCGTTCCATGAACTGCTTAGAAAAGTCTTTACTTCCCTCTAAAATGGCACCTTCTTTTTTAGGGCCAATCACTGGGATGTGTTTTAATTGTTCGTCGTTTACAAAAAAATCATGGATACCCAATACCAAAGGTTCTTCGGGGCCAATCACCAATAATTCTATTTTTTCTTTTAAAGCAAGTGCTTTTACTGCTTCAAAATCATTTGGGTTGATGTTAACATTCTTGCCATAATTAGCAGTGCCTGCATTTCCGGGAGCAATAAAAAGATTGGTACATTTCTCCGATTGGCTTAATTTCCAGGCAAAAGCACATTCTCTTCCGCCAGAACCGATAAGTAAGATATTCATATCGCAAAGATATTGGTTTCTACTTACCTGTGGGATAAAATCTAAAATAAGATATAATTAGCCTGTTGTGGTAGTTCTATGGTAAGTAAGAGTGCGTTATCGCTTAAGGCTTCCATTTCTATACTGTCCGTAGAATATAATGCTATACCGTCTCGGTCGTGAAGCAATCTTCCATCAATTTCGAAAGCGCCAGCTAGTACAAAGCAGTACAACATAGATGTTTTATTAGTAGTATATTCACTCTCGCCACGCCCCTTAAATCTGCCTATGCTAACTTTAAATGGAGTTTTATCAGGTGTGATCAAATTCATTTTGTTCAAATCAGATAGATCGATGTCTAAAAATGTCAGAGCATTTGGTTTCTTCTCTTCAGATTTGATTGCAATCATCAGGTAATTGATCAGCGTATCATCATATGGGTTTTTAAGTGTAATAAACGAATCCTTTTCGAGAAAGACCATTAGGCTTTTACCTACTTCAACCTCTGTTTCATTTTCGTGTTCATCGGTATATTTTATAGAACCAGTGATTGGAACAAGGATAACGTAGCCCTGTTCTCTGGTATATAAATTAATGGAAGCCGCCGGAGCGAGCATATCGTCGTGCAATGCGTAAAGGTTGCCTACAGGTTCTTTTGCTGGATTGTTAAAGCTTTCGAAGTTAAAGGTGCTGTATCTTTTTATGCGTTCGCTTTCAATAATACCCCTTTGATCTGAAAGAAATATTTTGCCTTGAGAAATGATGTTCATTGTTGTATGCTGTAAATGGTAAGATAAGGTGTGATGGCGAACATGTCAGTTAGTACTGGCTCATTTTCGTTATTAGATGAATTTATTTTCGCTGTTAATAGGTAATCTCCAATTTGATCTATATGCTGAAGTTCTTCGCTATAGAAATTGATAGCTACCACGTGTTTGTCTATGTTTCGTAAATCAGAGTTAATGATTTCGAATCTGATTTGGTTGAACTTTAAAAAATGCAAGCCTAGGTTATTGGTAACGTCTGGAACAATATCGTCTAGTTGCCTGATGTAACCCATAACAGCACCGCTTACCAAAAAATGCAACTGATCTGAATTGGGTACATGATGCCTCAATTCTGCAAACGTGTTGTACTTGCCGTTTTGGTTGTAGTATTGCGATTGCATCTTAAACTCGGTAAATGAATCTGTAAATACAAGCCTCTCCCAAGTATTTACACTGTTCACGCTAATTATTTTTCTATAACAGAGGGTTATTTTTCTTTTCATTTTTATCTTCCTCCTTTATGATTGCTAAAATGCTGATCAAGAAAACGAATAAAAAAAGGATGTTTAGCGAGAGTATCGTTCCTTCAAAAAAGGTGTCCATTACCGATGCTGAACTATTATGATTGGCAATAATTTCGGAATTGCCACTAGTGTAAATAAGTGATGCTATTAGTAAAATGCCGCAAAGCGATGTTAAAACTCTTTTCATTTTCTTTATTGGTTATGCGGGTACGCTAAGTTGTATTTTAAGTTCGAAACCTGCATTGACGCTGCCGGTTACGGTTGCAATCTCAATGCCTGTGGTATCATCGCTAAAAACATTGTCATTTTTGTTGTAGGTGTAACCAGACATTCCTTTGCTATAGCCATTTACTAATGCTACCGCAGTTCCGGCACCTTCTGGGAATGCAATTTGTGTAACCTTTAAAGATTTGCCTGCCGCATTGTAAACATGTACATGAATATGTGTAGCTCGACCAGAATACCAGCCTGGAAAAATGGAAGTGAAAGTTACCAGCCCATTAACATCGGTAGTTTGCCTGCCACGTAGAAAGTGTACCGATTGATAATTGGTAGCTTGCATGCCCGTACCGCCATATTCGGAGTAATTGCCTTCTGCATCGCAATGCCAAATATCTACAATTACACCAGCCATTGGGCTACAGTTGCTGCTGCTATTGCCAATAGTGATTTTCGCGGTTAGTTTGTGTCCGGTTTTGCCATCAGTGATGTCGCTTCTTACGTAGGATGCTGGTGCCTTAGTCGGAAATGGGCCTTCAGTTTCTGTAGGAGCAACTACACAATTGGCATTAGAAGAGCCACCAGTTGGTGTGGTGGTTGTGCCTACAGTTTCATCGGCAGTGCCAGATTTTTTACAGGCACTAATTACCGCTGGAGTAGAAACTGCCCCAATCAACAAGCTCCTTAAAAAGTTTTTTCTTTCCATATCTAATAAGGTTGGTGAAACACTGATCAAATATGTGGAGCCTAAAGGGTTGTAGCAATGAAGTGTCGGTTAATGGTTGCTTTGTGTCGACAGAGAAAACGAGCGTTAAGAGATGTTAAACTTACTGTTGCTTAGGTGTTTTTCCATTCCTCAATGAAAGAAGTATAGCTGTCGCTAATTGGCAGCAATGTTTCGTTGATTAATTGCGCTTTTCTGTTAGCTACAGATTGTACCTGTTTAACGGCAACTACATAACTGCGGTGTATGCGTTTAAACCTATCAGCGGGAAGCTTGTCGATAACTTTCTTAAGTGTAGCCAAAGTCATGATCATTTTGCCGTTGCTTAAATGGATTTTCACATAATCCTCTAAGCTTTCCAAATAAAGAATTTCATTCACCTCAATTTTAATCAATTTGTATTCGGAGTACACAAATAAATGGTCGTTGGAATCTTGTTCCTTTTGTTGTTTGTGATGATGAAAATCAATTGCTTTTTTGGCTGCTTTCTTAAACCTTGTATAGTCGATTGGCTTTAACAGGTAATCTATAGCATTCAGCTCAAATCCTTCAAAAGCGAAATTTTTGTAGGCAGTGGTGAAAATCACCATTGGTTTTACTGCTAAAGAGTTGTATAGTTCTATGCCTGTAATATCGGGCATATTTACATCCAGAAATAATAAGTCAACTGGATACTTGCTTAAATATTCTACTGCTGCAATGGCATCTTCAAATATTTGAAGTAGTTGTAAGCCATCGGTTGCTTCGATGTATGTTTTAATTAAGGCGAGCGCTAAAGGTTCATCATCTATAGCTACACATTTCAATTTTTCCATTAAATTAAATGAATGCTTAGGTTAATCTTAAAAACTTTTTGGTTGTTTTCCACGGCCAAGATATGTCTGTTTGGATAAATGTACTGTAAACGTTTTTTTGTGTTTTCCAATCCTATTCCTGTTCGCTTTTCATTTTTCTTGTCAGGATTGATGGTGTTTTCGCAAAACAGGTTAATCAAATTTTGTTCTGCAAGCAGCCTGATGACTAATTTAGTGTTTTTGTGATTACTGACACCATATTTAAAGACATTTTCTACAAAAGCCATCAAAATTAAAGGAGCAATTTTCTTGTCTTCTAAATTTCCTTTGATTTCGTATTCGATGTTCGTTTTTTGCGTCAAACGTAATCGCTGCAAGTCGATATAGTCTGTCATACAGGCAATTTCTTGAGATAAACTCACTTCGTCATTTCCAGCTTCGTCGGTAAGATAGCGCATCATATTAGATAATTTCATAATAGAAGATGCAGTATTGCTATCCTGAGTTAGCGCCAGTGTATAAATATTGTTGAGGATGTTGAACAGAAAATGAGGATTGACCTGTGCCTTTAAAAAAGCTAGTTCGGCTTGTGCTTTTTCGGTTTCGGCCATTAAAACTCGTTGCATGGTAAGCCGTAATTGCTTATTGGTTTCTATCGTAACCCCAATAATAATGGCTAGTAAAAAAGCGAAGATACTCACAATGTCAAGCAATGGTCTTGGGCTTCTGCTTGGTGGTGGAGGCATGTTTATCGGCGGCGATAGCTTGGGAGGCTGGACCTGCTCCATACGGTTAGGGTTGGATATGAAACGGTCAAAAGGTCTTAAGGCGATAATGCCCGCTAGTAGAGCCAAAAGTAATGCAAAGTAAATCAAATACTTTTTAGCCAAATATAGCTTTGGAAACAATATTTTGCTGTGCAGGAAATAAATTCCGACAAATAAGAAGCAGAATATAATGTAGTGTAGAATTTGGGAGAAGCCAAAGTAATGATTGCTGTTATGGCCAAAAAAAATGAATAGAGGTAATGCTAAAATCAGTATTCCCGTCGCCGTCTGGATGCTCGTTTGCAACCGCATTTTCTTCTGCATAAGTAAAGCAAGCCAGTAAATGTTAATTAATCATAAAAGTATCGGCGAACGGGCTGTTTGTATAGATGAAATGGCTTGCTGGTTTAGAGAAATTTTAAAATTTAATAGTTGTTTTATCTTTTATTTCCTTTATTTGAAGCAAATAAATAATCATGAAAAAACAAACGCTCTTATTGGTACTCTTATTCGGGATAATTTTCGCTATTGCTGGATGTAAAAAGGATAATGATTCCTCATCAGCCCGTTTACAGGGAAGATGGAACTTGTCAAACTTTACTTATGAACATTATATTGATGGCAAATTAATTCCGCCAGATCCGTCAACTTCTCACGGAACAACTACGTCTGCAATCGTTTTTGAAGGCAATAAATATATCGTTTATGATGAAGAAGGCGATATAGAAGAGCAAGGTACATTTACATTGAGAGGGGATATAATATCTGTTAAGAATCATCAAATGACCCTGTCTTTGCCTTTAAAATGGAATGGGAATGATGAGTTTTCGATGAGTAACAAGTATGATATTTCTATAAAAAACAAAGAGTATGAAGTAATCACTTCTACGTATTCGAGACAGAAATAGTTGATTCGATTTAATCTTTATTGTGAAATTAATGTTAACTGTTGGCATCAAATTTTTGATTATAAAAGAATAAAACTAGATTTGCCGCAATAATGAGGCATCTTGTCACCATATCTTTAGTGTTTTTTAGTCTTTCGCACATGGCCAAAGCCGACCGTGTGGATGGGCTACGCTATTTAACAGAAAGATATTGTGCTAAAACACAAACTACGGCAGAGCAGTCCACTTTACGTTCGGTTCAAGACCTGCAAGATCTACCTCATTTTATCTTGTCTAATAATCAGTTGAGTGCTATTGGTGTAATATCCGGTAAAAACTGCTCAAAATACAACATTGCTGATCAGCCGCTACTTTACGCTGCTGAATTAGAAAATCCTCGAAACAATAGTCCCTAGTTAGCTGTCTTGCTATCGATTTTATCGTAAATCATCAAAAACAGAATATAACAAAGTCAAGTTGTCATCAAAATTGGCCATGGCTTGGTTGTTGTTAATTGATTTGCGATTTCGGACTTATGAAATGCAATTGTTGAAAGGCCAATAAGTTGGCAATTGAAAATTCCCATTTAGGGTGTGCTCAATTTTAAACCTTGCAACATTTAGAGCTTTACAACAGAACAATTTAACAATAAACAATACATATAAAATGTTAGGATTTTTAGCCAAAATATTTGGAAGCAAATCGGAAAGAGATATCAAAGTGTTACAACCTATTGTAACGCAAATCAATGAAGAATATGCAAAGTTATCATCACTTAGTAATGATGAATTAAGAAATAAAACCATCGAATTTAAAGAAACTATTGCTGCGGCCTTAGCTACTATCGATGGTAAAATCGCAGATTTAAAAACACAAGCAGAAAGCCCAGAACTTTCTCTGCAAGAAAAAACCAATCTTTACGATGAGGTTGATGCTTTAGGTAAAGAGCGTAATGTAGAGTTAGAAAAAGTTCTGTCACAAATTTTGCCTCAAGCTTTTGCGGTAGTTAAAGAAACTTCTCGTCGTTTAAGCGAAAATGAACAATTAGAAGTTACCGCTACGCAATTTGATAGAGATTATGCTATTAAAAAGAGCAACGTAAAAATTGTTGGCGATAAGGCTTTTTGGGCTAACAAGTGGGACGCTTCTGGAACAGAAGTTTCTTGGAACATGGTACACTACGACGTACAGTTGATTGGTGGTATGGTGCTAAACGGAGGTAAAATTGCAGAGATGGCAACAGGTGAGGGTAAAACCCTAGTGAGTACTTTGCCTGCTTATTTAAATGCCTTAGCTGGTCAAGGGGTACACATTGTAACGGTGAACGATTACCTTGCTCGTCGTGATAGTGAGTGGAACGGGCCTTTATTCGAGTTCCATGGTTTAAGTGTAGATTGTATCGATAAACACCAACCCAACTCTGAAGAACGTAGAAAAGCTTACTTAGCAGATATTACTTACGGAACTAACAACGAGTTCGGTTTCGATTACCTGCGTGACAATATGTCGCAAACGCCAGAGCAATTGGTGCAGCGTAAATTGCACTTTGCCATGGTAGATGAGGTCGATTCAGTTTTAATTGATGATGCCCGTACGCCATTGATCATTTCTGGTCCAGTTCCTTTTGGCGATCAACACGAATTTCATGAGTTGAAACCACGTATCGAACGTTTGGTGAACGCTCAAAAAGCATATATCACGCAAGCATTAAATCAAGCTAAAACTTTAATTAACAGCGGTAACGCCGGTACAGAAGAAGGTGAAGGTGGTTTAGCATTATTGCGTGCCCACAGAGGTTTGCCTAAAAACAAGGCATTAATCAAGTTTTTAAGTGAAGGTGCTAACAGACAGACTTTGCTGAAAACGGAAAATCACTACATGGCAGATCAGTCTAAGAACATGCCTAAAGTAGATGCTGAGTTGTTTTTCTATATCGATGAGAAAAATAATCAGGTAGAATTAACTGAAAAAGGTATCGAATTGATTACTCAACAAGGTGAAGATCCAAGCTTTTTCGTATTGCCAGACGTAGGTACTGAAATTGCAGAAATCGAAAAATCGAGCTTAAGCAACGAAGAGAAAATCGCTAACAAAGATGCTTTGATGCGTGATTATTCTGTAAAAGCAGAGCGTATCCATTCTATCAACCAATTGTTAAAAGCTTATACTTTATTTGAAAATGATGTAGAGTATATCGTTGATGAAGGTAAGATCAAGATTGTAGATGAGCAAACTGGTCGTATCATGGAAGGCCGTCGTTATTCTGATGGTTTGCACCAAGCAATTGAGGCAAAAGAAAATGTGAAAGTAGAAGATGCTTCACAAACTTACGCTACGGTTACCTTGCAAAACTATTTCCGTATGTACCACAAACTTTGCGGTATGACGGGTACAGCAACTACAGAAGCTGGCGAGTTCTGGTCTATCTATAAATTAGATGTGGTAGAAATTCCTACCAACAGAGTGATTTCTAGAAAAGATGATCAAGACTACGTTTATCGTACAGTAAGAGAAAAATATAATGCAGTAGCAGAAGAAATTGTAAAATTAACTGAAGCTGGTCGTCCGGTATTGGTGGGTACAACTTCGGTAGAGATATCTGAGTTGTTAAGCCGTATGTTGAAATTACGCGGTATCAAGCACAATGTTCTGAATGCGAAAATGCACCAGAGAGAAGCTGATATCGTTGCGGAAGCAGGTCAACCAGGTCAGGTAACTATTGCTACCAACATGGCTGGTCGTGGTACAGATATTAAGTTAGGCCCAGGCGTTAAGGAAGCTGGTGGTTTAGCAATTATTGGTACAGAGCGTCATGAGTCTCGTCGTGTAGATAGGCAGTTACGTGGTCGTGCCGGTCGTCAGGGAGATCCAGGAACTTCACAATTCTTCGTGTCGCTAGAAGATAACTTGATGCGTTTATTCGGATCAGAGCGTATCTCTAACATCATGGTACGTATGGGTATCGAAGAGGGAGAGGTGATCCAGCACTCTATGATTACCAACTCTATTGAAAGAGCACAGAAAAAAGTAGAAGAAAACAACTTCGGTGTTCGTAAACGTTTGTTAGAGTATGATGACGTAATGAACTCGCAACGTACGGTAATCTATGCTAAGCGTCGTAATGCTTTATTCGGCGACCGTTTAGATGTGGATATGAACAACATGATTTATGATGTTGTGGAAGATGTAGTGAGCGAATACAAAGAAAGCAGCAATTACGAGGGCTTTAAGCTAGAGGTAATTAGAAACTTCTCAGTTGATACTGAAATTACAGAACAAGATTTTAATAGTGGCAAAATTCCTGCCCTTACGGATAGATTGTTCGAAGAAGTTACCGCTTTCTACGAACGTAAATCAGACGGTATCGTTAACCAAGCAATGCCAGTTTTAAAAGAGGTTTTTGCAGATAGAGGTGACGTGATTGAGCAAATTGTGGTGCCATTTACTGATGGAATGCGTCATATTCAAGTTCCAGTAGAACTGAAAAAAGCAATTGAAAACAACGGAAGAGAAATCACTAAAGCATTCGAGAAAACGATCATCTTAGCTTTAATTGACGACAGTTGGAAAGAGCATTTGCGTGAAATGGATGAGTTGAAGCAATCTGTGCAAAATGCGGTTTACGAGCAAAAAGATCCATTGATTATTTACAAAATGGAAGCTTTTAATTTGTTTAAAGGCATGTTAAGCGTGGTAAACAAAGAGGTAGTAAGTTTCTTATTTAAAGGCGGTATTCCGGTACAACAAGAGCCTGAGCAAGTAAGAGAAGCAGTGGCTCCAAAACCTTTGCCTAAGTTACAAACTACTAAACAAGAGTACGGCGACCAACATTCTGATTTAGATTTAGTAGGTGATACTCGTGAGCCACAGCCACAACAACCTATTAGAAAAGAAGCAACAGTGGGTAGAAACGAACCTTGCCCTTGCGGAAGTGGTAAGAAGTTTAAAAACTGCCACGGAGCAAATGCATAATAAGTAATTTAGATATGCTAGCCCACGATTTTAATCGTGGGCTTTTTTATGTGACATTAAACATTTGTTTAGCCCAGCAATAATCCCGATTTTTGCAAACTCATTGTCGTTGATCTCGTTATTGTAAGTAATAATTGGTTAAAATATCGAGAAGCAATTTAAACTTAAATGAAAGTACTGTTAATTATAATTTCCGTTTTACTAGGTACTCAAGCATTTGCCCAAACCAGAGGTGAAGTAATTGTAGTGCAAGATCCTTTGATAGATAGCCTCATTGCTAAACGATTAGAGCTGAATAAAGTAAGACCTACCGCAACAAACCCAACAAGTTCAGCTATTGTTTCTTCAACGGGGTATCGAGTTCAGATTTATTATGGTTCAGATAGACGTGAGGTGTTCTCTCAGCAAGCGCAGTTCAAATCGAGTTATCCAAAATTAAACACCTACATCACTTATAAAGAACCTAATTACTATCTAAGAGTTGGTGATTACCGGACAAGGTTAGATGCACAGAAGTTCCTTAATGAACTGCGGCCAAGCTATCCAACACTGTTTATTTTTAGAGAAAAGATAAACGCCCCGATTCTAGAAGTAGATAGATAGTTAACAGTTGGCAGTTTTCAGGCGTAAAGCTAAACCAAACAACAAGCCAACTAACCACCCAAAAAACTAACAAAACATGAAACAAAAAATACAAGAACTAGCTACTCAGATTTTTAATGAAGTGGTTGGTTTTCGTCAACACATACATGCTAATCCAGAATTGTCTTATCACGAGTACGAAACTTCGAAGTTTGTGAAAGATAAACTAACGAGCTGGGGTATTCCTTATCAGGAGATGGCCAACACAGGTGTAGTGGGTCTAATTAAAGGAAATAAAGCATCGGATCAGGTGATTGCTTTGCGTGCCGATATGGATGCTTTGCCAATTTTAGAAGATAATGATAAGCCTTACAAATCTAAAAATGAGGGTGTAATGCATGCCTGCGGACATGATGTGCATACTTCTTCGCTATTGGGTACGGCTTACATCCTTAACCAATTAAAGGAGGATTTTGGAGGTACTATCAAACTGGTTTTTCAACCTGCGGAAGAGCTATTGCCAGGCGGTGCTAGTATCATGATTAAAGAAGGCGTGTTGGAAAACCCGAAACCAAATGCGATGCTTGGTCAACACGTTTTACCAATGATGGAAGTAGGTAAAGTTGGCTTCCGTTCGGGAATCTACATGGCGTCAACCGATGAACTTTATGTAACGGTTACTGGTAAAGGTGGCCACGGTGCGCAGCCGCATCAAAATATAGATCCAGTGGTAATTACGGCTCACCTAATTGTCGCACTGCAACAGATTGTAAGCCGTAAAGCTGATCCACGTTTACCTTCAGTGCTTTCTTTTGGGAAAGTAACTGCCAACGGTGCTACCAATATCATTCCTAATGAGGTGAAATTGCAGGGAACTTTCAGAACATTAAACGAAGACTGGAGAAACGAAGCACATCGCTTGATGAAAAAAATGGCGGAGGGTATAGCAGAAAGCATGGGCGGAAGTTGTGATTTTGACATCCATAGAGGTTATCCTTTTTTAATTAACGAAGAAAAATTGACTAACAATGCGAAAGCCTTAGCCCAAGACTATTTAGGTGCCGAAAACGTAGTTGATTTAGATATTTGGATGGCCGCAGAAGATTTTGCGTATTATTCGCAGGCTACCAATGCTTGTTTCTATCGATTAGGTACCGGTAATCCTGTAAAGGATACCATGCATTCGGTACATACACCACAATTTGATATTGATGAAGATGCCCTGAAAATCTCTACAGGTTTAATGGCGTATATCGCTTTGAAACAATTAGGGAATTAAGAGGTTAATTATTTGTATGGTTAATAGGCTAATTGTTGAAAACAAACCTACTAATAAAAATAAACCGTTGTGTCAGGCTGAGCTTGTCGAAGCCTTTAGAAAGATATAAATGAAAAAGCTTTGTATAATAATGCTATCGTTGTTATTTGTTGCTAAAGCAGACGCTCAACAAATCCCACGTTTTAATCCAGATACGGTAAAAACAATTACTTTGGATTCTGTGGTAAACATTAAAGCAAAGCGATTAAGCGTGGAGACTTTCATCGATGCCATTATTAACGATACGAGCTTTTATGAGGCATTTCGGAACATGAAAAAGTATACTTTCATTGCCGAAAATCGAGTATTTACCTACGATAAAAAAAACCAGGTTGATGGGAAGATTTACCGTAAAATTCGCCATAACAATGATGGGCCATACAAGATGGAATATTTGGTGAAAGAAGATAATGGTAAAGTGTACAAGAAGAACGGCAAATATCAGTTATATACCGTGGAGATGTTCGACTACATTTTTATGAATGCTTACAATACTGATTTTGCACCAGTTTCTGCGCCAACTAAAGGTAAAAAGGGCGGTAACGAAGGTTATAAGGATAAGCTTAAAACATTAATTTTTAATCCGGGGCGACCAATTAAAGGTATTCCGTTTATTGGCAGTAAAACGGAGATCTTTACAGCTAATATGCGGCAGTATTATGACTACGCTTTTCATAGCGGGATGTATCTAGATTCTATTCCGGTGTATCGTTTTAAAGTGTCTGTAAAACCAGAACTTTCTAAATGGACTAAAGATGGTGTCATGATTAAAGAACTGGTAACCATCTTTGATAAACGTAATTTCGGGATTTTGGGGCGCTACGTTGATATGAAATACAGTAATATGTTATTTGATTTTGATGTGCAAATGAACATCGAGATGAGCTACTTCGACGAAGTGAAACTACCAACAAAAATCACTTATCAAGGTAATTGGGATTATCCTTTAAAGAAAGAAGAACGGGCAAGTTTCTTAGTGTTGCATAAAGATTACCACTTAGGTAAAGGCAAATAACTATGGTTTTAAAGCAATATCGTTAACAACATATTTGCTCAGCTTTTGCGATAGGTTTTGATAGTCTATTTTCTCTTTACTTGCATTGATTTTTAACTCAGCACCATGTATAACATTATGTAGTGCTATACTAAGCCCTGCTACAACGGCTGTTCCCCCTACTCCAACCAACATTGCTGTGGTCGAATCATCGATAGATTGGCTGGCCACAATAGTGCCGGCAATTATGGCTCCTGTAGCTACAGCATAACCCACATCTCCGTGACGTTTAAAAACCTTAATTTGGCTAATTTTTTGGTAGGGAACCTGATGAGTGACGTCTCTCTTATCTACCAAAACCAATGCTTCGTTGTTAATTGCAGTAATCTTTCCATGTATCTTTTCCTGTCCTTCTATGGAAACCAAAGCATGGTATGGAGCCCTTTTTATTTTTTGGGCATAGCTGATGTTAACAAAAAGAAGTAATAGGAAGAGGATAAATGAAGACTTAACCAGTAATTTCATCGATGTTGTTTGATAATTTAAATCAAAGATAGAAAATAATTAACCATGTTGATATTTACGCTTAAACAATTAAATTAGCTGTGTAAAAAACATAAGGATGAAAAATATTTTAAAACTCTTGGTTGTGGCTTGCGCCATCTTTCTTCTATCTGCTATGAAACCTAAAACAAAACGTGTAGTATTTTTTGGTGATTCCATTACTCAAGGTGGTGCCCAAGGAAATGGATATATTAATTTGCTGAAAAAACAGGTAGATAGTACAAAGTTCGAATTGTTTGGAGCCGGTATAGGGGGCAACAAAGTTTACGACCTTTACCTGCGTTTAGAAGATGATGTATTGGCTAAAAAACCAGATTTGGTATTCATCTATGTTGGTATTAACGATGTTTGGCATAAGCAAACTTCAAAAACAGGCACAGACTATCCAAAATATTTGAAGTTCTATCAGGCATTGATCAACAAGATTAAAGCAACTGGAAGTGCAGTGGTTTTATGTACGCCTTCGGTAATTGGTGAGAAAAAAGCTGGCGCTAACGAATTAGACACAGAACTAGATAAATATTCGGAAGGTATTAGAGAATTGGCGACAAAGAATAATCTTCCGCTATGCGATTTGAGAAAAGCGTTTCAAGCCTACGAAGAGAAAAATAATCCAGAGAATTTAGAAAAAGATATTTTAACTCGAGACAGAGTGCATTTAAACGATAAGGGAAATCAATTTGTTGCGGATCAAATGTTGCCTTTTATCAAGTAATATAGATTCCGTCATTGCGAACCGAAGTAAGGGCAGATGTGATGGAGTGAAGCAATCTTTTCTAACAGTATAGCCTCTAGCAGTTAGGTCAAAGGGATAGTGCTCAATTGTCTCTTAAGAGCCAAATAATCACCTAGATATGTTGATGAGGGATAAGGATCTTTTGCATTAAAAATCTATGTTGCTATGTGGTTGTAATCTTAGATTACTTAAATGTCTAAGGTGGTAAAATAAAATCGCTAAATTTGAAGCCCCATTTAGAACGAGATTAGCAGCAAATGATTACAGCGGAAACCATAGAGAAAATTAAGGAAACAGCCCGAATTGAGGAAGTTGTTGGAGATTTTGTACACCTTAAAAAACGTGGTTCTAGCTTAATTGGTAACTGCCCATTTCATGGGGAGAAAACTCCATCTTTTCACGTTTCGGTAAATAAGGGAATTTACAAGTGCTTTGGGTGTGGCGTTGCTGGCGATTCGGTTCGTTTCGTCATGGAGCACGAAAAGTACAGCTATCCAGAAGCTTTAAAGTTTTTGGCTACCAAGTACAATATCGAGGTTGAAGAAACGGTAGAAAGTAAAGAAAACATCGAGCTTAACAGTGCTCGTGAAAGCCTTTACATTGTTTCGCAATTTGCTGCAGGTTTCTTCGAAGACCAACTTTGGAATAGTGCCGATGGCAAAGCGATTGGTTTAAGTTATTTCAAAGAGCGTGGTTTTCGAGAAGACATCATCAAAAAGTTCAACCTTGGTTATTCTCCCGATGTTTGGGATGCTTTGACTTTAGAAGCCGTTAAAAACCAACATTCAGAAGAGTTTCTAGAAAAAACGGGACTTTCCATCAGAAATGATAAAGGGAAGTTATATGATAGGTTCCGTGGGCGGGTAATGTTCCCCATCCACAATTTCACAGGCAGGGTAATTGGTTTCGGTGGTCGTACGTTAAAAACTGATAAAAACGTACCTAAATACGTTAACTCACCAGAGAGTGATATCTACCATAAATCGAACGTGCTTTATGGTCTGTTCCATGCTAAAAAAGCTATTCGCGACCAAGATAACTGTTATTTAGTAGAAGGTTATGCCGATGTATTGGCGGTACATCAAGCTTACATCGAAAATGTTGTTGCCTCGTCCGGAACATCACTAACCATTGAGCAAATCAAACTTATTGCCCGTTTTACGCAGAACGTAACCATTTTATATGATGGCGATGCAGCGGGTATCAAGGCTTCTTTGCGTGGCTTGGATATGATTTTGGAGGAAGGACTGAACGTAAAAGTAGTTTCTTTTCCAGATGGAGATGACCCCGATTCGTACATGCACAAAGTGGGTGCAGGGGCTTTCAAGACCTACATCGAGGAGCAACGTCAGGATTTTATCCTTTATAAAGCCAATATTTTACTGGCAGAAGCAGGAAAAGACCCTATCAAAAAAGCGGGTATCATTAGAGATATCGTAGAAAGTATCGCTAAAATTCCTGATAACATCAAGGCGTCGGTATTTATCAAGGAATGTAGCCACTTGCTCGAAATAGAAGAGCGGGTTTTGCTTACTGAGCTGAATGCGATCAAGGTTGCCAAGAGCAAAAAAGCTGCGGCTCCACAACGGGCAGCGAGTAATAATTTCGGCCATCCGGATATGCCGCCCGAAGACTTATTTGCTGAAGGTGGGCCATCAGCAGAGCTGGAAATTGCTGCACCGCAAGTAACTACTGATATTTTACAGGAGCAAGAGATTGTACGCTTGCTGTTAACTTTCGGTCACGAGCTGGCCACTTGGGAGCAAACCGACAATATGTATGTGGGTTCTTTCATTATTCAAAACTTGAGCGATGTAACTTTTGAAAACGACTTGTGTAAACGTATTGTAGACTACTATCGTAACGAGTTAGAAAACGGACAGTTGCCAACTATCAATCAGTTTTTGAAAAGTGAAGATGGAGAGATTGCAACTTTGGCAATTACCTTAAGTACTTCTGAATATAGTCTAAGTGAAAATTGGTTAAATAAGCACCAAATTTACGTTAAGGATGAAACCCATAATATTAAATCTGCAGTATTGGGTGGCTTATACTATCTTAAAAAACATAAAGTAGATAGAATGCTTACCGATTTGATGAACCAGATTAAGGAAGAAAAAGACGTAACCAACCAAGAAATTTTATTGGGTCGTTATGCCCAATTTAAAAATGTAGAGCGCAGCATTTCGAAATTTTTAGGTTCGGTGATCGTTAAATAATAATTGAATTTTGAATGAATAAATGATTAAATACATAGATTAGGTTTAATTTGCATTTTGCTCATTCTATCATTCAAAATTTACTCATTTAATCATTTCAAAGTATGGCTATTCATAATGATACTGGTAAGGCTGGCGAAAAAGCAGCAGTGCAATTTCTGGAGCAAAAGGGCTATGAAATATTAGATGAGAACTGGGTTTTTCGAAAGTCTGAAGTGGATATCGTTGCGCTTCAATCAAATACCATTATCTTTATCGAAGTTAAAACACGTAGTTCAGTTGCTTTTGGTATGCCTGAAGATTTTGTAAGCGAAGCTAAACAACGCCAGTTAGAACTTGCAGCGCAGGCATATATCGAAATTATGGACCACAAAGGCGAAATAAGATTTGATATTGTAGCAGTGTTGTTAACTAAAGACAATCAGTTTAAAATTAATCATATAGAAGATGCATTTTGGCCTTATGCGTAGAATAATCACCATATTTTTTTTGAGTACAACTTTATTCCAATTTGCGTGTAGTGATAAAGTGGGGAATTACATCACCTTCAAAAATCCTTTGCAGGGCGAAAGTTTCAATAGTGGTAAACCGGTAAAAATTGAATTGGATATTCCAGAGAAAACTGAAATAGAAACTATCAGTTATTTGGTAGACGGAAAGGAATTTGCACAAAAGACAACTAAGGAATTTGTAACCTTAGATACACAAAATCTTCCTTTGGGTTACAGAATGCTGACCGCAATAGTAAAAAGCGGAGATAAAGTAGATACCATTACTAATAATATCATTCTTACTACCGATAAAAAACCTGTAAAGTTGAAATATACTTTGGTAAATACTTTTCCTCATGATACTTCTTCTTACACGCAAGGCTTGAGCTTTGTAGATGGAAAACTGTTAGAAAGTACAGGGAGAAAAGGGTTGTCGCAATTAAAATATGTGGATGTAAGAACTGGTAAAGCGATAAAATCTGCCCAAATAAAGCCAGAGTATTTTGGCGAAGGTTCTGTAAGAGTGGGTAATCAAATCATTGTACTTACTTGGCAAGAAAATGTAGGTTTGGTTTACGATGCCAATACCTTGGAAGAGAAATCAACTTTTCCTTATCAGGCAAGTAGAGAAGGTTGGGGCCTAACTTATGATGGCCAGCAATTGCTGCGCAGTGATGGTAGTAACAAAATTTGGTTCATGAATGCTGAAACTTTTAAGGAGGAAGGATTTATTGAAGTTTATGATCACAAAGGAGCCGTAGAACGATTGAACGAGTTGGAATACATTGACGGTAAGTTATATGCCAACGTTTACGGTACCAATAAAATTGTAATCATTGACCCTAATACCGGAATTGTAGAAGCGGAAGTAGACTTAACTAAGCTTGTTCCTAAAAATTATTTCAAGGATGATTATGAGATTGGCAATAACGTTTTAAATGGCATCGCTTATGATGCGGCCGGTAAGCGTTTATTCGTGACTGGTAAAAAATGGCCTAATTTGTTCGAGATTAAACTGAGTGAGAAGTAGTTGGTAAGTTAGTCGTCATTCCCGCGTAGGCGGGAATCGTAATGATTTCGCTAGGGATCGCAGAATTTGATTGTCGGAGATTACTAACTAGCAATCATTTCTGGTGTTTTAAGATTCCCGCCTATGCGGGAATGACGCATGTATCGAAGCATTTTCCAATAATGAAGACCCCCGCTCTACTAAAAAAGAAAGCCACTATTAAAGCGGCTTATCTAATTTAAATTTTATTTTTTCTCCTCGTTTTCTTTCAAATAACCTTGGTAGGTAATAGATTGCTTGGCATTGCTATTCAGGGACAATGTTGCATAACCTTCATCGCCAATATTTAAAGCCAAACGGAAGTTTTCGTTAGCATCTTTGGTGTCAATTACAATATCCCACCCACGTTTTCTGCCTTTTTTGCTCTTATAATCAAATTTCTTAGAATTGAATTTTACACCACCCTCATTTTGACCTATTGGTGCTGTAAAAGACCTGCCGTAATAAGGTAGAAAAGCAATCACGCTATCTGGTGTTACCTTTACCTCGTAATAGGTTTCGTTAAGGTTAATGGTTCCACCTTGCATATTACCAGGCATACGACTCATTACAGCACTGATGTCTTGTACATTTAAAGGAGTGGCGCTTCTGGCTACAAAGGTGTAAGTTTTGGCTTCTACAATTTTCGCAGTAGTTGCCTTGTCGGTTTGGGCAAAAGCAGTGATGGAAACGATAGCCAATGCGGTTGCACATAATGTTTTTAACTTGTTCATATGTATGTTGTTAATCAATTCACAACTATGATGATAAAAACGGATGAAATCCATAAATGTTTCTTTAATGCAGCAAGCATTTTCCATCTGTGTCAGGCTGAGCCTGTCGAAGCCTTAATTAGTTGGATGAAGACATTTCGACAAGCTCAATGTGACACAGTTTTAGAAATTAAGGGCTTATCTCCAGCTCTTATACTGATTGATTAATCCGTTAGTAGAAGAATCATGTGATGCCACAGGTGAATTGTCTTTCAATTCTGGTTGTATTTTTTGAGCCAATTGCTTGCCCAATTCTACGCCCCATTGGTCGAAACTAAAAATGTTCCAAATGATACCTTGTACAAAAATCTTGTGTTCGTAAACAGCGATTAAGCTACCTAAGCTAAAAGGCGTAACTTTCTTCAATAGGATGGAGTTAGTAGGGCGATTACCTTCAAATACTTTAAAAGGAGCTAGTTTCGCTATTTCATCATGTGATTTTCCTGATTTAGTTAATTCGGCTACTACTTCTTCTTCGTCCTTGCCGTTCATTAAAGCTTCGGTTTGTGCAAAAAAGTTCGATAACAACACAGGATGATGCTCGCCAATTGGATTTAAACTTTGTGCAGGAGCAATAAAATCTGAGGGAATTAATTTTGTTCCTTGGTGTATCAATTGATAAAAAGCATGTTGGCCGTTAGTACCTGGCTCGCCCCAAATTACAGGACCAGTTTCGTACATTACAATATCGCCATTACGGTCTACATATTTTCCGTTGCTTTCCATATCTCCCTGTTGGAAATAGGCTGCAAAGCGATGTAAATATTGATCGTAAGGTAATATAGCTTGTGTTTCTGCACCAAAGAAATTGATGTACCACACACCTAACATCGCTAAAACCACAGGCACATTTTGTTCAAAAGGCGTTTCTGCAAAATGTTTGTCGGTAGCGTGAGCACCAGCTAATAATTGCTTAAAATTATCGAAACCAATGCCTAATGAAATAGATAGACCGATAGCACTCCACAAAGAGTAACGACCACCAACCCAATCCCAAAATTCGAACATATTTTCGGTGTCGATACCAAATGCCGCAACGTCTTTTGCATTAGTAGATAAAGCAGCGAAATGTTTGGCGATATCAGCTTCTGTAGCGCCTTGCTCCAAGAACCAGCTCCTTGCCGAATTGGCATTGCTCATGGTTTCTTGTGTGGTAAAGGTTTTAGAAGCCACTAAAAATAAAGTAGTTTCTGGGTTTACTGTTTTCAACGTTTCGGCTATGTGTGTTCCGTCTACGTTAGAAACAAAGTGAAAGTTTAATCTTGTTTTATAGTGCTTTAAAGCTTCGGTCACCATTACTGGACCTAAATCAGAACCACCGATACCAATGTTAACTACGTCAGTAATTTCTTTTCCTGTATAACCCTTCCATTCACCAGAAATAATAGCATTGCTAAATTTCTCCATCTTTGCCAAAACTGCATTTACCTCGGGCATTACATCCTTTCCGTCCACTAAAATTGGCGTGTTGCTTTGGTTACGCAAAGCGATATGCAATACTTCTCTTCCTTCAGTTTCATTGATTTTTTCACCGCTGTACATCGCTTTGATAGCTTCGTCCAACTTACATTCTTTTGCTAACTGAATCAACAAGGCTACAGTTTCATCGTTAATTCTGTTCTTCGAGTAATCGAAAAGAATGTCCTCAAATAAAATCGAGAATTTGCTGAAACGTTCTGGGTCTTCCGCAAAAAGCGATTTAATATCTGTTTGGTTGATGTTGATATAATGGTCGGCTAAGTATTGATATGCCTTTGTGGTAGTAAAATTGATTTTTGGCAACATAGAATGATATTTTTTGTATTTCGTAAAAATACAAATCTGTAGGTTAAATGCTAGTTAAATAATGCCACAGATGCACAGATAAATTTTTGTAATTATCATATTGATTTTAAAATCTGTGTATCTGTGGCTAAAATGAACTATCTTGTGTCAACCTAAAACACGAATATGAAGAAACTTTTACTTTTAACCACAGCATTACCTTTATTCGCTGTTGCTCAAAATAATTCGTTAAAAATAGATGCTGCCAAGCGAACCGAAGCTATCACACAAAAAGTAATCGATTGGCGTAGAGATTTCCACCAACACCCAGAATTGGGAAATCAAGAAAAGAGAACTGCTGAAATTATTGCAAAGCACCTACAAGCATTAGGTTTGGAAGTAAAAACTGGTGTAGCTAAGACAGGCGTAGTTGCTGTGTTGAAAGGTGGCAAACCTGGTCCGGTAGTGGCTTTACGTGCCGATATGGACGGTTTGCCAGTAACTGAACGCGTAAATTTACCTTTTGCTTCTAAAGTAAAAACTACTTACAATGGTCAGGAAGTGGGTACCATGCATGCCTGTGGACACGATTCTCATGTAGCTATTTTAATGGGCGTAGCCGAAGTGCTTACGGGAATGAAGAAAGATTTGGCAGGCACGGTAAAATTTATTTTTCAACCTGCCGAAGAAGGTGCGCCAGTTGGCGAAGAAGGAGGGGCAGAGTTGATGGTAAAGGAAGGCGTGTTGGAAAACCCTAAAGTGGAGGTGATTTTTGGTTTGCACATCAATTCACAAACGCCCGTTGGACAATTAACTTACAAGCCCGGCGGTACCATGGCTGCAGTGAACGATATGAAAATTACGGTTACTGGCCGACAAGCACATGGTGCATATCCTTGGAGCAGCATAGACCCGATTGTAGTTTCTGCACAGATTGTAAATAATTTGCAAACCATTGTCAGCAGAAATTTGAATATAACTGAAAATCCTGGTGTGGTAACTATTGGTAGTATTCAAGGCGGGGTGAGGTCTAATATTATTCCCGAAAAAGTAGAAATGTTGGGAACAGTGAGGAACTTCACCAAAGAAGATGAGGCGATGTTTATTGAGCGAATTAAAACCATCGCCACCAAAACTGCTGAGGCTGGTGGCGCTAAAGCGGAAGTGCAAATTCCCTACAGTGCACATTACCCAGTGACTTTTAATGATTTGGCTTTAACAGAAAAAATGTTGCCAACTTTACAATATACCGCAGGGGCGGATAACGTGAAATTGAAACCGCCAGTAACTGGTGCCGAAGATTTTTCTTTCTATCAAGAAAAAGTGCCAGGGTTGTTTTTCTTTTTAGGAGGAATGCCAAAGGGACAAGACCCGTTGAAAGCGCCATCGCACCACACCCCAGATTTCTTTATTGATGAAAGTAGTTTTAATTTGGGGGTAAAGGCACTGTGTAATTTAACACTGGATTATATGGGAATGAAGAAGAAGTAGAGAAAAATTTATGGAGGAATTTTATTCGGAGTCCACTTGTGAGGAAAATAAAGATTATTCCCTCATTATTGAAGATGATGGGCGAGTGGCATACGCTTATTTGCTTTTCAAAAATGAAATAGTAGGCGACTTATGGCTTTACAATCAAAAAGATGCTCCCTTAGTTGTCGACTGGTCAGATAAGAATGGTATGCCATTTTTAAATCCTAAGCAATTTGTTTTAAAGGAAATCCCTCTTATACAAAAAATACAAGATATTGAGATAAAGTGGGAATTGCTTGATGATAACATTTTAGATAAAGTGTTGATTTTGATACATGGTGATTTGATAGGTATAATAGAATGTGGTTCGAGGCCAGGTTGGTCCTCTTTGGTCACATCGAACGGCCCATTAGCGAAAAGGATGAGCTAGAAATATAATAAAGTTGTTTTTTGCTAGAAAACGCCTTTGCTAGCGCAGGCCTGTGGCGTGTGAAAATTAGCACAAGCTGCACGCTTGCGCTAGCTACATAGTTTACATATAAGGCCTTTGTCTTTGCGGTCCTTTACGAATACTTATAAAATCTTTGTGGTAAATTAAAACGCAAAGAAAATGAAGAGTTTCTCAAAGAGCGCAAAGGATATTGAACTTTGTCAATCCTAATGTGCAATTTGTCCAGAGGATTGACAAAGTTGATGAACGGTCTTTCGTTAAATAAACTCGGTAGTAGCGGAAATACTTTTTGTGGTGGTGTCATCCTGAGCTTGTCGAAGGATTGTTCGTTTATAGATGCTTCGATAAACTCAGCATGACAAGTGTTAAGTGGTAGTGATAACAACAAAAAGATTGTAGCGAATAACGGGACTATCGGAACCTAAGAACTACGGAAACTGCTTTTCAAAAACCTTTCAACTTTACAACCTTCCAACAATTCAACCAACTTTTCTATATTTGCCTTATGACTAAAGAAGAGTTAAATGATTTAAGAGATAGATTAGCATCTCTGAGGGGGTATCTTTGACGTTGATGAGCTTTTATACCAAATAAACGAGGAAGAAAAAATTACCCTCGATCCCAATTTTTGGGATAATCCGAAACGGGCCGAGCAGATTTTGGCCGAAATAAGCAGTAAAAAAAAATGGACAGATGGATTTTCGCAGGCCAATGCGGCTTACGAGGATACGGCTGTACTTTATGATTTTCAGCAAAGTGGCGACGCTACCGAAGAAGAAGTGGAAGAACAGTTTCAACTGGCTTTAAAGGCGGTGGAAGAACTGGAGCTGAAAAATATGCTGAACAGCAAGGAAGACCAATTAAATGCGGTGCTACAGATTACGGCTGGTGCTGGCGGTACCGAAAGTTGCGATTGGGCAAGCATGCTGATGCGTATGTATTTGATGTGGGCAGAGAAAAATGGCTACAAAGTGAGCGAGCAAGATTTTCAGGCAGGCGAGGTAGCTGGCGTGAAAACGGTAACACTTGAAATTAGTGGCGAATTTGCTTACGGCTATTTGAAAGGTGAAAATGGGGTGCATCGTTTGGTGCGTATCTCTCCTTTTGATTCGAACGCCCGTCGTCATACGTCTTTTGCTTCAGTGTATGTTTATCCCTTGGTAGATGATACGATCACGATTGACGTTAACCCCGCAGACATCGAATTTGAGACATTTAGAGCCGGTGGTGCTGGTGGACAGAACGTAAACAAGGTTGAAACTGCGGTGCGTTTATATCACAAACCATCGGGAATTATTATCAAAAACCAAGAGTCGCGTTCGCAGTTGCAGAATAAAGAAAATGCTATTCGTTTATTAAAATCCCAGTTGTACGAAATTGAAATGCGAAAACGCCAAGAAGCAAGTGCTGCGATTGAAGGTAGCAAGATGAAGATTGAGTGGGGTTCGCAAATTAGAAGTTACGTATTGGATGATAGACGTGTGAAAGACCACCGAACGAATTATCAAACTTCTAACCCTGATGCGGTGTTGAATGGAGACATTAACGAGTTTTTGAAGGCTTATTTGATGGAATTCTAGCTTTTGGTGAAATAAACATTAAGGAATTAAGGTTAGTTAAGACGTTGTTGAATATAGCCTTAATGCTTTCTTCATTTCTTAATGTTTAAAGTTTGAGAAATATTTATGATCCACCATAGTTTGATAATTATAAATAAATGTTGATTTTTAAGATTTGGTGCCAACAATACAACAATTAACAATGAAACAATTTAAAACCTTCGGATTATTAACTTTACTTTTATTCGCCTTGATGAATGTAAATGCCCAACAAGCAATTTCTTTATATGGAGGTGCTATTCCAGGTGCTAAACCCACACCTGCTGATTATATAGAAGAAACCATTACTAGAGAGGATAAGGTAGCTAGGACAAGTAAAGTTTCTAAACCGGAATTGTACGTTTATCAAGCAGCAAAACCAAGTGGTGCAGCAGTGATTATTTGTCCGGGCGGTGGCTACGGTATTCTTGCTATAGACAAAGAAGGTCATGATGTAGCTAGAAAGTTTCAAGAAATTGGGATAACTGCTTTTGTGTTGAAATATCGGTTGCCTAGTGATTTTATTATGAAGGATAAGAGCACGGGGCCTTTACAAGATGCATTACAGGCTATTTATTTAGTTAGAAAAAATGCTACATCTTTTGGTGTGGACCCGAATAAAGTTGGAATCATGGGTTTCTCCGCTGGTGGTCACTTGGCATCTACGGCGAGTACCCATTTTGCGGATATGAAAATCGAAAATCAAGAAAATATGAGCTTAAGACCTAGTTTCTCTATTTTGATTTATCCAGTTATTACTTTTGGGATAAATACACATGGTGGTTCGGTAAAGAATCTATTGGGAGAAAACCCAACAGAGGAGCAAAAGAAATACTTTTCTTCCGAGCGACAAGTAACGGCGCAAACGCCTCCAACTTTCTTAGTGCATGCTAATACCGATAAGTCTGTGCCAGTTCAAAATAGCTTGAGATATAACGAAGCTTTAGTGAAAAATAATGTTCCTGCAGAAATGCATATTTACCAAGCTGGTGGTCATGGTTTTGGCTTGTACAATAAAACCACTAAAGACGATTGGTTTGAGCGTTTAAAGAATTGGTTGCAAGCCAATAAATTCAACTAAAATAGGATTAGGTTTTTAGGCTTTGATTTGCCATACTTTTCCTTAACATATAATTTATGTCACATGCCTGCTATTTGCGGGCTTTTTTTGATGACATTGTCTTTCAAATAGGTGATGTGTTGAAATCCTCATTTATTTAGAATAAAGACAATCTAAATCAATTCCACATCAAATTCACCTTTAATCCATAGTAACGGAAGTATTGCTTTAGCTTGATGGTACGTTATTAAACTCGTAGTTTCATAGGAGCCGTATGCCATGTCTATAAAGTGGGTTTGCATGTCTATTCCAGAAAAGGATGTGTGGCTTATTGGTTAGCTGCCAGATATCCCAAAGCTTGCTTAATCATTGGATCGCTTTGGTTATGGGCTTTGTAATAACCATTGTCACCTAAATAATATTTGTAAAGCATTAGCTTTAAGTTTTTGTAGATCAATGGTTTGGATTGTATTAGCTGTTTTGTGTCAATCACAATTTTTTTGCTTTCGGCGTACTTCAAAAAATCTACGTAATCTTTATCATTAATGTTAAATACCGCAACTGCTCTGTTCAGATAATCAGAAGTATATCTGTCTGCCAGTGTTTCAAAAACAAAGTCGATGAAAATATTTTTCTGCAATAAGGTTGCATAGAATTTATTGTAGCCAAGCGTATCTAATTTTACATAAATATCAGGCTGTATGCCGCCGCCAGAGAATATCTTCTTACCATCTTTGGTGATGTATGGCATGTTATTCATCAAGCTGTCGGCCTTGGTAGATTCTGCGGTAAGCTCGCCAGTATTCATTCTATCTCCAATTTCTTGTTGATAAGCTTTGTAGCCTTTCTTGTAAGATTTTTGAATGCTTCGCCCAGATGGCGTATAGTAGCGGGCAATGGTTAAATTTAATGCAGAGCCATCTTCGAAAGCAAATTGCTCCTGTACTAAACCTTTACCAAATGACCTGCGGCCAATGATGGCACCTCTGTTTAAATCCTGAATAGCCCCTGCAAAAATCTCACTAGCAGATGCAGAATTCTCGTTGATCAATACAGCTAATTTGCCTTGTTCAAATTCGCCGCCACCAGTGGTGAAATAATCTGTTCGAGGATCGTGTTTTCCTTGGGTGTAAACAATTAATTTGTTCTCTGGCAAGAATTGGTTAGCTAAAGATGTGGCTGCTGTTAAATAACCTCCACCATTATCTCTTAAATCCAGTACCATTTTTTTCATGCCCTTGGACTTAAGGTTTTTAATGGCATTGGCGAAATCTGTATCGGTAGTTGCACCAAATTTGCTAATTCTAATGTAAGCCGTTTCTTGGTTAATCATGTAGGCAGCGTCGATACTACTTACCTCAACCTTGCCACGCTTTACATTTAAAGTTACAGGATTTGTATTTCCTGGATGCAGGATGGTTAACTGTACGCTAGTGCCTTTTTTGCCTTTTATTCTGCCCATCATCGCAGAGCGAGGCAGCATACGGCCGCTCACTACGGTAGTATCTACTTTCAAGATTTTATCGCCTTGCTTAATGCCACTTAAAAAAGCTGGACCATCTTTAACTACGTTAGTTACCAATAACGTATCGTTAAGAATGTAATATTCTACACCAACGCCTTCAAAATTACCTTCTAAAGCTTCCGATAATTCGAATGCTTCGGTGGGAGGTAAATAAGCACTATGTGGATCCAGTTGGTGTAAAAGACTATCAATTGGCAGGTGCTTTAAGCTGTCTGCATTAATGTCGTCAACATATTTCTTCTTAATAATATGGATAATGTCTTCGACTTTTTCATCTTCGGTATTGGCATACCTAACATCTTTTTCTACTTGAAAACCTTGGTCTTTTAAGAATTTGTAACCCAAAAACATTCCCCCAATTAGCGTTACGCAGTAGGCTAGCGCAATTAAAAAATTGATACGGGTACTTTTTTTCATCAGTTTCGGGTAATGCAAAGTTAAGAAAATTAGTTTCTTATTAGGAAAAACGAATAAATAACAATTTAGTTTTTTAAGAATTATTGCCGATATTTGAAAACTCTTGCAAGAAATTGCAGGAATATGCAATTTTGTAAGAACAACACCCTAGTTAAAAATAAATGAAAAGAGTAACCGAACAAGAATCTAAATATAAAGACATTGATAAAATGTCGGTGATGGAGGTTTTGCAAGGCATTAACAATGAGGATAAATTAGTTCCTCTAGCTGTTGAAAAAGCTTTGCCTCAAATTGAGAAACTAGCTGCTGCTGTAGCTGAACGTATGAAGAAGGGTGGTAGGTTATTCTATATTGGCGCTGGTACGAGCGGTCGTTTAGGTGTGGTTGATGCTTCTGAATGCCCTCCAACTTTTGGCGTGCCCTTTGACTGGGTAGTGGGTATCATTGCAGGTGGTGATACTGCCATTCGCAAAGCGGTAGAATTTGCCGAAGACGATGCTGTGCAAGCTTGGAAAGATTTGCAAGAGTACGACATTAATGAGAAAGACTGCTTAGTTGGTTTGGCTGCTTCGGGTACTACGCCTTACGTAATTGGTGGTTTAAATACCGCACGTCAGCATGGTGTTTTAACAGGTTGTATTATTTGCAACGAAGGTGGTCCTATCGTTGCCGAATCCGATTTTCCTGTAGAGGTAGTCGTTGGTCCAGAGTTTTTAACAGGGTCTACCCGTATGAAATCGGGAACTGCACAAAAATTAGTGCTCAATATGCTAAGCACGACGGTAATGATTCAATTAGGTCGCGTGAAAGGAAATAAAATGGTGGATATGCAATTAACTAACCACAAGTTGGTGGATAGAGGCGCACGTATGGTGATGGAAGAATTAAATATCGACCAAGAGTTAGCCGCAGAATTGCTAATCAAATATGGTAGTGTACGCAAAGCGGTAGAAGCTAGCAAAGTTTAAGGTTGCGAGTTATGAGTTACGGGTTGCTAGACGAATAATCTTGCACTTTTGTTCATTTTTGATTTTCTTTACCCGTAACTTTTAACACATCACTTGTAACTTTTTAAAATGCACGAAATAGAACCATATTATCAGTGGAGAGACGACTATATAGCCGCTGAAGATGATCGTTCACCTTTCTACAATACAGAGTATTCAGAGTTTTACTACGATAAACAACTCTACAACTTTCTTATTCATCCCCAATGGGATACCTTTGGCTCTAACACGCTTTACATTAAAGTACTCTATGCCGATTACGATAGGCAATATGCTATTATCGAATTAATGGGTGAATGGAATGATACCATCAATAACGATATCATGACCTTAAAACGGGAAATCTTGGAGCTGATGGTTGACGAGGGAATCAATAAATTCATCCTCATTGGAGAAAACGTACTCAATTTTCATGCTTCGGATGATAGCTATTACGAGGAGTGGTTTCAAGACGTGGAAGATGGTTGGATTGCAGGTGTTAACTTCAACGAACATGTAATTCAAGAGTTCAGAGACCATAGTATAGATTACTACATTAATTTTGGCGGAGAGCTGGACGAATTGCATTGGAGAAAGCTTAAGCCACTACAGTTTTACAAAAAAGTTGAGGAACTACTGACAAAAAGATTAAACTAAAATCGTATTTTTAGCCGTTAACCAATTTAAATTAATGATGGAACAACAAAATTATCAATATCAAAACGATTCGGTTTTTGTACAAGAAAAATCAGTTTCTAAAAAATTCTTTGCTAACGTTTTCTTATGGATGTTTGTAGCGTTAGTAGTATCTAGTGTTTCTGCATTTGGATTAGTAAATTCTCCAGGAATATTATCTCAGTTAGTAAGTGAAAAAGGATTTACGATTCTTGGATACGTTGCCATATTTGCACCGCTTGGCTTAGTAATGCTAATGGGGGCGGCAATGCAAAGGTTGTCTTATCCAGCTTTGGTAGGTATTTTCTTATTGTATTCTGTATTAACAGGAGTAATGTTAGGTTTTGTTTTATTAATCTACACTGCTGCTTCTATTGCCATATGTTTTGCTGCAGCTGCTATTATTTTCGCAGTGATGGCAGTAATGGGATATACTACTGATGTAGATTTAAGTAAATTTGGTCCTATCTTAATGGCCGGTGTAATTGGACTAGTTGTAGTAAGTATCATCAACATGTTTATTGGTAGTGATACTTTAGGTTACGTTTTAGGCTTTGTAGGTATCGCTATTTTTACTGCATTAACAGCTTATAAAGTTCAAGAGATTAAAAGAATAGGCGAAGGATTAGACGAGAATGGAAATGAAATAGCATTGGCTGATAGTAAAAAGTTAGCTTTAATGGGTGCTTTATCACTTTACATCACGTTTATCAATTTATTCCTTTCTTTATTAAGAGTATTTGGTGATAGACGCTAAGCGTTTTTACAAAATTTTATATCGAAGGCCGTGCATTTTTGCGTGGCCTTTGTAATTTTATTTGGTTGTAACACTGATATTTTTGGAAATGATAAGCGGATGTTGCACCTTTGCATTGCTTATTAAGAAAGACGGAGGGATTAGACCCAACGAAGTCTTAGCAACCTGTGCTAACAAGGTGCTAATTTCTAATCTCAGCAGTGGCGAGAGAAGATAAGTTTAAGGGAACACCAATTCCATACTTTTAAGTAAGCATTTTTGTATTTGGTATTAAGTATTTAGTAATTAGATATTACTGCGCTTTATACTGAACTAAATAGTTATGACAGATGCTATCTAAATACTCTGTACTAACTACTAAGTACTACTATGAGCATTAGAGAAGAACTAGAAAAACGTATTTTAATTATAGATGGTGCCATGGGTACCATGATACAACGTTACACCCTAACCGAAGAAGATTTTAGAGGCGATCGCTTTGCAAATCACCCTTCGGATGTAAAAGGTAATAACGATTTGTTGAACCTTACACGGCCTGATATTATTAAAGCCATTCATACAGAATATTTGGCAGCAGGGGCTGATATCATTGAAACCAATACCTTCAGTACGCAACGTATTTCCATGGCAGATTATGGGATGGAAGAATTGAGCTACGAGCTGAGTTACGAAGGTGCTAGAATAGCGAAAGAAGCAACTACCGAATTCATGGAGAAAAACCCTGATAGGAAGTGCTTTGTAGCTGGTGCTATTGGTCCAACTAATCGTACGCTTTCACTTTCTCCAGATGTAAACGACCCAGGGTTTAGGGCAATCTCTTACGAAGAACTTTACGATGCCTACTACGAACAGATTAGAGGTTTGGTAGATGGTGGTTCAGATGTTTTATTGATAGAAACCATTTTCGATACCTTAAATGCAAAAGTGGCCATTGCTGCCATTAAAGAATATGAAGAAGTAGTGGGTAAAAAGCTTGAAATCATGATTTCGGGTACCATTACTGATGCTTCCGGCAGAACCTTATCTGGTCAAACGGCAGAAGCATTTTTGAATTCTATTGCACATGCCAACCCATTAAGTATTGGTTTTAACTGTGCTCTGGGAGCGAAAGAAATGCGTCCGCACATTGAGGAATTGGCAGCAAAAGCACAATGTTATGTGTCAGCCTATCCAAATGCAGGTTTACCTAACGAATTTGGCGCTTACGATGAACAACCTCACGAAACGGCTCATTTGGTAGATGATTTTATCATTTCTGGTTTTGTAAATATTGTGGGTGGATGTTGTGGTACTACACCAGACCACATTGGCTGTATCGCTAAAAAAGCTGCTAAATCTAGCCCGAGAAAAATACCAACGGTTGCACCTTACTTGCGCTTAAGCGGGTTGGAGCCGGTAACCATCACACCAGAAAGTATTTTCGTGAACGTGGGTGAGCGTACCAATATCACGGGTTCGCCAAAGTTTTCGAAACTCATTTTAAGTGGCGATTATGAAGCTGCTTTAGCCGTTGCGCTACAACAAGTAGAAGGTGGTGCCCAAATCATCGATGTAAATATGGATGAAGGGATGATTGATTCGGAAGCGGCAATGACCAAATTCCTGAATTTAATCGCTTCTGAACCTGATATTTCAAAGCTGCCTATCATGGTCGATTCGTCTAAATGGACGGTAATTGAAGCGGGATTAAAATGTTTGCAGGGAAAAGGCATCGTTAACTCTATATCCTTAAAAGAAGGCGAAGAAAAATTTAGAGAAAGTGCCAAAAAAATTATGCGTTATGGCGCTGCGGTAGTGGTAATGGCATTTGATGAGCAAGGTCAGGCAGATAATTACGAACGCAGGATAGAAATTTGTAAACGCAGTTATGATATTTTAGTGAACGAAATAGGTTTCCCTCCACAAGATATCATCTTCGACCCAAATATTTTAACCGTAGCTACGGGATTAGAAGAACATAACAACTATGCGGTAGATTTTATTAATGCTACTCGCTGGATTAAAGAAAACTTGCCTTATGCAAAAGTAAGTGGCGGTGTTTCTAACATTTCATTCTCATTTAGAGGAAATAACGTGGTGCGTGAAGCCATGCACTCCGCCTTTTTATACCATGCCATTGGTGCAGGTTTAGATATGGGAATTGTAAACGCCGGAATGTTGGAGGTTTACCAAGAAATTGCGCCAGAACTTTTAGAACGAGTAGAAGATGTGCTGTTAAACCGCAGAGATGATGCTACCGAAAGATTGGTAGAATTTGCAGAAACGGTAAAAAATAAAGGCAAAGTAATTGTTAAAGACGAAGCTTGGCGACAAGGACCTGTTGAGGAGAGACTATCGCACTCGCTTGTAAAGGGAATTGTAGAGTTCTTAGACGATGATGTAGAAGAAGCTCGTCAGAAATATCCTAGACCAATTCAAGTTATCGAAGGCCCGTTAATGGATGGGATGAACATTGTTGGAGATTTGTTTGGTGCTGGGAAAATGTTCTTACCGCAAGTAGTAAAATCTGCTAGGGTAATGAAAAAAGCAGTAGCTTATCTGCTGCCATTTATTGAAGAAGAGAAATTGGCCAATCCAGACCAAAATCAAAATTCATCTGCCGGAAAAGTATTATTAGCTACTGTAAAAGGTGATGTACACGATATCGGAAAGAACATTGTTGGCGTAGTTTTAGCCTGCAATAACTTCGAGATTGTAGATATGGGCGTGATGGTGCCTGCACAGGAAATCATCAAAAAAGCCAAAGAAATTAATGCTGATATTATTGGTTTGAGTGGTTTAATTACGCCTTCGCTAGATGAAATGGTGCACTTTGCCAAAGAGATGGAACGTGAAGGATTTACCATTCCGTTAATTGTGGGTGGAGCAACTACGTCGAGAATACATGCGGCAGTGAAAATTGCACCAAACTACTCTGGTCCAGCTATACACGTTTTAGATGCTTCTAGAAGTGTGACTGTTTGTAGCACATTGATGAACGGCGAGTTGAAAGACACTTACGTTGAGCAAATTAAAGCCGAATACGATAAAGCTCGTGAAGCGCATTTGAACAAGCGTTCGGATAAACGTTTCAAAACTTTAGAAGAAGCCAGAACAAATAAATTCCAGATAGATTTAGCGCAAGTAGCACCAGCACCAACTTTTACAGGCACTAAAGTTTTAGAAGATTTCCCATTGGAGGAATTGGTTCCTTACATCGATTGGACACCTTTTTTCCATACTTGGGAGTTGCGTGGTAGTTATCCTCGTATTTTCGATGATAAAAATGTGGGCGATGAAGCCAAAAAGTTATTCGATGATGCACAAACTTTGTTAAAACGCATTGTTGACGAAAAGTTATTGAAAGCAAAAGCGGTGTTTGGTTTTTGGCCAGCACAAGCCATAGGCGATGATATTGAGTTGGACTTGCCAAGCAGTACTTTAAAGGTTACACCAGAATTAAAAAATGGCGAAGCTGATAAAGTAAGAATTCATACGTTGCGCCAACAGGCAGAAAAAGTTGATGGACAGCCATACTACGCTTTGTCGGATTTTATTGCACCCGAAGGTAGCGGAAAACAAGATTATTTTGGAGGTTTTGCCCTTACCACAGGTATTGGTTGTGATGAGTTAGTAGCAGAGTACGAGAAAAATTACGATGATTACAACAGTATCATGGTTAAAGCTTTAGCAGATCGTTTAGCCGAAGCTTTTGCTGAGAAGCTGCATGAATTGGTGCGTAAAGATTATTGGGGTTACGCAAAAGAAGAGCACCTCACTAACGAAGATTTAATTAAGGAGCAATATGTGGGTATTCGTCCGGCGCCAGGTTATCCTGCTTGTCCGGAACATACCGAAAAAGGAACTTTGTTTGCCTTGCTAGAAGCTGAAGAGAAAATTGGATTGCGTATTACCGAAAGTTATGCCATGTATCCAACGGCTGCGGTAAGTGGTTTCTATTTTTCACATCCAGAATCACGTTATTTCGGTTTGGGGAAAATTACCAAAGAGCAAGTAGAGGAATATGCAGTAAGGAAAAGTATGACGATAGAAGATGCAGAGAGGTGGCTGGCGCCTAACCTTGCTTATTAGTTGTTTGGTTGGTTAGTTTTTTGGATGTTTGGGATAGCATAGTTTTAAAATTAATATGGCATATCAAAAATATACAGAATTAGAAGTTTGGAAGACGGCAAGAGTTTTTGCAGCCTATATTTATAAACTTACAGCTTCATTTCCAAAAGAGGAAACATATGGGCTAACCTCTCAAGTTAGGCGATGCGCAGTTTCGGTGCCATCAAATATTGCAGAAGGTTCGGGAAGGCAACATCCAAAAGAAACAATTCAATTTTTAGCAATTGCTAGAGGCTCGCTGTACGAATTAGAAACGCAGTTATATGTTTCTTTTGATATTGGCTTCATTTCAGAAATACAATTGAATGAAAGTATTGTGCAAATTGAGGTGCTAGGAAAATTGATTAATGGATACATTAGATATTTAAATAAAGAATAACATAATAAGAAATTAGTTTTTGGGATTATTGGCTTGGAGTTAAATGGCATTTAGGCTAAACAACCAAACAACCAAACAACCAAACAACCAAACAACCAATGAAAATTACAGAACACATTAAAAACGCAAAGGGCAAAACCTTATTCTCATTCGAATTATTGCCGCCAGTAAAAGGTCAAAGTATCGATTGGATTTACAAGGGCATAGAACCACTATTGGAATTTGAACCACCTTTTATAGATGTTACTTCGCTTAGAGAAGATTATATCTATAAAGAGCAGGAGAATGGTTTGTTACAGAAGGTTTCCTATCGTAAGCGTCCTGGAACTATTGCTATTTGTGCTGCTATTATCCATAAATATAAAATTGATGCCGTACCGCATTTAATTTGTGGAGGTTTCACCAAAGAAGAGACTGAAAATGCATTAATCGATTTACAGTTTTTAGGCATTGATAATGTGCTTGCTTTAAGAGGTGATGCCCGCAAAGCAGATAGTTCTTTTATACCAACTTCGGGCGGACATTGCTATGCTACAGACCTCATTCAGCATATCAAAAATCATAATGCTGGCAAGTTTTTGCATGAAGATGTAGAAACTTTTAAAAGTGATTTCTGCATCGGTGTTGCTGGATATCCCGAGAAACATTTCGAAGCACCAAACTTAAATACCGATTTCAAATACTTGAAACAGAAAGTAGATATGGGTGCTGGTTTTATCGTTACGCAAATGTTCTTCGATAATCAGAAATATTTCGACTTTGTTAATAAATGTAGAGAGAATGGAATCAATGTGCCAATTATTCCGGGTTTAAAACCCATCAGCACTTTATCGCAATTGAATGTATTGCCTAAAATATTTCATATCGATTTACCAGATGAATTGACGGATGCTTTGTCGCATGCCAAAAACAATGCTGAAGCAAAAGAAATTGGTACGCAAGCTATGATTAAACAATGTAAAGAATTGATAGAGTTTGGGGCGCCGGTATTACACTTTTATACGATGGGAAAACCAGACCAAACTAAAGAAATAGCGAAGGCGGTGTTTTAGGTTACGAGTTATGAGTTGCCAGTTATGAGGTTAGCGTAATAGGAATGTAGCTCGACAGAGCGCTTTCCCTAAAGGTCTGGACAGGCTGTCGTTTCTCCTCGCAATGACTATAATCGGAACGTCATTGCGAACTGAAGCGTTGGGATTAGCAAGGAGTGAAGCAATCTTTACTTAAAAGTATTATTATTCCCTCAACTTTTTACGTAATAGCTTAATTAAAAGTATCATAATGTAAAAAGTTAAGATGGCAAATGTTGTAACCACAACAATGTAAATGGTTATGGCTACTTGTGGGAATAGAAGGTTCATATTGAAGCGTTTTAGTTTTTATTCTGGTAATTTTGGAGGCATAATTTTCTGTACTTGTGTACTAATCGATTTTAGAAACGCTTCCAATTGTGCTTGCTCTGTTAAAGTTAAATTTAATTTTTTAAGCATCGCAGATTTCGGATTTTTTAATGAATCTGGAATAACGGCGGCACGTTGATAGGTAACTGGATTTCCCAAGTTATAAAACTCAATTACGTCTTTTATTGAGGGAAAATTGCCATGATGCATCCAAGGTCCGGTAATGTGTGTTTCTCTTAAAGAAGGCGTTCTAAAGGCACCTACATCCTTCAGGTTTTTAGTAACGTTGTACAAGCCTAAGTCTTCCATTCTAGAACCTAGTAAAGCCTGTCCGTCATTGTGAAACTTATTATCACTAAATAGCGGTCCGTTGTGGCAATTGATACAGCCCGCTTTGGTACGGAATAGGTGTAAACCCACCACTTCATCATCCTTTAAAGCTTTTTTATTACCTTTTACAAAAGCATCGAAACGAGAGTTGGTGCTTAAAATGCTTCGCTCAAAAGTGGCAATCGCCTTTTGTATTTTGTCTAAGGTGATTTCTTCATTTCCAAAAGCCTGTGCAAATAACGGTTTATAACCAGCAACCGCTTTCACATTTTTAACCATCGTAATTAAATCTGTGTTCATTTCCACATGATCTTGCACTGGAAACTTCGCCTGTTCTTCCAAACTGCCAGCTCTGCCATCCCAAAAGAATTTCTCGTAAAACCCAACGTTAATCAAAGTCATGGCGTTACGTTTTCCCGTTTGTCTACTGTGACCATACGCCACTCTTCTTCCATCTCCCCAACCTAATTCTGGGTCATGACACGAAGCACAAGCAATTTGCCCCGAGACAGACAACCGTGGGTCGAAGAAAAGAATCTTACCTAACTGCTGTTTCTCTGCTTTAAAAGGATTCTCGGCAGGATAGGAAGGTCTGCCCAAATATCCGATGTCTTTGAAACCTGGTTTAGCTTCGTTATGTAAATTCGGTTTTGGCCACTTGCTCGCGTCGCCACTGTATAGCTCACGCAACTGCTCCACCGTAAATTCATCGCTTTGCAAAAAGGCGGAAGAACATACAAAGACGGTTAAAATTGCAGTAAGTAACAGAAGTCTCTTCATCCTCAAAAAATTAAAGTGTAAGTGCCGTTGGACTTAATTTATAAGCGAAAGTTCTGGTAGTGCCACCAATAGCAGCTTCATTAAAGGTAATTTTTAAGTCCATTACTTTAGAAGTTTCGTCGTAGGTTCCTCCGCCGCTCATGCCAATGGTGATGGTTTGCCCTGCAGTTGATTTCCTTAAAACGACATCTTGAGTTTTTACTTTTACGATACCGGTTTTAGCACCCTCGTAGTCAGGGAAAAACTGTAATACTTGGTCTACATTAATACCTACAGTTTTAATAGCAGAAGTTCCAGTGTAGGCACTATATAGGGCTACCATGTCAAATAAAGCAACGCCACTATCTGGTGCTGTAAAATTGCTAAATCCTAAATAATTAGGGTCGGTAACGGAAATGTGCGAAAAGTGTGAGCCTATTCTTCTGCCCCAAAGACCTGTAGAAGGTTCATATCTGTAAACGAACATTTGGTAAAACGCTATGGGTTGATGAAAAACAGCAATAGCGGATGATGACGCGGTGGCAACAGGTTGGTGTGGATATAAATCTGCTTTCTCTGCTGGTTCGTCTTTTTTGCAGCCACTAAAAGTGATTAAACTAATGAATATGATGATTAAAGTTCTCATGTCAATTTTTGATTAATAACCAGGGTTTTGTTTCATGTTTCTGTTGGCGTTAACTGTATTTGCTGGTAAAGGCATAATTAACCTATCGTCGTCAGTTACAAGATTTTTAACTACTGGTGTAACGTCTACCCTTACGATGTCTTTTTTGCGACGCATTAAATCGAATAACAAGTTACCTTCGAATGCCAATTCTTTCCTTCTTTCTAAAAGAATAGCGTCAATCACTGCTTCTTTTGTAGTGAGGTTTAAAGTGATGGCACCAGCGTCGCCACGTTTTCTGATGAGGTTTAAATCTGCGTTTGCCACGGCAAAATCAGCTGCGGTTTTTTCTACTGCTGCTTCTGCTCTAATTAAATACAGTTCCGACAGGCGAAGTACTTTTATCGGGGTAGCTAAGGTTGCGCCACCTTGATATTTCTTGGTAAAAACATAATTAACGCCATTAATTGCTTCTCTATTAAACATTTTAGTGATTCCTCTAACATCATCAGTGCTGTAAAGTCCTGTTAAGTCTCCCGTAGCTGCATACATTCTATAAGAGGAAAGATTAGAGCTTTCGTAATAAACGCCCAAGCCGCCGCCCGTAAAATTCGTTTCTACAGGCAATTCAAAAATTGATTCGCTAGATGGAACTCTACCCACCCAACTGGCTACATAGTTAGCATTAGTGATTAAAGTGTATTGATTGCTTTTAATGATTTCATCGGCTAAAGCAAAAGCTGCATTCCAATTGTTTTGGTATAAATAAACCTTTGCTAATAATGCTTTAGTAGAAGATTTGGTGAAATAATTTTGCTTTGAACCCGAATTTAAAACGCCAACATTAGTATCATCAAATGCAGCGATCGCCTCAGTTAAGTCTTTAATAATTACATTGTAAGTTTCGGCAACGGTAGCTCTAAACGGAGATGGGTCTGAATATAATTGCGGCTGTAAAATTACCGAGATACCTAGATGAGAAGCATCTGTAGTATAGTTAAATGGTCTGGCAAAAATCCTCACCAAATCAAAATGAATCAATGCCCTAATGGCTTTTGCTTCTGCTATAATCTTCGCTTTTTCTATTGTAGAGCCAGCAGAAGATGGCGTGTATTTGATCACATTGTTCACGTTGTTTAATTCGCTGTACAATGAAGCATAAGTGGCGTTCATGCTAGAAATCTGTGCATCTAGCGCAACTTCATAAACGTTTTCTAATCTTAAGTTGGTGTTTTTACTGAACTTGATGTTTCCAGCTAAAATATCTGGATAAACCATCATGTTTTTATTGTAATGGTCTTCTTCTAATAAGGCCTTATAGGATCCTGCCAAAGCTGTTTTTGCACCTTGTACATCTTTAAATAAATCTTCAAGAGATAATTTATCTGTAGGTTCTTTGTCTAATATTTTCTCACATGAAGAAAAGCCCAACAGCAAAACTATAAGTAGTATATAATATTTTTTCATTATGTTGAATGTGGATGATTTCATAATCAATTTTTATAAGCCAATTTTGATACCGAAAGTAAAAGCAGACGTTTCCGGCGTTACAAATCTTCGCTCTGCTACACCATTTCTACCTTTAGTACCTGCATCTTTGTACACATAAAAAAGATTGGTAGCATTAGCAAATAGATAAGCCCTGTCTAATGTTAATCTGCTCGCTAGTTTTTTAGGCAATGTGTAGCCCACGGTTACGTTAGAGAGTTTTAGATAGCTTCCATCGTACATATAACGAGAAGAATTTGATACAATATTTCTATTAATAAGCAGTCTCGGAATATCGGTCACATCGCCAGGTCTTTGCCATCTGTCTACCAAATTCACACTTTGATTTCTGTTCTGTAAGTTTCTGCCATCAGACTCGTCTGCGTAGCTTACAAATAAATCAGCTCCATAGCTGTAAAGGATATTGAACGAGAAATTAAAATCGTATAAATTAAAAGTATTGATGAAACCACCTTGAAAATCTGGTAAGCGATCACCTAGTACCATAGTATTGCCAATTGGAAGTGCATTGATTTCTGAGGCATTTCTAATTACTCCATTGTTATCGTAGAACATCTCTGAGCCATCTTGAGGGTTAACACCCGCCCAACGATAGCCATAAATAGCATTGGTACTGTTGCCAATCTTTAGTGCTGCTGCATCTGTAGCGGTGGCATATAATGAAGCAAAACCGTTGTTAAAAGAAATCAGCTTATTGGTATTGGTACCTAAGTTAAATGAGGTGAACCAGTTAAAATTCTGCTTGCTAATTACTGGGGTGTTGATGCTTAATTCGAAACCTTGGTTACGCATTTTACCGGTATTGGCAGAAATGTTGGCATAACCTGTTTCTAGTGGCACAGCTACACTAGAAATTAAATCTACGATGGTGTTGTTGTAGTATTCTGCGGTTACTTGTACTTTATTAAATAGCGTAAAATCTAAGGCGGTATTAAATTTGAAGTTTTTCTCCCAACCTAAATCTGGGTTTGGTGCGCCACTAACATCTGGATATGATGCAACATTGCCATTATAGCCGTTGCCACTTTGCGTGCCAAAACTGTACAAGCCTCTGGCAGCGTAAGTTCCAATTCTAGAGTTACCCGTAGAACCAAAAGTAGTTCTCAATTTTAAATGGTTAATTACACTATTGTTTTTAAGGAAATCTTCATTGCTGATTATCCAAGCCAAACCAATTGCTCCATTCAATGCAACTTGTTTATCGCCACCAAAAATGGATGACTTGTCTATACGCCCATTAATATTAGCGTAATATTTCTTTTTGAAATCGTAACCCAATTGAGAATAATAGGATACGTTAGCATCAGAATTTGTTGATGAAGCCGAAGACTGGTTTGTGGCCATATTTAACACACGATACCTGTCAAAACTAAATCCTGAGCCAGAACCTCTTAGTAAGTCTGTTTTTTTGTCTGATAGTTGGGTTCCTATTAAAAAATTGAGGGTATGCGCATCCTTGAAAGTTTTGTCATAAGTAGCTTGTACAAAAGCGGTATAACTTAAGTAATTACGGTCGTAAATCGTTAATCTTCCATTTACATTTCTTCCGGTAGCATTTTGTGCCGATAAAAATTGTGTTTGTTTATTCTGGTAATTATCAGCTCCTATGGTTGCAGAAACAGCAATTTCTTTGGTGATTTGGTAGCTGCCATTTAAATTTCCCATTAATTGTATCCCTTTATTGCTGTTTTGGTTCTGGCTAAGAATAGCCAAAGGGTTTGGAACACCTTGGATATCTTGATAAGTACCATCTGCTGCCACAGCGGCTATATTTGGGGGTAAGATTACGCCTCCGAAAGTAGATAACTTGTTCTCTTGCGTGTAAGTAGGGCTAAGGTTAAAACCAACTTTGAATTTATCGTTAATTTGTTGGTCAACTCTTAAACGTAGATATACCTTTTGTAGATCACTGCCTAACGAGCTTGATTTTTGATTTCTGTAGCCGCTAGAAAGACGATAGGTGGTTTTTCCCGTTCCGCCAGAAACGTCTAAATTAAGGTTTTGATACACAGGAGTTCTGTTGGTTAAATCAAACCAGTCGGTATCTGTTGTACTGCTTCCTGCAAATTGCGTAGCATCTGTAACCGAACGACCGCCATTAATGTAAGCTTCTCTTAATAAGCTGTAATATTGTGGGCCGCTCAACCATTTGTACTCGTTAATGAATCTAGATATCCCAGTGTTATAACCTACATTAAGTTTAGTTTTTCCAGCTTCTCCTGCTTTTGTAGTAATGATGATCACACCATTTGCAGCATCAGCACCGTATAAAGCAGAAGCGGTAGCATCTTTTAAAATCGAAATACTTCTAATATCGTCGGGGTTGATATTTGACATGGGGTTTAAATAACCTTCGCCATTAAAAACAGAAGCCTCATTACCACGTTGTTGCTCGTAAGCTGGTATTCCATCCACCACATACAAAGGCTGCGTTGAGGTACCTCTACTACCGGCAATGCTTGGTAAAGAGCCCTGTCCTCTAATGTTGATTTTAACAGGCGTATTTAGTTCTGTAGTGGTTTCTACATAAACACCAGCTACCATACCCTCGATCAATTTGTCGAAACTTTCAATAGGCCTGTAGGTTTGTAATTGCTTGCTCGAAAGCTGCGAAATACTGCCCACCACATCTTCCCTACGTTTTTCTTTGGTGTAAGAACTGGTTACTACTACTTCATCCATTCCGAAGATATCGTTGTCCATTTCTACCTTTAAAAAACTTTGCTTGCCTACCGTAACCTCCTTGGTTAGCATCCCGATATAGATAAACTCAATGGTAGTTCTATCAATGTCTCCAACTAACTTGAATGTAAACTCACCATTAACATCGGTTATAGCACCTTGTCTGGTGCCTTTTTTAAAGATGTTAACTCCTGGTATAGGTGAGCCATCTTGTCGGCTAGTGACTACACCAGTAATCAATCTAGTTTGAGGAGCTGCTTTTCTGATGCCTTTTCTGATCGCAATGTTATTGCCAGCCATATTAAAATCCAATCCCGACCTTCCTGATAATAAGGTGAGCACCTCTTTCAGGTTATCTGTGGTGTTAAGGGTAAGCAACTGCGAAAGGTCAACTTCGTTTTTGTCGTAGTTAAAAGTTAAACCTGTTTGTTTTTCGATATCCTTAAGTACTGTACTTAAGGGTTTTTGATAGACATTAACCGTTACCGTTGGATTTTTACTTTGCGCCAATACAGGCAGGGTATGATAAAATAAGAGGAGCGTAAATACTAAAAGGATTTTAGGGTAAATTTGATTCATTAGGGAACTAAGGTTATGATGTTGTTATTGATTTTGTAGTTAATTCGTTTAGCAAAGCAGATATTTTGAATGATGCTGATGTAATCTGTTTTGGTGAAGTTTCCTGAGTATTTCCAGTGCTTATCGCTAGTTTTATTGATCAGCTTGATGCCGTAAGTGTTATATAGTTTGGCAGCGATATCATCAAAAGAGGCATTTTCGAAAATGATAGCGCCAGTTTGCCAAGCGGTAGTTTTGTTGACGTCAAAAGTGGATTTCTCCAATTGCTTAGAAGCAGCATTAACTGATGCCATTTCTGTTGGCTTTAAAGTGATTTTTTGGCTTTTGTCGCTTAATTCAACAGTTACACTTCCTTCTACTAAAGCCACCGAAACGGCTGCCGAATTTCTATATGCCGAAACGTTGAACTTCGTTCCCAAAACTGTGGTGTTTAGCTTATTGGTTTTTACGGTAAAAGGTTTGTCTTTGTCTTTGCTGATTTCGAAGAAACCTTCGCCTTCCAGTTCAACCTCTCTTTTATCATTAGCAAAATGCTGCGGATATTTTAAAGTACTGTTGCTGTTTAGGGATATTTTAGAGCCGTCTTCGAGGGTAATGATAGCCGTTTTACCGTAATCATTATGGTAACTTATATATTCTTGTGGTGCCGATTTTTGATTGAGCAGATAAACCCCAAGTGAAGAAAAAATTAGCAGTGATGCAGCTATAGCTAATTTTGCATAACTAAATAGCTTTGTGCTTTTTATTGGTTCAAGTGCCGCAGTTTCATGATGATCATCTAGAAAGTTGTCGAACTTCCCAAAAGCGTCATTTAATTCTGTTTCGTTAAGCTGAAGATGTAGTTTGCCCAAAAGCAGTTCTGCCTTATATATTTCATCTAATTTTTCGGGATTTAGGCTAATCCAGTTCTCCCAAAAAGCAATAGCTTGTTCGTTAGTTTGAAGATAATAAGCAATGAAAGATTCTTCTGCTGCAAAATCCTCGGCTTGATAGCGGTTAAATTTCATCTATGAATACTAAGTTTTTTTAGACTAGTTATAGATAAGAGTATCGAATGCCGGATTTTTACCAGAAGTTTTTGAAAAAAAAATGAAATTAGTTGAAATAATCTTTTTTGTAGCTCAATTTTAACCCTTCTTCTAAGAACGTAGAACCGACGGTGGATGAACGGTAGACCGACGGTAGACGAGCGTACCTAAAACGACAAATCCGACAAAAACGAACAAATAAGATAAAATAGCTCTAATTACGCCAAAAATGGACAAATTCCTAATTGCCTTATTCAACTTTTATAACTAGCCTATTTACAAGTTGAAAAAACCACGCAATTGAGCAATTGCAGTATGTACGTGATTGTAAACGGTACGGTGTTTAAGGTTTAGATTTTGCGCAATGGTCTGATAATCCATACCATCGAAAAACTTTAGCTTAATAATTTCCCTTTGGGTCGGTGTCAATCGGTCTATCCCTGTTTGTAACTTGTACCGACTGGCGGCATCTTGTTGATTGGCAATCAGTAAATCTTCGTATGAAAACTCCTGTAAACCTTCTACTTCTGGAAAATCTTCCATACTTCCAGTAAGCGTGTCTTGTTTAATTTGCCTCAATAATTTATTGCGTAAGCAGACTTTAAGATACGCTGGTACATGGTTAACTGCTTGCAAAGTAATGCGCTTTTCCCATAACTCGCAAAAAAGCTCGTGGATACTGTCCTGCGTTTTTTCTTTATCTGCCACCAACTTAAAGCCATACACATACAACTGCTGGTAGCAGGCTTGATACAAGGTCTTCATGGCCAAGGTATCACCGGTACGAATTCTATCCCAAAGCTCGGTGTGCATAATTTCGCTACAAATATAAGATATTATCTTTTTGTTTAGAATTATTCTAAATAATTTGTTTCTGATGGCTCTTGATGTAAAAATAACGAGAGATTAGAACTTTTAGCTAAAGCAAGCTGTTGTTTTACAGATAAATGATTTGCGCAACTCTACTTAACAATTATATTTGCGATATGAACAAACAAAAACTGAGAAGCCTGATGATGCTTTGCCTGCTTTTTTTGCTAGGCTTGCTTTACAGTGCGCATGTTTTTGTGGCCGATAGCAAAGTAGCTGTACAAACAGTTTTAACAGATACTAGTGATGACAATGCCGAAAGTGGCGAAGAGAACGTAAAAGAAACTTCCCATCATCTTTTCTTGTTAGAAAAAATGCGCTATCATTTAAAGCCAGTAACCTCAATCGTGGTGAATTTAAACGTTCCCGTTGAAACTGCGCTTCCAGAACCTTATCTTCAGTTAAACACACCACCGCCCGATTTTGCTTAAACGTTAGCAGAAAAATCAAACCATTACCAAATTTTCTTATAGATATAAATGTACAAAATGAAAAAATCAATTTTATTGGGTGCTATTGCCATGGTTGGCTTTGCCCTAAGCACAAACGCTCAAACTGTTAAACAAACAGAAATTACTTCTATCAATAATTCGTTAAATACAGTTTTAAAGCTAACTCCAGTTAATTTTAGCTACGATAAAGATTGGGCTGGCAAATTGAAATTAAGCACACAAAAGCAAAGTGGATTTGCGGTAGAAGAAGTTGCTAAAGTTGCTCCAGAGTTGGTTGTTAATCAGCAAAAAACATATACTGCTGGTAAAAACAGTACAAAGACAGCAACAGTACCGATGGTAGATTACGAAACTTTAATCCCTCTTTTAGTAGGTAGCATTAAAGAACAACAACTGCAAATTGAATCTTTAAAGAAAGAGATTAGCACGTTGAGAAGTGCAAAATCGAAATAATAAATCTAACAACTTAATGCTTTAGGGCAGCATGACGTGATCCTAAAGGAAGTGTTTAGAAAAAAGAATTTAAGTATTTAACGCTAAGTTCAGGTTGAATAAAAAGTCCCGATTTATTGGGACTTTTTATTTTCTTAAATTTCTGTTTATAATCAATCTAAATAAGAGTATATTTGCCGAAAACCATTAGTTTGTCGACAGAAGTAAACCCTATTTTCTCCATTAACCGAAAAACATTTGAGGATGTTTACCATCGCTATTGGGAGAAAGTTTATGCTGTTTGCTATAATAACATTCGCGATGTGGAAGTCGCCAAAGAAATGGTTCAGGATATTTTCAAATCCCTTTGGGAGCGTAGAGATAGTTTAGAACTTGAAAACGTAGGTCATTACCTCATCCGCTCTGCAAAATTTAAAACCTTCGAATTCATTAGAAATAAAACTACCCGTCAAAAAATAGAAGAATTTAACTATCAAGGCTGTGTTAATTCTAGTAATTGTACAGAAGAGCAGGTGCTGTTTAACGAATTAAAAGATAATGTAAATTTACTGGTAGATACCTTACCTTGCCAATGTAAACGCGTTTACAAAATGAGTAGGGAAGAGGGATTTACAAATAGAGAGATTGCCGAGAAATTAGTGATTTCGGAGCGAGCGGTAGAGTATCACATTACCAGAGCCATGACTACTTTGAAGCAAAAATTGGCTATCTTCAATAAAAAGTAAATACACTTACGGAAAATTATTGTTTACGCTACTACTCTTTAGAAGCATCAGAAATATTAGTTTTGTACCATAAATTAGGTTGATGAAAATAAACGCCGATCTTTTAGAAAAATATCATAACAACTTATGTACGCCTCAAGAACGTGCAGCGGTTGAAGATTGGCTAATGAATACTGAGGTGGATGAATTGGAATTTCATTCTGATAAAGATAAAATCCTATTAGAAAATGCTATTTGGCAAGACGTGTCGTTGGTATTGCCCCCACCTCAAAATGAACCGAAGATAAAATCATTAAAACCTGCGTCTTACTATATGTGGAAAGGCGCAATAGCGGCAACTTTATTTATTGCTGTTCTAGGTTCGGCATTTTACTATTTGGCCAATAAGGAAGATAAGGCCGTAGAATTCGTAGCCTTTCATAATAAATCGGCATTAAAGGTAAACCACATTAGTTCTAAGGAATACAGCTTGGCCGTTGGACCAGAAACTTATGCCGAAATTAATGAGCATAGCGGTGTGATAGATTTGACTGGAAGTATTTTAATTTCTCCTAAAAAAGATATCGAACTTAAGTTTGATGGAGCCGATAGCAAAATAAATTTGAAAAAAGGACAAACTTACATCATCCTTAACAGTAAATCTGGAAACCATGGTTTAATCATCGTAAACGAAAAAAACCTAATTAGTTTGCCGCCGGTTATCCAAAAAAAGCTTATCCAAGAATTTGATATTTAACGCTAATTGATCTTCATTACTACTTTTTCTTCTATGAAAACAAGCATTGTCAAACAGTTAAACTTTATCTGTGTATTGTTGGGCATATTTTGTTTTATAGCATGTACAAACTCTTCTTCAACAAGTCATCCAGAAAGATATAGTATTCATATAATGGATATGGATGCCAAGGAGTACATTGTTACTACCAACGATTTGGAGGCAGGTTTAATTAAGCCGGAAGAAATAACTGAGGCATTGCCCGATTCCATATCCAGAAATATTATTGTAAAAGACGGTTTTTATTACTCTTTACAAAGGAAATCAGATATTTTAACCAAATACAGCTTAAAAGATCGCAAGCTTTTTGCTGTCGGACATCTGCAATTGCAAGATTATAACGAAGAGAACTTTTTATGGATTGGGAAAGATACTTTATTGTTGAGTGGTTTGAATAATCAATCGAATATTGCAAAATACTACCTTATTGATACGAGAGAGATGAAAGTACTTGCCAATGGATTATTGGCTATCCAGAAGCCTTACGGTAAATTTAAATCTACATCTATAGGCTTTGTACAAAAAAGAAACGATACAATTTTTGTGGGCTACACTTTCCACCCGCCAATACAAGGAGGTGATTACACAACTAGTGATACCATTTACGTTTCTCGGTTAACATATCCACAAATGAAGAGTATTGGTATTCAAAAGGAGATTAGATCAACTTATCCGGCTGGAATAAATACGGTACAACACAATGAGTTTACCAATGAACATGGTGATTTCTACTTTATGTCTTGTCCAGGTATTGCAATGGGCAATCGTGCCGATTTACCAACTGCTATTTTTAGAATTAATGCCAACAGTTCATCGGTAGATCCGACATATTTTTTCGATCTTTCTTCGTCGATAATCAAGAACCACGCTTATGGCTTATGGTACGTTGGAAAGGGAAAAGCCATTGTTCGTTCAGAGCGTAAAGATTTGTATAAAGGCCTTTCTGACCATTACAGTACACCACATTTCGAGTTTTACTTATTGGATATTACCAATCAGAAAGTAATTAAGAAATTGAATTTGCCTTTGGATAAAGGAACCCGTAAGGAGTGTGTTTTGGTAAATGGTGATATCGTTTATATTGCCATAAATTCTGCTACAGATGGCAACTACATCTGGAAATATAACGTTAAAACTGACGAGCTGACCAAGGGCTTAGAGTTGGGAGGTAAAACTGCATTTATACTTCGTTTAGATCGATTTTCAAATTAATTTAGACTAATTATAAATATTTTCACTTTCCACCTTCGGGTAGAAGGGAGTTGTGCTACTTAGAGATAAAACACCCCTTTAAAAGTGAAATCTGTAAGTAAATTATTTTTCTGCCTAACATTATTATTCCTTTCTTCTTCTGCTCTTGCGCAAACGTCGTCTATTAGTGGCACAATAAAGTATGCTGGCAATACCGTTGTTGGAGCTTCTGTATTTATTAAGTCGCTAAATCGAGGTGTTGTAACAGACAATTCTGGAAACTTCGTAATCGAAAAACTAGCTCAAGGCACCTATCATTTACAAGTGTCTTTTGTTGGGATGATCGTTCAAACCAAGAATGTTACTGTTGGAGCCAATGAAAAGCTTGTTATCAACTTCGTGTTGAAAGAAGACTCGAGACAGCTCAAAGATGTTAAGGTAACAGGAAAAACACATGTTCGCGAAATGAAAGAATCGGGGTTTAATGTAAACGCCATCGATGCGAAGCAGTATGCCAACACCACAGCAGATCTTAATCAAGTATTAAATCGCACAACTGGTATCAGAATACGTGAAGAAGGAGGAATGGGGTCCAATTTTAACTTTTCGTTAAATGGCTTATCGGGAAAATCTGTAAAGTTTTTTATTGATGGTATTCCTACTGATGTAATGGGAAGTGCGATGAGCCTCAACAACATTCCCATTAATCTCGCAGAGCAGATTGAAGTATACAAAGGTGTGGTTCCTGTTGGTTTGGGTGCCGATGCATTAGGTGGTGCTGTAAATGTAACGACCAATCAAAACATCGTAAACTACTTAGATGCCAGTTATAGTATTGGTTCTTGGAATACGAACAGAGCTGCATTAACTGGACAGTATAAAAATCAAAAAACAGGCTTTGTGGTAAAAGCAAGTGGCTTCTATAATTATTCAGATAACAATTACCTAATGAAAGATGTTGAAATCTGGAACCCTAGCTCACAAGAATATCAATTAAGCAATCAGCGTCGCTTCAATGATGAATATAGTGCCCGTATGGGACAACTCGAAGTAGGTTTAGTTGGTAAAAAATGGGCTGACGCACTCTTTGTAGGTGCAACCTATAGCGATACAGATCAAGAGGTACAAACTGGAATTAGACAAGATGAAGTATACGGCGGTGTAAAAAGAAAGGGAGATGCGCTTAATACCTCTATTCGCTACAGAAAAGATAATTTATTTACTAAAGGGCTTAATCTTAGTGTTTTCGGCTCACACGCGGTGGATAATCTACTCATTACAGACACCTTAAATAGACTTTACTCTTGGGATGGTACTTATGTTAATGCAAATAGAGCCGAAAGAGGTGGCCAAAGAGCGATTACTAATATTTCCAGGCCAAGAACTTACGCAAGAGGTAACCTTACCTATGAAATCAATCCGTCACACTCAGTTAACCTAAACTACACTTTAGATTATCTTAAGAATAAAAGCTATAATGAATTATTAGAAGATGAAGATGAAATTCCAAGCACGTTAGATAAGCACATTTTAGGACTTTCCTACCAGCAAAACTTGTTGAATAACCGATTGTCAAATACTTTTTTTGGTAAGTATTACGGCATTGGAACGGCACAAAGTAAGGCTTTAAGTTTTGATAGCAACGGAAAAATGACTTATGAAGACCGTACAGAATATCTTGATTACTATGGCTACGGTGTGGCATCGAGATATAAAATATTGGCAGATTTAGGCGTAAAAGTTTCGTATGAACATGCCTATCGATTGCAGGAATCAGAAGAAATGTTTGGAAATGGCATCACCAGCGTTCCGAATCTTGATCTTAAACCCGAGCAAAGCAACAATATCAATTTGGGAGTCTACTACGGAAAGACTATCAACAATCACCGGTTGTTTGTAGAAGGTTCTTATTTCATTAGAGATGTAAGCGATTATATTTTCTTTGTAGCCTCCTCTAGGACTTACGAAAACAAATCAAATGTAGAGGTAAATGGTATTGAGGGAGAGGTAAGATATAACTACAAGGATTTCTTGTCTTTGGGTGTAAATGCAAGTTACCAAAACTCCATTAACACCACTAAATACACTAGCCCAGGCTCAACAGTTCCAGAAATTACCTATTTGGATCCAATACCAAATCTTCCCAGCTTTTATGGAAACGCAGATATCACCTTCCGTAAAAATGACTTCCTAAGTAAAGATGCTACAATCCAATTTAACTGGTATACACAATACGTTCAATGGTTTTATCTGTACTGGAAATCGCAAGGAAACATACAAGGAAATTCAATTATTCCTACACAGTATATCCATAATGCATCAATCACTTACTCTCGCGAAAAGGGTAGATACAATGTTTCGTTGGAATGCAGAAACCTAACCGATAACTTGGCTTACGATAATTTCAGATTACAAAAGCCAGGACGCTCGTTCGCTGTAAAATTTAGATACTTCATCAAATAATATTTAAACTTCAAATAATCATGTTAAACAAATTTAGAAACACGTTGATCGTTGCAATGGCCTTGTTTGTGGCCGCGGGTATGTCTGCCTGTAAAAAAAGTAAAGATGATACAGACACAGACACCAATGAGAAAAAATACGGTGTACTAATGATGGTGGGTTCTTGGCCTAACACAGCATATTACATTACTAGTCTTGCTAGCATAAAAGAAGGTACTATTGACCTTAAAGGTAAAGGGGTAAACATTTCAAATATTGTAAGAGATCAAGGCTTGATCCAAAGAAACGGCAACTATTATTACTACAATTCTACTAACAGTAGATTTGGAAAATACCATATTGAAAATGATTTATTAGTAACGGACAAAGAAGTACAGTTTACGTCAATGGCCGATATCTCTTCTCACTTTTGGGCAGATAACAATACATTAGTTGTTTTTGGAGCAAATGGCGATCAAGATAAAATCCAATATGCTGTAATCAATGCTACCACTTTGACTATGACCAGCGGTACTTTAACTCTTCCTGCTGCACCAGACGCTGCCTACAAAAGAATTCTTCCAGGTTTTGTAGAGTATCGTGATGGTAAAATATTTCTGGGTTATAGCTTTTTGACAACTTGGCCGACCCCAGCTTATCAAAAGGTGTTTGTAGCCGTAATTAACTATCCAACTATGGCCGTTGCAAAAGTACTGGAAGATACAAAATCAAGTTCTCCAGGTGGTCCGACTAGATATACACCATATTCGTTTATTGACGAAAACAATGATATTTATTTCACAACCGTCCCAGATACGGGTTGGGATTTCGAAGCGCCTTCTTTCGTTTATCGTATTAAAAGTGGCACTGATGTGTTAGATGCTACTTATAGCTTTAACTTCTCGTCAAAATCAAGCGGTCACACTATACAAGCGATGTGGTATTTAGGAAATGGTCAAGCTATTGCCCGCGTGAGAATTCCTTCAGATCGTTCTAAGCCAGATTTTTATTACAACTGGGATAGTTATTTCTCGGTAATTAATGTGAGAACTGGAGAGGTTATACGCAAGCTAGATCTTGGTACCGACATTGGACAAATCTATGTACAATCAGTTATTGTTGAAAATGGCAAAGGTTACATCATGTTCAACGGTGCAAATTCTGCTGGCGCAATATGGGAATATGATCCTGCTACAGCTAAATTGACCAAAGGAGCTGGTTTTGGCGCAGGATACGATCTTCTACTTCGCTTAGATAAGTGGAAATAATAACGTTATTATATGTTTAAAAAAATTAATGCCTGGCTGCATTTGTGGCTGGGCTTAATCTCTGGAATTATAGTTGTTATTTTAAGTATTACAGGCTGTATCCTAACTTTTAAAGTAGAGATTAACAAATATGCTTCACCTTGGACACGGGTAGAGGTTCCTGAAGGTAGTAAAATGTTGCCACCTTCTGTACTCTATAAATCGGTAGAAAAAGCCGTTCCTAATAGAGAAATCGAGTCGGTTTGGTATCATGGCGAGGGTATGACATCTAGGTTCAGAATTCATGAAATGGATTCTACCATTTTTGTTAATCCCTACACTGCCGAGGTGGTAGCTATTGGACAACTAAATGATTTCTTCCACTTTTTTGAGGATGGCCATTATTATTTGTGGATGCCGCAGAAAATCGGTCACCAAGTAGCAGGCTGGGGTACCTTCATATTTTTCTTTCTACTCATCAGTGGATTGATTATGTGGTGGCCTAAAAACCTAAAGAAATCTAACGTAAACAAGAGCTTTAAAATTAAGTGGACTGCAAAGTTTAAACGTGTGAATTACGATTTGCATAACGTCTTGGGTTTTTACTCCATCATTATTGCAATTATATTGGCATTTACCGGCTTAATGATGAGTTTCGCTTGGTTTAATAATAGCGTTTATTGGATGGCTGGTGGAGAAAATAAAGAGAGAAAGAGAATTGCAGCAGTTTCAGATACCACTACAAATATTAAAACAAATGTATTAGCACAGGTAGACAAGGCTTTTTACTTGGGTATAACTAAAATAGGCGAGCACAATACTGATCAAATTATTGTCAACTTTCCAGAAAAACCTTCTGATGCGATTTATCTCTGCGTTGATATGTATCAAGGTACTTGGCGAGATGTGCATTTGGATCAATACACGCTTAAAGAGTTGCCCGCTTCTAACAAGCGCTTGAGAGATGAAACTCTTGCAGATTGGATCAGAAGATCTAACTATGGTCTACACGTAGGCGAAATCGGCGGAATTACCACCAAGATAATCTACTTTATAGTCAGTTTAATCTGCGCCAGCTTACCTATCACAGGATTTTACATTTGGTGGGGTAAAAAGAAGAAGTCGAAAAAAAAAAGTCCTAAAACAAAACTCGTTGCAGTAAACTAGTCATCTAACAATTAAAAAAATAAATATGGGAATTACTTACGTTGCAGCTCAATTGGCTGTTAAGGATATCTTTTTGCGAAAAATTTTAGGAGTTACTGCGCTATTGTTATTGGTTCAAATTGCTTTTGCGCAACATAAAGGCACTGTTTCTGGCTTGGTAAAGACTAATTTGGGCAAACCTGTTGAGTATGCCTCGGTAGCATTAAAGCAAAGCGATGATAAAATCTTTAAAGGCGTACTTACCGATTCTATAGGTAAATTCTCATTTGCAAACGTTCCAAATGGAAGCTATAAGCTTGTAATTTCTAGCATGGGTTATATGAATTACACTGTGCCTAGTTTTCAAATTAGCGATACCAAAAGCATTCATGATTTTCCTAAAATTCAACTGGCGGATGATGCCAAACAGTTGGGCACAGTAACAGTAACTGGACAGAAGAAAGTGATTGAGCAAAGTATGGATAAGATGACCTTAAATGTGGAAAATAGCATTTTAGCCGAAGGAAATACTGCTTTGGAGTTGTTGGAAAGAGCACCTGGTGTGAAGATAGACAGCGATGGAAAAATCTCGCTGAAAGGAAGAACTGGCGTAACTGTAATGATGAACGGAAAATTGACTTACTTAAGCGCAGCTGAACTAGCTGTGTTGTTAAAGGCAACCAATTCTTCGTCAATTTCTAAGATTGAAATCATCAATAGCCCGTCCTCTAAATACGATGCTGCGGGAAACGCTGGTATCATCAACATTGTGATGAAGAAAAACCAAGTAAAAGGTTTAAACGGTTCAGTGAGTGCCAATGGTGGTGCTGGTCGTAATGCTAGATATGGAGGTGGCTTTAACCTAAATTATCGCAGTTCTAACTTCAACGTTTACGGTAATTACAACTATGCTTATCGTGGCGAAACCGAATATCTAGATTTTATCAGGCGTTTTGCAGATGGTCAAATAGCTACTTCAAGAACATCAACACAACGTACCGAAACCAACGAACCTTTAAATACGCACAATTTCCGTGTAGGGATAGATTATGAAATAGACAGCAATAACGTTATCGGAGTTTTGGTAAATGGGAATTTAGGCAAATATATTCACGATAGTGAAACCAGTAATTTGATTAGAAATAGCCAAGGAACTTTGTTAAATGATATGTTGACCCAGAACTACGACAAACAAAGCTGGGAAAGTTTAACCTACAATTTAAACTATTTACATCGCTTTGCGAAAAAAGGCAGAGAGCTGTCTGCGGATGTAGATTTTGCACCAAATCGTTTCAGCTCTAACCTCAATTTAGACACTTACACTCGTCCAAATGCTGATTTTCCTAATGGAGATTTAGCTAGAAGGCGAGGGACGGTGCCTGCTAAAACTGACGTTTATGTTGCTAAAATTGATTATGCTGATGTGATAAGTAAGCAGATCAAGCTGGAAACAGGAGCAAAAAGTTCGTTCATCGAAGCAGATAATAATTTGGTTTATCATCAGTTTATCAATAATGCTTGGGAATACGATGCCACCTCGAGCAATCACTTCAGGTACAAGGAACAGATTCATGCCGCTTATTTAAACTTAATGGCCGAGTTTGGTAAGACTTCTATCCAAGCTGGTTTGCGTGGCGAATACACCAATACCAACGGAAATCAAATCACTACAAATACAGTATTCACTAGAGATTATTTCCAGTTGTTTCCAAATGTGGCGGTTAATCAAAACTTGAACGCAAATAACCAAGTTCAGTTGTCTTACAGCCGGAGAATAGAAAGACCAAATTATGGTGCTTTAAATCCTTTCCGTATGTTCAGAGATCCATCTTTATATTACGAAGGAAATCCATATTTGAAACCCGAACTGACGCAGAATGTTGTATTTAACCACGTATTTAAAAGCAGGTTTACTACATCCTTAAATTACAGTAAAACTAGCGATGTGATTACTTGGGTTACCGGACAAAATGATGCAACAAACACTACGTTCGAAGCACCTAAAAACTTGCCGAGTTTAATCAATTATGGTGTGAGTTTTACGGCACAAATAGATTATTTCAAATGGTGGTCGGGCACTAATTTTGCCAACGTTTTCCGTAATGAATACGACTTAGCAGACGAACAAAAAAAGCAAACCAGTTTCAATTTAAATACGCAAAACTCTTTTAAAATTGCCAAAGGCTTAGGCGCAGAACTGAATGCTTTTTATAACTCGTCATCTGTTTATGGCATTATTAAAGAGAGGTCTTACTGGGCAATTTCAGCGGCTTTCCAAAAAAGCGTGTTGAACGATAAAGGAAGCGTCAAATTGGCCATCAACGACATTTTCCAAACGAATAACTATAGTAATGATACCCGCTATCAAAACATTGATATGTATAGCAGAATCTGGATTGATAGCAGAAGGGCAATCCTTTCATTTACCTACAGGTTTGGAAAGCAATTTGAGAGCAGAACACGCAAAACCGGAAGTGAAGATATCCAGAATAGGATAAAGTAGTTGTTTGCCGTCATTTCGACTGAAGCGCAGCGAAATGGAGAAATCTTTGAACTATTTAAAGCATTTTTAAAGATTTCTCCACTAAGGTCGAAATGACGATAGAGGTTTACAGCAATTTGGCTAAATCGAATGGTTCTTACCAGCTAAAATCATTCAATGCTTTTTGGTAATTATCCTTATCAAAACTATAAAGTATTGGTGACTTATGTGCACCACCTTTTCTTTCCTTATCTAGCTTTTTCAAAATGTTATAGCGCATAATCCTTCGATAAAAATTACCTCTATTTAGCTTGTAGCCAAGTACCGCCTCATAAAGTCGTTGCAGCTCGGGCATCGTAAATTCTTCGGGCAAAAGATTATAGCCAATAGGTTTATACCTAATTTGTTCCCTTAAAGTAGCTAAAGCGTTCTCAATAATGCTTTTGTGGTCCATCACCATTTCAGGTAATTCATCAATAGGCATCCATCTGCAATCTTCAGAAGAGGCATCTATCACTGGCGTTACACTCTCATGGTCTACCAAAGCATAATAACCTATCGTCACGAAACGTTGTTTGTGCCACAAATCATCATCGTATTCCGTAAAATAACCTTCAGAACGATTTAAATCTCCAAACACGTTAAATGCATTTAGAAATATTTTGTCAGCACCACTTCTTTCTTTCAATATTCTTCTTGCTGCATCATCAAGTGCTTCTTTTTTAAGTACATATCCGCCTGGTAAAATCCAATTTTCTGCATTGTCTTTTAGCTTAAGCAAAAGTACGTTCAGCTGCTGTTGGTCGAAACCAAAAACTACGCAATCAATAGATAAATGAGGTAAGGCAGTTTCCCAATGCCTTTTACTAGACTCTATTATTTCTTTTATCTGCATCCGGTTAAAGTAATATTTTTTAGTGATTTAAAGCAATAATTTGTTTTTCTAAGACAAACATCTTATTATTGCTTCCTAATGAAGCAATAAGAATTTCAGTCGACTGATCAAATATGCCGATTCCCATTCCTTCCTTACTTCATGATATTTAAGAAATACCAAATACAATAACATTAAATTGTGATGAACACATCAAAGAAAATTTTATTATCGCTTTTTGCGATGTATTGTGTGCCTGCATTTGCACAAGACGTCGTAAAAAAGGATTCTGTGACCACTAAGAAAATCGTTGAGAAAAAAGAAGAGGAGAACAGAAATGTAATGCTCAATGCTGCCAACAATAGTGGGCCAAGAGAGGTGAATGTTGGTTTGCCGAGTAGTGTAGGAGGAACAACTATCCTAGAAAATGACTTGCCGGTTGTATATTATTTCTGGCCTGAGCTGCCTAACCGTACATGGAGAAGCAGTGTAAGTTTAAGTAAGACCGGATTGTTGGGCTTAAAGGAAACTAGTATTACCACAGCAGATTTTGGTTTTGCAGTAAATTCATACACGAAATTGGGTACGGAAAAAACTGAAATTACCGGAAGTTTAGGCGGTAGCCATTTCGGGTGGTTAAAAGGAGATTTAAATGTTTCTGGACCACTTTCTAAAGACAAATCATGGAGCTATTCTGCTGGTGTTTTCCAAAACTATGACCCACAATCTTTTGATTTAGGTTTTAGTGATTACTCAGACAAAACGCAGATTTATAGAGCTGGAATTACCAAAAGATTTAAGAATGGTAAAGGCGAAATCAGTGTGCTTTATAAATATGCTAAATCTCTAGTGTTAACCAATTATGCTGCTTTTACTTATCAGGAAGGTGGAAACATTAAAGAATTGGACAACTTTAGGGTAGGTAGAGATTCTTATATCCTCCGCGAAGGAAACGTAAGAGTTTTGAATGCACTAAACGGAGAATACTACAATCTGGATATGGGTAGTGATTTGAATACCAAATCTCATAACATAGATATCTTGGGTAACTATCAATTGGGTAATGATTGGAAATTTAAGTACACCATGCGTTTCCACAAAAGCTTTAACACTACACAATTAATTGTACCAACTTCTTCTAAAGTAGCTACTGCTGCCGATGGCTTTACTTACATGAACGGAACGCCATATTTGGGTACGGTTCAATCCGTGTTGGCATTTACTTCGCCAGATACGGAATTGAATAGTTTCCAATCGAGGTTTGAAGTTTTGAAAAATAAAAATAACCACAAATGGAGAATTGGTTTAACTGAAGCTTATTTTGACGAAGGCCAGTTTGCCTTTAACCAAACTTTCTACTATCAAGAAGTGGCTGCACAACCAAGACAGTTGACCAACTTCAATGCGGTAACTTCATCATTTGCCAAAACAGATCAATACGGTTTCTATAACTACAATGTGGGTGCAAATTATCACAGTGGCATTGAAAACAAGATCACTGCTTACGCAACCGACGATTGGCAAGTAAATGATAAATTCAAATTAAGCTACGGTGTGAACTTCCGTTACCACAAAATGAAAGGTAATTACTCGTTAGATCCTCGTGGTGTGGGCTATACACTGGTAGGTAAAACGTTAACTCCATTTGATCATAACTGGTTCCATATTGGAGCGTCTGTTAATGCCGTTTATAACTTGGGCAAAAACTTCGGTGTAATTGCTGATTTAATCTACACAGAGAAGAATGGAAATCTAGAAGATTATTCGGCGGCTTACACACCGAACTTCGCCAAAACGAAAAGTCCGTATGCAAGTGCTGGTTTGTTCTTTAACCATCCAAAAATCAGTGTGGTTTCTGCTTTAACGTATTTGACTAGAAACAACTATCAAACACGTTTAAACTTAGTTAACCCTGCAAACGTTACGCAAAATCAGTTAACTCCAGTTTTCTATGATATTCAGACTGCAGGTTGGACAACGGACGTGGTAGCTAAGCCTTTCAAAAATTTCAGCTTACATTATTTGATCACTATTCAAGATCCGGTATACAAAAATTATAATTTCAGTGCATTTGGAAACAACTACAGTTACAATGATAAAAGTGTAGCACAAATTTCTAAAGTGTTAATGGAGATTGATCCGAGCTACACCACAACCGACCAAAAATTTAGAGCTTGGGCTAGTTTGCGTTATTTCAGTAAGCAATATGCTAACTTAACCAATGCCTTATTCTTTAAAGGATGGTGGGAAACTTTTGCTGGCGTAAACTATCAATTCAATAAAACTGTGGGTGGTGGTTTAACCGTAGTAAATCCATTAAATCAGCGTGGAGCAAAAGGAACCATCAACGGAACCGAATTGGCAACTGATGCCACGCCTTACTACGGACAGTTGTTAACCAGCTCGTATATCAGACCTTTCACGGTAGAGGCTTCAATCAATTTCAAATTCTAATCAAACCACTTTAATCATGATTAAAAGATATAGCTATTTTGCCTTGGCAGCTGCACTATTTGCAGCCCAAGGTGTAAGTGCACAGCAAAATTATTCGCTGGTAGAAAATAAAAAAGGAGCAACCTTAGGCTATTCGCCGCAATCAGGCATCAAAATCTTAACTGTTGGAGGTCTGAAATTCAAAGATCTTAACAAAAATGGAAAGCTAGATAAGTACGAAGATTGGAGATTAAGTGCCGAAGAGAGAGCAAAAGACTTGGTAAAACAGTTGTCTGTAGAGCAAATTGCGGGGTTGATGCTGTACAGTATTCACCAATCTATTCCAGGAGCAGAAACTGGTATTAGAGCAGGGATGTATGGTGGTAAAACTTTTAAAGCAAGTGGCGCAAAAACTTCTGATTTAACCGATCAGCAAAAAGCATTTTTAAAGAACGATAACCTACGCCATGTATTGATTACTACAGTTGCTTCTCCAAAAGATGCCGCTTTATGGAATAACAATGCACAAGCTTTTGTAGAAGGTTTAGGTTTCGGTATTCCAGCGAACAACAGTACCGATCCAAGACATACGGCTAAAGCAACTACCGAATTTAATGAAGGAGCTGGCGGTCAAATTTCTTTATGGCCTGATGGTTTGGCAATGGCCGCAACTTTCGACCCGAACATTGTACAACAGTTTGGTGAAATTGCAGCGAAAGAATACAGGGCCTTGGGTATTGCTACAGCTTTATCTCCACAAATCGATTTAGGAACAGAGCCGCGTTGGTATCGTATCAACATGACATTCGGAGAGAGCAGTAAGCTAACTACAGATATGGCTAGAGCTTATATCGATGGTTTCCAAACTTCAACAGGTAAAGATGAAATCAAAAATGGTTGGGGCTATGGATCTGTAAATGCCATGGTAAAACACTGGCCAAGTGGTGGTCCAGAAGAAGGTGGCCGTGATGGACACTGGGCTATGGGTAAATTTGCAGTATATCCAGGGAATAACTTCCAAGAACATGTTAATCCATTTGTGAATGGTGCTTTTAAATTGAAAGGAAAAACGGGAGCCGCATCGGCAGTAATGCCTTACTATACCATTTCTCATGGAAAAGATACTTTGGCCAATGGCTTTAGCAAATATATCATCACCGATTTATTGAGAGAAAAATACAAATACGATGGTGTAGTTTGTACCGATTGGTTAATTACTGGCGATGAAGGTAAAACACCTGGCGATTTTGCCGGTAAACCTTGGGGTGCAGAGAAATTATCTATTGCAGAAAGACATTATCAAGTATTATTGGCTGGTGTAGATCAGTTTGGTGGAAACAATGTGATGGGACCAATTTTAGAAGCTTACCAAATGGGCGTGAAGCAATTTGGTGAGAAGGCTTTTAGAGCACGTTTCGAAGCTTCGGGTATCCGTTTGTTGAAGAATATTTTCCGTGTGGGTTTATTCGAAAATCCTTACTTAAATGCGGAGGAAAGTCAAGCTACGGTTGGTAAAGCTGAATTTATGAAAGCAGGGTACGATGCACAAGTGAAATCGGTAGTGTTATTAAAAAATCATCAATCGGTATTACCAGTTCAGTTGAAGAAAACTGTTTATGTACCTAAAATTTATACGCCAGCGTCAAAAGATTGGTGGGGTAACTATCAGCAAGCAAAGTTTGAATATTCGATAGATACTAACGTACTTAAAAAGTACTATAACTTTACTACAGATCCAGCAAAGGCTGATTTTGCCATTGTGTTTGTGAGCAGTCCGCAAAGTGCCGACGGTGGTTATAGTGCTGCAGATCGTAAAAAAGGAAACAATGGTTATGTGCCAATCAGTTTGCAATATGGTGCGTATACTGCAGTAGATGCTAGAGAAAAAAGCATTGCGGCAGGTGATCCAGTGGTTGACCCAACCATTACAGATCGTACCTTCAAAAATAAATCTACAGTGGCAAGCAATACGATGGATTTGCAAACCATTTTAGACACCAAAGAAATGATGAAAGGCAAGCCTGTTATCGTATCGGTATCTGCCAGCAAGCCAATGATTTTTAATGAATTTGAAGCTATTGCAGATGGTATTGTATTGAACTTCGGCGTTTCTTCGCAAGCGGTATTGGATATCATTTCTGGTAAGCGTGAACCTTCTGGTTTATTGCCTGTGCAAATGCCTGCTAACATGAAAACAGTGGAGCTGCAAAAAGAAGATGTTCCATTTGATATGGACTGTCATAAAGATGCAGATGGTAATGTGTATGATTTCGGTTTCGGTTTGAACTGGAAAGGTGTAATCAAAGACGCAAGATTAGAACTTTACAAAAAATAGAAATTTAAGGGCTCTCGAAAGGGAGCCTTTTTGCGTAATTAAAAGAAGGGGAAATGACTAAAGTAAATACAGAAAAACAAACAAAATCGAGCTATGCGGTTCCATTGGTAACCATTACTGTTTTATTCTTCATGTGGGGTTTCATCACCTGCATGAATGATATTTTGATACCTTATTTGAAGGAACTGTTTCAATTAAGTTATGTTGGGTCTCTATTGGTACAATTCTGCTTTTTCGGAGCCTATTTTGTTGGTTCATTAATTTATTTTTTGATTTCTTACACTAAAGGAGATCCAATTAATAAAGTAGGTTACAAGAAGGGCATTTTATTCGGGATATTGTTGGCCGCCTTTGGTTGCGTATTGTTTTATCCTGCTGCCACTTATGCTAGCTACCCCTTGTTTCTAACTGCATTGTTTGTGTTGGGCTTAGGTTTTACCGTATTGCAAATTACGGCCAATGCCTACGTTTCTTTGTTGGGTTCAGAAGATAGTGCTTCTAGCAGATTGAACCTTACGCAAGCTTTCAATGCTTTTGGAACTACCATTGCCCCAATTTTAGGTGGACATCTGATTTTTGAACTGTTCTCCGCTGCAGATGGAAGTTTTAGTGCATCGGCTACTCGTATCCCATATCTTATTTTTGGAGGAATACTACTGTTAGTGGCTTTGTTGATTGCTTACGTAAAACTGCCATCCTTTAAGGCAGAAGATACCGAGCAGGTAAAAGGTTTCGGGGTGTTGAAATTTGCACATTTAAAGCTAGGTGTTTTGGCAATGTTCTGTTATGTAGGTGCGGAAGTTGCCATTGGAAGTTTTATCATCAGTTTTTTAAAAGAAACCAAGGGGATGGAAGAGTTGGTAAGTAAAAACTACCTTTCTTTATACTGGGGTGGCGCTATGATTGGAAGATTTGTTGGGGCAATTTCGCTGAACCATACCTTAAGTCAGGGAAAAAAAATGGTTTACATGTTGGCTACAAGTGCAGCCGTGTTCTTGTTAATTTTCAGCATTGTCAACTTAAGCTTTGCCGAAATCAGTTTCTTTCTAGTTTTTATCGCAATGAATTTTGTTGCTTTCCTGATTGGGAAATCTGCGCCAGCTAGAACTTTAGCTATATTTTCATCCGTAAATGTATTGCTGTTAGCTTTCGCCATGTTAAGCAGTGGCGATATGGCAGTTTATAGCATTTTAGGAATCGGATTGTTCAATTCCATAATGTTTTCTAACATCTTCACCTTATCCATTGCCAAGTTGGGTAACTACACCAGTCAAGGTTCTTCCCTTTTGGTCATGGCCATTTTGGGAGGTGCCATTATGCCCTTGGTACAAGCGGCTATTGCCGACCAAATAGGTGTGCACCATTCATTTGTACTTCCTTTACTTTGTTATATTTATATTTTGTATTTCGGTATGTATTGTTCCAAAAAGCTCAAGAATATCGAACAAACCAGTGTACAAGCTGGTCACTAATTTTAAAGCCTCGATCTTAAATTCGGGGCTTTTTCATGCGGTCGTCATTGCGAGGTTACGAAGCAATCTCAATTTGAGAAAACTGCTTTGCTTAAAATCACTCTATAAAAGATTAGCACCGCAACTAAATGAAGTATTTTGCGGATGTTTGCGGTTTTTTGAGAATTTATCTTTAATATTGAGATAAAAATCAACCAATCATGCTCAAAAAATTACTCTTTGTTTTGCTTATTGGCGTGTCTTCACAACTGAAAGCTCAAATTAATAATGGCCCAAAAATACAACGTGAATTTAGGGCGGCTTGGGTTGCCAGTGTGGCGAATATCAATTGGCCGAGCAAGCCAGGTTTAACTACACAGCAACAGCAGGATGAAGCCATTGCTTTGTTGGATATGTTACAGAAAAATAACTTCAATGCGGTGATTTTTCAGATTAGACCACAGGCAGATGCCTTTTACAAAAGCAATATAGAACCTTGGTCGTACTTTCTAACAGGGGTGCAAGGTCAAGCTCCAAATCCGTATTACGATCCTTTGGAATTTTGGGTAAATGCAGCTCACGAGCGTGGAATGGAGTTGCACGTTTGGCTTAATCCGTACCGTGCGCATCACGTTTCTGGTGGTGCGGTCAGTGATTTTTCAGTAGTTAAAAAACATCCCGATTTAGTGGTGAAATTAAAACAAGGCTATTGGTGGTTTGATCCTTCAAAAAAAGGAACACAAGATTTAGCTTCTTCAGTAGTAAAAGACATTGTAAAACGCTATGATATTGATGGGGTGCATTTCGACGATTATTTCTATCCTTACGCAGAGTATAATGGTGGTGCCGATTTCCCCGATGATGAAAGCTATGCGGCTTATCAAAAAAGTGGAGGTAAATTAGCTAGAGGCGATTGGCGTAGAGATCACGTTAATAAGTTCGTTAAACGTATTTACAAAGAAATCAAGGCAGAGAAGAAATATGTTAAATTCGGTATCAGTCCATTCGGTATTTGGAGACCAGGCTATCCAGAATCAATCCGTGGGATGGATCAGTACGAGAAGTTGTATGCTGATGCTAAGCTATGGCTCAACGAAGGTTGGATTGATTATTTTATGCCCCAATTGTATTGGCAAATCAACAATATTCCTTTGAGTTTTCCTGTTTTGCTAGGTTGGTGGGAAACCGAAAATACCAAAGCTAGACACTTATGGCCAGGTTTAAATAGTGGCATTGGTGGCGGCGAAAAAAACAGTGATGAAATTATCAATCAGATCATGATTTCGAGAGGCATTACACCAAAATCTCCTGGTGTTGCCCATTGGAGCATTAGTGCTTTAACTAAGCACGAAAGTTTAAGAAATGATTTACTGGCTGGACCTTATAAAGAAGAGGCTTTAGTGCCAGCTTCTCCGTGGTTGGATAAATCGTTACCTGCAGGTGTTACCGTTGCAACAGAAGACCGTAATACTGATTCGTATATCAAATGGACAGCTAAGAAAGAAAAAGACGTGTTTAAGTATGTGGTTTATACCCAATACGGAGATAGATGGACTTATAGAACTTTAAATGCTAAAAGTAGTTTCTTGCAGGTGCCAAAAGTAATGGAGGTAAATCCAAAAACTAAAGCTACTGCTAAATTGAACGCGGTTAAGGTAACGGTAGTAGATCGAACTGGAAATGAAAGTGAGGGAGAGATTGTAGTTTTATAAAATAAGACGTCATTGTTCCATTATGCTAATCTGGATTTGCAATCCAAACTTTATTTAACTCAGGATTTTTAATCTTGTAAACATCTTATTTAAACTTTACGTATAAAACGATGTATAGCGTTTATAGGGATTTCAAATCCCTAATTATTTGAGTCTGGATTGCAAATCCAGACCTATTTAACTCAGGATTTGTAATCCTGTTATTCTAAAAAAACCACTTCTAATAATCCCACACCTCCAGCGTAATTGATTGCCGAGCTATAATTGTAATATTGAGGTTCATTTACTAATCCAGATTCTACAGGATTTTCATGGATATAGTTTAATTTTTGCTCTAAGAAAGCATTAGTTTCTAATAATATCGGATGATAGCCGTCTTGCCAAAATTTAGCTAATGTTATTTTTGGATTAATACTGCCAAGAAATTTGAACTTGTTTAACATCCATTCTCTACTCTCGTTAATTTTTGAAATTTCAGATACAATTTGTTTCGAGGTGTATTTTTTAAAATCGCGGATGATGTCTGATAAATTTTTATTTTGTATTGCACTTACTATTAAATGTAGATGACTGGGCATTAAGCACCATGCATACAAGATTAGACCTTTATGTCTTTGGCAGTAAGAAATACTCTCAATAACTATTTCAGCTAATTCACGACGTGTAAAAACGTCAATCCAATCTACTACTGTAATAGTGATGAAATAGAGCCCTTCTTTGTCGGTTATTTGGTATTTAAAACCCATTAATAAATTTAGCTTTTTTTTCAGGGATTTCAAATCCCTAGTTATTAGAGTCCGGATTGCAAATCCGGACTAACGAAGCGCTTAGTATCGCTAGTCGGGATTTGTAATCCCGATTTCCTTAACTCAGGATTTTTAATCCTGTATCTAGCAATATATTTTTACTTATAGATAAAATTGATAATTGTTATTGTAGGTTATCAATCTCCTTCATGTAGGCTAAATACGCCTCTTTGTAATTCAAATTTTTGTTTTCCGATTTAGAAATAAACGATAAGAAATCCTCCAAATCTGCTTCCGTAAAACCGAGTCTTCTGAACAACGCTTGGTCGTTTGGCCAATTTTCTGGATTCACTTTTATGGAAGCCATTTGCTTATAAAGCAAAATTCCTTTTCTAAATTCCGTATAGCCAATGTTCTGTTTGAAAGCTCGTACGGCATTAACTAACGTTTTATAGGTAACTATCGAATCGACATTACTTTCGCTAAGTACGGTATAAAGAATTTGAGGTTTTAATATTTCAATGTCAACACTGTCTAATGCTACAAACTTTTTTAATACGGCGATATCCTTCACAAAAAGTGAGTCGGTAGATTTTAAGCGGGTTTTTAGAAAGTTGGGTTGTTCTGCAAGTAGTTTACTATCGGCTGCTGTTTGTTGAGCAAATGAAGAAATGCTATTTAAAAATAGTAGAATTACGAATATGATTTTGAAGCTGTGGCTGTTTCTCATTATCTACAAAGGTAAGCTTTAGGTGTTTGCTAATTGCACTAAAACAAAAAATCCCGCTAGCTAAGCCAACGGGATTATATTTTAAGGGACTTGCTATTAATTTGTTTTTAGCGTTCCGTCTTCGTTTTTATTTACTACCGGACGTTTCTCGCCGTTAGCTAATTCCCAAGCCGTGTAATAAACTAACTGCGCTCTTTTTGCCAACATCGGGAAGTCGATTTTGCTCACTTCATCTCCTGGTTGGTGGTAATCTTTGTGTACACCGTTAAAGTAAAAAATTACCGGGATGCCGTGTTTAGCAAAGTTATAGTGGTCAGAACGGTAATAGAATTGATTAGGATCAGTACGGTTATTGTATTTCTCATCCATTACGATATTTACGTAATCTGTATTTGCTTTTTTGCCAATTCTATCTAAATCATCGCTAAGCATGTTAGAACCAATGATGTAAACGAAATTGTTATCGCCAGGACGGTTATCATCGCCACGGCCAATCATATCGATATTTAAGTTGGTAATAGTATTAGCTAACGGAAAAATAGGGTGGTCTGAATACCACTCAGAACCCCAAAGACCTTTCTCTTCACCTACTACAGTCATGAATAAGATACTGCGTTTAGGACCTTTGCCAGCTTTTTTAGCTTTAGCAAAAGCTTCTGCCAACATCAAAACACCAGTAGTTCCCGAGCCATCATCATCAGCACCATTATTTACTTTATCGGTAGCATTCGGGTCGTTCACTAAACCAATGTGGTCATAGTGACCAGTAACTACTAATACTTCGTTTTTAAGTTTAGGGTCAGAACCTTCTAAGAAACCTAAAACGTTATCCGCCTTAATATCTTCTTCTATTAATTTAGCAGAAAAAGCAACAGGAGTTTTAATGGTAACGGTAGCTGGTTTTAAAGTTTCAGCAATTTTTTTCTTTACATCAGCTAGGTTGGTATTAGCACCAGCTAAAATTTGATTGGCTACCGCACTGCCAACAGTAACTACGGGTAAGGAGTTAGCATTTTTAGCTGCATCTTCTCTCTTTAAGCCAGCAGTACCTTCAGTTAAAAATGCTTTTGCAGCATCAGAAAGGTTGTCTACTCGCTCGTTAATCACTAGAACGCCAGCAGCTTTGTTGTCTGTTAAATATTTAATTTTTGCTTGCTGACTACCAACACTGCTTTGTGCTCTTCTGCCTTGTGTTGGTGCAGGAGCTTTTGCGGTTGGGTCGCCAGTGGCGAAAATCAAAACTACTTTACCCGCTACATTAATGCCAGCATAGTCGTTAAAATCATCTTTGTTTAAGCCATAGCCCGCAAAAATAACTTCATTCGCTTTCACGTTAAAGCCCGCCGCCGGAGTAGTTTGCGCAGTTACGTAATAATCTTTTAAGTTTTCTTTAGTTTGAGAACCAATGGTGAGCGAAATGCCTGATAATTTCTTTGCAGAAATACCCACTGGTTGCATATAAGGATCTTTGTTGCCTTTTACTGGACCAACTAAGCCAAAGCTTTGGAATTGCTTTTTGATGTACTCCGCTGCCATCCAAGCACCTTTTTTGCCAGTTTCACGACCTTCGTACTCGTCAGAAGCTAATATAGATAAATGCTCGTAAGCCCTTTCTTTATTAACTGGAGCACTAAATTTGATGGCATTTTTATCTTGCGCCATCGCACCAAAACTTAGCGCTAAAGCTAGTGAGGTGTATACAAACTTTTTATTCATTTTTATAAGTTAGTTAGGTATAAACAGTAGGGTTGGTTGAAATCTAAAATCGTAATTCTAGATTCGGTTAACACGATATTTTATTCACTCTGTTGGCATGTCTGCCACCTTCAAAAGGAGTTTCTAAAAATGCGGTAACCATTTCTTTTGCCAGCTCTGGAGATACAAAACGTGCGGGAATGCAAATTACATTGGCATTGTTGTGTTGTCTCGATAATTTGGCAATATCTGTTAGCCAAGTTACGGCAGCTCTAATGCCCTGATGTTTGTTGGCAGTAATGGCTACGCCCTGGGCACTTCCACAAACTAAAACGCCAAAATCAGCTTCGCCTTTTTCTACAGCGCTAGCCACAGGATGTGCAAAATCTGGATAATCAACCGAATCAAGTGAGTGGGTGCCAAAATCGGTTACCTCGTGGTCACTTAAAAAGTCTTTTAGAAGCTCTTTGTATTCAAAACCTGCGTGGTCTGCCCCAATGGCTATTTTTAATTTACTTGCTGACATATTCAAATTTATATAGAATTATAGAAATGGTTTGGTAAATATTTTGTTGTGTTTATGTTATAGGATATCTTTAACCTATTACTTACAACGTAAAACTTATTACTTAGAACCTATTTCCCGTAAAAAGCTAGTTCTGCTTTCTGTCTTTTCTTTTCGATACGAGCAGAAATAATGATACTCAATTCGTAAAGTAGGAATAGTGGGAAAGCCACAATTAACATGGTATAAGGATCTGCGGTTGGTGTTACTACGGCAGCTACAATTAAAATTAACACAGCGGCATATCTTCTGGTAGAACGCATAAACTTTGGCGTCATAATGCCCAGTTTAGATAAAATGTAGATAATTACCGGAAGCTGGAAAATGATGCCTGAACCTAAAGCTAATGTTAAAACCGTAGATAAATAAGATGAAATGGTAAAAGTGTTTTCAATACTTGGATCTACGGTATAATTGATTAGGAAATTGATAGATAATGGGCAAATGATATAGTATCCAAACAATAAACCTAAAGCAAATAATAGAGAAGCGAAAGCTACAAATCCACTGGCCGATTTTCTTTCGGTATCTAATAAAGCTGGTTTGATGAACAGCCAAATTTCAAATAACAGATACGGAATTCCTAAAATGATACCTGCCATTACGCATGAGTTCATCTGTAAGGTAAACTGTCCCGACATTTCGGTGTTGATGATTTTAGCTTTAATATCGGTTATGCAAAACTCATTGCCAATAGAAGGGAAAGCCTCTACCAATTTACACATCATGCGATAGGTCCAAAAATCTGCGTTCTTTGGCGCCATGATCACATCATGCCAAATAAAATCGGTGAAATAAAAGGCGACCATCACCAATAGCGTAATTACCGCTAAAGCTCTTAGCAGGTGCTTACGGAGGATGTCTAGGTGGTCAAAAAAAGACATTTCTGCCTCTAAACTCTTCCCTTTGTTCTTTATCGAATCGATTAAATCTTTGGCTTTATTGTTACTCATTTTAGCTATTTGAAAACAAAAATACCATTCTATTTGATTAGAACAGAATCTCTAAGGTAGAATTTATCTAATGCAATATAAAAATTAACTTTTAGAGGACTTTCTGGTTGGGACAGATCATTGCGAATCAGCTTTGTGCTAAAATAAAAAACCACTCTACTTATTGTAAAGTGGTTTTTCGTAGCCCGTAGGGGAATCGAACCCCTGTTTCCAGAATGAAAATCTGGCGTCCTCACCCCTAGACGAACGGGCCATTATATTTGGTCATTTGACCGAATGGTCTGCAAAGGTATAAGTTTAGGATTATTTTGTCAATAGTAATTTTAAATAAAAATAGTTGTTTTAAGCTAATATGTGTCTTGTTAACATAGAAAGCGTTTTTCTAATGTATTTTCGGTATATTTTGTTAAAATATATGCTTTTAACTAGGGGCTGTAAAGCTTGGAATGGGCTGCCTTATGAAAAGGTGGATGTAAGATTGAAATAGGCTTAAAAACAAAAAAGCTACTTCATTCGAAATAGCTTTTCGTAGCCCGTAGGGGAATCGAACCCCTGTTTCCAGAATGAAAATCTGGCGTCCTCACCCCTAGACGAACGGGCCATTAAATCAAGAAGTGTCATTTCAACTTCTTATTTGGTAGCGGGGACACGACTCGAACGTGCGACCTTCGGGTTATGAGCCCGACGAGCTACCAACTGCTCCACCCCGCACTCTATACAATTCGTTTTTTCTTTCGTTAAATCCTTAACACTTGTTCCGAATTGGAATGCAAAGATAGGAACGTTTTTTTGTAATGCAAATATTTTTGAAAAAAAAGTTGAAATAAGTTTGGGAAACCTCCAAAAACAGATGCAGGGCCTTTTTTCGTGATGAAATTTAGATATATCGTCTGATTTTTATTACCACTTATTGTCGATAGAATGTGTATCAGTAGAAAATGATAACCTTAAAATTCGCCTCGAAATAAAAAGCAATCCGTATAACTATCATAAGTAGCATTTTGCGTATTATTGCAGATTATTTAATACCCTTATCAAAATATCATGGCACACAAGGCAGGTTTCGTTAGCATCATAGGTAAACCAAACGTAGGAAAATCTACGTTGATGAACGCATTAGTGGGAGAGAAGTTATCTATCATCACACCGAAGGCGCAAACTACCCGTCACCGTATATTGGGTATTGTAAATGAAGAAGAGTTTCAGGTTGTTTTTTCTGATACGCCCGGTATTATCAAACCGCTGTATGGTTTACAAGATTCGATGATGTCTGCAGTAAGCGGCGCACTTAGCGATGCGGATTTAATTTTATTCGTAACAGATATCCACGAGAAACATGATGAGAATGATGTTTTAGAGAAAATCACCAATACAACCATCCCTTTGGTGGTATTGCTAAATAAAATTGATAACGCTACACAAGAACAGGTTGATGAAAAGTTTGCTTACTGGCAAGAAAAATTAAACCCAAAGCATATTTATGCAATTTCGGCATTGCACAAGTATAATCTAGACGGCATCTTACCGATGATTTTGGAAAATATCCCAGAACATCCAGCATATTACGATAAAGAAGAATTAACCGATCGCAGTCAGCGTTTCTTCGTTTCAGAGATTATCCGCGAAAAGATTTTCTTTAACTACAAAAAGGAAATTCCGTATAGCACCGAGGTGATTGTTACTTCATTTAAAGAAGAAGAGACTAAAAGCGGACCAATGATTCGCATTACCTCAGAAATTATAGTAGAAAGAGATTCACAGAAAAATATTCTAATTGGCACCGGCGGTGCCATGCTTAAGAAAGTTGGCATGGAAGCTAGAAAAGACATTGAGAAGTTTTTAGATAGCAAAGTGTTTTTAGAAACTTTTGTGAAGGTTATTCCAGACTGGAGAAGTAAAAAGAATTACCTGAAAAATTTCGGCTACGACAACTAAATTAGCTGATTGGCAAATTTGATGGGAGGGTTACTGGTTTCTGTGGTTCTGCAGATGCTATTCGCTTTGTTCCTTATTCCTTGCGTTTTAATCAAAAAATAAGCGTACTTTTGCAAGTTCAAACCCTAAATAAGGGTTTTGATATATAGACGGTTTTACTTTTTTCGGCTTATGGTCATCAAATCTAAAATCGTAAATCCAAAATCGTAAATAAAGAAATGAGTAATATCATCGCCATTGTAGGCCGACCAAACGTAGGCAAATCAACCCTTTTTAACAGATTAACAGAAAGTCGTAAGGCTATTGTTGATGATTTTAGTGGTGTGACCCGCGACAGACATTATGGTAAGGCCGAATGGACCAACAGAGAATTTACTGTAATTGATACAGGTGGTTATGTAGCAAATTCTGAGGATTTATTTGAAGTGGCTATCCGCGAACAGGTAGTTATCGCTATCGAAGAAGCTACAGTGATCATTTTTATGGTTGATGTAACTACAGGTATTACCGATTTGGATGATGACATTGCTGATTTATTACGCAAGGGTAAAAAGCCTGTTTTTGTGGTAGTAAACAAAGTAGATAACACGGCTTTAGAAAATGAATCTTCTGTTTTTTATAGCTTTGGCTTAGGCGAAATCCATACCATTTCTTCAATGACTGGTTCTGGAACTGGAGATTTGTTAGACGAAGTAATCAAGCATTTCGAAGATATTCCGGAAGAGGAAAATGCTCTGCCGAAAATTACCATTGTGGGTAGACCAAACGTGGGTAAATCATCTTTAATTAATGCCCTAATTGGTAAAGACAGAAATATCGTAACGCCAATTGCAGGTACTACTAGAGATTCTATCCATATCCATTACAACCAGTTCGGTCACGAATTTATGTTTATTGATACTGCCGGTTTGCGTAAAAAAACCAAGGTAAAAGAAAACATCGAGTTTTACTCGGTAATGCGTACCATTAAGGCTTTAGAAGATTCTGATGTAGTGATGTTGATGCTAGATGCTCAGGAAGGTATCGAATCGCAGGATATCAATATTTTTCACTTAGCAGAGAAGAACAAAAAAGGGATTGTGATTTTGGTGAATAAATGGGATTTAATTGAGAAAAACAATAAAACCATTAAAGAATTTGAGGAGCAGATTAAGCACAAATTGCAACCATTTACGGATGTGCCTATTATTTTTATCTCGGTTTTAAACAAACAAAGAATTTTCCAATCTATTGAGAAAGCGCTTGAAGTACAGAAGAATAGGGGAAAGAAAATACCTACTTCTAAACTGAACGATGTGTTATTGCCAATTATCGAGGCCTATCCGCCGCCTGCATTAAAAGGAAAATACATTAAGATTAAGTATATCACTCAAATCAATGGTGTAGCGCCAATGTTTGCGTTTTTCTGTAACCTACCTCAGTATATCAAAGACCCATATAAACGCTTCTTAGAAAACAAACTTCGCGAACATTTCGATTTTTCTGGAGTGCCAATTCAAATATTTTTCAGACAGAAATAAGCATAACACCTTCTCTCCATCTTAGGGAGAGATCCCGATTTATCAGGAGAGAGGGTTTTAAAAATACAATTTCATTAATTCCTATACATCCCGTCTTTGCGAGGAGGTACGACGAAGCAATCTCATTTGATCGGGATTTGAAAATCAACAGAAATACATTTGGGCAACATCAGTCCTGCTGTACGCTAAAATCTCTTTGTTGACCACTTCTGTCATCCTGAGCCTGTCGAAGGATATTTCATAGGAAACAGATGCTTCGATAAACTCAGCATGACAGGTTATTTAAGGGAAGCCAACAAAAAGTATTTCCGCTGCCATCAGGTTTATTTTACAAAAGTCTTTGCTATTAATAAACTAATCAGTTAAAGAAGCCGAAGGTTTCGAATCATTATGGCAGCAAGCATATGTTTTCTATGTTCGACCCCTACAGGGTCGCATAATAACCTGTAATCCGTTATAGACATTTGACCATGATGTGGTCTTTTTAATGAATGCCGACCTCTGAACGCAATGAGGGGTTTCTTTGCACAAGCCTTGGTTAAATAGCCCTTATTGTAGCGGCATCTTCAAACGAGCGCTAGCGAGATTGAAATATAGCGTAAAGAAGGACTTACATCAATAAAACTACTGCAACTGCGCTTCAAAAAAAGCGTTTAAATCAATTTCACCTCTTCGTGGTTTTAAAACGACTGATAAAAATCTACAATAATTACAGTCCGTCGCACTTTATATTAATGCATAACTCTTAATTTTACGTTATGCAAAATTCTATTCAGGTGGTTAACAGTACGCCAAATGATATCGATACCATTTTCGAATTTTATGATTTGGCTATCGAACATCAAAAGAAAGTTTCGCCAAAGCAATGGCAAGGTTTTGATAGAGAATTGGTAAAAGAGGAAATTGCTGAAAATAGGCAGTACAAAATCTTAGTTGATGGAGAAGTAGCAGCAATATTTGCGGTAACTTATAGTGACCCTCAAATTTGGTTGGGTAAAGATAATGAAGCTGCGGTTTACATTCATCGTATTGTAACGCATCCAGATTTTAGGGGTTATGGTTTTGTGAAAGTAATTATCGATTGGGCGAGGGCATATAGTAAAACAACGCCATTAGATTACATCCGTATGGATACTTGGGCAGATAACGAGCGTTTGTTGAAGTATTACACTGGCTGCGGTTTTAATCACGTAGGAGAGATAAAAATAGTAGCAGACAGCGGTTTACCTAAGCATTATGAAGGTATTACTTTGAACTTGTTCGAAATTAAGTTAAAAGTGAAAATTTGAAAGTAAAAAGCTTAGCCGCCTAAACTGACCACTGATACCTATCCCTGATTCCTGATTAAGCTCTTGTGTCGTTGCCGTGAAAAATACTCTGATAGCTATCATAACGTGAAGGCTCGATTTCTCCTTCTTCCACGGCTTTAATAATGGCGCAGCCGGGCTCATTAATGTGTCTACAGTTGTTGAACCTACATTGATTTAATCTATCTCTCATTTCCACAAAAAAGTGGCTCAGTTCCTCTTTTTCAATGTCAACAATTCCCAATTCTCTAATTCCTGGTGTATCTATTAAATAACCACCAAATGGTAATTGGTGCATTTCTGCAAATGTAGTAGTGTGCTGACCTTTGTCGCTCCATTCACTAACTTCTCCAGTTTTTATTTCGAAATTTGGTAAAAGGGCATTGATTAAGCTAGATTTTCCAACGCCAGAATGCCCCGAGAACAAGGTGGTTTTGTCTTTTAATAAAGCTTCGATTTCAGGAATGTTAGTGCCTTCCAAAGCAGAAACTTCATAGCATGGATAGCCTATTTTTTCGTAAATCAACTTGTAATCTGCCAGTATAGCTAGACCATCTTCGTTATAAATATCCAGTTTGTTAAATATTAGACAAGTTGGAATGTCATAAGCTTCGGCAACTACCAAAAAACGGTCGATAAATCCTAATGAGGTACGCGGAGAAGCCAATGTTACAATCAAAAAGGCTTGGTCTAAGTTTGCTGCAATAATTTGCGACTGCTTGCTTAGGTTAATAGATTTCCTGATGATGTAGTTCTTACGGTCGTGCAGTTTATGAATTACGCCTGTATCCGCGTTAGGTTCTAATTCAAAATCTACTTGGTCGCCAACAGCAATAGGGTTGGTGGTTTGTATGCCTTTAATCCTAAATTTCCCTTTTATACGGCAAGAATAGGTGGTGCCGTCTTCGGCAAATACTTGATACCAACTTCCGGTAGATTTTATAACTAATCCCTGCATATTTTGGGTAAAGGTAGCTTTGAAAGTTGAAAGTTGAAAGCCTTCGCTTCATTATATTTTACCACCTTAGGTACCTTAGCACACTTAAGGCTGAAGCATTTTAAAAACTTAGATTTTCTTAGGTGTCTAAGGTGGTTCATTTTAAAAATAAAAATGCCCCAACAATTTGTCGAGGCATCTTCTTTATTTTAATATTTCTTATTCCGAAAAATCGAAAGTTTCCATAAACTTAGTGGTAAAGTTACCAGCTCTAAAATTAGGGTCTTTCATTAATTTTAAATGGAATGGAATGGTAGTTTTAATACCTTCAATTACGAATTCGCTTAAAGCACGTTCCATGGTGCAAATTGCTTCTTCTCTAGTTTGTGCAACACAAATTAGCTTAGCAATCATCGAATCGTAGTTAGGAGGAATTTGGTAACCTGCATAAACGTGTGTATCTACACGCACGCCATGACCACCTGGTGAGTGGAAATTAGTTATTCTTCCTGGTGAAGGACGGAAGTTATTAAATGGATCTTCAGCATTGATACGACATTCGATAGCATGCATATCTGGCGTATAATTCTTGCCAGAAATTGGAATACCTGCCGCTACTTTAATCTGTTCTTTAATCAAATCGAAGTTAATTACTTCTTCCGTAACTGGATGCTCTACTTGGATACGAGTATTCATTTCCATGAAGTAGAAATTACGGTGTTTATCTACCAAGAATTCTACTGTTCCAGCACCTTCATAGCTTACAGCTAAAGCACCTTTAATGGCAGCTTCGCCCATTTTCTCACGTAACTCTTCAGTCATGAAAGGAGAAGGAGCTTCTTCTACTAGTTTTTGGTGGCGGCGTTGGATAGAGCAATCTCTTTCTGATAAGTGACAAGCTTTGCCAAATTGATCACCAATGATTTGGATTTCAATGTGACGAGGATCTTCGATGTATTTCTCTAAGTAAAGACCATCGTTACCGAAAGCTGCGCCAGACTCTTGACGGGCGCTGTCCCAAGCATTTTCAAACTCTTCATCTTTCCAAACTACACGCATACCACGACCACCGCCGCCTGCTGTAGCTTTTAAGATTACCGGATAGCCTACTTCGTTAGCTAGTTTAATACCTTCTTTAACGTTTTCCAATAAGCCTTCAGAACCTGGAATGGTAGGTACGCCAGCAATTTTCATGGTCTCTTTAGCCGAAGCTTTATCGCCCATGCCATTGATTTGCTCTGGTGTAGCACCTATAAATTTAATTCCATAATCGCGGCAAACTGACGAGAACTTCGCATTTTCAGACAAGAAACCGTAACCTGGGTGTATGGCATCTGCATTAGTCAATTCTGCTGCAGATATAATGTTAGGGATACTTAAATAAGAATCTTTGCTTGGCGGTGGGCCGATACAAACAGCCTCATCAGCAAAACGAACGTGTAAACTCTCTCTATCAGCTGTAGAGTAAACTGCCACGGTTTTAATGCCCATTTCCTTACAGGTACGGATAATACGCAAAGCGATTTCGCCCCTGTTGGCAATTAATATTTTTTTAAACATAATTTCTCTTTAATTAGCTGATTAGCTAATTGATTAATTTGCTAATTAAATAGGTTCAACTAAGAATAACGGTTGGTCGTACTCTACTGGAGACGCATTGTCTACCAATATTTTAACGATACGGCCTGAAACTTCGCTTTCAATTTCGTTGAATAATTTCATTGCTTCGATGATACATACAACTTTACCAGTACCAATTTCATCGCCTACGTTTACAAACGAAGGTTTGTCTGGGCTTGCAGAACGGTAGAAAGTACCAATCATTGGAGATTTTATCGTAATGTATTTAGAGGTGTCTTCTGTAGCTGTAGTAGCCGCTGGTGCTGCAGGAGCTGCTTGGGCAGGTGCCGCAACCGGAGCAGCTGCAACAGGTGCTGCAGCGGGTATTGCTGCGTTCACATAAACAGGGGCTTGGTTAGTTTTAATGGTAATCTTGAAGTTCTCTTGTTCTAAGGAAACCTCATTTACTCCTGATCGAGAAACAAATTTTATAAGTTCCTGAATTTGTTTGATATCCATTCTCTTTTTGTTATGTTAAATAATTGTTGTGTCTTGTTTGAATTAGCAAAGTTAAGGTTTTTATTAGTTTTTTAGGTGTTTGGTTTTTTTGTTGTTTAGTCTAATATCGGTTACTAAACAACCAACCATCTAACTAACCAAAAAACTAACTGTTATAAGCCCATTTAAGGTATACAGATCCCCAAGTGAAACCTCCACCAAAAGCAGCTAAAATAATATTATCGCCTTTTTTAAGTTGGCTTTCCCATTCCCATAAACATAGCGGAATAGTGCCATTAGTTGTATTGCCGTAACGCTCAATGTTGATCATTACTTTTCCTGAGTCTACACCCATTCTAGAAGCAGTGGCATCAATAATACGTTTATTGGCTTGATGAGGAACTAACCAAGCTACATCATCAGCAGAAAGACTATTTCTTTCCATAATTTCTGCAGCAACATCTGCCATATTGGTAACAGCAAATTTAAATACGGTTTGTCCTTCTTGATGTGCGTAATGCTCTTTGGCATCGATGCTTTCGTAACTCGCAGGTCTTACAGATCCGCCAGCTTTCATGCCTAAGAATTTACCTCCAGAGCCATCGGTTCTTAAGATAGAATCTTGTAAACCAAAACCTTCTTCGTTAGGTTCCAATAAAGCGCAGCCACAACCATCACCAAAGATGATACAAGTAGTACGATCTTCGTAATTAATAATCGATGACATTTTATCGCCACCAACTACCAACACTTTTTTATGTTTTCCCGATTCTATAAATTGAGCACCTGTGGTTAAACCAAAAAGGAAACCAGAACAAGCAGCTTGTAAATCGTATCCCCATGCATTGGTTGCGCCAACTTTATCAGCCAGTACATTTGCCGTAGCTGGAAAAGTGAAATCTGGAGTTGTAGTACAGAAAATGATCAGGTCGATTTCTTTAGCATCAATACCTCTTTTTTTCAAAAGACCGTTAACGGCTGGTACAGCCAAATCAGAAGTGCCTAAGCCTTCACCTTTTAATATTCTTCGCTCTTTAATACCGGTTCTACTGGTAATCCATTCATCTGAAGTTTCAACAAGTGTTTCTAACTCTTCGTTAGTTAAAACATAATCAGGAACGTAACCATTAACGGCAGTAATAGCAGCGTGAATTTTACTCATTTTTTGTGTATTTAATTATCGGAATGCGGCTTGTATTTTACCTACCAATCCAGTATTAATCATATCCCGAGATTGGAAGATCATGTTCTTCACAGCTTCTGGGCTCGATATGCCATGTCCAATTAAAACAGGAGCATTTACACCCAATACAGGGCTGCCACCGTAGTTTTCATAATTGAAACGGTCAAAAAATTCATCTTTTAATCCCTTTTTGATGGTCAAAACATAAAACGATTCTGCTAGTTTTAACATAATATTTCCAGTAAAACCATCACAAACAATTACATCAGCTTTATCATTAAACAAATCTCTACCTTCCACATTGCCAACAAAATTGAAAGATGCTTTTTCTTTCATTAAGCGGTGACTAGCTAAGGTAAGCATGTTGCCTTTTTCGTCTTCTTCGCCGATGTTCATTAAAGCCACTTTAGGATTTTCAATTTGCATTACATATTCTGCATACAAACTGCCCAAAACACCAAACTCTAATAGATTGTCTGGCTTACAATCTGCATTGGCACCAACATCTAATAATAAACCAGCACCACCTTTTAGCTTAGGTACAATAGTACATAAGCATGGACGAGAGATGCCTGCAATTGGCTTCACACTGAAAACAGCGCCTACCAACATAGCGCCAGAATTACCTGCGCTTGCAAACGAATCTATCTTGCCTTCCTTTAATAATTGGAAACCAACAGAGATGCTAGAATTAGGTTTTTGAAGAATTGCTTTTGTAGCATGTTCGCCCATACCAATAACTTCTTCGGTATGTACGTATTCGAAGTGATCCGGATTGAATCCTTGTTCAGAAAGTAGAGGTTTAATCTGCTGTGTATCGCCAATAAGCACTAAATGCTCGTTAGGAGACAGGGACTGATGGGCAGCTATTGCTCCCAAAACGTTAGCTTTGGGAGCATAGTCTCCACCCATAATATCGAGACCTATTTTCATAGTAAAATCTTTTGTGTTAAAGCCAGAGGCTATATTTCTATTAGGCTAAGTTAACCTTAAACTAACGGAAAACACAAAAATTTTTCAGAAAATTAACCTATAGAAGTGTTTTCTATTACCAATTTACCGTTGTAGTAAAGGTTACCGTCAACGTTATAAGCTGTGTGTGGAATGTGTACCGCACCAGTAGTTTGGCAAGTAGTTAATGAAGGCGCTTCAGCTTTGTAGTGCGTTCTTCTTTTATTTCTTCTTTGTTTAGAAATCTTGCGTTTAGGATGTGCCATTACTTGATTTTTTTAATTGCTATTTTAATTTTTTTAACGCTTCCCAACGTGGGTCGTCAGTTTGTTCTTCTTGCTCTTCATGTCCTACGGCTAGCTTGTCTAAAGTGCTTAGCATTTGCTCGTCGCAGGTTTTTCCAGCTTGCTCACATTTGTTGGTGAAAGGTACGGCTACGGTAATGAATTCGTAAATCAATTCAGAAACGTCTACAGCTGTCTCTTTTCTAGGCAAAACGATGATTTCTAAATCTTCGATTTCATCTTCTTCTACCTCTTCAGCAAATTTTACAATCTGTCTTTCATTCAATACAATTGGTTGGTCAAAATCAGATAAGCAAGTGTCGCAGTTTAGTTTTAAAGTTCCCTCAATGTGGAAACCCAAAATCAACATGGTTTCTTGTTTATCTAGTTCAACTTGGGCTTTAAGCGTTCCATCTTTTACTAAAGAATGCTCAAATGCATCAAAAAAGCTTTTATCTATTTCGAATTCGAAAGAGTGCTTTCCCAATTTTAAACCTGTAAAGGGGATAGAAAATTGTTTTAATGCTTTCAATTGTAACTAAATTTTAGCCTGCAAAGGTATGAATTATTTTTTTAAATGAAAATGTTTTTAGAAAAATGAGGAGTAGAAAAATTCACTTGTAGAGTGAGACGTAAATTATTTGAAAAACAATGTCTGTAAATCTTGGCTAAACCAGCCCTTCTTTACGCTTTACGTCGCTCGTTACACTTCGCTGTGTGTTCGCTCCAATAAGGTTTATTGTACCAAGGAAGTGTAGCATGGCGATATGCTTTGGGACTATGCTGATAAATTTATTCTGTGTTTAAACCATCTCAGTATTATGTCGTCACACCAAACAACCAAACAACCAAACAACCAAACAACCAAAATGAGAACTCTATTTACCATCGCTATTTTATTTTTTACTTGTACTATCGTTAAAGCGCAGCATCCAAAAGTTCCAGATACCGCCGGCTACCGTATAATTGAAGAAAGTAAAACCAGTTTTCCGAAGTTCAATCAGTTGTTTCATCAGTTGCTAGCAAACGAACCTCTGTTAAAGCAAATTGTTTTCATCAATCAGAAAGGTAAAGGCCCTGGGTTTGCCAATCCAAATGGTACGGTAACACTAAACTTGGATTATTTTGTGAACAAGAAGCCCCGCTTCGACGATAACCGATTAATTGTGGTGCTATACCACGAAATTGGTCATCTACATTACTTCGATAAAACGGCAAAGGGAAAGAGAAATCCAGAAGAAAGCGAGAAAGCCGCCTTTGAATATTCTTTACAAAAAACTAAAGAAATGGCTGCGCTTAAGGATTGTTTACCCTTAAAAGCTGGTCTGCATTTTATGGTACAGCGAAGCCAGAGTAATGAAACAAGCGACCCACATGTACGAGCTTTGAAACGTATGGTAAATGAGCCTCTCTATGCGGAATATGTTGCTTATCAGCAGGCTAACTGTAAGTGAGTATAAAGGTCATTACTTATTTAGAACCATCTCATTGCCGCTTCTAGACCACTCGCTCCAAGAACCTATATATAAACTGGGTACAGGCAAGCCGGCATAAGCAAGAGCTAGCAGGGTATGGCACGCAGTTACACCAGATCCGCAATGCACAATGATGTTTTCTGATGCTGTATCTTTAAAAGTATCGTTGTATTTTTTATTTAGAAAAGACGGATTCTGAAATGCGCCAAACTCATCTAAATTTTCGGTAAGTGGAATATTTACAGCGGTCGGAATATGTCCGGCAATTAAATCCAATGGCTCCACTAATCCATCGTATCTGTTTTTAGCTCTAACGTCAACGATGATTTTGTGTTTGGTTTCGATAGCTTTTTCAACTTCTTCAATGGTTGCTAAAGGTAATTTCCATTCCGTTATGGAAGTATCTATTTTAGTGGGTATAGGCGTTTCCAAATGAGCATTACTTGGAAAGCCAATATTCAATGCTGCCTTAAAGCCGCCATTTAGCACTTGAATGTTTTTGTAGCCAATTGACGTAAGCATCCACCAAAACCTAGCTGCCGCATTTGCACCATTTTTATCATCGTAAATAACTACATGACTTTCGGGGCTAATACCTAGCTTACTAATGGTTTCCGCAAATTTGCTCGGAAGAGGTAAGGGATGTCTGCCTCCATTGGCAGGATCCTCAACAGTGGCAGACAAATCGGTTTCTAGGTCTACAAAGTAAGCTCCAGCTAAATGGTTAGCCAGATAACGCTCTTTTCCGCCACCATCGGCATCTATAAGTATGAACTCTTTATTTTGAACCTTTAGTTTGAGTAAATCTTCAGGTTGTATAATTGGAGAAATCTTACTCATTTTTTGAAGGTTTAGTTGGCGTCGTCTTTAATATCTCCAGCAGTCTCAATAATTTTACCACCAGTTCTTAACTGATTACGCAACAAGTTTTCTTGTTCTCTGCGGTTTTTCACAATGTGGATGGCAGCGAAAAGCGCTTCCATAAATGAAGTTGGATCAGCTTGGCCTTTACCTGCAATGCCATAGCCAGTTCCGTGATCTGGAGAAGTGCGTACAAACTTTAATCCTGCGGTATAATTTACACCGGTTTCAAAAGCGATAGTCTTGAAAGGAATTAAACCTTGATCATGGTACATCGCTAAAACCGCATCAAATTGTTTGTAAGTTCCATTGCCAAAAAAACCATCGGCAGGATATGGACCGAAGCAAATAATGCCTTTGTCGAATGCCTCTTGGATAGCAGGTGAAATCACTTCTGCTTCTTCGCTTCCCAACAAACCATTATCGCTAGCATGTGGATTTAAGCCTAGTACAGCAATTTTTGGTTTTTCGACCCAGAAATCCTTTTTCAAACTTTCGTTAATCAGCTGTAGTTTTTTAACGATTTTTTCTTTGGTAATGCTCTTGGCTACTTCAGTTACAGGAATATGTCCAGTTACTACGCCGACACGTAAAGTATCGCTTACCAAGAACATCAGTACATCGTTGCTGCCACTTCTTTCTTGTAAGTATTCTGTATGTCCAGGGAATTTAAAATCTTCCGACTGGATGTTGTTTTTATTAATTGGAGCGGTCACTAATGCATCAATAGAACCGCTAACTAAATCGTCGGTGGCTTTTTGTAACGATAGAAAAGCATATTTTCCACCAGTTTCGTTGGCCGTACCTAATTCGATTTTAACATCTTCTTCCCAACAGTTAATCATATTGGGTTTGTGCGCCACTGCTGCTTCCGCATTTGGAATTACATTGAACATGAAATCGCTAAGGTGTAAAGCTTTGCGATGAAAAGAAGCGACTTTAGTGTGGCCGTAAACAATTGGCGTACAGTAATCTAAAATCTTGCTTTCGGCAAGTGTCTTTAAAATTACCTCTAAACCAATACCGTTAACGTCGCCTATACTAATTCCTATCTTAATTTTGTTGCTCATGCTGATGTTTAAATTTAGCGCAAAATAAGGATTATTAAGGTTAACCACAAAGACACGAAGAACACAAAGTGCTTATTGAAGTACAAACTGACCTTTTAACTACGCAATCGTAATTCGTAAACCTAAAATCGTAAATCATAAAACCGTACCTTTGGCGTATGAGTTTAGTTAAAGCGAAGAAACACTTAGGGCAACATTTTCTAACGGATAAAAACATTGCACAGCGAATTGTGGATGGTTTAATCCATACCGACAAATACAATCAAGTATTGGAAGTTGGACCAGGAATGGGAATCTTATCTGATATTTTGTTGCAACGAGAAGATTTGGAGACTTTTCTCATCGATATTGACACCGAATCTTTCAACTTCTTGAGGGAGAAATATCCCCAGCTGGGAGATAGATTAATTAACGGTGATTTCTTGAAGCTGAGTTTTGAATCGATTTTTCCTGGAAAATTTGCTGTAATTGGCAATTTCCCTTACAATATTTCTTCGCAGATTTTATTCAGGATTTTAGAGAACCGCCAAAATATTGTAGAAATGGTAGGCATGTTCCAAAAGGAAGTTGCTGAGCGTTGTGCCTCTAAGCCTGGAACTAAAGAGTACGGGATTTTGAGTGTGTTTATTCAGGCCTACTATCATATCGAATACCTTTTTACGGTAAAACCAGGAACTTTTAATCCACCACCAAAGGTGAATTCTGGCGTAATTCGTTTAACTAGAAACGAAGTTGAGGAACTGGATTGTGACGAAAAATTATTTTGGAGAGTAGTAAAAGCGGGCTTTAATCAGCGTAGAAAAACTTTGCGCAATGCTGTTTCTGCAGTAGTGCCGAGAGATAAATTAGGCGAACATCCATTTTATGAAAGAAGGGCGGAAACTTTAACTGTGCAAGATTTTGTTGAACTGACTAATTTTTTAGCAACTAGGTAATGCAACTATAAGAGGAAACGAAGTGTCTTTATGGGTATGAAAAAAGTATTTTACACATTTCTTTTATTATTCGGAGTAACGCTTCATGTTTCAAAGTCAATAGCACAGGAAAATCAAAATCAAGCAGATTTAGAAGCGCTTTACACTGCCATTCAAAAAACACCTTCTTACAAAAAGCAGCTTAAAGGCGACAAAGCTTACCAGCAATTGTATGAAGATGTGAAGCTGAATATTGCGAAGGCTGGCGAGATAGAAGCTTTCAGGCAGTTAAGCAAATTGGTTTCTGCTATTAACGATAATCATTTAGGGTTTTACCGTACGCCCGATACAGCTTTGAAAATGTCTTATTTTTTGATGGGACAAGATAAGCCAGGCGATATAATGAAGAGGGTTCGTCCTAAGTTTGAAAGTGATTTAGAAGGTGTTTATTTTGCCTATAATCGACCGTATGGTTTGTACGCAAAAGGAGATAAGGTGTACCAGGTCATGAATTTAGTCGACGGTTTTATAATGGCAGAAATTTTTCATACATCTTATGGTGGTTACGACGTGCTATTGTATGGTAGTCTTCAACTAATTAAAAATACGAGGTTGGTTAATGGAACACTGTTAGGAACACCCTTTACAAAGTCTCGGGAGAAGAAGTTTTCGATATTAGATAAAGGCAATGAGAACTTTGAATATAAAATCCTTAATGATAAAATTGGTTATTTGAGATTGAGCAGTTTTAGTTCTAGTACTGAGAATATCAAAAAATCTGAAGTGTTTTACCAAAAGATTTCGGATACGTTAGAAACGGTGAACTTAATAGTTGATGTGAGGAATAATGGCGGCGGCGGATTTAAAACCTCTCAAAAATTTATCAACTTACTTAAAAAGTATAAAGGAAACATTTTTGTTCTACAAAACTCTGCAACGGTGAGTAACGCCGAACAATTTATTTTGGAATTAAAACCTTTGAAAAAGGTAACTACCTTAGGTGAACAAACCAGAGGTACCATTACTTTTGGGAGTAATTATGGTACAAAAATAGTACTGCCAAGTGGTCGCTTTACTTTTTATCCTACAGATATGAAAGGCACTAATAGAGATTTAGCCTATGAAAGTAAGGGGATTAATCCTGATATAACATTAGATGTTTTTAAAAGCGATTGGATAGAACAAACTTTAGAATACATCAACAAGAAGCCTTAAAAGCATGAACAAAAAGATATTAATTGTAGATGATCTACATCCAGTTTTTAAAGAAAGAGCAGCAGCTTTAGGTTACGATGTGGATGATAGACCTGAAATTACCAGAGCTGAAACGTTAGCTGCTGTGGCAGATTACGATGGCATTGCTGTGCGAACCAAATTTAGGATAGACAAAGAAATTTTTGATGTAGCTCCGAAATTGAAATTTGTGGCAAGAGCTGGTGCAGGATTGGATAACATTGATATCGACATTGCGAAAGAGAAAGGCATTGCACTTTTGGCTGCTAACGAAGGTAATATGGATGCTGTTGGCGAACATGCTGTTGGTTTGCTATTATCGCTGATGAACAACTTCCGCAAAGCGGATATAGAAATTAGAAATGGTGCTTGGGATAGAGAAGGCAACCGCGGGTACGAACTGAAAGGTAAGACTGTAGGTATTATTGGCTATGGTTTTATGGGGCAAAGTTTTGCTCGCAAACTTTTGGGCTTTGGTGTAAACGTAATTGCCTACGATAAATATAAAACTGGTTTTAGTGATGAATTTGCTAGAGAAGTGAGCATGGAGGAAATTGTTAAGCATAGCGATGTACTAAGCTTGCATATTCCTTTGACTAGGGAAACCAAACAGATGGTTGACGATGAATATTTCTTTCATTTTAAGAAACCTATCTTTTTTATCAATACAGCTAGGGGAGAAATTGTAAATACCAAAGCCGTACTGAATAATATTGCTAATGGAAATATTTTAGGTGCAGGATTAGATGTTTTGGAGAAGGAAAAATTTCCAACATTGACCGAGCAAGAATGGTATGACGCCTTGAAAACCAACGAGAAAGTAATTTTAACACCCCACGTTGCTGGCTGGACTTTCGACTCTTACCGTAAAATTTCTGAGGTTTTGGCGGATAAGTTGGCTAAAATCAGCGGATAATTTTCTAAATTGCTGCTATAAACAAAACAATTTAAAGCAAGAGGTATGAATGCGAGACTAGTCTCAAATTTCAAATCTCGATACTCATATCTATTATGGCTAAGCAACATATTTACGAAACCAACTTGGTTTGGATGGGAAACAAAGGTTCGGGAACCATGGACTACCGTTCTTACGATAGAGATTTTACTGTGGAAATAGATGGTAAAGAGCCGCTTTCTGGTTCTTCGGATTCTATTTTTCTAGGAGATAAAACCAAATACAACCCTGAAGATTTGATGTTGACATCAGTTTCTTCTTGCCATATGTTATGGTTTTTGCACTTGTGTTCTAAAAACGGAATTGTGGTGATAGAATATAAAGATAGAGCTAAAGGTACCATGACCGAAAGTCCGGATGGTAGTGGTAAGTTTACTGAGATTCTTTTACGTCCAGAGGTGGTAATCTCTAAGCCAGAAGATATTTCTTGGGCAAATTCGTTACACGCAGAAGCAAATAGAATGTGCTTTATTGCAAGTTCGTTGAATTTTCCGGTGAAGCATAAGGCGGCTTGTACGGCTATTGGGGAGTAAGATTGCTTGTTTGTTTCCCGCTGATGCACAGATAAGGAAAATTCAGATTTTCGCAGAACTGTATCATATTTAATCTGCGGTTAAATCTGTAAAATCTGCGGGAGAAAATTGAGTTGCCTAAACCGGATTGAAACGGCGTATTTTTTTGTTGCTGATGCTTCGACAAGCTCAGCATGACACGATAACAAAAAAAACAAAGTGTAAAGCAGGACTATCGGAACCGATAAAATGCAGGTTTTGCTTTTCAAAAAATAAGACCAATGATTTTGGTCACAGCCTTGCCAATTTGAACTAAATTTTGGTGCATTTATTTGCTTTTTTGGTTTAAGGCTTATATCTTCGTTTTTAACAGCGCAAGACTATGTGGGGCAATCCCTATGTAGTCTTGTTTGTTTTTTATAGGATTAAAGAAAAGAAATAGCGCTATGGCAGATATTACCTATTACACAAAAGAAGGTTTAGATAAACTTAAAGAAGAATTACATCAGTTAAAGACTGAGGGCAGGGCTTCGATTGCAAAAGCGATTGCGGAAGCTCGTGATAAAGGCGATTTATCGGAAAATGCAGAGTACGATGCGGCTAAAGAAGCACAAGGTTTGCACGAAGCGAAAATTGCGAAATTAACGGTTGTTTTAGCTAACTCACGATTGTTGGATGAGTCGAAATTAGACTTGTCGAAAGTGTTGGCGCTTTCTATAGTGAAAATTAAGAATGTAAAGAACGGCGCTACAATGACTTACCAATTGGTAGCTGAAAGTGAAGCCGATTTGAAGTCGGGAAAAATCTCGGTAAAATCTCCTATTGCTCAAGGTTTATTGGGCAAATCTGTTGGGGATAAAACAGAAATACAGGTGCCAGCAGGCAAAATAGAATTCGAAATTCTGGAAATCTCTAGATAATAACTACGTTACGAGTTACGGGTTACGAGTTGTAAGTTTTACAGCCTAGCCCGTAATAGGTAACTCATAACCCGTAACCATATGAGTAGCATTTTCTCTAAAATAGTAGCAGGTGATATTCCAGCACATAAAGTAGCCGAAACAGCTGATTTTTTAGCGTTTCTGGATATCAGTCCGCTGGTTTACGGACATGTCCTGGTTATACCGAAACAGGAAGTAGATTATATTTTTGATATCGAAGATGACTTGTACCAAGGCTTGATGTTGTTTGCGAAGAAAGTAGCTGGTGGCATTAAGAAGGCTTATCCTTGCGATAGGGTTGGTGTAGCTGTGATTGGTTTAGAAGTACCACATGCGCATGTGCATCTGATTCCTATCCATACCATGAACGATATGAACTTTGCTAATCCGAAGCTGAAACTGAGCCAAGAGCAATTGGCAGAAGTGGCGACGAAGATTAAGGCTGAACTTTAAGTCTAAAGTAAAAAGTAAAAAGTTTGAACTCGCAAATTTTCTCTTTCAGACTTCCCAACTTTCTGTCTATTTTAACTTTTCATTGTTTTGGTGTCTTTCCGCATCGCGGATGGATTTTTTCTCCAAGTTTTTTACCAATGCTTCATCTAGATTGATGCCTGTTTGATTGGCCAAGCACATCAGTACAAAAAGTACATCGGCCATTTCATCGGCTAGGTTTACTTCTTCATCACTTTTCTTGAAAGATTGTTCACCATATTTACGGGCCATAATGCGAGCAACTTCGCCTACCTCTTCCATTAAAATAGCGGTATTAGTTAACTCGTTAAAATAACGGATGCCTGTGGTATTGATCCAACGGTCTATGGTTTCTTGTGCTTCGGTAATGGTCATGAGGTAAAGATAAGGATTGAAATAATATCCAATGGAACAATAATCAATTACCAAACAACGAAAAAACTAATAAACCAAACAACTAACTAAATCATCATCAATAGCTCCATTGCTTCCAGTTCAAAGCCCACTGAAAAGTAAGTGCCAAAGAAAATTTTGGTTGCTTTTAAAGTTTGTGGTAGGTAGCCGAAGAATTTTTTGAAAGCATTGGTGAAATGGGTAGCATGTTTGTAGCCTACTACCTCAGAAATTTCGGTAATTCTGTATTTATCTGTTAACAGCATTTCTTTGGCTTTTTCCATTTTGCAAGAAATGATATGACCGAAAACCGTACAGCCAAATAGTAGTTTGAAATGCTTTTTTAAATATTGCTCGTTGGTGCCAGCAGCTCTAGCTAAGGAAGAGATACTTGGAGAACTACTCAAGTCGCTTTCAATTAGTTCTTTTACCAATATCATTTTTTCTACCTCTACAGCTTTAAGTGTTGAAGGAATAATTTTTTCTTCTTCGTATTGCGCTAATTGCAGACTAAGCAACTCGATAATCTTTGCTTTAGTATATAAGCTTTTGAGGTTTCTGCCAAAATCGCAGGTTTCTATGTCCGCTAAAATGCTCTTTAATTTAGGACTTAGGTACAGATTGTTTTGAAACAGTTTTCCAATTCCAATTAAGTTATACAAGGGTACACCGTAATCACTAGACATGTACTGAAGGAAAAACTTTTCTCCGAGGTAGATGTGTATCAAGTCACAATCTTCGGTGTTGATGATGGTAGTGGTTTCTTCTTTTGGTAGATATAAGATGTTGTATTCTGCTTGTTTAAATATAGCTGGTTTCCTTTGTGCTGAATTATTAAAGTTGCTACTTCCTTTGATACAGAACTGAATTAGCAGTAGGTTTTGGTCGGCAGAAATGGTGACGGGATTGGTGCCGATTTCTTCTGCTAAGAACTTCTTGAATAGAAATTTTTGGAGTTGTAGGTTTTTTAAAATAGGCTGTGTTTCAGCACTGTCTGATGGTGCGGGAATACTTAGACTAAGTGCTGTCGCTTTTTCTTTTTGCGTCGGTAAATTTTCGTATGATGTCATTCCTTAAAAAACGTTGGCTACTATATTTGCCGCAATTTACATTTATTTAGACTTCTTCTAAATAAAAATGTGAAAATTATTAAGGAAGATGAAGCATTTTTTATTCTCGCTATTATTCACCGTAGCACTCAACTCCATTGCTAACGCTCAAACAGGAAATATTTCTGGGAAAATTACGATGGAAAATAATGAGCCAGTTGCTGGTGCAGTAGTAAATATCAAATCCTTAAATAAACAAACTATTACCGACGAAAAGGGAAATTACGCTATAAAAGGTATCGCTTACGGTAGTTATACTTTGGAAGTAGGTTCTATGGAGATTTTGACTAAAAAACAGCAAATCACTATAAATAAAGCGGAAAATACGATTAACGTTTCAGCTAAAGCTAGAGAAAAAAGCGATTTGCAAGAAGTTACTGTTCAGGGAAAAACAGAAAAGAAGAAGATGGAGACTAGCGGTTTTGCTGTGGCTATTATCGAAACTAAAGAAGCTTCCCTAAGAAACTTAACTACAAATGAGCTTTTGGATAGATCTGTAGGTGTTCGTGTGAGACAAAACGGAGGTGAAGGTTCTCCTATCGAATATAACTTGAACGGCATGTCCGGAAGTACCATAGGCCTGTTTTTGGACGGTATCGAGATTTCTACATATGGCTCGTCTTTCAACTTAAATAATATACCGCCATCAATGATTGAGCGCATTGAAGTTTACAAAGGGGTATTGCCATCTCATTTAAGTGGGAATTATATTGGCGGGGCCATCAACGTAATTATGAAAAAAGATGCTTCAGCTAATAATATTACAGCTTCTGTTTCTTACGGTTCTTTCAATACTTACAGGGCAGATTTAGGAGGGTTGTATCGTAATCCTAAAAATGGTTTAACTGTTAGAGGATCGGCTTTTTACAGTCATTCAGATAATAATTACGAAATGTGGGGTAAATTTTCGAAATACACTTTGGCTCGTGCTAGAGTGGCTAGAAACAATAGAACTAGAAGACCAAACGATGAATTCGAAACTGTAGGGGGGCGATTTGAATTAGGTTTTACCAATGTAAAATGGGCAGATCAGTTTTTTGTTGGCTATAATGTTTCTGACTCCTACAAAGAAATACCGCATGGTTTAACCATGACCAAACCTTATTACGGTAGGTTCAACGAATATCAAGCTCACGTTTTTAGCTTAAATTATAACAAGACCAATTTGTTAATTGACGGCTTGGCTTTAAATGTAAATGCCGTGCATAGTATGCGTAGTACTTATTTACAGGATACTGTGAGCAGAGAATATAATTGGGCTAGAGAGGGGAGTGATAGTTATGAATTAGAATTGGTATTAGCCCCACCCAATGGTAATGGAGAAACTTTGCCATATCCATATAGGCCAGGATTTGGACAGCAGGGAGAAGCGGTAATGAGCAATATTGATAGGACTATTACTAACATACGTTCAAATTTATCGTACACCATTGTTTCAGGACACAGAATTTCACTAAACCATAAGTTTGAAAAATCTGGAAGAAATGATCAGAATTTGTTAGTTCCAGAATTGGATAAGTGGGTAACTCAAAATGATTTGACTACAAATATTTGGGCGATAAACTATGAAGCTAATTTCCTAAAAGACAAATTGAAAACCAACTTTTTTGGTAAACACGCTGTTTATCAAACCAATCAAACTATTCCTGTAAGCGAAACAAATGGTGTGTTGGCGTATAATTACAACAATACGAAGAGAGATAACCAAGGTTACGGTGGTACGCTTTCTTACGAGGCAATTCGTGATGGTTTCATCATTGTGTCTGCAGAAAAATCATTTATTATGCCTACAGATCGTCATATTTATGGCGAACCAGAAAACAACCTGTTGCCCAATGCAGATATTTTACCAGAGGTGGCGGTTAACTATAATTTAGGCGCTCGTTATGGCTTTACTAACTCTAAAAAACATCGTTTTTCTTTATATGGTAATGCTTTTTGGAGAAATGGTTACGATAAAATCATTCAGCAAACTCGTACTGAAGAAGTAATTGCGGGTCGTGAAAGCCAGATTGAAGACATACAAGTTACCCAGTTTGTTAATTTGTCTAAAACACAAACATTAGGCTTTGAAGCAGAAATTAACTATATCTATGATAATAGGTTAAATGCGATGGTAAACTTCTCAAAATTCAATTCGTTGTTTAAGGTTGAACTAGATGAACGAGGTAGACCACATAGTTTGTACAATGCCCAAATACCTAACGAACCGTTTTTTACTGTAAATGCTAACGTACAGTATCGTTTTAAAGACGCTTTTCAAAAGAATTCTAACCTAAATGTTTATTACAACACGGGCTATGTGGCGCCTTTTAGAACCATTTGGATGGAATCGGAATGGTTTACTACACCAACGCAATTTTCGCATGATGTAGGTGCTAGTTATCGCTTTCCTAAAGGCAGATTTGTAGCAAGTTTAGACGCTAAAAATATTTTAAATGCTGAGATGTACGACAACTTTGGAGTACAGAAACCTGGGAGAGCCTTTTATATTAAATTAAACTATACCATAAATAATTTTAATAAGTAACAATATGAAAACTAATTTTATTAAGACTACATTATTGGGGTCGGCGTTAGCTATAGGTGCCTTAACAGGATGTAAAAAAAATGAAGGCTCAGGAGATGTTCCAGCTTCTGGACCAGATATTTGGGATAGAAAATATATTACTTTAACTGGAGCATTTCCTGATGCTAGTAATGAAGCAGGGAATGGCGGTACAATGGCTTATGCTGTTACTACAGCCCAAGCAGCAGATCCTAACTACGAAGTAAATGTATTCGCAAATGGATATGTGTTAAGATCGGCACGTACTGCTCGTGTACAAGGTTCTATAAATGGAAACTTTTTGTACAATATTCAATATACAGGGGTAGATGGAGGTATATTCAATAAATATAAAGTAGAAGGGGGAAAAGATTTCGTAGATACCCGTGAAGAGGTAACTACTGCATCGATTTTAACGGCCTCTCCTCGTTGGGTGGTTGCTGCAGATGGCATTGGTATAGGCGTAAATGGGTCAGCGCAAGTTACAGGTTCTACAGCTGGTGCAGGCGCAACTTTCGTTGATGTGAAGAGTATAGCTAAAATTGCAATACTTGATTTGAACGACCCTCAAATTACTCGCCAAACAGAAATTACTGTTCCTTTTACTGCGGCTCAAACAAAAGAAGGCTATCAAATTACTCGTATAGATGTGCCAGTACTAAATAAAGCCAAAACAAAAATCTTTATTGGCTGTAACTTAGGTAGAATTAATCCAGCTGCAATTGCTACAATGAGCACTGCTGCTACACCAACTCAACAATGGGGTACTTTAACACCTACTTTAGGTACTACTACTTTGGTGGTTGATTATCCTTCATTAACTAACCCGAAATTAATTTATTCTACAAAAAGTACAACAAATAACCACTCATACCGTACAATGACACAGTATGTTGGTACAGATGGAAACATTTACCAAGCTACTGCAACTGGCGGTTCTCAAATTTTACGTATAAGCAGCACTACTAACGATTATGATCCAAATTTTGATTTCAATTTGAAAACTGCTTTAGGTACAACTAACAATGTTGCTATAAGAGCTTGGAGATACATCAAAGACGGTATTGGTCTGGTTTTGTATACCGAGACTAATGTACAAGGAGGTTTCCTTGCATTGGTAGATTTAAACGCTAACACTGCTACTAAATTAACTACAGATAATCAAACAGATATCGGTTATTCAGGGCGTTCTGCTAATGTTGCAAATAATATAACTGCTATTGTTGGTGCTTTTGGACAATTCCAAAATATTGGTGTAATTGGAGATAAATTCTATGTACCTATGACGCCTAACGGTATCGATGGTAACTTATATATCATCGATTCTAAGTTGAAAACTATTACTAAAGGTGCTAAATTGAAAAACCAATCGGGTAGTTTCTACTTAGGCGCTTACTAAATAAATTAACACACTCAAAAAAAGCGTTTCGATTTAACATCGAAACGCTTTTTTTTATTCAATCCCAATTCGTTCCAAAGGAATGCTTTCGGTATAAATCTACAATCCCCTTACTCCTTATTCTTCGTATCCATCACTATCGTAACTGGTCCATCGTTTAACAAGTTAATTTTCATGTCAGCACCAAAAATGCCACAAGCAACTTCTTTGCCTAGCAATTGGCTTAACTGCTTTTTCATTTCCTCATAAAGAGGGATGGCTTTATCTGGTCGTGCAGCTCGAGTAAAACCAGGTCTATTACCTTTTTTGGTAGCCGCAAACAATGTAAACTGACTGACCAGTAAAACATTTCCATCAATATCTGCTAGCGATCTATTCATCAAACCATTTTCATCTCCAAACACACGCATATTGGCGATTTTCTGCGCTAACCATTCTAGGTCTTCCTGTGTATCTGCATCCTCGATACCTAATAAAACCAAAAAGCCATTAGTAATTGCTCCGGTAGTTTCTCCATCTACCTTGCAATTTGCTTCAGTTACTCTTTGTATCACTGCTCTCATATCTCTAAATACTATCTTTTTTATCGTAAGCTATTCTTTCGGTCATGCTATTTTAGTGATACCGACGTCTTTTTAAGTTAAAATTTTTTCAAGGCACAATTTAAGCACTATGTTCGTGCTTTTTTCATCTTGCTTACATTTTATGATTTGCAAATTTAAGGATGAAATAAAAACTATAGAAGGTAACTTTTTGAAGATGGGAAATGTTAAAAACCATCATGGAATTTTGGATGTAGATAGAAATAAAATCTAAGTGATTTTCTAATTTGGCGATATAGCCAATTAAGCAAAAGTGCGTCATATAAAGAAATATTCTATTCTCTAGATGACGCACTTTGGTATGCTAATAAAGTTGTCTTCTTTAAGCTATCTTGGCAATTCGGCCTCAATTAATATAGGGAAATGATCGGAAGGATACATTCCGTCATAGCTATCCGTTAAAATAGTGTAGTTCTTCACCTTTATTTCGGGCTTTAGCGAAACGTAGATATGGTCAATACGCTCAATTCCCTTCGGATATTTGAGATAACCATTATAGGTTGGTGTGGCATTGCTTCTCCTATCTGCAGTTAAGTGGTAGCTATCTCCAACAGTTCCCGATTCGCTCAATATTTTATAATCGCTCGTATTTTGTACAGTATTAAAGTCGCCGGTTACAAAAATTGGATATCCCTTGGCTTTATTCCTAATTTCAGAGAGCAGTAGTTTGGCACTTTCAGTTCTAGCTTCCTTTCCTAGATGATCAAAATGGACGTTGAAGAAATAGAATTGTTTTCCGCTCAGCTTGTCTTTGAATTTAGCCCATGTGCATATTCTTGGAGAATAAGCATCCCAGCCTTTCTTTCCAGCTTCGTTAGGTGTTTCAGAAAACCAAAATGTTCCCCAATCTAGTACGTCAAATTTTTCTTTCTTGTAAAAAATAGGTGTGTAGTGTTTTCTCATTACTCCATCCCTACCTGTAATATTAATGCCCAGATAAGTATATTCTGGTATTTGCGGCATTAAGCCATTCAATTGCATTAGGTAAGGTTCTTGTGAACCTACAATATCAAACTCGTATTTTTTGAAAACAGAAACTACGCCTGGGAGTCTTTTGTTCCAAGTATTTACAGTATCGTTCAAGTTATCGTACTGTATGTTATAACTGGCTATCTTTAGTACTCTTCCGTTTTTGTTCTTTTGTCCAAAAAGTTGAGAACTACCCAGTGATAACAGGATTAGCAGATATATTTTATATTTCATTTTGTGTTTTTTTGATGATATTTTAATTGCTTTGCTTACCAATTGTCGGTTCTAAATGGAGATACCGGAAGGTCTGCGCTATTAAAAAGATTAGGCATTGATGTATCTGTAAATCCAAACCTTACTGCAATAGGGTTTTTGATATCCTTATTAAAAACGATCAGTTTGTTTTTCTCTATTCGATAGCTGGCTGGCACAAAATTTTTAGACTCATCTGCAATTAGTAAATCAATAATATCCTTACCTTTTACCTTTAGATTGCCTTGCAAGTAATCAAAATCAATCACTATTTTATCTCCTTCAACTTTATGGCTTTTATAAACCGGCGATTTGTAATCGATGATTTCTTTGCCATAAACTTCTGCTAAGGCGATGTTGGCCAGTCGCTCTGCAACTTCTTTTTTCCTTGTCGGGTGCACGTTATTTACATCAGGAACTAAATCGGTAACTACAGCCATAGATGTTTTAGGTAAAGCCAAAGTTCTTGTTTGCTGTTCTCTCAATAAAGCGCCTTTCTGCTCATTTGCTGGCGATTTATAATCGTAAGGAGCAATTTGTACATAATAAAAAGGAAATTCCGATTTCCATGCTTCTCGCCAACCTTTAATTAGTCCCGAAAAAAGTTTATCATAACTTTTGTAAGTACCTACATTACCTTCTCCCTGATACCAAAAAGTACCCGCAATGGTGTAACCTGCTAAAGGATGAATCATGGCATTCCATAAAGAAGCATATTCATACGGTCTTGCAGGAGCAGGTTTGAACAATTTTGCATTATTTAAAAGTTCTTTATCGTTTTCTATGTACTTGGCAGGAGTCCAAAATTCGGCAGGTGTACCGCTCCAACTAGAGTTGATGATCCCTACAGGAACATTTAATTTACTACTCAATTGTTTTGCGATGAAATAGCCAATAGCGCTAAAACCATCTACCGATTGCGGGTTGCATTCTTTCCAATTGTCGTAAATGTTCTCCTGTGGCAATGAAGCACCAATATTGCTCACTTGCAATAATCTTATTTTCGGATTAGCAGAATAGGGGATTTCATCTAAAATTTCGGTGAGTTTATTGTACGAACTCCATTGCATGTTCGATTGTCCCGAGCATAACCAAACTTCGCCTATCAAGATGTTTTTAATCACCTCTTTAAAACGACCTGTAGTCACAGTGATCTCGTAAGGTCCTCCAGCTTCTGGTGTTTTTAGCTTTGCGTCGAAGCGAGCATAACCGCTGGCCCTAACTTTTACGGGTTGGTTAGACCAAGATGGCGTAATGGTAATTTCGCCACCCCTAACGCCCCAACCCCAAAAGTTTACTTCGGCATTGCGTTGCAGTATCATATTGTCAGAAAAAAATGAAGGCAGGTTAATTTGTGCCTTCAAATTTAACGACAGTAGTAAGGTGAGTACAAAGATCAGTCTTTTCATTAATAGATACTTTTCATTTGCCAAGCCTGTATAGATTTTAACAACGCTTCGTTACCTTTTGCAGTAATAGAAACGCCTTTGCTATCATCGCGACCAGGATACGTACGAACCGAAAGACATTGCTTGTCGTTTGCAAAAACTTCGACGATACTTTTATCGATGAAAATTCTAAGCTTAACGGTTTCATTTTTTTCTAACCAGACATCGCCTGTTTCTGTAATACGTGGCCTAACATTAGCTAGGATAGAAGAGTTAGAGTTATCTATCGCAATAGCACTTGCTCGTTCGGGTTTACCTGGATATTCTCTATCTGGATAACCACCATCTTTATAAAAAATGATTCTGGTATATTCTTCCTTATCTGGCGAACGCAATACATTTAGCTCAAAAGATGCTGATTTTTTCAAGTCGATTTCTAAGTTGATTTCCATCGCATCGCCTTGAATTTTATTGAACACCACTTCTTTATTGGCAGGAAGCACTACATTTTGTTGTTCTACTTTATCTGTTCTCAGCGACGCTAAATCTCCAACAGGTTGCTGCGCTAGTTTTCCACGTGAGTCTAAGGTTAATAGACGAGGTAAGCTCATCATTTCGGTGAAACTGTTGCCGCCATTCGGTTTGCCCGAGTTCATGTTGAAAATAACTACTACACCACCTTTTCCATCTGGATAGGCAGAAGGCGCATGCACACCACCATTTCCTACTGGGCCGTGGTTGAAATTGCCACCATCAGTAACTACAAACTTGTCTCTTTTCTGGTCGTAATCACCAATAAGGTATTTACCACCACTTTTATGACTAAAGTGAACTAGAATGTATTTTCCTTTATCGCCAATTGGCCAAAAATATGGACAAGCACCATCATCGCCCGCCAGGCCGTAAGTATCATTTTCTAAAAACGGGTGCATGTATTCCCATTTCAATAAATCTGAGGATTTGAATAAGAATTCTGCTCTCATATTTTTGCCACCTGGACCAACCGGACGAACGCCAGCCAATACGGTATAATACATGCCATCTTTTTTCCATACAAATGGATCAAAAACGTTGTAAGGTAGTTTTTCGCCTGGTTTAGGTAATGCAATTACTGGTTTCCCATCGTTTAGCTTTTTCCAGTTTAGTAATAACGGATCGTCTGAAACAGCAACCATGCTACCAACTTCGGTACCGTGATACATGGCAATTACCCTGTTTTCTTCTACAAACGCAGAACCCGAATACACTTGTTTTTCTGGGTTAGGATAGATGGCATGCGGTAAATCTTTCCAGTTGATCAAATCTTTACTAACCGCATGGCCCCAGTGTTGTCTTGGGTCTTCTGGTGGATAAGCTTGGTAAAATAAGTGCCAATTTCCTTTCCAGTAAGATAAACCATTTGGATCGTTTAAACGTCCCTCTGGACTAATGAAATGATAAAATGGACGATGCTTATCTACAGCTAAATCCTGTCTAGATTTTGCAAATCTTTTTAATAACGGATCGTTTTTTAACTCTTTTTCCTGTGCTGCTAAAGTATTCGAAAAAGTAGCTTGAGGTACTTTTGAAGTATAATCTATGGTGGCATTGTAAGCAGCCATTAGCGGTTTGGTTTTACTGTCGGATAATAAAACAGTACGTACTGTAGCGTTAGCTCTTTCTACAAAATATAGGTTGCCGTCTGCAGCAGCAATGATACCAGCAGGGTTTTTAAGCTTTGCTTTAGTACCAATACCATCGGCTAGACCAAATTCGGCACCACCAGAAAGTGTAGAAACATTTCCTTTAGTATCGATTTTTCTGATGGCGTGTCTGTTGTATTCTGATACGTAAATGTTACCATCTTGCGCAACGGCTATCCCGAAAGGATCTGACATGCCGGCACTATTTCCATTTCCATCGCTTGATACGTTAGAGCCATTTCCGGCAATGGTAGTTACCACACCTTTACTCGTTATTTTTCTAATTCTGAAGTTGCCTCTATCGCTTACAAATACGTTTCCGTTTGCATCAACAGCTAATTGTGTTGGGCCTTTAAACTGTGCCTGTGCACCATTTCCATCGGCGAAGCCTGCGCTACTACCTGCAATTGTTGTGAAAGTATTGGTAGCTGCGGTATATTTACGGATACGATTATTGTTTCTATCAGCTACATAGATGTTTCCATCGTCGTCGATAGCGATATCGGAAAGATAGTTGAATTTTGCATGAGCTGGGCTGCCGTCTGCATAACCTACCGCATTATTTTCTGCGCCAGCAAAAGTACTTACCAAACCAGTAGGAGAAATTTTACGAATACGGTTAGCATCGGCCACATAAATATCTCCAGTTATTGGATGTACAGCAATACCTAATGGAGTGGTAAAACGAGCAGCAGCACCAAAGCCATCTTCCAATCCAGTTTTTGAATTGTTTGCTCCTGCGAATAAAGTGACATCGCCAAAGGCAGATATTTTTCTGATACATTTGGTGCCGTCTTCTGTAACGTAAGCATTGCCATTTTTATCAAAAGCGATATCAATAGGGTTAGAAAAACGAGCATTTGCTTTTACGCCATTGGTATATCCATTCTCTCCTTTTCCAGCTACCGTCATGGTGTTTCCTACTTGGGCTTTTACAGACATCGCCTGTATAAGAAGTACGAAGCACGCTAACAGTTGATATTTTTTTAATTGCATAATTGTTATGTTTATGAGATCTCCTCTACAGTTTATTTTGTGTTATTTGGTTAGTTTTATTTCAATGAGATTTTACGTACTGTTGCTCTGCGTTCTACGCCATATAAATCACCATCTGGGCCTACCACGATGCCCGCTAATTGGTTAAATTTAGCTGTATTGCCTGCGCCGTCTGTTAAACCAGCAGCACCGTTGCCGGCGATTGTGGTTACGTTACCTTTTGCGTCTATCTGTCTAACTTTACGACCGTTGTATTCACTTACATAGATGTTTCCTGCTTTAACAGCTATTCCAAAAGCATCGTTAAAACCTGCTTCGCTTCCTTTACCGTCTGTGCTAACTGCAGTTCCATTTCCTGCTAAGGTAGTAACCACACCAGCAGGCGTAATTTTTCTGATGCTGAAGTTTCCTCTGTCGGTTACGTAAATATTTCCAGCTTCGTCTAGCGCTAATTGGCTAGGTGCTTTAAACTTTGCGCTAGCTCCTTTTCCATCTTCATAGCCTTGTGTACCGCCAGCAAGCGTGGTAAATGAACTTGTTGATGCAGTGTATTTACGTATGCTGTGGTTGCCTCTATCTGCTAAGTAAAAATTTCCATCTTTATCAAAAGCGATACCTGCTAGGTAGTTAAATCTTGCAGCGGAAGGAACCCCATCTGCATTTCCAGGAGTGTTACTGCCTGCGCCGGCAAAAGTGCTTACTTCGCCTTGCGTTGTAACTTTACGTATGCGGTTACCATCTACAACATAGATATCGCCTGTTTTAGGATGAATGGCCACGTCTAACAATGTTGTAAAACGAGCTTCCTCTCCATTGCCATCGTTTAAACCTTTTTCGCCACTGTTTGAGCCTGCTAATAAACTTACTTGGCCAGCTGCTGTAATTTTTCGGATGCCTTTAGCACCGTCTTCAGCAATGTAGATGGTTCCATTTTTGTCAATTGCCAAACCTATTGGAGCATTAAACCTTACATCTGTTGCGCTTGGACCATTGGCATTGCCTGGTGTGCCATTTCCGTATAAGGTAGTGGTTTTACCAATTTCGCTTGTTTTGTTTTGCGCCTGGGCATTTAAACTTCCCGCAGATAATGCTGCTAAGAAGAAAATTTTGGTCATCAGTTTTAATTTGGTTTTCATCTTTTTGTGTTTTGGTGAAAAAGCTGTCAAAACTTTTAAACATCATGACAGCTCTATTCATTTATTTTATAATGATTTTTTTAGTGCCAAGTCCATTCACGTCTAATATGTAGGTGCCAGCACTTAATTTATTCGATAATTTTACATTGATGTTGCTAGCTTCGTTTACAGTTGCTACTGTTGAGTAAACTAATGCACCGTTAATACTGTAAATTTTAACTGTTTTAGATTGACCAGCAGATGATGAAGGCAATTGAACCGAAAACGAATTACCTGAAATTGGATTTGGATAGACTTTCCAATCTGAGTTAGCAGATACGCCGACAGTTACTGATTTTTCTTCCAGTTTTTCGGCTTTGCCACCGTTGCAGTCTACTTGAGTAAGTCTGTAATAGTTAGTGCCAACATTAGGTTGCTTATCTGCGTAGCTATATGTAGCACCTGTTGCACTTACAGAAGCCGTTTTGTGGATTTCCTGAAAATTAACACCATCGTTACTTCTTTCTAAAGTGAAGTAACAGCTATTCGTCTCTGAACTTGTTTGCCAAGTAATATTAACTGTTCCGTTGGTTGCTTTGCGTACGTTAAAGTTTACTAACGTTACTGGAAGTGTACCATCAACTACTGATAAAGCTAGTGTTGTTGTAGCTTCCAAAATTCCATCACCATTGTACGCATTTATAGTGTAGTTACTTTGTGCTGTAACTGTAGTTGGCGTTCCAGTGATTTCTCCTGTTAAATTGTTAAAAGTTAAGCCTGCAGGTAATTCGGGAGAGATGGTGTAGGCAGATATAATAGTAGTACGAAGAACACCTCTACGCTCAACAAAGTATAAGTTGCCGTTCGGACCTATATCTATGCCTGCACTTTGTTTTACTTTAGCATCAGCGCCAATACCATCTGTTATAACGGTATTTGTTGCATCTGTAATAGCACTACCAGCAATTGTAGTAACATTTCCATCTGTAGTAATTTGTCTTATTCTATTTCCACTGTAATCTGCAACGTAAATATTTCCATTTTTAGCTACCACTAAATCCCATGGAGAATTGAAACCAGCATTAGTCCCAACGCCATCGACAGATGCTGCTGTTCCATTACCTGCAATAGTAGAAACTACCCCAGAAGATGTTACTTTTCTGATACGGTTACTGCTCCCTCTCTCTGCTACAAATATATTTCCATCGTCATCAAGTGCGATTCCCACAGGGGTATCAAATCTCGCCGCTGTACCATTTCCATCAGCATAACCTCGATTAGTGGTCGCAGCTGCACCTCCTAAACCTGCTAGCGTCGTAAATAGTCCTGTAGAAACGGTGTATTTACGAACTGCGTTATTGTCTCTGTCGGTGACATAGATGTTTCCATCTTTATCTATAATGATATCGTTCAAAGCTCTGAATCTAGCATTAGCTGGAGTTCCGTCAACATAACCAGCAGTTGTAGTGCCAGCAAAAGTGCTTACAACGCCCGCTGGTGTTATTTTACGGATGCGGTTTTGGTCTGTGACATAAATATCTCCGGTTATTGGATGTACCGCAACACCTAATACGCTTGTAAATCTTGCATCAGACCCATTTCCATCAACAGTACCTGTTAAGCCTGCGTCCGAGCCGGCAAGTAAACTTACATCTCCTGCAGGAGATATTTTTCTTACACATTTTGCACCATCTTCAGCAATGTACATGTTTCCATCTTTATCGAAAGTCATCCCGATGCACGCATTAAATCTAATGGCAACTCCTTTAACCGAGTTGTTAATGTTACCATTTACATGACTTGCTGCGCCATTACCCGCTAAGGTTATAGTGTTACCAACCGTAACGGCTTTAGATAAACTACCCGTTGTTGATGGACTCAATGTAGTGATTGCTTGGTTTTGAGGATATTGTTTTGCGCTTCCATAGTTGATTGTGAATTGCGCAGAAACTACCGAGGTGATCAGTAGTAATACGTTTGATAATAGAAGTTTTTTCATAAAAATATTTTTTGAGTTTTACAAATGACTATTAAATAGTTGGTTAGACTTATGGTCAGCGTTGGTTATGAGTTCGTCTATTTAGTTTGATTTATAGTTTTATAAAACAGATAGTACAATATCGGTAGTGGCTACAATTTCACCTCGGCCATTATAGGCTTTAACGTTATAAACCGATTGCGTACTTGTTTGGGTTGGGGTGCCTGATATTGCACCAGTAAAAGGATCGAATTTTAAACCTGCTGGCAGTTCTGGAGAAATTGAAAATCCTCTTAAGGCTAACATTCGGATAGATCCACGTCTGCTTAAGAAATACAAATTATCATTAGGTCCCATTGTAAATCCGCTGGCTTGGGCAACTTTTGCACTGCTGCCTATGCCGTCGGCCAAACCAGCAATACCATCGCCTGCAACAGTAGTAACATCTCTGTTTGCTGCAATTTTTCTTACTCTGTTTCCGTTGTAGTCGCCTACATAAACATCGCCATTTTTACTAACCGCAAGACCATATGGATCTACAAAGCCAGCGCTAGTTCCGTTACCTTCTTTGTAAACATTTGTACCATCGCCAGCAAATGTGGTCACTAGTCCCGCTGGTGTTATTTTACGTATGCGAAAATTGCTCCTGTCGGCTACGTAAACGTTATCGTTCTCATCTAGGGCAACTCGTACTGGAGATTTAAAAAGGGCTGCCGTTCCTAAATCATCCTTATAGCCAGATGTAGGAGTTGCACCACCACCTGTACCAGCAAGCGTAGTAAATTGATTTGTGGCGGCGGTATATTTACGAATACAATGGTTATCTCTGTCGGCTACGTAAATGTTTCCAACTTTATCAATAGCTATGCCAGCCAAGTAGTTAAATCTTGAGGCAGAAGGAATACCGTTAACTAATCCTGTTGTGTTGTTAAGTGCACCGGCAAAAGTAGTTACATCACCATCTGGTGTTATTTTACGAATACGATTTCCATCTACCACATAAACATCGCCGCTGATAGGGTGTGTAGCTAAATCTAAAGGTGTAGTAAAGCGAGCCGCCGATCCCAATCCGTCTGTAAAACCAGTAGCGGCGTTATCGGGTCCAGCAAATATGCTAACTCTAATATCGCCAGTGGTTAATATTCTTCTTATTAATTTTCTTCCATCTTCTACAAGATAAATAACACCTTTATCATCTAGTGCGATACCCATCGGAGCATTAAATCTCACATCCGCTGGTGTCGGTCCATTTGTGGTTCCAGCTACATCATCTCCATATAGTGTAGTAACGTAGTTTTGCACAACTTCAGGTATAATGTCGCCTACAATTGTTGGAGATATGGCACTTGTTACCTCGTTTAAATGTAGGGTAAGTGGGCTGGTATAATTAATGGCTACATCTCCATTATTTTGTCCTGGAGTTGGAGGTACCTCCACCTTAACCGGTACACCCATTAAAGTATCTTTTTCTTTGAAACAAGAAGAAGCAAAAAGTAGTGAGAGCGCTAGTAATACTTTAGCTTTTAAGTTCAATTTTCCAGCTAGATAATTTAAACTCGTTTTATTTGTGTTTGTTATGCTGATTCGTTTTTTCATGATCTTAGGTGATAAGCCTCATACGGTTACGAGGAAAACGGTTAAACTGATTAAATTCTAATTATGGTTTTTCCCAGAATGATTTGATGTTGATATTGTCTCCACCCAGTCTTTCTACTGCTTTCCTATAGTTTGTTGGATTGTATCTTTGCGTTACCATTGGGTAAGGCAGCCTGCTTGGTACTATGGCACCATTGTCTGCACGTGGGTCAATGGTTAGGTTCGGATATCCCGTTCTACGGTAATCAAACCAACCTTCCATACCTCTAAAGAAAGATGAGATGTATTTTTGTTTCATGATTCTCTCTAAGGTATTGTTGTAGGCTACCTCTGGTCCGTTTAAAAAGGCAGTGGTTGGAGTTAGTCCCCAAAATTCGCAATTGGTTCTCACTGCATTTTGATAATAAGTGGCGGCTGTTGTGCCCACATTGATCCAGCCTTTAAAAGCAGCTTCGGCCAAAATGAACTGTACTTCATCGTAACTCATGATCATTCCTAATCTAGGCGAGTTGTGCAATGTATAATTCATATATGAAGAACCCTGTAAATAAATATCAGCACCAGCACCTAAAGGGAAGCCACTTCTAATAGCCGTCCAAACAGGCATACTTCTGGTGTAGTAAATCGATAGGCGAGGGTCTGAACTACCTTCCATCATCTCCAATATAGTGGTGCTAGGCGCAGCACCTGCACCGAAACCAGCATTTGTAGCATTAAAGTAAGGGTTGTATAACGGCAATTCGTTGGTGAAAGCAACATAAGCCTGATCGGCAGCGCTGGTAAATACAGGGTAAACAGCTGGGTTACTCACAATTTCGTTAATTTTTGTTGCAGCATCGAAATTTGGAGATTCACTTGTTTTTGGAGGGTTACTTACTCTTAAGTACAAGCGTAATCTTAAAGAGTTGCAAAATTTTCTCCAAGCGGTAACTTGTAAAGAATTTGTGCCTTTGGTACCGTACAGCAAATCGCCAGAAGCCACCATTGCTTTAGTGTTATCAAACAATAGAGAAGCTCTGTCCAAGTTTTCCAATAGGTCTTTGTAAATCTCTTCTTGAGTATCGTAGGCAGGAAGAAATTGCAATTCATCACCTTTGGTAGCTTCGAAATAAGGTACATCCCTAAAGGTATCTGTAAGTTCAGAAACTACCCATGCTTTTAAGGTAAGCGCTACACCTTCGTAGTTAGCATTACCTTCTGCAACGGCTCTTCTACGCATATCTTCAATATTGTTCAGGCTTGTGTAGTGCCTATTCCACAAGTCATCGCCTAAATTACTTCTTAGGTCAAACCTTTGTGTATAAGCTCGTTCGTTTTTCGTTACAGTGTAACCCATTAACTCATTACCTATTGCTTTAGATGCCCTTATTCTGGAAACTAATGCATTGTAAACTGTTTGAGATACTAAAGTTGCAGCAGAACCTTCTTTAACACCATTAGGATTTTGGCTTAGCTCGTCAAAATCTTTGGTACATCCCGTGTTTAGCGTTAAAAATGCTAAGATTATATATATCAGCTTTTTCATTTCTTTGTTTTTAAAAATTTTAGCAATTTTTATTATATCGATATGCGGAGATTTAAGCCTATGTTTCTAGTACTAGGCATTTGTCCAACCTCAATTCCCTGTATCATTGTTCCGTTATTGAAAGTGCTGCTTTGGGGATCGAAACCTGGCCATTTAGACCATATAAATAGATTTCTGCCATATAGACCGATGGTTGTGCTTTTAATTCCAAATTTTTGTAAACTTTTTGGAGAAAAACTTTTGTCAACTCTAAACTCTCTAAACTTAATGTATGAGGCATCGAAGATGTTAGATTCTCCGTTTTGCCTATCATAATGAGCGATGTAATAAGTAGAAGGAGTAACTGGTACAGTATTGGGCGACCATGAACCATCTGTATTTCTTACTACACCGGTTCCAATGATGCCACCTTCTTCACGACCTGGTAAAGTAGCTTTGCTTAAACCTTGAGTCATTAACAATGAATTGGTCATACTGAATTTATGATGTCCAAATTCACCGTCGAAAAGGATGTTTACTCTCCAAGTTTTATAGCGGATTTCAGTTCCTAAACCACCTTTGAAGTTAGGAACGGCACTACCCAATTTTTGAGCCTCGGTAGTTAATTGAGGTAAACCATTTTGATAAATGACTTGTCCTTCTTCATTTCTTTGATAAGCTAAACCGTAAATATCGCCAATTGCGCCACCTTGTATGCCTAAAAGTGCAATAGGTTCTACAGCATATAAGTTAATGGCTTCTATTTCGTCTTTAAGCTTAATTATTTTACCGCGATTTGCAGAGGCGTTTAGATTTACTCTCCAAGAAATGCCATTTTTACGTTCTAGTATTTTTCCCCATAATTGTAGCTCAATACCTTTATTTCTCACTGTTCCGGCATTCATGAAATAATTGTAGTAACCACTGGCTGGATCAACTGGAACGCGTAAAATCTGATCGTAGGTATCTGCCGTGTAATAGGTAGCGTCAATGCCAATTCTGTTCCTAAATAGTCTCGCTTCTACACCAGTTTCGTAACTTCTGGTTCTTTCTGGTTTTAACTCGTAGTTGGGTAAATCCCCAGGATTGGTAATACTAGATGTAAAATCACTAGAAGAATAATATTTTTCTATTCGGTAAGGATTGGTATCACTTCCTACCTCTGCATACGAAGCCCTTAATTTTGCAAATGATAAGATATTGGATCTTAACTTAAACATATCGGTAAGTACCAAACTTAAATTAGCCGAAGGGTAGAAGTAAGAATTCATATTAGGAGAAAAAACACTAGACCAATCGTTACGAGCAGTGATCTCTAAAAAAAGATAGTCTTTGTAAGAAAGGTTGGTGAAACCATATAAACTATTGATGGCTTTCTTTTCTTTATAACCTCTCATAATAGCTCGGTTAACTCCATTAACCAAAGTGTATTGGCCAGGTATCAACAATCTATCTAGGTAGGTAATGGTTCTGTTAAACGAATTGCTCATGGCGTTACCACCTCCAGAAACCCCAAGTTTGAAGTTTTTACCCAATGGCCTCTTATAGCTCAAAAGGAAATCAGAATTTTGTTCGTATCTAATTCCGTTCTGTTCTCTGTAAAAACCATCTACCCAGCTAAAACTGCTTTTTGGTTGTATGTTAGATGTGATATCATCATACATATTGATACCAGTTTTAGCGGTGAAATTTAAAAAAGGCGAAATAACATAGCTGAAATTGACGCTACCAAATGCACCATTACGAACCGCCATGTTTAGCGATTCATTTAATACGAAATATGGATTATCTAAGTTGGTATTAAACGGTCTGTTCTGTTCAATATCTACCTGTCTAATTCCGTTACGAACTTTCCAATAATCTTTGTACCAATCGATATTGATGTTTGGCGTGGTCATCAGTAGAAAGTAAGGAATTGATCTAGCATTTTGACCCAAAACAGGCAAGTTGTCTGAAGAACTATTGTAATAATTTAATTTAGCAGAAACTTTCATATCCTTATTGATCTGTTGATCTAAAGAAAAGCTCACTGTTGTTTTTTGATTTCCAGTGTTTTCTAGGATGTAATTATTACGCATATTGGCAATAGATATTCTACCCATTGTTTGTTTGTTGCCACCTTCAATAGCTACCGAATTATTGGTGGTTAATCCGTTTCTAAAGAAATCTTTTTTATTGTTTGGATAAGCAATCCAATCGGTAGGTTGTGCGCCTTGTCCTTGCAATGCTGGGTCATACTGATAATATTTTACACCAGTATTTAAGCGAGGTCCCCATGCACCAGCAGCACCAGAAGTACTTACTGCATTAGATAGGCCATATGAATAGTGTTTAACATCAGAATTGGCACCTGTACCATATTCATTTTGGTAATCGGGCCATCTGTTGATACTTGAAATATCAGTGTTAGAGTTGAAAGTAATACCCAAACCATTTTTAGAACTTCCAGACTTAGTGGTGATTACAATGGCACCGTTGGCACCACGTGAACCATATAATGCAGTTGCAGCAGCACCTTTTAATACGCTTACAGAAGCAATGTCTTCTGGGTTGATATCGCCTGCGCTGGTGCCAACGTCCATTGGAGAATCTACTGAATTATAGGCACCTCCAGCTTGTGCAGCAACTGAGTTAGAAATAGGAATACCATCTACTACAATTAATGCACCACTACTTCCCATTTGTAATGATTTGTCGCCTCGCAGTACAATTTCAGCACTTCCCATTGCGCCACCTGCAGAATTTAGCGTTAGTCCAGCTACTTTACCTTCCAAGGCGTTCATCCAGTTGTTTGATGGAGCATTATTTATGGCTGCGCTGTCTAAAGATTGCGCCGCATAGCCTAAGGAACGTTGCTCTCTAGTAATGCTTAATGCGGTAACTACAACTTCATTTAACTCGTTGTCTTTATACTTTAATACGATATTTAATGGAGATGACTTTACAGGTTTCCTTTCTTGCAATTCAAACCCTAAATAGCTAAAAACTAATATCGCATTATCGCTCGGTATAGTAATTCTATACGTGCCATTTTGGGTTGATACCGCACTGGTTTTGCTATTTTTAATACTAATGTTCACACCCGCCAATGGATTTCCTCTCTCGTCAGTTATTTTTCCAGTGACCACATTGTTTTGCGCATGTAAATTTCCAGTCCCTGCCATACCTATGAGCATAGTAAGGGCAATGGAACAAAGCCATCTTTTCAGTAAATTGATTTTCATAATTGGTTTGTTGGTTTGATATCTTTTTAAGAGAGACGTTTTTTAAATTCGATGAGGTCCGAAACTTGGTATGCAGGGCAAGCCCCCGCATAAGTGGTTATAAAAGCGCCGAGTGTACTAGCAAAATTCAGGCAATCTTCAATTTTTTCTCCAGCTAACTTTTTGGAGATAAAGCCAGCAAGGAAGGAATCACCGCTGCCGACCGTATCTACTACATTTACCTTAACTGCGGATTGATGTATGTGGGTATCTTGGTTGTAATATGTACTGCCCTGTGCACCTTTGGTAACCACTATTTCCGCAATATCAAATTGATCTAATAGCGATTTAACTTGATCTTGTTCTTCAGAAAAATTAGTGAACCATTTGCCTAACACTACAATTTCATTTTCATTAAGCTTTACAATATTGGCTTTTTTCAATAGGTCCCCAATTAGTGACTGTTTGTAGTGGGGAGCTCTCAGATTTACATCGAAAATGGAGAATTTTGCATATTCCAACAATTGAAATAGAGTATTTCTACTGGTTTCATGTCTAGAAGCTAAGCTACCAAATAAAAATGCATCGGTATCAGAAAGCTCTTGCGCATAATTGTTTTCCCATGTTATAAAATCCCAAGCTGTTGGATAAACAATGGTATAGCTCATTTCATTGTTTGCTTTTAGTTCGGCAATAACTTCGCTGGTGCTCTGCACTTGATCTAGTTGAACCAAATTTGTAGGAATGCCAATAGATGCAATGAAATTCTGTAAATCTTTTCCTGCAACATCATTGCCAACTCTACTTAGCATCGAACTATCAATGCCTAATTTGCGCAAATGATAGGCAACATTCATCGGGGCGCCGCCAGCTAACCTTCCGCTAGGCAAATTGTCCCATAATATTTCTCCAAAACAGATTACTTTTTTCATGGCTTAAATTTAATGACCCATCATGGTTTTCTCGATCTGTTCTAATGATTTTCCTTTCGTTTCTGGCATTAATTTCCATACAAACAAAAGTTGTAGCACCATCATTGCGCTAAAAAAAAGAAAGGTGTTGCCACCGCCCAAGTTCTCCGCAAAATAGGGGAAGCTAAAAGCGATAAGTGCAGCCACTACCCAATGGGTAAAACTGCCCAGTGTTTGTCCTTTCGCTCTTACTTCATTAGGGAATATCTCGGAAATGAATACCCAAATTACTGCTCCCTGAGAGAAAGCGAAAAAGGCAATATAAAGCATTAAATAAACAGTAATGTGATAGCCGCCAAAGTTACCGGTAAAGAAAGTATAAGATACTAACGATAAGGACAAGATTAGGCCTAAAGAACCAATTAACATAAGTGTTCTTCGACCTATCTTATCGATAAAACTGATGGCTAACAGTGTAAAAGTGAAATTTACTAAACCAATGCCTACAGAAGAAAGTAGAGAGGTATGCGCACCAAGACCTGCCATTTCGAAAATCCTTGGTGCATAATAGATGATGGCGTTAATACCAGATACTTGATTGAAAACGGCGAATAAAACAGCTAGCGTAATGGGCAGTCTGTATTTTTTTACAAGTAATTTTTCGTTGCTGGTGTTTTGTTGAATAGGAGCATTGTGGGTTACAATTGCATCATAGTCTTGCTGGTAGCCAATAGGGTTTATTTTCTGTAATACTTTAATGGCTTCGTCTTTATTGTTTCGATGTAAAATGAGCCATCTCGGACTTTCTGGAACAAAAAACAATAGCACATAAAATAATATCGAAGGGAACGCTTGTACACCTAACATCCAACGCCAAGATTGCTCTCCCGTTTGTCCAATCAAGTAATTAGAAAGAAAAGCGATTAGGATACCAAATACAATATTGAACTGGAATAACCCCACTAAACGGCCACGAGAACGGGCAGGTGCAATTTCAGAAATGTAAATAGGAGCAGTAACAGATGAGATGCCAACGCCAAGACCGCCTAAAAATCTAAAAACTAAGAAAACAGACCAATTGGTGGCTAGGGCTGTACCTAATGCAGAGAAAAGATAAAGCGCTGCAATGATATACAATGTCTTTTTTCTGCCTAGTTTATCTGAAGGGAAAGCACCTAGTAAAGCACCGAAAACGGTACCAATTAAAGCAATGGAGACGGTAAGGCCGTGTTCAAATACATTTAGTGACCAGTAAGTTTGTATGGATTTTTCCGCACCAGAGATTACGGCGGTGTCGAACCCGAATAAGAAACCGCCCAAGGCCACAACTAGAGACCAAGCGAAAACATTGTTCTTTTGCATTATTAAAATTTATATAAGGTTTTGATGATCCCAAATTAGAAAAGGCAATTTGGTTTGATGTTCGAAAATGTATCAAAATAATCTAAAGTTTCATTTTTGTCGTTAGTTTGTTGATTATTAGGTTTTTATGGTGTTTTTTATGCTCGATGAATGTTGAATAAGTTGGCTCATGTATCGGCATGTTTAGGTTTTGTTTCATCGTTCACATTAGCTTAACATAAAGTTTTTTTAGAACGGGATTTTATTTTGTAGCTTAAGCGTACTTTCGTTATCAATAATGAACAATAACCAAATAAAAGCCTGTTGCACATTAATTTTTGCACTGGTTGCTACCGTATTTCTAGGGTGTGGAGAATTGCAGAAAAAATCGAAATATAAAATAGGTTTTTCGCAATGCATTGGCTCCGACCAATGGCGCATCACTATGCTTAAAGAAATGCGTAGAGAATTATCTTTTAATCCAGAAACTGATTTTTTATATGAAGATGCAGATGGAAATAGTGAAAAACAGATTACACAGGTAAAATCGTTATTAGATAAGGATATCGATCTATTGATTATTTCTCCAAATGAAGCGCAGCCATTAACGCCAATTGTAGAAGCTGCATACGAAAAAGGCATACCTGTTATTGTAATAGATAGAAAAATTGCCTCTAATAAATACACGGCCTATGTAGGAGCAGATAATTATGAAATAGGTACAATTGCAGGCCACTATCTTGCAAGTAAGCTACACCAAAAAGGAAATGTTATTGAGGTATTGGGTCTACCAAGATCGTCGCCGGCAATGGAAAGGGAAAGAGGTTTTGCCGACGCTTTAAATAAATATCCAGCGGTAAAAGTTGTGCATCAATATTATGGTAATTGGTTAAAACAAGATGCGCAACAGCAGGTAGTTACACATTTTGATAGTTTTACTAAGGCCGATGCCGTTTTTGCGCATAACGATCAGATGACTTTTGGTATTCATCAAGAATTAAAGAAGCATAGTTTAGATAAACTACCTAAACTGGTAGGTGTGGATGCTCTAGCCGGTAAAAATAACGGACTTGATTTCGTCTCGAATAAAATTTTTGACGCTTCTATACTTTATCCAACAGGAGGAAAAGAAGCCATACGCACTGCTTTTGCAATCCTAAAACAACAACCTTTCACTAAAAATAATATCCTTAAAACTCTTGTAGTAGATGCTACCAACGTGCAGCTGATGAAAATGCAGGAAGAAAAAATGGATAGCCAACAGCAAGATATCGAAAGGCAACAAGGTATGCTGGAAGAACAGCATAAAATTTATCGCGGACAACAATTCACCCTAAATATATTAATTGTGAGTTTGGTGTTGGCGGTTGTTTTTGGAGCAATAGCTTTCTACTCATTAATAGAGAATTGGAAGAACAATAAAAGGTTAGAAACTCAAAACAGAGAAATAGTAGAAAATGAAAAACAGCTCATCCAAATGACGGAAAAGGCAGCGGAAGCTAATGAAGAAAAAATGAGGTTCTTTACCAACGTTTCTCATGAATTTCGTACGCCAATTACACTCATGTTGTTATCGGTAGAAGAGTTATTAAAAGACCAAAAACTCAGTGCCGACTCACAACGGAAAGTAGGCTTGGTACATAAAAATGCCAATAGGATTTTAAAAATGGTAAACGAGCTGCTTGATTTTAGAAAGATAGATTTCAATAAGATGAAACTCCAGATTACTAAAGTAGATATGGTGAAAACCGTTAAAGAAATTGTACAATCTTTTGGAGATATCGCTACTAAAAAGCACATCGATTTGAGAGTGAAATCAAATGCCAAAAGTATTTTAGTGCCATTAGATATACAGTTGTTTGATAAAGTGTTGTACAATATTTTGGCGAACGCATTTAAGTTTACGCAAGACTATGGTTTTATTTACATTCAGGTAAATCAGATAGAGAATGAGTTGGTGATAGAGGTAGAAGATAGTGGCGTAGGAATGGGTAAAGAAGATTTAAGCCATGTTTTTGAACCTTTTTATCAAGGTAATAACAAACAGATAAATAGCTCAGGTTTGGGTTTGGCGCTTTGCAAAGAAATTGTAGAGTTACATCAGGGGAGTATAGTTTTGCAAAGTGAACTACGTAGCGGAACTACATGTAAGGTTTCACTACCCTTAACTACACATCATGAAATAGAAGTTGTTGATTATACGGTTGATAATAATATAGCTAAAACCTATATCGCAAATATTCCTGTAGAAAACGGAATGGTAATAGAACAAAAAGAGCAATCTACTAAAGAAAGATCCATATTGGTAATGGAAGACAATGAAGATATGCTTTCATTCTTGACAGAACAATTGGGTAAAACCTACGAAGTATTTACGGCAAACAACGGTAAAGACGGATTTGAATTGGCCATTCAACAGGTTCCAGATCTGATCATTTCTGATGTTTTCATGCCAGAGGCAGACGGATTAACCACCACCAAGCGCTTAAAAGATGATTTACGTACTTCGCATATTCCGGTTGTATTATTAACAGCAAGAAGTAGTCACGAACAACGTTTGGAGGGATTAGGTACGATGGCCGATGCTTATTTGACTAAGCCTTTTAATTTGGAAGTTTTGCAAGCTACGTTACATAATATGTTAACAAATCGCGAATTGCTTAAACAGAAATTTACTAGTGAGTTACCAAGTGCTGGAAATAAGGAAGTAGGCAAAATAGACAAGAAATTCATCAACGACTTGGCCAGTATTGTAGAGGCCAACTTAGCCAATGAAAACCTATCGGTCGAAGAAATTAGCCTTAAAATCGGATTGTCGAGGGTACAGCTTTATCGTAAGGTAAAAGCATTGTTAAATAGCAGCGTTGCAGAGTATATCCTTAATCGTCGTTTACAAAAAGCTAGGTATATGTTGCTCAACGAACCCGATTTATCCATTTCAGAAATTACGTTTAAAACTGGATTTACTTCACCAAATTATTTTGCTACTGTTTTTAAAGCCAATTACCAATGCACTCCAAGCGATTTTAGAAAAAATGCTTAGCATCAGGCGAATAACTTGTGCCTCATGAAACTTATACGCTCGTGTCAGAAAGAATGCTTTGCATCTGCTTCAGCTCTTCAACTTTTTCCGAAGCACCTAGGTTTTCGTAAGCCGATATTAAATTTCTAATGATACGGCGAACAATTTCCGCGTTGCTGCAAGGTGCGTAAAAGCCGGGCTGAGGTTCTAAGTTCAGCTGACGTAAAAATTGGTCTACATCGTGCTTGCCAAAAATAGCTCCTTTGTTAAAAGCATTGATATAGAACAATACGGCATGCTCTCTATCCGGATTACTTTCATCAATATATCCTAAGATAAAATGCTGCGGTAAGTTTACGCCATAAACAGGGATATCCAATTTTTGGGCAACCGTAGAATAAATAATTGCTAAAGAAATCTGATTGCCTTTTTTACTTTCTAAAACCTGATTTAGATAAGAATTTTGAGGGTCGTGATGGTTTTTGGTATTGCCAACAAAACCATATTGACTGTAAAAAACATGGTTAATCAGTTTAATTTTTTCGATAGAACTCATTTCGTACTGCAAGCCCACCCAAATTTCTCTTTTGATCTCTTCAATTTGGTTAATGATAACCTGCTCATCTAAATCAGGAAACTGATAACGATTGATGATCATTGCGCCTTGCAATAGGTCGAAAGCGCCACTTTGATACCACAAATTCAGGTCTTGTTTTACGTTGGTAAACTGAATAGCATGAACAATATTTTCGATACGTTCATGCAACATCGTGTCTAAAGATTTCTCCCAAGCACTCTCCAAATGAGCAATAGCATCATTGCCGTACTCCAATAACTTCTCTTGTACATGCGAAAATATCTCATTATCTGGGTCATCCAGTAATTTTACCAACGCATCTATTTCTGCAACATTACTCTGCTCTTTCATTCGTATGCTACCTTTCTCACAATTATTGTGTTATATATTTTTTGAAAAGCAAAACTAGGTTTCCATCGGTTTCTTTAGTCCCGCTTTACACTGTAGCCCTCGTTCCTCGGGGCTGCCGTTTCTATCGGGTTTATTTTATAAAGTCTCTTCAAAAAACTTCCAAACCAAACCTTCTAGTTCCATGCTTCTCACCTCACTGCATCTACTTTTCGCTTTCTACTTTAAACTTTCTACTTTTGCACCATGGTCCTACAATTTTTCGCCGATTACCTTAAACATCAGTTCACAGCTAAAACCAGACACGGTACACACTCGCCATTTGTTTATAAGCTCGCAGATGAGGTAATTTACGATTTTTCTGCAAAAAATGATTACAAAGAAATCGAAGCACAGCGAAAAAAACTTTTGAATGACCAACATTTAATCTCCGTAACCGATTTGGGGGCGGGTTCTCATCTCAACAAAAATAGAACGAAAAAAGTTTCTCAAATTGCCAAGAATGCACTCAAGTCACCACGTTTAGCGCAATTAATTTATCGTTTGGCGGCCAATCATCAGCCAGCTAACATGATAGAGCTAGGCACTTGCTTGGGGATTACTTCAGCTTATTTGTCAAAGGCACAGCCAACAGCAAACGTATTAACCATAGAAGGTTGTCCGCAAACTGCAGAAGTAGCTTATCAAAACTTCCAAGACCTTAACCTGAACAACGTAGAATTACAGGTTGGTAATTTCAACGATTTACTTCCAAAGGCAATTGAGGAAAGAGAACAACTCGATTTTGTATATATCGACGGTAACCACACCAAAGAGGCAACGCTTAATTACTTTCAATGGTGCCTGCCAAAAATAACGGAAAATACTTTGCTAATCTTCGATGATATTTACTGGAGTGAAGGCATGAAGCAAGCTTGGGAAGAAATCAAAAACCATCCTCGAGTTACCATTACCGTAGATTTGTTTTGGATAGGTTTGGTGTACTTCCGAAAAGGACAAGCTAAAGAACATTTTAAGTTGAAATATTAATCTATAATTCTCCAGGCTTGTACGTTCTTTCCACGTTGTTTAAAATATCTTCTTTATAAAAAAGTACATCTTTAAACTCTCCTTTGGCATACATTTCCGCTTGGTCGTTAAAGTGTTTCGAATTTGGGTCGCCACTATTTCCGCCAGCCAAGATGGATTTGGCTTTTACTTTTGTGCCAAATTCAACTGCACACACAAAACTATTTCCGCTGTAGCCATAACGTTTGTTGGTGCTAAACTGGTTGCTACGATACGAAGGCAATTGTCCCCACAATGCGGAGCCGAAAGCTACTGGGAAACTAGGTGCAGTGTCATCGTATTTTTCGTTAACTGCCCCTGTTGTACGTTGAAAGCGATTGACCTCGCCCCAAGGCATTTGCCACTTTCCAAAACGTTTGTTCAAATCATCAATTGTTGCTTTTAAGGGTTGCAGCAACGCTTCTGCTTTTGCAGTTTTAGCAAATTCTTTAGTCTTTGCCACTTGGTCTTTTTCTCCTTGGTCGATATAAACATTTTGAATATCCCTACTTAAACGAGGAGCCCATTCCATTGCCAGTGTTGCCGCTATTGATGCGGTCGAAGAATGATAATTCCATTTCTTCAATTCGGCAATTGGTTCTTTTAAGGAAACTTTTAAACTATGGTCGGTCGGCAATTGTTCGTAAGCTTTTAAAAGTGCAGGTACCAATACTTCAAATGCAGGTAAATAGGTGTCGTAACCCATTACAATCACATCGTTTAGATCGTATTTTTTAGGCTGGTTCAATAAGCGAATTGCAGCTACCCCCCTAAAGTTTTCGCCATCTGGCGCCATATAGCTCGGGTAATTTGCCTTTTTCGGACTGTTAGCGCCAGCTGCTGTAAAAGGAGTGGAATTGCAGTTTTGTAGCCAGCCATTACTTGGATTGTAAATGTGTATAGCTTCGCTCACTGGATGTAGCCCCTGCCAAGCGGTTGCAGAAGTGGTGGCATCTACAGGCTCGCTCCAATTGTAGGCCGTATCACGCTTTGGAATGAAATTGCCATGCCAGTAAGCAATGTTGCCTTTTGCGTCAGCATACACCGTATTGTTGGAAGCATTAGCCGTAAAATCCATCGCTTTTTGATAATCTTCGAAGCTTTTAGATTTGGTACGTATCCAGCTTTGCAACAAGCTTTGAGGATTTTGGTTCTGATGCTTCAAGCTAATCCATTTTCCGTCTCTAACTGCCATTATTGGCCCATTATGGGTAAAGTAAGTTTCAAACTTTTTAGTTTTCAGCGAGCCGTTCTCTAAATATTTAATCTCAATATCTTTAATTCCTATCGGATACAGCTTTTTGTCGAAAGTATAGTAAGTAGTTTTATTCAGTTTCGTGATTTTTTCAATGTACATGTCAGCAACATCTACGTTGTTAGAAGTGTGCATCCAACCGCAAAACTCATTGAAACCTTGATAGATGAAAAACTGTCCCCAAGTTACAGCACCATAAGCATTCAACCCTTCTTCGCTTTGCATATGTATCTCAGGCCTAAAATAAAAGGTAGTATGTGGGTTGATATACAGCATCGCATTACCCGTTTTGCTTATTTTCGGAGCAAAAGCAAATCCGTTAGAGCCACTAAACTGATCGCGGATTTGGGGAATATAACCAGTAGGAGCATGGTCGTTAGAATAGAATTTTTTCAACTCTGCTATAGTCAAATTACCTGTGCTAATGGCTCCAATGCTGCCATCAGTCCATAAAAAAGGATACCAAGGCTTAAATTTGGTAAGTAATGCCGGCTTTGCTTTTGGGTTTTTATAAAGGTAGAAGTTGATACCATCGGCATAAGCTTCCAACAATTTTTTCATCCAAGGTTCAGCCTTTTTATAATCGTTGATGGCTTGTGTGCTATCTATTAGTAACCGAATCTGCAAATCATTGTAAAGGCTTTTCTCGCCATCAATTTCCGATAATCTACCTAGTTTTTCAATATAATTAAGTTCTATACGCTTAAAATCATCTTCGCATTGTGCATACATCATCCCAAAAACGGCATCTGCATCGGTTTTGCCATAAATATGTGCAATTCCCCATTTATCTCTAATAATTTCTATCTGTTGTGCTTGCTTAACCCAGTCGCCTATTTCTTTTGAACTAGGTTCTTGGCCTAGAGCGAAAATCGGTAGGAGTATGATTAATAACAGAAAATAATTTTTCATTGATTGCGAGTTTAGTTTTAGATATGAAAATAAGAAAGTCTTTGCTAAGATGCGCTAAGGTATCTTATATGGTACAAACTAAAAAGCTTCGGCAAAGCTGATATAGAAACCACTTTGACGCTTCTCGTTTGCACGCTTTTCGCCCATGCCATAATCTAAACGGACACTTAAACCTTTTGCAGGATCAAAGAAATAGCGACCGCCGATACCATAGTTGGGCTTGAAATTTTTAAGTAACTGTGCTTCTGAATTTGCGAAAACTTTCCCTGTTCCGCCAAAAATGGCCACGCCTAATCTTTCCATAAACCTGTACCTTATTTCCGCTTGCGCTGCTAAAAAATTTTCATCGCGATAACGACCACCATAATAGCCCCGCATAATTTCATCGTTACCCATTTGCGGCAGCAAATAAAAAGAAGTATTGTTGCTTTGTACAGTGTGGTACAAACCTTGAACCCCTAAAACTATCCTCGGTGCCAATGTCCAAAAATTACGGACATTCACCTTGATCTGGCTGCCGGAGAAATTATCTCCACCAAATATTGGAGGTGCGTATTGATAGCTGATGCGGCCAAAAAAACCTTTAGTAGGGTAGTTGTTAGAATTTCGAGTATCGTAACTTTGCGACAAGCCTACAAATAAAACCGAACCACCGTCTTTATCATGCAAACTGTTTTCACTGAAAACCCCTCCAACTTCTTGGTCGGTAAATTTATAATTTTCAAAGCCTAAAGAAACTCCGGTATAGGTGTTTTTTGCAAAGGCTTTTTCAGCATCAAATTGAATTTTAACCATTCGCTGCACCAGCTTATCTTCGTCAATATGTGAAGTGTTGTTGCCAATGCCATAAAAGTTAAACGGCATATTCCTGAAGCGTATTTCTCCAATAAAATGGTAGTCGTTACGCTTGGTCCAAGCATCACCACGTAAGGTAACATTGTATGTTTTTTTAGTGGAATAAGATGCTGCTCCGAAAAAATTAGAGCTTCGGTTAAGCGTATCCGCTTTGTCTACGTAGAACGAATAGATACTTCCTATGCCAAACTCAAAACCAGTTTCTTGAGCATATCCAAATACTGGTATAGGCATAAAGCTAGCCTTACGGGTAGTATCTTTTTCATTTGAGAAAATTCTCTCGATAAGTTTCTTTTGAGCAAAAGCCGTACCGGCAAGGCAAAAGACTACAACCGTAAGTGCTAATTTTTTCATTAACTACAAAGTAAATGAATTTCTGTGGATTAGGGTAATCATTGCTTATATTCGAATTACTTAACAATTTACGATGAAGAAATTTATCCTTGCTTTTCTGTGCACTTTTTTAATGTCCAATGCTAAAAACAGTTTCTCTTTTCAAGAAAATGAAGCCAGTATTTTACAGCCATATATTAATCAATATCAATCGGATGTAGGCATGTTAAACAGGAAGTACGTTTTAAAACGTACAACAGAATATTTTCAAAGGATGGATATCTTCTATCAAGATTGGCTCACCAAGCTAAAAAAACTTGTGTTTTCGAAGCTTTCCCAGAATGAAAAAATAGATTACATTCTACTTAAAAGGAATATCATCTCTGATTTGGGAAAACTGCAATTGGCAAACGAAGAGTTTAAATCACATGCATCTATAATAACGTTTGATCGAGAGATACGTTCATTTGAACAAAAAAGAAGGGTTGGTATGCAGCAGGATGGTGAAACTGCCAAAAGTGATTTCGAGAATTTAAAAAAGAGTATTTTATCAATAAATGAAAAAGTAAATAAGAAGGAAATCAATGTCGGTATAGAACAAGCTTCTTGGGCAAAAGAAACCGTAGATCAATATATAGCAGCTTTTTCGGAAGCTTATAAGTTTTACGATGGTTACGATCCTCAGTTTACTAAAGCCACTAAGGGTACGTATTTAGAGGTGTTAAGTGCATTGAAGAATTATGCTTCAGATTTAGAAAAGATTACAAAAGAGAAATCTCCGAAAGATGACGGCACAGGTATCGTAGGCCAACCGATTGGAAGAGCAGCTTTAATTGAGGAATTGAAAAACGAAATGATTGCTTATTCACCTGAGCAACTTATTTCCATTGCACAAAGAGAATTTGCATGGTGTGATGCGGAAATGGCGAAAGCTACTCGCGAAATGGGATTTGGTAATGATTGGAAAGCTGCATTGGAAAAAGTGAAAACAGCATACCCACCTTTAGGCAAACAGCCAGAATTGGTTTACGAATTGGCAAATGAAGCCATCACATTTGTAGAGCAAAATAAGTTGATTATCGTGCCGCCAATGGCTAAAGAAGGTTGGCGAATGCGTATGCTCACACCCGAAGAACAGCGTTTTGCACCTTTCTTCCTAGGTGGTGAATCTGTATTGATTGCTTATCCTACAGAAGATATGAGCCAAGAAGCAAAAATGATGACGTTAAGAGGGAACAATAGACATTTCTCGAGAGCAGTAGTGTTTCACGAATTGATACCTGGTCATAATTTACAATATTATATGCAAAGCAGATATAAGCCGTATCGAAGAGCATTTAGTACGCCATTTTGGACTGAAGGTTGGTCTCTTTATTGGGAGATGTTGCTCTGGGATAACAATTTTGCAACAACACCAGAAGATAAAATAGGAATGCTGTTTTGGCGTATGCATCGCTGTGCTCGTATTATCTTTTCTATAAAATATCATCTAGGTGAATGGACACCGAAACAATGTATCGATTTTTTAGTAGGACGTGTAGGTTTTGAAACTGCGAATGCAGAAGCGGAAGTAAGAAGGTCTTTTACTGGTAGATATGGTCCGTTGTATCAGATTGGCTACATGATGGGAGGTTTGCAGTTTAGAGCTCTGCACAAAGACTTGGTACAAAGTGGTAAAATGACCAACATCGCTTTCCACGACCGTATCTTGAAAGAAAATTGTATGCCAGTAGAAATGGTGAGAGCTTTGTTGACTAATCAGGTTTTGACAGAGGATTTTAGTACAAAGTGGAAGTTTGCTGGGGAGGTGAAATAAATTCTGTACTTAAATCTGTGCGTCATTGCCAGCTCGACTGGCAATCGTAATGCTATAAAAGGTTTGATTATAAATGGATATCGCTTTACGATTCCCGTTTTCACGGGAATGACGTAAGATGAAAGGGATTGCAATTAGAAAGAACAAAAGAACTACCTCCACTGCCAACTAAACCGGATGGCAGTGGATCCCGATTTTTCATCGGGAGTAGCGTACAGCCGGACTTTCTGCGGATAATACCACAGCAATTGCTTTTCAAATAACATCAATTGCAGATTTTCGCTGATACTTTTGGTAGGTTTCACAAATTCACATCTGCTAAATCTGCGGTTCACATCTGCATACATCAGCGGGAAAAAGAATTTACACTGCATTATTAAATGTTTTAAACCGTATTCATCGCTCCAAAAAAAACCTTAAATAAAAATTAATATTCTGCTTGCATAATAAAAATCAATTCTATAGATTTGTTATGCAAGCATAGTAATTTGATGAAGCAGAAAGAAACGGTAGATTATTTCCTTAAAGTGGTTTGGCAAAATGTGTCAAATACTTACAACCAAGTAGCATCTGGATTTGGCATTACCCAAGCCATTGGTTATATGTTGATTAACATTGAGGCCGAGGGTACGGCGGTTTCGGCATTGGCGGGACTGCTCGGTGTAAAAGCCACAAGTTTATCAAGAATGCTAAACAATATGGAAGAATCGGGGTTGATTTATAGAGAGACTTCCGAGGGAGATAAGCGTTCGGTAAAGGTTTATTTAACACCCTTTGGAATAGAAAAGCGAAAGCTTGCTCGTGATGTGGTGATTTCTTTTAACGAGTATTTAAATGAAAAATTAAGTGCCAAAGAAAAGGAACAATTGATTGCCACTTTAGAGAAAATTAACCAATTAACATTGGCTTATCCGCCAGCAAAAAAATAATAATGAACAAACGTATAACTAAAGTAGCGGTTTTAGGGTCAGGAATTATGGGTTCTCGTATTGCCTGCCATTTTGCCAACATCGGTGTAGAAGTTTTATTGTTAGATATTGCACCAAAAGAACTTACGCCAGAGGAACAAGCGAAAGGTTTAAACCTAGGCCACAAGACCGTTAAAAACAGGATTGTAAATGCAGCACTGCAGGGCGCTATAAAAAGCAATCCGTCGCCTATTTACTCGCAAAAAGTATTACAGAAAATTAGTACTGGAAATTTCGATGATGATATGTCGAAAATTGCTGCGTACGACTGGGTGATAGAAGTCGTGGTAGAGAACCTGGATATCAAAAAGAAAGTTTTCGAGCAGGTAGAGCAATATCGTAAACCTGGTTCGTTAATTACTTCGAACACTTCAGGCATTCCAATTCATTTAATGGCCGAGGGCAGAAGTGATGATTTTAAAGCGAATTTCTGCGGTACGCACTTTTTCAATCCGCCACGTTATTTGAGGTTGTTGGAGATTATTCCAACGCCGCATACTAAGCCCGAGGTTGTAGATTTCTTGATGCACTATGGGGATAAATTCTTAGGAAAAACTACCGTGTTATGTAAAGATACACCTGCGTTTATTGCCAACAGGGTTGGGGTTTATTCCATCATGGCTTTACTGCATTCGGTAGAAAAACTGGATTTAACCGTTGAAGAAGTAGATAAATTTACTGGACCTGCCTTGGGTAGACCAAAATCTGCAACATTCCGTACATCGGATGTGGTGGGTTTAGATACCATGATGAAAGTGGCTAAAGGTTTGTACGATAATGTGCCGAATGATAAAGCACACAATTTGTTCAAATTGCCAGCCTACGTTGAAAAAATGGCAGAGAACAATTGGTTGGGCGATAAGACCAAACAAGGTTTCTATAAAAAAATAAAAAATGCAGAGGGTAAGAGTGAGATTTTAGCGCTCGACCTTAAAACACTGGAATATAAACCTCAGCAGAAAATTAAATCAGCTACGCTGGAAATGACGAAGAGCATTGACAAAGTGGCCGACAGAATGAAAATTTTTGCTGCGGGAAAAGATAAAGCGGGAGAATTGTTCCGTACTTCTTTCTTTGGTTTATTCGAATATGTTTCTGACCGTATTCCGGAAATTGCGGATGAGCTTTACAAAATTGATGACGCTATGCGTGCTGGTTTTGGTTGGGAGCTTGGTCCGTTTGAAGTTTGGGATGCAGTTGGCGTAGCTGATGCCATTGAGGGAATGAAAAAATATGGCAACGAACCTGCAGGCTGGGTAACCGAGATGTTAGCAGCTGGTCATACATCGTTTTACAAGTTGGAAGATGGTTTAAAGAAATACTACGATATTCCTTCGAAGAGTTATAAGGAAATTCCAGGTACAGCCGATTTCATCATCCTTGAGAATTTAAAGGCTAACGATAAAGTGCTTTACAAAAATGCCGGCGCCTCTATTATTGATTTGGGCGATGGTATTTTGAACGTAGAGTTCCACTCGAAAATGAACACCATTGGTGGGGATACTTTAACGGCGATTAACAAAGCGATTGATATGGCCGAGAAAGATTACCGTGGCGTTGTGATTGGAAATGATGGGGCTAATTTTTCTGCTGGTGCCAACGTAGGGATGATTTTCATGATGGCAGTAGAGCAGGAATGGGATGAATTGAATATGGCTGTGAAAATGTTCCAAAACACTTCAATGCGTATTCGCTACTCCTCAGTTCCTGTAGTGGTGGCTCCTCATAACCTAACTTTAGGCGGTGGTTGCGAGTTCAGTTTACATGCCGACCACGTTCAATTGAGTGCAGAAACTTATATGGGCTTGGTTGAGTTTGGTGTGGGAGTAATTCCTGGCGGTGGTGGAACCAAAGAGTTTGCTTTAAGAGCTTCTGATGAGTTTGCCGATGATCAGATTGTACAAAATGCATTAAAAAATCGCTTCTTGACTATTGGTATGGCGAAAGTGTCAACCTCAGCGGTGGAAGCTTATGAACTTGGTTATTTGCAAAAAGATAAATACTCGATTAGTATGAACAGAAGCCGTTTAATTGCCGATGCCAAAGCTAAAGCAATCGAATTAGCAGACGCAGGTTACACCAAACCAGTGCAACGTAAAAACATCAAGGTGTTAGGTAAGCAAGGTTTAGGAATTGTTTACGCTGGTGCAAATACCATGTACTCTGGTAACTATATCTCTGAGCACGATAAAAAAATCTCTGAAAAATTAGGTTGGGTAATGTGTGGTGGCGATTTATCTTCCCCAACAGAAGTAACAGAACAATACCTGCTGGATTTAGAAAGGGAAGCCTTTTTATCACTTTGTGGAGAGAGGAAAACTTTGGAAAGAATACAATCGATAGTTACCAAAGGTAAGCCATTACGTAATTAGAGATTGGAGTTGCTAGCCACCTCGTCATTGCGAGGTACGAAGCAATCTCTCCATAACAGAAGCGTTCTATCGCATTAAGATTGCTTCGTGCCTCGCAATGACGGCAAGAATAATGCGGATAATAAATAATGAATAGTATTAATGATTTGCGTTGAGGCTCAAATCTCAAATCTTACAAAAATGCAGGAAGCATACATAATAGCAGGACTTAGAACAGCCGTAGGTAAAGCACCTCGTGGTGTATTTCGTTTTACCAGAGCTGATGATTTGGCAGCCGATGTAATTAGACAATTGGTAGCATCGGTGCCGAATTTAGATAAGGAACAAATTGACGATGTGATTGTAGGTAACGCTACTCCGGAAGCGGAACAAGGCCTAAACATTGGCCGTATGATTAGCTTAATGGGCTTGGACACCGACAAAGTTCCAGGGGTTACGGTAAACAGATATTGTGCATCAGGTTTAGAAACCATTGCGACTGCGGTAGCAAAAATAAAAGCTGGCATGGCCGATTGTATCATTGCAGGTGGTGTAGAGGTAATGTCGGGAATGCCATTTGGTGGTTGGAAATTAGTGCCAAATCCAGATGTGGCCAAAGCTAATCCAGATTGGTATTGGGGAATGGGCTTAACGGCAGAAGCTGTTGCCAAAGAGTACAACGTAAGTAGGGAAGACCAAGATGAATTTGCTTTTCAATCGCACATGAAGGCTATTGAAGCAATCAAGAATGGTCATTTGAAAGCTGGTGTCGCTGCAATTACGGTAAACGAAACTTACTTAGATGACCAACTGAAAAAGAAAACTAAATCTTACGTGGTAGATACGGATGAAGGCCCGAGGGCAGATACAACGGTAGATCGGTTAGCAAAGCTGAAACCAGTTTTTGCTGCTAATGGATGTATCACAGCTGGTAATTCTTCACAAACATCAGATGGTGCCGCATTTGTATTGGTAGTTTCAGAAAAGAAAATGAAAGAGCTAGGCGCAGAGCCAATTGCTCGTTTAGTAAGTTATGGTGTGGCTGGTGTGCCGCCAAGAATTATGGGTATTGGCCCAATTGAAGCAATCCCAAAAGCACTAAAGCAAGCTGGTTTGCAGCAAGACGAAATTGGCTTGATTGAACTGAACGAAGCTTTTGCATCGCAGTCTTTAGCCATCATTAGAACGCTAGGTTTAGATGAAAGTAAAATCAATGTAAACGGTGGTGCCATTGCTTTAGGTCACCCGTTGGGTTGTACTGGAGCAAAACTTTCGGTGCAATTATTTAACGAAGCTAAACGCCAAAATCAAAAGTACGGCATGGTAACCATGTGTGTAGGTACAGGACAGGGAGCAGCGGGGATATTTGAGGTTTTTTAAAGGAGTATTTAGATGTTAGTATTTAGAAATGCATAAGTACAAAGAATTGAAAATTTGGCAAAAGGCAATAGAGTTGGTAACTGATATTTATAAAGCAACTTCTACATTTCCAGATAAGGAGAGATTTGGATTGATTAGCCAAATAAATAGAGCTTCAGTTTCAATTCCATCTAATATCGCCGAAGGTGCAGGACGAAATTCGGATAAAGACTTTTTACGGTTTTTATCTATGGCACATGCATCATCCTATGAAACCGAAACCCAATTAATTATCTCATATAATTTAAATTATTTATCAGCAGAAAAGTTAGCAGTATTAACAGATAAAATAAATGAGTGGCAGAAAATGAATTATTCATTTCAGTCCAAGCTCAAGTCATCTGTCTAAATACTAATATCTAACTACTAAATACTAAAAACAATGAGCAAAACAATCAAAGGCGGAGAATTCTTAACTAAGGAAACTTCTTATCACGATGTATTTATTCCAGAAGAGTTTGATGAAGAGCAGCAAATGATTGCGCAAACTTGTCGCGATTTTTTAACTGCCGAAGTTTATCCAAACCTAGAGAAATTAGATAGTCACGCAGACCCAGAGTTAATGCCAACGCTTTTAACCAAAGCTGGCGAACTGGGTATCTTAGGTGTTTCGGTGCCTGAAGAATACGGCGGTTTTGGCAAAAACTTCAACACGTCCATGTTGGTGGCAGATGTAGTTGGCGCTGGTCATTCGTTTGCGGTAGCTTTATCTGCACATACGGGAATTGGTACCTTGCCAATTTTGTACTATGGTAACGAAGAGCAGAAAGCGAAATATATCCCTAAATTGGGAACTGGGGAATGGAAAGCAGCTTATTGCTTAACTGAACCAAATTCGGGTTCTGATGCCAACTCTGGAAAAACAAAAGCTAAACTGAGTGATGATGGTAAACATTACATCATTAACGGGCAAAAAATGTGGATTACCAACGGTGGATTTGCAGATATCTTTATCGTTTTTGCTAAAATAGACGATGATGAAAACTTAACTGCTTTCATTGTAGAGCGTGATTTTGGTGGCATTACCATGAACCCAGAAGAACATAAAATGGGTATCAAAGGTTCATCTACCCGTCAGGTGTTTTTTAACGATTGCCCTGTGCCAGTAGAAAATATGTTAAGCGACCGTCAGAATGGGTTTAAGATTGCAGTAAACATCTTGAATATCGGTCGTATCAAGCTTTCTGCGGCTGCAATTGGTGCTTCAAAAGTAACCATTAGTACGGCGGTAAATTATGCCAACGAGCGTCAACAGTTTGGAAGGTCTATTTCTAAATACGGAGCTATTCGCTATAAAATCGCCGAGATGGCAGCAAAAGTTTATGCCGTAGATGCAGCCAACTATCGTGCTGGACAAAACATTGACGATACTTATGATGCTTTGGTAGCTGAAGGAATGGAGCCAAGTAAGGCTAAGTTGAAATCGGTAGAGCAGTTTGCAGTGGAATGTGCCATTTTGAAAGTTTGGGGCTCGGAGGCGTTAGATTATGTGGTGGATGAAGGCGTACAAATTTACGGTGGTATGGGCTACAGTGCTGATGCACCCATGGACAGAGCCTATCGCGATGCCCGTATCAACAGAATTTTTGAAGGTACGAACGAGATTAACCGTTTGTTGACGGTTGATATGATGTTGAAGCGTGCCATGAAAGGCGAGTTAGATTTAATGGGCCCGGCAACTGCGGTAGCAAACGAATTAATGTCTATTCCAGATTTTGGTGAAGAAGATGATACTTTATTTGCGGCAGAGAAAAAGACCTTGCAAAACTTAAAGAAAGCTACTTTAATGGTGGCTGGTGCTGCGGTGCAAAAATTGATGATGAGCTTGAGCAAAGAGCAAGAGATTTTAATGAACATCGCCGATATGGCAAGTTATGTGTATGTGGCCGAATCAGCGATGCTACGTACCGAGAAATTGGTAAGCTTAAAGGGTGAAGAAGCGGCTAAAGGCCAGTTAGATTTGATGCGCATCTATTTTGTAGAAGCTGTTGATGGCGTAGCTAAAGCAGGTAAAGAAGCACTTTGGGCATTTGGCGAAGGCGATGAATTACGTATGATGTTGGTGGGTTTACGTCGTTTTACAAAGATGGAGCCGTTTAATGTTAAACAAGCTCGTCAAGATGTTGCGGTGCAGATTATAGAAGCGAATAAATATATATTTTAGGAATTAGTTGCTAGGTATTAGGAGCCAGATCTAATGTAAAAGGCATAAGGTTTAAGGTTTGGATAGTTTTATTTCCAAGCTTTAAACCTTTTTTATTTTAGGGCATCCCAACCTAAAACCTAAAACCTAAAACCTAAAACCTAAAAACTGTTAAATTTGGTTAAAAATTGCGGCATCGGCTTTAAAAGCTTATTTTTGCTGGATGAAGTTGAAAATTAAATTTTTGCTAATGCTTATTACAGTTGTTTCTGTAGTAAGTTCTTGCAGCAAAGATGATTATGATGTAGAAAAACAGGCTGCTAAAGACGAAGCTATTATTGTCGATTTTGTAGCTAAAAACAATATTCCAGCAGTTAGACATAGCTCTGGCTTGTATTATCAAATTATTACGCCTGGTGAAGGTGCTAGTGTTACGGCTGCATCAACTGTTGGTGTAACTTATACAGGCAAGTTGCTAGACGGAACACAATTTGATCAATCAACTTCTACAGTAAGATTTCCTTTAACTGGAGTAATTCAAGGTTGGACTATTGGCGTACCTTTAATTAAAGTTGGTGGTCGTATCAGATTAATCGTTCCATCTACGTTAGCTTACGGAAATCAATCTCCAGGAGCAGGTATCCCGAAAAACTCTGTTTTAGACTTCACCATAGATTTACTTCAAGCACAATAAAATTTAATGCGTAAAATAACCACATACATCGTTGCACTTTTTAGTGTTTTAGTAATTTTTTCTTCTTGTAAAAAGGAATATGAAACTACTGAAGAGTTAGACAATAAAAATATAGCGGCATATAAAGCAGCTCATACTAATCTATCTTTTACCGATATAGATGGTTACAGTTATGCCATCACTGAATTGGGTACAAGTGGAGATGTTGTAAATTCTGACTCTGTGTATTACTCTTATGCTTTTAAATCAGTTTCTGGAACTGTTTATAATCAAACAAGTGATTTGATGATTCCAGGAACACTTTTGGGTTATACTGATCAGTTTGCAATTGGTTCTACGCCTTATGTATTTAAGCCAGTAAGAGAAGTGCTTTCTAAATTGAAAAGAGGAGGTAAGGCTACACTCCTTTTACCTTCAAGAATGGCATTTGGCAAAAATGGACTTACAGCTTTTGGAATCGGTTCTAATGAGACCATTGTTGTTGAATTAGGCCTATACACTTTTGAAAAGAGACATGAAGTAGATTTATATTTGATTGACAAATTCGTTACTGATAACAATTTGGAATTATTTGATGCTGATGAAAGTGGAATTCGTTATAAAATAGCTGATTTTGGTACGGGCACAGATATTATTAGTCAACACTCTACAATAACTACAAACTATACTGTTAGAACTTTAGATGGTACTGTTTTGGAATCTAATACAGGTTATGTAGCTAGGCTTGAACAATTATATGAAGCTTGGAGAATTATTTTGCCGAAATTAAAAGCTGGAGGAAAAATTAGAATGATTATTCCCTCTCACCTAGGGGGTGGAAGACCGCTAGATTTTGATATCGAAGTTACTACTGTAACAAACGATTAAAAATATAAAAGTCCCGAATGATAATTCGGGACTTTTTCATTTCAATGCTTTCTTATAAGTTTCCAATGCTCTTTTTCTGGCAAAGTCATGCGCTACAATTGGAACTGGCAACAATGCCTTTTTATATTCTGGCGCCCATTTAAATACATATTCCATCTTAGGGTCGAACTTTTTGAGCTGTAGTTCTGGATTAAACACCCTGAAATATGGAGCTGCATCATTGCCACTTCCACAAGCCCATTGCCAACCACCTACGTTACTAGCCTGTTCATAATCTAATAGTTTTGAAGCAAAGTAGGCTTCACCCCAACGCCAATCAATCAACAAGTGTTTACATAAAAAACTGGCAACTACCATTCGTACACGGTTGTGCATAAAACCTGTGTTATTTAGTTCTCGCATTCCTGCATCTACTAACGGATAGCCGGTTTCGCCTTTGTACCAAAGTTCAAACTCCTTCTCGTTGTTACGCCATTGGATACGGTCGTAATCTGGTTTAAATGAATTGTTTGTGGTGTGAGGAAAGTGCCATAAAATCATCATGTAGAATTCTCTCCATGCTAGTTCCGAGACCCATTTGTCCGCTTTCTGCTTCAATGCCTCGCTCACTACTTTTCGAATGCTTACCGTTCCGAACCTTAAATGAAGCCCTAAATAAGTAGTCGCATTTTTTGCGGGATAATCTCTGTCTTTTTCGTAGCCATCTAGTTTGTCCGCAAAATTGAGAGATGGGAATTTAACATCGCTTTTAGCAAAGCCAATATCGTGCAAATTCAAAAATTCAAAAGCCTTGGTCTGATATAAATTTTTGATGTATTTGTTAACAGGATAAGATTTTAAATAAAATGGATTGAGCTTTAGCTGCCATTGTTTGTAATAGGGTGTAAAAACCGTGTACGGTGTGCCGTCAGCTTTCTTAACTTCTCCTTTCTCGAAAATTACTTGATCCTTAAATGTGTGAAAAGCAATTCCATTTTTTTCTAGCAGTTCTGAAATGCGCTCGTCTCGTTTTCTTGCATAAGGCTCGTAATCGTGGTTTGTATAAACCGTACTGACCTTAAAATCTCTAATAATCTGTTGCCATGCATTTTCTGGTGTATCGTATTTAACTAGTAGAGAAGAGCCTTTGTCAATCAACTGGTCGTTTATTTTTGAAAGCTGTTGGTGTATGAAATCAACTCGGGCATCTGCTTTGTTTTCTAATTTATCTAAGATGTTTTTATCCAAGATAAAAACTACGAGTACAGGGTTTTCGGCTTTTAATGAATGATAAAGCGCCGCATTGTCATCTAACCTTAAATCTCTTCTTAACCAACAAATATTAATAGTAGTATTATTTTTTTCGCTCATAAACGGCTTTTAGTGCATCTTCAAGATCCAAATATCTGAATTGGAAACCTGTATTTAATATTTTTTGTGCAGAAGTATTGGTGCTGATTAAAGGTAGTATACTCATTTCTCCCAAAATTGCTTTCAATACAAATTTTGGAACATTGAAAGGCCAAATTGGTCGGTGTAGAATCTTACCCAAAGTTTTGGTAAAAGTTTGATTGGTTACTGGCGACGGAGCGGTAGCATTATAGGCGTCGAACATGGTTTGATTTGCTACCGCATGGACGAAAATATTTACTAAATCATCAATGTGTATCCAAGGCATCCATTGTTTGCCCGAACCTAAGCCGGCACCAACAAAATAATTCACTGGCTTTTCCATTGAAGCTAAGGCTCCGCCTTTTTCACTCAGTACAATTCCAATCCTTACTTTAACTACTCTAATGCCCAAAGCAATTCCTTTGTCGGCAGCTTTTTCCCATGCAATACAACAATCGGCCATAAATCCAGTTCCATTCAGGCTTTCTTCATCCAAAACCTCATCTTCTCTGTCACCATAAATGCCTATAGCGGATGCCGAAATATAACTTTCAATAGCAGCATTGGTTTCTTTTATCGCTCTGAATATTAACTCGGCAGATTTTACTCTACTATCAATAATTTGTTGTTTACGTTCTTCGGTCCACGGCTTATCGGCTATGCCTTCTCCAGTTAAATTGATAATCGTATCAATTCCTTCTAGTGCTTGGTTATCTATCTTCTGTTGGTATACGTCCCAAAGAAAAACCTTGACACCTTCTTTTTGAATAGCTTTTCTTGCCAAGATGGAAACCTGATGTCCATTGGCGAGTAATCTTGAAATAAGTTGTTCGCCAACTAGCCCTGTGGCACCTGCAAGTAGAATGTTTTTTGCCATAATAAATAAACCCTAAAGTTAAGATTTAGTTTGTTAAAGCTCGTTTTGCACTACTTTTTTACATACATTTTAAAGAAATCGATAATGGGTTGATTGGCATTTTTAGGATATTCGTGGCCGCCAGAATGAACAAATAATTGAAAGTCATTTCCGTTTTTTCCTGTGTAAGCTGTAATGTTACTATCCAGTTTAGTGCCTTCTTGCGTACAACCATTAATGCGTAAAATTTTGTTATAGGTGATTTTTTGCCAATTAGGTTTAACCAAAGGATCGGTCTCTCCCATTAAATGGAAACCAGGTTTTGGAGTATTTAAATTAGGGATAAGCTTACCGCCTGCGGTAGCTGTAGGTGCAAATGCTGCAAATTCGTTGGCTCTGGTAGCCCAAAGCAGGTAAGTAAAACCTCCGCCATTAGAGTGACCAGTGGCGTAAATCCTACTGTTGTCTATTTTGTAGTCGCTACGAAGTGTTTTCAACATCGCATCAAAAAACTGCAAATCTCTGTTGTCATTGGTTTGATCACTCATTACCCATCCACTTTTTTTGCCTTCGGGGTCGATTAATATACCTACGGTGTTCAGGCCTTGCGGACAAATGAAAATCGCATCTGGCCAAAGCTTTTGGAAACCTCTTGTACGGTACATGTTAAGCATGGTACCGCCATGTCCATGAAATGCAAAAATGATTGGAGTAGGTTTAGTTTTGGCTGTAGCTGGAATGTAAGCTAGTGCCTTTCTGGTCTGACCATTAATAGTCCATTCAAGGGTTTGGGGTAAATCCTGCGCTAAGGCAGTTCCCAATGATATGAACATTAAGAATGTCCAAAGTGTTGCTTTTAAAGTGTGGTTTGGTTGCATGTTTTCATAGAGTTGAATTTCAGGATAAAGTTTAAATTAATGAGTGTAAAAACTTCGATTGGCTATTGAAAATGGCTGTTTCTTCTAAACAATACCTGATAAAAAGCGTTACTTTTATAAGCATTTCAAAAATTATGGAGAAAGTTTTAGTTACACGTCGTATTAGCGATAGTGCTTTGGCGTTGATAAAAAATTCTGGTTATGACACAACTGTTTACAGTGAACTTAAGAATATTTCTCAAGAAGAGTTGATCGACATGTGTAGCGGACACATAGGTTTGTTGAGTGTTGGGCCAAATAAAATTGATGAACATTTTTTAAGCGCTTGTAAGCAGCTAAAAGGTATTGCTTTAATGAGCGTGGGATATGATAAGGTAGATTTAGAGGCTGCAATTAAACACGGTGTTCCAGTAAGTAATACGCCAGATGTATTGAGTGAAGCAACAGCGGATACCGCTTTCTTATTGATGTTGTCGGTTGCCCGTAACGCTTTCAATATGCATAAGAGCATAGAACGTGGCGAATGGAATTTCTTCGACCCTATGCAAAATTTAGGACAAGAGCTATATGGAAAAACCTTAGGGATACTTGGCTTAGGCAGAATTGGATTAGAGATGGCAAGGAAAGCCAAGGCTGCTTACGGAATGGATATTATTTATCACAACAGAAATAGAAATGAGCAGGCAGAGGATGAAGTTAAAGCTACATATTTAGCTTTTGACGAACTGTTAACACAAAGTGATGTGTTGAGCGTTCATGTAAATCTGACCAATGAAACCAAGGGTATTTTCAATAAATCTGCTTTCGAAAAGATGAAGCCTAATGCTATTTTTATCAATACTGCTAGAGGTGCAATTCATAACGAAGAAGATTTGCTAGCCGCTTTAAAAAGTGGAACTATTTGGGGAGCGGGGTTGGATGTGACTAATCCTGAGCCAATGCAAAAAGATAATCCGTTGCTAAATATGGAAAATGTTTGTGTGTTACCTCATATTGGTTCTGCAACAAAAGAAACTAGGGAGAAAATGGCAATGATGGCTGCTGAAAATATAGTGGCTGCTTTGAAAGGTGACCGAATGCCACAGGTGATAAATCCAGAAGTTTATAAATAGCTTTAAACCTCTTTAGTCCTTTCTTTGAAAAGAAGAATGGATGGGAACTATATAATAACTCTCTCTGGCTTCGCCATCTCTCCCTAAAAGGAAGAGAATCGCATAGTTGTTTAGATATCTCGCTACTTTCTCTTCTTTTAGGGAGAGATTTTGGCTAAACTGTTAGCATTTGTTAAAATTTTGAAAAGCTATCTATAAAAATTCTATTTTTATTTCATGATAGTTTCTATAAGGAATGAGCATCTAGCCATTGACTTTTCTACAAAAGGGGCGGAGCTAAAAAGCATTGTGGGCATAGATAGCTCCGTTAATTATATGTGGCGTGGCGATGCGCAGTTCTGGGGAAAGTTTAGTCCAGTGCTATTTCCAATTGTTGGTGCACTTAAAGAAAATACTTACGAATATCAGGGAGAAAAATATAATTTGTCACGTCACGGATTTGCCCGCGACATGGAGTTTGCGTACGAATTGATTGGCACTACAGAAATTGCCTTCAAACTTAAGCATACCGAAGAAACACTGAAAAATTATCCTTTCGAGTTTGAGTTGACATTGCGTTACCGTCTTAGCGGAGCAAGCTTGCAATGTACTTATCAGGTGGTTAATCCTAGCGATAAAACAATGCTGTTTTCTATCGGTGGGCATCCTGCATTTGCGGCACCATTAAATAATGAAGGCACTTACACCGATTATTATTTGCAATTTAATAACGATGATGAAGTAACTTTTCATCACATTGATGATAATTTGATTGCTGATGAAACTACAACCATCCAATTAAAAGATAAAGTACTGCCGTTAACACATAAGCTTTTTTATGGAGATGCTTTAGTGTTTAAGAACTTGAAAAGTAATCATATCCGTTTATTGAACACGAAGAATTATAACGGATTGAATTTTCATTTCGAAGGCTTTCCTTACTTTGGGATTTGGGCTGCCATAGATGCAGATTTTGTTTGCTTAGAACCTTGGTGCGGTGTTGCCGATGGCGTAAATCACAATCAGCAATTAGAAGATAAGGAAGGGATAGAAAAACTAGCGGCTGGCGAAACTTGGGAAAGAAGCTGGGAGGTTTGTTGTTTCTAGTGTTCTCGTCATGCTGAATTTATTTCAGCATCAGTTTAAAAGGCTCTGACCACGAAGTAGCTGAGAAGCAAAACAAGTTAAGGATGACGACAGATTTATTTATTTTCAATTTTACCCATTGACTACAAGAAGAAATTTCCTTAAACAAGCTAGCCTTTTATCTGGAGCTGCGGCATTGCCAAATGTTTTGCCAGAGGCCATTCAAAGAGCATTAGCCATTAATCCCAATCTCGGAACTACGTTCTATGATGCGGAACATGTAGTTTTCTTGATGCAAGAGAATCGATCGTTTGACCATATGTTCGGTGCTTTAAAGGGAGTTCGTGGTTTCAATGATCCTCATCCGCATATTTTGCCAAACCAAGATAAGGTTTGGTTGCAGCGAGATGATAAAGGAAATGCATATACGCCTTTTCATATCGATCTTAATGAGACGAAAGTAACTTGGCAAGGAGGTTTAGCACATTCGTGGCCTGATCAAATTGCCGCTCGTAACGACGGAAAGTATGATAAATGGGTGCCTGTAAAATCGGTAATGTCATTGGCGTACTACAAGCGAGAAGACTTGCCCTTTTATTACGCACTGGCGGATGCCTTTACCGTGTGTGATCATCATTTCTGTTCGTCCTTAACTGGTACTACACCAAACCGATTGTTTTATTGGACAGGCAATGTTCGGCCAAACCCCAATGATAAATCTTTGCGGCCTGTGGTAAGTAACTATCAAGCCGAGTCACATACTAACCGTTTTGTAGATTGGCCAACTTTTCCTGAATTATTAGAAGATAACGGAGTTGATTGGCGAGTTTATCAAAACGAAATCTGGACAGCTAAATTGCCATCGAAAACTGACGATTGGTTGGGAAATTACGGTGATAACGCATTGGAGTATGTCAAGAGGCATCAAGTGAAATTATCGGCTTATTTTAGAAAAAATGGCGATCAAACGGTTGTGCCAAACTTATCTGCGGAAGAAGTTTTAGAGAAATATAATGCTTTAAGCCAACGTGATAAAAACTTAATTGATAAGGCGTTTACAACTAATATCAATGCTGCGGATTATTTGCAGCTAGCACCGCTTCCAGTTCCCAATAAAGAAAACGGTACTGTTGATTTGGTAGATTTACCAAAGGGTGATATTTTTTATCAGTTTAGGAAAGATGTGAATGAAGGCAAATTACCTACGGTTTCTTGGTTGGTGGCGCCGCAACGTTTTTCAGACCATACCAGTTCGCCTTTGTATGGTACTTGGTATGTTTCAGAAGCTTTAAATATTTTAACCCAAAATCCAGAAGTTTGGAAAAAAACCATTTTCATTGTTAACTACGATGAGAACGATGGTTATTATGATCATATGCCGCCCTTTGTTGCTCCAAAACCAAATACAGCTGCTCGTGGCAAGGTTTCGGAAGGTATTGATACCGCATCAGATTATGAATCTGAAGAAGGCAGCCCGATTGGTTTGGGTTATCGTGTACCGATGATTGTAGCTTCGCCATGGAGCAGAGGTGGTTATGTGAACTCACAGATTTTTGATCATACCAGTACGTTAATGTTCTTGGAGAAATTCCTACGTCACAAGACTGGTAAGCAACTGAAAAGTGAGCAGATTAGTACTTGGCGTAGGGCGGTCTGTGGAGATATGACTTCGGTGTTTAGAGCTTATCACGGAGAAAAACTTAGTAAGCCAAACTCATTAGATCGCGATAAAGTTATTCACCACATTCATCAGAAAAAATTTAATCCCAAGCAGGAAAAACCACATCCGCTAAGAGAAGAAGATATTGCCAAAATTAATCAGCATCATGCTTTCCAAGCTGGCTCATCAGCCTTGATGGCAAAGCAAGAAACAGGTACTAAACCTGCTTGTGCGTTACCTTATCATTTAACGGTTGATGCTCGTTTGAACGAGACAAAAACCAGTGTGATACTCAATTTTGCGACTGGTAAGGACAGCGTGGGAGCGCCTTTCAATGTTTCGGCTATTAATACCTACAGTGGTGAACAGGGCAGAAATTGGTACATCGCTGTAAAGGCAAATGACAGCTTGGAAGATAATTGGGAAGTTGACGCTTTTGCTCAAGGTAAATATGATTTGTCTGTACATGGACCAAATGGTTTTTACCGCAGGTTTTCGGGTGGTAAGACCGATCCAGATTTGTGGGTTAATTGTGTATTCGAACAGCAGGGTTTTTCAAAAAAGAACTCGGGAAATTTGCAGCTTTTGTTAGAAAATAAAGGCAATCAGCCATTAGAAGTTAATGTTAATGATGATGTTTACCAAGTGAACCATAAAACCATTAAATTGGGTGTAGGAGATAAAAAAATTGTAACACTAAATCTAAAAAAGTACAACCATTGGTATAATTTCTTTATAACTGTTAAAGAGTTTGATAGCTATAAAAAACACTATGCAGGTCACGTAGAAACAAGTAAAGAAAGTATAACAGACCCTTATATGGGCGGAGTTGTATAGTGTTTAGCTATTTTTTCCGTCAGTTGAAGCAGATGGAAATGATTGATAAGATCTCATTTTTTTTGCTCATAGCAGTTCGGCTTTAGTTCCTCTTTGTATAGAATGAACTCTGGTTTTAGCTATGCAGAGGTTGTATCTTGTGTCTTTCGGCATGGAGTATTTGCGGTGGTTCAGTTCTTAACTGCTAATTAACCGAGCCTCTCATTGATTATGTTGTGGCTAAAGGATATCAATCGCAAACTTCCTCATTTATAGTAGAGCTATGAAAGATAATAGCTCTTGATTGAGATGATTGGCAGGTATAAATATCTTCTAAACGTATTAGTACCCTTTTTAATCTTTGTTTTTCTATTTAGCCGTACTTTTCTTATTTTTAAGTACCTACTCTTAGTTGCATTTGAATTAAAATAGATAACTGCAAATTAATTACGCTCATTTATGTTGATGACGCTGCTCCCTTCTCTATTTTAAGCCAAGTGCCACTTCTTATTGATGCATTTACATTTAGTGGATTTTTTTCGCTCAGCATCCCTATTGTAATTTTTTAACGTTCTCTCCATCGTAGTTTCCTTGAATGTAAGTGCCTTACAATTTTAAAATAAAATGTTATGGCCGTTTCATTCCTTTGTCTGCGTGGATTTTTAATCCTTTTCTTATTGTTATTGTTTGTTCATTCTCATGGGCAGAATATTGATAATTATAGCTTTTCAGGTTCTTCTGGCTCCTTTACGGTAATTTCTGGGACTAAGGTTAATGTTGCGGATAATGATGACAATGTGATGTACGTAGATAAGCCTATTGGATTTGATTTTTGGTATATGGGGCAGAAATATTCATCATTCTCCATAAGTTCAAATGGTTGGTTAGCACTTGGAAGTACAATAACTAATAGCCTTCCTGTAGACAATTTAAGTGCTGGAAATCCGAGGCCAATAATAGCTCCGCTTTGGGATGATTTAAGGATTTATCCTGGTGTATTATCTCCTTTGCTTGTATTGCCGGGTACCATCTCTTATTTAACTGAAACGGTTGGTGGAAGTAAAGTGTTAACTGTACAATGGAAGTCTATGAGATGGAATAGAAGCTCTGCAGTTATACTGCCCACTGTTGTTATAAGTTTTCAAGCAAAGTTGTATGAAAACGGTAATGTGCAATTTATTTATCAAGATGAAGGAGGTGTGGTGAATAATGGCTCTGCTTCAATCGGAATTACATCAACTGGAACGGGAAATGGCAATTATCGTTCTGTAAATGGAGTAGGAACCTCACCGACAGCTAGTTCTTCAATTATTACAGATAATTTGGGTGCTACAGGCTTAAAACCTGCGACGGGACAGACATATACGTTTGATCCGACTGAGTTGGCTGCTCCTTCTGGTTTGAATTTTACAAGGGTTGGAGCCACAGGAATGCGGTTAAATTGGAGTGATAATTCATCGGGAGAACTTGGTTTTGTAATTTACAGATCAAGTGATGGCGGAACTACCTACACACATTTAGCAACTACTTTGGCCAATGCTATATTTTATGATGATAGTGGCCTTACAAATGGAACAACTTACTATTATAAAGTTTATGCATTACTAGAAAATCTCAGTAATTCGGCAGATGGTAGTCAGCTGGCTAGTTGTCAGACCTATGCCATCGGAACGGTGCCATATCCCAGTGGAGCGAGTAATAGTGGGCCAGTTTGTGTAGGTTATTCAATTACTTTATATGCAAATGGACTAGATGGAGCTACATATAGCTGGACTGGTCCAAATGGATTTTCGAGTTCGGAGCAAAACCCTGTACTAAACTATTCAACCGCTGCTAGCGGTACGTATACAGTAACGGTGTCAAGAAACGGTTGTACCGCTACTGCTTCAACCACGGTCAGTTCTACAGGTATGGGTCAATGGACGGGTAATGTAAGTTCGGATTGGTTAGATGCTAATAACTGGTGTAATGGTGTTGTTCCAAGCAATTTGGTTAATGTTTCCATACCTGCATCAGGAGTAGCTAATAATCCCTCGCTAACTAGTGTTGGTAGTGCAAATAGTATCAATATAGCATCTGGGCGTACCTTAACTATTTCTGGTAATGGTAATTTACAGGTTGCAGGTATCCTTGCCAATGCCGGATCTATAATAGCCACTGATGGAAAAATTACTTTTAATGGTACAACAGCTCAAACAATTCCATTAAACGCTGTCTATACCAATACTATAAAGGATTTAGAAATTGACAATGCAGCGGGAGTAACACTGAATGGCGGTCTAAGACTAACAGGAGTATTAACAGCAACAGCGGGGGCTTTTGATACTGGAGGTTTTTTAACTTTAGCTTCTAGTCAGGCCTCTACTGCCCAGGTAGCTACTATACCTTCTTCAGCCTCTATCTTGGGCAATGTAACTGTAGAACGTTATGTACAAGGCGGAACTGTCAATCCCCACAGAACCTATAGAATGTTGTCTTCTCCCGTATACGATAACACAGCTACATTTATAAACGCAGATGTGGAAGGTAACAGAAGTGCGAAATTTTCTCAATTGATAGATGATATTATTGTCTCTGGACCAGAAGGAGCAACAAATGGTTTTGATCCAACACATAACAATAACTCGAGTTCGTGGACCTATAATTTGGGTTATGTACGGGTTACAAATATCAATACAGCGGTGAATGCAGGGCGGGGAATGTACTTTCTTTTCAGGGGAAATAGGACCGATATACCATTAAAAACCTATCCACCTTATCCTGTTGCCGAAACTGTTGTAATGGATTTTGAGGGCATATTGAACCAGCAAGATGTGAGTGCTAGCTTGGCTTATAGCGCATCCAGTAGCTTTAATCTTTTGGGCAATCCTTATGCGGCAACTATAGATTGGGACTCTAGCAATTGGGGTTCAGATAAAGGAACTGCGGGAGATGCTATCTGGATATGGGATCCTTCGAGAAGGGCTTATGCTACCTATATCGACGGCGTTGGTACCTTGGATGGTAGTCAATATATTTCTTCGGGACAAGCATTTTTTGTTAAGGCTTCTGCTGCTGGAACAATAAAGTTTAAAGAAGGGATAAAGGCAATAACCCAGCAACCAACAATCCTAACAATGGCTTTGCGTACTAGGACCGAAGAAGGAGCATCAGCAGAGGTTGCTGCGGTGAGAAGTCTGGTTCGGATTAAGATGAAGCCAGTCGATTCTTTCGGGGAAGATGAGACAGTAATTGTTTTCGACCAGCAAAGTGATCCTAATTATACCACGGAAGATGCCTCCCATTTTAATGGCGAAGTAGTAAATATTTCTAGTTTGGTAGGGACACAGAAACTTGCAATCAACTTTTTGCCACTTTCTACTAATTCTATGGAGATCGGATTAGATGTTTCAGCAGCCACTTCTGGGAATTACGTAATGCAATTCAACTTAGATGAATACCATCAAGGATATCTGTTGATGTTGAAAGACAGCTATTTGCAGAAAACTATACCAATAACAGCTGGAAGCGTCCATAATTTTAGCGTAGATGTTTCTAATGCCCAATCTTTTGGTGCTAATAGATTCAGTATCGCTGTAGAACCACCAACTGTGTTGCCTATTGGTCTGCTAGATTTTACTTGGAAAAAGCAGAACCAAGGAGTGCTTTTAAATTGGATAACCGCTAATAATTCAAGTACAAAGTTGTTTAAATTATATAGGGCTGGAGAAGATGGTAATTATGTTTTGCTAGCGGATATTTTGCCAAATGAAGTTGAAGCCTATTCTTTTTTAGATGCTGTTCCTTTATTAGGATATAACTACTACAAATTAGTTCAGGTAGATATAGATGGAACCGAAATACCTACAGAACCTATTGTAGTCAACTTTGTTGTTGGGCAAAATGATGCAGTGATTTATCCAAATCCAGTGAAAGATAAGTTTACTATTCAGCTAGATGGTCTGTTTGATGAAAAGTATACGCTAAGTTTATATGATTTAACTGGAAGAAAACTAATGGCTTATCCGGTACTAAAATCGGATTTGAATAGAGGGTTTGAAGTAGATGTTTTAGGATTAACATCTGGTTTTTACTTTGTTAAAATATCAAACACTGCAACTAACGAGATTGTTACAGTTCATAAAATTGTAAAGAATTGAAATTGAATTGATTTGAACGTTTCTCGAGGTTTTATAAATAATCATGCCAAAAAAAATGTAAGGTAATTTTGGGGATATTGTTTCTCTTTTCGGGTATTTTGTTTCGGTGCAATATTGATGCGTTAATACTTTGATGTTTACAATAAAAGGTTGTAGCGTAGATTAGACATTGATATGATGTAATGGCGTGCGTTTTGAGTTTTCATGTGCGTCATGAAGATATTGAACCCATCCATATTCGCCATAGCAACGCTTGTTTTTTTAAGCGCCGCACTGTTTTCCAATGCACAGGTAGCTACTACTGATTACTACTACAATAATTTTGAAAGTGGTAGCTTGGGTACTGGATTTACACAGATAGGCCAAACTGCAGCCTTGTCGGTATCAATTCCTTCGGCTTCCCACAGATTGTCGAGTGAAAGTGGTTATTCGTTAACGAGTACTGGGAGTAGCTCCACTGGTGGTTTTGACCTTTCGTTTATTGGAAATAACACCAATCTTTTCAACACAGAATGGGGGCACGAATGGACCTTGCTTTATAGGAACAATGGTGGTGATACAGATAATGCAAATACTATTGACAATGGAGAGAATGCTTGGAAATACTGGTTGTTTAAAGACAATTCTAATCAAAACATTGCTAAAGGATATTATTTAACTCAAGAAGGCAATACCTTACATCTTCGGTACCAACAGGGAAACAGTTCTTCTCCTGTGAATTTCTGCTCATATCCTATTAATAATAACACAACTTATGCTATTCGGGCACAAATTGTAAAAAGAGGCAATGAAAATAAATTTGTTATATACTTGTTCGTTGATACTTATGATGGAACTAAAAACGGAGCTAAGACGTTGAGAGGTAATACCGGTTGGGAATATGGTGATGCGCCACGTAATTATGTCAATTCATCTCTTTTGGTATCTTCTACTGGGCAAGGTAGGTTTGTTTTTGATGAGATGAAGATGTACAGCATGAAGTTACTGATTACCGGAGCTAATGATATTTCCAATGGAATTAGTAACCCAATGTATCCAGGCCAAAAAAATGCAATATTTTATGGTTTGCAGATATCTACTAGAGGCTTGTTTGATATATATCAGTTCCAGTTAAATATAAGTGGAAATAACGTTTGGAGCACTATTGAAACTGGAAGTGGCGCAGGTAAGCTGTATAAGTCGTTTGATAGTTATTACGGAAATGCCGATGATGTTTTAGTTACTAATTTGGTTGTATATGATACCAATATACAGCATGCAAATAGTTTTAGTGATACTTTTTGTTCCGTTGGTAATGAAGACGGGACTGCCAAAACGGTACAGTATTATTATATTACTTTAAATGTTAAGACAGGTGCTCCTAGTAATGGATCTATTCATGTTTCCAGTGCACCTACACTACAGAGTTACAACGCAGGCACCAATTATGCATCCAATACTAATACAGTAACAGGTGTAAACACTAGTACAAATCCAGCTAACTCTGGTGGTGTAAAAGATTGGGTTGGCACAACTTCATCTGATTGGAGCGTGGCTGGTAACTGGTCTCCAAGTGGTGTGCCAGGGGCTAATGATCTAGCTCGCATTGGAGAGGTGACATTTGATAATCAGCCAGTAGTAACAACTAACCCAGTTGTCGGGAACATCAAGTTCGGTACTACTAAGGCTGCGGAGTTAACAGTAAATACGAACAGTACACTAACAGTTAATAGCGTTGTAGAAAATCTGGAAGGTGTTCTCATCAAGGGAAATGGTAAACTTAATATAAAAGGTAACTATCTGGCTAAGCCAACTGTGGCGGCAAAGACTACTATCTCGAGTATAGCTAATTTGGAGATAGCAAATTTTGTTTTAAATACGGAAAGTAAAGATGTAACATTTGACTTTACTGGAACTAATATGCTCATTAAGAATGCTATTCAAACAACTGGTGCGAACTCGGCGACTTTTACTTTGGGAAGCAATTCAACCTTAACATTAGAGGGAGCTGTGCCGATTAGTTTATTGTCCAATAATAATACGTTAACACTTAACAATGGTACTGTAGTTTATGCAGCAAATGTTCAACAAACAGTGCCTGCCCTCAGCTATAAAAATATTAGTTTTTCAGGAACTGGTCTTAAAAGAGTCTTATCTGGTACTTTATATATTTCTGGGGACTGGAATTCTTCTCAAGGAAAAATTGATTTATTAACAAATAATGCCTCGTTAAATTTTACGGGTGTAAACCAAGCTATTAATGATACAGGCAGTGATGCTGGAAATGGACTGTTCTTAGGGAATTTATTTTTTGACGGAGGTATTAAGTCCCTCTCTACTACTGGCAAGTTTAATTTGGCTGTGGGTAAGTATTTAACATTAGGTACAAATACAGTGCTGCAAACTTCAGGTAATCTTACACTAAAAGCTAACGAGCTAGGTTCCGCTTCTGTTTCCGCTATTCCAAGTAGTTCTTCAGTACAAGGTCATGTTACTGTAGAAAGATATGTTCAAGGTGGAAATAAGAATATGTGGCGCACTTATAGAATGTTCTCATCGCCAGTATATGACAATGGAGACCCATCTAATAGAACCTATAGCTTTACACAATTTATAGATGATATGCTTGTTACGGGTAAGGCAGAAGGCTTTGATCAGTTTGCCAATAGCTCAACTAGCGCTTGGACATATAATAACGGTTTTGTCGCCATACCAGATATCAATACATCCGTTAATATTGGTAGAGGTGCTTATCTTTTATATAGAGGTAATAGAGACAATCCATCAGATAAAGTATCAACTCCTTTTGTTGATGCTGAATCGATAGTTATGACTTACAAAGGCGAGTTGAATCAGCAATCTATTACAGTTCCCTTGGAACATGGTAGTACTAGATTTAGCATGCTAGGTAATCCATATGCAGCAACAATAGACTGGAACAATGTGATAAAAACTGAAAATGTTGAATATGTCATTAGAACATGGAACCCAGGTATTAGGCAATACGCCACCTATAACGGTTTGGATGAGTTAAATGGAGGCTCGAAATATATAGGCCCTGGTCAAGGTTTCTTTGTACAAACCACTGATGGTAATTCGCCTTCGGTAACTTTTACAGAAGATGCTAAAGTTGGTGGAGTAGCGCAGGTAGAACCACTGCACAATGTAGTAATGACGGCTAGAAGTGAACAAACATCTATTAAAAAACTAGCAGTACAAACCACGAATAATGTACAAACAGCCACTGCGGTAGAAACACCTGCTAAAGTCAGGATTAAATTAACTAGAGATGGTTACGACAATGAGGATGAAACATTAGTTGTGCTTAAGCGTAATGAGCCGACGAGCTTTGCTGGATATGATGTGGCAAGATCTGGAGGTGAGTCTGTATTCTTATCGAGTTTATCTTCTGAGGGGAGAAAAATGGGGATAAACTATATGCCTCACATCTCTGCCATACAGAAAGTTGAGTTGGATGTAAACGTTTCCAATAATGGTGATTATAAAATGCAGTTTGCTTTAACAGATGTGCCTTTGGGTTACGAAATCAAGTTGAATGACAAGTATTTAAATACCATTACCGACGTTACAAATGAGGGAACGGTTTACTCATTATCTATTGATAGAGCCGTTGGCTCTTCTTTGGGCGATAGGTTTGAACTTCTAGTAGCCCCATCAACTACTTTACCTGTTACATTAGTTGATTTTGTTGGAGATAAAGTGAATGGTGGCGTTTTATTGAAATGGCAAACTAGTTCTGAGGTTGATAATAGCCATTTTGAAATTCAAAGAGCTGGTGATGATCAAGCTTACATTAACATAGGCTCGGTAGTGGCCAATGCAGCTGGCTCGTATAATCTGTTAGATAAATCGCCTCTAAATGGCAATAATTATTATCGATTAGTTCAAATCGATAATAATGGAAATCAAACAACCTTTCCTAAGTTAGCTCAAGTAAAATTTGATTTAGATGGAACGAGTGGGTTATTAGTTTATCCAACTTTAGTTCAATCTACTTTTACTATGAAGTTTAACGGAAACCTTAGCTCGAAACAATACGTTGTTAAAGTTGCTGATGCTACAGGCCGGGAGGTTTATAGTAAAGGAGCAAGCAAGGAAGAAGTGTATAATGGCTTTATAGGGGAATTAACTACAATGCCCTCGGGAGTTTATTTTGCAACTCTGCTTGATAGCAACAATGGAAATAGACTTGGTGTTGTTAAGATGATCAAAAAATAAGGCATACAGTAAAAACCCAATAGCCAATGCTTGCTATTGATTTTAGACTATATTTTTTAATAAGGTATAAAATTTTAGTTTTTCTGGTTGTAAGGTTTTTATAATTAATACTTTTTAAGTATTGCTTTAATGCTTAAAAATTTCGATTTTAGCGGAATTATTTGATTTACAGAATTATACATCTATTCTGTTTGGTCGTAATTTTAAATGACTACCTATGAGTATTTTTACAAAAAAAGTAAAACTAGTTTTTTTACTTTCATTTTTTTTTGCAGTTAATATTCTTACAGCGCTAGCGCAAAATAAGCTTTTGGTACTTTTACCAGGAGAGACATTCACGTCTGGAATTGGAAAAACTGGATCACCAGATCCTACAACTCCCAACGCAGTAGTTACTGTAAGAGTATATGCCGTTGACGGAAGTAACAATCTATTAACCACCATTAATGATAATGTAACACTCACGTCCAGTGATGTGAATGGACAAATGCCTGCAACTGCGGTCCTTTCTTCGGGCGTGAAAACTAATTTTTCAGTCAGATTAAGAACTGCGGGTACTGCTACTATCACTGCAACAAGCGCTGAAAATGCACTGTCTGGTATTAGTGAGAGTATAACTGTAAATAGTGGTGCATTTACTAAATTGATTATGCTGATGCCGGGAGAAATGTCGACTCCAGGTATTAGTACTCCAGGTAAAACTGGGACGGTTACGCCGCAATTGGCGGGCGTGCCATTTGATATCACCGTTTTAGCAGTTGATAGTTATTCAAACGTAGTACCTACTATTAATGATGAAATTGCGATTACGAATCGATTAGCATCAAATGATATATATACACAATTACCTCCAAATGCGACTTTGTCTGCGGGAGTTGGAACCTTTAATGTAACCTTACGTAAAGCACCGCTTAATTATCAGCTAAGAGCAACAAGCGTAGTTGATAGCAAAACAGTATTAGGGACAGCAGTGACAGTTAATAGAGGAGGGTTCGCCAAACTACTAATTACGCTACCTGGCGAATCTCATGATGCAGGAGCAGTAAATGGAAAAAAGGGAACCGTTTCGGTAATATCCACTACTGCAAATTTTACAGTGACAGTTAAAGCGGTAGATGAAGGCTGGAATTTGGTAGATGTTACAGACGAAATTGAACTGACTACTACAGACCCAAATTTTAATTTTACGAACAACAATTTGCCATTGGTTGCTGGAAATAGAAGCTTCACTGGTGTACGTTTAAGAACTGCAACTAATATTCATACCATTACTGCTAAAGTGGTGGGAGATACAAAAACTGCCACTACAGATCCTATTACTGTCTCCGCTGGTGCCTATTCAAAACTAGTACTTATTTTGCCAGGAGAAAACTCAGTAGAAGGTATAGCAGCAGGAAAAGATGGAACGCCTACAGCAAGAACAGCTGGCGAACAATTTAGTGTTTTGGTAAGAGCTGTAGATGCCTTTGGTAATACGGTAACATCGGTAAATAATTTAGTGAGTTTTACTGCTACTAATGATGGTTATGCTCAGCTTCCGCCTAATACTTCTTTAACAAATGGAGTTTTAGTAGCATCGGCCACCTACCGTATTGGTAATGCCACCAATAAAAAATTGACAGTAACAGATATAGTAGCTAATAGAAGCATTGCTAGCCCCAACTTCTTAGTAAATATAGGGCCATATGCTGGTTTATTGGTTATTCTCCCAGGAGAGGGTTATGTTGCTGGTGCACTTAATGGAAAAACAAGTGCATTACCAGCAAATCAAGGGATAAATGTTACTTTCAATATAACTGTTAGAGCAGTTGATGCGGCTTTTAATACAGTGACTAACATAAATGATCAGGTTACAGTCACTTCTAATGATCCACTGGCGACTTATTCACCTCAAAGTGCGCCATTAGTAAATGGAGTTAAGACTAATTTTTCTGTGAACTTGAAATCGGCTAGTAGTTCAACTATGATTACAGCAACAACTACAGCTCCAGATTTAAATACTTACACCTATAATACTCCCTTTATTACCGTATTAGGAGCAAGTGCTACTACTGATTATTTTAGAAGTGTGGTAGCTTCAGGCAATTGGAACAACTCTTCAAGTTGGGAAAGTTCCACAAACGGTTCTGGATGGCAATCTGCTACAATTTTTCCTACAAATGCTGCTAGCAGTATTCTTGTAAGGAATGGTCATACCATCAATATCACTGCTACTATTAATGTTGATGATGTAACCATAGAAAACGGAGCTACGGTAAACCATACTGGAGGTACACTAACTATAAGTGATAATACAGAAGTTGATTTTGATTTCTTAGTGCAGGGTACATTTCTTAGTACTGGCGTTATCAATAAAAATGGTGCATTGAGAATAGCGAGTGGGGCTAAATACCAACATAATACAAATAGTGTGACAGGAATTATTCCAACGGCAGATTGGGCTACTGGCTCTACATGTGAAGTGGTTGGGTATATCGGCTATACTGGAGATGTGCCAGGTAGTAATCAAACTTTTTCTAATTTCGTTTGGAACGCCTCGGGTCAAACTGCGGCGGGAAGTCCTTCTCTTTTAGATGGATTCCAAGCTAGAGATTTTACCGTGATTTCTACAGGATTAGGTACCTTAAACCTGGGTTCTGTTGGCGGAACAGCCATCATTACCAGAGATTATTTACAGAGTGATGGTAAGGTCGTGGTGAATAAGACTTCTGGCATTCAGAATCTAAGATTTAGAGGTGATGTAAATGTAAGTGGAGGAACTTTCACAATGGGAAGTGGCACTGCTAAGATAATATTTGAAGGTGGCTCTCAAGAAATTAATACTGTTAGTGAAATAGAATTCAAAAACGTAACTTTCTCCAATGGTAACACTAAAGTTTTAAGCAGTGGTAATTTCTCTGTAGCAACTACAGGAGTACTAACAATGGGATATTCAACAATTCTAGATGCTAATGGGAATTTAACGCTTAAATCTGATATTAATAGTTCTGGAACTATTGCATCTATCCCTCAATTTTCATCAATTATAGGAGATGTAACCGTACAGAGATTTGTTCAAGGTGGTGAGAAAAATCCTTTTAGAACCTACAGAATGTTTTCTTCGCCTATATATGATAGTGGTGATCCGGGTGTTAGAACTTATAGCTTTGCCCAGTTTATAGATAATATATTGGTTACTGGGCAATCTGCTGGTTTCGACCAGTTTACTAATAGCGGTACTAGTGCTTGGACCTATAGCGATGGATATGTAGCAATTCCAAGTATAAATACTAGCGTACCTGTTGGAAAGGGAGCTTACCTACTTTATAGAGGTAATAGATCAGATGAAAATGATAAAGTAACCAGTCCATTCGTTGATCCAGAAGATGTGGTGATGGACTTTAAAGGCGTCTTAAATCAGAATGATGTAACCGTGCCATTAAGCTACTCGGCTACAGTTTCCGGCTTCAACCTTTTGGGTAATCCCTACGCGTCAAGTATTGACTGGAATAGTATTAGTAGTATGCAAAAGGCAGATCTGCAAGATAATGTAATCTTTATATTTAATCCTGCACTTAGACAATATGCTACTTACGATGGAGAAACTAGTGCTAATGGAGGTAGCAATATCATTCCAGCAGGACAAGGTTTCTTTGTGAAAGCAAAATCTGGAGGTGGTTCATTTACTTTTACGGAAGATAATAAAGTAGGAAATATGCCTTCAGAATTATTAATGGCTGTACCAGTTGTGGGTAACGAAACTGTATCGGCTTCAGGTGGTAAAGTAGCTATGGCTAGCGCCCGAAATTTTTCTGCTAATCCATCGTCTGAACTTAGAACATGGTTGAAAAAAGGAAATACTCCGTTTAAGGTAGAAACAGTGGTTGTTTTTAAAGACGGAACTTCTGCAGACTACGTTGCGAAAGAAGATGTTTCATATACAAGGGGAACTGAGGTATACATGTCGAGTTTAACTAACGACAAAAGAAGAACAGTAATTAATTACATGCCTACAATTGACGAGACTAGTAAAGTAGCTTTAGATTTGGATACCACCAATGCGACAGGTTCTTATGCACTTGAATTAAATTATAGCAATATTCCCGATGGTTACGTAGTTAGACTAACTGATAACTACCTTGGGACTTCTGCTCTTGTAGACAATGGCACTGATTATAACTTTACGATTGATAGAAATCAAAAAGCAACCTCTGGAGCTTCTAGATTTAGTGTGTCTTTTGAAGCACCGGTAACGCTTCCTGTCAATTTTAATACTCCATTTACCGTTGCAAAAACTAATCAAGGGGTAGTTGCAAAGTGGAGCACAACAGATGAAATTGACAATAATAGATTTGAGATAGAAAGAGCTGGCGATGATTTAGTATATGAAAAACTTCACATCGAGCTGGCAAAAGGTAGTGGTTCTTCTTACTCTTATACTGATAGAAACCCATTGATTGGTAATAATTATTACAGATTAGTTCAATTTGATAACAATAGCAAACGTACGGTTACGTTGCCTCAGGTTGTTAATTTTACTGGTACAATTAATTCTACTACAGATTTGATTAGCATATTTCCTAATCCAGTGGTGTCAAATTTTACAGTGAAGTTTAATGGAGCCTTAAAAGCTAACCAACAAACTTTGAAAATTGTAAGTGCCACTGGACAGGCGTTGTTTACTCAAAGTATATCTAAAACTCAGCTTACCTCTGGATACGACGTTAATATTGCAGATTTTTCAGCTGGGGTTTACATTGTAGAAATTTACGAAAATGGAACACAACGAGTAGGGCAAACGAAATTGATTAAGCAGTAAGCATGCTTTCAAGTAAATAAAAAAGAGCTGTGCATTTTAAATACACAGCTCTTTTTAGTTGCAACCAATTTTTATGACTCATGATCAGCTTAATAATTTGAGCTTGATTATAGATTTAGTGCCGAAAGGTTTGTCTGTATGAAATCTACGAAGTGAAATAATTTACAAGGTGACTGCTAAAGCCTATAAAACGTTATCAAAAGAATTAATAACCAAGCCTAACGTTAATAAGTTTAGCTTTTGCTCATAGCATAGCTGTATATCTAAAGAGGTAAAATTAAATTAATGCAAAGTGCCGATTACATTTATGCAATCGGCACTTAATATTTAGATAGTAATGAGCCTAATTAAATTCACTTTGGAATTACCTCGGCATTTATAAATTACATTACCGCAATCTTCTTCGAATAGATTTTATCTTTGGTTTTGATATTTAATATATAGGTACCTTTAGCTAGTTTCGAAATATCTAAATTATCAATCACTACTCCTTTTTGAGTTCCCTTGTTTTGCTCGTAAATTTTTTGTCCAACAATATTAACAATACTTATCACAACTCCTTGCGCTTCGTGCAATTCGAATGCTACTGTTAAATTTTTAGCAGCAGGTAAAGGGAAAACACTAAGCTTAATTTCGCTGTCATCCTTATCTGCCGATAGAAAGACAAACTCTTCAGATATTGCCGTACATCCAGAATTGATACTCGCCCAAACTTGGTATTTTCCCGCTTTTGAAGGCTTGTAGCTTTGCGATGTTGCCCCATCAATCTTTTCCCCGTTTATATACCATTGGTTGCCTGTGGCGATGTTAGAAAACAATTCATCCTTGTTTCTGGTGATAATGATATTTGATACTGGTACCTGCACTCTCGCTTCTGCAGCACATCCAAAAGCTTTAACTTTTAAATCATAAAAGTAATAATAAAAGGAACCAGGCTGTGCTGCATCATTGCTAATGATATTGAAAATATCCAAATGGGAGCTTAATGGGTAAATAGAACGTGGAACACTGTTATGCCTAAAAATGGTTGCGTCATCTTCATAGTCTGTATGGATAGTATAGTTCCCCGCTGTTGGAAATTTAAGGTTCAGCGTGTAAACTTGACCTTGGTCGGTTAAATCGTCACTTGCTACACCTGCCAATGGTGTGCTTCTGGTTGCAGTTACTTTTACCGTGCTACTCGAAACCTCTACGCCTATACTATTCTTTACATAAAATCTGATTGTTCCAGAATGTCCAATATATAATCGGGCACTCTCTAATAAGACTGGTGCAAAAGTACGAACGCTTACCCCGCCGCTAGTTTGCAAGTAGGTTCCGCTACCCAATCTTGTTTCATACTTATTTACTGGTCCAAATGTACTTGTGTACTCATTTAGTCCTGCATAAAAGCTGCTATTAGTTGGTTCTGTTGTTGTTGTGACATTATCGCCGTATGCGAAAGGCGTAGTGCTTGTAGCATCTTTATACCAATATGTAATTCCATCTCCGTTGGCAGATAGTTGGTATTGGCTATTATTGTCACAATAAATTGCTGATTGATTAGTAAGAGAAGGAGGTAGACTAACCTGTTCAGTTTTGCTTATTTCATCATTAGATGAGATAGGATCTACATTTAGCGAAGTTCTTGCTGTTATCGTATAGATCTTACCTTCTACCGTAGGATAAAAGCCTGGTAAAGCAAATTCACGTTCTTGCGAAGGTTTTATTTCATTGGTAAAGGTTCCATTAAGTGTTGCTATTGTTGTATTACCATCTTTTACAGTTACCGTAATAGGAATATTTGATATGCTTTGGGTTCCGAAATTGCGAATAACGACGTTTACTTTTTGTTGAGGATTGGCGCAATTGCTCAATGGGTCTTTAATACTGGTAATACCTACGTCTGTACTCGAGTTAAGGAATTTAATCCTGTAATCTAGTGTTTCTCCTTTGGCGTAGGTTCCACAAGCTTGTATCGAATTGGCATCGGTAGTTTCTGCTAATACCACTCTTAGTAGAGAGAAATTATTGATGTTTACGGTTGAAGGAACGGCTATGTTTGCTGTTAACTGGCCATTACCGCTAATTACGTTGCTAGTGGCTACCAGTTCATTGGCATCATTAAAATCGCCATCGCCATTCCAATCAATGAAAACTTTCGCAGTCTTATTAAAATTTGCACCACAAGTACCTAAAGAAACCACTAATGGATAGGTTTTTGCTTTTTCTAATTCTATCGTTTGATTTGTTAAATCATTATATGATGTACATCCTGAGGCAGCAGTATAGTTGATGTTGGCTAAACTAAAGCTAGTAATTTTTGAGTCATTAGAAGAAATAGGGTTTGAAGCACAATATGGATTTCCGCCAATACCTGTAACTACAACAGAATAAGCTTGTGAGCCTCTTTGCAGCGTGCCTTTATGAGAAATTGTAAAAGTATACGTTTTTCCTGGAACAGCATCTGCAATGTAAATTTGTTCTACGTTATCTCTAAAGTTATCACCTTTGGTGGCAGCAGCAGCAGGATTTGCTGGATTTAATATCCAAGGTAAAAATGTGGTGCTTCCGCTACTAGCTCTCATATCTAAGTCGTTAACTAGCCTTAATGTTGTATTGTTGAGCGCATTTGCTACTGGAATAATATCTATTTCAGGGTCTGTCCAACTGATGGTAGCTATGATTGGGCCATCTCCAGAGGCAACCACATTAAAAGTTGCGGTACCACCTTGACTTAATGCTTGTTCACTAATCATACTTTTGGTTCCCTTGTTTAGAATTGCCTTGGCAGCACTTTCGGTATTCATTAGTCCCCAGCCAAAGATATAGTCTGGCCCAGGATTATCACCAGCTTCACTTGCTGTTCCTATAGTTAAGGCTTTTAATGTTGCAGCCCTCATGAAAGCGCTGTTTTTTTGATTATAAAGCTCTTGTAATAACACCAAGGACCCCGTTACACTAGGCGCAGACATAGAAGTTCCAGAGTAGGTAGTATAACTTGCGCCACCAGCTGCATTACTTGTAGAAGTTACATTAACACCATCCGCTGAAATGTCTGGTTTGATCCTGCCATCATCAGTAGGTCCCCATGCGCTAAATGAAGAGATAGTAACATCACTCGGTGTAACCGTGCCATAAGGTAAGGGGTTAACAGCTGCTACGGTCATCACATTCTTCGCTACAGAATAGGTTCCTAAAATATCATAGCCATCGTTACTAGAAATTCCAGCAGGTCTGGCTCCCGCATTAACCAAACTTCCACTTGCATTAAAGCGATAATAGGTTGCTCCGATAGCTGGTCCATTGCTACTGCGATAATTTCCTGCAGATTTTACAGGCAAATAATAAGGTGCGTTGTAGCAAATCCTATCCCATTCTTTTGCATCGCTATCATAGTATCCAAATTTGTAGTCTTCATTCGCACCGGCTTGGCCTCTAAATTCCCACCTATTTGGAATGGCACTGGTATTTTCATACCAACCAGCAATTGTACCGTAAGAATGGTTAGAAACCAACAAAGATGTAGCATAGCTAGACATCTCCGCATTATCATTATTAAAATCGAATGATAATAATTTTGGAAGTCCATACGCCATACCTTTCGCATTTGGATTTTTTCCTTCGGCCATGATGGTTCCCGCAACGTGTGTGGCGTGTGTAGAAGTGGCCGAAACGCCATCTTTAATCTCTACTCTGTTGGTTTCAAATTCAGTGTGTGTAGTTAAAACTGCTCCGCCATCCCAAATTGCTATTTTGTCATTTGGCATGGTGCTTCCGCTGAGGTTTAATCCCAGGGAACCGCCTGTATATAACCTATTGGTATTAATCGTTGCTGAAGAAATAGCGTTATTCTCCGTGATTTTGTATAGCGGCATACCAAAATCATCTACCCCATGCAGTGTAAATACTTTCCCATCCTTGGTCACCCCAAATGTTTCCCAACCTTTTTCTGCTGCTAGAGAGAATGCTCTAACACGCTTAGTACTTTCTACATTTTGAAGCGTTACCGCATTTTGTTTTAGAAAAACTGTATTGGTTTGGTTTTGTTTATTAGCTTGGGCATAAAGTTTGCTATCACTAATCAAACAGAAAAAGTATAATAGAGACAGTGCAGGTAGGAATTTTAAACTACGCATTTAATAAATCTAAATAAAATTAATTTAGGTACAATTTTACGGATAATTCATGACTTACATTAAAAAGATAGCATTTTTATGCTTGTTGTTGCCATTGATGAGCTGCTCGTTACAAAAAGAAGGCTTGCCCAAAATAAAGCAAGGTGTTTTTGGTACCGTAACTTGGGTAGAGGGAAATATGATGCCTTCTCCTGATGCACCGAAATCTACTGGTGCAAGAACCGTGGAGCGAGAAATTAGAATCTATGAAGTAGTAACTTTTAAGCAAGTTCAAGGTGAGGCACCATTATTTTCAGGTTTAGAAGGGAAGTTGGTTAAAACCGTAAAATCTAATGCTAAAGGATTTTTTGAATGCGAATTACCAATAGGTATTTACTCTATTTTTACCGTTGAAGAGGGAGGCAAGCTATTTGCCAATAATTTTGATGGAAATGGCCAAATTAATTCAATTGCCGTAACACAAGGTGGAATAGTTAAAATGGACATTCAAATTAATTACAAAGCGGCATATTGATATGCAGTTTGGGTAAATGTTGATGGTTGTAATAGATTGATTTTTAGTACTATAAAATCTAATTTAATTTTAAAAAATTCTTTTTTCCGTTAAAAAACACCTAATATTGCAATAATTTCTATAAAATCCGTTTTATACGAAGTGCTACATATTTTATGACTGGATACATTACTAGAAAAATATTTTACAGGGCTTTAACCCTGATCTTCTTTATCATTACTTGCAACACATTCTTGTTTGCACAGGGTTGTCCTGAAGGTGACCCTTGTTTCCCAGAGGAAGGCGAAGGACCAGGTGGTGAAGGGATAGATGGTGCTCCAATCGACGGTGGTGCAAGTATCCTTATTGCGGCGGGTGTTGCCTATGGTTTAAAAAAGGCCAACGATAAGCGCAAACAAAATAAAGAAACAGATATAGTTTAATAACTATTCTGCTTTCTCTAATATTCCTTCTCTTTTCAAGATGTATTCGAAAATTCCTTCAATTGGCTTTTGAAGCGTTTTGCCAATTTTTAAATTGTTCTCTGCAAATACAGCACGTAGTTCATCTTGATAGTAATAACTAATTGATCCTACAAAATTGCACTCTAGTGTTTTGTAGTTTTTATAGTCTTTCACATTGGTGTCTATAAATTCTTGGAAACCATCCTTCAACGTTTTTTGAATAAAAGGATGTTGTCTGTTGTGGATCATAAACCTGCTGAAAGTAGCAAGGTAAGAATTAGGGAAAGGCTTTTGATAGACATTTTCCACTACAATGTCTTTTGTGATTTGAAATTCTTTAGCAAAGTTTTCTCTCAAATCGATGGGCATTGTTTTATGCAGGTATGAAATTAGCATTTTCTTACCGAAGTAAGTTCCAGAACCTTCATCACCTAAAATATAGCCCAAGCCGTGATTCCCATTGTAAATCGTTTCCCCATCATAATACGCAATATTTGATCCTGTGCCCAAGATGCAAGCCAAGCCTTTTTTATCGCCACATGTAGCATAAGCAGAACCTATTAAGTCGTGGTCTACACTAATGAATGCATTTTTAAAAAATGACGATAGTCCATTAGAGACAATTTCATGTTTATCTGGATTGAGACAGCCAGCACCAAAAAAATAAACTTCTTTTATTTCATTTGCTATAGCGGAAATTTCTTTGTTTTTAGAAAGAATCCTTACTACGTCCTGGGCATTGGCAAAATATGGGTTAATACCTTGTGTGCTGAATGAGAGTGTTTGTTCTGGGCTATAGGCCATCCAGTCTGTTTTGGACGAGCCGCTATCTGCAACTAAAATCATCCTCTAAAATAATAAATTTTTTTAAAAAGTAGCGGTGGGAAAAGATTTATGGGCGAAAGATTTTTCGCCCGTACCGGTTATTGTAAATTCAATGTGCCGCTAATCTGCTTTAATAAAATCTCAGCCAGTTTGCCCTGATATTTGATTTCCAGATATCTGTTGTTCGCATCAATCGCATTTCTTTGTGCTTCCCTTAGTTCTAAAGGTGTAATGTTTCCTAATCTATATTTTTCTAAAGTAATATCTAAGTTTTGGTTTGCGATATCAATATTCCCCTTTTCTAGCTTTGCGAGTTCAATAAAAGTGGTATAATTTTGATACGCGTTTGTTAGCTGTGCTGATAGATTTTGCTTAGTTTGGTCTAATTGCAAATTTGCCGTGCTAATATTCACCTTGGCATTTCGCTCGTTTTGACGTTGTAAAAATCCATTAAAAATATTAAAGCTAGCTGTTAGGCCGTAACTAAAACCCTGCGCTCTAAACTGGGTGTTAAATCCAGTAGGGGATTCGCTTCTGTTAAAATCATAGCCACTGTTTATGCTAATTTGTGGATAACGACTTCCTTGAACCTGTTTTAAAGTCAACTCTGCAATTTTCTTGTTTAAAATAGCACTTTGTAAAGCTGGGTTTAGCTGCTCTAGTTGAGTAGCAAGTGTAGTGTAGTCAAGGTTTCCTTCGATATCAAAAGCATTATCTACTGTAAATTTGATATTTACATTTCTCGCTAATAATTGGTTTAACGTAACTTGATAATTATCGAGTAGGTTTTTTTGTTGTAAATAAGTCGATGTGTCGGTGTTATAATCTACTTTAGCGGCAAGTACATCGAGCTTAGAGCCACGACCAATTTTCAATTTACTATCGGCAATGCGCAAACGAAACGCAGATACATCAATGGTACTATCTGCCGCAATAACTAACTGCTGCTGTTTTGCCACGTTATAATATGCCGAAATTACATCCGTTATGGTCGTTAAAATTTGTAAATCAGCATTTTTCTCTCCTTGCTCGCGTAAAGTTTTTAAGCGTTCATAATTGGCAAACATGGTAAAGCCGTCAAAAATTGTCCAATCTAAACCTACGCCGTAGCCCATGTTGCTGTTACGAGCTCCATTTATTCTTCTTTCAGTACCGCTAGCTTGAGTTTGAACTGTGTTCTGTCTACTTCCACCCGTATTAAAAGTTGCTGCTGCGATAGGTAGTATACCTGCATTGCCAATGTTAGCGTTGTTCTTAGCTATTTCAACTTCATTTTTAATTAACTTAATGTCATAATTGTTTTGTAATGCAATACTGATGGCTTCTTTTAAAGTCAGTTTTTCTTGCCCACAAACCGTTGATACACTAAAAATGCCTATCAATAGCGTAGCTAGCATTCCATATATATAATGTTTCATTTTCAATTTACATTATTAGTTTTTAGGTTTTTCATCATCGGCCGATGCCGCAGCTATAGATGCTTTTAAATCCTTATTTTCTTTGTGTTCTTTAGACCATAGTGAATAAATAGCAGGGATGACGAATAATGTAAGGATCAAAGAAAACATTGTTCCACCGACAATTACCGTACCCATACTCATTCTACTTTTCGCTGCAGCACCTAATGCCATAGCAATAGGCAAAGCACCAATGGCAATAGCTAAACTAGTCATTAAAATAGGACGAAGCCTTGAAACGGCGGCTTCTCTGATAGCTTCTTGTACCGATTTGCCTTGTTCTTTAAGCTGATTAGCAAACTCGACAATTAGAATACCATTTTTAGTTACCAAACCGATTAACATGATGGTTCCGATCTGACTAAAAATGTTCCAGCTTTGACCACATAACCAAAGTGATAAAAATGCTCCGGCAACAGCCATCGGTACAGTTAAAATAATGATGATTGGATCTTTAAAACTTTCGAACTGCGCTGCCAAAATCAAATAAACCAGTAGCAAAGCCAATCCAAAAGCGAACATCGTATTAGACGAACTTTCTTTAAAATCTCTAGACTCGCCACTTAGATCAGTTGTGAAACTTTCATCTAGTACCTTTGCTGCAATTCTATCCATTGCTTCAATGCCTTCGCCAATACTTTTACCAGGAGCTAAGCCTGCAGAAACAGTGGCAGATATAAATCGATTGTTGCGGTACAGTTGCGGCGGGCTACTTTCTTCTTTCGCTGTAACTAGGTTGTCTAACTGAATGAGTTGCCCTTTATCATTTCTAACATAAACTGAACTCAAATCCAATGGATCTTTCCTGTTGCTCACATCAAATTGACCAATAACTTGATACTGTTTCCCATTCATGAAGAAGTATGAGAATCGCTGTCCGCTTAATCCGAGTTGTAAGGTTTGAGCAATATCAACAATGGAAATGCCTAAACTCTTAGCCTTCTCCCTGTCTATAGTTAAATTGATTTCTGGTTTGTTGAATTTCAAGTTTACATCAGAAGTTGTGAATGTTGGGTCTTGTGAAACTTCTTCCATAAACAATGGAACTTTTTCACGTAGCTTCTCGAAATTTTGAGCTTGAATAATGTAACTAATCGGTAAGCCTCCTCTTCTTCCTACAGAAATAGTTGGCTGTTGTGTTACGGTAACTTTTCCTTCCGTATATTTTCTAGTGATTTTGGTTAAATTATCTGCTATCTCTTTCTGATTTCTTTCCCGATCGCCAGGATCAACCAAGCCCATTCTTACAAAACCTGAGTTGGTAGAACCTGCACCGCCGAAGCCTGGAGAGGTGATGGTGATGTTCACATTCTTCTCTGGAATAGAATCTAAAACCATCTGGTTGATTTTCATCACGAACCTATCAGTAAAGGCAAATGACGAACCTTCTGGTGTGCTTACATTCATATTAATGGCACTCCTGTCATCATAAGGGGCAGTTTCTTTAGGTAATACTTTCCAGAAAAGGAAAATCAATCCTGCGCAAAATATAATGATTGGCGCTGCTAACCAACGACGCGTTAAAAACTTCTCCAAGTTGGTTTTATAACCTTCGTTTAGCTTAACAAAATAAGGTTCAGTTAAAGTATAAAACTTGGATGGTTTATGTCCGCCTTTTTTCATCAAATAGGCATTCAGCATTGGCGTTAAAGTCAATGATACAAATGCTGAGATTAATACCGCCGCACCAATGGTGACCCCGAACTCTCGAAATAGCCGCCCAACAAATCCTTGTAAGAAAATTACGGGTAGAAATACTGCTGCTAAGGTGATAGAAATTGAAATTACTGCGAAGAAAATTTCGTTCGATCCTTTAATTGCTGCTTCAATAGGAGAATAGCCTTCCTCTACTTTTTTGAAAATATTTTCCGTTACCACAATGCCATCATCCACTACTAAACCTGTAGCCAAGACAATAGCTAATAAGGTTAATACATTGATGGAAAATCCAAAAATGTACATGATGAAGAAAGTGGCAATTAGAGATACAGGAATATCGATCAATGGTCTAAAAGCAATCCCCCAATCTCTGAAGAATAGATAAATTACTAAAATAACCAGCACCAATGCAATTAGAATAGTTTCGGCTACTTCGGTTACCGAGCTTTTGATAAACCTTGTAGTGTCTAAAGAGACTTTAAGTTTAATGTCCTCCGGCATATCTGCCTGTAGCTTGTCAAATCTAGCATAAAACTCTTTACTGATGTCTAAATAATTTGCTCCAGGCTGTGGAATTACACCAATAGCCACCATCGGTTTCCCTGATTCACGAAGTACAGTCTCTTCGTTTTCCGAACCAATTTCGGTGACTGCTACATCTTGTAAACGTACTACACTGGTGCTATCGTTTTTAATGATAAGGTTGTTGAACTGTTCGGCGTTAATAAGCTTCCCTAAAGTTTTTACTGTCAATTCTGTAGCGGCGCCTGTTAATTTTCCTGAAGGAAGTTCTACGTTTTCCCTATCTAGTGCAGTAACAATATCCTGTGAAGTTAAACCGTAAGAAGCCAGTCGGGTAGGGTCTATACGAATACGCATAGCATATTTACGCTGACCTTGGATTTGCATGCTACTTACACCTGGGATGGTTTGGATCCTATCGGCAATTACGTTTTCAGCAAAATCACTCAAATCGGTTACGCCTCGTTTATCACTTTGGATGGTCATGGAAATAATCGCATCCGAGTTTGCATCAGCTTTGCTTACAATAGGCAAACCATCGATATCTTTTGGTAGGTTTCTGGCTGCTTGCGAAACTTTATCACGAACATCGTTAGCCGCCACATCAATGTCTTTACCCAAATTAAATTCAACGGTAATGTTACTTGTTCCTTGGTTACTTGAGGAAGTAATATTTCTAATTCCGTCAATAGAATTGATAGACTTTTCTAAAGGTTCGGTAATTTGCGATTCAATAATGTCTGAGTTTGCCCCTGGATAAGAAGTTCGAACCGAAATAATAGAGGGGTCGATAGAGGGATATTCCCTTACACCTAAAAAGTTGTAGCCAATTACTCCGAAAAGAATAATCACAAGGTTCATTACGATGGCTAGAACCGGTCTTTTTATACTCGTGGTCGAAATACTCATGCCTAGTTCTTAGCTATGTTAACTTTTACTTCTGCATCAGGCTTTAGGGCCATGGCGCCAGTAGTTAATACAGTATCTCCAATATTTAAACCCGAAAGCACTAAGATTTGACTAGCAGTTCTGGTTCCTGTTTCAATAGCTATTTGTTGCGCCTTTCCATTTTTGGATACATAAACCACTTTGCCTTTTAATACTGGGATTACTGCTTCCGTAGGAATTAATATCGCATTATTAATTGCACTTAGAGAAAGTTTCACTTTTGCAAAGGAGCCAGGTAAAAGCTCGTTGTTAGGGTTTGGAGCTAAGGCTTTAATTTGTAGCGTTCTGGTTTGTTCGTTTATGCCTGGTTCTATTGCGAAAATTTTGCCGTTGTAAGTTTTATTATTACCATCAATATTAAAAGAAATGCTGCTATTGGTTTTTAATTGTGATACATATTTCTCTGGGATAGAAAAACTGATTTTAACAGGATTGGTACTTAATAGATTAGCGATTGTTGTATTTGGCGTAAGGTATTCGCCTACTGAGATGTTGCGCAAGCCAACTTTTCCGCTGAATGGAGCAATAATAGTGGTTTTTGCTAATTGTGCCCTAATCAATTGCACTTGCGATTTCAGTGCTTGTAGCTCAGCTTGTGAAGTGTCATATTCTTCTTGGCTGATGGCTCCCTTTTCTAGTAATTGCTTTGCCCTGTTTTCATTGTTTGCTGAAAGGTTTTGTCTAGTCAGTGCTTCTTTTAGTTGCGCTTGGATATCTCTATCGTTGATTTTAACGAGTGTTGTTCCCTTGCTTACATTGCTTCCTTCCTTAAAATAAATACCTGTAACCAATCCGGCTACTTCACTTCTTAAGGTTACTGCTTCGTTGGCTTCTATACCACCGGTAATTTCGAGGTTTGAAGAAAAGTCTGATGTTTTCACTACTATTCCATCTACATTTAAAGCAGATCCTCCTTTACCACCTTTTCCTGATCCGCCTCCGGTACTACCTCCACCTTCAATTTTTTTGTTTTCAGTTATTCTGTGGTACACAAGATAGGCAAGGCCTAATGCCAGAATGAGATAGAATATATATCTTTTCTTCATGGAGAAATAAAATAGCTTTAGTTTTTGGTTTAATTATGGTTATCTGTATTGATTTAGCGGAACAGCGAAATGAATACAAACAAAAATATCTATTTGTTTTGCCATTCTAAAGATGTACTAACTATGTTACAGCGACTGTTACATAAACATTTAAGAAAGCAGTTTTAAATTATATTTTTGTGCTAGGGTCTACACTTAATCAGTAAGCTTAAATAACGTAAAGGTTTGGCAATAAAGTCACATAAAAAGTTGAAAACTTTTTATAATCGTGACGAATTTAGAAATAAGTCTTAGCAGTTTTTGTGAGTTGGTGGTGTAAAACAAAACAATATAAATGAAAAAAATACTAGGAGTAGCATTATTGCTAACATTAACAATGGCAGCTAAATCGCAGGTTAAAATTGGCTTCGAAGTTTCTTTTAAGGAACCACAAGCGCATTATGCAGAGGTTGAAATGAACATGTCGGGTATAGCGACAAAAGATTACGTGGATTTGAAAATGCCCGTTTGGACACCAGGTTCTTATTTGGTACGTGAATTTGGTAAAAACGTAGAAAGCTTTACGGCTACTGTCAACGGTAAATCTGCTAAAGTACAGAAGGTAACCAAAAATACATGGAGAGTTTTCAACGCTAAAGCGGCAGCAATTAAAGTAAATTACAGAGTTTATGCTTTTGAAATTTCGGTGCGTACGGCATTTATTGATGAGTCACATGCCTTTCTTTCATCGGCAGGTATTTTCATGTATCCAGCTGGAATGTTGAAAAATCCAAGTACGGTAAAGATTGTGCCTTTTGGTAAATGGGATCAAGTAAATACAGGATTAGAACCGGTTGCAGGTAAGAAATTTACCTACTATGCATCAGATTTCGATATTCTGTTCGATAGCCCGATAGAAGTTGGGAACCAAGAGGTTTTTGAATTTAATGCTGCTGGTGTTAAACACATTGTTGCTATGTACGGTGGTGGTAATTATGATAAAGAGCGTTTGAAAGTAGATATGGCAAAAATTGTAGATCAAGGAACTGCAATTTTTGGAGAAAACCCTAACAAACACTATACTTTTATCGTACATAACTACGCCAATGGCGGTGGTGGTTTAGAACACCTGAACTCTACCGTTTTAGGTGCGAGCAGAAATGCTTACGGTACCGAAAGAGGTTATAAAGGTTTCCTTTCTTTGGTTGCGCACGAATATTTCCATCTATGGAACGTGAAAAGACTACGTCCAGTTGCGTTGGGTCCATTTGATTATGACAACGAAAATTACACCACTAACCTTTGGACGGCAGAGGGTTTTACATCGTACTACGAAAACAAACTATTGATTAGATCGGGTGCAACCAACCAAACTACATTTTTGAACGATATTATTGGCGGTTTGGGGACTGTAATCAATACACCAGGTGCAAAAGTGCAATCGGCTTCCTCTTCAAGTTTCGATGCTTGGATTATTGGTTATCGCCCTAACGAAAACTCTAAGAACAACTCTATTTCTTATTATAGCAAAGGCGAAATAGTTGGTTTATTGATGGATTTGGAAATTGCAAATGCTACCAAAGGAGCTAAAAGTTTAGATGATGTGATGAAAGCGATGTACGAACAAGGAAATGTTCAAAAACGTGGCTATACTGATGCTGAATTTAAGGCAATGGTAGAGAAAATTAGTGGCATCAGCTTCACTAAATTCTGGGAAAAATATATAGACGGTACAGATGATATCGATTTCGAAAAATTCTTTGCCTACGCTGGAATTGATGCCTCGAGAGAAATTGCTTCTCCAGGAAAACCATATACAGGAGCTTCTTTAAAGGTTGATAGAAGTGTAACAATAGGTGGTGTTTCTAGAAACTCGCCAGCTTGGGTACAAGGCTTAAATGTTAACGATGAAATTTTAGCTTTAGATGGTTCTGGTATAGTTGATGAAATGCGTGGCATAAGGTTGCCAAATCCAAGTTTAACATTAGAAGCTTTGCCAACCATTGCGAAGAAACAAGTTGGCGATGTGGTAGAAGTTACGGTAAGGAGAGATGGTTTAGAGAAGAAGATATCGTTAACACTACAAGAAAGCCCCAATATTCGTATAAAAGCGAGTTACAACGAAAATGCAACGCCACAGCAATTGGCAGTGAGAAAAAGATGGATGGGAGTCAATTAATTTCATCTAAAGTTTTGATAAAAGAAAAGCCCCGATGTAAAATCGGGGCTTTTCTTTTTCTGTTTAAATCTTATTTAAAGATATATCTGAAACCAATTTGGAATCTAGCAGCTTCAAAATTGTTGCCGCCATCAAAAAATTGCCAAGCTGGTCTCCAATCTAATGCTAAACCAAGAGGTGCACCGTTTATCTTGTAATCTAAACCAGCATTAGGTCTAAGTAAGAAATTAGTATTGTTGTTCCCAATTGCAACACCCGGACCAATACCTATGTTCCATCTCAAACCATTTGCGCCTCTTACGTCACCATGGTGTAGATATAAACCTTGTATGAAAGTGGCGCCATCTGCAAATAATAAATCAGCTTCTAAAGCACCATTTGCATTTAGGAAATGTTTAATGTGTGGTCCAACTAATGTACGGCCATCTCCAAAATCTATCGCTAAACCAGCGGCAGTTTTGTAATCTTGTGCATTTGCTTTAGACAAATTCATTGTAAAAAGAGCTGCACCAGCGATTAAAGTAAATAGTAATTTTTTCATAATATCTTTTTTGTTATTAATTGCACACTAACAACATCTATGCCGATGTAATTGTTCAGTAGAAAAGTGAGGATTTCTATTAACTAATACAACCATCAGTTAATGGGTCTTTTAAATACTGTTTTTTAAGTATGTTGTTGAAATTCAGAATGCTTAAGTCTCGCTCTTGTAGTATGTAAATAATTATTAATCATTTTTAGCATAAGATGTAGTTTTTTAGATACTGTTTTTAAAACTATACAAGACTAGAGGTTTTATTTTTTTAAAAATAAAATCTGGCTATTAAATTTTAAGCGCTTTATCTAAATATCCACCAATAACTTAATAGTGCTTGATATTTGTTGATACCTTTCTAGCCAATAGTAATCTATTTTTTAATTTGCTTTGAAACAACAATCCATAGACGATGTTGTATTTAAAAGGCGTGCAAGCTCAAAATAATTATGCTTGCATAGTATAATTTCATTTAAAATCTTTAAATTAGACTGTTATTCAACGTCAAAAGTTGTTTTTTCAGTATATAGCCAATATAAAACTAATCGTATGTCAATTTCAGTAACAAGAGTTTTCGATCTCCTGAAATACAATCAGGAGAAATTTTCAAAAGAAGAATTTATTAGCGGAAAAATAAATGGTGAGTGGGTTAAATACAGTACACAAAAATTTTGTGAAATAACTGATCACTTGAGTAAAGGCCTAACTACCTTGGGAATAAAAAAAGGTTCTAGGGTTGCCATCATGTCTACCAACCGACCAGAGTGGAACATTGGAGATTATGCTATTATGCAGTTGGGTGCCTATCAAATTCCATTGTATCCAACGCTTGCAGAGCACGATATTAAATTTATCGTTGAAGATGCTGAAATTACTGTCGTATTTGTTGGCGATAAACAATTGTATGAGAAAATCAGTAAAGTAATTGCTGAAGTAAAACAGGAAGTTAAAGTTTATACTTTTGATAAAGTAGCTGGAGCTAGTCATTGGGAAGAATTACTGGAAGAAGGCAAAAAAACTGAAGTAAATTTAGATGCCTACAGAAATGAGGTAACGCCAGATGATATCCTTACGCTGATTTATACTTCTGGAACTACAGGCACACCCAAAGGGGTAATGCTTACCCACGATAACTTAGTGCAAAATTTCAAGAAATCGGCTGTGCTTTTACCTGATGGTGTTGCCCATGGGTTGAGCTTTTTACCCTTGTCACATATCTTCGAACGAATGATATCGTATTTATATGCCTATCTGAATATTTCTATTTACTACGCTGAAAGTATGGATACCATTGTGGCGGATATCCAATCTGTGAAGCCAACTGTATTTTCTACGGTCCCTAGGCTTTTAGAAAAAGTCTATGATAAGATAATAGAGAAAGGAAAAGCCTTAACCGGAATTAAAAAGATGATTTTCTTTTGGTCGTTAAGCTTGGCAGAGAAATATGATACCGATAAAGGTTGGTGGTATACATTTAAATTGGGTATTGCTAGAAAATTGGTGTTTAAAAAGTGGCAGGAAGCTTTGGGTGGAAATATTCAAGTAATTATTTCTGGAGGGGCTGCTTTAAACCCACGCTTGGCCAGAGTGTTTTGGGCAGCGGGATTGCCAGTTTTTGAAGGATATGGATTAACGGAAACTTCTCCTGTAATCTCGGTAAATTATTTTGATGCCATCAAGTTTGGCTCGGTAGGGAAACCAATTGAAGGAGTGGAAGTGAAGATTGCCCAAGATGGAGAGATTTTGGTGAAAGGTCACAATATCATGAAAGGCTATTATAACAAGCCCGAATTAACCGATGAGGCAATAGATAAAGATGGCTTTTTTCACACAGGCGATATAGGGGAATTAACAAACGGTTACCTGAAAATTACCGATAGGAAAAAAGAAATGTTTAAAACTGCTGGAGGCAAATATGTAGCTCCACAGATGATTGAGAATAAGATTAAAGAAGCGCCGCTAATTGAACAAATTATGGTGCTTGGCGAAAATAGGAAATTCCCAGCTGCGCTAGTAGTGCCAAATTTTGAAACATTGAAAGGTTGGTGCAAGGTTAAAGGAATTGAATATGGTAGCAACGAAACTGTGATAGAGAACAAAGAGGTGCAAGAGAAGTTTCATAGGCTAATTGACGAATCGAATAAAGAATTTGGGAAATGGGAGCAGATAAAGCAATTTGCTTTATTGCCGAAAGAATGGAGTATTGATGGTGGCGAATTGACACCAAAATTAAGTTTGAAGAGGAAGGTAATCTTAGAAAAGAACAAAGAAATTATAGAAAAAATATATACAGATGCAGAAAACTATCATCCAGACGCTAAGTAAAAGGATTAAAATGAGCACATTTTGTGCAATGGCATTGTTCTTAAACTTTAGCCAAGCAAGTGCTCAGGTAGAAAAAGAAAAAAACGTAAAAGCATTCGAGTTCTTATCTAACTCAGATAATGGAGAGATTAGAAAAGCACTTGAGTTTAAAAAAGGAGCGGTAGTATCCGCCCATCCAGAAGCTACAGCGGTAGGTGTAGCAATTCTTAAAAAAGGTGGCAATGCGGTAGATGCAACAGTAGCGGTTAAATTTGCTTTGGCGGTGGTTTATCCTAATGCAGGCAATATTGGTGGCGGTGGTTTCCTAATCTATCGCTCTGCCAAAGGTGAACTTAATTCGATGGATTTTAGAGAAAAAGCGCCTGCTTTAGTTCAAAAAGACATGTATCTTGATATCAATGGAAATCCAATTTCAGAAAAAAGTAAAGAAGGGCATTTAGCGGCTGGTGTGCCAGGAACTGTTTCTGGTATGGTAGAGCTACATCAAAAGTATGGCAAGTTAAAATGGGCAGATTTGGTTGAGCCAGCTCTGCAATTAGCTACTAATGGATTCAAAATTACTAAACAACAAGCTAATGAATTAAATAGGCTACAAAGTAAGTTTCGCCAATTTAACCCTTTAGGTACTGTATTTATCAAAGAAGCAGGATGGAAAGAGGGAGACTTATTGGTTCAAAATGAGTTGGCAAATACCATGCGATTGATTCGTGATAAAGGTCGTGCAGGTTTTTATGAAGGTGAAGTAGCAAATTATATTGTTGAGGAGATGAAGAGAGGTGGAGGTTTGATTTCTAAAGAAGATTTGAAAAATTACCACGCAGCTTGGAGAACTCCAATTGTAGGTAATTACAGAGGATATAAGGTGGTTACCATGCCGCCTACTTCAAGTGGTGGTATTGCCTTAATACAATTATTACAATCGGTAGAGCCCTATACGCTTTCCAAATGGGGGCATAATGCGGATTCCACTATTCAGGTAATGGTTGAAGCAGAGAGAAGAGCTTATGCTGATAGAGCGAAGCATTTAGGAGATCCGGATTTTTGGAAAGTACCACAAAAAGAGCTTTTAGAGCCAGCTTACAACAAGGCTAGAATGGCCAACTTAAACTGGGATAAAGCTACTCCAAGTACAGAAATTCAAGCTGGTGAGTTTGCGAAGAAAGAAAGTGAGGAAACCACGCATTTTTCGGTTGTAGATAAGGAAGGCAATGCTGTTTCGTTAACTACTACTATTAATACGTCTTATGGTAATTATGTGGTGGTAAAGGGGGCAGGCTTTTTATTAAACAATGAAATGGATGATTTTTCGGTAAAACCAGGAACTCCAAATTATTTTGGATTAGTTGGATATGAAGCAAATGCAATTGCACCAAATAAACGTATGTTGAGTTCAATGACACCGACCATCTTGGAGAAAAATGGAAAACTTTCCATGGTAGTTGGAACACCTGGTGGATCGACGATTATTACTTCAGTTTTTCAGACGATAATAAATGTAATTGATTTTGGAATGGATATGCAGCAAGCGGTGAATGCTAAGAAATTTCATCACCAATGGTTGCCTGATAGAGTCGATATTGAACCTAATGCGCTAACCCTCGAAGCGCAACAGAAGTTGGAAGCAAAGGGTTATACTTTTTACAAGCGTAATAGCATTGGTAGGGTAGATGCTATTTTGGTTACAAAAAAGGGAGTTTACCAAACAGGTGCAGATCCGAGAGGAGATGATACTGCTGGAGGTTGGTAGCATAAATAATTATTGTGTAGTAAATTAAGCGAGGTTGACGGATGTTGACCTCGCTTTTTTTGTAATCATTTTGTTAGTTAAACCCGACTGACAGCGGTATCTAATTGAATGAGCTTACAATAGAGATTAGATTTAGCAAAAGTCGGAACTAAAATTGCCAATAAATACCTCTAAATTTTCAAGTACAAAAATCTACATCGGTATTAAATTTTACCTTGCTACAGCACTTAAATTCGACGTTGTACAAAACCAAACCATTTTCGTACAAAAACGAACCCTCCGAATACCTCATGCATCTAGTTTTGTGATAACCAATTAAACCAAACGTTGTATGAAAAATAACCAGTCGATAGTCTTTCACTATTATCAAATGCCTTGACCTTTACAAGGCCTATAGTTCCCGAAGGAAAAACTAATATTCAATTTATAGAACATGTTTGTCAAATAGCTGGTCAGCCCTAACCAGGCTATGCTGATCAACAATCCTTTTTGGCGCACAATATTTAATAAAGTTGCAAAGAAATATAGCGCCTTTTTTGATTCACCATAACCTGTAAATCTTTAGAAAATAAATAAGCAATTGAGCTCGAGAATTAATTATCGAAGAAAAATAATATAAACGACCATTAATAAATTAAATGTATGAGAAAATTTTACCTAAAAACTTTGGGCGTATGCTTAAGCTTATTTGCTTTTAATGCTAGTGCGCAAACCACTTATTATGTTAAAACTGATGGAGTGCTTGGAGCTGCGGCTACTAGTTGGGCAACAGCTTCAAAAGATTTACAAGATGTAATTAATACAGCAGTTTCTGGAGACAAAATATATGTAGCAATTGGCACTTATCTGCCAAATAGGCCAGCAAATACATCTAATGTAATAGATGTTGCTAACAGGGATAATGCTTTTGTGCTTAAAAATGGAGTGAGTATTTATGGAGGTTTTGTTGGAACAGAGTCTAACGAAAGCGAACGAATCGCAAGCAATAAATCTATTTTGAGCGGCGACTTAGCTAACAATGATGTAGATGAGACGGGTGCAAATACAAATACTTATATGACTTCAAATAAAGTCGATAATGCTTATCACGTAGTCCTTGCAATTGATATAATTAATAATACTGTTTTTGATGGGTTTACAGTGACTAAAGGAGATGCTTCTGCTACAACACAATCAACCATTAACATTGGTTCTGGGGCTATAGATAGAAGGTTTGGCGGTGGAATGTATGTTTTTAACTCCGGATTGAATTTTAATATTACCAATGTTGTAATATCAATTAATAGAGCTAATGGAGATGGTGGTTCGGGGAGTGTAACAGGAGCTGGTATTTATATGTATAGTAGTAGTCCAACCATGAATGATTGTGAAATCAGCAAAGGATTTAACATGAATAATCTTCCTAAAACCGCTGGCTATAACTATGGTTCTGGGATGTCAATCATTTCCGGCAGTAATCCAATTATACAAAACACAACTTTTTCAGGTAATTTCGGCTCTTATGGGGCTGCATTGGCTATAAATGCGAGTAACCCAACTTTTACAAATTGTACATTCAAACTTAATCATAGTAATAACGGACGAGGTGGTGCAATAGATTTGCGTGGAGGTCTACCTGTATTCACAAATTGCATGTTTTCAGAAAATTCTGTAGCTTCTTCTGATGGTGCCACTTTTTATAATTATTCTGGAAGACCAACTTTTGTGAATTGTATCTTCTATAAAAATACAACTTCAGGAAATGCAACAGTATATGCAACAGGAAATGGAAGTAATTTTGGTGCAGTCTTCATTAATAATACATTTTATGATAATAAGAATACTCGTACAGGTAGTGGAAATACATATACCGCAGGTATGCAAATTAGGGCTATAAGTACCAGTACCACTACAATTAATAACACAACATATCCCGATAGAAAAACCTATTTGTATAACAATTTATTTTTTAACAATACTTTTTCAAATACAGCTCTAGATATTAATACTCCTGATTTTTATGTTACTAATGCGACTCTGCTTGGAGCAGTTAATAATAATATTGTTCAGCAAACAGAGAGTGTGCCAGTAGGACAAGGCAATTTTTCTGCAGACCCTCTGTTTATTAGTACAACTCCCGGACAATTGGGTTTTTTAGCACCTCAAACTAACAGTCCCGCTAAAGACGCAGGTAACGATACTTATAACAATAGTATTCTTGACTATAATGGTAATGCTCGTAAAACAGGTGTGATTGATATGGGTGCTGTGGAATACTCTACTGTATTACCAGTTTCATTTATCAACTTTATAGCAAAAGCAACTACCGTAGGCGTGCAACTTAATTGGAAAGTGGCTTCGGAGAGTAATAACAAGCAATATGTCATTAGTCGTAGCACTGATGGTAAAAACTATAACCTAATTGCCCGAGTGACAGGTGTTGGGACAACCGTAATATCGCAAAGCTATGGTTTTGTCGATCAAACGGCAGCTAACGGTACTTACTATTATAAACTGGAACAAGAGGACTTAAACGGTAACGTTAATTATCTAGCTACTGAAGTAGTAAAAATTGGATTGTCTAATAACAGCGTAAATGTTTATCCCAATCCAACAAGAAATAATGTTACTGTTGCTTTAACAGCAGGGTTATATGATAAATATAGTATAATTGGCTTGCAGGGTGTCACTATACTAAATGGTAATATTACTAATGTTGATAATCAAATCAATCTTAATTTGTCTGATATTGCGCCAGGTATCTATTTTCTTAAACTAACTGGTAATGCTGGAAGTAAATCTAGCCGAGTAATTAAGCTATAAAAAGATTGAATTCATATTCTGTACAGACCTCGTATTTTTCAATATTTACGAGGTCTTGTTATTGAATGCTTATTGTAATTAACTGTTGATTTTCTAATTATATCAGTAAGGTTTTATTTTTGATTAATCGTAATTAGTTTAAAAAGTTGCAATGGTGGTATGAAATAAATGTGATGATTGTCCGTTTATTATTACCTGCTATTTATAAAAGTGTATAGCAAAGCAAACACTTTTAGTCTTTTTAGTTTCTTTAGTTTATCTATCAAGTATTTGTTATACAGGTCTTTGTGTTTGTTTTTTGAAGTGTGTGTTTTCTTTTGGTACATCTATTGACTGGCTGGTGATATAAAAACAGAAGCTTATAAAGTCAAATATTATGAAACTAAATTTCTTAAAAATTTTCCCAGTTGCATTAGCTGGTCTAATCATTGGAAACAGTGCTGAAGCTCAAGAAACTTCAGACGTAAAACCATCTTTTAAAACTTGGTCTATCGGTGTAAATGCAGGTGCCTTAACGGGTGTTTCTCCTCTTGGGGGTCAAAATGACTTTTCAAAATGGAAATCTAGTTTAGGCTATGGTCTTTACATTAAAAAGCAAATTACACCTGGTTTTGCTTTGCGTTTAGATGGAGTTAGAGGTAAGGTAAAGGGTGATAATTCAGAACCATTTAACGATGGAACTGCAATCGTAAGCCCAATTGCTTCTTATGAAACTGATTTGAGATACTCAGCAAGCTTAAGCGCTCAGGTAAACATGATAAACTGGAGTATGTTTAGCCAATCTAACAATGCACAACTTTATGCTACAGCTGGTGGTGGTTTGGTAAACTATGAAACTACTACCGTAGCTACTGGTTCTACTACAGAAGTTACCGGTCCAGCAGTAAACAAATTAGTTATCCCAGTGGGTGTTGGTGCTAAATTCCGTTTGTCTGAAGGTATTAACTTCGATTTAGGATGGACTATCAACTTTGTTGATGGTGACAAATTTGATGGTGTGGTTGCTAGAGGAAACAACGATAAGTATAACTATGGTTACGCAGGTTTAGAGTTTGCACTTGGTAGTGGAAAACAATTAGCTTTCTATAGCCCAGTTGCTGCTACTTATCAAGAAGCATTAGCAGCTAAAAACACTGCAAATGCTTTAAAATCTGATTTAGATGCGCAAAAAGCAGAAAATGCAAAATTACGTACAGAAATGGCTGATCTGTTGAAAGACAGTGATGGTGATGGTGTAGCAGATAAATTGGATAAATGCCCTAACACTCCGTCAGGTACTGTAGTAGATGGTTCTGGTTGTCCTTTAAAAGTTCCTGCTCCGCAAGTTACAGAAAGAGTAATTGTGACAGAGGCAGATCGTAAAGTAGTTAAAGACGCTATTTCTAACCTAGAGTTCGACTTAGGAAAATCAACAATCCGTGAGAAATCTTTCCCAACGTTGAATAGAGTTGCCGCTTTATTAGTAGAGAAAAACTTTAGCTTAAAGTTAGCTGGACACACAGATATTACTGGTTCTAGAGAATTAAACTTACGTTTATCTAAAGACAGAGCAGAATCTATTAAAGCTTACTTAGTAGGTCAAGGTGCTAATGCATCAAGAATCGAAGCTACAGGTTATGGCCCAGATCAACCAATTGCAACAAATAAAACTGCAGCTGGTCGTCAGCAAAACAGAAGAGTGGAGTTTACACTTTACTAGTCAAAATATTACTTATGAAACGAGAAAGGTCCCGAATATTCGGGACCTTTCTTTGTTTAGAATTATTTACATTCTGTAGTAACGAAATCAAATTTTCCTCTTTCAAAGTCGATAGGTTTGTCTTTTGCAAAATAAGACCTCCCAAATGAAGTCTCTATTACGCCAACTCCCATTTTTAAATTGGCTCCCTGTTTGATAAATGCCAATGGGTTAGAAAAATCTTGTTTATTCTGCCCAGTTTTAAAAGTGTAATCCACATAAAGTGTATCTCCCTTAAATTCTCCCCTAACAATGCCTTTGTTTTCTGGTTTTTCGGCATACTTGATTACCAAATCTCCTTCAACTTTAATACTATCAATAATTTTAATGTTTAAAACGGCACTATCTCCTTCAAATGCTGAAGTGTAACATTGCTTTACTGTATCAACAACTACTTTGCTTGTTTCGCTTGTCGATTGATTTCCTCCCTGGCCACAACTATAGGCAAGGGGTAGCGCTAAAAACGCCCCTGCTAAATGTTTAAGTTTCATGTTCATCATTTTATGTTTAATCATTACAACTAAATAAAAGTTGGAAATGTTTGTTGCCATTCAAGTTACAAATATTTAATTGAAGCTTTGTAAACAGATGAATTGCTCTAGTGCTTTCCATAAAAAAAGCTCCCGAAATTTTCGGGAGCTTTTTTAAATATTGATAAGTGATTTACCAGTAAACTGTGTATAGTGCTACTATTATTCCAATAATTAATAATGCGCCAACAGCGAACTTCGCATCAGTTCTGAACATTTTAGTGTCCACTTCCAATCCGTTTGGCACAACACCTTTTCTGTTTTCAAATACACTGATAATGTACATGCCTATAACAGCTAAAATAAACACAAATCCCATTCTATCTAAGAAAGGAATCTCATAGAGTAAATTACCGTCTTTTTGCAATACTTGTTTCGAAAATCCCATCGGGCTTAGGAACTCTAGATTGGCAAAATTAGGTAATGCCTTGAAGAATACTGATAGTGCAAAACCTCCAATAGTTGCAAATAAAGCGGCATTGCTTGTTGTTTTCTTCCAGAAGAAACCAAGGATAAACATGGCAAATATACCTGGAGATACAAATCCTGTATACTCTTGAATAAACTCAAAACCACCCTTTTTATCAATACCTAAAAACGGCGCAATTAATACGGCGATTAGCATTGCAACAACAATGGTAATTCTTCCTATCCAAACTTGTTTTTTCTCATCAGCTTCTGGATTAATTCTCTTTTTGTAGATGTCTAAAGTGAAGATAGTAGCGATACTATTTGCTTTTCCTGCTAATGAAGCAACCACAGCTGCGGTAAGAGCTGCGAAAGAAAGTCCTTTTAATCCAGATGGTAAAAGGTTTAGTAATACAGGGTAAGCTTTATCTTGTACTAATTCTCCATTTACCATCATCTCTTGTTGGAAATAACCATTTTTAAATAATACGTAAGCTGCAATACCTGGTAGTACTACAATTACTGGCATTAGTATTTTTAAAAATGCGGCAAATAAAATACCTCTACGGGCTGTTTTTAAATCTGCTCCTAAAGCTCTTTGAGTAATATACTGGTTGCAACCCCAATAGTTAAGATTTACAATCCACATACCACCAATTAGTACCGTTAATCCAGGCAAACTGATGTAATGATCATTGTCTGGCTTCAATATCATGTGGAAGTGACTGTCGGCTTGCTGGGTTATATGTTTAAAACCTTCAATAGCACCTTCGGTACCAAAGTGTTTGGCTACTAAATCAAGTGCGAGATAGGTTGTTGCTAATCCTCCCAGAATCAAAAAGAAAACCTGAATTACATCTGTAAAGCCGATTACTTTCATTCCTCCCAAAGTGATGATTACAGCAAATACGGCCAAGAATATCATACATGCCGTTAAGCTAATACCCGATATACTGCTGATGGCCAATGCACCCAGAAATAGGATAGAGGTAAGGTTTACCACAACATATAGCAACAACCAAAAAACAGCCATAATCATAGCAACAGTTCCATTATAGCGTTGGTGTAGGAACTGTGGCATGGTGTAAATTTTATTCTTCAGGTATACCGGAATAAAAAATACAGCTACAACAATTAATGTTGCTGCGGCCATCCACTCGTAAGTTGCTATGGCAAGTCCCATGGTAAAACCGTTACCACTCATGCCAATAAATTGCTCGGCCGAAATATTAGACGCAATTAATGAAGCGCCTATAGCCCACCACGTTAACGAGCCTTCGGCAAGGAAGTAATCTTTAGAATCTTCTGTTTTGGATTTTTTCTTGTAATAGATGTAAAAGCCGTAAGCTGCCACAATTACAAAGTATACAAAGAACACAATATAGTCCTTTATATCTAGTACATTACTGTTCATTTAGTGTTGGTTTATTTGAGGTTAGGTGTTTGTTTAACAATCAAATGTATTGTTCGTAAGTTATAAAAACAATAGTTGATGTGTTAAAAGTACACTTAGCATTAGGCTAAGTGTACTTGGGAAAATTAAATATATCTATTAATTAAGTTTTCGATGTATTCTTGTCTACCGCTTCTTACTTCCGGTTCTCCATTTTCGGCAGCGTAGTTTCTAAGGTCTTCTAAACTTAAAAGTCCTTTTTCAAAATCAGCACCTTTTCCACTATCAAAAGAGGCATATCTTTCTGTTCTGATTTTTTTATAATCTGATTTTTGAAGGATATTATCAGCTGTGATTAATGCCCTAGCAAATAGATCCATTCCACCGATGTGTGCATAAAACAAATCCTTTTGGTCGGTAGAATTTCTGCGGATTTTAGCATCGAAATTTACGCCGCCACCTTGTAAACCACCGCCTTCTAAGATAATCAACATCGATTCTGTCAATTCGTTAATATCATTAGGGAATTGGTCGGTATCCCATCCGTTTTGATAATCGCCACGGTTAGCATCGATAGAGCCTAACAAACCGTTATCAACTGCTACCTGTAACTCGTGTTGGAAGGTGTGACCCGCTAAAGTAGCGTGGTTTACTTCTAAATTCAGTTTGAAATCTTCCAATAAATCGTACTGTTGTAAAAACGACTTTACCGTTGCTGCATCATAATCGTATTGGTGCTTAGATGGTTCGCAAGGTTTTGGTTCGATGAAGAACGTACCTTTGAAACCATTTTTGCGGGCATAGTCTTTAGCAGCATGTAAGAATTTTGCCAAATGTTCTTGCTCACGTTTCATGTTGGTATTTAGCAAGCTCATGTAGCCTTCTCTTCCGCCCCAGAATACGTAGTTTTCACCACCTAAAGCGATGGTTGCATCTAGCGCAGCTTTCACCTGTGCACCACCATGCGCCAATACATGGAAATCTGGGTTGGTTGAAGCACCGTTCATATAACGTTGGTGACTGAACAAGTTTGCCGTTCCCCAAAGCAATTTTACACCACTCTCTGCTTGTTTTTGTTTCGCATAATCTACAATTGCTTGTAAGCGACGTTCGTTTTCTACTACGTTATCCGTGTAGTCTACCAAATCCACATCGTGGAAACAGTAGTAAGGCAATTGCATTTTGGTAATGAATTCAAAAGCAGCATCCATTTTATCTTTTGCACGTTCTACGGCATCAGCTTTTGCATCCCAAGGGAACACATGAGTTGCACCGCCAAATGGGTCGGCTCCATTTCCATTAAATGAATGCCAGTAAGCACAAGCAAATTTAAAATGCTCGTTCATGGTTTTACCAGCTACAACTTTGTTGGCATCGTACCATCTAAACGCAAGCGGATTATTGCTTTCTAAACCTTCGTATTTAATTTGGTCGATACCGCTAAAAAATTCCTTTTCTCCTTTAACTACTTTTGTCATCGTTTTTGTTTTTTGATTTGGCTGATAGTTTACAGTTGATAGCTCATAATCCTAGTCTAGTTTTAAGCCATCAACTATCATTCGTTGACTATCAATCCTCTAATTGTCTAATTAATATTTCTTTCCAATCTTGATAAATTGGTTCGTATGCTTGTGTATTTTTTGGTTCGATGTATTTTAATACCTGATGATTGGTAAATGCTTCTGTTGTGCTACTGAAAATTCCGGCACCCACGCCAGCACCTAAAGCTGCCCCCACACTACCATCATTATCATATAGCTCTACTGGAGTATTGGTAACGTCTACAAATGTTTGAGCAAATAAATCACTCAGAAACAAATTGGCTCTTCCAGCTCTAATCACTGTGGGCTGCATTTCGTTTTCACGCATAATGTCTAAGCCGTACCTAAAAGCGAAGGCGATACTTTCTTGAACAGCTCTAAAAATATGCGACTGCTCGTGTGTATTGAGGTCAATTCCTACAAATTGAGCACCTGTATATTTGTTGTTCAACATCCGCTCTGCGCCATTGCCAAATGGTAATGCCTTTAACGACTTACTACCAATTGGCGCTTGGGAAGCGATATGATTTAACTCGTTGTAACTTAAATTAGGGGCGAAAGTGTGTTTGGCCCAACGGTACATGCTGCCAGTACCATTGATGCAAAGTAGCACACCGGTTCTAAGTTCTTCTGCACTGTAATTCACATGTGCGAATGTGTTTACTCTCGATTGTTTATCGTAGGTGAGTTGGTCGCTTACTCCATAAATTACGCCTGAAGTTCCTGCAGTTGCCGCAACTTCTCCAGGTTGCAATACATTTAGAGACAAAGCATTATTGGGTTGGTCGCCAGCTTTGTAAGCAACAGGAATGCCTGCTGTTAAACCAAGTGAGCTTGCAATACTTTCCCGAACCTGCCCGTGAGAAGAAAATAACGGTCTTATTTCTGGAATTACATTCTTATCTAAACCGTAGTGATTTAAAACATCTTCAGAAATTTGGTTTTGCTGGAAATCCCAGAAAACACCTTCCGAAAGTGCCGAAATACTAGTGGTGATTTCTCCTGTTAATTTCATTGCGATGAAATCTCCAGGAAGCATGATCTTGTCTATTTGGCTGTAAACTTCTGGCTCGTTTTGTTTTACCCAAGCTAACTTAGAAGCGGTAAAATTTCCAGGGGAATTAAGTAAAGTAGAAAGAGATTTTTCGTGACCAATGCTGTCGAAAGCTTGGTTGCCTAAATCCACAGCCCTGCTATCGCACCAAATAATCGCATCCCTTAATACTTCTTGGTTTTTATCTACAACCACCAATCCGTGCATTTGATAGCCGATGCCAATTGCTTTAATTTCCTTTGGATTGAAAAGTTGCAGCGCATTTAATTTTAAGATAGCTTGTTGGGTGTTATGCCACCAATCCATTGGCGATTGCTCTGCCCAGCCTGTAGCTAAAGATTTTATTGGCGTTTCTTCTTCTGGATATTGCACCGTTGCCACACTTTTTTGAGTGGTAGCGTCTACAACTGCAACCTTTATAGAAGAAGTGCCTATATCAATGCCTAATAAATACATGTTGAATTTTGAATTTTATATTTGGTTTATGCAAACGGTTGCATAAAGATAGATGTTAAATTAATAATGTCAAATATTTTGCAAAAAAGTTTTGATTTTAACTACTGAGGAAGTTGGAGAAGTAGAAAGAGAAATAAAGAAATTTACTTTTTAGCACTAAGATTTTACGTCTGTAGATTGCCGATCTACTAAAGAGGGCTCGATAACAATGTTACTGATTTTTTGACTGGGCTTGTTTTGAATGGTACTGAGGAAAAGCTTGGCACATTCTGCTCCCATTTGGTTAGGATGCTGGTCTATCGTGGATAGGCTGGGGGTGATATAGGCGGAAAACGCTTCATTAGCAAAACCAATTACGCCAATTTGAGGAGGAGTTTCGTTGATTTCCTTCAGCTTCTTAATTACACCGAGTGCAGTAAAATCATCGGCAGCAATAATTGCATCCGGTTTATTTTCTGAGCGTATTAATTTTCCTGCGCCAAACCGTCCATCTTTAATGGATAAACCTCCAAAGATGATATTTTCCTCATTAAGCAGTAAATTATTATCAGCCAATGCTGCCTTATAACCTTTTAAACGATCATTAAAAATGCGAATTTGATGTGATGTTGTAACGTAGGCGATGTTTTTATACCCTTTTTCTATCAAATGTTGGGTAGCCATATAACCAGCTTTAAAATCATCCAAAGTTACGGTTGGTACTTTCAGTTTTTCGTGTACACGGTCAAACAAAATTAACGGTTTATTCTGTTTGATTACTTCTTCAAAATGTGTTACATCTTCGGTTTCCAAGGAAAGAGAGGCCATAATGCCATCAACTTGTGCTTCTAGCAAAGTTTTTACCCCATTAATTTCGGAAGCCACCGACTCGTTAGATTGGTATAAGATGATACGATATCCACTGTCTTTTAAACCTTCCTCAATGCTATGAATAATAGAAGCGAAAAAATGGGCTTGTACGCTGGGCACAATTACTCCAATAATATACGTGCGGCCAGATTTTAATGCAGAAGCTAATTTGTTAGGACTGTAATTTAGTCGTTTTGCTGCTTCGAAAACAGCTTGGCGTGTAGCATCGCTTATTGCAGGAAAACCACTTAAAGCTCTAGAAACTGTAGAAACAGTAACGTTTAGTTCTTTAGCAATATCGTAAATAGTGGTTTTCTTATTCAATATATAGTTGGTTTAGCTTTTAGCAAAGCAAACAAAAATTACTTGATAATGCAATAATTAGAAAAAATAGCGTCTCGGTTGTGCAACCGATTGTTGATAAGCTATTCTAAAAGCAAATCTTCATCGTCTGTCAAGCTAAGTTGTATATTGTCGCTACCGGCAATTCCTTCAATAGAGCCTCGCACATGAGCAGCATTTAGTAATACTTTATCCAATTGCTTCTCTCTCGCTTTCCACATTTTTTCCATCGCATCTCTTTCCCTTTGTATAGACAATTTCATGCTCATGAAACCTTCCCTGATGGCTTTCCATTGCTCCGAAAACTCATTGCTAGTTAAGTAATCGTACAGCATATGCATTTTATCACCTTTGTTATCTTGCGATTTTGCAGCGTTAAATAAACGTAAAATACCATCACGTAAAACTGCCGATAAAGCTTGTACTTCATTAAAAGTACAAACCCAAATTCCATCTCTTAAGCCAAAACAGTTCATGTCTTTGGGCATATTTTGCGTTACTAATACCGCAATTTCTGCTCCTTGGCTACGCATATCGGTTTTTAGTTTTTCAATCCAATCGTTAGCAAAAGCAACGGTACGTTTACTCTCATAAATGATATGCCCACATTCCTGTCCAAAATTATTTCTTACTGTTTGGATACAGTCGGCGCCACGAACGCCTTTACCCACTTCCTGAATTAAATCGAATGGAAAAGAGCTGCGTAAAAGCTCTTCTAAAGCTAATTCTTGAATTTCGCCTTGTAACTGCATCGAACCTTGTTCAGCTTTACGCTTCATTTCTTCGGCAAGCTTCTTTTGGTCTTCAAGCTGTTTCTCCTTTTCAGCCAATTTCATCTTAAACTCGTGTTCGGCATTTTGCAAACGCTGGTTTTCGATGGCACGAATATCAACAGCCATTTTTTCACGCTCCTCCGCCATTTTCTTCTGGATGTTGAGTTCCATTTCCTCTTCCTTGCGTTTCATCTCATTGGCCAATTGCAAGTATTCCAACTCTTTCTGACGAGCAGTTTTTAGCTTTTCTTCGTTTTCTTTATTGGCATCGTCTAACATTTTTAGCTTATTCTCGAAATCTGCACTGATAGATTTACGCAAGTTTTCGCTTACAGATGCTTGTAGTACTTCTTTTTCTTTGGTCAGTCGTTGCTCAAAAGCAAGTTCTTGTTGTTTTCTTTGTGTTTCAAAAACTTCCTCCTGTTGTTTCTTTTGTAATTCTAGCGTTTGAGCCTTTTTATCAAATTCTTCCTGTTGTTTTTTCTTGAACGAAGCCATCTGCTCACGCAGTTCTTTCTTATACTCTTCAGCCATCACTTCTTCAATAGGAAAAGCATGGTTACAATTAGGACATTTGATTTCTGTAGACATATGATATGAGTTTTTGAAAAAGAATACCAAAATTAAGCATTGTTAGCCACAGATGCACAGATAATGTTTTAGAATAATGTATGCGACGCTATTAAATTAATTAGGTTATGATTTTATTTATCTGTGCATCTGTGGCTACTTATTGCCCGAATATGTACTTTTGCAGACCAACCAAAACAAATGTTCACCAGTATTTTAAATGCCTATAAAACCTCGTTTTCTGGTCTTAGCCGACAAACGTGGATACTCAGTATCGTAATTTTAATTAACCGCTGTGGATTTATGGCGGTGCCATTTATGGGGCTTTATGTTACGCAGGCTTTGCATAGGCCAGAATCTGATGCAGGAATTATTATCTCACTTTTTGGTGTAGGCTCTATTTTAGGAGCAGCGGCAGGAGGCAAGCTCACAGATGTTTTCGGTTATAGACCAGTACAGATCTTGGCTTCATTAATGGGCGGCCTTTTCTTTCTATTTTTCGCCATGGTCGAAGATTTTACTTGGCTCTGTGTTTTGGCAGTAGTCATTAGTTTCTTCTCGGAAGCATTTAGACCAGCCAATTATACAGCAATTGCTTCTTACGCTGCCGAAGGAACAGAAACTCGTTCGTATTCGCTCAATCGTTTAGCAAATAACATTGGATGGGCTTTCGGGATAAGTATGGGCGGTATTATCGCATCCTATGATTACAAACTCCTATTTATGGTAGATGGAGGTGTGAGCATTTTGGTAGCTATTGTGATTTTCTTTTCGTTGCCAGCAAAGAAAGTGCAAAGGAAAACGGCACGAGAAAAGAAAGAGATGAATGTGCGGAAGCCTTGGAAGGACGTTTCGTATGTTAAATTTCTGATTTTGTGCGCCATGTTTACCACTTGTGCTTTTTTGATGTTTAGGGTAGTTCCAGTTTTTTATAAGGAAGTTTGGCATTTAAATGAAGCTTTAATAGGAATCATTTTAGGAATTAATGGAGTGGTGATTGCCTTGGTGGAGATGGTAATGATTACCAAAATAGAAAATAAACGTTCGCCGATATTTTACATCGTACTAGGGGTGATCATTGTATCGTTTTCTTTTGTGGTGCTGATGTTACCTAAGTCCATTCCAATTGTTTTGGCAATCGTTAGTATTTTGTTATTTACTTTCGGAGAAATGTTTTCGCTGCCGTTTTTCAACACTTTTGTAGTAAAACGAAGTAACGAACATAATAGAGGTTTATATGCTGCTGGTTACACCCTAAGTTGGTCGGTGGCGCAAGTGGTAGGCCCAACTACTGGCTTTTATGTAGCGGAAAAATTTGGCTATAACGTTTTGTGGATTTCAATAACTGCGTTGTTGTTACTTTGTGCTTATTTTTTCAGTAAGTTGAGGTTAACAGAAGAAGAGTAAAATATTAAGAAGTGAAGAAGAGTTAAGAATATACTAAACTTCATTATCTTAATGCCTTAATGTTTAACTTTTTTATTTAAGTATTCCTTTATCTAGTCAAAGACTATTAAACATTAAGAAGTGAAGATAAATTAAGAAATAATTGAATTTTAATCGCCTTAATACCTTGATGTTATCATTTTTTTTAAAAATTCTAAAAACCTTTTGCTTTTCGTATTGTTCGATGTTTGATAAAAGTGTATTTAACCAAAGTATAACTATTTAAATTAAGCCATACGCAAATGAAAAAGCGCATTCACGTTTTAGAAGACGATAAAGACATTGCTTTCATCATCGAATTTTTATTAAAAGATGAAGGTTACGAAATCCAAGTATCATCTACCTTTAAAGAATTAAGAGAAAAATTGAACGATTCTATTCCTGATTTATTCATTTTAGATGTGATGTTACCAGACGGAAATGGTTTGGATATTTGCAAAGATTTGAAAAACGATGCCTTCACTAAACATATTCCGGTAATTGTGATGTCGGCAAATGTTCGCAATGCGGAATTAAGCGAAGCGTCTAGTCCAGATGATTATATCAGCAAGCCTTTCGACTTAGATTATATCGAAAGTAGAATCAAAAGATTAATCGGAGAAAAAAAAGTAGCCTAATAGAGTTTTAATCAAATTATATAAAACCCCGTTCCTTGTATAGATGGAATGGGGTTTTTATTGATTTCAACTTTGACTTTATCAAGTCTTAAAAATTTCTGACAAATAAATGATAGGTAAAATTAAAACTGTTTATACTTTTGCTTAACAGTGTTAAATTATTTAAACACTCATCAATGGGAAGTAAAGAAAGAATACAGCGACAAAAAGAAGATACTCGTAAGGGTATTTTAGACGCTGCTTTACAAATTGTGAAACAAGAGGGTTGGGCTGCGTTAAGTATGCGCAAAATTGCGGATGTAATTGAATACACAGCGCCAATTATCTACGAATATTTCCCAAACAAAGAAGGTATTCTTTTAGAATTGACCAGACAAGGCTATATCAACTTAGGTTTGAAGGTTAAAGCAGCTAGAGATAGTAAGGAAGACCCTGAAGAGAAGCTGGAAGCAATGTGGCTAGCCTATTGGGATTTTGCTTTTGAAGAAAGTGAATTTTACCAACTGATGTATGGTGTGCAGGTAAACTGCTGCGAGATGTATAAGAAAATGCCAGAAGCAGAGTACACTACTGACTTGTTTTATGATGCGATAGAAGTATTGCTTGTTAAACAACCTGTATCGGAAGATGTTTCTTGCTTGAAGTATTATACATTCTGGTCGCTAATTCACGGTTTAATTTCCCTGAATTTAGTTCAAAAAGGAGCTAATGACCAGATCAATCAGGAGATTTTGAGAAGCGCCATTAAAGCGATTATTAAAACCATTAACGACTAAACATTTTTTTTGCCTTCTTATTTAACACTGTTAGATTAATTATTAACGTAAAGTAAAACATTAAAAACCCCAATCATATGAATCATATATACAAACATGCACCTATATCTAACGGTGTTAAATTATTTAACGAATGGATTATTTTATTAGTTCTTGCTGTGGTATTGTTCCTTTCTAGTTGTACAGGAAAGGCAGAACCTATGGCATTGGCACCTGCGCCATTATTGCCGGTAGCTACTGTATCTACAGGCGAACAAGAAACTTTTATAGATTACCCAGCTGCATTACAAGGAACTACAGACGTTGAAATAAGGCCACAAGTTGCTGGAGCCATCGACCGAATTTATGTAAATGAAGGTCAGTTGGTAAGTAAAGGACAGTTATTGTTCCAAATATCGGAACTTCCTTTTAGAGCACAATTAAATAATGCAAAAGCCTCCTTACAAGCTGCACGGGCTGCTGTTTTAAACGCACAGCTAGAGATAGATAAACTAACTCCTTTAGTGCAAAGCAAAGTAGTTTCAGATTTTCAATTGAAAACTGCCAAAACTACTTATCAAATTGCCTTAGCTAATGTAGAGCAGGCCAAAGCAAATGTAAATAGTGCGCAAATTAATTTAGGTTACACTCAAATTAAGGCTACAAGCAGTGGTTATATCGGGCGTTTGCCTAAAAAGCAAGGTAGCTTGGTTTCTCCTTCGGATCCTGAAGCATTAACCCAACTTTCTGATGTTAACCAAATTTATGCTTATTTCTCTCTGTCAGAAACTGATTTCATCAACTTCAATGCTAAATATGCAGGAAATTCTGTAGCAGATAGAATTAGTCATTTGCCAGCAGTAAACTTGGTGTTGGCAGACCAAAGTCTATATCCTGTTAAGGGAAAAATAGACATGATTAATGGTCAGTTTGACAAAACTACTGGTGCAATAACATTGAGGGCAGTTTTCGCTAACACAAAAGGTGTGCTAAGATCGGGCAATACAGGTAAAATTAGGTTAGGTCTTTCTCATGACAACACCATATTGGTGCCTCAGTCTGCTACGGTAGAAATGCAGGATAAGATTTTTGTATTCGCTGTCGGAAAAGACAACAAAGTAAATAAAGTTGCTATCGCTATTGACGGTAAAAACGGTACTGACTACTTAATCAAAGACGGTTTGAAATCTGGAGATCAGATTGTTTTAAGTGGTTTAGATAAACTTCAAGATGGGCAACTGATTCAGCCAGAGAAGAAAGCAGAGAAAATTGCCCAATTAATTTCTAAAAAATAAGAATAAAAATAATGTTTAAGATATTTATACAAAGGCCGGTACTTGCCACTGTGATCTCCATTTTATTGGTGATATTAGGAGTACTCGGTTTAACTAAATTGCCACTCCAACAGTTTCCGGATATTGCGCCACCATCGGTTTTGGTGACCGCGGTATATCCAGGAGCTAACGCTGAAACTGTTTTGCGTTCGGTAGCACCATCTATAGAAGAATCGATAAACGGTGTGGAGAACATGACTTACATGAGCTCAACTGCTAGTAACGATGGTTCATTAGCGATTACCGTATTTTTCAAGCTAGGAACCAATGCAGATCAAGCAGCGGTAAATGTGCAGAACAGGGTGGCACAGGCTACGAGTCAGTTACCAGCTGAAGTAGTGCAACAAGGTATTACTACTGCAAAACAGCAAAATAGCTTTATCATGGCTATTGGTATGTTTACCGAAGATGAAGCGAAATACGATCAGACTTTTGTAGCTAACTATGCACAAATCAACATTGTTCCAGAAATTAAAAGGATACCTGGCGTTGGTGCGGCAAGTATTTTCGGTGGTGTAAAAGATTACTCGATGCGTGTTTGGTTAAATCCAACGCAAATGGCAAGCTATAAAGTTACGCCTAACGAAGTAATGGGTGCTATTCAAGATAAAAGTTTAGAAGCTGCACCAGGTAAATTTGGCGAGCGCAGTAAGGAAGTTTTTGAGTACGTAATTAAATATAAAGGTAAACTAACTAAACCAGAAGAATATGAAAATATCGCTATCAGAACAAATTCAGATGGTTCTATCCTTCGTTTAAAGGACGTTGCTAGGGTAGAGCTTGGTGCTTATTCGTACAACAGTTTAACTCGCTTAAACGGACAAAAAGGGATTGTAATTGGTGTAATTCAGTTGGCTGGATCTAATTCTAACGACATCCAAATTGCCATTAATAAGTTAATGGAAAAGTCTTCAAAAGATTTTCCAAAAGGGATTAAGCACAACATTTTTTACAGTACAAAAGTTGCATTGGATCAATCAATAGATCAGGTAATCCATACTTTAATCGAAGCATTTATCTTGGTGTTTATTGTGGTGTTTATCTTCCTTCAAGATTTTAGATCAACACTAATTCCAGCTATTGCAGTGCCAGTAGCTATTTTGGGTACGTTTTTCTTCATGCAGTTGTTTGGTTTCTCCATCAATTTGCTAACCTTATTCGCTTTAATTTTAGCCATTGGTATTGTTGTGGATGACGCCATTGTGGTAGTGGAAGCGGTGCATGCCAAAATGGAACATAAACATCTATCGCCTAAAGTGGCTACCCACGAGGCAATGAGCGAAATTACTGGAGCTATTATTTCCATCACGTTGGTAATGGCAGCGGTATTTTTACCCGTTGGTTTTATGGAAGGATCTACTGGATTATTTTATCGTCAGTTTGCCTTTACTTTAGCCATTGCGATTGTAATTTCTGCGGTAAATGCATTAACGTTAAGTCCGGCATTGGCAGCGTTATTTTTAAAAGATAACCATTCGGGTGCTGCACATCATGATGAACCAATAGCTAAAAAAGGATTTAAAGAAAAATTCTTCAGTGGTTTTAACAGCAGTTTTAATTCCATGACCAACCGTTATGTAAATAGCTTAAGATTCTTGATTAAAAACAGATGGCTGAGTTTGGGTGGTTTGGCATTGATTACATTGGCTACCATCTGGATGGTGAAAACTACACCATCGGGCTTTATTCCAACAGAAGACCAAGGTTTTATCGCGATTTCGGTTTCAACTCCATCGGGAACTTCATTGGATGGAACCCAAAAAGTAATGACCGAAGCGGAAAACGTGTTGAGTAAGCTCGATGCTTCGAGAGATGTTACTGCAATTTCGGGCTTTAACTTGTTGACCAATTCTACAAGTCCATCTTCTGCTGTAGTTTTTGTATTACTTAAGCCAACAGAAAAGCGAGGAAAAATAAAGAACATCGACGAAATTATGAATCAAGTTAGAGGAGCGTTGGGCGCTATTTCTGGCGGAAGTTTCTTCGTGTTCAGTTTTCCAACAGTTCCAGGTTTTAGTAATGTGGAAGCTTTAGATTTAGTATTGCAAGATAAAACTGGCGGTAAGTTGGATAAGTTCAGTGGTATTTCGCAGAATTTTATTGGCGAGTTGATGAAACAGCCTGCAATTGCAGTAGCTTTTACAAGCTTCAAGGCAGATTATCCTCAGTTAGAACTGGATATTAACCAAGAAAAAGCTGACCAATTAGGGGTGAATGTGAAAGATATTTTGCAGACCATGCAAGCTTATTTTGGTAGTGCACAAGCATCAGATTTTAACCGATTTGGTAAGTACTACAGGGTAATTGTACAAGCTGATATTGCTGATAGGGCAGACCCAGCATCGATAGACCGAGTATTTGTGAAAAACAAAACTGGCGAAATGGTGCCGATTAATACCCTGGTAACTTTGCGTAGAATTTATGGTTCGGAAACGGCATCGAGATACAACTTATTTAACTCGATTTCAGTAAATGCAATACCGAAACCAGGTTTCAGTTCTGGAGATGCCATCAAGGCGATTGAAGAAGTAGCGGCTAAGCAATTGCCAGCAGGTTATAGCTACGAATTTTCTGGTCAAACACGAGAGGAAATTTCTTCTGGTGGGCAGTCTGCAGTGATTTTTATGTTGTGTTTGGTATTTATCTACTTCCTATTAGCAGCACAATACGAAAGTTATTTATTGCCATTGGGTGTGATATTGTCAATTCCAGTAGGTGTATTTGGGGTTTTTGTAGCCATCGGCTTTGCCGGAATAGCCAACAACATTTATGTGCAAGTGGCACTGGTAATGTTGATTGGATTGCTTGCCAAAAATGCCATTCTGATTATCGAGTTTGCCCTACAGCGACGAAGAGCGGGTAAGCCGTTATTAGCTGCGGCATTAGAAGCTGCAAAATTAAGGTTGCGTCCCATCATCATGACATCTCTTGCTTTTGTGGTAGGATTAATTCCGATGATGTTCGCCTCTGGACCATCGGCACAAGGTAATCACAGTATCAGTATTGGTGCCGCTGGAGGGATGGTTTCTGGAGTAATTTTAGGATTGTTCATCATTCCGGTGCTCTTTATCATCTTCCAATATTTACAAGAAAAAGTAACTGGTGTGCCATTGGCAGTAACTAATGCAAAGGCTGCACACGAACATCAGGAAAACCATTAATTATAAACAGATGAAATCATTTATATATAGTTTATTTATCATTTTACTTTTGGGAAGCTACGGTTGTAGTATCCCGAAAAGTGTCATTAACCCAATAAGAGACATACCTTCACAATATAGAGGATTGGCCAATACTGACACGACTACCATTGGTAAACTTCCCGTGAAAGAATTCTTTGCCAATCAGTCAATTCAGCAACTGATAGATAGTGCAATCGAAAGAAATATCGATTTACAGATTGCCGTTAAAAATATCGACGCTGCGAATTTGCTATTGAAAAGAGCGAAGATGGGAAACCTGCCTCAGTTAAATCTGCAAATCACCGGAAATTCAACTAGTCCTTCCGAAAATAGTTTGAATGGAATTAGTGCTTCACAGTTTTTAAATACTAGCCACATTGAGGATTTTAATGCAAACTTAGCCTTAAGTTGGGAGGCTGATATCTGGGGAAAGATTGGCAAACAAAAGGAAGCGGCTTACGCTACTTATTTGCAAACAGATGAGGCTAAAAAAGCAGTACAGACTCGTGTAATTGCTATGGTGGCGACTGGTTATTATCAACTATTGTTGTTAGATGCGCAGTTGGATATCGCTAATAAAAACCTGAGACTTACGGACAGCACGTTGAAAATGGTGAGCAAGCAGTTTGAAGCTGGACAAGTAACTTCTTTAGCGGTACAACAAACGGAAGCACAATTGCTTAGGGCAAGTCAGTTGATTCCGCAAATTACACAAGCTGTTAGCATCCAAGAAAATGCACTGAGTGAATTGACAGGAAGGTTTCCAACGGCAATTGAACGCAAAGCGACTTTAGCAAAGCTGGAAATTCCTGCACAGTTGGCTATTGGCGTGCCAGCAACCATGTTGGATGTTAGACCCGATGTTAAAAGTGTGGAGTTGGGTTTGCGCATTGCTGACGCTAAGGTTGGAGTGGCTAATGCGAGTATGTATCCATCCTTAACTATTACTGCCAGTGGCGGACTGAACTCTTTTAAAGCAAGTAACTGGTTCAATGTGCCAGCCTCTTTATTTGGCGTGGTTGGCGCAGGAATTGTACAACCTATTTTTAATCGTAAGGAACTCAAAACTCAGTTCGAATTAGCAAAGGTGGAACGAGAAAAGTCGGTTCTATTATTTAGGCAATCGGTCATACAAGCAGTGGTAGAGGTTACCAACGAACAATCTAAATTGGAGAACTTAAAAAAGGAGTTCGGTATTGCTCAAAACAGAGTGAAAACTTTGAAATCGGCAGTGCAAAATGCAGATTTGCTGTTCAAAAGCGGTATGGCAAATTACTTGGAAGTGATTACTGCACAATCTAATCTTTTACAGGGCGAGTTAGATTTAGCTAGTTTGAAAACAGCACAATTAAATGCAAGTGTAGAATTGTATCGAGCGCTAGGTGGTGGGTGGCAGTAAGTCAAAATTTCCTCATAGAAATTATTGGATAGATTGCTTCACTCCCTTGCTTATCCCAAGGGCTTCAGTTCGCAATGACGCAACTAATCTCGTCATTGCGAGGAGGAACGACGAAGCAATCTTACAACTATTTTCGGTTCATGAACTATCGTGTTAAGATTGCTTCGTGCCTCACAATGACGTGCTATTTTTGTTAGCTCTTCAATCGTTGGCGTCCCCGCCAACGATTTTTTTATACAGGTTTTCTGTTGGCGGGGACACCAACAGAAGCAAAGAATTCAATTTTCGAATCCAATAAATTCATTTGTTTCTTAACTTGCCAGCTTATTTTTTAGCGAATGGCACAAGAAGAAATTTATTACGATGATAGGGTTTTTAGCGAAGCAGATGTTTTAGGAAAGGGGCGAAGAACAACCCATTTTAACAACTGTACTTTCAAGAAATGTGATTTTAGTGAGGTTGATTTTAGAAGCTGTAACTTTACCAATTGCGAGTTTGATAGCTGTAATTTAAGTATGGTAAAATTTAACGATACAGGCTTAGATAACGTGAATTTCAAGAACAGTAAACTGGTTGGAACCGATTTTTCTGTAGCGAAGGATTTCCTGTTTAGCGTAAATTTTACAGATTGCATTCTGGATTATTCCACCTTTGTGAAGAAGAAAAACAAGAAAGCAAAGTTTATAGGTTGCTCGTTAAAAGGAACTGATTTTAGTGAGGCAGATTTAACTTTAGCCATATTTAAACGTTCTGATTTAAGTGGAACTGTATTTATGCGTACCATTTTGGCTCAAGCAAATCTTTCTGAAGCCTACAATTTCAGCATAGATCCAGAACAAAATAATATTAGAAAAGCATTATTCTCAAATTCTGGATTGTCAGGTTTGCTCCATAAATATGATATCGTGGTTGCTTAAAATTGAAAATTATAATAAAACACATTAACTTGCCGTTTCTTAACAACTTAAATTATAATTAGCACAAATGAATAAAAATCAAATTAGAAGTCTGGTTGCTCTTGCATTATTAGCAACTGGTCCTTTATTTGCGTCTGCCCAATCGCAAAAGAAAAACTGGTATAACTTAGATTTAAAAGCAGATAGCGTTTTTGGTATCAGTACTGAAAAAGCTTACAATGAATTGTTAAAAGGCAAAAAATCTACCACGGTAATTGTTGGTATTTTAGATAGTGGTGTTGATGGTGTTCACGAAGATTTAAAATCTGTAATGTGGGTGAACAAGAAAGAAAAGGCTGGAAACGGTAAAGATGATGACAAAAACGGTTACATCGATGACGTAAACGGATGGAGCTTTTTAGGTGGTAAAGGTGGAAACGTTAACCAAGAAACTTTAGAGCTTACTCGTTTAATCCGTAGAGATGCTGCTCGTTTTGCTAACACTACAGCTGAAAATGTTTCTGCTACAGACAGACCTGCTTTCGAAGCTTACTTGGCAATGAAAACAGAATTTGACAAAGGTTTAGCTACTGCAAAAGCGAATTTAGATGGTTACACTGGTCTTAAGAATGCTTTGGATGCGGTAACGAAAAAAATCGGCAAAGAAAATCCAACTTTAGAAGATATCAAAAACTTCACACCAGAAGGTCAGGCAGAGAGCAATGCGAAAAATGCTTTGCTTAGAAGTTTGGTAAATACTGATTATAAAACTTTCTATGAAACAAGGGTAAAAGCAGGTTACGATCACTTTTATGATCAAGTAAACTACAACTATAACTTAACTTTCAATCCACGTAATTTAGTTGGCGATAACGAAAACGACAGCAATGAGCGTATTTACGGAAGTACAGATTCTAAAGGACCAGATCCTTCACACGGTACTCACGTAGCAGGTATTGTTGGTGCTGATCGTAAAAACAACCTAGGTATCCAAGGTGTTGCTGATAACGTTTTGTTAATGGCTGTGCGTAACGTACCTAATGGTGATGAGCGTGATAAAGACGTTGCAAATGCTATCCGCTATGCGGTAGATAATGGCGCTAAAGTTTTAAACATGAGCTTCGGTAAAGCTTACTCATGGGATAAAAAAGTAGTTGACGATGCAGTGAAATATGCAGTAAGTAAAGATGTTTTATTGGTACACGCTGCTGGTAACGACAACAAAAACCTAGACGCTGAAACTAACTTCCCTACCAACAAATATGAAGACGGAACTTTAGCAAGTGCTTGGTTAACTGTTGGTGCATCAACTCCGTTTAACGATAAAAGATTGAAAGCTTCTTTCTCTAACTACGGTAGAACTACAGTAGATGTATTTGCTCCTGGTTTCGGTATTTATTCTACTTACCCAGATCAAAAATATCAAGATAACAATGGTACAAGTATGGCATCTCCAGTAGTTGCTGGTTTAGCAGCTTTAATCCGTTCTTATTATCCAAAGTTGAAAGCAGTTCAAGTAAAAGAAATCATCATGAAATCTGTAGAGAAAGCAGATGCTTTAAAAGATATTTCGGTTACTGGCGGTGTGGTTAATGCTTATAATGCATTAAAATTAGCTGCAACTTACTAATAAGTTAAAAGTATAAAGGCAAGAGTAAAAAGTACAAACTGCCGATTTTATAGGAAAGCCCAGATTGAAATTTGCAGTGCCCCCAAAAAGTTAGACACTTTATGGGGGCTTTTTTTTTAACTTAGGTCGTCATTTCGACCGCAGCATAGCGAGCGGAGAAATCTTTGGACTTTACTTTCTGTTTGCCTTAAGTGAATGATGAAGTAATCTAGTAATGATGAAATAACAATGCTTTACAATAATAAAGTCCAAAGATTTCTCCACAAGGTCGAAATGACGGACTATTATTGTCAATGCTTTGGACGTATCTCTATAAAAAACTAAACCATCATCGTTTTCTTCATACTTCCAGTTTTCCTCAAAGAAGTATGCCAGCTGAATGCTTCTTCCAAAATATGTGGCGTTTGTCCGCCGCGTTCTGCACAAGCTCTGTCGAAGTAACTTTGCATTTCTTCCTGATACTCCGGATGCACACATTTATCAATAATTACTTGTGCTCTTTGTCTTGGCGCTAAACCACGCAAATCTGCCAAACCACGTTCGGTTACAATAATATCCACGTCGTGTTCGCAATGGTCAACGTGAGAAACCATGGGTACAATGCAGGAAATTTTATCGCCTTTGGCTACTGAAGTAGTAACGAAAATGCTGAGGTAAGAATTACGTGCAAAATCGCCAGAACCTCCAATACCGTTCATCATGTGTGTGCCGCTAACGTGGGTTGAGTTCACATTACCATAAATATCGCATTCTAAAGCGGTGTTAATGGCAATAATTCCCAGTCTTCTAATTACTTCTGCCGCATTGCTGATATCCTGTGGACGCAACATCACTCTGTCTTTATACTGATCAAAGTCAGCGAAAATCCTATCGTAATATTCCTGCGAAACTGTAATGGAAGAGCCCGAAGCGAATAACAATTTGCCCGAATCTAATAAGTCGAACGTGCTATCTTGCAGCACTTCAGAATACATGGTCAAATCTTCAAAATCACTATGGGTGAAGCCCGTTAAAACAGCGTTGGCTACTTTTCCAATTCCTGCTTGCAAAGGCAATAACGATTTGGTTAAATTCCCTTTCGCTACTTCTCGGTTAAAGAAACCAATTAAGTGGTTGGCAATTGCGGTGGTAGCGGCATCGGGTGCCTCTATTTCCGCTGGACTGTCGGTTTTCTGCGTAATCACAATCCCAACAATCTTATCTGGATTAATGGCAATGCTATCCGTTCCAATTACAGAATTCGCTTTAGTAATTGGGATTGCTCTTCTGGTAGGATATTCGCCCGTAGAAAAAATATCGTGTACACCTCTGATGGAAAGTGGTACTGATAAATTAAGCTCTATAATTACTTTTTCTGCCAAAGCGGCGAAAGAGGCCGAGTTTCCTACCGATGTAGTTGGAATAATACTGCCGTCTTCGGCTATTAAACAGGCTTCTAATATGGCGATATCTATCTTCGGAAAGTTATTAGCTCTCAATAAATTAGCTGTTTCTCCCAAGTGTTGGTCTATAAAAAATACCTCGCCTTTATTAATTGCCTTTCGCATAATAGGGTCCACTTGAAAGGGTAAACGTAGGGACAGGGCATCAGCTTCTGCGAGTGCGCCATCGGTTCCTTGTCCCAAAGATGCACCGGTCATCAAGGTTACTTTTAAGGGGTCAATTTTAGCTCGCTCTGCCAACGCCATTAATACAGCTTTGCTATCTCCAGCTTTTGTAAAGCCGCTAGAAGCAACAACCATTTTATCTTTAAACAGCATTGCCGCTTCTTCTGCGGTAATAATTAGCTGCTCTAATTCTGTTTTTCGTATTCTATTTTCGTACATACTATTTGGCAATTAACAAATGTATGGGGTATCAATTTTGGCTACTTATCATTTAATGACAAAATATTATCAAATTCTGTCAATTATGGTTTAAAATTCAAACCGTCTTTTCTTTTCGCATAGGCGGATGGGCTAGCACCCAACACTTTCCTAAAGGTGGCGCTAAAAGTGGGGATGCTATTGTAGCCAACCAAAGCGGCTACTTCTTTGATTTCTATTTGATGGTCTAATAACAATTGTAAAGCTTTCAGCATACGCTGGATGGTGTGATATTGTACAAAGGACATCCTGATATCACTTTTAAAAAGCCTAGACAAACTACGCTCGCTGAAACCAAATTTTTGTGCCAGTTGCGGTAAAAGCACACCTTCTTGCATAAATTCATCCATGTGCTGAATAATTTGCGCCAATCGTTTGTCAGTAGGAATTGGCAACATCAATAGCAACCGGTTTTGACTAAGCTGCGGTAAAATCAATCTTAAAGTAGAAACAAATCCAAATGCAGCTTCTCGCTCTGGTAAAATATCTCCATCCCATTGGTGCGTAAAAATGAGCATTTGTAACAGTAATTCATTTACAGGGAATATACCCGCTTTGGCAGAAAAAACTTCATCGCCCTGTGTTTTAGGGAAGTAAAGATTGCGCATTGTTACTGCATTGGAACCTGGGTGAATGCTGTGTTCTAGTCCAGCGGGAATCCACATGTAGTGCCTAGCGGGAAGGAAATACGTGGTGTCTTGTACTTTTACATGCACCAGTCCGCCTTCGGTGTAAAGCAATTGGTCTTTAACGTGCTGGTGTGGCTGAATGCCATCTTCGCCCATAAAATCGTGCATGCAATAGATGCTGTTGGGCAGTTTATCAACTTCTGTGAGGTAGTAATCTTTAGCAATTTTCGCCATAGGATTTACGGTTTATCATTCATCCAAAAGTATGTACGCAAATTAAGGCTAAACCTCTTGGCAGTCAACCCATAAAATGATTTTAATCACTTCTTTACCAAAGCCTGATAAATTTCGGCGTAAAGTAAACCGCTGCCACCGCCATAGTGTTTAACTACTGGTGTTTCGGCATTTAGTTTGTCCAGATGAAGGTTCAATACATCCTCGTGTTCTTGACTAATGCCCGAACCTATTAAGATGACATCGTAAGTTTTGGCGTAGCAATGTTCTAATGCTTCGTTTAACGATAAAGCAACGGAAGCATGCCAATCTTCCTTTTTGTCGATTAGGCGTGCTATCGTTGCTGCAATAGGTTGGTTAGTGCAAACTATTAAGATATTGGTCATTTGCTTTTGTTTTTTAGCCACAGATGCACAGATATTTTTTAAAAATGTCTAATTGATTTTTATCTGTGCATCTGTGGCTTAATTAAAACTATCTAGAACTTCATTGGAACTTCCATGATTAAAAACTCTGCATCAGTACTTGCGGTGATTTCAAATTTATCGGTCTCCCAAATTCCAAAACCATCCCTTGTATCAACGTCTTGTCCATCTACTTTAATACTTCCTTTCAAAACAAAAATGTAAGCACCGTTTCCTTCTTTGTGTAAGTTGTAGGTTTTTGCAGTTTCCGCATCAAACCTAGCCATGTTAAACCAAGCATCTTGATAAATCCATACACCGGCATCATCAGCATTTGGCGAAAGTACTTGTACAAACTCATTTCTGGTAGTTGCATCAATCGTGATTTGGTCGTAACGAGGTTCTACATTTCTTTTGTTAGGGAACACCCAGATTTGTAAAAACTTTGCAGGATTTGCTTCATCTGGGTTGTACTCTGAATGGTAAACACCAGTTCCAGCGCTCATCACTTGAATTTCTCCAGATTTGATGGTTGCCGTAGTTCCTAAACTATCTTTATGTTGTAATGCTCCTTCCAATGGAATAGAGATAATTTCCATGTTATCATGTGGATGCTCTCCAAATCCCATTCCGCCAGTTACGAAATCGTCATTTAAAACTCTTAATGCACCAAAGTTGATACGGTCTGGGTTGTAATATCCAGCAAAGCTGAAAGAGTGAAAGCTTTTTAACCAGCCATGGTCTGCGGCTCCGCGAGTGTTGGCTGTGTGTAATACGGTCTGTGCCATAATTTTTTTCTCCTTTGTTGATACAAATTTACGGTACTCTTTTGAGCTATAAATTGATGTAGGATAAGAAGTGATGCTAGTTCTTATCTCGTAGCTAAAACAATTTTGTATTACATCGTAATTCCTGACTTTGGGCTTACACGTTAAAACTCGTAACTTGATAACTTTACCATACCAAATACAGAATTATTAGCATGATTAATCGGGCTACTTACCAAGCGGCGCAAATTGTTGCACCTACCATAGAAACACATTTTGCCACGCATTTGGCAGAAGCTAGTGCTAAAGGCGAAATAGACTTAGCGCCACAGCCTCCAGCCCGAGTAATCGAAGCTATTTTAGATGCTGCTTTTTGGAGTAGCTTAAGAAAGGAAGAAGGACATTCGCCGAAGATTTCCATTGCTTTTTTACCTCCGGAACAAGCGACTAAACCATTGCTTTTTAAACAGAATTTACCTTTAAATCCAAATGTGCTCACTAAATTGGCCCCTGGGGTAGAACGTGGAGGGATACATATTGGTGTATGGCATGATGGTTACGATTTGTACGTGTGGGGGACTACATTGAACATTCCGAACTATTGTTTTGTAGTAGATGTTTCGGAACCTGCTTTGCTGGTAGTTAAACACAGAAGAATTTATGGTTTTGGCAAGTTTACCAATGTTGCGGTTTTAAAAGGCGACCAGATTAAGATTGTCAATGAAAATGCTCCAAAAACCGGCGAATGCCCAAGTATTTTATTATCACTTCTAGATTTAACTGCAGATAGCAATTGGAGCGATGCCTCAAATATCTTAATTCAGCTTTCAGTTTCCATGCGTGCCCATGGTAGAGGCGGAGCTGTATTAGTTGTACCACAAGATACAGAAGATTGGAAACGTTCAGTCATTCATCCCATCAGCTATGCTTTAACGCCGCCATTTAAGGGGTTGGCAGATTTAGTGAGAAAAGATAGAGGTGAAGCAGCTAGTGAAATTTTTTGGCAAACTGCATTGAAACGTGAAATAGATCATTTAGCAGGCTTGACTGCTGTAGATGGAGCTACGATAATTACTGATGAATATGAATTATTAGCTTTTGGTGCTAAAACAGGCAGAGCTAATAGTAGTGAGCATATCCAACAAATTTCGTATACCGAACCTATTAACAACGCAGAAGCAATAATTGTACATCCAGCTAAGATTGGTGGTACGAGACACTTGTCTGCTGCACAGTTTATATTCGACCAACGTAACGCACTAGCTTTGGTAGCATCGCAAGATGGACACTTTACTGTTTTCAGTTGGTCGAAATCTTTAGATATGGTACAGGCGCAAAGAATTGATACTTTGCTGTTGTAGTTAAGCAGTAATTACAGCGATAACTATAGTGCCTAAAAACATCAGGCCCATTACAATTCTATCTGCTATTACTCTTTCTTTGTAGGTAGAAGGCTTAGCTACTTTTTTTTCGCGAACGTTATAAAGTGCTGATGATATTGATTGATGTATGTTTGCTATCATGGCTTTTCCCTCCTTTGTTTTATTTTTAACAAAGACAAAGCCAAAAAGATGTGGAAATGTGAATAAATAGTATTTTCTCGAAAAAATTATTATTAGTACGTATAAATCCCGATATAGATTAGGGGTTTATACTTGTTTTTTTGCTGATGTTTAATTGAATTGCGCTAATTTTATTGTCTAGTTTTTGATAGGCTGTAGTTTTTTTAAAACACTTCTAATCAGTAAGGTTAACTCCTGGTTTGCCCATCGCCAGTAACCAGCCATTTGTAACTGGTTAGCTCCTCTAAAGCCATTGGTCCGCGGGCGTGTAATTTCTGTGTACTGATACCAATTTCAGCTCCTAAACCAAATTGCGCACCATCTGTAAAGGCAGTAGATACATTGGCATACACTGCTGCGGCATCTACTTGATTTAAAAACAAAGTGATGTTTTCAGCATTTTCGGAAATGATTGCTTCGCTATGTTTAGAGCTATATTTTGCGATATGGTCCAAAGCTTCATCGATATCCTTTACCACTTTAACTGCTAATTTTAAGGATAGAAATTCTGTCCCGAAATGTTCTGGCGTAGCTTGGTTTAAAAGTGTGGCTGGGTAAGTATCTTTCAGCAAAGCATAGCTGATTTCGTCGGCATAAAGTTCTACCTCTTTAGCTGCCAAAGGCGATAAGAGTTCTGGAATATCTTTCAGACGGTCTTCGTGAATTAATGCACAATCTAAGGCATTGCAAACACTCACTCTTCTGGTTTTCGCATTGGCGATGATTTGTTGCCCTTTTTCCAAATTCGCTGATGCATCAAAAAAGGTATGTACAATGCCAGCACCAGTTTCAATTACCGGAATTTTACTGTTTTGGCGCACATAGTTGATTAACGATTGACTTCCTCTTGGAATCAATACATCCACATAACCAACAGCATTCAAAAGTGCTTCGGTGGCACTTCGATCAGCCGGCAATAAAGTCAATACGTTTTTATTGATTTGATGTTTTTCTAACACCTGATGAATAACCTTAGCAATGGCTAAATTTGAAAATTCAGCATCACTACCACCTTTTAATATAGCTACATTTCCAGTTTTGAAGCACAAAGCGAACACATCTACGGTAACGTTGGGTCTAGCTTCATAGATAACACCTATTACACCTAATGGTACACGTACTTTTTTAATGTTCAGGTTGTTCGGTAGAGTACGGTCGGTAATTACATTGCCTAATGGATTAGCCAAATTAACTACATTTTTAACATCGTCAGCAATGGCTTTAATACGTTCTGTAGTAAGTTGTAAACGGTCATATTTCGGGTCGGTGCTAGGCATTCTGTCTAAATCCTTTTGGTTTTCGGTTAGGATAAAGTCAGTGTTTTTTACTAGCGAATCTGCCAAACCAGTAAGCACCAAATTAATGGTCTCGTTGTTTAGCGTAATGATGTTTCTAGTGGCTTGCTTTGCTTGTTCGAAATGGTTCATTTTAGTGGTCAGGTATTAGGTGTTAGGGGCCAGTATTTTGAGAATGTTCTTGCTCTTTTGTCTTTGTTCTTTAATCCTAAATGGCGTAAAAATAATCGTAGTGTACTAATGGTTTTTGGTTCTTCTGTCCGATGCGTTCTCTTGCTTTATCTGAGCCGTATTTTGCTATACCTAAACCTATGAGTTTTTCATCTTCGTCTAAAATTTTGATGATATCACCTTTTAGGAAATCAGCTTTGATAGCAATAATGCCAACAGGTAAAAGACTAGTGGCTTTGCCTGAAGTAAGTACCAGTTTTGCTCCATTGTTTAATTGAACGATACCTGTTGCTGCGGTTTCTGCATGTGCAATCCATTTCTTCTGCCCCGATTTAATTTTATCGGCAATGAAGTGCGTATGTACTACTTTATTCGCTAACAGATCAGTGAGTATACTATCGGTTTTACCATTGGTGATATGTACATTGATGCCCAGTTTCGCCGTTTTTTGTGCAATGGTAGATTTGGTAATCATGCCACCTCTACCAAATTGAGATTTACCAGTACTCACAAAATTGCTCAAATCGGTTAATGCTCCAGTTACTTTTTCAATTACTTTGGAAGTTTCCAGTTTGGGGTCGCCATCGTAAATTCCGTTTACGTTAGAGAGGATAAACAGCGCATCTGCATTCATCATCGATGCAATTAAGCCCGCTAATTCATCATTATCGGTAAACATAAGTTCGGTTACAGAAACCACATCATTCTCATTCACTACTGGAATCACGTCGTTTTGAAGCATAATTTGCATACAGTTTTTCATATTCAAGTAGTGCACACGATCTCTAAAATCTTCTTTAGTAACCAACACTTGAGCACATTGAATTTGATGTTTTTCAAAATAGCCTGCATAGGTGTTAATCAGTTTCACTTGACCAATCGCTGCCAATAGCTGACGTGTAGCTACGGCATCTTGCTTTTCGGAAACTTTAATTAAGCTGCGTCCAGAAGCAACGGCTCCAGATGAAACTAAAATAACCTCAATGCCTTTTTGTTTAATTGCTGCCAGCTGATTAACCAAATGCTCAATCCGCTGATTGTCTGGTAAACCATTAGCTTGTGTAATTACGTTAGAACCTATCTTAATAACTATTTTTTTGTACTGTAATGCCATTTTTTCGTTTGGAAATGCTAATCTACCAAATAAGTAGTGTTTTTCATAAAAATGGTTGGTTAAAACCCTCTCTGCCTGTTGGCATCTCTCCCTAAAAGGGGGAGAAAAAATCAATTAAAGTTTATACATCCAGAACTTCCTCTACTTTTCAAGGAGCACTTGTTCCGATTTTCGGAAGGATTTGGGTGTTTTATAGTAGAACAGCTTTTTGTTAAATAAACCCGTATTGAAGCGATATACTTTTTGTGCTGGATAAAACCTTATAGGTTTAATGGGGATGAAGCAGAGGAAACCTATAAGGTTTATAGCAGAGGAGACAAAAAGATATAGCGAAAAGCGGGACTTTTGGAACACAAGAACTACTGTGTTTGCTTTTCAAAAAGTCAAAATTTACGTCTTTTCTAATTCCTGTAAAATTTCATATAAAATTAAATGCATTGATAATCAGTACTATAAAAATAATTCATTATTTTTATAGTACTATGTATTGCATAGTACATTATTAAACATATATCTTTGTATTATGATAGCAGAGAATACGCAAACCCAAATGCGCAAGGGCATACTAGAATACTGTGTGCTTTTAATCATCTCCCGAGGAGAGATTTATGCGTCTGATATAATCGCTGAATTAAAGCGAGCAAAACTACTGGTAGTAGAGGGTACTTTATATCCGCTGCTTACCCGTTTAAAGAATAATGGATTGTTGAGTTACAACTGGGTAGAATCTACCTCGGGACCGCCACGTAAATATTATGTGTTGACACCGGAAGGGCGCCAGATTTTATCACAACTAGATACCACTTGGAGTGAACTGGTTTACGCCATCACTACCGCACAACAAGGAGCAAACCAAACAACAGAAGAAAAATAAATTAACGCAGTGGCTTAGCTACTGAAAAAAATACTGACATGAATAAGACGATTATCATTAATATAGGCAATTCCATTATCCACATTGAGGAGGAAGCTTACGAAATACTAATGGCATACCTTAATGAGATTAAACAACATTTTGCTAAAAATGCCGATGATTTCGAGATTGTAAAAGATATTGAAAACCGTATTGCCGAAATGTTTGCGGAGATTTTGCAAAAAGGGCAAAAACAAGTAATTGATGTTGCCGATGTACAGGGCGTAATTGCTCAAATGGGCAGTGTGGAAGATTTCGTTGACGATGAGGAAGAAGTAAGTTCGCAAAACTTTTATGCTAATTACAACGGAATTAAAAAATTATATCGCGATACCGATGACGGTGTAATTGCAGGTGTTTGTGCTGGTTTAGGTCATTACCTAAATGTAGAAGCACGTTGGTTACGCTTAGCATTTTTCTTGCTTACTTTCTTGGCAGGAACTAGTATTTTGGTTTACCTGATTTTGTGGGTTGCGATTCCGAGGGCTGCAACACGTTCTGAAAGAATGGAAATGAAAGGTGAAGCAACCAATTTGTACGGTTACAAAAAAAGCTTTGACGATGAGCTTGCAGCATTTAAAGCTAACATGAAATCGGCTAACGACCACTTAGCGCCTGCAATGAAAAAATCTGGTAATTTTATTGCCGAAACCTTGAAAATGTTTGGTCGTTTTATTAGATCGGTATTTAGAATTTTTGGAAAGACTATTGCCATTGCTTTAATTGTATTTGGTTTCGGGACCATGATTTTCTTAATCGTTTTTCTTGGTATGTTAGTTGGTTTCTGGGACGAAAGCACTTACCAAACTTTCCCGTTAAATGTAATCAATACGCCGTTTAGGGATGGTTTAATCTTTCACGCTTTTCTTGCCTTTTTTATACCTGTTTTGGCACTAGTACTTTATGCGCTGAAAGTAATTAACAATAGAATTGAAATTAGTAAATATGTTTGGTTTGGTCTGCTGATTGTTTGGATAGTTGGTGTTGGCACATCTGGTTACTACACCGCAAAAATTTTAGCAGAGTTTAAGGAAGAAGCACAATTAGTACAAAAAACTGAGCTTAAAAAAATGCCTCTCTACGTTATTGATGTCGATAAAAGTATGGTTTTTAACAGACAGGATAGTATCAACTACCACCTAGAAGAAATGAATATTGGCAATAAGGTAATTGTAGATAATTATAATGATGGTCCTTTCGGTAATCCTAGAAATGTAAGTTTTGAGATAGAGAAAAGTCTAGATGATAAAGCTTCAATTACTACCACTTTTGGTTCGCAAGGTAAAGATTTTCAAACGGCTTTAAAAAACGTACAAAATATTGACTACAAGTTTGTACAAAGAGACTCCGCTTTGGTGTTTAGTCCGAGCATTAAATTTAAGCAGCATGGTGCTTGGCGAGGTCAAAGTGTGCATGTTGCGTTAAAAATACCCGTTGGCGCTCGTGTACTGATTAATGAAAACGCGAACAGATATTGGAGCTTTTACCAATATTACGATTGCCGAATAGATAGAAGGTCTGAAGATAACCCTTACCGCGAATCTATCATGACCGAGGAAGGTTTGAAATGTATGTACGATTTAGAAAATCCAGAAGAAGATAAAAATAATTAGTAGTCAGAGGCTAGGTATCAGTGGTCAGTTAGCACACGCTGATACCTAGTTTTAAAGCCAAAATTTCTGAATAAATTTTAAACCTCAGCAATGAGGATAGCTATTGTATTGTCTAAAAATTAGGTGCCAGTAGAAAGGTTTCAGCCCGCAGTTATGAGTTAATTACTTAAACTGATACCTGTCCACTGACGCCTGTCAATTCAAAAGAAATGAAAAAAATATTACTTATAATGACATGCCTTTTGGCGTGGGGGACTTCCTTTGCCCAGAAAAAAGGAAATATCAGCGGAAAAATACTGACTGAGGCCAATGAAACTTTGCCTTACAGCTTAGTGAAATTGATTAGTTTGACAGATACTTCGAACGTTAAAGAAACATCTGCGAATTTGGATGGTGTTTATACCTTTCAAAGTGTAGCAGAAGGTCAATATCAAATTCGCGTGAAAATGGTTGGCTACCAAAATTACACCTCCCCAAAGCTGACTTTTGATGGTAACAATTTGCAATTGCCTGCTGTGAAGATGCAGAGCACCAGCAAACAATTAAAAGAGGTGAGCATTGTTACGCAAAAACCGTTTGTAGAGCGCAAGGCAGATAAAACAGTGTTGAATGTTGAAAGTAACGTAACAGCTGCCGGCAATAGCGTTTTAGAATTGTTGGAGAAAGCACCAGGCGTAACCATCGACAGGCAAACTGAGCAAATCAAACTGAATAATAAAGCGGGCATCACCATTATGGTGGATGGAAAAACGAACTTCCTCTCCGGCGCAGATATTACCACTTTGTTGAGCAACATGACCAGTGACCAAGTAGCAACCATCGAGTTGATTACCAATCCATCTTCTAAATATGATGCCGCCGGAAATGCAGGTATCATCAATATCAAATTAAAGAGAAACAAAAGCTTTGGGACTAATGGTAGCATTGCCGCCAATACGGGTAGAGGAACCGTTAAAAATGGACCAACCGATTTGTACCGTCATAGCGCCAACCTCAATTTAAACCACAGGATTGAGGACTGGAATATTTTCGGGAACGCAACTTATAATACACGCACCAATTTTAATCAAACTTTGTTGAACAGAAATGCCATTACTACAGGTATGCAAACTACGTTCGCTCAAGATTTTAATCGTAGACAAAAAGGCTCTGGTTACTCGGGTAAAATTGGTGCAGATTACTATGCCTCTAAGAAAACGGTAATTGGTGTAATGGTTGATGTGGTGACCAACGACAATAATTTAGTAGGTTTTAGTACAGCCAACATTAATGAGTATCAGCAAAATACACAGACGTTGAGTTATATCCGCCAAAACAGCGGTAACCAAGCCAAGTTTAATAGCATTACTTCAAACTTTAATATTAAACATGATTTAGCAAAAGCCGATGCCAATATCACTTTCGATGTAGATTATGCTGGTTACGGTATGGATAGGAATGACAGTTTTGATGCACTTTATTTAGATGCTTCGCAAGTGCAAACTAATAGCTCTAATTTGCGAAATATTGTGGATGCTAAAATTGATGTATTAGCTGCGAAGACAGATTTTACTTGGCCATTCTCTAAAACTTTAAAATTCGAATCTGGCTTAAAAAGTAGCATTGTAACTACGAATAACGATTTCATTTCCGAGCAATTGACTAACGGCCAGTGGTCTGATGTGTTGGGTAGGTCTAACTTATTTGTCTACAAAGAGAATATCAACGCCGCTTATGCAAATTTATCCCAAAATTGGAAAAAATGGCAAGTGCAATTGGGCTTGAGGGCAGAACACACGCATAGCAAAGGAGAATCTGTTACGGCAAATAAAGTGGTAGATAGAGATTACTTATCTTTATTTCCTTCAGTTTTCATCAAGCAAGAGCTGAATAAAAACCATAGCTTAAATTATTCTTACAGTAGAAGGGTAGACAGGCCGAGCTACCAGCAACTAAATCCGTTTGTGCAATATCTGGATCCATACACCATTGATAGCGGGAACCCGTACTTAAACGCACAGTTTACCGATAATTTTGAAGTAGGCTATAGTTTCAAAGAAATCTCGTTGTCGCTTAACTACGCTAATGTAAAGGGAATGATTACGCAGGTGAGCAGACAGAATGATGCTACTCGTCAAATAGAAGTACAACGCCAAAATTTTGGTCAGGCAGATTTGTACAACGCCAATTTGTATGTGCCAATTAAAGTAACCAAGGCATGGAGTATGCAGAATAATTTTTCCACCGCTTATCAGGATTATAGAGATGCTACGTTGGTTGGCGCAGCTTATCAACGGTCTAAAGTGTCTTTCAATTTCAATACTTCACAGTCTATTGCTTTCACCAAAACCTTTAGAGCAGAAATTAGCTTCTGGTACGACTCGCCAAGAATACGTGGTGTTGAAGAAACTACCATTGCACAATATGCGCTTAACTTGGGCTTGCAGAAAACGTTGATGCAAAACAAGTTGAAACTACGTTTAAGTGTAGACGATATTTTAGCGACTAACTATTGGGAAGGACAAATGAAATATCAGAATGTAGATATGTACATCACAAACTATTACAACAGCCGCAGGGCATCGTTTAGTGTGAACTACAGTTTTGGTAATCAACAGGTGAAATCCGCAAGGAATAGAAAAACTGCGCTAGATGATATCAAAGGTAGAACTGGTGGGTAAAAAGGTAAAAAGTATTTGAAGTCGGGTATCAGGCAAAGTATTTGAAAAACTGATATTCGATTACTGACACTAGTCATTAGAGAAATAAAAACTTTAAAAATAAAAGACTACTAATTTGGTAGTCTTTTATTTTTTCTATACATTTGTTCCAGTTCAGCAATTAACAAAGGCATTTAACTATTAATTATTTTGATATGTCGATCTATTTAGAATTTCCGATGATAGCAGAGTATCCAATATATGGTAGTCCGTTTAAGAATGATGAACAGCAATTTTTCTCAGAGGAAGAGAGACTTCGAGAAGTGAAAGAGGAAAATGAATTATTGCAAGATTTTCTGTTGTTAAAAACAGTATAAAACATTTGGCCAGTTGACCGATTGGGAGGTGGGAGTTTTATATGTAGATGTTATTGTTTTTTTAAAGGTCATATAGAATAGCGACGCTATTTTATCTTTAGAAACAACGCTATTTCATAAACTTCTGATGATGGTTCGAATCCATTGCTAGGCCGCTACGCTTATTAACTAACTAAACCTAAAGCCGAGGTGCATCCGTGTATCTCGGTTTATTAAGCAATTACATAGTCATGTGGCCGAGTGGTTAGGTACAGGTCTGCAAAACCTTTTACGGCGGTTCGAATCCGCCCTTGACGTCTAAAAACCAAAAAAGGAAAAGCCGTTTTAGCTTTTCCTTTTTGTTTGTTCAATTTTGAACCAGAAATTATTTTACCGTGTACTTCAATACTGTACGACCAACATTTCCGTCCTTGTCGATGCCTTCCACTACTGCTTTGTAATTTCCTTTGCCATCTGCATTGTTAAATTCAAAGCTGATATTTCCTTTTTCATCGGTAACTAATTTAGGGTTCCAATAAACGGTAGTTCTTAAATCGTTACTTTTAACTGGCGCATTTGGAGCGTATTTAGGAGAGTAAAACTCTCTTTCTTTGCTATAGCCCATTGGCGAATACTTCACTTCATACTTTTTAGGAATCATATCTAGGAAGTCTTGCTTAGATATTTTTTCTCCTTTAGGAATTTTCTTAGTGTTGATAACAATTACCCCCTTTGTACTATACATCCTATCTACGGTGCCAAGTGGGTCGTTCAAGAAAATTTCGATAGACTCTACATCATTAACAGCAACGGTATTAATGGCATTGGCATCCACAAACATTCCGTTCAAGAAAATAGCGGCAGGCGTACGTCCACCTTGATTGTAATCTCTGGTGATATAAAATTTTTGCTCGTTAAATTCGTAGGTAAAGCTTGGGGCTTGAACTTTCAAACATTCTAAAAGCATATTGCAGCCTTCCAATTGTTTTCCATCTATAAACCTGTCTGGAATTTGGCTTAAACCTGAAAGTGCTGCATGGTCTGAATGACTAGGTTTTTTAACGGCCGCACCCCTAATTTCTACTGTTTTTAAAGTGCGCATAAAGCGATATTGCTTTTGACTATTGCTTAAATAAGATGATAAGGCAGTATCAATATTTTCAATTTCATCAGCAGCATGGATATTTGTTCCCTTTCCTGCGCTTGGAGTTCCGTCTAACATAATCATCAAGTTGTTGTAATTAGGGTTAGAACGAGCAGTAATTACCACTTGCGAAGAATCAGGGAAAACTAAATCCTTAAAGTTAAACACACCTACATTGCTGGTCTGGATTTCCTTCGAGATCGGCTTTCCCGTTACCATCATTCTCATCATTCCTTTTCTTATCGGCATACCAGTTAAGTCTCTTAAAGTTCCAGAAATGGTTATACCTTGTTCTGGTAGCAAGAAAACTTTAGGATATCTTCCCGCTAAAATCTCTTTATAAGCAAATCTTCTATAGCCTTGTGTTAACAACAGTCGGTCTAAATCTGCCAGTTTTTTCTCATCAGTTTTGGTGAAATAATAGTTAGGTTTTTCTACATAACCTTTCAAATCTGAAGTCAGTAATAACGAACTTAAGATGGTAGTTTCTGTATTTTCATCAACAGGAACTTTAGTTTCATCAATCACTGTCACAGAGAAATCGCCCACTATCGGTTGGCCTTTACTTTTTGCATCTAGGCTAAGTTTTACTTTTTGGCGAGGCTTGTAAGTTGGTAAATCTGCTTTAAGAGCTAAGTTCATTGCATCAGCATGTAAGACAAATACTAAACGTTCGCTAATAGGTTCACTTTTTTCATCAAATAAAGTAAGTTGTGCAATACCTGATGGAAAGTTTTGCTTCGGTATTTTTGCTGTAATCACTTGGTTTTTTAAGCTCAGTTTAGCTGCGTAAGCAATAGTATTGCTACTTTGGCCAACTAAAAAGAATGATTTTTCTTTGTTTGCTTCAAAAAATGCAGTACTTGCTACAACGCGTAAATTGATTACATCTGTAGCTGCTGGATTAGAAGCTTGTAAGGTAATACCTTCTACAGTTTTAGGTAAATCGATAGTTTTCGAAATACCACCCGTAGTATATTTTAATTTGTAATTTTTGCCCGCTTCTGGAGAAAGGAAAAAGCTACCGATACCCGCAAATGAAGAAGTAAAAGTTCCAACTTCGGCATTTTGTTCGTCTACAATGCTTCCTTTTACATCTGTGCCCAAACCATTTGCTTTGATAGCTTTAAAGCCAACTTGATTTGGTATGCCCACAATTAATTGCCCGCCTTCTGGAAACACCTGAAAATCTATGCCACCGTCGTTCTGTCTGATATTGAAACTCGCACTGGCCAATTCCTTATCGGCTATACTCACATCGGCTACTAAAGTTCCTTTTTTAATTGGGTCGCCAGCTTTGCTTGTAACTGTTACAGTTAGGTAGCCGTTGGCGTCAGTTGTGCCACGGCCTCTGGCAAAAACGTCGTAATTATGGAATACCCGCCAGTTGACAGTTTTGTTGGCCAATGGTTTTTTGCTGGTGTCTTTAAATTGAATACGAGCCGTAGTTTTTATGGCTTTGTCTGCTACAATATTCGTAAGATTAGCATTCGTTATCAACTGTTTATCTATAGCTTCGCCAATTAAAATATTCTTGGAGAAAAAGTAATCTGGGTCGAAATTCAACATCCATAGGGTATAGGCCCTGATATAATAATTGCCTTGTTTGAAAGTGTTCATTGACAAAGGCATATTGCCGTAAGCCACGCTATTTTTTACGGGTAATTTTACGGTTTGCACTAACGAATCTACTTCGTTGTACATTTCTACATAAACAATCTTGCTCAAAGGAGATGGGATATTGTTCTGTGTGGTTACATAGGCCTTAAACCAAACAGTATCTGCTACTGCGTAGTACGGTTTGTCGAAATGTAGGTATACTTTTTCTAAGGGCTGCTCGTCTGACAGTAGCTTAGTTTTAGTAAGAATATTGTTTAAGGTAACGCTGTCTTGTTGGGCATAGGCCGATGTTAGGGCAAAGCAGAAAAGCAGCAAAAAGATTTTCGTAAATTTCATTTTAATACAAATTCAACATCGTTGTTAGGAATAGAGCAATCCTGTAGGTTGGGTGAAATATGATTAAGATTGCTTCGTGCCTGCCAATGACGAGTAAAATGTTAAATATATGGTTTATTGCTTAAGGACGGGGAATTGTATCTAAACTTTAACAAAATTTTACATTAGCAATGTTGCTTTTATTTGTTGCGGTGGGCTTCAATCTCGTTCTCTGCTTCTGCTCCATTGTCTTTTGCTTTGGTTTTCATTGCCGTCTGCTTTAGCTGACGGAAAATAAGCAAAAGAACATTAACAGTGGCAAAGGATTCTGTAAACTACACCTGATGGAAATGGAAACCCCCGTGCAAGAGCGCAGCGAAGGGAGGAGTTGGAATGAACAGCAGGGCTATCTTGATAGTAGTAGTGAATTTGCTGTTCTAAAAGAAAAAATCCGCAGATTTCAAGAATTTAGCATCTGAAATCTGCGGAGTAAAATATTAAAGTTCAATAATGAAATTTTCTTTCGATGAACGAACTTTTTTCAAGCCTGCTAACCAATCGTTAGCTTCGTCGCGGTAACCTAAAGGTAAAACGGTAACGCTTTTTAAGCCTTGTTCGCTTAATTTCAAGATTTCATCGTATTTGGCATTGTCGAAACCTTCCATTGGCGTAGCATCAACTTTTAACAAAGCTGCTTCTGCAATAGCAGTACCAAACGAAATGTAAGACTGACGAGCTGCATGTTCAAAATTAATTTGTGGATCTCTAGTTAGGTACATGCTTTTTAGGGTAGCAACATAAGCTGCAGTTGCCTCTGCGGGTACGCCACGTTCAGCGTTAGTGCGGTTAAATACTTCGTCGATACGTTCTTCGGTATAGTTATCCCAAGCGGCAAAAACCAAAACGTGAGAGGCGTCAACAATTTGCGATTGACCGAAACTGTGGGGTAATAATTCTTGTTTCAAAACAGGATCTGTAATTACGATAACCTTAAAAGGTTGTAAACCAGAAGAACTTGGTGCCAGACGGGCAGCTTCCAGAATTTGGTCTACTTTTTCTTGAGGAACAGCTTGGCCATTCATTTTTTTAGTGGCATAACGCCAGTTTAGTGCTTCAATTAAGCTCATGATTTTTAATTGTTGATATTTTTAATGAATCCTTGTATGGCATCCAGAAGTATCTGCTGCTGCATTTCATCGGGAGCCGCGGTTAGGTTAACCATGTTGATAGAAGTTAGTCCATGTAGAATAGACCAAAGCGTGTGAAATTTAAGATATTTTCGCTGGTCATCTGCTTCGGCCATTAAACTGCTAATTACTTTGATAATGTTGCCACTGAATTTGCATATTTCTTCAATTTCTTTAGCTTTTTGGCAACTTGGTATGCCCAAGCCAAACATCATTTTATAATAAGCCGAATTACTAAAAGCGAATTCGTAATAGCTTAATGCCATTTGGGTAAGCCTTTGTTCTGGTTCCTCATATTTTTCTGAGGTGCTTTGCATTTCCATTGCAAGCATGTTGAAACCATTTTTCACAAATTCTTCCTGTATTGCATCCTTGCTCTCAAAGTGATTGTACACCACTGGTAAGCTGTAGCCTATTGCTTCGGCAATTTTCCTGATAGAAACTGCTTGCCATCCCTCTTGTAGTACAATTTCTTCTGCTACTTGTAAAATCGCATTCTTAGTCAGTTCCCTTTGCTTTTGCCTATCGTTTTTAACTAACATTTTCTATTAGGTTAACACTGTTAGCAAAAGTATAAGTTAACAGTGTTAGCTTAAAATATATTTTATGTTTTTGACGAAAATATGATATAGTGAAATTGAATATTGGAGGTTAAAAGTCAACAAATCATCCTGCTGGAATAAAGAAAAGGCATTTTAAAACAAACAATTTATATTAATGAAGGTTGTTTCTTATGCAAGCATAGCTTAAGAAATGTCAATCTTGCCATCTTAATTTGCTTGTGAATAGTTTTATGGATACCAAATTTAAGCAAGATGAAAAAATTGATATTATCAGCAGTACTGGTGGTAGTTGCAACCGCTGGTGCTTGGGCGCAAGAAGTTAGAGGTTTTTATTTAAAACCTACTGGAAGTTATTTTCTTAAAGTTACTCCTGTAGAGTTTCCGAATGTTGGAGAGTTACAGCCAAGAGATAGAGTCGTTAATATCAATCCATTGTTGGGAGAGCAGACTTTAATTTCGGAGGAAGCGATTACGGGTTCTTTTGGGCAAGGTTGGAGAGCAGGTTTAACAGGAGGCTTTAGATTTAACTCGGTTGTGGCTTTTGAAATGGGAATTAATTATTTTCAGAGTGATAAGCAGACCATGGCTCGTCAAACTGGATATAACCAATTTAATGGAAATACCTTATTGTCTATTCATTCTAGGGGACAAGCAAAAGCATTAGATTTAACACCTGCTTTGGTTTTTCATGTGCCAACAGCCAAAAATTTTAAACCATATTTGAAAATCGGGGCGGTACTGCCTGTGTATGGCTATTTAGATATTAGTACTACCTTAAATGATCAAACTGGTACGGTTGCTGGCGGTATAAACCCAGCATTTAGAGCGGTTGAACTAACTAGGGAAGAACGCATTGAACCTAGACCAACTATCGGTTTTTTAGGAGCTGCCGGATTTAGTGTGCCTATCGGTGCTAAGGTTAGTTTCTTTAGCGAAATTGAATATCGTAACGTTTCTGTAAGCAGCAAAGAAAAAGAAGTGAGGAAGTTTGAAGGTACAGGAACTACAGCTTTAGGAACAAGAGTGCCAATTACAATCAACGATTTGCCAACTGCGCAACGTTACACAGATTACCATAAAAAAATTGACCAAAATTCTAACGTGCCTGGTAATGCAAATTACGACCCTAACAAAAGAGGAGATGATTTGAGATCGTACATAAATATTGGTGGTTTAGGTATGAATGTAGGCTTGAAGCTGGCTTTTTAAGAAAGCTTCGAAACATTAAGAAATTAAGATTCATTAAGGATTAATGAATCTTAATTTCTTAATGTTTTATTTAGGTGTTTTTAAGAAGGAATCTGTTCCACTAAAATTTCTTTACCTGCTTTATCATAATAAATGCAGGTCATTTGGTTTAAATCAACAATCCACTTTTCGATACCGTTTTCAGCACAATCCTTACAGAAAGTATAATAATCTGTTTGCCCTTGTTGATGAGCTTTTAGTTGTTTCACGAACTGTTCCTTGTTGGTTTTTTCGGCAATTGCTAAGTTCTCATATTGAGCTTCGGAGGAAGTGCGGAAATTGTTAGCCCCAAAATAGGAGGTGTGGCTATCCTTTACCCAAGTCTCGAAGCCTAAAACTCCCATTTCTTTAATCTCCTGAATGTACTTCGGAAAATCTGCTCCTGATTTTACCTTTTCGTGAGCTTGCTCAATTTGTGCTACTGTAAACATTTCTTAATAGGTTTTTGTGTGGGCGAAACATTTTTCGCCCACACAAGATGCGAAATATTTTTAGCTCTTACTTAATCTTTGCTTTAAACAGCTTTTCTAACTTATCCATTTTAGGCAAAATTACTGCTCTGCAATAAGGAGCCTGTCCATTTTTAATATAATAATCTTGATGGTAATTTTCTGCTACATAAAAGGTCTGTGCTTTGTCTATCGCGGTAACTACCGGTTTCCCAAAAGCATTTTCCTTATTAAGTAGCGCTTTGTATTTTTCGGCAGTGGCTTTTTGCTGTTCGTTATGATAAAAAATAACCGAACGATATTGTGTGCCAACATCTGCACCTTGTCTGTTCAAAGTGGTTGGGTCATGTAGTTTCCAGAAAATTTCAAGCAGTTCTTCGTAACTAATTTTTGTTGGGTCGTATTGCATTTCAATCACTTCCGCATGATTGGTAGTACCTGTGCAAATATCCTCGTAAGTTGGGTTGGCTAAATGGCCACCTTCATAACCTGAACGCACATTGCTTACACCATTTAAACGTTGAAATACAGCTTCTGTACACCAAAAACAGCCCATTCCAAATGTTGCTTTTTCTAGTTTAGGTTTTTGGGCATCTGCACCCAATATAGAGAAGAGAATTAAAGATGTCATAATTATCCTTTTCATTTTTTGTGTTTATGTAATTATACGTAAAAGCTGGCGCAATAGTTTTGTCCACCATTAAAAATGACAAGCGGCTTAATAATGAAAAAAGGTTAACTAGGGTGTGATTACCGTTGATATGAGAGATGTTGTTGCTGTTTAGCCCCGATAGCAGCGGAAATACTTTTTGTAGCACTTCCGTTAATTTGTCGAAGCATTTTTGCAATAGCCGTTTCGTTAAATTTACCATTGTAGTACAACAAAAAGATTGCAGCGAATAGCGGGACTACCGAAATTTAGGTGCGACTAAAACTGCGCTTCAAAATAAAAAGTACTTATGCATATAGGTAATAGGTCAGCTTTATCTGTGTGTGTTAATAACTTAAGTTGTTGTTTTTTATGTTTTTATGTTGATATTTTTTGTTGAAATGAGGTTTGTTAACATATCTTTTCTAAATTTAACTTGAACATTAAAATAAAAGATATGTCAACACCTTATATTCCGTGTTTAGATTTAAACACTTACGTAAACGGAACTGAAGAGCAACGCAAGAAATTTTCTGACGAGCTGGGTAAAGCGTTTAACGACTCGGGTTTTGTAACAATTACAAATCATGGCGTTAGTCAGGAGCTAATAGATAAACTTTATGCTAACATTAAAGAGTTGTTTGCTTTGCCAGTTGATACTAAACGTAAATATGAAAAAGTAGAATTAGCTGGGCAACGTGGTTACACCAGTGCTGGTAAAGAAACTGCTAAAGGTGCAAAAACTGCAGATTTAAAAGAATTCTGGCAAATTGGTCAGACGGTTACTGATGGCGACCCGATTAAGAACGAATATCCAGATAATGAGGTGGTAGAAGAGATTCCGGATTTCAATCCTGTAACTAGAGAGATTTACCAGAAACTGGAAGAAAACGGCAAGCATTTGTTAAGAGCTATTGCTACTTATTTAGGTTTGCCAATCGATTATTTTGATCAGCATGTACATAATGGAAACTCGATTTTGAGAGGTATACATTATTTTCCAATTGAAAACCCAGAAAATATCGCTCCAGATGCAGTACGTGCTGGTGCGCATGAAGATATCAACCTCATTACTTTGTTAATTGGTGCTAGCGCTGATGGTTTGGAGGTGTTAACTCGTAGCAACGAATGGTTGCCAATTAAAGCGCATCATACTGATATTGTGGTAAACGTAGGCGATATGTTGCAACGCTTAACAAATAATAAGTTACGTTCTACTACACACAGAGTAGTGAATCCACCTCGTGAGTTGATGAAAACTTCTAGGTTTTCGGTGCCTTTTTTCTTGCATCCGCGTAGTAATATGGATTTAACAAGTTTAGATTCTTGTATTGATGCAGAGCACCCGAAAGTATACAGCGACATGACTGCTGGCGAATACTTGGACGAGCGTTTAAGGGAAATTGGTTTGAAGATGTAAAATTTGCAAGACTAGTATAAATGAAAACGGCAGCCATCATTTGGCTGCCGTTTTTTTTATTACTGTTTAATTAAGGTGTCTACCTTAACAGTGTCAATTACTTTAGGGAGAGATTTTAGTATTTCTGCCGGTTTGGCTGAAGATTTCTCTACCTCTTTAGTTGTTTCTTTAATTGGTGTTTTAGCAGGCGCCGATTTTGTTTTATTGGTAGTTTTACCTTTGGTTCCACTTGATGGTGCTGCTTTTGCTGGTGTTTTGGCTTTACTTTTTGATGCAGCGGGCACACCTTTAATAATATCTGCCTTACTCAAAGGTCTGAGTTCTGGTTTCCAAATAAAGCCAGTTAACAGTGCTTCTTTAGCTAGTTTATCTATAGGGTCTACCGCTCCCTCAACCTCGCGAACGGTAACAATGTGCGTAAGTTCCTTGTCTAGAAATTTAAATCTTAGTCGGCTACTTACCGTTTGATTTACATTATCATATTCGCCTTTGTTGTTTTTGCTGTAGTAAATACTTTCTGCATTTCCGTCTACATACATGTTGCGAAGTTCGCCATCTACAAAAAAGCCGGTAATAATTTTACCTTTTACTTGGTTGAATTTCGTGGAATCACCATCTACGTTAACAATGAAACCATTCTGTAAAACCTGAAAATTATGAATTTTACTTTCTTTGAAGAATACGTTGATGGTATCTCCGGTTTGCTGGGTTCCATTAGACCACAAAATAGGATTTTTATACCAGCGCAACGTAGAGTCTGCCGAAGTATAAAATAACGAATCTGCTTTGGCCTGCATGTTCGCTTTATAAACTCTTACATTATGGAAGGCCTTAATTATTCTTGCCCTAACCGTATCTGCTGGATTAGTAACGATGGTGTCTTTTGATAAGGATTTTATAGATTGGTTAGCTGTATTTTTTGCTGTAGTCGCATTAACAACAGCATTTTTCCCATTAGCCGCTTCTTTGGTCTTTCCTTTTACAGCTGTTGTTTTTTGAATTTTAGTTTTAACAGAATCCACCTTGGCTAGCGGAACAGCTTCTTTCAATTTTAATAGGCTGTCGGTGGCTATGCTATCTCGCTGTAGTTTTAGTTTGTTTACGGCTAAACTATCTATGGGTGGCGGAGGCGGTGTCTCTATATTAGTCTTACCTCCATTTTTTTCCAATTCCTTTCGTTCTTTCCTACTTAGTTTCTTACTCTGGTTTGATTCCTTTTTTTTCTCTTCCTTTATTGCCTCGCCTTGTTCCTTCAATAGTTTTCTGGCTTCGGCTTTTTCTTTGTCCTTTTCCGCTTTTTCTTTTTCGTCTTCCGTGCCAATTTCATTATCCTTTTTTACAACGGGACGATTTAACAGTTTTAAATCCTTTACTAAAGCACGTTGACTTTCTAAAGTGTCAGCTCCCAACCAAAGTGTATCGGGTATTTTTTTGTCCTTTACGGTGATGCTGTCTTTTGTGCCAAAGGCTACGTAAGCTTTCTCTGTTGCTACTATTCGTTCCTCAGCCCTATAATATTCACCGAGTTGTCCCCACAGTGTTGTTTGGTCTTTTGTATCCTTAAATGTGATGTTTTTTACGGCTCGGCCATAGCCACGCTTACCATAGTAATATAAGCTATCTCCTTTTAAAGAACGACTACCGTTGGTATACAAGTTATTCTTTCCAAACAAAGCATTTTCGCTTTTAGTATTGTAAGCTCCATTTTCGGTGTAAAGCTTGTCTTCTTTACTTTTGATGTTGGTTGGTCCGTAAAAATAAGTCCAGTTGGTAGCAGTATTATATCTCAGATCTTCAGAAGTAATAGTTGCTTTTTCTGCGGTGATTACCAATACGTTAAATTTGAAGTAAGCGTCTCGAGTATTAGAGAAATAATATCCCTCTGTACTAGTAATGGTAGCATCTTTATTTACTAATTTTCCGCCAGTGGTGTATTTGCCAATTTTGGCCACCATATCGTAATCTAGCACATTGGATGTAAGGGTATTTTCTCTATCTACTAGCTTCACATTTTTATCTAAATGTGCTTTTTTGCCATTTCCATCATAATTCAGAAAATCTGAATAGATGTTTAGTGTATCGCCTTGGTTGATATGGACGTTGCCAAATGCTTCGAAAAAGTTGCGATCTCCTCCATAAAGTACAGCGCTATCGCATTTCAAAATTGCTCCATCATGGCTAAAAACCGGTTTTCTAAGATAGCTAACGTTTGCTTTAGTACTTCCAGTAGCACGTTCGGCCGTTTCCAGCTTTATTTGGGTGCGGGTTTGCGCCAATAGCAAAAACGGGCAAAGGAAGAAGAAAAATAAAAGGTGTAACTTTTGCACGCACAAATTTACAATTTTAGATTCAGTTTATAGCGTTAGGTTATCATTGAACGAGCCTCAATTAACCAATTTTAACAATTAACTAAATAAGCAATTAACTTTTCTATTTTTGAACTTATGTTACCGGTACAGCAATTTCTCGATTACGTTTCACAGCACCAGCTTTTTAATAAGGCAGATCATTTGCTTTTGGCTGTAAGCGGAGGTAAAGATTCTGTATTAATGGCACAGCTATTTAAACTTGCAGGTTTTGATTTTAGTATTGCTCATTGCAATTTTAATTTACGTGCCAATGAGGCTCAACGCGACGAAGCTTTCGTGAAGTTGTTGGCTGATGAAATGGAGGTGCCCTTTCATGTAGTGCATTTTGATACGAAAGCTTTTGCAGAGCAACATCAAATATCTACCCAAATGGCGGCTAGACAACTTCGCTACGATTGGTTTGAACAAATTAGGGAGCAGCACGGGTATCAATATGTAGCGGTGGCGCATCATCAAAACGATGCTATAGAAACGGTATTGCTCAATTTGGTTAGAGGTACTGGAATTAGCGGCATGCATGGTATTTTGCCAAAGCGTGGTCATTTGGTAAGGCCCTTGTTATTTTTATCGCGACAGCAGATTGATGAAATTATTGAAGATAGTGAGTTTTCTTTTGTTGAGGATAGTTCGAACCAAAGTAGCAAATATGCAAGGAATAAGATTCGTCTAAATGTAGTTCCGCACCTGCGGGAAATTAATCCAAATTTAGAAGAGACTTTTGCGCAAAACATTCATCGATTTGCTGAAACCGAAGTTTTATTACAGCGTGTGGTTGCCGAAACTCGACAACGTTTGTTTGCTAAAGAACAAGAGCATATCCTGATGGAGATAACGGAAGTGATGAACTTACAGCCTCAAAAGTTATTGTTTTTTGAACTTTTAAAGCCATTTCATTTTACGTCCTCAGTGGTTGACGAGGTTTTGTCATCGTTAGATAAGCAAAGCGGAACTTCATTCTATAGTTATACACATCGCCTCACTATTGATAGGGGGCAACTCATCATTTCTCCTGTGCTTAATATAGAAACAGAATTGCTTTATTTTCATGGAGAAGAAACTGTGAGCATAGCTGATAAGAGCTTGGATTTACGCCTTACAGAAAATATTAACTTTAAAGCAGACAAAAATTTTGCCTACGTAGATGCCAATTTGTTGATTTTTCCGTTAGTGATAAGGTATAGACAAGATGGCGATCGGTTTAAGCCACTTGGTATGAAATCTTTTAAGAAATTGAGTGATTTCTTCGTAGATGAAAAAGTGCCTCTGCCTCAGAAAGATAAAATTCCATTGCTGATTAATGGTAATGGACAACTTATATGGGTTGTAGGAATGCGGCAAGATGAAAGATATAAAGTAAGTGTAACAACGAAAAAAGTTGCTATATTCGAATTATCAAATTTATAAATGGACGGTAGATACACCTACATAGAGAAACAGTACATTGGCCGCGATTATATTCGTATTTGTATACGTTTAATTATGGCGGCTTTCTGTTTTGCAGTATATGTTTACGAAAGAGACAGGGACAATACCGTTGATTTATTTCTGGTAGTTGGCTTTGGTATTATCGGGGTTTCTATTATTCTGTTGTTCATGGTGCAGTACAAAACTGTAATAGAGGGTAAAAAAGTAGTAATAGATGGTTTATGGACGGCCAAAAAAATTGTCATCGATCTAAATAATATCACCGAAATACGTAAAGAAACCTATAGCCGATATTTCTTTAACAACCCAGTTTATAATCTTCATAAAAATGGTACTGTTCGTTTTTTCTCTTCGGGAAGAGATGCTGTTGTTTTGACCGATAGAGATGGCTTGCAGTATTACATCGGCACGCAACGTCCAAATGAAATGTACCTTGTTTTACAAAATGAGATGAAGGCTTAATTCCTTTCAGTTTTTAAACAGATTTTCTAAAACTTCTTACTTTTTAACCAGTTTGTGCAATAATATTTGACTTTAACTAGGGCTTTTGGCAAGGTATTGTATGTATCGAAGTATAAAAGCGCTTTAATCACTTTTATGTTGGTTTTAAGTCTAATCATTTTATTACTCGCAGATAACAATTTTTAAATAAGATATCCTTTACATTTGCCATTGTAAATCTTTGGATTTGCATCACAACCAGCTAATGAAAATAGGAATAGTTTGTTACCCTACCTTTGGAGGTAGTGGAGTAGTAGCTACAGAGCTCGGAAAAGCTTTGGCTAATGAAGGGCATCAGGTACATTTTATTACGTACAGTCAGCCAGCAAGACTCGATTTTTTCTCTGCTAATTTATTTTATCACGAGGTTGCCGTAAGAGATTATCCTTTATTCGATTATGCGCCTTATGAATCTGCCTTGGCTAGTAAATTGGTAGATGTGGTACGTTTCGAGCAGTTGGATATTTTACACGTTCACTACGCTATCCCACATGCATCGGCTGCGTTTATGGCGAAACAAATTTTGGCTACTTATGGTATTAATATTCCGTTTGTAACCACTTTGCACGGTACCGATATTACTTTGGTGGGCAAAGATGCTACTTATAAGCCTGTGGTAACTTTCTCTATTAATCAGAGCGATGGCGTAACCACGGTTTCGGAGGATCTTAAGGAAGATACCTATCGTCATTTTGAGATTACGAAGGATATCAAAGTTATTCCAAATTTTATAGATTTCAATCGCTTTAGCTTGCAGCCTAAAGATCATTTCAAGAAAGCTATCGCACCAAATAACGAGCGTATCCTGATCCATACTTCTAACTTTAGAAAAGTGAAGCGTACAGAAGATGTGATCAAGATGTTCCAGAAAGTTTTGCAGAAAATTCCATCGAAATTACTGATGGTAGGCGATGGACCTGAACGTTCTGCTAACGAACAGTTATGTCGTGAACTTGATATCAGCGATCATGTACGTTTCTTAGGCAAACAAGATGCTGTAGAAGAGATTTTATCAGTATCAGATCTTTTTATTATTCCTTCAGAAAATGAAAGCTTCGGTTTGGCAGCATTGGAAGCATTGGCTTGTAAGGTTCCAGTAATTTCATCTAATGCAGGTGGTTTGCCAGAACTTAATATCGATGATTTTTGTGGCTACATGTGTAATGTAGGTGACGTAGATGACATGGCAAACAAAGCCATCACGATTTTGAGCAATGAAGAAAACCTAAATTACTTTAAAGAAAACGCATTGACCAGAGCCAAAGACTTTGACCTTAAAAAGATACTTCCTCAATACATTGCTTATTACGAAGAGATCATAGCTAGTAAGAAATAAGGCCTGCCTTTTAAGAGTTACACCTACAGGTGTGCTGATTCATTATTGTTTTTATTCGATGTATTTCGTGTTTCTAGGGGCAACAAATATAAAGTTGTATCTTTGCGCCGCTGAAATCACCACTATGTTAAATGGTGTAGGCTGATTTCGGGTAAAAAAAATATTTTGATGAAAAAAATAGCTGACTATAGAAAACTTTTGAATGTAGATAAAAATGCAGAATTAAAAGACCTTAAATCCGTTTATCGCACGTTGATGAAAGATTTTCATCCAGATAAATTTCAGGAAGAAGAGGATAGATTGAGTGCCGAGGCCAAAAGTAAAGAAATTATTGAGGCTTATCATTTCTTGGTGAGCATTGCTTCAGAAACACGTGATAAAAATCTTGAAACCTACACTCAAACTACAACGTTGTCTAACATTCAAGATTTTGAATACAAGCAACAAGTACTGATTATTCATTTTTATGATGGAAGTTCATACGAATACTTCGACGTTCCTAGAGCAGTTTACATCAAGTTGGTAAATGCAGATTCTCCTGGTCGTTTTGCTCGTCGTCACATCTTTAATGAATATCCTTACCGTAATATCGCTAAAGTAGCCGAAACTGCATAAGGGATACTGTGCAAAAAAAAAGGACTTACTGTTTAAGTAAGTCCTTTTTTGTATATGTTTAAAAATTACATGCTATTTGCTAAACACTAAGCAAACAGGAGTGCCAACGTTAATACGTTTCTTACTGTCGGTTAATTTTCCTGTTTTAGCATTTCTATTAAATATTACAACATCATTGGTGTATTGGTGTGCAACCAATAAAAAGTTGCCACTTGGATCTATGCTGAAATTACGGGGCCCTTTACCCAAAGTGCTCACTGTTTCTACAGATTTCAACTTTCCTCCTTTTTGTATTGCAAAAACGCTGATGGTATTGGCATCGCCACGGTTGCTTTCGTATAAGAACTTGCCGTCAGCAGAAATATGGATATCTGCAGCATCTATATTTCCTTTGAAATCTTTCGCTACGGTTTCTACTTCTTGCAGCAAAGTAAGGTCGCCGTCTTTATAGCTAAACGCACTAATTTTACCGTTAAACTCGTGGGCTAAGTAAGCATATTTACCATCAGGGCTGAAAGCTAAATGGCGAGGGCCAGAGCCCGAATTTGTTTTTACGCTAGTTTTGAACTGAAGTGGTTGTTCAGCAGCAGCGTCGTAATGATAGATGTAAACTTTGTCTTCTCCCAAGTCATTAGAAATGATGTATTTCTTGTCAGGAGAGAATAATACTTGGTGTACATGTGCACTAGCTTGGCGCTTGTCAGGTCCGCTGCCTGTATGTTGTATGTTTTGTTTGATATTAGAAAGAGAGCCATCTGGCTTGATGCCAAAAACACTGATGCTGCCACCGCTATAGTTTGCGGTTATTACGTTTTTTCCATCAGTTAAGATGAAACATGGGTTTTGTCCATTTGTGGCCTCTTTGTTTAAAAAGCTGGCTGCACCAGTTTTTGCATTAAATTTGAATGCACTTGCTGCGCTATTTGTTCCGTCTTCATATACGCTGTAAAGAAAATCGTTGTTTTTGCTTAGTGCTAAATAACTAGGATTAGAAACATTTTTGATGACATTGAGTTGTTTCGTCGTAGCAGTTTTGCTGTCGAAATCATATACATAAATACCTTCGCTGTTGCCTTTATTGGTGTAAGTGCCAACAACTAATTGATGGTTTTGTGCAAAAGCTAATAAAGAACTTGCACTAAGAGAAGCGATCAACAAAAGTTTTTTAAACATAATATTCGATTTTGTGGAAAGTTAATAATAAATAAAAAATGCGCAAAAGTTAATTCTGCGCATTTAGTGTTTTTATTTGATTAGATGCTTAATCTGTATTAGTTCATGTTCATCTAAGAAACGCCATTTTCCTCTAGGCAAATCTTTCTTAGTAAGATTACCATATACCACACGGTCAAGTTTTACGACATCGTAGCCTAAGTGTTCGAAAATACGACGTACAATTCTATTTTTACCACTGTGAATCTGTATACCAATTTCGTTTTTGGCACCTCCAGCTACGTAAGAAATGTTATCAGGTTTAATTAAGCCATCTTCTAGTTCTAGTCCGAACTGAATTTTATTGAAATCGCCTTGCGATAAGTTACGGTTAAGCTCTACTTGGTAAATTTTAGTAATACCATGACGAGGATGTGATAATTTATCTGCTAAATCACCATCGTTAGTCATTAATAATAAACCAGTGGTGTTTCTATCTAAACGTCCAACAGGGTAAATACGTTCGCGACTGGCTTTTTCTACCAAGTGCATTACGGTTTTACGTTCTTGTGGGTCTTCAGTAGTGGTGATATAGTCTTTTGGCTTATTTAAAAGCACGTAAACTCTTTTTTCGCGTTTTAATAACTCACCATTGTATCTTACTTCGTCTTTGTATGGGTCAACTTTGTGGCCCAACTCGGTAACAGGTACGCCATTTACGCTAACTACACCTGCTTCAATCAATTCATCTGCTTTACGACGAGAACAAATACCTGAATTAGCAATGTAACGGTTTAAACGGATTAAATCATCGTCAACTTTAGGAGTAGTTTTTCTGCTTCTTAAAGTAGGGGCAACTCTTTCGCCTTTATCTTCTTTTTTGCCTTTATAGCCACCTTCTTCTCTTTTTCTAAAAGGACGGCTATCTCCAAATTTGTCTCCCTTTCTATCCGAAAATTTAGAAGCAGCACCATCTTTAGCGTAGCTATCTTTTTTTACATAGCTTCTTTTGCCATCATTGTTTTCTTCGCGACTACCGTTTGTGCCTCTAGCAGAAAAAGGTTTGTCTCTTTTCTCCCAAGGTTTGCTGTCTCTTCTTTCTGATGAGCCTTCGTCACGTTTATTATTACTTCTTGAAGAAAAAGGTCTATCAGACTTTTCCCAAGGTTTGCTATCTTTTCTATCTCTGCTGTTTTCGTCGCGGTTGCTGCTGTTACCCCTTGCTGAAAAAGGTCTGTCAGATTTTTCCCAAGGCTTGCTGTCTCTCTTATCGAATGATTTTTTGAAACCTGATGATTCGTTTGAGTCTCTTCTAGGTCTTTCAGAACGAGACTGAGAATCTCCACCTCTGGTACTGTTACTTTTGAAATCTCTTTTGTCATTAGCACCGAAACTTCTGCTCTTGTTTTCGTCTTTAGTGCTAAATCTATTCGGCTTTTCACTATCTCCTTGTGCGGTTCTTCTTCCCGTTGTGCTTCTGCCTGATTTGGACTTGTCATCCCGACTTTTCCCTTTGTTACTATTTGTCATGATACGCTTTTAATCGCATAAAATAATGCGGCCACAAAGTTAGCAATTTTACATGGATAAACAATTTGGAAATATACTGATTTTTCTAAAAAATACGTCATGTAAAATCTAGGCTCACAGTGTTTTAAAGCTTGATTTTGGAGCTTGTTTTTGTAAGTGCTTGATAATTAAATAAATAAAATGTACCTTTGCAGCCACAAGTATTAAGTGTTAACTAAAAAAGGAGGAAGATGTTAAAGAAACACCTCATTCCATTAACAGTAATTCTAGGATTATTGGTGATGGCAAATGTGTTTGCTTATAAGCTACCAACAGAAGTAGAAAATCTTAAGAAAGATAACTATACCAATCTTAAAAAAGAAGCCGAAGAGCCGGTGTTTTCAATAGCTCAACTAGAGTTTGCCGAAGAAACATTGCCAGTTGGCGATACTAGGGTAGCTCAAAAAATGAAGAGAACTTTAGCTTCATTTTCTTATGGAAATTTGCAAACAAATCGTTTGCATTTAAAAGCAGCGGAATGGTTTCCTATCGTAGAGCCAATTTTGGCAGCCTATGGTATACCTAATGATTTTAAGTATTTGCCTCTGGTAGAGTCGGGCTTGAGAGGTGGGGTATCTCCAAAAGGTGCGGCAGGTTATTGGCAATTTATGCCTAGTACCGCACGCATGTATGGTTTAAAGGTTAACAAGAAAGTAGACGAGCGCTACAATCTTAAAAAATCTACCATCGCGGCAGCAAAATACATTAAAGAACTTTATGGAATCTTTGATAGCTGGACTTTAGTGGCCGCAGCCTATAATGTAGGTGATGGCCACATGCGTAAGCAGATTAACCGCCAAAAGCAGGATAATTATTTTAAAATGAAACTGAATAGAGAAACAGGGGCCTATGTCTATAAACTGATTTCGATGAAAGAGATTTTAGAAAATCCGAGCCGTAACGGTTACGCAAAACAGAAAGCGTTAATCGCATATAAACAAGTAGAAGACGAAAGTACGACTACAGTAGAGTAAAATAAAATTGGTATAGCTTTTTTATAAGCATTTTAAAAGGCTGTTTCTCTTTTCCAGGGGAAGCAGCCTTTTTGTTTTTAAATTTTTTAGCCAAAGATGTACGGATAGTTGTAGTTCGCATGGATAGTTTTCGGCTTGTCGTCATTTAGACCGCAGCGAAGCGAGTGGAGAAATACTTTCAATTTGTATTGCAGCTCCAAAGATTTAGCTAAGCTTTCTTTCAGTTCTGCGCTACGGTCGAAATGACGGAGTTCGATAGTGTTAGAATTGTAATTGCTGCCTATTCCGATTTATCGGAAAGCTTAGCATGACATTGAACTCAGCAACAAAACCGCTTTGCTTTCGATTTTTAACTTTTAACTTTCTACTTTTGAAACTATGTCTTTACAGCAATTAAGAGTTACCAAAGTACAACAAGAAGTTAATGAAACCATTAGTATCATCCTTGAGCCTTTAGACGGAATAAAGCCAGTTTTTAAAGCTGGTCAGTTTTTGACTTTGGCATTTTCGCATAATGGGAGAGAATTACGGAGGTCTTATTCTGCTTACAGCTCACCTTTGGTGGAAGAACCTTTGGCTATTGCTGTAAAATTGGTAGAGAATGGGGAGATTTCTAGGTTTTTGCATCACTCGCTTAAAGCTGGAGATACAGTGAAGGTAACCGAACCTAATGGTTTGTTCTTTTATGAACCAGAAGTTGGAAAAGAGCGAACGATATTTCTATTTGCTGCAGGCGTTGGTATCACACCATTGTTCTCTATTCTGAAAACAGCATTAGTTGGAGAAGAACATTCAAAGTTGGTTTTGGTTTATAGTAGTCGCTCTGCCGATGAAACTTTATTTCTAGAAGAATTAAAAGAATGGCAAAACATTTATCCCGACAGGTTTACGTTAATACATCTATTCAGTAATTCTAAAAATCTGCTAAGGGCACGCCTAAATGGTTTTCTTATTCACGAGTTGGTTAGAGCGCATTTATCTTTCGCCAAAGAAGATGCTTTATTCTATACCTGTGGTCCGGTTGATTATATGGATGTTTGTAGGATTTCTATTTTAGGTGCTGGTTACAAACCTCATCAAGTTAAAAGAGAAACTTTTGTATTGCCAGAAGACGAAGTGGATGAAGATGATGCTACCGAAAAAGTAGTAGATAAAAATACGTACTCCATTAATTTAATCTTTCAAGGACAAACTCATCACTTGCAAGTGCCGTGGCCTAAAAGGATATTGGATGTAGCGCTAGAAAATAAAATCAAAATTCCTTACAGCTGTAGTGGGGGAGTTTGCAGTACCTGTGCCGCTACTTGTATTTCTGGGGGTGTAAGGATGGATTATAACGAGGTACTCACTGATGATGAAATTGCAAAAGGTAGAGTGTTAGTTTGTACTGGACATCCTACACAAAATGATACTACTATAACTTGGGGGTAAAGGGTTGTGGGTTGCGTGTTGTAAGTTACAGGTCTTGAGTATTTAAACAAACATTCATAATTTCTTTTCTCTCCCTTTTAGGGAGAGATGCCAAAAGGCAGAGAGGGTTTCCTGCTTTTAAACCTCTCCCTAGCCCTCTCCTTGAAAAGGAGAGGGAATAGCTGCTGCAAATCTACTTCAAATTCCTTGTTTGCGGCGGCAATGGCACAAAGTCAGTTTCTCCTGGCACTTTGTCGAACTCTTGGTTTAACCATCTTTGTTTGGCATCTTCAATTAATTCCCTGCTACTAGCTACAAAGTTCCAATAGATAAAACGTTCTTCAGGAAAAGCTTCGCCTCCAAAAATATAAACCGTACTGTTCGGAGCTAAAGTAAATTCACATAATTTGCTGTCTTTGGCCACCAAAAAATTCTTTGGACCGAAAGTATTGCCTTCACTGCTCACACTGCCTTCCAAAATATATAGACCGCTTTCTCCAAAAAGCGAATCGCCAATTTTAAGCGTCTTTTCTTCCTTATTCTTAATCTCTATAAAATACAGCGGACTATAAACAGGAATTGGAGATTTTCTGCCGAAAACTTCTCCCGCAATCAGTTTAAAATCTACACCATCTTCTTGCCAAGTTGGGATATCAGCACCGTCTGCGTGAAAAAACTCAGGGTTCATTTGTTCTAAATGCTTTGGTAAAGCTACCCAAATTTGCAAGCCATGAAGAAACTTGTCGCTGTGTCTTAAACGTTCGGGGGTACGCTCAGAATGTGCAATGCCTTTTCCAGCAGTCATCCAATTTACCTGACCAGGATTAATTTCAATTTCAGTGCCCAAAGCATCGCGATGCATCATACTTCCCTCAAAAAGGTAAGTCAGCGTAGATAAACCAATATGCGGATGAGGTGCAATGTCAATATTTTGATGTTCATTCATCGCCGCTGGACCCATGTGGTCGATAAAACAAAATGGGCCTACCAATCTTTTTTCCCTAAAAGGAAGTAACCTGCCGACTAAAAAATTACCAATATCACTTGGTCTTTCTTCTATAATGAGTTGGATATTTGACATGATATAAAGATAAGGTTTTTGTTTTTTTGATTTAGCCACAGATGCACAGATTTTATTTTGCATTTACGCTAAATAGTACGTCATCCCAGAGTTAGTCTGGGATCTTAAAGCGATATTTTTAATTCTTTAAGATGCTTTACGATTAGCTTCGCTGAGCACTTTGTGGTTCCCGCCTACGCGGGAATGACGACGAGTAAAGATAGAAGTATACGAGCGGAAAAACTATCTGCGCATCTGTGGCAAACGAAACGATAGATAAATGTATTTTTGTGCCAACAAAACCAACATACATGCCCCTTTTCGATTTCAAACAGAAAATCAATTATAAAAACGAAATATTAGCCGGATTAACCGTTGCGATGACGATGATTCCAGAATCGCTTTCATTCGCCATCTTGGCAGGATTTCCTCCACTAACAGGTTTGTATGCAGCGTTTATCATGGGTTTGGTCACGGCGGTTTTAGGCGGTAGACCTGGTTTGGTTTCTGGTGGAGCAGGGGCAACAGTAATCACGCTAATTGCTTTAATGAAACTTCATGGTTTGGAATATGTATTTGCTGCGGTGGTTGTAGCTGGTGTAATTCAAATCGCAGTGGGTTTATTTAAATTAGGTAAATTCATCCGGCTGGTGCCACAATCCGTAATGTATGGTTTTGTAAATGGACTGGCGATTGTGATTTTTATGTCGCAGCTAACACAGTTCAAAGTACAAGGCAGCGAAGAATGGTTAAGTGGCACACCTTTGTATACGATGTTAGGTCTGGTAGCATTAACCATTTTTACGGTTTGGCTTTGGCCTAAAATCACGAAGGCAGTTCCAGCATCATTGGTGGCGATAATAGTAGTTTTTGCAGCGGTGCTCATTTTTGGCATCCAAACCAAAACCGTAAGTGATATCGCTTCTGTAGCTGGTGGATTTCCTCCTTTTCACATTCCGGATGTACCTTTTAACTTTGAGACTCTAAAAATTGTTTTCCCCTTTGGATTAATTATGGCGATGGTAGGTTTGACCGAAGGCTTGCTCACACTGAATTTAGTGGATGAAATTGTAGGCAACAAAGGAGATGGCAATAGAGAAAGCATGGCTCAAGGAACTGCAAATATTTTAAATGGTTTCTTCTTTGGGATGGGCGGTTGCCCGATGATTGCACAAACTTTGGTCAACCTTTCTGCTGGTGCTAGAGCTAGATTGTCAGCAATTATCGGTTCGCTAACCATTCTACTGATTATCTTAGTCGGTGCGCCAGTAATTGGCAAATTACCGATGGCTGCTTTGGTTGGTGTAATGATGATGGTGGCCATTGGGACTTTCGAATGGAGTAGTTTTCGTATCATCAATAAAATGCCGAAAGCAGATATTTTTATTGGCGTAACTGTGGCTGCCATTACTGTGTTTATGCACAATTTGGCTTTAGCGGTTTTAATCGGTGTAATTCTATCTGCTTTAGTTTTTGCTTGGGAAAGTGCCCGTAGAATTAGGGCAAGAAAGTATATCGATGAAGATGGCGTGAAACACTACGAAATCTTTGGTCCGTTGTTCTTTGGCTCTACCACTGCATTTCTAGAAAAATTCGATGTGCAGGAAGACCCAGAAAATGTAGTGATTGATTTCAAAGAAAGTCGTATTGCAGATATGAGTGCGATAGATGCAGTACATAAAATCACTGATCGTTATCGGAAACTCAATAAATCAGTTACTTTAAAACACTTAAGTGCGGATAGTAGGTTGTTGCTTAGAAATGCGGCAGGAGCAATTGAAGTTAATATTGATGACCCTGTTTATGCAGTGGCGGATAGGTAATCTGATGATTGGTTGATGTGATTATTTGATAATGAGGCTGCAGTGGCTTAGAAAATACCGTCATTTCGACCGTAGTGGAGAAATCTTTGAACTTTCAAATCGAAAGATTTCTCCATTCCGCTACGCTCTAGTCGAAATGACGGGAAGAATATTAAGCCTCAGCTTTTTGCAAGCCAGGTACTTCTACCATTTCATTGGCATCAGCAGCGTAATCTACGCCATCTACATCAAAACCAAAAAGGTTTAAGAAATCATGTTTGTAACCAGCTAAATCGCCAGTTGCAGGTAATGTATCTGTATCAGCTGTTTTCCAAAGTTCAGCAACTGCAGCTTGTACATCAGCCTGCATTTCCCAATCATCAATTCTAATACGACCTTTTTCATCCACTGGCACATCTCCGCCAGTATATAATCTTTCGCTAAATAAACGTTGAATTTGCTCTATACAACCTTCGTGTAATCCTTTTTCTTTCATTGTTTTGTACAAGAAAGAAATATATAAAGGAATTACCGGAATAGCCGAACTCGCTTGCGTTACCAATGCTTTATTTACAGATACGTAAGCTTTTCCGTTAAGATCTGCCAATTTATCCCCAATAGTAAAAGCTGTAGCTTCTAAATGGTCTTTTGCTCTGCCGATAGTTCCTTTACGGTAAACCGCTTCGGTTACAGCAGGGCCAATGTAAGAATAAGCAACGGTAGTAAAGCCTTCTGCCAATACGCCAGCAGCTTTCATGTCGTCAATCCACATTTCCCAATCTTCGCCGCCCATTACAGCAACTGTGTTTTCAATTTCTTCTTCGTTAGCCGGCTCAATAGTTACTGTAGAAACAATACCAGTGTGGAAATCAACTGTTTTGTCGCTGAAAGTTCCGCCAATTGGTTTTAATGTAGAACGATGTGTAACACCTGTTTTAGGGTTGGTTCTTACTGGCGAAGCCAAACTATAAATCACTAAATCAACCTGACCTAAATCAGACTTGATTAAATCGATAGTTTGTTGTTTTACCTCGTTAGAAAACGCATCGCCGTTAATGCTTTTTGCATATAAACCGTCAGCTTGTGCTTGTTTTTCGAAAGCGGCAGTGTTGTACCAACCTGGAGAAGCCGTTTTTCCTTCTTTAGGTTCTTTCTCGAAATAAACGCCAATAGTTGAAGCGCCAGAGCCATAAGCTGCGGTTATTCTCGAAGCTAATCCAAAACCTGTAGAAGCACCAATTACCAACACTTTTTTAGCGCTGCTGATGGCTCCTTTAGATTTTACATATTCAATTTGGTTTTTCACGTTCTGTGCAGCACCATCTGGATGAGCTGTTAAACAGATAAAACCACGCATTCTAGGTTCAATAATCATAATATTGTTTTGTTATAATTCGGACTAGCCGACAATCCATTGTCAAAGCTACCTATTTTTTTGTGCTCTGCAAATTTAGAAAGTTAGCAGCGCTCTATCTGTCGGCATACTCATCAAATGAAAACTGCCTGCCAGTTTGGTCTTTAAACAGGAGGGAATTTAGAAGTTTTAAGACTTATAGATCTTCATTTCTTTCATTTTTTAGCTTTTCTGCTGTTTAACTTGTCTAATATTTCTTGCTTTTTCCTACGCGATACTTCAAAAGTTTGACTGTTCTCCATGGTAAGGATACATGGTTCGCCCTTGCTGTATTTAACAATGAAATCTGGATTCGCTAATATGCTTTTATTAATACGTACAAAAGATGATTGCTCACCCAAATATTCTTCGAACTCTTTGAGCATTCTAGTCGTCATGTAAGTTTGGTTTTGCTGGGTAAAGATGTGGCAGTAATTGCCATCTGCTTCAATGTACATCACTTCGGCTAGGTTAACCATGTGCACGCTATCTTTAAGGTGTACAGCAATTTTTTTTGGTGTTTGCTTTCTGTTGAGGTTTTCTAGTAGATTTTTGATGCGTGCTTCATACTCTAACTTGGTACCAATGCGATTAGTGGCTTTATTAATGGAGGCTTTCAGTTCATCAATATCTAGTGGTTTTAGTAGGTAGTCTAGGGCATTAAATTTGATGGCCGTGAGCGAATATTGTTCATAACTGGTAACAAAAATTACTTCAAAATCAATTTTATTATAGGTTTCTAATACCGAAAAACCATTTTTTCCAACCATCTGTATGTCTAAAAAAACAAGATGTGGCTGTAGTTGGTCTATCAATTCACAAGCGGTGTCGGCATCTTCCGCTTGGCCTACAATGACAACGTTTGGTGCATATACACTTATTAAGTGAGAAAGTACTTCTCGACCATCTTGCTCGTCGTCTACAATGATAGCTTTGATCTGTTTATGGAAATCAATCTGCATTTTTCTTGGTGTTATCATCGTATGTTAACGACAGTACAATTTCTACTTTAGTGCCTATAGCTAAATCTGTCACTTTTACTTTGAAATTTCCATTAGGAAAAATATCTTGTAAAATATGAAGTCTTTCTTCGGTCAACATCATACCTGCCGAGACATAGTTTTTCTGTTTTTTAAATTGTGCTGCTTTTTCCCTTCCTATGCCATTGTCTTCAACGGTGATGTGTAATTCTGCATCGGTAGTTACAATATCAATGAGTAGTTTCCCTTTTCTGATGCCTTTTAAATTCATTAAACCATGCCATATTGCATTTTCTACATAAGGTTGTATCAGCATGGTAGGTAGGTATATGGTTTGCGTATTTATTGATCGTGCCAAATTTACCTCATAATCAAAAGCTTCTTTAAAACGTAATTTCTCCAGTTCTATATACAGGTTAAGCGTGTCAATCTCTTCTTTAAGTGTAATGGTTTTTACAGCCGATTGACTTAACACCAATCTAATCAAGCGACTAAATTTAGTAAGATAACCTTGTGCTGCTTCTGCTTGGTTTTTGAGAATGTAATTTTGTATGCTATTTATGGCATTAAAAATAAAATGAGGGTTCATTCTCGCTTGTAGTGCTGATAACTTGCTCTGCGCAATGAGCGAAACGATGCGTGTTTTTTCTTCCTCTTTTTTCTTGATATGTATGATTTGGCGTTGACGTAGCCACAAAAATAAAACTGCAATTAAGATAATGCACAATACTAAAAACCACCACGTTTGCCAAAATGGAGGCGAAATATTGATCTTTAATAAATACGGAGAAATACTTTTTAAGCCATCGTTGTTGAGTGCATAAACGGTAAGTGCATAGTCATCTGGCTTTAGATTTTGAAGTATAATTTGATTGCCTTGTACTTTGGTAAAGGGTTGGTCTGGCTTTAGCCGATAAATTAATTGTTGACTGCCATTTTTAAAAGACAATATGCTAAAAGCTAAGCTAAGGCTATTGTTGGTATGCTTTAAGCGGATAGATGGCTGCGCTGTAGAAAATTGATTTTGGTTAACGGTTAGCTTAATTAAAGAGAACGTTGGTGGCGTTTTGTTAGTTAAAGAGGTGTTGATTGGAAAACGAGCTAATCCTTTTGGGGAAGAAAAAAATAATTCGTTTTGATAAACGGCCAGTTTGTAAATTTCATTAGCAGGTAGACCATTACTGGTTTCAAAGCGTTGCACTTGATATTTGCCATTGTTTTGCTGTAGGCTAATGATGCCCATGTTGGTTGCCACCCATATTTTTCCAAGAGAGTCTAAAGCTAAATCGTAAAAAACGTTGGTAGGCAATTTTAAGCGCTTATCCATACGTTCTAATAATCCCTTTCGCCACCTATGTAAACCATCGCCTTTGGTAGCTACCCATAATTCATCTTTAGAAGTAACTAATATTTTGGTTACTGTACGTTCTATGCCCGGTATGCGTTGGTGTGTTTGGGTTTTTATGCCAACCATGTAGAGGCCATTGGCGCAACCGTAAATAAGCGTATTACTGTCGAGGTATTGGATGCACTTACCAGCCGATTTTATAAGCGTAAAAAAAGAAGCTAAGTTTTTATCGTGTTTCAGTATTTTATTGTAGGTGATGGAATAAATTGGTCGTGTGGTATCGCTAGTACTTTCGTAAATGGCATCGTTAAGGTAGGCATCGTTGTAGCTCCACTTGGTTGGCTTAATATTTTCGAAGTTTATATTTGAAGTGAGCGAAACGCTATTTTGACCGATGACATATTTCCCTTCACTAAAAAAGATGTGTTTTACGTCATTCGTGAGTTGTTTACTTACGTTCGAAAACACACCATTAGTGCCGTAGGTCATTAATCCACTTTGTGCGGTAGCTACAAATAGTTTTCGCCCTACTTTTTTGAGTAGTGTGGGAGGTGCTAAAAACGCATTTTTGTTGTTGTATTGCACAACCTGTTTTGCGTTCGAAAAGTGTACGCCATCTTCTAAAGTAGTACACCAAATGTTTCCTTCTTTATCTTGGCATACGCCTGATACCGATAAATTGTTTAAGCTCACAATTGGGGCGCTTAAGTTGGATGGGTTGGGATAATAGAACACCCCGTTTTTGATAGTGCCCACCCAAAGACCACCATCTTTATCGCTATATAAGCTGATGATAGAACCCGGCATTTCATGTATTTCGTAACCTAATTGCGGAGTTATTTTAACTAACCTATTGTTTTGTGAGAAAAAGTTAAATCCGTTTGCGTAACAGCTAAGTACACGCCAATGTAAATCGCTAGGGTTTTTAGGTGAGATGTTAAAATTTAACGTTTTTGTCCCATCCTTAATCATCACCTTGATTTTTGGCTTGCTATTTAAAGGTGTCTTGAGCCTATAAATTAGGTAATTACTATTAATTGGGAGTAATGCTTTTCCCGATTTAATGAAGACGATATCTTTATTTTCGTCTAAGGGAGCAATAGATCTGCCCACTTTTGTTCGGATATTAACAGCTTGTAGTTGTCTGGTAGAATGAATATATAATTCATCGTCAACTGACGAGAGTTGATAAACAAGGTTTTTGTAATCTATATCTAATGGATATACCGATGGCTTTAGCGGTATAGTTTTAAATATACCGTCTTTATAGTACAGCGTTCTATTTTTTGAAGTACTGATCCATAGTTGCCCATCTTTATCCTCTATCACGGAGTATGCTGCTTTTTCTGGTAGGTTTTCTTTTTCGCTAAAGATTTTTGACGTAGAACCGTCGTAACGAATTAATCCCTGCTCGGTAGCAATCCATAGGTAGCCTTTACGGTCTTGCATTACGTTATAACATTCTGCAGAAGGTAGGGATAGCCTATTACTAATGTTTTGGAAAATAAGTTCTTGCCCCGAAACTTTAATGCTGGAAAATAGAAATAACAAAAACAGCAGTTTTAATGGAGAAGGAGACATAATAGTATGCAAAGTAATAAACGTAACTGTTAATTCGATTTAAAACTTTTAGTTGTGCAAAAAAGTGGATAAACGGTAGGTCCTTCGTTTTAGTAAACGTCAATTTTGTAATCGATAAAATTTAATTGTATTAACGCAAAATTAACGATGATGATTAGAGAGTTACTTTCAACAATTTACTTAAAACGCTTTTCTGCTTGGGTGTTTACATGTATTTTATTGGTATGTTTTGAACATAAAATAAATGCACAAACGGTACTTAATCAAGGTGATATCTCTATTGTTGGGTTTAAGTCAACATCCCCACGTACATTTTCGTTTGTAACTTGGGTTCCATTGGCCTCTAATACTGAGATATTATTTGCTGAAAGTGGATTCAATAACTCTACACCATCTACTAATGCGGAGAACATCAGGTGGAGAAGACCTTATGGCTACTGGACAAATACCACAGGAAGTGTAGTTCCAGCTGGAACTGTTATCGTACTAGAGCAAGAAGTAGTAAATTTTGGGAGTTTCGAAATCTACACTCCTGGAGGTCAAACAAGTGGTACAGCTTTAGCCTTGCTTAGCAGCGGTAGTCACCTTTTTGCCTTTCAGGGAGGTACAATTCCTCCAAATGGAGATAAGGAAACTTTTAATGGTAAAATTTTATTTGGATTAGGATATAGGGGATCTAGCAGTCAGTCTACTTGGTTGTCTGTTGGGCCAGCTAATTCGAACTTTAGCTGCTTGCCCAGCAATTTAACTACTAACAATCATGTCTATATAGCTAGTACGCTAAGTCAAGCACAATATACTGGCGTAAGATCGGGTAAAACACTTTCTGAATTACGAACTTTAGTCGCAAGCCCAGCAAGTTGGAATGCAGCTACAGATTTTAATGTTGCCACTTTTGCTGTAAGAGCTCCAACAGCAACTGGAACAGTACATACAGGAACTTTACAGGTTGGTCAAACTTTAACTGGTGATTATGATTATGAAGATCCAGATGGTAACGCTGAAAATGGTTCTACTTTTAAATGGTATAGATCAGATAATGCTGCTGGCCTAAATAAAACTGCCATTGCTTCTGCTACAGCAAAAACCTATGTGCTGGTAACTGCTGATCTAAATAAGCACATTAGCTTTGAGGTAACGCCGAGAGATTTGACAGAAGTAGTAGGTGTAGCGGCAGAAAGTAGTTTGCGGGGACCGATAACTTCAGGTGTGTTGCCGGTAGTGCTGTCGAGCTTTATTGTTAGAGCAGAAAACAATATGGTAAAATTAAATTGGCAAACTACTTCCGAAACAAATAACAAAGGCTTCATTATTTATCGCAGTGGCGATGATAAACAAGTGATACAAATAGGCGAAATTTCCGCACGTGCAAATGAATCATCATTCATCTCTCTTTATGCCTTTACGGATAAACAACCTTTAAACGGTAACAACTACTATAAGCTTGTACAAGTAGATCTAGATGGAAAACAGACCGAACTTGGTGAGAAGGTAATCAACTTTAATTTCTCGGGTGCTGCGGTAGAAGTATCTCCGAATCCAACAGAAGGAAAAGTAACTGTGCGTTTTAATTCGGGAAGCTATCAGGTACTCACTGTAGTGGGCTTAGATGGTAAAGTTTTACAAACCTTAAAGTTACAACCAACCAGCTCAAATGCGGAAATAGATTTAACTGGTTACGCCAAAGGGGTTTATTTTGTGAAGTTGAGTGGAAATGGTGTTAGTGATGTTCAGAAAGTGGTGAAACAATAATTTTTTAGATCAACCTCTCTAACCCTGCTAGTTTTTGCTTGCAGGGTTTTTTGTTTTATAGCCCCGTATTCTATGGTTTATGCAAGAAAAACTTCAATTATTTTTCCTGAGAAGCATTACTTTAGATTTTATTCTAAGCTGCTATTTCAGCAACATATGGCGTCCCTCTTTTCACTGCTGCAAAGACCCTACTCAATAATTTGTTCTTAATCACGTTCAGTACACACATAGAATTTTTTCCCTCAGCTTTTTTCCTGTCATAATATCTTTTGAATTCATTGTCCTTTTTGATCGTGTTCAGTGCGCACATGGTCAAAAGTGCCTTTAGTTTTTTATTGGCCAGGCTACTTACCCTGTTCCTTCCACGTATGCTTGTACCTGAACTAAATGGGAATGGTGCCACACCACAATAGCTTGCAAACTTTCTATAGTCTGAGAATGCAGCAAAGGCCTGGGTATGGACCAGGATGGAAAAAGCGGTCTGTTTTCCGATACCATGTACACTCTGCATAAGATTGAACTGGGCATTCAGTTCTTGGTCGCCCTCTATTACGGCAGCCAGTTCGGCGTCCACCTTTTTTATGCGTTCTGCATAAATGGCAAGTATCTCCTGGCTATCAGCTATACAATAGCGGGCATTTTCCCCGTCAAATCCTTTAAGCTCGGAACAGGTGCATTTAAGGGAGGTCTGATGCCTTACAAGCTGTTCCCGGTGTGCAAGCAGGTGTTTGAGCTTTGAGGCTGTTACCGAGGGAAAACGGTAGATCCGGGCCATATGCTGGTTTGAAAATGCATAGCTGGCGATGGCAAGTGCGTCGGCCTTATCAGATTTCCCACGCTTTATACCAACCGAACGCTTGATGTGCAGTCCATTTTCAACCCACAGGGCCAGGTCGTTTGCGTCCATAAAGGCCGTTATCGGACAGATGTAGATACCGGTATGCTCACAGCAGAATAGCGCCCTCTCAAAAGTAATGTCATATGTCGTGAGCCAATCCAGCATCTCCGCAAAACCATCATAACTATTATTGAAAACACGATGAATGGGGGTTCTAAAGGTTTCTTGGGTAAATGCAGCTGCATCAATGGTAAGTTTGGAAATATCTATTCCCACAAATAGTTCATAATTCATAACTTTACGGTTAAGTGAAATGGATAACCTATAGTTGAATAAAACTGAATCCCTTAATAGTCCGCTAGACTAAAATTCTATATGGTTCTTGTTCAACTAAAAAGCAGGGGTCTGTTACAGGGCATAGACCTATAAGTCTGGATTGCAGTATAGTTCACCCCTGCTTTTAAGGTTTCCTAATCAAATTTATCCCTTTAATAAATCTTTCACAAACCTAAGGGATTGTAGCGAACACGTAGTGGCAAACCTATGTGTTTGCCAACGAAGTAAAGCAGAAAGCGGGAATAACATTGTAAATAGCATTGCCCTTGCGCTTCAAAATATTTTTTAACATTAATAAATTAAGAAAAATTAAGACTTCATGTCTCTTCATTTCTTAATGTTTTATTTTAGGAAGTTAAGTGAATGTAAAGACTTGTCGTTTATCGATTTCTTAACAGTTTTAAGTATTTGTAACCGTAGCTTTTGTGCTTAAAATTCGCTAATTTTGCAAGCTATTTTTAAAACGGAGCGAAGAACATATGGCGAAGAACCACGTAGATTTGGGCGAGCAAAAAGAGGTGGAAGTTTACGGTGCTAGGGTGCACAATCTAAAGAACATAGACATTAGTTTTCCACGAAATAAGTTGGTGGTAATTACGGGTTTAAGTGGCAGTGGTAAGTCATCTTTGGCGTTTGATACGATTTATGCCGAAGGTCAGCGCCGTTATATGGAGACGTTTAGCGCATACTCGCGTCAGTTTATGGGTGGCATGGAACGCCCCGATGTAGACAAAGTTTCTGGTTTAAGTCCTGTGATTGCCATTGAGCAAAAAACCACGAGCAAAAACCCTCGTTCGACGGTAGGTACCATTACCGAAATTTACGATTTTATGCGTTTGCTGTATGCCCGTGTGGGCGATGCGTTTTCGTACAATACGGGCGAAAAAATGGAACGCATGAGCGAAGACCAGATTTTGCAGAACATTTACAAAAAGTTCGAGAAATCGGCAGTGAACATTTTAGCTCCAGTGGTAAAAGGTCGTAAAGGGCATTACCGCGAATTGTTTGAGCAAATTCGTAAGCAAGGTTATGTAAAGGTGCGTGTTGATGGCGAAATCCAAGACATAGCTCCGAAAATGCAGGTGGACCGTTACAAAATCCACGATATTGAAATTGTAGTAGACCGTTTAATCATAGACCCGAAAGACCACAAGCGTTTGTTGGATAGCATTCAAACTGCCATGCGTTTGGGTAAGGGTATCATTAAAATCAGCGATAAAGAAAACAACGTAGCGCACTTCAGTAAGTTTTTAATGTGCCCAACAACGGGTATTTCTTACGATGAACCTCAGCCAAATAGCTTTTCGTTTAACTCGCCTTATGGTGCTTGCGAAACTTGCGATGGTTTAGGTTATATTTTCGTGGTAGATAAAAAATCTATCATGCCAAATATGAAGCTGAGCATCCTGAACGGTGGTTTGGCTCCGCTTGGCGAGTATCGTGATATTTGGGTTTTCCAAGTGTTAAAAGCATTGGGTAAAAAGTACAATTTCTCTTTATCTACACCTCTAGAAAAACTGGGCGATGAAGCGATTGATTTGATTTTGAAAGGTGCGCCAGATTTGATTTCGGTGGAAGTAGCCTATAACAAATGGAACGTACAGAACTACCAAGTTACTTTCGATGGTATCATTAAATTATTGGAAGAGCAACAAGAGAAAAGGGGAGAAGGTGGTTCTGACGATATGGAAGCTTTCCGTAGGTTAGAAACTTGTCCAGATTGCCACGGTGCTCGTTTAAAAAAGGAAAGCTTGCATTTCAAAGTAGATGGAAAGAACATTTCTGAACTGGCAACCATGGATATTTCGAACCTGCACCAGTGGTTTGATGGGGTAGAAGAAAGACTAAACGATAGACAAAATACCATTGCTAGAGAAATACTGAAAGAAATTAGAGCTCGTATTGGTTTCTTGTTAGATGTGGGTTTAAACTACTTAACGTTAGACCGTACATCGCGAACACTTTCTGGTGGCGAGGCGCAACGTATTCGTTTGGCTACGCAAATTGGTTCGCAATTGATGAATGTAATGTACATTTTGGATGAGCCAAGTATCGGTTTGCACCAGCGTGATAACGAACGTTTAATTACCGCATTAAAAAACTTACGTGATTTAGGAAACACCGTTTTGGTGGTAGAACACGATAAGGATATGATTTTAGAGGCCGACCATGTGATTGACGTTGGCCCGGCGGCGGGTGTACATGGTGGACAGATTGTAGCACAAGGAACACCTGCACAAATCTTAAAATCGGGAACTTTAACGGCTTCTTATTTGAATGGTAAGAAAGGTATCGAAGTTCCTAAAAAACGTAGGGAAGGTAATGGTCACCATTTAGGAATTGTCAAAGCTACTGGTCATAATTTAAAGGAAGTTTCGGTGGATATTCCTTTGGGGAAATTTATTGCAGTTACCGGTGTTTCTGGTAGTGGTAAATCGAGTTTAATTACGGAAACCTTATACCCAATCTTAAATCATCACTTCTTTAGAGCGAAGAAAAAACCTTTGGCTTACGAGAAAATTACTGGTTTAAAGGAAATTGATAAGGTAATTGAGATTGACCAAGCGCCAATTGGTCGTACGCCACGTTCTAATCCTTCTACTTATACCGGTGTTTTTTCTGATATCAGGAATTTGTTTGTGGCTTTGCCAGAGGCGAAGATTAGAGGCTACAAACCTGGTCGTTTTTCTTTCAACGTAAAAGGTGGAAGATGTGAAACTTGTCAGGGAGCGGGAATGAAGGTAATTGAGATGAATTTCTTACCAGATGTTTCAGTGCCGTGTGAGGAGTGTGGTGGTAGAAGATACAACCGCGAAACTTTAGAGGTTCGCTACAAAGGTAAATCGATTAGCGATGTGCTGGATATGAGTATTGAGGATGCTTGTCATTTCTTTGAGCACATGCCATCTATCTACCGTAAAATAAAAACGTTGAATGATGTTGGCTTAGGCTACATCCGTTTAGGACAGGCTTCTACCACTTTGTCTGGTGGTGAGGCGCAACGTGTGAAATTAGCTACTGAACTTTCTAAAAAAGACACAGGTAAAACCTTCTATATTTTAGATGAACCTACAACGGGTCTGCATTTTGAAGATATTGCGGTGTTGTTAGGTGTATTGAATTCATTAGTGGAAAAAGGAAATACCGTTTTGGTCATCGAGCACAATTTAGATGTGGTTAAAGTAGCCGATTGGGTAATTGATTTGGGTGAAGAAGGCGGTGCAGGTGGTGGCAGAATTATTTTCGAAGGCACACCAGAGGGATTGATTGAGAACCCGATTAGTTTAACGGGCAAATTTTTGAAGAAAGAAATGTAACGGTAGGGGCGAAATATCTTTCGCCCTTAATAAAAGCGGATATAAATCCCGAACAGCATAAAAAGGGCGAAAGATATTTCGCCCGTACGGAGTAAATATTTTCGGTAATGCGAAAAACAAAAAAGCGCTGCAAGTAGATCACCTGCAGCGCTTCCATTTAATTTCAATTTTCTTAATTCAATGGATGTTTTCCCCTAGCAATTTGACCATCACGAGTGTTCTTTTGCACAGTGATAGCGCCAAAAATAGCGAGCAGAAAAGCGAAGGCATAAAAGCCTTTCTCGCTGGGCAGCAATTCTGCATTCCAAAGCCCGATAATGAGCAGGGCAATAGTTAGAAGCGTTGCGAACCAGCTAATGCCGTAGTAAAGTTCTGTTACCGGAATGCTCTCCAATTTGTCTCTCACTGCTTTTTGTAGCGAGATTACAGCAAACAATCCAAACATTAATACGGCAAAATAATAACCTTTTTCGTTGAGCAGCATGTCCGAGCGCCACAGACCAATAATAAAGCCAATCATGCCAACACCCAAGGCAATCCATGAGGCTGCAACAAAGGCATTTGAAGGTTTTTGATTCATTGTTTTAAATTTTGGTTAATCATTTAACAATTGCACTAAAGACGCTCGGCATTAGTAAATGTTACGAAATCAGGATTTAATTTTTGTTAGATAAAGGCTAACTTTATATAGTTACTTCTGTTATATCATCATGCAAAATCTGCTTGTTTCTTCCCAAATCAAAGATGTTGATACTTATACTATTCAACATGAACCTATAGCTTCCATTGATTTAATGGAACGGGCAGCTTTGGCATTTGTAAATGCTTTTATTAGCAGATTTGGTGATGAGGAAGCCACGATTTGGGTGTGCTGCGGGCAAGGAAATAACGGTGGCGATGGTTTGGCAATAGCGAGATTGCTTAGGGAAAATGGTTATACAAAGGTCAAAGTTTTCTTAGCAAATTACGCACAGCAAACCTCTCCAGATTATCTGAGAAATTTAGAAAGATTAAAGAAAGAAAAATCTGAAATTCCAATATTAGAAGACTTACAAGCATTAAAACTACTGCAGAATGATATTGTAATTGATGCAATTTTAGGCTCTGGGTTAAACAAACCGTTAAGCGGAAAGTACGAAAAACTGGTAGTACTCATCAATACTTCTAAAGCTAAAGTGGTAGCAGTAGATGTTCCGACTGGATTTAAAAGTGAAGGTGAGTTAGAAGCTGTATACAATGGGGTAAAGGCAGACTTCGTGATTTCATTTCAAGTTCCAAAAATCAATTTCTTCTTTCCCGAGAGCATAAAAGCAATAAGAGAATTTGAAGTAGTACCTATTGGATTAGACGAACCATACATCGAAAGTTTACTAAGCCAATGGAAGCTAGTAACCGAACAGTTCATCAATAAAACCATCAAGCCAAGAGCACGATTTTCGCACAAAGGTACTTACGGACATGCCCTAATTCTCGCTGGTGACACAGAAACAATGGGTGCCGCTTTGTTAAGTGTCAATGCTTGTTTGCAGGCTGGCGTAGGTTTGGTTTCTGCTTGTATTCCACAAAGTGGGCTGACCGCTTTAAATGTAAGTCTACCAGAGGCAATGTATCTCGACAGAGAAAACCTTAGCAACACAGATTTGCAAAAATACCAAGCTATTGCCATTGGTTCAGGTTTAGGTATTGGAGAAACTCAAGAGCAACTATTAAAACAGTTACTTAGTAAAAATAAGCCCTTAGTAATAGATGCCGACGCTCTAAATATCCTCTCTAAACATCAAGAATTACTATTAAAAATTCCAGCTCAAAGTGTGCTTACCCCACATATGAAAGAGTTCGATAGATTGTTTGGACATCACAACAATTGGTGGAACCGAGTAGAAACGGCGAAAAAGAAGGCAATAGAATTGGAATTAATCATAGTCCTTAAAAATCACTACACATTTATATGTTTGCCAACCGGCGATATTTGCATCAATCCAACAGGCAATCCGGCAATGGCGCAAGGTGGTATGGGCGATGTACTGACCGGAATAATAACAAACTTTTTGGCGCAAGGATATAACTCATCAGCAGCCGCTATCTTAGGCGTTTACCTACATGGGAAAGCAGGAGATGTTTTAGCCGAAAATCGTGAAATCGTCACTGCATCAGCCTTAGCTAAATCGCTACCTAAAGTTTTAAAGAAGATTAATTCAGAAAAGAATTAAACAATTCCTTCGATATCAAAAAGGTGTTTTTCTGCGTGGTAAGAAGAGCGAACCAAAGGTCCACTTTCTACATATTTCAAGCCTTTTGCCTCGCCAACTTCTTTGTATTTTGCAAATTGGTCTGGATGAATCCAATCTACTACTGGATGGTGAGCCTTTGTCGGTTGTAAATACTGGCCCAAAGTTAAGATATGAACACCATTTGCCACTAAATCATCCATTGCTTCAAAAACGTCTTCTTCAGTTTCGCCCAAACCTAGCATAATACCAGTTTTAGTGCGTAAACCAAATTCCGAAATTCTCTTCAAACACTCTAAACTTCTATCGTATTTAGCTTGGATACGTACTTGGCGAGTTAAACGACGTACAGTTTCCATGTTGTGCGAAACCACTTCTGGTCTTTCTTCCAAAACACGGTATAAATTATCCCATTGACCTTTAAAATCAGGGATTAAAGTTTCTAAAGTGGTGATTGGACTTTCTCTTCTGATGGCCTGTAAAGTCTCCGCCCAGATGATAGAACCACCATCTTTTAAATCATCACGGTCTACCGAAGTAATTACGCAATGTTTAACGCCCATCAATTTTACCGAATTAGCTACACGGTTAGGCTCGTCGGTATCAACTGCCAAAGGACGACCCGTTGCCACCGCACAGAAAGAACAAGAACGGGTACAAATATTACCCAGAATCATGAAAGTTGCCGTACCTGCACCCCAGCATTCGCCCATATTAGGGCAATTACCGCTTTCGCAAATGGTGTGCAGCTTATGTTCGTCAACCAAACTCCTTACTTGTGCGTATTCTTTACCCACAGGTAATTTTACCCTTAACCAATCGGGTTTACGAGCTTTTTCGGTAACTGGCGCAACAACAGGAAGTTCAATCATGCTACAAAGTTAAGCAATCTTGCTGAAATGTTATAAGATTGAAATGTTGGAAAGTTGTAATGTTTTGGATTAGTTGTTTAGGCGGTTGGTTGTTCGTTGTTTGGGATTGATATAAAAAATTTGAAAAGCAGGTTTCCAGCTGTGGTTAATGTTAGCCCTTCTTTTCGCTTTAGTCCCGAGTAACCTCGGGAGCTGCCGCTTCAATAAGGTTTAAAATGCAAAGCCTGTGCAAAACATAACCTGCTATGAAGCGACTGAAAATAAAGCGTCTGCAACTGATCCTTCCACATTAAATAGTAAATTTTATATTAGGCTTGCGTTTTCAATGTGATGTGAAAAGTAGTTCCTTCACCTAATTTACTTTCAACTTGCAGATTTCCATTGTTTTGCATAACCATATCTCTACAGAGAATCAGCCCAATGTGATGTCCTTTTTCTCCAGATGTGCCTGTGCCAGGTTGATGGGTTAGGTTAAAAAGATTTTCTTTGTCTAACTCGCTGATGCCGTTTCCAGTATCTTTAATTGAGCATATCAATTGGTTGTTTTCTATTTTAGCATCGAAAGTAATTTCATCGCCTTTGCTAGAAAACTTAATCGCATTTGACAGTAAGTTCCTTATTACTACATGAATCATGTTCAAATCTGCAAAAGCCGTGAGATCGGCAGCTACGTTATTTTCAACCTTAATGGATTTCAATTTAATTTGCGATTCCATCAACTTGATATTATGAGCTATGACTTCGTTTAGCACTACATTAATCGGTTTCACTACCATTCCGCCTAGCTGGCTTTTCGACCACTCCAACAAATTGTCTAAAAACGACGCTGTATTATAAACAGTGTCTTCTAATCTTTCTAACAAGTTTCCAAGTTCTTCTTCGTTCAAAATGCCACTTCTATACATTCCAAAAAGTGCTTTTAATGAATATATTGGCCCTCTTAAATCATGAGAAACAATGGAGAAGAATTTGTTTTTTACACCATTTAATTTTTCTAATTCGATGTTTTGAGCAGAAATAATTTCCATTTGTGTTTTCAGCTCTTCATTTAAAGCGCTAAGTTCTTCATTCACTTCAGCAATTTGGTGTTTCTGCTGTTGAAGCAAATTATTCGCATTTTTTTTCTCAGTATTCCTCTTGTAATAAAGTACCAACAGTATCACCACCACAACAAGTAAAGCTGTGATAATTGAAATAGTAATTACATAATCTGTAATTTTAGCACTAATGGTTTTGTTACGTTTTTCTAGGTTTTTGTTGTCTATGTTTATACGATGTAAGTCGTTTAAAATTACTTCTTTGGTTGTTTTTCCAGTCGCTAAACTGTCATTTACCGCAATGTAAGCAGATTTAAACTTTAGGGCGCTTTCGTAATCTTTCTTTTCTGCTTTTACTTTAGAAAGATTATCTAACGCCAATGAAATAGGAATTTTTGAAGTTGTCTCTTTTGCTTTTGCCAACGCTAGCGTAGCACTTTCATCGGCTTTTTTATAATCTTTTAAGCCCAAATATGCTTCTGTTACGGTGATGAGTATGGCACAGTCTTGATATGAATTTTTTAGTTTGCTGTTATTGGCGAGAGCTATATCTAAATAGCCTAGGGCTTTTCTGTATTCCTTTTTTTCAACATATAGTTGGCTAATTCCCCAGTTACTCAATGCAATTCCATTTAAATCGCCAATCTTTTCCCTAAGTACTAGGCTCTTTTGGTAAAAGTTCATTGATTTGTTGAATTCTTTCAATCTTCTTTTGGAGCCTCCCAAAGAAAAAAGTGCAGAGGCCATGCTTGCGTCATCTCCAGGATTTTGTTTTAAATTATCCAAAACTTGTTGAAAATAATTGTCGGCACTTTTGTACTCTTTTAAATCAAAATAAATAGCTCCCAAATTAGTAATGCATTGGTTAATGCCTTTTTTATAATTAAGATTTCTAAAGATTTTTAAAGCGTCTTCATAACAATGTACCGCTAACTGTTTTTTGTCCGAGCGGTCGTATACAAAACCAATATTTACCAAGCTGCGTGCAACACCATTTGAATAACCACTTGCTTTTGCCTTTTGCTGCCCTATTTTGAAATAATAAAGGGCACTATCTAAATTACTTCTAACACCATAAGAAATTCCCATGTCTAGATAAGCATTTGCAACATTTGAGTCTATGTTATTTTTCTCGGCAAGCAACCTATATTGGTTAGCATAATAGAATTTTTTAATCGGATCAACTGATGTATAAGCGGCAGAAAGTTTCCTGAGTACTTTGATTTGAACAGTATCAGGATCGCTTGGTTTTAATTGTCCCAATAACTCATCAACTCTAGAAGTTTGAGCACTTGTGGTAATTCCAAAAAAGAGTAGGCACAGGCAAAGTATTGCCTGCTTCGGTAGAAGTTTTAAAGCATAATGCATATAGCCTGATTTAGAGGTTCGTTTGGGCAATAGTGCAGTTAAATATAGCTATTTGTTTTAATATTATTCCTACAACATAGTTGAATAAATATTTCTGCTTTGTCTTGATAGCTAAACTTTTAGCGATCCACGGAAAGCTCTTGCTCCATAGTAAGATTGTGCTCCGTTGTGGTATACAAAAACAGTGTTATAGCGACGATCGCAGAACAATGCGCCATCTAGTTTGCGAATACGTTCAGGAGTTTGTATCCAACTCGATGTTTTTAGGTCGAACTCTCCTAATTGTTGTAAGTTTCTGTATTCTTCTTCTGTTAAAAGTTCAATACCCATTTCGTTAGCCATGTTTATGGCGCTATCGTTGGGTTTATGCTCTTTTCTTGCTTCTAAAGCTTCGTGGTCAAAACATACACTTCTTCTTCCTTTCGGGCTTTCGGCAGCACAATCATAGAAAATAAATTCTCCAGTTTTTTCATCGAAGCCAACTACATCCGGCTCGCCTCCGGTAATATCCATCTCATTTAACGACCACAGTTTTTCGGGCTTGACTGCTAGTTTTTCTCGTACTTTATTCCAATCTAAACCTTCGTGACGCTTCATGTTTTTCTCGAAACGGATTTTTAAAATGCTTAATAACTCTTCGCTTTGTTGTGATGATAATTTTTTGCTCATGATATTAATCGTTTATGCCTTTGCCGCTAAGAATTTGCGGAATATACTTCTCAATTCTGGCGCTTCGTGTTTTAGATTGTTTTGCTTCCGAAAAATGGAACAGATAAGCTCTTTGTCTACCTGGGGTTAAAGCTTCAAATGCAATTCGCAAAGCAGGAAGAGCCTTTAGCTTTTGTTGAAATTCTTCTGCAACTTCAAAGTCTGAGGTTTTTTTCATCTCTACTTTTAAGCCTGCCTTCTCTACTTCGATAGCTTCGAAGATGTAATTTTTGATTTCCTGTTTTACCATCCAAATTTCTTTGGGACTTGTAAAACGTATTTGACGGGCCGATTGCACATGGTCTGTTTGTCGTATCAATAAGTCATCAGTGTTGCTTAATAAAGCTCCTTTGAAAAACAATAGCGCACAGTATTCTTTAAAGCCCTGTATGATAGCGATATTGCTTTTGTTAAAGCTGTAGCAAGGTTGACCCCATTTTAGTTCTTCAGTTAATCCGCATTCTAGCACAATGGTTCTTAATGCTTCAAATTCTTCCCGCCATTTGTCTGACTTGCTTAAAAATATATCAACTTTGGGGTTCATCTTCAGTTATCTGGTTTTTGAAAACTAAAGTTAGGGAATTTTTGAAGGCAAATGAATTATCAATTAAAGTGACAGCTCAAAAACCTTTTGCTCTTTACTGGCAGAGAAACCCAAAGCTTGATAGAACTTGTGGCTTTCGGTGCGTAGCACATTACAACGAATGCGCATAATTGAAATATCTCGGTTTTGGCTCCAAGATTTACTGGCTTCAATCAGTTTGTTGCCAATTTGCTTGCCTCTTACATTTTCATCTACGACCAGTCCTGTTACTTCAACAAACAATGGACTTTCTACACGAAGACAAACCAAGCAATGGAGCCAACCTACAATTTTATCATCAGCTTTGGCTACAAAAATTGTATGGTCTGTTAGTTTGATGATTTCCTTTAACCTGCCTAATAATGAATCAAAATCATTTGCATAACCCAATTGATTGGATAAAGAATGAATTTCTAGGGCTTCAGTTTCTGTAATACTTTTGAGCTGGATAATCTCCATTAAGAAATCAATTTTAGCATACTTTGTATAAAGTTAGCTAAAGGTTTTCTTTCTTTTAACCAGTTGAATGAAAATATTCCGATGATCGCGGTAGTAATACCAGCCAGTACATCGGCCAAGTAATGATGACTTGTGTAAACTGCAGCAAACCAAATACCGATCATTACCGTAATGAAAAAGATATTCGCTCTGCGAAATTTACCTTTGGTACCGTAATAAACTACAATTAACGGATAGGCGGAATGTAAAGAAGGCATAGCTGCAAATACATTTGAGCCTTTACTGTAAATAGATTTAAAAAGTTCTATGCCGAAGAAATTATCGAAACGAACTAAGCCAGCTGTATTGCCTGGAGTACCGGCGATGAACTCGAAACCATGCTGTTGCACATACCAAGGTGGCGCAGCAGGGTAGAGGTAATACACTACAAACCCCAATAAATTTACCCAAACAAAAGTGAGTAAGAAATTTAAGAAATTTCTTTTTTCATTATTAAAAAAAAGGAAAGCTGCAAAGGCCAGTGGAACAGGAACCCACATCAAATAAAAGAATCCTGTTAGTACGTCTAAAAATGAGTTGGTATGTAGTAACCAGTATTCGTTTGGTGTAAGTAATTTGCCTGCTTGCTCTATTCCAAAAACGCTCTTTTCGAAGTTGTATAGATCTTCGATGTGTACAGCGTTGTAGTTGTAATTTGGAAAAGCCTTCATGTAATCATAGATAATCCAGTATACAATAAAAATGGAAAAACCGATGATGAATTTTCGGGTAGTAGAAGTAAGGTAATAAAGCGTATTGAAAATAGCAATCAATACGAGTTGATCTGTTTTAAAGCCGACTAAAAAATAAGAAATAGCAAGGTATATTGCAGAAATACCAAAAGTTAATGGCAGGTCTTTTTTAAGGTTTTTTTTCTTTTCCTCAGAGGGGATATCTGATGTCATTATTGTCTATGTAAATTTCTCGTCATTGCGAGGCACGAAGCAATCCTAAAGCAATAGTTATATTGATACCTTTTGTAAGATTGCTTTGTACCTCGCAATGACGAAACGATTATTTTATTTCTTGTTTCTTCTCGAACCCAGATCTAAAAATGCCATCCCAAAACGTCCAGCTTACACCGAAGCCTTTAGAGGCATCTTGGTAGTGGTGCAACATGTGATGATGTTTCAATCTCTTCCATAATCCGCTTTTAAAATTAGCGTGATGGAGTGCATAGTGTACCATGTCGTAAAACAGATATCCACCAATAAAGCCAATAAAAAACGAATATTCTTTAGTGTCTGGCAATAGCCAATCGAACAAAACATAAAAAGCTAGCGCTAAGGGAATACTTGCCGAAGGAGGCATTACTAAACGATTAGCATCATTAGGATAATCGTGGTGTACACCATGAAAAATGAAATGGATACGTTTTCCCAATTTGCTGGTCGGATAAAAATGGAAAATCCAGCGGTGTAAAATATACTCGGTGATGGTCCAAACAAATAGACCTAAAACCATCCATCCAAAAAACTCCAAAATAGGTGTTTGAATGTCAAAAAGGGCCTTCCATGTTAAAAAAAATATAACTGGAACAAATATGATTAGAGGTACGTAATACTTTACTTTAGAGAGAGGTTCTAACAAGTCGCTTTTGAACATCCTTGTAGACTCGCTAGAATTTGAGATAAAATTCTTTGCCATGATATTATACTTTTATTCTTTCGGTTATCGCTTTACTTGGATTATTAGCTTCGTAACCTTTTATTTCTACATATTTAACATTTGGCACCCAAAATGTACCACCTTCTATTCTTAAAAAGATTTTATCCAATAATATCTTTTTGTTATTTGCTGTCGCGTAAACATGATATTTTTTATCAGTTGTAGATTTAGTTAATAACAAAGGAAATTTTTTGTACGACACAAATCGTAATTCGTAATTGCCATTGCCAATATCTTTGGTTTGGATTCCGTAAGCAAACTTACGTTGGATATAATTCAAATCTTTCTTACCTTCTTTATCAGCATAACGCATCCAAAATACATTTACTGGATGATCTTTCACCAAATTGCCGTCTTCATCTACATTTAATTGGCAGATGATGGTGTTTATATTAGGATCTCTTTGTACATAAAACAGCTGATTACTGATGTTTTTTGGAGTTGGAAAAGTTAAAGGAGATGGGTCTTCGCCAGTTTGAGCCTTTGATACTGTAGCGTTAGAAAATCCTAAACCAGCAAATAAAACTAAACCAATGATTACTGCCGCTTTGTTGGTCGCTTTTGGAAATTCTTTAGCATCTAAAGCTTTTTTCGCTTCTCTCAATCTATTTACTGCCGTGATATTCGTCATAATTGCCATTAAAGTAATTGGCAATGTGAAAATGCTCATGGTTTCGAACACATGAAACTTAATTCCTGGTATGAAAATTTTATAATCGGCACCCAAGAAATTATAAGCCACACCACAAGCAATGGCAAAAACGCCAATAGTTACCACACGTTCCGGACGTTGCATTAAACCTCCCTTACATTCTACGCCTAAGCCTTCGGCACGAGCACGAGTATAGCTTACCATCATTGAGCCGATTAGCGCAATAAACGCAAATAACGAACTTAGAAAGTAATGATGTGCCACTAAATAATAGCAGATGCCTAGAAACATCACCATTTCGCTATAACGGTCTAGTACAGAATCGTACATGGCACCAAACTTAGAACTCATATTACCTAAACGAGCCACTTGACCATCGAGCATGTCGAAAATTCCAGCAAATAATACCAATGCACCAGCCCAGCCTACGTATTCTAGTTCACCACGATTAGATTTTTCTGCACCAATAATGAAAATGACTGCCACACCAATGTTCAATAGTAAGCCAATAGTGGTTACCATGTTTGGGGTTAGCCCAATTTTAATCAATCCTTTTACAAAAGGGTTAATTACTTTATAAATACCTTGTTGAAGGTTATCTCTTAACTTCATCTGTTTTGTTTATTCTTTTTTATTTGTCAGATGGAAACTTTGACGAGTTCGGGTTTAAAAATCCAGTTTAACTCTGGCTCTAATGCCCCATTCACTAACTTCTGGGTTGTCTAGATAGTTAAACCTCTTTACCAAATCTACCCTCAAAACTTTGAAAATATTTCCCAAACCAACACTACCTTCCATGTAAGGCTCTTTACTTAACGAGTAAGTTCTTTGCAAGCCATTTTCGTAAGTCGGCATTTTGTAAACGCCGTCGTTTGTTTTCTCTGGGTTATTCTCGTCTCTCAATCCACCATAAATCGCTTTGAAAGAAACAATTTCTCTTAATTTCAATTTATTTAACAAAGGTATCTTATTTAAAAAGAATCCGTTAAAATTATGGTCGATATTTATTGCGGCATATCTATCACTTACAAATTCTAGGAAATTCATTAAGTTGTAGGAGTTAAGCTGATAAGCATAAGTTTGGTTGGCACGATGTACCGCCAATAATGGAAAAGGCAGTTTACCAGTAATATATCCACCTTCTACTCTTACATCACTAAAACCTAGCTGCGATAAATAGAAACGTTTATCTACACTCGCCATAATGTTGTGGTAATTGTACTCGCCTCCAAAAAAACCTTTAATACCAGCCGTATATCTTAAATTATAGATAGGGTATCTATCGATAATAGGTGTACGGTAAATCTTGCCTTGGTAGAATTTTTCGTTTTTAGCATATCTCAAGCCTACACTAAGCTCTGTGGTATTTAGACGTGTGATGTCGGTATTTGTAGCTGCATTGGTATATATCAATCCGCCAGCTGGAGTTTGAGCCCATTTTTTAAATCCTACGCTGTAAGAAAAACGATTTTCGAATTCCTTCACGTAATCCAAGCGGTAAAAATCGTTGTACAACAACATGTCGTTTACACCACGTTTAAATGATAACAAGAAGTTGTCTTCCTGCACAAACTGTAGTTCTTGTCCCGGTATTTTAGTATCTCTCTGAAAACTAGCTCTAATATAGTTTTGAGGGAATTTGTATATCGACTTATTGTTTAAAGAATAAGTTCCTGATAGGAAGAACTTCCATTTTTCATCTTTAAAGCCATAAGCAGCATAGTTTTCGAAATAAAAACGTTTGCTTAGTGCTGGTGTTGTTCTACCGCCTATACGCAAACGGAAACCCTCTACATTATTAAAACTATAGAATGTATTGGTAGGTCCGACTTCATAAGGCCCGAAATCCCAATAGCCAGCTAATGCAAAAGTTACCAATTTTACAGTTCTTCTAAAAGATGGCAGTTTCTGAAGTGTGTCGATATTGCTGTAGATTTTCAGTTGTTGTGCAGGAATAGAATCCAAGCGGTTTTGAGACCAAAAAGTATCTGATCTTTTGGTCGCATCAGCCAATATTTCTAGCTTTTTACCAGAAAAAACTGTGTCGGGAATTTCTACGTTTGTCTTATACTGATCGTAGCTTACACTTCTCTCTCCAGTAAAACCTATTCCTTTGTTTTTGCTAATCCCGAAATCGGCAACTAAATTACTTTTGCTCAGGTAATATCTGCTATCTGTGTTTTTCTCAAAATCCAGTGCAATTTCCATTCCTCTAACAAAGTTGAGGTTGATGTGCTTGTTTACTCCAAAATTTGCTTTTTGTACCGCGTAGTTACCATCCATAGTAATATAGATTTTTCCTTCAAATAGCATATCACCTTTCGTACGTGGCGTAAATGAAAGCTCAATGATATTTCCGGCTTCACTTTTAACAGTATCAGTAATAAAGAATTTATAAAAAGTAGGGGCAGAGTTCGCTATCGGACTTAAAAAGTCGTTACTCATTACCGATATATTATTATCGTAGATGTTGATGTTTTGGTACATCCTATCGAAATAGGCTTTCATGCCTTGGTTATCGATGAACCTATTGTCGAACTCTACTTGCTTTTCTGCTAAAACAACAGTCTTACTTTTATCAGGTGAGAAGCTCAAATATTGGTCAGCAAGCTTTTCTTGAATATAGATAGGCAATAAGTTTTTTCCACCTATTTTAGTCGAATCCTGTTCTTGAAACAAGAACTGGTAATTTCTGAAAATACGCTTGTTCTTGAATTTTTCCGAAACATTGCTCATAGAGAACAGCATTTTTTCGTATTCTTTATATTGTACCGTTTCGTAAGCTTTAGGCTGATTTTTATCTTTGTTTTCGATTACTTGTCTAATCAGTTCTACTGCCGGATTGTTTTTGTTAGAGTACCTAACTTTCTTGCCAGCTATAATAGTAACCTCGTTTAAAGATTGTGCATTTGATTTCAATAGGACGTCTAGTTTTTGGGTTTGCCCAACTATTATCGTTTTATAAAGAACATCGTAGCCAACGTAGTTAAACTTCAGTTTGTTGTAATCTTCATTAGTGCTGATTTTGAAATTTCCATCTAAATCTGATTGAGTTCCCAAGCGGGTATCGTTAAAGAAAATAGATACATAAGGAAGTGTTTCTTTGGTTACAGCGTCTCTAACTGTTCCTGTAATAACGGTTTTTTGGGCAAATGCCGATGATATCCCAATTACAGTAGCACCAAAAAATGTTAGTGCATAAATTAATGTTTTATATGTATGTTTCATTTTTACTGTGTGAAAATGAATTGCTTCTGCATGAAGTAATTATAAATAGTTCCAATCAATCCAGAAACTAGAATTTTCGAAAGCAAATAGTTAATGCCGAAAAAATGAGTGAGTATGTAAACTCCGCTGGTTACAATCAAAAGATTGCCGCACCAAACCAAAATATACTTTAAAATTTGAAGCTTGATGTCTTTTTTCGTAGAATTGAACACCCAATTACGCCCCATATAAAAGTTTACACAGCCACCTACAACTGTTCCTGTTACACTTCCTGCAACATACCAGATACCCAAAAAGCTCACACAAAACCATGTGACTAAGTAATCAACCAACGTTGCCGTTAGTGACGAAGCTTGTGCTTTTATAAAGGTTAACATCTTCTTAAAATATGTTGAAGAAAATTATTATTTGCAAAACGATATTGGCATAAATCCCTGCCAAAACATCATCTGCCATTACGCCCCATCCGCCGGGCCACTTTTCCAATCTGCGTATGCCTAGTGGCTTCAATATGTCAAAAAATCTAAACAGCACCAACGCAGCAATCACGTATTTAATTTCTACTGGTACAAAAAGTAGTGAAATACACATTCCTGCTACTTCATCTATAACCACTCGGTTATGATCTTTGCCCCAGAGTATTTCTACCTCATTCGCACTTCTTACACCCTGCATAGTTATTAACAGGGTAATTAAAATAGGTGCAAGTTTAGTTTCATACGTTCCAGCTAAAAAAAAATACCATACAAGACAGGTAACAATAGCGGCATAAGTGCCAACTCCTTTGCCTAAATAGCCAATTCCTAAACTGGTTGATATGATTTTGTGAAATATCACTGTTTCAATTCTTATAGTTAAAAAGTAAATCCTTCACGCTTTTTAAACTGCTCAAAACTATGGAAACTTTTTTTAAATCTAAAGTTTCCTTGGGTTTGTTTTCTTCCTTTTGGGCGCAAATTACATTTGCAAGACAAAAGCTAAAACGTTGTGGAGTTTGTATTTGGATTAGGTAAAGAAGTTTTTGCTTCCTGCGTTTATTTACCTAGTAGTAATGTTTCAAATTGCAGTGTTTGAAATGGTTATCAAACACTGCTAATTGATTTCTTATTTTTCTTCGTCGTAATAATCAAGCCCTAAGTGAGTGATTAATTCTTCACCCATAAAATAGCGCAAGGTATTATGTAATTTTTCCAATTGTTTGAAGATATCGTTCTCTGGACGTAATCCTTCTTTAGTTTGCGGAGATTTTAAGTAGAACGATAACCATTCTTGGATACCGCTCATTCCAGCACGTTTAGCTAAATCTGAAAATAAAGCTAAATCTAATACGATTGGAGCAGCTAAGATTGAGTCGCGACACAAGAAGTTGATCTTGATTTGCATTTTGTAGCCCATCCATCCGAAGATATCGATATTATCCCAGCTCTCTTTGTTATCACCGTGAGGAGGGTAGTAGTTGATACGGATTTTGTGGTACATATCACCATATAAATCAGGGTTTTGCTCTGGTTTAAAGATATCTTCTAACACTCCTAATTTAGATACTTCTTTCGTTTTGAAGTTATCAGGATCATCTAATACTAGACCATCACGGTTACCTAAAATGTTGTCTGAGAACCAACCACGTACACCTAATGAACGTGCCATTAAACCTGGTGCCAAAACAGTTTTCATTAACGTTTGACCAGTTTTAAAATCTTTACCAGCAACTGGAGTTTGAGTTTCTTTAGCCAACTCTAACATCGCAGGAATATCTACGGTTAAGTTTGGAGCTCCGTTAGCATAAGCATAACCTAATTTTAACGCTGCATAAGCATAAATCATACTTGGTGCAATCAAAGCGTCGTTGTCTTTTAAGCCTTGCTCAAAAGCAGCTAAAGTTTGGTGAACTGCACTTGGCTCTAAATAAATCTCTGTAGAACCACACCATACTAATACGATGCGTTCACAGTTATTTTTAGCTTTAAAGTCTTTGATGTCTTCAATTACTTGTTGTGCTAAATCCCATTTTGTAGCAGCCTCTTTAACGTAAGTTCCGTCTAAGTTTTTAACGTAGTTCTTGTCGAATGCAGCTTTATAAGGTTTAATTGCTTCTAATTCGTCTTTGATGTCATATAAAAGATGACCATCAATTACCTTAGCTTTCATTGCAGCATCGTACACATTATCTTCATACACATCCCAACCACCAAATGCTAAGTCTTCTAATTTTGCTAATGGAACGAAATCCTTAATTAAAGGCTCGTTGTTGTCTGTTCTTTTACCTACACGAATGGTGCCCATTTGTGTTAAAGAACCAATAGGTTTAGATAGACCTCTTCTAGCGGCAACTACACCAGCAATCATGGTGGTAGCTACAGCACCTAGGCCAGGCATCATGATACCTAATTTTCCATTGGCTCCTTCTACTTGCTTTTTCATCTGTTAATTATTGTTTATTATTTTGTGTTAATCCTATTTAAGTTTTAAGTTGTAGGTTTTAAGTTTTAAGTGTTGGTTGTGGCGCTTTAATGCCACTTACAACTATAACTTAAACGTATGACCTACTTCAGCCAGTTATTTGCCTTATACCATTTTACCGCTTCTTCCAATCCGCGTTCTAAATTATACTGAGGTTCAAACTGTAAGTCTTTTTTTAAATTTTCAATATTGCAGGCCCAATTTGGTGCCGTTAACTCTTTTATTTTTTCTTTGTTTAGCGTTGGCGTTTTACTACTTCTGGCATAAATTGTATCCATAAAACCTGCTAATCCTTTTATAATTCCCAATGGGATGTGCATTTTCAAGGTTTTCTTCTGCAATGCTTTTTTCAAACCATCTGCTAAAGCATATCTATCGTAAGTTAGTCCGTCAGAAATGTTGTAGGTCCTGTGTTCAATTTCTGATGTTAAAAAGCGGATAATAATTGCTGCCAAATCCTTCACATAAATGAAGCTCAACTGTTGGTTAAACCTCCCAATGTAAGGCTCTAAACCTTGGTTGATGGTCTTAAAGAGGATGAAAATATCTTTCTCTCTTGGGCCATAAACTGCGGTTGGTCTAACCGTAACCAACGGAAGATTTTCGATTTTATTCAAATACTCTTCTGCCAATTTTTTGCTCAATCCGTAAAAAGTTATGGGCTGTGCAATTGCATTATCGTTAATAGCGGCAGTAAAATCTGCGATAGGTCCAATAGCCGCTAAACTACTTACGAATACAAATTTTTCTAACTTATAGCTAACCAGCGATGCAGCCAGTGCTAAATTTCTGCTGAACTCTGCATTTACCTTGTTGTATTCTTGCAAGGTTTTTGCTTTGGTTGTGCCAGCAGCATGTATAATATAAGCATACTGTTTTTCTTCCAGTTCCGCTTTTAGTTCATCAACAGCGCTAAAATTTAAATTAACATAGTTGATGTTTAAGTCTTTCAAATGTGAGATATCGCTATTGGGACGAACCGCTGCGTAAACTTCTAAGCCATTTTCAATTGCAGTTACAATTAAATGATAACCTACAAATCCACTAGCGCCCGTAATTAGTACCTTTTTGCTCACAATTTTCTATATCGATTTTTCCAGTATTCGATATTCTCTATATAACTTTCCTCCAATATTTTCAATTGGACGATTAACCATTTCGTTATCTTCTAAAGTCCAGCTTGCTTCTGCATATTGGAAATTTCTAGCTTGAAAAGCTTTGATGATACGGCCATATAAACAGGCTTCTATCCCCATTTTTCTAAATCCATCAACCACACCTAACAGCATGATACGGATACCATTGATTTTCTTTTTGCCTAATAGTAATTTAATTAAACCAGTAGGGAAAAGCCTTCCTCGCTTAATTTTAATCAGTATTTGATTAATATCTGGAATGGCTAAAGCAAAGGCTACAATTTTTCCTTCCTGTTCTGCGATGTAGCAAAAATCAGTGTCTAAAACTAATTTAAGGTCATTCGCAGTATAATCAAACTCTTTGTCGGTCATCGGTACAAATCCAAGGTTTTTATCCCAAGCTTTGTTGTAAACTTCTCTTAATGCAGCGGCTTCTTCCTTAAACTTCTTCAAGTTTATTTTTCTAATGATGATGTTACTTCTTTGTAAACGATTTTCTAAAGCGTCTACCAAATGTACAGCTCTGTCATTGTAGTTGCCAACTGTATATTTATAAGCTCTTAAATCTACCTTTTTGGTAAAACCGAAATCTTCCAATAAGTCTAAATAGTAAGGTGCATTATAAGGCATCATTGCTACTGGTGGACCATCAAAACCTGTAATTAATAATCCACAGATATCATTTGTAGAGAAATTTGCGGGCCCCATTATACTAGTTTGTCCATTTTTTTTTAACCAGTCTTGGGCAGCATTTAGCAATAAGCTACTTACAGCTTTATCGTTGATGGTGTCAAAAAAACCGAAGAAACCCTCAGTTACATTTTTAGTTTTATTGTGGTTGCCATTAATGATAGCCGCAATTCTTCCCACTATTTTTTCTTCACCGTTAACACTCTCTACTGCTAAAAATAACTGCAATTTAGCGTGGTCATGAAATGGATGTTTGCCTGGTGTTAACATATCACGTTGGGCGATATGTAATTCAGGAACATAAAATGGATCGTTTTTATATAGTTCGTGAGGGAAATCGATGAACTTTGCTAGTAACTTCTTGCCAGTTACGGCTACAATTTGTGCCATTTTATATAGAAGCCTTAACTAAGTCTACACTTGCTTCCTTAAATGCCCGCTTCAATTCGTAGACAGCTTTTTCTATCTGCTCAAATGTATGTGTAGCCATTAACGAGAACCTGATTAAAGATGCATCTGAAGGAACCGCTGGAGACACTACTGGGTTTACAAAAATTCCGTTTTTCTGTAAAATGTTGGTAATGATAAACGTTTTTGCGTTGTCTCTAATATAGATCGGCAAAATTGGACTTTCTGGGTGCCCGATTTCAAAACCAGCATCTAATAATAGTTTCTTCGCATAGTTGGTATTTTTCCACAATTTATCAATACGTTCTGGTTCGGCTTCGATAATATCTAATGCAGCAAGAACGCTAGCCACAGAAGCAGGCGTCATACTAGCGCTGAACATTAATGAGCGAGCTCTATGTTTAATAAATTCGATAGTATCTTCATCAGCAGCTATAAAACCACCTAAAGAAGCTAAAGATTTACTAAAAGTACTCATGATTAAATCAACCTTGTTGGTTAAGTTAAAGTGAGAAGCAGTACCTGCGCCGTTAAACCCAATTACACCTAAACTGTGTGCATCGTCCATCATGATATTTGCACCAAACTCATCGGCAATTTTTACCATTTCTGGTAAATTTACCATATCACCTTCCATACTGAAAATGCCGTCAGAAACAATTAGTTTTGCAGCATCTTCTGGTAAGCGACTTAGTTTAGCACGTAAATCGTTCATGTCATTGTGTGCATATTTGATAGAACGAGAGAACGATAGTCTGCTGCCATCAATGATAGAAGCATGGTCGTACTCATCTAAAATCAAATAATCGTTTCTGTCTAACAAACAAGAAATTACACCCAGGTTTACTTGAAATCCTGTGCTAAATAATACCGCTGCAGGCTTGTCTACATAAGCAGCTAGCCTTTGCTCTAATTCTAAATGTATATCTAATGTGCCATTTAAAAATCTAGAGCCAGCACAGCCAGTTCCGTATTTTTCAATCGCTTTTTGAGAAGCTTCTTTTATTTTGGGGTGATTGGTTAAGCCTAGGTAAGAGTTCGAACCAAACATCAAAACTTCTTTGCCATCAATGATAACTTCTGTATCTTGCGCAGAAGATATAGAGCGAAAATAAGGATAAAGCCCTTGCTCTTTAATTCTTTTGGCATCTTGAAATGCAGCTACCCTATCTTGTAATTTTTTACGCATATAGTCCCTTTGTGTATTAGATATTAATTCCTCTGGTGGCCAAAAGAATAACTTCGTATCGAAGTTAGACTTAGATCATGTTAAACTTGTTACTCCTTTGGTAACATAAATTTAATGATTTAATAAATGGGAATTAATAAATTCTGGCAAATTTAACAAAAGTTTGCTCCCCTTGTAGTGGTTTAAAAGTATGGCTTATTGGTCAAAAGGTATTATTTTATCAAATCTGACATTTGGTAAACAAAATGAGATCTTTATTGTTTTGCCTTTATTTTCCTTTCTATGTGTGTTTAAACCCCTATTTTTATGATATGTTCACTTTTGTGGCTTAGAAATTTTAATTGGTAATTATGTAATTCTTTCATCACCTTTGTAGTGCTTAAAAAACACGAATTATTTATTTAAATAATTATACTTCTCATATGAATTACACGATAGAGCAGCGATGCATGGAAAAGGATTTGGTGAATGGTGGGAAGATGAATGTCCTTACTAGTGCCGAAATCAAACCTTTAATGATGTTCAATGAACCTTTTAGGTCTAATTCTTTCGCTGTTATTGTGGTGCAAAAAGGCTCATTTGTATTTCAAAATAATTTTGTGAAGAATACAATGAAAGCCAAAGATGTGTATTTAGTTACGCCCGGTAGTTTGTGCGAGTTGCATGAAATGTCTGATGATCTGGAGTTTATTAGTATGGGTTTTAAGAAAGAGTATCTTAAAGAACAAGGTGTGTTTTTGAACGGAGCCGAGATCGTACATCTTTTTTCGTCAGATTTGGTGCATAAGTTTTCACTAAATGATGATGAATTCGAAGAAATGGTATTTTCTCTTCGTTCTCTAAAAAGAAAAATTAATCTTCCGGCCAGTACGCCACATTTCAGAGACGTTATTCGTCATAGTTTTATCTCTGTACTTTATGAAGTGTTAATTGTTTACAGCAAGTACCGTGTTTTTATTCCGGTTAAATTGAATAGACAGGAAGAACTGACAACGAATTTCTTGAATTTGCTAAGCGAAAATTTTAGAGAGGAAAAGAGGGTGTTACATTATGCAAAAGAGCTTTTCGTTACCTCTAGACATTTATCGCAAGTAGTAAAACAGGTAACGGGTAAAACTGCAGGAGAAATTATCGACGAAATGGTAATTAATGAAGCGAAGGTATTGCTTTCTTCTCACGTATTGAATGTATCTCAGGTGGCAGACGAATTGAGATTTAGCGACCAGTCCTTTTTTGGGAAGTTTTTCAAGAAGTACACGGGAATTTCACCATCTATCTATAGGTCTAATAGTACTGTCGCTATTAATCCTCCTTTTTAGAGCGAATTATGTTTTAAGTTGGTGAGTTTTTGCGAAATAATGAGGAGAATTAAGGATTAAATACATTAAGTTTTAGCTGCTTCGTAAATCGATTGTAAAATCGACAAGAAAACTTCGATTTAATTACATAATAATTTGATTTTAAGCGCTAAATTTGTGAAAATTATTACTATGGCAACCTCGAAAATAACTTATACTGGAGATTTAAGAACGACTTCTGTACATGTAAAATCTGGTATAGAAATTATTACCGATGCGCCAACAGATAATCAGGGAAAAGGAGAGGCTTTCTCACCAACCGATTTATTAGCAACTTCATTGGGTAATTGTATGCTAACTATTGTTGGTATTGCAGCAAAAAATCATGGTTTTGATATAGATGGCACAACGGCAGAAATTACTAAGGTAATGGCAGAAAATCCACGTAGGGTAGGTGAGGTTCATGTAGCTCTTCAGTTCCCAGCAAATAATTACTCTGATAAAGAAAAGGCAATTATTGAACGTTCTGCCAAAACTTGTCCGGTGTCATTGAGTTTGCACCCTGATATTAAGCAAGAAATAACTTTTAGTTATTAAGATATCGCTTACCTTAAGAAAGTAAGCTTTTTATATTTGGTTTAAAATGAGTAGAAAAAGAAAGACGGTTGTTGAAACCGACGCAGATGTTATTTTAATAGGAGCTGGCATCATGAGCGCAACGCTTGGCATACTGCTCAAAGAGCTTAATCCTGATTTAAGTATAGAAATTTATGAACGTTTAGATGTGGCAGCTGCAGAAAGTTCCGACGCATGGAACAATGCAGGAACTGGTCACTCTGCATTTTGTGAATTGAATTATACGCCACAGAAAGCTAATGGTACGGTAGACGTGAAAAAGGCAATTTCTATTGCCGAGTCGTTCGAAGTTTCTAAACAATTCTGGAGTTACCTGTTGGATAAAGGGATTTTGAAAGATCCATGTTCATTCATCAGAAATATACCTCACTTAAGTTTTGTATGGGGTGAAAAAAACGTAGAATATCTTAAAACCCGTTATACCAATCTTAAATCTTGCAACTTATTTAGCGAGATGCAGTACAGTGAAAATCCAACTGAAATTAAGGAGTGGATACCGCTGATTATGGAAGGTAGGGATGAAAAGACGCCTATTGCTGCTACTAAAGTTGATTTAGGTACAGATGTAAACTTTGGCTCTCTAACTAGAGAAATGTTTAACTATTTGTCGAAGCAAGAGAAGGTAGCACTTCATTTTCACCACGAAATTCGTGATTTAAATAAACAAGACGATGGAAGCTGGGAAGTTAAGGTTAAAAACTTGGACAGTGGAAAGAGAAAGAAACGTTTGGCCAAATTTGTGTTTATTGGAGCTGGCGGTGGTTCTTTATTGCTGTTAGAAAAAGCGAACATTAAAGAAGGTAAAGGTTTTGGCGGTTTCCCTGTAAGCGGACAATGGTTGAAATGTACTAATGAAGAAGTGATTGCTCGTCACCATGCGAAAGTTTACGGTAAGGCAGCAGTAGGGGCTCCCCCAATGTCGGTGCCACATTTAGATACTAGAATTATCAACGGCAAGCAGGCATTATTGTTCGGACCTTACGCAGGCTTTTCTACTAAGTTTTTAAAGAACGGTTCTTATTTCGATTTAGCCGCTTCTATTAAATTGAGTAATATCCGCCCAATGATTTCTGCTGGTTTAAAGAGCATCGATTTAACGAAGTATTTGATAGAACAAGTTCGTCAATCGCCAGAAGACAGATTTGAAGCGCTTAGAGAATATATGCCAAATGCTAATATTAAAGATTGGGAATTGGAAGTAGCCGGTCAGCGTGTGCAGGTAATTAAAAAGAAACCAAGTGGTGGCGGTATTTTGGAATTCGGTACCGAGGTGGTGAGTGCTGGAGATGGATCTATTGCTGCTTTGTTGGGCGCTTCTCCAGGAGCATCAACTGCCGTTTCTATTATGATAGAGTTGATGAATAAATGCTTTAAAAAGGAAATGCAAACAGCAGATTGGCAAAGTAAAATTAGAGATATGATCCCTAGTTTTGGTCAAAAATTAGCTGAAGATGATGAACTTTGTCAAGAAACTCGTCAACGTACATCTGCGGCGCTGAAATTAAGCGAAACAGTAGTGGCTTAAAGCTATACTAGCTATTGCTATAAAAAAAGCTTCGAAGTTATTTCGAAGCTTTTTTTATTCAGACTAAAATCTGATATGGAAATTCCGACTTGATGAATCTCCTGTCTTTTTGATGTTTAAAATTAACTGTTGATTATTTCCGTAACTTCATCTACAGAAATGTCGCTATGTGAAGCATCTAAAACGCAATCGCCATTTTTAATTAATAAAAGCTGTGGTGATTCGTGGTGTACTTGGAAGGTTTCTGCAATATGAGCAGAAATATCACGATGATTGATTAAATCAAGAAAGTAAAGGCTAACACTAGAAGGAATTACGTCCCAATCTGCCTCAAAACTTCTTTTAGCCATTAGGCTGATAGAGCAACGTGTACTGTGTTTAAAAATTACACTGTAACCTTCGGCTGCTTTAATATTTTCTATTTGCTGAATTTGATTTAAATCAATCCAATTATTCATTTTTATCTTCTTCTTTTTGCGTCCGGATAAGTGCTGTATGCAGGACAAAGTTTATTAGAGCATGATTCTAAAACTGCGATGGCGCAGAATGCAAATAACAATAGTATAGCTACTTTCTTCATTTTATTGAATTTTGAGCTACTAAGTTAAATAATAGAATTGTACTTTACAACCTATGGGAATATTCTACCATTTTTAATGCGGTTATTGCTGCTTCGTCTCCTTTATTTCCATGTTTTCCTCCGGCTCTATCAATTGCTTGTTGTTCATCGTTGGTAGTTAGCACTCCAAATATTACTGGCTTGCTATATTTAATGCCAACATTGGTAATTCCTTGTGCCGCTGCTTCACAAATAAAGTCAAAATGTTTAGTGTCGCCTTGTATTACACAGCCAATGCAAATTACTGCATCAATATCATTTCTTTTATTTAAAAGTATGTCTGCCGCACCTGCAAGTTCAAATGTGCCTGGTACAGATAAAGATAATAAATTTTCTTCGCTAACCTCGTGCTTAATTAAGGTCTCAAAAGCGCCTTGGTAAAGGGCTCCAGTTATTTTAGCATTCCACTCGGCTACAACAATTGCTATTTTAAAGTCTTTGCCCGAAGGTAAGGTTGTGTGTGAAAAGTCTGAAAGATTTTTAAGGTGTGTTGCCATGTCGCAAAGATAGGTTTTTTGTTGGGGCGAAAAATATTTTGCAATAAAAAAAGCCCCGAACTAATTCGGGGCTTTATAAATCCGCTGTGCGGAAAATTATTTTGCCTGAGCAGTTACTCTTGCGATGTAAGCATCGATCATTTGAGCTTCTTGGCTTTCAGGGAATTGAGTTTTGATTTTAGTATAAGCTTCTTCAGCGCCTTTTAAGTCTTTCAAAGTTTCGTTTACCAAACCTAATTTCTTAAGGAACATAGGAGATGTAAATTTGTTAGTAGACTTGTCAATCGCTTTTTTGTAATAAGTAGCAGCTTGTTTATAGTCTTTCAACTCGCTATAAGCGTCGCCTAACAAACCTAAAGCTAAAGGATCTGCTACTGGACTACCAGTTGCACTATATTTACTTAAAGCATCAACTGCTTTTTTGTATTCGCCTTTACGTAAGTAGATACCGCCTAAATATAAGTTAGCCAAGTTAGCTGATTTAGTGTTCTCGTACTCTTCTGCAATTTTTTCAAGGCCTGGATAACCACCCTCGCCATTAATTGCTTTGTTTGCTAAAGAATCAACGCCTACAAATTGTTCAGCTTTGAACATTTGGTTGGCTGCATCTTCGGCTCTGTTTTTTAAATAAACACCTTGATACCAAATAAAAATACCAACTAAAACGATGATAGCTCCAGCAATAAAAGCTAAACTTTTAGTGTTTTCTTGTATAAATGAACCTTTTTTAACTGGTTGCTCTGTTTGTTGCTCTGTTGAAGACATTTGTAGTTTAAAATTATAAGGATTGCAAAAATACATTTTTCATTCAAAGTATCAACTCTTTTTAAATCATTTAATTAAGAAGTTGTTGAAATGAAACTGCATAGGCACATCGGATGGTATATTTTCGGAGCGAAAAGAATAGTTGACGTGAAGACAATTTCGTGCCTTACTGATCTCTTGTCGATATTTTTATTTTGTCTACTTGTATGTACTTAAATATTTGTGGTTAATCACTTCGTATAATATTATAGTTTCTTAAAGTTAATATACAAGAGGTACTGTAAAAATGGGTAACTTTGAACTGTCTGATATGTGGTTAAAAAATCTTACCCTTTTAAATTTCAAAAATTACAATGCTGCCGATTTGAGCTTCTCGAAAACGGTAAATGCTTTTGTGGGCAATAATGGCGCAGGAAAAACAAACTTGCTCGATGCTATACATTACTTGTGCTTGTGCAAAAGTTATTTCAATCCAATAGACAGTCAGCAGATTAAAACGGGTGAGGAATTATTTTTAGTACAAGGGGATTTCGATAGAGATGATAAGAAAGAAAAAATCTCTTGTGGACTGAAACGTAATCAGAAAAAGTCTTTTAAAAGAAATAAGAAAGAGTACGATAAACTGGCAGACCACATTGGTTTGTTTCCGGTGGTGATGATTTCTCCCTACGATATCAACTTGATCATGGATGGTAGTGAGGAGCGACGGAGGTTTATCGACAACGTGATTTCGCAGACAGATAGTAGATATCTTGATGAATTGATTGTTTACAACAAGCATCTGTTAAACAGGAATGCACTATTGAAACAAGTAGCAGCAACTAGGACTTTAGATGTGGCTTTGTTGCAGATTTTAGATGAGCAGTTGATCCATTCCGGAAATGTGATTTTTGAGAAGCGTAAGCAGTTCCTGTTGGACTTCATTCCGTTGTTTGATAAACATTACCGTTTTTTAACCAATGATGCTGAACAGGTTTCCTTAACTTATCAGTCACAGTTAAACGAACAGAGTTTTGAAAAACTTTTAAAGCATTCCATAGATAAAGATAGGCTGTTGGAACGTACTACGACAGGTATACATAAAGACGAACTACAATTTGAAATTGCAGATATGCCAATGAAAAAATTTGGTTCGCAAGGGCAGCAAAAGTCTTTTCTTATTGCGTTAAAATTGGCCCAGTATAGTTATCTGCAGAAATTTAAAGATTTTAAGCCTTTATTATTGCTCGATGATATTTTTGATAAGCTTGATAATCATCGTATTCATAAGCTTATGGAAATGGTTTCGCATCACGATTTTGGACAGATTTTTATTACAGATGCCAATAAAAGTAGAGTGGAAGCTGTTTTTAATGAAATTGCTGTAGAAATAGATTTATTCGAAGTAAATGATGGAGGAGTAAGCCATGCGTAAACCAAATGACATTACCCTAAAACAAGCAATAGATAAACTTCTTAATCACTATAAACTTCGTGGCAAGTTTGATGAAACCGGTATCGTAGCCATGTGGCCCGAAATTATGGGTACCGCTGTTGCCAATAGAACTAAACAGATTTACATCCACCAAAAGAAACTATTTGTTAGAATAGAATCTTCTGTGGTTAAAAATGAATTGTTGATAGTGAAAAGTGCTATTATCGATAAGCTTAACGAAAAATCGGGCTCAAACGTAATTACTGATATTGTTTTTCTATAGCTAATCCTTTCTGCCACCAAATAATTTTGCGAATAGCCAAATTACTATGGCAATAACAACTACTACAAGGATAACTCCAGTCCACATACCGGCTTTAAAAATTCCTTCAACTAATTCGCAGCTACTAAGTGTAGTAACCAATAATGCGACAAGCGCTATGGGCATCAATTTTTTCATCTGTTCAGAATTTGTTTTTAAAGGTGATGAAGCTGCCATGGTTTTGTAATATATAATTATTTATACATGGAGATTTCATATCTGTAAATTTTTGATAACCTAACAGCAGAAGAAGTAAAAAGGTTTTCGGAAATATATTTTGGTGCCAGTTTTAAACTGTCAGAGCGGATAAATATGGGCTTTATTGAGTGGTAGTATTGTTTTAAACAAAAAAAGACTTACAAAGTTTCTAAACCTTGTAAGTCTTTTGCATCCTGTTATTATGATGATAAGATACTATTGCGTTTTGTCTTTCTCTCCAACTTTAATCAGCTCAACTTCGAAGATTAAAGTGCTATAAGGAGGAATATCCTGTCCTGCGCCTCTTGCGCCGTAAGCTAATTTGTAAGGGATGAAAAATCTATATTTTCCACCCTCCTTCATCAAAGCTACACCTTCAGTCCAGCCTGGAATAACTTGGTTTAAGCCAAACGAAGTAGGTTCATTTCTTTTGTAAGAACTATCAAACTCCTTGCCGTTCAACAACATTCCTTTATAGTGTACCGTAACTTGGTCAGTAGTTTTTGGCTGTAAGCCAGTACCTTCGGTAATCACCTCATATTGCAAACCACTAGCGGTAGTTTTAATACCAGTTTTAGTTTTGTTTTGGGCTAAGAAATTCTCTCCTTCCTTAATAGTAGGTTCAAATTTCGACTTGTCTTTTTCCTCACGAACTTTGCTTAAGCTTTCGAACAAACTGTTGATAGCGCTTTGAGAAACCTGCTCTGTCATTAACGGTTTAGCGTCTTTGTTAAAAGCATCCTTTAAGCCTTTGGTTAGTAGGTCGTAGTTTAAGCCTTCTAATCCGCCAGATTTTAAATTACTAGCCATGGCTAAGCCAAAAGCGTAACTGGCAGAGTCTAATTTAGTTTTGAAAACAATTGGTTTTGCTACAGGCTTAGCGACTGTTTTTTTTGTTGTAACGGTCTTTTTTGCAGTAGTAGTTTTAGGTTTGGTTTGTGCCGCCGCATTAAAAACAGCAGCAGAAGCTAATGCTATAAAAAATATCTTCTTCATTATTTAAGTTAAAAGGCGAAATATACAACAAAAAAATAAGCACCCGAAAGAGTGCTTATCTATACTTTAATCGTTTTTAGAATATATTTTGCTAGAAACGTTCTCTAAAAATGTTTTCTAGAAACGCTCGTCTGCCGAGAAGAAGAAATCACCTTCAATTTGAGCGTTCTCATCAGAATCAGATCCGTGAACAGCATTAGCATCAATTGACTTAGCATATTTCTGGCGGATAGTTCCTTCAGCAGCTTCAGCTGGGTTAGTAGCACCAATTAAGTTTCTGAATTCTTCAATTGCGTTATCTTTTTCTAAGATTGCAGCAACGATAGGGCCAGAAGACATAAAGCTTACCAAGTCGTTATAGAAAGGACGCTCTTTGTGCACAGCGTAAAATTCGCCAGCTTTTTCAGCAGAAAGTTTAGTGTATTTTAAAGCGATGATTTTGAAACCAGCTTTAGTGATATCATTTACGATTGAACCAATATGGCCATTAGCAACAGCATCAGGCTTAATCATGGTAAAAGTTCTATTTGTGCTCATTTGTATAAATTTTTTGCAAAAGTACGATTATTGACTTAAATAATTGAGTGTGACGTGAAAAAGTTCTAAACGTTGTTAGAAAAACAATGGTAGGTGTGCTTTTGTTCCGATAGCCTTGCTTTATGCCGCTCACAAATAAATACCTATCGTTTGATTACAAACCGTTCACCTGCCGTCATTCCCGCGTAGGCGGGAATCTTAATAAGAGTCGATAATTATATACTACCGCATTACGATACCCGTTTTCACGGGTATGACGGAGTGTGTAAGCTAGAGCAAAAAAAAGTGTCCGTCCATATTTATTTGGACAAGTTCCTTAACAACAGAAATTGGAACTAGCAAAATCCTTTCAACATTCCAATCCCGAACAGTTGGGATTTAGCTAAGCTTAGCAACAAATCAATCCATCAACTAAACAATTAACCAAATCAAACAGTTAACCAATAAATCATTAACTTCGCCACTTATAGAATTATGATATCAGTTCCAGAACTTAAAAAACTACTTTCTACGCCTCAGCAAATTGTAATTACCACGCACCATAAGCCAGATGGCGATGCGATGGGTTCTTCGCTAGGTTTGTATGCCTATTTAATTCAAAAAGGGCATCACGTTAGTTTAATTACGCCAACAGATTATCCAGAGTTTTTACACTGGCTGCCCAATAATTCTGATGTAATTATTTACACCGAGCACGTAGAAAAATCTATTAAACTCGTTAACGAAGCAGCTTTAATTTTCTGTTTAGATTTCAATACCTTAAGCCGTATCAACGAATTGGGCGAGCACATCAGAAATACAGATGCAGTAAAACTGATGATTGACCATCACTTGGAACCAGAAGATTTCGATGATTACCGTCATTGGGATATCAATGCCTGCGCTGCAGCTCAGTTGGTTTATGATTTCATCGTTAATGTGATGGAAGAGCCAGAAAAAGTGAATAAAGATGTGGCTACTTGTTTATATACAGGTATCATGACCGATTCGGGTTCTTTCCGTTTTCCATCGGCTACTTCTACAGTTTATCGTATCGGAGCCGATTTGATTGATTTAGGTGCAGAACATTGGCGTATCCACCAGTTGGTGTATGATAATGTTTCTGAGAACAGGTTGAAGTTTTTAGGCTATTGCCTATCAAGTAAATTAGAAATTTTAAGAGAGTATAATACAGCTATTATCAGCGCTACCAAAGAAGAACTGCAAAAATATAACATCGTAACTGGCGATACAGAAGGTATTGTGAATTACGCACTTTCTATCAACGGAATCAAGTTAGCTGCCTTTATCATCGAAAGAACTGATAGGGTTAAACTATCATTGCGTTCTACGGGAGATTTTCCTGCTAACGAAATCTGTAAAAAATATTTCCAAGGTGGCGGACACAGAAATGCAGCAGGGGGCGCTTCTGATAAGAATTTGGAAGAAACCATTGCAGATTTTAAAGCTATCTTACCAGAGTATAAAACGCAACTGTTACAATAGTTTAGAAATTAAAAATAAAATAGTTAGAAATAGAATAAAGCTAGTTAACTTAGCGGGCTTTAAAAAAGAAATAAAAAGACAATTAAATAAATGAAAAAAAGTTTAGTAATTCTGTTTGCTGCTACATTAGGTTTAGCTGCTTGTAACACAGAGAAAAAAGGTCCAGGTGGTTTGTTGTACAAAGTTCACAATGATGGCGGTAAAGAAAAAATCAAAGAAGGTGATATTGTAAAGTTGAACTTCATTCAAAAAAATGAAAAAGACTCAATTTTAGGTAGTACTTATGATAATGAGCAAGCGCAAGTTTTTCCGGTAGGTAAAAAACAATATGCAGGTGATATGCAAGATGTACTAACTCTTTTTGGAGAAGGTGATAGTGCAACTTTCAAAATTAACTTGGATACTATGGCTGCACAAACTAAACAGCCTAAACCAGAGCAGTTCAAAAACGATAAATACATCGTGTTTACTGTGAAAGTGGAGAAAGTATTCAAAAAAGGTCCAAAAGAAGACGATGCGACTTTCCAAAAACGTGCTAGCGATTTCTTCCAAGCAGATTTCAAAGCTGATATGGATAAAAAGAAAACTGCTGAGCCAGCAAAAATCAAAGCTTACGTTGAGGATAATAACTTAAAAGTGCAAACTTCTGCAAGTGGTTTACAGTATGTGATTGAGAAACCAGGAGATGCAGTAAGAGCAGTTGATGGTGATACAGTAAATGTAAACTACACTGGTAGATTCACTAAAAAAGGTGATGACAAAAAATACAAAGTTTTTGATACTAGCGATGAGAAAGTTGCTAAAGAAGCTAAAGTACACCAACCAGGAAGACCATATGGTCCAACTAAAATGGTAATTGGTAGCACTGTACCAGGTTTCACTGAAGCGTTAAAATTAGTAGGTAAAGGTGGTAAAATCACTGCTATCATTCCTTCTAAATTAGGTTACGGTGAGCAAGGCGGTGGTCCAATCGCTCCTTATAGCCCATTGGTGTTCGAAATAGAAATTATTGACGTGATTAAACCAAAAGCGGGTGCTGCACCAGCTGCGGCAGTTCCAGTTGCTCCAGCAGCAGGTCACTCTGCAAACGATGGTCATACCCACTAATCAAAATACTTAATTTGTAAAAGCCATTCGCCTAGCGGATGGCTTTTTTTATGCCGTTTTCTCCCAATAAACTAAACAACAAACCAACCAAACAACTAACTTTGCATCATGTTACTTACCGATACCCATACCCATCAATACTACGAGAAGGATTTAGAAAAAAGAGCAGAGCAAATGCAACGCTGCTTTGATAATGGTGTAAAACGATTGTTTTTACCTAACGTAGACGTCGCTTCTATCGCCATGATTGATGAAATGGTTAAAAGCTATCCCGAAAACTGCTTTGCTATGGCAGGTTTGCACCCATGTGACGTAAAGGAAGGTTACCAATCAGTATTGGGGGAGATTTATAACAGTATAGCGAATAGAAAAATTTATGCCATTGGTGAAATAGGTATCGATTTATATTGGGATAAAACTACATTGGCTATTCAGCAAGATGCTTTCAAGCAACAAATAGAATGGGCTAAACAACTTGATTTGCCTTTTGTAATCCATTGTCGGGAAGCTTTTGATGAAGTTTTTGAAGTATTGGACGAAACAAAGCACGATAAAATGAGAGGCATCTTTCATTGCTTTACAGGTAACGTTGAACAGGGCAGAAGAGCAATCGATTTGGGTTTTTACTTAGGTATTGGCGGTGTAGTTACCTATAAAAAATCAGGTTTGGATTTGGTGCTGTCTGATATCCCTTTGGAGCATATCGTTTTAGAAACAGATTCTCCTTATTTAGCCCCAGTGCCATTTAGAGGGAAGCCAAATGAGAGCAGTTACTTGTTGCACGTAGCACAGAAAGTGGCAGATATCTATGTAATGGATCTTGAAGAAATAGCTGAAGTTACTACTGAAAATTCAAGAAAGATTTTTGGGGTTTAGTATTATATTTAACCGCAAAGTTTTTTAAGTTTTCGCAAAGTAACGCAAAGTTTTTTTATAGCTAACAATTTAAATGGATGGTGTAGACTTTACTCTTTGCGCCCTTTGCGTAACCTCCCTTTTTTCTTTGCGGTTAAATTTTTGGCTTTTCGTCTAATAAATGATTAAGTTTAACTACCTAACTATGAAATACTATGGAAGTAAACGAACTATCAAATGTGATAATTGGAATGGCTATCAATGTTCATTCTGCCCTCGGCCCAGGACTATTAGAAAGTGCTTATAAAGAATGCTTATTTCATAAAATTCAAAAGGAGGGATTTTATGCGGAGAAAGAAAAAGCAATGCCGTTAGAATTTGAAGGTATAAGACTTGATTGTGGTTATAGGATAGATATTCTAGTAGAAAACAAGTTGGTCTTGGAATTGAAAAGTGTAGAAAAATTAACGGATTTACATTTAGCACAAACACTTACTTATCTAAAGTTAGGTGGTTTTAACCTTGGTCTTTTAATGAATTTTAATTCATTCCTCTTAAAAGATGGTTTAAGAAGAGTAGTGAATAAGCTCTAATTTCTGAACATATTTTCAAACTATGATTTTTAGCATCCAGCAATTTAACAAAAAAGCAATTTATTTATACATTTCTTAATCTATTGCCTAAATAGTTAATCATTTACTAAATCTTTCTGAAATTGTAAAAAGCTGTAAGATTGTTACTTAATTTGTAACTAGAACCCAAAGCTGTACTTTTTTAATGACCAAGATACTTATCATCTACACTGGAGGCACCATAGGCATGGTAAACGATGCCAAAACTGGTGTCTTAATTCCTTTCGATTTCGAGCAAATTAAAGAAAACGTTCCTGAGCTTGCCCGTTTGGATTATGAGATGGTGGTACACTCATTTGTGCCAATTATTGATTCTTCAAATATGCATCCAGACCAATGGAAGATTTTGGCAGAATTAATTAAAAGTAATTATGATGAATTTGATGGGTTTGTAATCCTACATGGTTCAGACACCATGTCTTTCACGGCATCGGCCTTAAGTTTTATGTTAAAGAACTTGGCAAAACCAGTGGTGCTAACAGGTTCTCAATTACCAATCGGCGAAATCCGTACAGATGCCAAAGAGAATTTAATTACTGCGTTGGAAATTGCAGCAACAAAAAGCAAGGGAAAAGCAGTAGTGCCAGAAGTTTGTATCTATTTTGATAACCAGTTATTCAGAGGTAATCGTTCAATAAAATACAATACCGAAAAATTTGAAGCATTCCGTTCGCCGAACTATCCAATTTTGGCAGAAGCTGGCGTGCAGTTATCTTTTTTTCATAATGATATTCTACCAGTTCCAACTGAGCCTTTTTATATCCAAACTAAGTTCGATGCCAATATTGGTGTGTTGAAAATCTATCCAGGCATGACTGAAGAAGTGGTTTATGCCGTAACTAGATCTAAAGTAAAAGCTATTGTTTTAGAAACTTTTGGTTCTGGTAATGCAACTACAGCCAAATGGTTTACTGATGCTTTGTCCGAAGCAATCGAAAATGGAAAGCACATTGTTGATATTTCTCAATGTCAACGTGGTTCGGTACAATTAGGAATGTACGAAACCAGTAGCGAGCTGAAAAAAATGGGCGTAATTAGTGGTTACGATATGACTTTTGAAACTGCAGTGACCAAGCTGATGTATCTTTTAGGTGCAGATTTAACTACTGAAGAAATTAAAGCACAAATGGAAGCGCCAATTGCAGGCGAGTTGACTAACTAGATTAATCTTTCGGACTTTCCGTTTAATCACTTTCGGTCACCTTTAGTAAAACTTCTGCAATTATGACCATCGTCACTGCTTCAACAAAGCAATAATCTTAACTTTGTAGATGATGCGAGACATCTCATGTCTCATCTCAATACTCATATCTAAAGAGAAAATGAAGATAGAACAAATATACACCGGATGTTTGGCTGAAGCTGCCTATTACATAGAAAGCAATGGCGAAGCTGCTATTATCGACCCGCTTCGCGAAGTTGGACCATACCTTGCAAAGGCAAAACAAAACGGAGCGAAAATTAAATATATCTTTGAAACCCATTTTCATGCAGATTTTGTTTCAGGACACGTAGATTTAGCTGAAAAATCTGGTGCTACTATCGTTTACGGACCAACGGCTACCACTGCTTTCGAAGCGTATATCGCAACAGATGGCGAGCAATTCAAAATTGGCGATTTAACTATCACTGCTTTACATACACCAGGTCATACGTTAGAATCTACCACCTATTTACTAACCGATGCTAATGGAAAAAACCATTGTATTTTCACTGGTGACACTTTGTTTATTGGCGATGTTGGTCGTCCAGATTTAGCGCAAAAAGGCAGCCTAACCATGGATGATTTGGCGGGCATGCTTTACGATTCGCTAAACGAAAAAATAAAACCGCTGGCTGATGAAGTAATTGTTTACCCTGGTCATGGTGCAGGTTCTGCTTGCGGCAAAAGTATGAGCAAGGAAACTTTCGATACTTTGGGCCATCAAAAGCAGGTAAACTATGCCTTAAAAGCTGAAACTAAAGAGCAATTTATCAAAGAAGTAACTGACGGCATTTTGCCTCCACCACAATATTTTGCAAAAAACGCAGCCATGAACAAAGCTGGTTACGAAAGTATCGACGAAGTTTTTGAAAAAGGTTTAAATTCTTTGCAGCCTCAAGCGTTTGAAGATTTAGCCAATCAAACCGATGCTTTAGTATTAGATACTCGCGACCCACAAACTTTTGCAAAGGCATTTATCCCAAATGCCATCAACATTGGTTTAAACGGACAATTTGCACCTTGGGTGGGCGCTTTAATTCCAGATTTAAAACAAAATATTTTATTGGTAACTGACGAAGGTAAGGCCAAAGAAACCATTACCCGTTTGGCTCGTGTAGGTTACGACAATACCATTGGTTATTTGGAAGGCGGTATCGAAGCTTGGCAAAATGCTGGAAAAGAAACAGATCAGATCACTTCCATTTCTGCAGAAGATTTCGAAAAGGCTTATCAAGAAAATCCAGCAGTTTTAGCTTTAGATGTACGCAAACCTGGAGAATATGAAGCAGAGCATTTAGAGTTTACGCATCCACGTCCTTTAGATTATATTAATGATTGGACACACGAAGTAGATAGCAATAAAACTTATTATGTGCATTGTGCAGGCGGTTATCGCTCTATGATTGCAGCTTCAATTTTAAAAGCAAGAGGCATTGATAACGTGATCGATGTAGCTGGTGGTTATGGCGCTATAAAAAATACAGGCTTAAGACGTACAGATTTTATTTGCCCGAGCAAATTAACAAAAGCGTAAATTTTCTCGCCCTTTTAGGAGGAGATACCGATTTATCGGGAGAGAGGGTTTTAGAAAAACGAAGTCATTACAAATCGCCAATTTCAGCCCCGCTTTACGCTATATTTTTTTGTGTACCTTTTATCGTCATTTCGAACGTATGTGAGAAATCTAAAAAGATGCTGATTAAAGAAAAGATTTCTCCTCGTTCCTCGTCGAAATGACGAAACAAAAAAGATAACGCTTCCAATCGGGTTTAAAAATTAAAGCAACCAAAACGTGGCAACAGAAAACCAACATTACGACGTGCTCATTATCGGCGCTGGCCCCATCGGTCTGGCCTGTGGTATCGAAGCACAAAAAGCAGGAAAGAGCTACGTCATTATAGAAAAAGGTCCGCTGGTAAATAGCCTGTACCACTATCCAGTTTTCATGACTTTCTTTTCTGCCTCGCAAAAATTGGAGATAGGAGAGGTACCCTTTGTGAGTATCAGCAATAAGCCTAATCGAAACGAAGCTTTAGAGTATTATCGCCGTGTAGCCGAGAAGTTTGAATTAAACATCCACCTTTTCGAAACGGTAAACAGCAATAAAAAACTTGCGGATGGTAGTTTTGAAGTCAATACGAGCAAAGCAAAGTATTCCGCTAAAAATGTAATTATCGCTACTGGTTTTTATGACGTACCAGTATTAATGAATATTCCTGGTGAAGCGCTACCGAAAGTAAAACATTACTATCAAGATCCACACTTGTATGCATTTAGTAAGGTATTGGTAGTTGGAGCCAACAATTCGGCTATCGACGTAGCTTTAGAAACTTATAGAAAAGGTGCTGAGGTAACTTTAGTGATTCGTGGTAATGAAATTGGTTCTTATGTGAAATATTGGGTGCGCCCAGACATAGAAAACCGAATAAAAGAAGGTGACATCAAAGTTTATTACCAAAGTGAACTTACCGCTATCTCGGAAATCACAGCAACCATAAAAACTCCAGAAGGTGAAGTTGAACTAGCCAATGATTTTGTACTAGCAATGACTGGCTACACGCCAAATTTCGCTTTGCTTAAACAATTGGGAGTAGAGCTAGATACGACTAATTATCCCGAACATAATCCAGAAACGATGGAAACTAACTTGCAGGGATTGTACTTGGCAGGCGTAGTTTGCGGTGGTGTTGATACTCATAAGTGGTTCATCGAAAATTCGCGGGTGCATGCAGAGCAGATTATGGCGCATGTTTTGAGTAAATAAACCCTCTCTGCCTTCGGCATCTCTCCCTCAAAGGGAGAGAAAGTAGCATGGTCGTTTTGTGCAACTCGCTCCCCTCTCATTTTCAAGGAGAGGGTTAGGGAGAGGTTTTGTTGAATCAACTTTCAATTCTAAACGGGATTGCAGCGGAAATACTTTTTGTTGCGTCATTTCGAACGCAGAGAGAAATCTCAAAAATAAGTGCTTCTAAGTAACAGATTTTTCTCTACGTTCGAAATGACGGCAAGAGAATACAAAAAGATTGTAGCCTAAAGCCCGACTTTCGGTAGTACTCAGCATAAGCACTGCTTTTCTATAAATTATCGGCGTTTTTACTAACTTTGCACTCTAAATTTTGAATGATAGAATTTTGAATGAATGAATAGCGGCGTTGCTTAATTCATTCATTTTTTCATTCACTCATTCAATCATTTTTAAAGATATGAGCAAAGTAAAAGTAGGTTTGGTACAGATGACCTGTACCGCTAATAAGCAGGAAAATTTAGATAAAGCAATTGCGCAAGTAAGGGAAGCTGCTGCAAAAGGAGCTCAAATTGTATGTTTGCAAGAGCTTTTTACGTCGCTTTACTTCTGCGACGTAGAAGATTACGATAATTTTGATTTGGCGGAGAAAATTCCTGGTCCATCTACGGATGCTTTGCAAACGGTGGCTAAAGAATTGGGCGTGGTAATTATCGCTTCGTTATTCGAAAAACGAGCAGAAGGTTTATATCATAATACTACTGCAGTTTTAGATGCAGATGGTAGCTATTTGGGTAAATATCGTAAAATGCACATCCCTGATGATCCAGCTTACTATGAGAAATTTTACTTCACGCCAGGAGATTTAGGTTATAAGGTATTTAAAACTAAGTTCGCAACCATCGGGATTCTAATCTGTTGGGATCAATGGTATCCAGAAGCATCTCGTATTACCGCGTTAATGGGGGCAGATATTATGTTCTATCCAACAGCTATCGGTTGGGACACTACCCAAGACGAAGAAACCAATCAAGATCAATACAATGCTTGGCAAACCATCCAACGTTCGCATTCGGTAGCTAATGGATTACCAGTAATTAGTGTAAATCGTGTAGGTTTCGAACAAGAAGGTAGAATGAAGTTCTGGGGAGGTAGTTTCGCTACAAATGCGCAAGGCAAATTATTGTACTTGGCATCTCACGATAAAGAAGAAACAACTGTGGTAGATATCGACTTGAAGCAAAGTGATTATATCCGCAAGCACTGGCCTTTCTTAAGAGATAGAAGAATTGACTCTTATCAGCCGATTACAAAGAGATATATAGACGAGGATTAAAAGGAAGTCCGCAAGTTTTTAGTCCGTAAGTCCGAAAGAGATTTTTCAAAGACAATTTGTATATTTCAGTTTACCTTAGAAATAATAACTTATGTCATTTAAATTTGAAAAACTAAAAGTTTGGCAAAAATCGCTTGACTTAGCTGACGAAATTGATAAATTAACAAAGACGTTTCCAAAAGAAGAACTATTTATTCTAACATCGCAAATTAAAAGGGCCGCAGACTCAATCTCTTTAAATATTGCTGAAGGAAGTACAGGTCAGAGTAATGCAGAATTCACCAGATTTTTACGATATGCATTACGTTCTGATATTGAAGTAGTGGGTTGCTTACACCTTGCCAAACGTAGAAAATATTTACAGGAAGAACATTTTACAAAGCTCTATGCTTCTTGCGAAGAGGTGTTAGTGATGATAAATGGTCTAATAAAATCATTAAAATAATGTCTAAGCATACACACCATAAGTCTGAGCACCGTGCTTCTGGAATCAAATCATCGGACTTTCCGACTTTCCAACTTTCTGACACGCCTAAGGCACAAAGGTACGCATTCCCAGCAGAGTGGGTAAAACACGAAGCAACTTGGCTAAGCTGGCCGCATAAAGAAGCTTCTTGGCCCGGTAAAATTGAAACAATTTACAAGCCTTATTGCGAATTTATTAAGCTAGTAGCTACTGGAGAAAAAGTACGTATCAACGTAAAAGACGAGGCAATGAAAGTTTTTGCTATTGCCGAGTTGGAAAAAGTAGACGCTGATTTAAACCAAATTGAGTTCTATTTTAACGAAACTAACGACGCTTGGTGCCGCGACCACGGACCTGCATTTGTAATAAATGGAAACGAAAAAGCAGTAGTAGACTGGGGTTACAATGCTTGGGGAGATAAATATCCTCCATACGATTTAGACGATGTGGTGCCGACGAAGATAGCGCAGCATTTTAACTTGCCATTGTTCACTCCCGATATTGTAATGGAAGGTGGTTCTGTAGAATTTAACGGTGCAGGTACTATTTTAACCAGCGAAGCTTGCTTGTTGAATGAGAACAGAAATCCGCATTTAAACAAAGAGCAGATAGAAACTTACTTGAAAGAATTCTATGGTGCTGAACAGATTTTATGGGTTGGTGATGGTATTGTTGGCGATGATACAGATGGCCATATCGACGACATCACTCGTTTTGTAAATGAAGATACTGTTTTAACGGTTGTAGAAAGCAATCCTTTGGATGAAAACTACTTGCTGTTAAAAGAAAACTTGGAGCGTTTGAAGGAAATGACTTTGTTAGATGGTAGAAAATTGAACATTATCGAGTTGCCAATGCCCTCTCCAGTAATTTACGAAGATACTCGCTTGCCAGCTTCTTACGCTAATTTTTACATTGCTAATGCTGCGGTAATTGTACCAACTTTTAGAGATGTAAACGATAAAATTGCATTAGAGATTATTCAAAAAGCATTTCCAGAAAGAGCAGTAATAGGTATTGATTCGGTGGATATCATTTGGGGATTGGGCAGCTTCCATTGTTTAAGTCAGCAGGAGCCAGCGGTTTAGTTTACAGTGCCAACAGTTAAATAACCACTGCCTTTGTCATCCTGAGCCTGTCGAAGGATTATGCAAAAGTAATGATAGTCTTCGACAAGCTCAGACTGACAAGCGTATTAAACCAAAGAGCAATTTTTTATGCCAAATATCCATAATTACTTCGTCTACATATTAGAATGTGCTGATGGAAGTTATTATGTAGGCGTGACTAATGATTTAGAAATTAGAATTGAGCAACATAATAGCGGTTATGATCCAAAGGCATACTTTTACTCGGCGTCCTGTAGTGCTTAAATATTATCAACGATTTACTTTGATAGAGCAAGCCATCGAATTTGAAAAGCAACTAAAAGGTTGGAGTAGAAAGAATAAGGAAGCACTTTTTAATAAGGATTGGGATGAGGTAAAAAGATTACCTAACCTTAAAAAGAAATAATAACTTTGTGCAAATCGTCTTCGACGACTTGTTCCACGACACTAAGGACTAAAGGAACTCCTTAAATAGGTGTCATCCTGAGCCTGTCGAAGGATATTAAAAAGATAAATATTAAGTCTAAAGTTAGTCTTCGACAAGCTCAGACTGACAAACTGAATAAAAATGAAATTATTAGAAGGAAAAACAGCACTAATCACAGGTGCATCAAAAGGAATAGGAAGAAAAATTGCAGAAGAATTTGCGAAGCACGGTGCTAATGTTGCTTTCACTTATTTGTCATCTGTAGAAAAAGGACAAGCTTTAGAACAAGAATTGCAAGCTTTCGGTACACAAGTTAAAGGTTACCGTTCTGATGCTTCAAAATTTGATGAAGCAGAGCAATTAATCAACGATATCGTTGCTGATTTCGGCGCTTTGGATATCGTAGTGAACAACGCTGGGATCACAAAAGACGGTTTATTGATGCGTATGAGCGAAGAAAACTGGGACGATGTGATTAACGTGAACTTGAAATCTATCTTCAACGTAACCAAAGCTGCTTCTAAAGTAATGATGAAAGCTCGTAAAGGTGTTTTCATTAACATGAGTTCTGTAGTTGGTGTACAAGGCAATGCTGGTCAGGCTAATTATGCAGCTTCAAAAGCTGGGATCATCGGCTTTACCAAATCGGTAGCAAAGGAGTTGGGTTCTCGTAACATTCGTGCAAACGTTGTTGCTCCAGGTTTCATCAAAACCGAAATGACAGAAGTTTTAGATCCTGCAGTAGTTGCTGGTTGGGAAAAAGATATTCCATTGAAACGTGCTGGCGAAACAGAAGATATCGCTAATGTTTGCGTGTTCTTAGCTTCCGATATGAGCGCTTATGTAACCGGACAAACGCTTTCTGTTTGCGGCGGAATGCTGTAAAATAGGGATAAGGAATTAGGTAAAAGATGCAAGTTATTCTAGTCGTCATTGCGAGGAGGAACGACGAAGCAATCTTTCATCAATAAAAAAATGCATAGTTGTAATTAGCTATGCATTTTTTATGAATATTAAAATTTGAAAGTGAAAGCCAATAGTTCTTAGCTTCTTTAGTCCCGCTTTCCATTGCAACAAATTCTTTTATCCCGAAATCGGGAATAATTTGTTTCCATTTCAATCGGGCTTATTTAACAAAGGTTTGTGTTACAAAAATCTAACCACAATTGCGAATAAAGCTGCTGACCTGTAGCGAAGCGAAAAGCTACAAAGAAAAATAAATTCAGCACTACGGGACGCACATCTAGCGTCACCGCTGCTGTTCGACATTTGTAATGTCGAACCCCGTATGTCAGGATTATTTCATGAACTCGCTCTACTCGGTTTGTAATCCTGTGCTAATAGTTAATTCGGATTTCAAATCCGATGATAGAGCTTCGGGATTATGAATCCCGAAGAGCGGATGGTTTTAGCTACTCGTCATTCCCGCGTAGGCGGGAATCGTAATGCGATAAGAGGTAAGTTATCACTTAGTGAAATTACTTCACAACATACTTCCCACCAGCCAGATTAATTTTCGGCGAAGTCTTATGTTGTTCGAAATAAAAATATCCAAGTTGTAAAGTCTTCCAAAATGCAACATGCTGTGGATATTTCTTTCCATAGCTTTCAAAGTTAGTCTTGGTCATCCTAAAAGGAAAAATATTTACTGGAATATCTTTTTGTCCACTATTCCTCGCTTCCACGGCTAAAACATACACCTCCCTGATTTTATCATCAGTTAGCGGAATGCAACCAATAGTTACGCAATCGCCATGAATGTAGATTTCTCCACCAGTTTTTCTGTCTTTTCCAGTTCTTGCTTTGTCTACCACATTCGGATAATCAATACCTAAGGAAAGATGATAGGTACTCATTGGATTAAATACATTGATCTTATAAAAACCTTCTGGCGTCTGTAAATCTCCTTCAATTACTTTTGGTCCAAGAGTGCCCGATTTTGCACAAGCATCGTAAGTTTTGAAAAGTGTAAATTTTTCTTGCCTTGCAGTTTTTAACCAGACTTCTAATTTTCCTTCAGCCTTGTAGGCATTTATTATCATTTCAAATGCGCTGCCAAAACCAGCCTTTTGTAGTTCCTTTGTTAAGGATGGCCATTTCAAATCATAAGCAGTTTTAACTCTCTCAAATTCTAATTGTTGTTGCTTAAAGCTTTTTTGCGCATTAATAGAAATGTTCATCGTTATCAATAAGACAAAGCTGATTAAATACTTCATTCTAAATTTTGTTGAATAAGCAATTTACAATTTTAGTTGATTTGTTGCTTTGTTTTTTGAGTTGAATTGACGGGATAGATCTTCGGACTTTTTACTTTTTGCTTTTCCCTTTCAACTTAATGTAGCATCTTTACAATTAGCGTATGACTAGTTTCTTTTCTTTTTCTACTTTTCTGGTTTTAATTGGCTGTTTAGCATTGGGTTTAGCCTATGCTTGGGTTTTGTACAACAATAATAAAAATCTCAATCAGAAATTACGTAATTCCTTGGCTTTAATAAGGGCTTTTACGGTAGCTGCTTTAGCATTTCTATTGTTTGCTCCACTGGTTCGCCGAATTACGCACACCCCAGAAAAGCCAGTTATTGTTATTGCCAATGATAATTCTATATCGGTTAAAGCCATAATGCCTTCGGGGTTTGATGCGAAGAAATATCAGCAAGATTTAAATAAACTGGCTGAAAAACTAAGTGAGAAATATGAGGTGAGAGCCTACAGTTTCGGCGATAGTGTAAAGCAAGGTTTATCGTTTACAGGTACCGACCAAATCAGTAATGGAACAGCATTGGTAAATCAACTAAATGACGAATTATTGAATCGAAATGTTGGTGCAATTATTATGGCTAGCGACGGCATTTTCAATCGTGGTGGAAATCCGTTGTACGAACTCAATAAGATTAAAGCTCCAGTTTTTACCGTTGCCATGGGCGATACCATCCCCAAACGAGATGTTCTGGTGGCGAATGTGAACTATAACAATATCGTTTATCTCGATAACGAATTTACTTTAGATGTGCAGGTTCAGGCTTTTGAAAGCAAAGGTGAAAATGTTAAGTTGTCTGTACTCGAAAACGGAAAACAAGTAACAGAGCAATCCATTGTTATCGGTAGTGCTAGTTTTGTAAAAGACGTGCAAGTCAAACTAAAGGCAACCAAGGTTGGCGTTCATCGCTATACAGTTAATGTATCAGAAGTTAAGAACGAAATTACCACTAAAAATAACAGCCAAACTATCTTTGTAGAAGTCATTGATGGCAGGCAAAAAGTTCTGCTAGCTTCGGCGGCAGCACATCCAGATTTGGCAACATTTAAGCAAGCTATTGAGCTAAATAAACACTACGAAGTAAATACCGCCATTGCAGAAGAACTGGAAAGTGTAGATATGGCTAAATACAGTTTGGTTATCCTTTATCAATTGCCGTCGCTAGGTTATTCAGCAACTTCTTTCATTAGTAAATTAAAGCAGCAAAAGGTCGCTGTTTGGTACATTTTGGGAGCACAAACCAATTTGCAAAATTTCAATCAAGTTCAAAACCAATTGAATTTTACTAGGCCAAATGGTAGTTTACAAGAAGTATTTCCGTATGATGAGAATAACTTTACAGCCTACAATTTAAATACGGATGCATTAAAACAATTGGAGCAATACGACCCGTTGCAGATTCCTTTTGCTAACATGATGATTAAAGGCAATTACACGGCGGTGCTTAATCAGCGTATTGGAAAGGTGAAAACCGAAAGCCCATTGTTGTTTTTTGCTGAAGATAATGGCCAAAAGTTTGGTTTCTTGCTAGGGGAGGGTATTTGGAAATGGAAACTGGAAGAAGCGAAAAATGAAAATAGTTATCCTTTAGTAGCAGAGCTGATTTCGAAAACGGTACAATACCTTTCAGTAAAAGACGATAAACGCAAGTTTAAAGTTTATACTAATAAAAGTACTTTCGAAGAAAATGAAAATGTAGTACTCAATGCTACTTTGTATAACGATACCTTTGAACCCGTAAACGCCTCCGAAGTAAAAATACAAATCAAAAATTCGGAAGGGAAGGCATACAATTATACATTCTCTAAAGCTGGGAATGCTTATCAGTTAGATGCGGGAGCTTTACCACAAGGTAATTATACATATGTTGCGGCTACAAGCTTGGGCGATAAAAAATATACTGTCAACGGAGCGTTTTATGTCAATGCAGTGATTACAGAATATCAGCAGAGCACTGCAAATCATCAGTTGTTAAATACGATGGCTCAACAAACACAGGGGAAGATGTACATGCCAGCAAATTTGTTAAACATCGTTGATGATTTAGAAAAAAGCGGTCAGGTAAAGACCATTACTTACGAAGATAGGCGTTACGAGGAAATGATTAATCTAAAATGGATTTTTGCTATTATCTTAGTGTTGTTAAGTACCGAATGGTTTTTTAGAAAACGTAATGGCGAAGCATAATGGATTTTAATACTACCGAAGTTATTGAAGTACTAGGAACTATTTCCTTTGCTATTTCTGGTACGTTTGCTGCGGTTCAAAAGCGCTTGGATCCTTTCGGTGTGTTAATTATAGCTTTTGTAACTTCTATTGTTGGCGGTACCGTAAGAGATTTATTGCTGGGAGACACACCAGTAGCTTGGATGCGTGATGTGAATTACTGCTTGCTAATTTTAGTAACCTCCATTCTCACGCTTTTTTTCAAACATCAAATCAAAAAATTTAAAGTAACCCTGTTTCTTTTCGATTCGCTCGGACTGGGTTTGTTTACTTTAGTGGGTGTGCAAAAAGGAATAGTTTTTGGATTAGAGCCAGGAATGTGCGTGGCTTTAGGTACTATCACTGGCTGTTTCGGTGGTATCATTAGAGATACACTTTTAAATACCATTCCGCTTATTTTTAGAAAGGAGATTTATGCTACAGCCTGTATTGCTGGCGGCGCATTGTATTTCGGCTTGCTTGCAATGAGTTTGAAAGCAGATATCGCAAAAATTATTGTAATTGTCTTTATCGTAACCTTACGGATTATCGTGGTACGTTACAAATTAGCATTGCCGAGGTTCGGATATTGAGTTTATCGTAGTGGAGAACGAAGCCATGCGAAGTAAAATCTTTGAATTAAATAAGCTATAATAACCAAGAGAAAGATTTCTCCATTCGCTTCGTTGCGGTCGAAATGACGATATAATAACGTCCCTCGAATGTCATTAAGCTTTAAGGATAAAGAAACTCCTTCAGCTTCCCATTCTTGGAAGCATCATAAAGTTGCCAAAGCTCCTTTGTCCAAGTTTTTTTGTCGCTTTGCTGATAGAGATAGGGTAGTGCAGAATTCATCGCTCCTAAAGCCTGCTGTTGCTTTTCTTTTTCCATTGGGTGAGCTAATGAAAATTGAGTCAGCGCCGCCATGTATATCAGCAGTAAATCTGCATCCGTATTAAAAAAGCTGGTTTCTTTTTCCTCAAGATAGAAAAGGTGGTCTGGGGTTCCGTTCATCCAGTTTACTAAAAACTGTCCAGCGTTATTCCTTGATTTGTTTTTCTTGTCTATCGGCGTTTTAAAAAGATATTCTACAACTTTAATAACTGTAGGTTCCGCCTGTTTGTAACTGCTTCTTTTGTTAAGCTTTACAGTTTTGAGATTGGGGAGGTCTTGTCCGTAAGACAATTCTGCGACGGAAAAGACAAGGAAAAATATAAAAATCGTTTTCCTCATGGAAGCAAACTTTATTTCAATCTAAATTTAGTAAAAAGGAGCTATTTTTTCTCTTCTTCTTTCACAATTACAAAGACATCTTCGTTAGCCTTTTTCATGAAATATTTTTCCCTAGCAAATTTTTCGGCAGTATTTAAATTGCTGTCTAGCTCTTTTAAGTCTTTTTTTACCAAAGCGATTTCTTTAGTGTAAAAATCTTTTTCCTGTTGCATTTTATTTACTTGGGCACTGTACTCGTATTGTGCAATGATGTCATTTTTATCAAAAAAAAGCATCCATACGCCAAAAGCTGCAATGGCAAGGAAATATTTATTTCGGAAAAGATCTAGTAATCGCTTCATGTTGATGACAAAGATAGCTTAAAATAAAAAACATCCGAAGTTTTTAAATCTTCGGATGTTTTGCAAATATGTTTTTCAACTTGTTAACACTTCATTATTCCCGTCATTTCGAGCGACGTGTGAGAAGGGCAAGTTTATTTCTTTGCAAACTTGAAGTTTTTACCGATGAACCTTGCAGCTTCACCTAATTCTTCTTCGATGCGTAATAACTGATTATATTTTGCGATCCTATCTGAACGAGAAGCTGAACCAGTTTTAATTTGACCGCAGTTTAATGCTACGGCTAAATCAGCGATGGTAACATCTTCAGTTTCGCCAGAACGGTGACTCATTACCGAAGTATAACCGTTAGTTTGAGCTAAACTTACTGCGTTGATGGTTTCAGTTAAAGAGCCAATTTGGTTTACTTTTACTAAAATTGAGTTTGCAGTGTTTGTATCGATACCTTGTTGTAAACGCTTTACGTTAGTTACAAATAAATCATCACCAACTAGCTGAACGCGGTCACCAACTTTGTCAGTTAAGCTTTTCCAACCAGTCCAGTCATTTTCATCCATACCATCTTCAATAGAGATAATTGGATATTTAACTGATAGGTCTGCTAAGTATTGTGCTTGCTCTTCGCTAGAACGAATTACGCCAGTAGCGCCTTCAAATTTTGTATAGTCGTATTTTCCATCTTTGTAAAACTCAGATGCTGCGCAATCTAAAGCTAAACAAATTTCTGAACCTGGTTTGTAACCTGCTTTTTCAATTGCTTTTAATACCGTTTCGATCGCATCTTCTGTTCCTTCAAAAGTAGGAGCAAAACCACCTTCGTCACCTACAGCAGTAGATAAACCTCTATCGTGTAAAATCGCTTTCAAGTTATGGAAAACTTCAGTTCCCCAACGTAAAGCCTCAGAGAAAGAAGGAGCACCAACCGGCATGATCATGAACTCTTGGAATGCGATAGGTGCATCAGAGTGAGAACCACCATTGATGATGTTCATCATAGGGATTGGTAAAGTATTGGCATTTACACCACCAATGTAACGGTATAAAGGCTGACGGCTTTCTTGTGCAGCAGCTTTAGCTACAGCCAAAGAAACACCTAATATCGCATTAGCACCTAGGTTACCTTTGTTTTCGGTACCATCTAGGTCTATCATTAATTTATCGATCAAAACTTGTTCGAAAACATCAACACCTTGCAAAGCCTTAGCAATTTTAGTATTTACGTTTTCTACCGCTTTTAAAACACCCTTACCTAAATAGGTCTTCTTATCGCCATCACGTAATTCAACAGCTTCATATTGACCAGTACTTGCTCCAGATGGAACAGCGGCACGGCCCATAAAACCATTTTCTGTCATTACTTCTACTTCAATAGTAGGATTTCCTCGCGAATCGAGGATCTGTCTTGCATGGACATCGATTATTAAACTCATTTTATATTTGTTTTGAATTAAAAATACCCTTAGTGTATAAAATACAATTAGTACAGGGTTTTTCAAAGTTATAATACTTTTTTAAACTTAAGTAAACAAATGCTATTTTTTTATCAGCCATATTGGGTTAGTACATAAAAAAGGCAGCTACTTCTTGAGTAACTGCCTCTTCATAGGCAACTGATAATTTTTTTGACTTGAGAACGTTATACGTATAGTCAGCTGAGGGTTTGTAACGAACTCCTCTTCTTAATCCTTTCTTAAAGATAGTATCGAACTATCTTGCGACAAAAGTCGTTTTATCAATTAATCTATTCGTATAATAACCGTTTATAAACGTTTATATTCGATTAAACCCCTTTAATGGCTTTTTTCGAAGAAATTTATTTGTAGTTTTAGTAGGTACAAGCCGATATAAAGCCCATGAGTAGATATTGCTTAGATTGCCACACCGATATAAAAGGACGTGCAGACAAGAAGTTTTGTGATGATCAATGCCGTAATAACTATAATAATAAGCGTAAGAGTGAAGACGGAGCATTCGTAAAAAAGATTAACCAAATCTTAAATAAAAACCGGAGATTGTTGAGAGATGAGAACAATAATGGTAATAGCAGCGTAAAAAAAGACATTTTGATCAAGAGAGGATTTGATTTTGATTATCATACCCATTATTACCTTGCTGATACAGGAAATGTTTATGTTTTCTGCTATGAGTATGGATATATGTTTTCACAAAATGATGATGTGATATTATTAAAAAAGGAGTAAAAGCTGGACGATGATTTCTAACTTTGAAAGAAACTTTGTCGCACATGCTGGATTTTTTTAAACAACCTTGGCCTTGGTATATTGCTGGGCCTTTAATAGGACTTACTGTACCGACCTTACTAATTTTAGGAGGAAAATCTTTTGGGATCAGTTCGTCTTTGAGACATATTTGTGCAGCCTGCATTCCAGCTAATATTAACTTTTTTAAGTACGATTGGAAAAAGGAAGCTTGGAATCTATTTTTTGTTTTCGGTATATTTTTGGGTGGTATTATTGCTACTCAACTTCTTGCTAATCATAATCCTATTAGCGTACATCCAAAATTGGCAATTGAATTGGCTGCCTATGGAATTGCTAATTATGATAATTTAGTGCCAACAGACGTAATGAGCTGGAACTCGCTACTTACAATTCGAGGATTCTTATTAATGGTAGTTGGAGGTTTTTTGGTAGGATTTGGTACACGCTATGCTGGTGGTTGTACCAGTGGCCATGCCATTATGGGCTTGTCTAATTTGCAGTGGCCTTCGCTAGTTGCCACCGTTTGTTTTATGGTTGGAGGCTTTATCATGGCCAATTTGTTATTGCCAATCATTTTATCCTTATAATATGGAGCATAAAAATATAAATTGGTTGGCTAATCTAAAATATTTAGTGGTTGGTGTCTTATTCGGAATCGTGTTTGTAAAAGCTGAGATTGTGAGCTGGTTTCGTATACAAGAAATGTTTAGACTACAATCATTTCATATGTATGGAGTGATAGGAGGCGCAATTGTAGTTGGGATAATTTCTGTTTGGATTATCAAAAAGTTTAATGTAAAAACATTAAGCGGCGAGCCAATTGCAATACAACCAAAAAAGTTTAACAAAGGGCAGGTTTACGGTGGTTTGCTTTTTGGCTTTGGTTGGGCTTTAACCGGTGCTTGTCCTGGCCCATTATTTGCGCAAATTGGAACTGGAGCAACGGTAATAACTGTTACTTTGATAAGTGCTATAGCAGGTACTTGGTTTTATGGTTTTATGAAAGATAAATTGCCACATTAGATGGAACAAATATTAATTATTACTGGTGGAAGTAAGGGAATAGGAAAAGGCGTGATTCAAGCTTACCTATCTAATGGAGTGAGGGTGTTTTCAATTTCTAGAACGGTTAATACAGAGTTGAGTAAAGAGGGCGTAACACAGATACAGCTTGATTTGACCCAATCAGATAAAATAGAATCCGAATTACATAAGATTTTTAACCTGTTGGATAAAGAAAAGGTAGCTAAAATTACATTGATTAACAATGCCGGTAGTTTGGGCAAAGTTGGCCCTTTAGAAAAGCTAGATATAGAAACCATAACGCAAACTATCACATTAAATACTACAGTCCCTTTTGTATTGAGTTCGGTTTTTATCCGTTATTTTCAAGGTTGGCAAGCAAAAAAATCAATTATCAATATTACTTCTGGTGCCGCACTAAAGCCCTATTTTGGATGGTCTATATATTGTAGTAGTAAAGCCGCGATAAATATGCTAACTCAAACCATTGCCTTAGAACAGGCGGATGTTGAGAATGCAGTAAAAGTTTTAGCAATTGCTCCTGGGGTTGTAGATACAGATATGCAGGCTGAAATTCGCCGAAGTGACAAAAGTAATTTTAAAGATATAGAGCGTTTTATTGCTTTGAAAGAAGAAGGAGGACTGAATGACGCTTTGACGGTAGGCGAAAAGATATTCGAAATGGATAACGATGATAGTTTACAAAGCGGTGCAATTTTAAGAGTGGAAGGTAATTAGTTGCTAACCGAAAACATTTTTCAACTTTCAATGTTCTCTTAATCAACTAAAACTAGATTGAAAAATGAGAATCATTGGTGCATTTATGATATCGGCATGTTTGTTTTCGTGCCAAGAAAGAACTAAAGTAACTGGAGAAAAGGATAAGAGCGATACTACTGCCAACAATATCCCCGTTGCTGAACAAACCTGTTATACCTTTGTTAAAGGAAAAGACACTGCCGAGCTTACGTTAATTGCAACTGGTATAGTCTCTACGGGCCAGCTCAATTATAAGTGGTTCGAGAAGGATAGAAATATGGGAAGCATAGAAGGAGAAATGCATGGAGACACCTTGATTGCAAATTATACTTTTAATTCCGAAGGGAAACAATCCCACCGACAAGTAGTTTTTCTTAAAAAAGGAAATCAATTTTTAGAGGGATTTGGTGATGTTGAGGAGAAGGACGGCAAAGTTAGGTTCAAAGATGTGTCTAAAGTGGGATTTGATAATTCCATAGTTTTTGAAAAGACTACTTGTAAATAATTGACAAGCTGTTTCGCTGGTAACAATAATGTAATTTTAGCCTAGGTTTAAGTTCACAATGATACTTTACGTATTTTTGTGAGCTCTCCCAATAAACGTATGGCTAAAATTAAATCCCGTTGTTACGCTTTTCTGCTATTTTTTTGTACTTGCTTTTTTAGCTTGGTTATCTATGCACAAAAAGTAATAGAAGTACAGGATACGGTAGATCAACACATCTTTAATTTTTCTGAGATTGAAGTACTAACAGATCAAAAAAATCAATTTAGTTTTGAAGAAATTAGCAGTGCTGCTTATGCAAATAAGTTTAAGCCGAGTTTAAAGAGCACCCCTCAAACCACTGATTTCAATACCGTTTACTGGTTTAAAATAAATATTAAGCATAATGCCGAAGCTGGAAACCGCTTTTTATTAGAGCTTTTCGATCAAACTATTGATCACCTTACTGTTTATCTTCCTAATAGTGATGGGACTTATGAAGTTAAGGAATTAGGAGATAGACTACCTTTTAAGCAGCGTGATTTGTCGCATAAAAACTTCGAAATCTATATTGATAATTATGGAAATGAAGTTCAAACCTATTACTTTAAAATACAATCATCACAAATCGCTGATGTAATTATCGTACTTAGATCGGTAAATTGGTTTATTTCTTATGCTTTAGACGAGTATTTCTATTTCGGTATTTTTTATGGAATGATTCTCGTTTTCAGTTTCTATAACCTGATCATGTATATCGCCATAAGACAAAAGCAATATTTGTTTTATGTGCTTTACAATTTGAGTGTAGGATTTTTCGAGATGAGTTCGGACGGTATCGCCTATCAATATTTGTGGCCAAATGCACCTAATTGGAATCAAATAGCCTATGCCTTCTTTCTTTATGCAACCAGCGTATTTGCTTTGTTATTTACTAGAGAGCTACTTTTTGTAAAAGCCAAAGCACCGAAACTTAACCAGCTGATTATAGGCGTGATTATAGCTCGGTCAGTATTTTTTCTTTACTGCCTTCTATTTGATCAGGAACTATTTAGTTACAAGTTTTTAGAATTTGTGCCATTAACGGTCGCTTTTTTTACAGGCATCTATATTTTCAAAAAGGGATACCAGCCTGCACGTTTCTTTGTATTAGGTTATAGTTTTTTGTTCTTTGGTTTTATGTTGAAGTTCTTGATCATGTTGGGAATATCATGGTTAAATTTTGGCGTAATTACCTATTACAGTTTAAGTTTCTGTTTTGTGTTAGAAATGATTTTCTTGTCGTTTGCCATTGGCGATAAGGTACGTATCCTTAAAAAGAAGAAAGATAAGGCGCAGCGGCAGATCTTCCATCAAATGAGCGTTAATGCTAAGCTGAAGGACAAGCTGAATCAAGAGTTGGAAGAGCAGGTAGAAGCCCGTACCAAAGAAGTTTTCAATAAGTCGATAATTATTGAGACGCAAAATGAAGAGCTGCTGAAAGCTAACGAGCGATTGAGACAGCAAGCAGAGGAAATTTCAAGGATGAACGTGTTGCTGGAGCAAGATAACCAAGAGCTGCAAACTAACGTGGAGAAAATTAGTAGAGACAGAGTGATGTCAGCCGATGTTGATTTTGAAGAGTTTAGTAAGATATATCCTGACAAGGAAAGCTGCGATAGTTTTTTAGCAGAATTGAAATGGAAAAATGGTTACGCCTGCAAAAAGTGTAAGAATGATCATTTCTACGCCGGACATGCGCCATATAGTAGAAGGTGCAGCAAATGCGATTACGAAGAGTCTGTTACAAGTTACACGATTCTCCACAATACACGCATTCCAATCAATAAAGCTTTTTATATGATTTTCCTGATTTATTCTACTAAAGGGAAAATCTCTTCTCATAAGCTTTCTGAAATTCTAAATATTAGGCAAAGTACCTGCTGGACTTACGGAACCCGTGTTAAAGCGGTGATGGAAGAAAGGAAAAACATCCTTAAAAAAGCCAATAAAAATGGCTGGAGCCTCCTTGTATTAGATTAAAGGAATCTAATTGTCATGCTCAGTAACTTTTTTTTGAAAAAAAAATTAAGGGGCTTAAGCGTATCAACCTAGTTATGCATCGACTACGATAAATTAACCTTACATGCTGTAAATCAGTGTATAGTATATTTTTAGTTTAAGGTGTTGAAGCGTATCATTTTTGTTGTAAGTATTTGTTTTACAGTATTTTATGATTAAAATCTTTTGCATTTAACATAAAAATGAACTTAACTTTACCATCGCTAAATATTAACTGTAAAAGATGATGAACAAAAAAATCACACTACTTGCAGCGTTGATTTTTAGTTTCATGAGTTATGCCATGGGACAAGAAATTACGATAACTGGTCAAGTAAAAGATCAACAAGGTCTGCCTCTACCGGGGGTTTCAGTAAGAGTTAAAGGTACTAGTTTAGGTGCGTCAACAGAGGCTAATGGAGCTTATCAGTTGAAAGCCAAAGCAGATGCCATACTTACTTTTTCATTTATAGGTTTCAAGACAATTGAAGAACCTGTTAACAATAGAACAACAATTAATGCCACACTTGCAGAGAATGATAACAAGCTTAATGAAGTTATCGTTGTGGGTTACGGTACTACAACTAAAAAGGATTTAACTACTGCGGTAGTTTCTGTATCTGCAAAGGATTTAGAAAATCAGCCTATTACCAATCCATTGCAAGCTATCCAAGGTAGAGCTGCGGGCGTGCAGGTTACTTCTCAATCTGGTAAGCCAGGTGCTGGTGTTTCTGTTAGTATCCGTGGTAATACCTCAATTACCGCTTCTAATAGCCCGCTATATGTAATTGATGGAGTAGTTTCTCGTGATGCAAGTTTCCTTAATGCAAATGATATTGAAACAATGACCATCTTAAAGGATGCATCGGCGGCAGCTATTTATGGTTCTAGCGGTGCAAATGGCGTTGTTTTAATTACAACTAAAAAAGGTTCTGCTAATAAACTTCAGGTAGGGTTCAATGCTTTTACCGGCTTTTCTAATTTCTGGCGTTCGCAAGATGTTTTGAACAGAGATCAATATACCTCATTAATGACAGAGCTTGGGTACACAAGTTTTGGAGGCGATCTTGATACCGACTGGCAAAAAGAGACCTTCGGAACTGGTACCCAAAATCAGTATCAAGCTTCGATATCTGGAGGTATAAAAGGTGGACAGTATTATTTTTCTACTGGATATCAACAAGATAAAGGGGTAGTTGCGCCTGCGAAATTAAATCGTTATACATTTAATTTTAATGGTTCGCAAAACGTTACTTCGTGGTTAAAATTAACGGGTAATGCTGTTTTAACCTCTAGCAACTCTATTGATGTTGGTGATAACAGCAGTGTTTCTCGCGGTGGCGTAATTTTGGGAGCATTAACTACACCTCCAACAATTGGCATTTTTGCACCTAATGGGCAATACACTACTATTCCGAATGCGGGTGGTTGGGATAATCCACTAGCATTAGCTTTTGGTAATGATAATAAAACTAAAAATTTAAGGTTTATAGGAGCTTTTTCTGCTCAGGCTAATATCAATAAAGATTTATACTTCAAGTCTAGTATTAGTACTAACGTAAATAGAAATGATTACAGTTATTCCACTGATAATTTCTTAACTACTTATGGCCGCCAAGAGCGTGGTGTAGAGCGTGCAAACGAAACAAGAGACCACGTTTGGTTAAATGAAAATATTTTAAACTACACCAAAAATGTAGATAAACATGCTTTCACTGCAACCGCAGGATATACACTGCAAGGTTCAGATTGGAAATATAACAACTCAGAAAGAAATCGTTTTTTTGATGATTCGGGTAATCCAATTGAACCATCTGTTCTGTTAACCATACCACAGAGAGCGCAATGGACTAAGCAATCTTATTTGGCTCGTGTAACTTATGCTTTTGATAATAAGTACTTATTTAGCTCGAATTTTAGAGCTGATGGTTCTTCTAGATTTTCAAAAGGAAATCGTTTTGGTTACTTCCCATCTGTATCTGCAGGCTGGAGAATTTCGGCTGAGAATTTTATGAAAGACATCAAATCTATTAACGATTTGAAACTTCGTGGAAGTTGGGGTAAAGTAGGTAACGATGAAGGAATTGGAGATTATGCTTACATGAAATTGTATGCTATAAATGGTCAAGGCGAATACAATTTGCAAAATCCATCTAATCCTAATTTAACTTGGGAAAAAACTACACAAACCAACATTGGTTTAGATTTAACCATGTTTAACAATAGGTTAACCTTCACAGCTGATGCTTATTTGAAGAAAACGAACGATTTGCTAATCAATGTACAATTGCCTCCATCTTCTGGTTTCATTAGCCAAGCTTACAATGTAGGTTCAATGGAAAATAAAGGTTTGGAATTTGTATTGTCAACTAAAAACGTAGATCGTGAAAAATTCAAATGGAATACTGATTTGAACTTTTCGATCAATAGAAATAAAGTGACAAGTTTGGGTAATGATACCAGATCATTGGATTTTGCAGGTATTTATGAACGTGACGCGGCAGTACGTGTAGTTCCAGGCAGACCTCTTGGTAGTTTCTACGGTTATGTTTTTACTGGAGTTAACCCAGCTACTGGAGCGGCTCAATATGCAGATACAAATAATAACGGAGTTACAGGTTCTGAAGACCCAAGTGATAGAACCTTTATTGGTTCTGCACAGCCTAAATTTATCTATGGTGTAACCAATAGTTTAACTTACGGCAACTGGAATTTGAATTTATTCTTCCAAGGTGTTCAAGGCAGTCAATTATTTAACGCTTCTAGAATTGATTTAGAAGGGATGTTCGATTCTAAAAACCAATCGGCTGCAGTGTTAGATAGATGGACTACGCCTGGTCAAATTACAGATGTTCCTAAAGCTTTGAGAGCGAGTTCAGAAAACTCTTTAACGTCTAGCCGTTTCATTGAGAATGCATCTTACTTACGTTTAAAAACGGCTACAGTATCATACAGTTTTGATTCTGCTGTTATTAAGAAGCTAAAGATGAACAAGCTTACTGTATTTGCTAGCGGTTACAATTTGTTAACCTTCACTAAGTACACTGGCTTAGATCCAGAGGTAAACGTGAATTCGGCAAATGGTCCTTCTATGGGGGTTGATTATGGTACTTATCCACAATCAAGAAGTTTATTGTTCGGTATTAATGTTGGATTTTAAGAATTAAAGAGATGAAACTAAATAAATATACTTTAGTAATGATTGCAGCTGCTGCCTTTAGCATGCAGAGTTGTAAAAAAGATTTCCTCGAAAAAGAACCATTTAATCAGGTAATTGATGTAAAAGATGCCGATGGAGCTGAAAGGTTAATGGCAGGCGTTTATGGTGGAATGTACAATGATTATCATATTTGGGATTACATGATTAATGGAGATGTAACTTCTGATAACGCTTATGCTGGTGGTGATAATGCTGCAAACATTCAAATTGATTTATTTACCACTAATGCTACTAATGGAAATGTTGGTCGTGATTGGGGTGGCTTATATTCTAACATTAAGAATGCAAATGAGGTATTGGAAAATATACCTAACATTCAAGATGATGCTTTAGATGTAGGTGGTAGAAGAGCACAAATGCTAGGAGAAGCTAAAACACTAAGAGCTTATTTCTATTTCCATTTGGTGCGTTTATGGGGTCCTGTTCCATTGATTTTGAAAACGCCAACAAATTTGCAGGAGATGCAACAGCCTCGTTCTACCGTAGATCAGGTGTATGCCCAAATTATAAAGGATTTGGAAGAAGCTTTACCAGCTGTTCGCACAACAGCTCCTAATAAAGGTATCATCACCAAAGGTGTGGTAAATGCACTATTGGCGAAAGTTTATGCTTCTAAACCAACTCCAGATTGGACAAAAGTAAATCAATATGCTGACGCAGTAATTGCTGGGGGCTATTCTCCAGTAGGAAATTATGACCATTTATTTGATGGTGCACACAAGAATAACTCCGAATCAATTTGGGAGATGCAGTACGACGGTTGGGGTGGGCCCAAAGGTCGTGGTAACTGGATGACTAGCGTAATTGTAGGTACTGGTTGGAAGCGTTTCTGCACACCAACTAATGATCTGGTAGCTGCTTTTGATGCAGAAGGCGATGTAATTCGTAAAGCATCTAGCATCAGCTTTAGAAACGTATCAACCGAAGGCTGGTCTGATGATTATTGGAGCAAATCAAATTATCCGTTCATCAACAAATATCGTAACGATGATTTGGCCAATTCTTACATCCTGCGTTTAGCGGATATCAAATTGTTAAAAGCAGAAGCTTTAAACGAATTAACAACTACGGGTTGGTCATCAGCTAAAACTATAGTAGATGAGATTCGTTTGCGTGTTAACTTAGGAGGTACTCCTGCAAACACTCAAGCTGCAATGCGTTTGGCTATCGAAAAAGAGCGTAGGTTAGAACTCGCTTTCGAAGGTAACCGTTGGTTTGATTTGTTGCGTACCAATCGTGCTATTACAGTAATGAATGCGCAGACAGATGGTAACGGCGCTCCTTTGAATTACAATGTAACCGCTGCAAAGTTATTATTCCCGATTCCGCAAACAGAGCGTGATCGTAATCCTAACCTTTAATAGATAATTGTAGTATGCAAGCCTAGGTTCGCATACTACAATACTACTACATCATCATGTTTTTTAAGCGTATCGTTTATGCTGACATGAAACTTTAAAAGCTGCTATTAAAGCTAATAGAGGCAGTTATTCTTGGGGATTAAAACGTGTCAAATTTTCATCAACTCTAAATTTTGAGTCGATTAGCCCCTTGAAATACTTTCATTAAAGGCGATTAGCTTCCTATTTTTAGGGCATCAAATCACCTAAAATAACACACATATGAACATTAAAAATTTTAGTTTAGCGCTTGTTCTTGTTTTTGCCGGTACTTCCGTTTTTGCACAACAGAAAATGAGCAAAGAAGCCATCAACCAAAAGGTAGATGCGCTGTTAGCCAAAATGACGATTGAAGAGAAAGTAGGCCAAATGGCTCAAATCACTTTAGATGTGATTGGTAAAGGTAAAGATCGTTACACTAGCGATGAACCTTTCTCTTTAGACAAAAAAGAAACTGAAAAAGCTTTATTGCAGTATCATGTTGGTTCGGTATTAAATACTTCTAACAACCGAGCTAGAACTCCACAGGTTTGGTACAACATCATCAACGAGATTCAAAATGTAGCCGTTAAAAAAGGGAAAAATAAAATTCCGGTAATCTACGGTGTAGATGAAGTTCACGGTGCTACTTACACCGCTGGGGCTACCATGTTCCCACAACAAATTGGTCAGGCAGCTACGTTTAACCGAGCTTTGGTTAAAGAAGGAGCTAGCGTTACCGCTTACGAAACTCGTGCAAGTTCCATTCCTTGGAACTTCTCACCAATCTTAGATTTAGGTGCTGACCCTAGGTTCCCTCGTCAATGGGAGAGCTTTGGCGAAGATCCATTCTTAGTTGCGCAATTGGGCAAGGAGATGATCAAAGGTTTGGAAGGCGATAACAATGACGTTTCTAATCCTTTCAAAGTAGCTTCTTCTATTAAACACTTTTTAGGTTATCAAGTCCCTGTTTCTGGTAAAGATAGAACTCCGGCAATCATCTCTGATCAAGCTTTAAGAGAATACCACTTGCCTGCATTTAAGGCGGCTATAGATGCTGGAGCAAAAACCATCATGATCAACTCAGGTTTAATTAATGGTGTGCCAGTACATGCTAACTATAAAATATTAACCAAGCTTTTGAGAGAAGAGTTAGGCTTTAAAGGTTTGGTAGTAACCGATTGGGGAGATATCGAAAACCTTCACAAACGTGACCGCGTAGCTAGAAACAATAAGGAAGCAGTAATGATGGCGATCAACGCAGGTATCGATATGTCGATGATTGCTTATAACTACGAACCTTTTTGTGATGACTTAATCGCTTTGGTAAAAGAAGGTAAGGTAAAACAATCTCGTATTGATGATGCAGTTAGAAACATTTTAACTGTTAAATATGAGTTGAATTTATTTGAAAAACCAACTACAAACATCAAAGATTATCCAAAGTTTGCAAGTAAAGAATTTGAAAAAGTTGCTTATAATGCAGCTGCAGAGTCAATGACTTTATTGAAAAACACAAACAATGTGTTGCCGTTAAGCAAAACTGCAAAAGTTTTAGTTACAGGTCCAAATGCAAATTCTATGAGAACTTTAAATGGTGCTTGGACTTACTCTTGGCAAGGTGAAAAAGTAGAAGAGTTTGCTGCAAAATACAACACCATCGTTAAGGCAATACAGAATAAAGTAGGTGCGGCTAACGTAACTTATTTGCCAGGCGTAAGCTATAAAATGGACGGCAAATATTTCGAGGATTTTGCTGACAAAATGGACGAAACCATCGCGGCGGCTAAAAATGCCGATGTAATTGTACTTTGTTTAGGTGAAAACACCTACACAGAAACTCCGGGTAACTTAAGCGACTTATACATCTCTGATTTACAAACCGAATTGGCTAAGAAATTAGCTGCTACTGGTAAAACTATCGTGTTGGTTTTAAACGAGGGTAGACCAAGAGTAATCAGTAAGTTTGAGAAAAACATGAGTGCAATTTTGCAAAGTTATTTGCCTGGCAACTTTGGTGGCGATGCCATTGCAGATGTGTTGTATGGCGATGTTAATCCATCAGGAAGATTGCCTTACACTTATCCTCAGTTCCCTAACGCATTATTTACTTATTATCACAAGCCTTCAGAGTCTACAGGAACTACAGAAGGAGTTTACAATTACGATGCAGATTACAATCCTCAATATGTTTTCGGTCATGGTTTAAGTTATACTACTTTTTCTTATAGCGATATCAAGTTAAGTAGCAATACCTTGAAAAAAGGTGAGACTTTAGAAATCAGCGTGAACGTGAGCAACACAGGAAAGGTAGCTGGAAAAGAAAGTGTGCTACTTTATATTTCTGATTTGGTAGCTAATGATATCAGCCCTGATGTAAAACGTTTAAGAGGTTTTGATAAAATCGAGTTGAAGGCAGGGGAAAGCAGGACAGTGACTTTCAAAATTAAACCAGAAGATATCGCTTATGTAAATGCCGAATTAGTGACTACAACTGGTGAAGGCGAGTTTACCATTCAATTGGGTAATAAGAAAGCAAACTTTAATTATACACCTTAAAATAAGATCCGATGAAGATATTATCAGTAAGTTGCCTCGCTCTTTCTATCGTACTAGCTTCTTGCGCATGCAAAAAGAATGTTAAAACTACCGATGGAAATAATGATGCTAATGTTGCTAGCGATGTTGCTTTTTGGCTAACCAAAGGCGACCAGTCGGTGTTGTTAAAGAAGCAAAATGTAGCTTTAAATTTTAATACAACAGCCAACACTCATAAGACAATTACTGTAGATGAGCAACAAACCTTTCAGAGCATCGATGGTTTTGGCTATACTTTAACAGGCGGTAGTGCTACATTGATTAATAAATTGCCAGAGCAAGAGAAAGACGCTTTGCTTAAAGAACTTTTCTCTACAGAAGGAAATGCCATCGGAGTAAGCTATTTAAGGGTGAGCATCGGTGCATCTGATTTAAGTGCAAAAGTTTTTACTTATAATGATCTGCCTGCTGGACAAACCGATGTAAATATGGAGCGTTTCTCTATTTCCGAAGAAATGACTGATTTAGTACCTGTGTTGAAAAGAATTTTGGCCATTAACCCAAGCATCAAAATCTTAGGTTCTCCGTGGACACCTCCAATTTGGATGAAGACAAACAAAGCTTTTAAAGGCGGAAGTTTGTTGCCAGAGTTTTATCAGGCTTATGCCAATTACTTTGTAAAGTACATTGATGCGATGAAAGCGCAAGGCATTATCATCGACGCAATAACAATACAAAATGAACCTTTGCATCCAGGTAACACACCGAGTTTGTTAATGCTCGCTAATGAACAGGCTAATTTCATTAAAACAGCTTTAGGTCCAACCTTTGAGAAGGCAGGCTTAAAAACGAAGATCATTCTTTATGATCATAATGCGGATCGTCCAGATTACCCAATGAGTATTTTGGCAGATGCCGAAGCAAGTAAGTATGTGGATGGTTCTGCTTTTCACTTGTACGCTGGGCCAATTTCTGCTTTGAGTAAAGTTCGTGATGCTTACCCTGATAAGCACATCTATTTTACTGAGCAGTGGGTAGGTGGTCCTAGTAATTTTGGTGAAGATTTGAAATGGCATGTGAGCACTTTAATTATTGGAGCAACCAGAAACTGGAGCAGAAATGTATTGGAATGGAATTTGGCAGCTGATGCGAATTATGATCCTCATACGCCAGATGGTGGTTGTACCAATTGCCTAGGAGCGATCACAATAGCTCCAGCTATAACTAGAAATGTGGCTTATTATGTAATTGCGCATGCTTCAAAATTTGTGAGACCAGGTTCGGTAAGAATTAATTCGTCGGAAGATAATACGCTGAGCAATGTGGCTTTTAAAACTCCAGATGGCAAAAGAGCTTTGATTGTGATGAACACCAGTAATACCGATCAAACTTTTAATATCAGTTACCAAGGAAAATTGGTTACGCCCACCTTGCCAGCGGGTGCTGCAGGCACATTCGTTTGGTAAAAGATATTTTCTAGTTTATATTTGATTGAATAAGTTAACCTCGCTTTTGCGGGGTTTTCTTTTTTAGCGCTTTGCTAAGCATCACGTCATTGCGAGGCACGAAGCAATCTTAAAGCGGGCAGTTAATTCTGACAACCTTACTTCGCCTTCTAGTCATTTCCGCGTAGGCGGAAATCTTAAAGCGATTAATTGGATGTCGACCTGTTTGGCAGATGCTGAAATAAATTCAGCATGACGAAGCGCACACATGGCGTCACCCTGAATTTATTTCAGGGTCTGATTAGATATATTATAAGCTATTCAACAAGACAGTTATGTTCTAAAACTGCTCAAATTTTTCCCAAAAGCCATCTTTAGGAAGCTTGGCAAAAATCTTAATAGGTTCTTTCTTTACAGGGTGTACAAACTCTAATTGGCGGGCATGTAAACAAATGCTGCCTTTTCTGCTACCGCGAGGATAACCATATTTATTGTCGCCGACTATTGGACAACCCATGGTAGAAAGTTGTACCCTAATTTGATGAGATCGGCCAGTTAATGGATTTACTCGTAGCAAGTAATAACCATCTAATTCTGTAAGTAGTTCGTAATCTAGCTCGCAATATTGACTGCCTTTTGCTTCGTAGTCATAAGCTTTTACTACGTTTTTCTTTGGATCTTTAATTAACCAATTGATGAGCTTTCCTTGAGGCTTAGCCGGTTTTTTTCGTACTACCGCAAAGTATGTTTTTTTGATTTCGCGGTTTTTAAAGATGGCGTTCATCCTGTCTAAAGCCTTGCTGGTTTTAGCGAATAGGATTAAACCACTAACTGGTCTATCCAAACGATGGGCAACGCCAAGAAAAGCTGTGCCAGGTTTGTTGTACTTAGCTGCTAAAAACTCTCTAACCATGTCATCTAAAGGTTGGTCTCCAGTTTCATCTACCTGTACCACATCGCCAGCTCTTTTGTTAATTGCAATGAGGTGGTTGTCTTCGTAAAGTACGTCTGCTTCGGTAATGGCCATGTTTTGGTTAACTGTTTAAATTGATAAATGGTTAATCGGGTTTTGCTCCGTTTAAGTTTTTTGCAGTGTTTTTTGTTAGCTAAACCCGATTGAAGTGGTAACACTTTTTGTTTTCGCTACCTATCGTTTCGTGTCACGCTGAGTTTCCCGAATAGTCGGGACAAGTAATCAAAGCGTTTCTGCGATGAAAATCCTTCGACAGGCTCAGGATGACAGAAGTGGTAGCAAAAAGATGAAAGTGTAAAGCGGGACTGATTTAACCGAGAAGCACTGAAACTGCTTTTCAAAAAATTTCTTTGTTACTTTATCCTTATTCCTTGCTCTTTTATCCTTTCTCCAATCTAATATTGTTCTTTTTCGTTTGGGAAATCGTTTGCTTTTACATCGGCAATGTAAGACTGTGCAGCACCTTTAATGCCTTCATACAAATCTAAATACTGACGTAAGAAACGAGGTTTGAAGCCTTTGGTTAAGCCGATCATGTCGTTAACTACCAGTACTTGTCCATCGCAATGCGGACCAGCACCAATACCAATGGTTGGAATATGTAAGCTCTCAGTTACTTCTTTGGCTAATTTAGCGGGTATTTTTTCTAAAACTACTGCGAAACAACCTGCATCTTGTAAGGCAAGAATATCTGTTTTTAACTTGTTCGCTTCTTCGTCATCTTTTGCTCTAACCGTGTAGGTGCCAAATTTATAGATAGACTGTGGTGTTAAACCTAAATGCCCCATCACAGGAATACCTGCGGTGATGATACGTTGTACAGATTCTACAATCTCGACACCACCTTCTAGCTTTACACCGTGTGCGCCACTCTCTTTCATGATACGAATGGCAGAATTTAAGGCTTCCTTAGAGTTACCTTGGTAAGAGCCGAAAGGTAAATCTACCACTACGAAGGCACGACTTGCTCCACGTACAACAGACTGGGCGTGATAAATCATTTGATCTAAGGTGATAGGTAGTGTGGTTTCGTGGCCGGCCATTACGTTAGAGGCCGAGTCTCCCACTAGTAGTACATCAAGGCCTGCATCATCTAAGATGGTGGCCATGGAATAATCGTAAGCGGTTAGCATGGCAATTTTTTCATTGCGCTGCTTCATCTCTTGCAAAGTACGCGTAGTTATACGCTTAATTTCTTTGTTTACCGACATGCTTTTTGTTTTGGTGTGCACAAAATTAGGGTTTATTATTTGGAATAAAGAACAAGGATAAAAGAACAAAGAGTAACAAATTAAGGAATATGGAGGCTTTGTAGCGGTGCTAATAGAAAACTAACCAACCAAAAACTAACCAACCAATAAACTTTTTTAAAAAATCTTGAAAAAAATGGTTCAAAACGTATACCTTTGTACTCCGAAATGAGAGAGTTCAATCATACGGTTTTATCATCCTTTAGAAACGGTTTATCCGTTAAAAACTCCCATTCCTTTTTATCATTTTTTATCCCCAATTTTTATTGTAATTTAAATGACTAACTACACTAAGTTACCAGCTATTTTGTTATTGGCCGATGGCACCGTTTTTTATGGCAAGGCTGCTGGAAAAATAGGAACTACCACCGGTGAAATCTGTTTCAATACAGGTATGACTGGCTATCAGGAGGTTTTTACGGATCCTTCTTATTTCGGACAGATTATGGTAACTACCAATGCACATATTGGTAACTACGGTATGCACCGCGATGAGATAGAATCTGAAGGGATTAAAATTGCTGGTTTGGTTTGCAAAAATTACAACATCAATTATTCTAGAAAAGAAGCTACAGAGTCTATCCAAGATAACTTCCAAAATGAGAATATCGTAGGTATATGCGATATCGATACTCGTGCTTTGGTTCGTCATATTCGTAATAAAGGAGCGATGAATGCCATTATTTCATCGGAAATTACTGACTTGCAACAGTTGAGAAAGAAATTGGAAGAGGTGCCTTCTATGGATGGTTTAGAGCTTTCTTCGGTAGTTTCTACCAAAGAGCCTTACTATTACGGTAATCCGGAAGCTTCAATTAAAGTCGCTGCTTTAGATTTAGGGATTAAAAAGAACATCCTTCGTAATTTTGATGACAGAGAGATTTACATTAAAGTATTCCCTGCTAAAACTACTTTCGAGGAAATGAATGCTTGGGGTGCTGACGGTTATTTTATCTCTAACGGTCCTGGCGATCCATCGGCAATGCCTTACGCTATTGAAACTGTAAAAGCAGTTTTAGCGGCAGATAAGCCATTGTTCGGTATTTGTTTAGGTCACCAATTATTGGCAGAGGCAAACGGCATCGGTACCATGAAAATGTTTAACGGTCACCGTGGATTAAACCATCCGGTTAAAAATATCATCAAAAACCACTGCGAAGTAACTTCACAAAATCACGGTTTCGGTGTAGTGCCAGATGAGGTTAGAAATTCTGATAAAGTAGAAATCACTCACGTAAACTTAAATGATGATTCTATTGAAGGTATTCGTGTGAAAGGTAAAAAAGCATTTTCTGTGCAATATCACCCAGAAAGTTCTCCAGGTCCACACGATTCACGTTACCTTTTCGATGATTTCGTGAGCATGATTAAAGGTGAATTGGCTTGGTAACAAAAGGCTAAAAGGTGTAAGGCGAAAGGTATAAGTTTTCCTTTCTCAAGCCATATTTAAGGATGTTTGCACGAGCAAACATCCTTTTTAATTTAAAGCAGATTTGTGCATCCTAGTTCCAAAAAACTAACCAACCAAACAACCAACTAACCAGTTCATTCATCATTTCATCCTCATAATTATTCCAATTAGCGAAAAAGCATAGTCAATTTAACATAGGCTTCTTACTTTTATACCAATGACAAACAAACAAGCAATGATCAGCGTAAACAATTTAGTGAAAAACTACGGCGATTTTAAGGCGGTTCAAGGTCTTTCTTTCCAAGTTTACGAAAACGAAATATTTGGATTATTAGGTCCAAACGGTGCTGGAAAAACCACAACGTTAGAAATTATTGAAACCTTGCGTAGTAAAACCAGCGGCGAAGTTTTAGTTGATGGTTTAAATGTAGATACCGACGCCAATGCCATTAAACAGATTATCGGTGTACAACTGCAAGCTGCGGGTTACTACCCAAACCTAAATTTGGTAGAGCTTTTAAAGCTTTTTTCAGGCTTGTACGGCGTAGATGTTAGTCCGATGGATATGTTAGCCAAGGTAAACTTGCAAGACAAAGCCAAAGCTAAATACAAAGAACTATCAGGCGGACAAAAACAACGTTTTTCTATAGCCACGACTTTAATTAACTCGCCAAAAATTGTTTTTTTAGATGAACCTACCACAGGCTTAGATCCACAAGCCCGTAGAAATCTATGGGACCTGATTAGCGAAATTAGAAACAACGGCACCACAGTGGTCATCACCACGCACTACATGGACGAGGCCGAGCAATTGTGCGATAGAGTAGCTTTTGTGGAAGCAGGGAAAATTATTGCCTTAGATACACCAGACCAACTGATAGATAATTTAATTGCCAGTGGTTTCGAACGTAAAAAAGAAGTGAAAGCTGCCAACTTGGAAGATGTATTTATCAATCTTACAGGCAAAGAGTGGAGAGAGTAATTCTAAGTTAAAAGTATAAAGACAAAAGTCAAAAAGCATTCAAATGTCAAAACCTTACAATCATACAAAAGCCACACTAGCTCTTGCAAAAGCAAGTTTCAGGTCAATTACTCGTAGCCCATCTGCAGTAATATTTACACTAGCATTTCCCTTAATATTTATCCTCGTATTCGGCTTTATGGGCGGAGGCGGCGTGAAAATAGATGTGGCAATTTCTCCAGGTTCCAATTTGCAAAATCCAGTAATTACAGCTTTAGAAAAAACCAGCGTAATTCGCTTAACTAAAAACGATAGCCAAGAAAATATTGATAAAAACTTAGAAAAAGGTGCTTACGATGCTCTAATTACCATCCAGAAAAACCCCAAAGGCATACCTGCATACTTTACCGATGTTAAATACACTTCTGCATCAGTATCCAATGGCAATGTATTACGTTCGGTATTAAATGACCTAGCACATCAACTCAATACCGTAAATCAAAAGCCTACAGTAACAGAAATCAGAGCAACTACCATAACAGGAAGATTGCACCGTACTATCGACTTTATCCTGCCAGGCCAATTAGGTTTCTCATTACTAAGTACTGGTGTTTTTGGAACCGCATTTATCTTTTTCAGCTTACGCCAAAACCTAGTGATTAAACGTTTCTTCGCTACCCCAGTTAGACGCTCCAGCATTGTTTTGGGCGAAGCAATTGCTCGTATAGGTTTTGCCTTGTTAGGAGCTTTGTTCATCATTGTAATTGGTCATTTTGCCTTTAATTTTACCCTCATTAACGGTGTCGTAACCGTGTTAAATATGATGGTTTTAGCTGTAATTGGTATCATTGTTTTCATGGGCTTCGGCTTTGTGGTTTCGGGCTTGGCGAAGAGCGAAAGCACTATTCCTCCCATTTCGAACATCATCACTTTGCCTCAGTTCTTATTGTCTGGAACCTTTTTTTCCATCAATGCTTTTCCAACTTGGTTGCAGCCAATCAGTAGGGCTTTACCATTAACTTATTTAAACGATGCCATGCGTAAAGTAGCTTTCGAAGGCGCAAATCTTTGGGATGTAAAGCAACAAATTTTAATTATGGTAGTTTGGGGAATTGGTATTTATGCCGTAGCCGTGAAAACTTTCAAATGGGAATAAAGTAATTAGAAGCGCAATTACTGTGCTTCTTTTGTTCCGAAAGTCCCGCTTTTCGTTACTCCCGATGAAAAATCGGGATTCACTGCAATCGCGGCTATTTAACAACTTTCCTTCGTATCAAACGAAAACCTAGCACATCCATATCTGCGAAAATCCGAAGGAAAGTTTTTTAGATCAGCAGGATTCAACAAACAACGATGATGAATATTCGTTAATTTAGTTGTATCACTTAAATAATCAATCATGCCAAAAATTGCCATTATATCTGCAAGCGTTAGAAAAGGACGTAAAAGTCACAGTGTAGCTTTGTACTTTAAAAATTATCTTACCCAAAAGCAATTAGCAGAAACTGAAATAATAGATTTAGATGCTTACAACTTCCCGATTTTCGAAGAACGTTTGCGCTTAATCGAAAATCCAACAGAAGAAATGCTGCAATTGGCTAAAACCATTACCGAAGTAGATGGCGTAATCATTGTCACTCCCGAATACAACGGAGGTTATCCAGCAAGTTTAAAAAATGTAATAGATTTACTTTATGCCGAATGGAAACGTAAGCCAATCGCTATTGCTACAGTTTCGGCGGGAGCATTTGGAGGTTCACAAGTTATTACTTCACTACAATTCAGTCTCTGGAAAATTGGAGCATTAACAGTCCCAGCTATGTTTCCGGTACCTACAGTAGAAAAATCATTAAGTGAAGATGGCGTCCCCAATGACCAGGAAGCAACAGATAAAAAAGCCGGACCGTTCGTAAATGAGTTACTGTTTTGGATTAAAGCAAAGCAGGCTTTAGCACAATAAAATTTATCTCCGGAAAATATTTCCTAAATAAAAGATAATATTTTTTCAATTCGATTTGTATTGGAAGCTAAAATGTTTATCTTTGCAACCTCGTTAGGAAGTCCTCGGATCACTAACGAAGAAAAAAGGTGATACCAAAGTTCGGGATGTAGCGTAGCCCGGTATCGCGCCACATTTGGGATGTGGAGGTCGTAGGTTCGAATCCTGCCATCCCGACGAGCCTAGTAGGTTAAGATAAAAACCCCTTAGAATTTATTCTTAGGGGTTTTTTGTTTTAAATCAGATGTGTTGCTTCATAAGAATTTTCTGCATATATGTCATTTCATAAACTTTTTATTTCAATTGGTGTTTTTTTATAGAATTACTTCCAACTTCTATCTAATTTATGCGTTCTAATTTTTAAGATGGCTAATTGTAAATATTGTAGAGATGAAGTTACTTCCCATTTTTATTTTTTGTTGCTTTTTGCAGTATGCCTATATATCCAAGGCACAAAGTGATGTTGAACATCCAATGGCGGTACAGTTAAATGTTGGTACACAGGGTATTGGTGCCGCTTTTAACTATGGAGTCACTAAGAATTTAGCCATTCGTACAGGTATAAATGCCATTCCTATTAAAGCCAACGATGTATTTAAGATTTCGGGTTTCAATTCTACATCTCATGTATCTGCTGATTTTTACAATATACACTTGCTGGCTGATTATACTCCTTTTGAACAACAGCGTTGGTTTCGTTTGGTAGCAGGCGCAGCTTATTTTATCAAGGCAAACGGAAATGTAAGAATTGTTCCTTCTGATGATTATAAGTTTGGCGATCTCACTTTAACAGAAGAGCAAGTTGGTTATGTAGATCTGAATGTGGATTGGCAAGGAATAGCTCCGTATTTAGGGATCGCGTTTTTCCGTAGTTTTCCAAAAAATAAGTTCAACGTTAACCTAGATTTAGGAACCTATTATCTCCCTAAACCAAATGCGGAAATTATTGGCACTGGTATTTTAACTGGGAATTCGTCGCAAACTGATCAATTCAGATCAAATATTAAAGACTATAGGTGGCTACCCATTTTGCAGATCAATTTTAATTATAAATTTTAAAATTTAGGCGATGAAAACGATTAGACTAGGAGTTTGGATGTTGATATTAGGCTTAATTGCCTGTGGCAAACCTACTGAAGATATTAAGATTGTAGTTGATACGGATATCATTAAATATACAGCACTGATACAAGTTACAGATGCGCAAACTGGAAATCCGGCACCCGCAAATGCCTCAATAGCTGCGGTAGGAGAAAATGCGGCTAATATTTACGAAATTTCAGGTAAAAAAGATATCAAATTAGTGCAAGGTATGGTTACCATAGGTCTGCATCCAAATATAGTTCCAACTTCTCAGAATCCTCTAAATGCTACTGTAGAAATAACCGCCTCAGGTTATACCACTCAACGTAAAAGCATTACCTTTACTTCTGCTGTTAAACAACAAACTGTGCAAATTGGTATTTCCAGAGTCGGAAATACAGCTCCTCCAATCGTAATTCCACCACCACCAGTTTATCAAGACGTATCCCTAAACTTTACGGGGCGTTGTCCAAATCGTCCTGATGTAGAAATTAGGCCTAGTGTTTATGTGTCCTTTAAAAAAGCTGGGAGTAATGAAAGTTTTAGATATTTGGGATATATGGATAAAGGAAATATAACAACTGATTTGTTAGCAGTAGGAGAGACCTATAATTTTCAAATTGTTTATGGAGGAGAAAGTTATACGACAAGCCAAAAAATAGAACAAACGAGTTATAATTTAACCATCGACATGACCGCTGCTTGTAATTTTTAAATTCAAAAAAAAAAAATATTTTCTCTTACACTTTGTGGTTATTGTACGATGTTGCCTTGTGTTTATATACAATATTAGCTGATTTATGCATGATATTGCATTTTGATTTTGAAATCCATAAGTTCATTTGATAAAACCAAATATTGTAAATGCTTGTTTTATAGTTGTTAGTGCAGTTTTTTAAGAGTTGAAATTTTTTTTCATTAGCTGATTAATCCTTTTCTAAACTTGTACTGTCTTATAGACGAACTAAACCGAAAGATATGAAACATAATATTCGTAAATTTTATTTGTGCGTAATTCTATTTTGTTGCGCTATCATATTCTCATCGTTTGTTCGGATGAAGGCTGCTGCGGACAAATTAGCTATGCCGTACAAAAAAGCTGGATTGACTACCGAACAGGCTGCTGCTCACTTATTAAGTCGTTTTACTTACGGAGCAAAACCAGGGCAAGTACAAGAAGTGGCTAAAATAGGTTTAGAGAAATGGCTTAAGAAGCAATTGGAAGGTAATTTGGATGAGGTAAATCTAGATCAAATGCTTTCTCAATATGATGCGATTAATATTTCTAATAGCGAAGTGGAAGATCTTTTTCCTCAAAATCCAAGAGTAACACGTTGGGCCATTAGAGATGGCTATTTAAATAAAGATTCTCTTAACACTGGTAACAATAAGTATCAAAGAGAAATCATTCAGAATTACATGAAAGAAAAGGGGTATCGTCCTCTACAAGAATTGTATCGCCAGTTTTTCAATCAAAAAATATTAAGAGCAGCGTATGGCGAAAATCAGCTCAGAGAGATCATGACCGATTTTTGGTTTAATCACTTTAATGTAGCGCTTAATAAAACGCAATGCGCCAGTTTCGTGCCAGCCTATGAACGAGATATAATTAGACCAAATGTTTTTGGAGGTTTTGAGAATTTGTTGTTGACTACGGCTAAATCTCCAGCAATGTTAATGTATTTGGATAACTCTTCAAGTTCGGGAGTAAATGTTCCCATGGAAGACCAAGACATGATGTCTATGAATGAGATGGGAATGTCTGCCGAGCAAAAACAGAAGAAGAAAGCTAAGGTGAAGAAAATCCAACAGCAAATCCAGAATAAAAAGAAGCAGGGTGGCTTAAATGAAAACTATGCCCGTGAGGTGATGGAATTACATACGTTAGGCGTAGATGGTGGTTATACTCAAAATGATGTTACTCAGGCAGCAAGAGTTTTAACCGGATGGACAGTTGCCCCATTAGGAAAAGAAGGTTATGGCGTTCGTAATAGGGCCTTAATTGAACGTTTAGGTGCTAGTGGTTTAAGCGATAAAGGCTTCGTGTTAGATGGCGATTTCTTCTTTAATGCCAATAGACACGATAATGGCGAAAAGGTAGTTTTAGGTAAGAAGTTCCCAGCTGGTGGAGGCTATGATGAAGGAGTTGAGCTGTTGAAAATGTTGGCTCATCATCAATCTACTGCAAAATTTATTTCAAAGAAATTAGCAATACGCTTTGTTAACGATGTACCTCCAGCTTCGTTGTTAGATAAAATGTCCAAAACATTTATTTCATCTAAAGGAGACATCAAAAGTGTAATGATCACCATGGTAAACTCACCAGAGTTTTGGTCGGAACAAGCGCTTAGAGAAAAAACAAAATCTCCATTTGAATTGGCGATGAGTGCCGTGCGTAGTTTAAATGCAGAAATTACAAAACCTTACGAATTATACAGCTGGATAAGCCGAATGGGGCAACAGATGTATTATTACCAAGCGCCAACAGGATTTCCGGATAACGGACAATACTGGATTAATACTGGCTCATTGTTAAATCGAATGAATTTTGGTTTAGCATTAGCATCGCAGCGTATACCTGGGGTAAAATTGAATTTGCCAGCCTTAAATAGTAATAAGGAGCCCGAAAGTGTAGAGGCAGCATTGGTAACTTATAGCAAGTTAATTATGCCGGAAAGAGACCTCGGACAAACTGTAGCAAGGCTAAAGCCGATGTTGAACGACCCTAATCTACAGCAGAAAGTAGCGCAGGCAGCAGAGCAAAATAGTGCTAAGAAAGATAATAACAATACAGGTATGGAAATGCAGAGCATGGACAGAAAACCTGCGAAGGAAGAAAAAATAAAATTGGGAAATGGCAGAAAAGCCAATGAAAATCCAGTAATAAAAACACAAGCAGGTACAAATACAATGCTAGCTCAAGTGGTGGGTGTAATCATTGGGTCTCCAGAGTTTCAACGTAAATAATTAGTTATGGTTTCTAGAAGAGGATTTTTAAAAGGTGGAGGTTTAGCTTTATTCGGAATAGGGTTAGGCGGCATCCCAGGGTTTCTTGCTGATGCAGTTGCAGGAACTGTAACACCATCTTTATTCAAGAAGAAAAAGGTAATGGTCTGCATATTCCAACGTGGAGCAATGGATGGGTTAATGGCAGTAACTCCTTTTACCGATGACTATCTAAAAGCGGCACGTCCTTCGTTGTTTATGACCGCGGCGAAAGGTGCTGTTAACGAAAAACCACTGATTGATTTGGATGGTAGATTCGGTTTGCACCCTTCAATGGCCGCATTTGAACCTATGTTTAGGGAAAAAAGGCTAGGTATTGTACATGGTATTGGTTCTCCAAATACCACCCGCTCACATTTCGATGCCCAAGACTTTATGGAATCGGGTACGCCATTTAAAAAAGGAACTACCAGCGGATGGTTAAATAGAGCAGTAGGTTTGTTGGGGCATGAAGCGGCTACGCCATTTCAAGGTGTGAGCTTAACTTCTTCTTTGCCTAGATCATTTTATGGAGAAAATCCCGCAGTTGCGATTAAAAACTTGGCAGATTTCAATATCCAATTGAGAGGAAATGTAGCTGGTGCTAAAATGGCTTCTAAAAGCTTCGAAGATTTGTACGACCAAACGTCGTCAGATTTATTGAAGAACACTGGTAAAGAGAGTTTTGATGCCATAAAAATGCTCCAAAAAACCGATGTAAAAAACTACAAGCCAGAAAATAATGTGGTTTATCCAACAACTGCATTAGGCAATTCGTTAAAGCAAATTGCGCAGTTAATTAAAATGGATGTAGGTTTAGAAGTTGCTTTTGCCGAATCTGGTGGATGGGATACACATTTTAATCAAGGTAAAGATACTGGCGTGTTTGCTCGTAACGTAAGCGATTTGAGTAATTGCATGATGGCTTTCTGGAACGATTTGTCAAGATATCAGGATGATGTTACTGTAATGACCATGACCGAATTTGGACGTACGGTAGCACAAAATGGTACTGGAGGTACAGATCATGGACGTGGTTCTTGTAACTTTATTTTGGGCAATGCGGTAAATGGCGGCTTGGTGCATGGAATGGTTAATCCGTTATCTAAAGATAATTTAGAGGATGGACGAGATCTGGCTGTCACCACCGATTTTAGAAGTGTATTTAGTGAAGTTGCCGATGTTCATCTAGGCATCGAAAACGATAAAGTCTTATTCCCTGATTTTGATGGCAAGAAGATTGGTGTGATGCGGGGATAGTTTTAGGATTACAGTTTTTTTGAATTAACCAAGGTGGCAATGCTGCCTTGGTTTTTTTATGGGCAATAATTTGGTTACTATAATTTTACCTAAAGGTTTTAACTTTAATCTATTTTTGTAGCATGAAATTGATAAACAAGGTCTTTTTTATTCTAGGCTTACTGGTATGTATAGGCCAAGTGATTTTTGCTCAAAATCTTTCACAGCAAATTGTGGCTGGTCGAATCAATGATTCTTTGCAAATAAAAAAGCCTTACGTAATCTATATTTCTGCGGACGGGTTTAGGCATGATTATGCGGAAAAATATCAAGCAAAAAATCTACTTGCTTTAAGAGAAAAAGGCGTTAAGGCAACGTCAATGAAACCATCTTATCCATCGGTTACTTTCTCTAATCATTACACCTTGGCTACAGGAATGTATCCTTCTAAACATGGCATTGTAAATAATTCGTTCTACGACCCTAAGAAGAAACAGATTTATGTGAAAACAGATCCAAGTGCCATAAAAGACAGTACTTGGTACGGTGGCGTGCCTATTTGGGTGCTAGCAGAACAGCAAAAAATGTTATCTGCAGCTTTTTATTGGTTAGGTTCGGAAACAGCGGTACAAGGTATTAGGCCAACTTATTGGTACAATTTCAATGCTAAAATTCCGATGGAAACACGTATTGATGCAGTTAAAAAGTGGTTGCAATTACCGGAGGATAAACGTCCGCACCTTATTAATTTTTATTTCCCTGAAGTAGATGTCGCGGGCCATTATTTTGGTAGCAATTCAAAAGAAACAGCCGCTGCGGTAAAACTAATAGATGATTGCGTAGGTGAAATGGAGCAGATTACAAAGGAAGTAGGTTTGGAGGTTAACTTTGTTTTCGTATCTGATCATGGTATGACCGAAGCGGATAACAAAAACACCCTTGATTTGCCATCTGTAATAGATACTGCGAAGTTCATTGTGCCCAACGGCGATGCACTTATCCAAATCTATGCGAAAGATAAAAGGGATATTAGACCTCTTTACAAACAACTTAAGGCTAACAGTAAAGATTACCATGTATATCTAACCAAGAAGATGCCTAGACGTTGGCATTACAGCGCAAAAGATAATAAAGATGGTAGAATAGGAGATATTATTCTTATTCCTATTCTACCAAAGATTTTTAATTTAACAGGCAAGCCAACATCTATTGGAAAACATGGTTTTGATAACGATATGCCAGATATGCAAGCTGTTTTTTATGCTTGGGGTCCAGCTTTTAAAGAAGGATTAACGATTGATTCTTTCGAAAATGTACATATCTATCCGTTGTTGGCTAAAATTTTAGGTTTATCCTACACTCACCAAATTGATGGGGATGTAAAAGTTCTAACTTCGATATTGAAGTAGTTAATCTGATGTTTCACCAATTAATTTTCTTCAACCTTAAGGTTTATTAAATTAATTAACAGCGTAACATTTTAGTTCATTCTACGCTAATTCATTCTCATTACTGATATTTATATCAATAAACTAAACTTATAAGAATGAAGAAAATCTTTACCCTCGCTAGCGTAGCGTTACTACTTGCCAATTCTGCTTTTGCACAAAGATCTCAATCTCAAGGCACTGCTCAAAGAACGGCAAATACAACTCCGGCAGCAGTTTCTGCACCTAAAGAAGAAGCGCCTGCTAAAACTAGCACTAACATTGCATCAAGAAATATTGTTCCGGAAAGTGCAGTAGTAACCAACCATGCGGTAACTATTAACGGAAAAGCAGTGCCTTACAAAGCAACGGCAGGTACGCTACCAGTATGGGACGAAGAAGGAAAAACACTTGCGGGCCTGTTTTATACTTACTATGAAAGAACAGATATAGCTAATAAAGAGAACCGTCCTTTGGTAATTTCTTTTAACGGTGGTCCAGGTTCTGCATCGGTTTGGATGCACATTGCCTATACCGGACCAGTTGTGCTGAAAATAGATGATGAAGGTTATCCAGTGCAACCCTACGGTTATAAAGACAATAGTACCTCGATATTAGATGTTGCAGATATTGTTTATATCGACCCTGTAAATACTGGTTATTCAAGAGCGGTAAATAAAGATGTGCCTACCAATAAGTTTTTCGGTGTACGAGCGGATATCAAATATTTAGCAGAGTGGATTAACACTTTCGTCACTCGAAATAATCGTTGGGCTTCTCCAAAATATTTGATAGGAGAAAGCTACGGTACAACCCGTGTTTCTGGCTTAGCTTTAGAATTACAGAGTAACCATTGGATGTACCTAAATGGTGTTGTGCTAGTGTCGCCAACAGAGCTGGGCATACAAAGAGGTACGGCAATGGATGCTGCTTTACGCTTGCCTTATTTTGCAGCAACAGCTTGGTATCATAAAGCTTTATCTAGCGATCTACAAACGAAAAAGCTGACAGATATGCTGCCAGAAGTAGAAACTTTTACGATAAACGAATTGGTGCCTGCGATGGCTAAAGGAGGTTTTCTGCCTATAGAAGAAAAAAGGAAAATTGCTGCTAAAATGGCTCGCTTCTCAGGCTTGTCGGAAAAGGTAATCCTACAAAATAACTTAGATGTTTCTACTAATTTGTTTTGGAAAGAATTGTTAAGGGATAAAGGTTATACGGTTGGCCGCTTAGATTCAAGATACAAAGGAATTGATAAATCGGATGGAGGCGAGCGCCCAGACTATAATGCTGAATTAACCTCTTGGTTGCATTCATTTACACCGGCTATCAATATGTACCTGCGTAATGAACTCAATTATAAGACAGATTTAAAATACAACATGTTTGGGCCGGTACGTCCTTGGGATAATACTGGTGATAATACCGGTGAGAACCTAAGAGCGGCAATGGCTCAAAACCCATATCTGCATGTATTGGTACAATCGGGTTATTACGATGGTGCTTGTGATTACTTTAACGCCAAATACAACATGTGGCAAATGGATCTAAGTGGCAAACTGAAAGATAGGATGAGTTGGGAAGGCTATGAGAGTGGACACATGATGTATTTACGTAAGATCGATTTAGCTTTAGGAAACGATCATATTCGTGAGTTTATAAAGAAATCGACACCAAAACCTGGACAGCCCGCTAAGTTTTAATTAGCAGGTAAGTTATAAGAATAGCCCTGTGAACTTTGTTAGTTTACAGGGCTTTTTTAATGATGTTTTAGCTTTAGCTATTTCATGTATAATGATGCGTTTTGTACGTAAAATGAAGTAAGCATTAATTTATTATCAATTGTTTCCAGATAAATACGTAATTTTACCGCCCCAACTATGGAACAACTGAAAACATCTTTTGATTTTGAAAAGCCTTTGTCGGATTTGTATCAACAAATCGAAAAGGTTAAGCAAATTGCCGATAAGACTAAAGTAGACATGTCGGCTACACTTGCTGAGCTAGAAGAGAAAGCTTCGCAGACTAGTCAAAGTCTTTATGCTAATCTAACAGGCTGGCAAAAAGTTCAAATGTCTCGTCATGCAGAGCGTCCTCAAACGCTAGACTACATTAGCCTAATCTGCGATGATTTCATCGAATTACATGGCGATAGAACTGTAGGTGATGATAAGGCAATTATTGGTGGCTTTGCTACTATTAATGGTCAAACCGTTATGGTGATCGGTCATCAGAAAGGCAAAAATACTAAAGAGCGTCAGTATCGCAACTTTGGTATGGCTAACCCAGAAGGCTACAGAAAAGCACTACGTTTAATGCGTTTGGCAGAAAAATTCAACAAGCCCGTAATCTCTTTCATCGATACGATGGGCGCTTATCCAGGCTTAGAAGCTGAGGAACGTGGACAAGGTGAAGCTATTGCTCGTAACTTGTTAGAAATGTCGGTACTTAAAGTGCCAATCCTTTGTTTTATTGTTGGCGAAGGTGCTTCTGGCGGTGCATTAGGTATTGGTATTGGTGATAAGGTTTACATGTTAGAGCATACCTGGTACTCGGTAATTTCTCCCGAATCATGTTCTTCCATTTTATGGAGAAGCTGGGATTTCAAAGAGAAAGCTGCGGAGTGCTTAAAACTTACTTCTGAGGATATGTTCAAAAACCAGCTGATTGATGGCATAGTTAAAGAACCTCTTGGCGGTGCACATCAAAATCCAGAGGAAATGGCAGGAACTTTAAAAGCTCAGATTGTAGATGATTTAAAAGCACTCAAAAAAGTTAATTCAGATAAGCTTATTGCCTCAAGAATAGATAAATTCTGTGCAATGGGTGTAGTAAATGAGTAATCAGATATAAGGTGTCAGTAATTTGATGCTAAAACATATTAGAAGCACGGTCAATAAGATCGTGCTTTTTTGTTTCCTCTATCATTTATAGTAATTTTTAGCTACAATGCACAGGTTTTAGACTTAACAGGTTTTAGACTTAAGAAGTTTCGAAAACTTCGTAAGTCTTTTGATGGCCACCACTTCGAATAATTATTCCTAATTTCCAATATCGCTTTTGGCTAGTAACCTGAGTTAGATTATTAAGTCATTGATTTCAGAAATAATATGGCGTTCAGTATGGCCGAACCCTGAAATAAATTCAGGGTGACGTTAAATCGACGCTCCGTCATGCTGAATTTATTTCAGCATCAGCTTGGAAGGCTTTTTAGCGACTTTTATGATCGACATCAGGTTAGTTAAATATCCACTACTACTTCCCCAGAACTATGGTTTCCGAACTTTCCAATAGCTTTATTTATCCTGATCTACATTAGTACGACGATATGGTTCAACTCTTGAGGTGAAAATTATTAACTGCAGACTTTGAAACAAAAAAGCCGTCCCGATTTAAGTTGGGACGGCTCTATATAGATTATAAAATTATTTACAACTTCATAAAGTCTGGAGGAAGTTCTCCAAAATATTGGGCAAAATTTCCATGGCTAAATAAAGATTTAATTTGATTTTCTAAATCTTTGGCCACTTTAGGCTGACCATATTGTGCTGCAACCTTTGCCATAGGCATTAATCCGTAGAACAAACCAATTTGTATAGGCTGTTGACCAACTAATCTGTTTTTGCTTTTCGAAACATCTCCCAAATAAGTCACTTCTTTGCCAACATAGTCAGCATACTTTTTGATTAACTGGTTCGCTTTTTCAGTTTCGCCTAATATATATAGGTTTTGCGCCATTGTTGGAGCTCCCATAGCCGCACGCATGCCGTAAATTTTAGTAGGTATTACTTCGTCATACCTCTTCATTACTTTTTTAGCGTCTTCTAATCTTCCAGCTTTAATTAAACCAGTGGTTAAGCTATTGAAGATGTTGTTAAAGATCGAAATATCATCAGCAGATTGTATATCTAAATATTTAGCATTTTTAATGTTGCCCCACTTAAATTTATTCATTACGTGGTCATACATCGGATCTAGATTAATAGGCTGCTCTTCTTCACCTCTTTTAGTAGGGTCTAGTGGCAATAATCTTAATGCTAAACCTTCGCTGTATAAATATTTATCTAAGCCGTTAAACTGATCGGAAGGAACCGTACTTGCAAAGTAAACTGGACGTTTCCAATTGTTGTGTGCCAAGATGTCTAACATTGCTAGGGTTCCTTTAGTTACATAGCCTTTGTTGAAAGTCCAATCTAAACTTGGTACAATTTCTCCAGCACGATTTGCTGGCAGTGTTTTCGTGTTAATTACATCTTGTGGGTTAACCGTTAACTTAAATTTCTTTGTAGGAATAAAGTTGGTGGTAGTGCCATCTTGTAAAGGTAATTTATCCTCTGTATCGTCAGATAATAATAGGTCTACAATTTGCTTTAACTCAACTGGCTCAGCAATGTTCATGTCTTTGTAGTACATTACATCTCTCACGCCAGAAACATATTGTTTTTCTGTCATCGAAATTGGTAATGCTTCAGATTCGTGAACCTTACGTTTCATGCCATTGATATACCAATCTGTATCGAATAAACTTAAGTTTACCAACCTGATATCGGGTCTAATGCCTTCTACCTCTTGCGCATACCATAACGGATAAGTATCGTTATCGCCGTAAGTAAATAAGATCGCGTTTGGTGCGCATGATTCCATGTAGCTAATGGCGATGTCGCGAGCAACAGTTTTGGTCGATCTGTCATGATCATTCCAACCTTCTTTAGCCATTAATACTGGTGCTATTAATAAACCAATTACACTGGCTGCAATAGCGCCAGTTTTTGGGTTAACTTTTTTGAATAACCATTCCTTTATGGCAATAATTCCTAAGCCTATCCAAATGGCAAAGGCATAGAAAGAGCCAACATAGGCATAATCCCTTTCCCTAGGTTCCATAGGTTTTTGGTTTAGGTAAAGCACAATGGCCAAGCCGGTAAAGAAGAACAATAACCCAATAATTCCAGCATCTTTAGGATGACGGCCGAAATGCCAAACAGCTCCGATTATGCCTAGAATCAATGGCAAGAAATAGAAACGGTTGTAAGAGTTGCTTTCTTGGATAGACGGAGGCAAATTGCTTTGGTCGCCATAAAGTAGGGCGTCAATTGGTTTAATGCCACTGATCCATTGACCTTCGTAAACACTTCCTTGGCCTTGCTCTTCGTTTTGGCGACCAGCAAAATTCCATAAGAAATAGCGCATGTACATGAAGCCAACTTGGTGGCGCATAAAGAAGCCTACGTTGTCAAAAAAAGTAGGGAAATGCTCATCGCTCATTCCCATCATATCTTTATAATAGTCTATGTGTCGTTGATCATCACCATACATACGAGGGAATAGTACTTCGTGCTGTAATCTGCGGATACTGTCAGGAAAGGTTTCGTTCTCTCCGTAAACACGTTTAGTTTTTATTCCAGAAACTTCATATTTAGTATCGCCTTTGCGATAAGATTTACCTGTTTCTACAAAAAGCGGAGCAGACCCATCTTCTTGATATTTTGGAATTGAATTATAGTTAGGGCCAAAAAGCAATGGCCGATCTCCGTACTGTTCACGGTTTAAGTAGCTCAAAAATGAGAAAGCATTGTCTGGGTCGCTATTGTTTAAGTTAGGTTTGGCCTGTGCTCTAATAATAATCATAGCAAAAGAGCCATAGCCAAAAATGATTAGCACTGTTGATAACAGCGCCAGGTTTAAAATCTTTTTTTGGTGTTTGATAGAATATTTGATAGCCCAAACAAAACCACCAATTAATAAAATGGAGAAGAAAAGTACGCCAGTTCCAAAACCTAAACCTAAAGTGTTTACAAAGAAAAGATCAAAATAAGCGCCAAAAGAAACTAGGTACTGGATAATGCCATATTGTACCACCGCTAAAATTAAGATGCCGATACCAAGCGTTTTAAAAATACCAGTGGTGGTTGGGTTTGTTGTTTTCTTAAAGTAGTAAACAAATGCAATTGCTGGGATAGTTAACAGATTTAATAAGTGGATACCAATAGATAGCCCCATGATATAGGCGATGAAAAGTAACCATCGATCTGCTTTTGGCTCGTCGGCAACTGCTTCCCATTTTAAAATGCCCCAAAATACGATGGCGGTAAATAAAGATGAAAGTGCATATACCTCTGCTTCTACCGCTGAAAACCAGAAACTATCCGAGTAAGTGTATGCTAATGCCCCAACCACACCTGCTCCCATAATGGTAATCAAGTTTGCGGTGCTAATTTCTTCAGCTTTTTTAACCAATACTTTTTTGGCAAGAGCGGTGATAGTCCAAAATAAGAAAAGGATAGTAGCGCCACTTGCAACTGCAGAACCGAAGTTCATGAAATAAGCGATTTTTGTTTTATCGCCCATGGCGAATAAAGAGAAGAAGCGCTCTATCATTAAAAATAGCGGAGCTCCTGGTTGATGCACTACTTGCATTTTGTATGCAGAAGCGATAAACTCACCGCAGTCCCAAAAACTTGCGCTTGGTTCTAGTGTTAAAACATAAGTGATGGTGGCTATGAAAAAACAGGTCCAGCCAATGATATTGTTTATTTTTGAATAGTTCATATTTGTGATATGATGATTTCTAAACCTTATAGTTTGGTGCATTAAAATGCTGCCGAAAATAAAGAAATAGATTGATATAGGAGTTAGCGATTATCCTTATTTAACAAAAAATAACTAAATCTTATTGATAGTCAGTAGGGGTAGAAAATAATTTGAAATTTTTTGTGCGAGATATTTGCAAGTTTCAAAAATGTGCGTACATTTGCATTCCCTTTCAGCAACACGCTTGAAAATGGAGATTGTCCGATAGTATAAGGGTAGTACGACAGTTTTTGGTACTGTTTGTCTTGGTTCGAATCCAGGTCG